>Ga0153990_1000004_pt1 | contig 190839 bp, 177 predicted proteins | sample TSNC074MetaG_FD_104739 | JGI IMG/M metagenome (GOLD analysis project Ga0153990, IMG submission 104739) | Attine ant fungus gardens microbial communities from North Carolina, USA - TSNC074 MetaG | ecosystem: Host-associated > Fungi > Mycelium > Unclassified | place: USA: North Carolina, Jones...
CCGTGGTCGATACGCTTGCCCTGCGGGGTTTCCATCTTCGGGTAGGGAATGGTCTGCACCTCGACCTTGCCCGCGCCCAGATAGACGACGCCACGATTACCGGACATGTTGCACCTCGCTGTTATTGTTGGACTGGCTCTAGCGGTTCGAGCCTAGTCCTCGCGAAGCGCGGCGTCTGTGGGGATGGCGTTTTTGGCGATGCCGAGGTCGCCCCTGCGGGTCGGCCTGGCCAACCCGGTCACGCCGCCACGGCGGGCGGCATGACCGGCCGGGATCAGGCGGGTGCCAGGGCGGCGGCGCGGCGCTCGCGGCTGAGCAGGTAGCAGCCGATGCCCACGCCCAGCAGGGCCAGGCCCATGACGTACCAGGCCGGGCCCAGCGGATGCTGCTTGAGCATCAGGGTGACGACCATGGGGGTCAGGCCGCCGAAGATGGCGTAGGCCACGTTGTAGGAGAAGGACAGTCCCGAGAAGCGCACCTTGGGCGGGAAGGCCAGCACCATCACCCGCGGCACGCCGCCGATGACGCCAACCGCCGCGCCGGCCAGGGCATAGAGCGGGAACAGCCATTCCGGATGGACCTTGAGACCGGCATAGAGCGCCCAGCTGGCCACCGCCAGGAGCAGACCGCCGCCGATGAACACCGGGCCGCTGCCGAAGCGATCGGACAGGGCGCCGGAGACGATGCAGCCCAGGGTCAGGAAGACGATGGCCAGGCTGTTGGCCTTGAGCGCCAGGGCGGCGGAAAAGCCGTACTGGGTCTGCAGCAGGGTCGGGGTCATGAGGATGACCACCACGATGCCGGCGGTGAGCATCCAGGTCAGCAGCATGGACAGGATCACGCTGCTGCGGTGGTCGCGCAGCACGGCCTTGAGCGGCACTTCCTCGGCCAGCGACTTGTGGATCGCCAGCTCGGCGAACACCGGCGTCTCGTGCAGCCAGCGGCGCAGGTAGACCGAGAACAGGCCGAAGACGCCGCCGATCAGGAAGGGAAAGCGCCAGGCGTAGTCGGCCACTTCCACCGGGGTGAAGACGGTGTTGATCAGGGTCGCCATCAGCGAGCCGAGCAGGATGCCGAAGGTGAGACCGGCGGTCAGGGTGCCGCAGGCATAGCCGACGTGCTTGCCGGGGACGTGTTCGGAGACGAACACCCAGGCACCGGGCACCTCGCCGCCGATGGCCGCGCCCTGGATGATGCGCAGCACCAGCAGCAGGATCGGCGCGGCCACGCCGATCTGGGCGTAGGTGGGCATCAGGCCCATGCCCAGGGTCGGCAGGGCCATCATGAAGATGCTCAGGGTGAACATCTTCTTGCGCCCGAGCAGGTCGCCGAAGTGGGCCATGATGATGCCGCCCAGCGGACGTGCCAGATAGCCCGCGGCGAAGATGCCGAAGGTCTGCATCTGTCGCAGCCAGTCGGGCATGTCGGCGGGAAAGAACAGCTTCCCCACCACCGCGGCGAAGAAGACGAAGATGACGAAGTCGTAGAACTCCAGCGCACCGCCCAGGGCGGACAGCGAGAGGGTCTTGTAGTCGTTGCGGCCCAGAGGGCGCGACGTGAGCGGCGCAGAGGCGGATTGCAGTTTCATCGAGGATCCCGGACAAGAGAGGAGCGCAAAGGAAATTCGGCCTCTGGCATCCCTCCGGGTGTAGCGGACAAGACGCGGCCCCGAGTGACCGTCCGCCTGGAGCGGCTGGCAGGGATCGGGCGGGTCGCCGGATGGGCGCCGGACCTGCACCGCGCCGCCTGCGCTCTTGTGGAGCACGGCGGCAGCAGGTCTACCGATCATTACCTGATCATCGGACGTGCAGGGCCCTCTGGATTGCCTGGCCGTGCACGGTCTCCACGATAGCAAATCTGCAAGGAATTTCCGCTATTCATTCAGTGCCCATTCAGGGCTCATCTGCCGAGCTATGGCTGTTCCATCCTGGTGCAAAAGCGGTCGAGCCGCCCTGCCCCAGGCGTTATACTGTAGCCCCCTAACGATCTCCGCCGAGAGATTGGCAGCATTCTTGCGTGCAGATGCTGAACGTTACCTACCTATCCGGGCTCCCGAGGGCCCTGTCATGATCGAAGAGCTCGAACAAGAAGATCCCATCCCCCAGGGCGACCTGGCCATGCAGATCACTGCGCTGCCCCGCGAGACCAATGGCTTCGGCGACATCTACGGCGGCTGGCTGGTGGCCCAGATGGACCTGGCCGGCAGCGCCATGGCCAGTCGCCTGGCCGCCGGGCGCGTGGCCACCGTGGCCATCGACCGCATGGCCTTCATGACACCGGTGCCCGTGGGCGCACAGCTCTCCTTCTATACCAACACCCTGGAGGTGGGCCGCAGCTCCATCCAGATCCTCATCGAGGTCTGGAGCGACGATCCGCTGTCCAGCGAGTGGAGCAAGGTGACCGAGGCGGTGTTCGTCTTCGTGGCCATCGATGGCAGCGGCCGCACCCGCCCCCTGCCCGCGCGGCGCTAGCACCCGCCGGCCTTGCCGCTAGGGCTCCCGGGCCAGCGGCGCCTCGCGCACCTGGGTCGGCCTTCCGTGGCGGATGCCTTCGACCTGCTCCAGCGCCTGCCGGACCTCGGCGGCGGTGGCCAGCAGCCGATAGTCGAGGGTGAAGTCGCGCGTGCCGCCGGCTTCGATGCGCGGCACCAGCCCCAGGGCCCGCTGCTGGCTGCGGTTGTAGGAAAAGCTGGTGCCCGGCTCCAGGCCGGTGAGATAGCCCTGGGCCTTGGCATCGGTGTTCTTCCACAGGGTGAAGACCGGCAATTCCCGCACATTGAAGGCCAGCGCCACGCCCTGGTGGGCACTGCGATCGTGCAGTACCGCGAGGCTGCGCCCCTGATCGTCGCCCCAGGGATAGAGGTTGTAGACCGTCTCGCCATAGCCCGGCGTGGGCGCGCGATAGGTCTGCCAATCCGCCAGCTCCTGGCGCGCCCGCGCATCGAAGGGTGACACCTCCCGCACCGGCGCGGCGAACCGGGCGCCTTCACCGAGCAGCGGCGGCCCGAAATTGCTGTGATAGAGCACCTGGTACTCGGCGGCGTGCGCTCCCTGGTTGGTCAGGCGATCGTGCAGGGTGAAGCCGGTGGCCCCGGCGTGGGTGACCAGTTCGGTGTCGATGCGAAAGTTGGCCTGCTTGAAGGCCTCCTCGTGCAGCACGCCCTTGAGGCTGATGCGGTGCGGCGGCTGCTCGTCGATGGTCAGCACCACCTGGCTGGCCGGCAGGTAGCTGGCCCGACCGTGCAGGGTCAGCAGTTGCCCCCGGTCCATTCCGGGATGGCCGACCCACTCGAAGCCGGCGCGCGCCACCAGTTCGTTGAAGCCTTCCAGCCAGCCCAGGCCATTGCGGCTCTCCAGGTTGACGAAGGCCGGATTGACCACCTCGCGCACCGGCGAATCCCAGCCCAGTCGCAGGGTGCCGGCCTGGGCGCGCAGGACGTTCATGCCGCGGGTCGCCACCACGGTGAGCTGCAGGGCGCCGGTGTCGATCTCGATCAGCACCGAGCCTTCCTGGCGCCCGCCACTCAGGCGGTGCACGCCGACGGCAAAGGCCAGGCCATCGCGCAGGCCCAGGCGATCGCTGCTGATGCTCCAGTTCTGCACCGGCTTGTCGGGGGCGATGAGGGTGTATTCCCAGGCCGAGGCGCTGGCGCTGACAAGGAACAGGAGACAGCCGGACAGCAGACGAGCATGGATCATGGAGTCCCCTTGGCGGCGCGATCGCCTTGAGTCTAGACCAGCCTGGGCCCGGCTGCAGGCCTCGTTCCAGACCCGGAAAACGGCCGAGACCGGCGATTCCCGTATAGGTTTGTTCAAGGAAATCAAAGGAATGGGTAAAGACAACCTTTACCATTCAAACGACCGTTCGGTACTTGCCAGGGCAGCGATTTTTGCCGAGGATCGGCTCGTCTCTACCACGGAGTGGACTCCATGAAACCTTCAGCCCTGTTCTTGTTGCTTGCCCTGGCGGGCGTTGCCCCGGCGTATGCGGGCAATACCGAAGCCGGACTCGGCGGCGCCGTGGGTGGCGTACTCGGTACCCTGGTCGGCCAGCAGGTCGGCGGCAGCACCGGTGCGGCCATCGGTGCCGGCGTCGGCGGTGCAGCAGGTGGTGTACTGGGCGCTGACCGGCGCAATAGAACCGAGGCCGCCATCGGCGGTGGCCTGGGCGCGGCGGGCGGCAACGTGATCGGCAATAGAGTCGGTGGTAGCACCGGCGGTCTGGTCGGCGCGGCCCTGGGGGGCGGTGCCGGCGGTGCCCTGGGCAACAACCTCGGCGACAGCGGTCGCGACGACCGCGGCTATCGGGGCTATCGCGACCACCCCGGCAAGGGCTGGAAGCACGCCAAGCACCGACACAAGCACTGGGATCGGTAATGAAAAACGCCCGGCTATGCCGGGCGTTTTCCTGTGCGCTCGAGCCTACTGACCGAGGTCGCGCAGGCGCTTGCCCTGCATCAGGTTGCGTTCGATGCGCTCCAGGGTGACGCCCTTGGTCTCCGGTACCAGCAGGAACACCAGGAAGATGAACACCACGTTCAATCCGGCATAGATCCAGAAGGTGGTGCCCTGCCCCAGGGTGCCCAGCATGGTCAGGAAGGTGGCGCCGACGATCATGTTGGCGATCCAGTTGGTGAAGGTGGAGCAGCCGATGCCGAAGTCGCGCCCCTTGAGCGGCTGGACTTCCGAGCACAGGGTCCAGATCAGCGGACCGGCCGACATGGCGAAGCCGACGATGAAGATCAGCAGCATGACCACGGTAAAGGTCTGCTGGCCGTGGCTCAGGTTGCCCATGCCGAGCATGGTGCCGACCACGCCCAGGCCCACGGCCATGACCACGAAGCCGGTATAGAGGATGGGTTTGCGGCCCCACTTGTCGACCAGGAAGATGGCGATGAAGGTGGCCAGCACGTTGGTCAGACCGACCGCGGCGGTAAACCACATCTGGGCGGCGGTGTCGTAGCCCATGCCTTCGAAGATGCGCGGCGCGTAGTACATCACCACGTTCATGCCGGTGAATTGCTGCACCACCTGCAAGAGCACGCCCAGGCCCACCGAGCGGCGGAAGTTGGCGTTCTCCTTGAACAGCGACCAGCCCTTCTGCGGCACCTTGAGCTGCTCTTCGATCTCGGCGACTTCCTGCTGGATGACCTTTTCGTCACCGCGCAGCTTGTGCAGGACCTTGATGGCCTCCTGCTTGCGCCCGGCCATGATCAGCCAGCGCGGACTGTCCGGCAGGGCGAAGACGCCGATCAGGAACAGCACCCCGGGGATGGCGATGATGCCGAGCATCCAGCGCCAGGCCTCGTAGTAGCTGAAGGCGGTGTTGGACAGGAAGGCGATCAGGATGCCCGCGGTGATCATCAGCTGGTACAGCGAGATCATCGAGCCACGGATGTTTTCCGGGGCGACCTCGGCCAGGTACAGCGGCGCGGTGAAGGAGGCGATGCCGATGGCCAGGCCGAGCAGGAAGCGGGCGAAGATCAGCATGGTCGGCGAGGTGGCCAGGCCACAGAGGATCGAGCCGATGACGAACAGGATGGCGCCCAGCATCAGGGACTTCTTGCGACCCAGCTTGGCCGACAGCGAACCGGCGCCCAGCGCACCCAGGGCGGCGCCGGCCATCATGCTGGAGACGATCCACTCGATCACCTGATCGGAGATCTGGAATTCCTGCTGGATGAATTTGGTGGCGCCGGAAATGACGCCGATGTCGAGGCCGAACATGAGGCCGGCCAGGGCGGCCATCAGGCAGGCGAAGATCGCCTTGGGCTGCGCCTTTTCGGTGACGTGACCGTCGGCGTGGGTGGTGGTGTTGCTCATGACTGAGGCTCCTCGCTCGCCTTGTGGGCGATCTTGTTGTCGCGGGTCGTTCCGTATCCGTTTGTTACAGACCTGTCCAACGACCCTTGGTTCGGCTGATGAGAAGCCCCTACCAGAGCCGCGCGGGCTGGGCGTTCACATAGGTGGCATAGAGCGAACCACCGCCGGTGATGAACAGGCGATTGCCCTTGAGGCCGCCGAATTCGACGTTGGAGACGGTTTCCGGCAGGTGCAGGGTGGCCAGTGGCTGGCCGCCTGGCGTGAAGACCCGCACGCTGTTCTGTTCGGCCGAGCCGGCCCAGCTGCACCAGAGGTTGCCGTCGCTGTCGACGCGGAAGCCGTCGATCACGCCCTGCTCCTTGGCGTCGATCAGCACCTCGCCACCGCCGAGGGTGCCGTCGTCCTTCAGGGTGAACGCCCTGAGGTGATTGGGCTTGCCGGGATTGCCGCCGCCGGCGGTGTCGCTGATGTAGAGGCGCTTGCCGTCGGGCGCGAAGGCCAGGCCATTGGGTCGGCCGAAGTCGCCCACCGCCACCGTGGCCTTGCCCTGGGGATCGATGCGATAGACGTTGGTGGGCAGCTCGAAGTCGGCCTTGTGGCCCTCATAGGCGCCGAGGATGCCGTAGCCCGGATCGGTGAACCAGATGGCGCCATCGGCCCCGACCACCACGTCGTTGGGGGCGTTCAGCGGCTTGCCGTCGAAGCGGTCGAGCAGCACCGTGACGCTGCCATTCAACTCGCGGCGGGTCACGCGGCGGCTGTCGTGCTCGCAGCTGATAAGTCGACCCTCGCGATCACGGGTGTGGCCGTTGGCGTTGTGGGACTGGTCGTCATAGACGCTGACATGGCCGTCGTCGGCGCTCCAGCGCATCACCCGGGCATTGGGGATGTCGCTGAACAGCAGGCAGCGCCAGTCGGCCATCCACACCGGGCCTTCGGTCCAGAGACCGCCGGACCACAGCCGTTCGACGAAGGCGTTGCCCAGGCGGCCCTTGAAGGCCGGGTCGTGGATCTCCCAGGCCGGATCGGGCATGACGATGGGCGGCTTGCCCTCCCAGTTGCGGGTGAGACCGAACTTGTCGTCGGCCAGGGCGCGACTGGCGACCAGACCGGCCGAGGCGGCCAGGGACACGCCAAGAAAGGTGCGACGGGCGAGTGGCATGGGGAGACTCCTTTGTTGTCGTTATGGGTCCGGCACGGCCGGTGGCAGAGCGCCTCCGCAACCAGAGCGGAAGGCGCTCCTTTAGTCGCCTTTATTCGGGCAGACGTTCCACCTTGCCCACCACCAGGCCGTAGCAGAGGGCGCCGATCAGTGCGGTCACGCCGATGAAGGCGATGGCCGGAGCGAAGCTGCCGTCCTTGACCAGGAAGCCGATGACGATGGGCACGCAGATGGCCGAGAGGTTGCCGATGAAGTTGAACATCCCGCCGGTGAGGCCGATCAGCCGCTCCGGCGCCATGGCCGAGACCATCGACCAGGTGATGGAGGCCAGGCCGTTGCCAAAGAAGGCCAGTGCCAGGCAGGCGATGATCAGCGCGGGCGAGTCGACGAAGTTGGCGCCGACGATGCTGGTGGAGATCAGGAGGCCGCCGATGATCGGCAGCTTGCGCGCCAGGCCTACGGAAGCGCCGCGCCGAATCAGCCAGTCCGACAGCAGCCCCGAGCAGATCACGCCGAGAAAGGCGGCGAGGAACGGCAGCGAGGCGAGGAAGCCGGCCTTGATGAAGTCCATGCCGCGGTATTTCACCAGGTAGGTGGGGAACCAGGTCAGGAAGAACCAGAGGGTGGAATTGAGGCAGAACTGGCCGATGTAGATGCCCCAGAGCTTGCGCTTGTTGAGCACGCTCCAGAGGTCACGCCACTGGAAGGCGGCGCGGCTGCGGTTCTTCTGTTCCAGGTCGACCAGGCCACCGCCCTCCTGGATCAGCGCGACCTCGGCGGCATTGGCACCGCGGAAGTCCTTGGGTTCGCGATAGACCAGGTACCAGATGGCCGCCCAGAGGATGCCGACGCCACCAGTGACGACAAAGACCATGTGCCAGCCGAAGGTCTGCTGCAGGTAGATCAGCACCGGGGTGAGAAAGGCCAGGCCGACGAACTGGCCGGAGGTGTAGAAGCCGATGGCGGTGGCCCGCTCGCGCTCGGGGAACCAGGTGGTGACCACCCGGTTGTTGATCGGATAGGCCGGGGCCTCCAAGGCACCCACGGCGAGGCGCAGGATGATCAGACCGATGAAGCTGCCGACGAAGCCCAGGCCGATGGTGGCCAGCGACCAGAGCGCGATGGCCACCGGATAGAGGATGCGCGGGGCGACCTTGTCCACCAGCCAGCCACCGGGGATCTGCATGGCGGCGTAGGTCCAGCCGAAGGCCGAGAGGATCAGGCCCATGTGCACCGGCTCGATGCCCAGGTCCTGGGCCAGGTGCGGCGCGGCGATGGAGAGGTTGCTGCGGTCGAGGTAGTTGATCACCACGGTGACGAACAGCAGCATCATGATGAAGAAGCGGGCCCGACTGGGCTTGGCCAGGGTCGGCGCGGCCGCGGCCGCTGCGGCGGCGGCCTGGGTGGGGATGGGCATGGCTCGGGTCCTGTAGTTGGCGTTGTGGCGAGCGTTGTGGGTGTCTGAGGGTCAGGGTGTGGTGGCGGCCCTCTCCCTAGCCCTCTCCCAGCGGGAGAGGGGATGGTCGGTGCGGAGGTCGAGCCCCGCGCTCCTGTTCTTGCTCCCTCTCTCCTTGGGAGAGGGGTGGGGTGAGGGGTCAGCGGCGGTGGTCCGGCTTTCCCTCACCCTGGCCCTCTCCCAGAGGGAGAGGGGACGGTCCGAACGAGAGCGAAACTCCGCGCTCCTGCTCTTGCCCCCTCTCCCTTGGGGAGAGGGTTGGGGTGAGGGCGTCTCTCACCACTCGGCGAAACTGCCGTCCTTGTGCCGCCAGATCGGATTGCGCCAGCGATGGCCGATGGCCGCGCGTTCCTTGACGAACTCCTCGTTGACCTCCACGCCCAGCCCCGGTCCCTGGGGGATCTTCACGTGGCCGTCGCCGTAGTCGAACACCTCGGGATTCTTGATGTAGTCGAGCAGGTCGTTGCCCTGGTTGTAGTGGATGCCCAGGCTCTGCTCCTGGATGAAGGCGTTGTAGCAGTTGGCGTCCAGCTGCAGGTTGACCGCCAGGGCGATGGGACCGAGCGGGCAATGCAGGGCGATGGCGACGTCGTAGGCCTCGGCCATGTTGGCGATCTTGCGCGTCTCGGTGATGCCGCCGGCATGGGAGGGATCGGGCTGCAAGATGTCGACGTAGCCTTCCTGGAGGATGCGCTTGAAGTCCCAGCGCGAGTACAGCCGCTCGCCCAGGGCGATGGGCGTGTTGCTCATCAGGGCGATCTCCTTGAGCGCCTCGTGGTGCTCGCTGAGCACCGGCTCCTCGATGAACATCAGGCGGAACTGTTCCAGTTCCTTGACTAGCACCTTGGCCATGGGCTTGTGCACCCGGCCATGGAAGTCCACGCCGATGCCGAAGTGCGGACCGCAGGCGTCGCGGATGGCGGCGACGTTGGCGATCACCTGGTCGACCTTGTCGTAGGTGTCGACGAACTGCATCTCTTCGCTGGCGTTCATCTTGATCGCGGTGAAGCCCTTGGCCTGGCGCTCCAGGGCCTGGGCCGCGGTCTCCGCCGGGCGATCGCCGCCGATCCAGGAATAGACGCGGATGCTGTCGCGCACCTGGCCGCCGAGCAGTTCGTGCACCGGCACGCCCAGAGCCTTGCCCTTGATGTCCCACAGCGCCTGGTCGATGCCGGCCAGGGCACTCATGTGGATGCCGCCGCCCCGATAGAAGCCGCCGCGGTAGAGCACCGTCCAGTGGTCTTCGATGTTGCGCGGGTCCTTGCCGATCAGGTAGTCGGCCAGTTCCTCGACCGCCGCCGCCACGCTGTGGGCGCGGCCTTCCAGCACGGGTTCGCCCCAGCCGTGGATGCCCTCGTCGGTCTCGATCTTGAGAAAGCACCAGCGCGGCGGGACGACATAGGTGGTGAGTTTGGTGATCTTCATGGTGTGGAGTCTCGATTTTAATTGTTGGATCGAGGGATCGCGGTCATGGACCGCTCCTACAGTAGGAGCGGTCCATGACCGCGATCAGATCAGGAAAGAGCGCGCCACCCGGCCGCAAACGCCTGGGCGTTGGCGCTCACCTGCGCCGCGCTCAGGCCCGGCTTGTACAGCGCCGAGCCGAGGCCGAAGCCGCTGGCACCGGCGGCCACGTAGGGGCCCATGTTGTCCGGGGTGATGCCGCCCACCGGCAGCAGTGCCAGCTCCTTGGGAAAGACCGCGCGCCAGGCCTTGACCACCGCCGGGCCGAGTTGCTCGGCGGGAAACAGCTTGAGGCTGTCGGCGCCGGCGTCGAGGGCAGCGAAGCCCTCCGAGGGCGTGGCCACGCCCGGGGCGCTGACCAGGCCGGCGGCCTTGCTAGCGCGGATCACCGCCAGGTTGGCGTTGGGCGAGACGATCAGCCGGCCCCCGGCGGCATCCACCTCGGCCACCTGGGCTTCGGTGAGCACCGTGCCGGCGCCGATCAGGCAGTCCTCACCCAGCTCGGCGGTGAGCCGGCTGATGCTCTCGTAGGGCTGCGGCGAATTGAGCGGGATCTCGATGACGCGAAAGCCGGCGTCGTAGAGCGCGCGCCCGACCGCGACGATCTCGTCGGGGGTGACGCCGCGCAGGATGGCGATCAGCGGCAGGTCCTTGAGGTAGGTATCAAGCATGGGAGCCTCCAGAGGTGGGGAGCAGGCCGGCGGCCTGGGCCAGGCGCCAGAGCCCGGCCCGGGTGGCCTGCTCCAGCAGGCGGACCTGGTCGATGTCGAACAGCGCCAGGGCGTCGCGATAGCGCTGGCAGAGTGCCGCATCGCCGATCAGCACCAGCGGTGGACAGGTGGCGCCCGCGAGGGCGGCGACCTGGCTGCGCAACTCTTCGCCGATCAGCAGGCCGGAGAGGTAGTCGAGGCTGTGCGCCGCGCCCAGTTCGCCGGCCAGGACCCGACTGCGGGCGGTGAAGAGGCGACCGAACAGGCCCTCGGCGCCGGCGTCGCGGGCGGTGGTGAGACCCAGGCGGAAGGCCTCGGCACTGGCCTCGGGACCGGCTTCGCTGGCCGGACGACCCAGGATGGAATGCTCGCGCAGCACGGCGAACAACTCGCCGGTCATGTAGGTGGCGAAGTCGGTGAGACGACCGTCGCGCACCCGCACCCACTTGCTGTGGGTGCCGGGCAGCACCAGCAGGGCTTCGGCGGCCAGGTCCGGCTCCAGTTCGAGGGCGCCGAACACCTGGGTTTCCTCGCCACGCAGGACGTTGGGCAAGGCGCCGCGCTGCATCACTCCGGGAACCAGGTGGAGGTCGCCGCAGCCCGTGTCCAGGCGCAGCAGGCCGGCGGCCAGGCTGTGGACGTCGGCCGGACAGTCGGCATAGGGCACCTCGCGCCAGCCGCCGCGACTGCCGACCATGCCGCAGGCGATGGCGGGCAGGTCCGGCTGGGCCTCGCGCCAGTCGCCCACCAGGGCACGATAGGCCGCGGCGAAGTCGCCGTCGGGCACATGCATGATGCCCCAGGGCCGGCTGCGGGTTTCCAGCACGGCGCCCTGGGCGTCGAACAGCTGGGCCCGCAGGGACGAGGTGCCCCAGTCAAGGCCGATGAGGTGCGGGGTGGCGGTCATGCGGGACTCCAGCCGAGTTCGCGGGAAATGGCCCGGGCGCAGGCAGTGACCTCGGGCTGCAACTCGTGCAGCCGCGCCTCGGGCATGTAGGGGATGGCGCTGGCCACACTGAGGGCCGCGACGATGGCGCCGTCGGCGCCGCGGATGGGCGCGGCCACGCAACGGATGCCCAGTTCGTTTTCTTCCAGATCCAGGGCATAGCCCTCGGCGGCGTGGCGCCGCAGCCGCGCACGGTAGTCCGCCCAGGGCAGGAAATCCTCGCGCAGCCCGGGCTGGCCGGTGCGCCGGGCCACACCTTCGCCATAGAGGGCTTCCCACTCGCCCTCGGCGAGATCCAGCATCAGCGCCTTGCCGACCCCGGTCAGCGCCAACGGCATGCGCAGCCCGACCCGGGATCTCATCTCCAGACCACGGCTGCCGGGCAGCTTGTCGAGATAGAGGACATCGCCGCCCTCGCGCACGCCGAGGTGCACGGTGTCGCCACAGTGCTGGGCCAGGCGTTGCAGATGGGGCCGGGCCACACCGGTCAGCGGCAGCTGCTCGCGGGCCTGGTAGCCGAGGGCGATGAGATGGCTGCCGAGGATCAGCCGCCCGCCATCGCTGCGCAGGTAGCCGGCCTGGGTCAGGGCGGCGACCAGTCGGTGGGTGGTGCTGCGGGTGCAGCCGATGGCGGCGCCGACCTGGGCCAGGCTGTCGGCTCCGGCGGCCACGGCTTCGAGCACGGCCAGGCCGCGGAACAGTGCCTGGGCCCCGCTGGGCGCTTCGCCCTTGTTGGAATTGTTGTCGTTCATGGCCTTCACTCTAGAAGCCTCTTCGGCAAATCTCAATATGTGATACGTCATCCCATATGTTGGGATAGAAGTTAGATATGACAGCCTTGTCACATAGCTGCAATATTGGCGCTATCTAATGCACGGCACATTGCAAGGACTCGAGAGGCAGAGCGCTCCATGACGGGTAAATCCATCCTGATCGTCGACGATGAGGCGCCCATTCGCGAGATGATCGCCGTGGCCCTGGAAATGGCGGGCTATGAATGCCTGGAGGCGGACAACAGCAAGGACGCCCACGCCCTGATCGTCGATCGCAAGCCCGATCTCATCCTGCTCGACTGGATGCTGCCCGGCACCTCCGGCCTGGAACTGGCCCGCCGCCTCAAGCGCGACGAGCTGACCGATGCCATCCCCATCATCATGCTCACGGCCAAGGGTGACGAGGACAACAAGGTCCAGGGCCTGGAGACCGGTGCCGACGACTACATCACCAAGCCCTTCTCGCCCCGCGAGCTGGTGGCGCGCCTGAAGGCCGTGCTGCGCCGCACCGGGCACCTGGAGAACGACGGTCCGCTGGAGGTCAACGGCCTGATCCTCGATCCGATCAGCCACCGGGTGACCATCGACGGCGCGCCCGCCGAGATGGGTCCCACCGAATACCGTCTGCTGCAGTTCTTCATGACCCACCAGGAGCGTGCCTATACCCGCGGCCAGCTGCTGGATCAGGTCTGGGGTGGCAACGTCTATGTCGAGGAACGCACCGTGGACGTGCACATCCGCCGCCTGCGCAAGGCCCTCGGCGAGACCTACGAGAACCTGGTACAGACGGTGCGCGGCACCGGGTATCGCTTTTCCACCAAACTCTGACGCGGGATCACCGCCGCCGTGAACATCAACTGGCGCTCCCGCCTGGCCACCCAGCTGTCGACCGTGGTCGCCGGCTGCGCCCTGGCCGGCTGGCCCTTCGGCCATGTCGGCCTGGCGGTGGCCCTGGGACTGGCGGTCTATCTGGCGGTCACCCTGAGGCACCTGTTGCGCCTGCAGGCCTGGCTGCTGAGCGAGGCCCCGGGCGCGCCGCCGGAAGCCGAGGGTCTGTGGGGCGAGGTGTTCGACCGGCTCTATCGGCGCCAGCGCCACGAACAGCGCCAGCGCGAGGAACTGCTCGCCGTGATCGGTCGCGCCCAGGCCTCCACCGAGGCCCTGCGCGACGCCATCATCCTGGTGGATCGCCATGGCAACCTGGAATGGTGGAACCGCGCCGCGGAAACCCTGCTGGGCCTGCGCCAGCCCCAGGACCTCGGTCAGCCCATCACCAACCTGGTGCGCCATCCGCGCTTTTCCGACTACTTTCTCGGCGGCGACTATGGCGAGCCGCTGGAGCTGGCCTCGCCGCTCAACGACGACCAGTACCTGCACATCCTGGTGACCCGCTTCGGCGAAGGCGACCGGCTGCTGCTGGTGCGCGACGTGACCCGCGTCCATCAGCTGGAACAGATGCGCAAGGATTTCGTCGCCAACGTCTCCCACGAATTGCGCACCCCGCTGACGGTGATCACCGGCTACCTGGAGACCCTGCTGGACAACGCCGACCACGCCACCCCTCGCTGGCGGCGGGCGCTGGGGCAGATGCAGCAGCAGGCCGGACGCATGCAGCACACCATCGACGACCTGCTGCTGCTGGCCCGCCTGGAAGCCACCGATTATCCCGCCGACAACCGCCCGGTCGCCCTGGAGCCGCTGCTCGCCTCCATCCTGCAGGACGGTCGTGCCCTGTCCGGCGCCGTGGGCCATCGCCTGAGCCTGGAATGCGAGCCGGGTCTGGCCCTGCTGGGCAGCGAGACCGAATTGCGCAGCTGCTTTTCCAACCTGGTGTTCAACGCGGTCAAGTACAGCCCCGAAGGCGGCGAGGTGCGGGTGCGTGCCTGGCAGGACGCCGCAGGCGCCCATGTCGCGGTGCAGGACAATGGTCCCGGTATCGACGCCCGCCACCTGCCGCGCCTGACCGAACGCTTCTATCGCCTCGACGCCAGCCGCGCCTCCAGCACCGGCGGCACCGGCCTGGGCCTGGCCATCGTCAAGCACGTGCTGATCCGTCATCGCGGCGGCCTGGACATCCACAGCGTGCCTGGCGAGGGCAGCTGCTTCACCTGCGATTTCCAGCCCGAACAGATCGCCCAGCGCACCGCCGCCTCGGCCTGAGCCGTCCCCTCCCCGCCGTGCTATCGTCCGGCCATCCCTGCCACGGTCTCCTGCCATGCCCCCAGCCCTGCGCCTGCTGCCGGTCCTGCTGCTCGCCCTGATCGGCTGTCTGTTGCTGGGCAGCCAGGCCTGGCACCGCGCCGAGCAGGCGAGCCTGGCCGAGGCCAGCCTGCTCGGCCAGGAGCAGTTGCGCCTCCACGCCAGCGGCCTGCAGACCCTGATCGACCGCTTTCGCGCCCTGCCGGCGGTGCTGGCCCAGGACCCCGAGCTGATCGCCGCCCTCACCACCCCGCCCGACGCCGCCGCCACCGAGCGTCTCAATCTCAAGCTGGAGCGCCTGAACACGGCCGCCCAGTCCTCGACCCTGGAACTGCTGGATCGCACGGGGCTGGCCATCGGCGCCAGCAACTGGCGGCTGCCCACCAGCTATGTCGGCCACAACTATGGCTTCCGACCCTATTTCCGCGAGACCCTCGCCGGCGGCAGCGGCCGCTTCTATGCCGTGGGGGTCACCACCGGCATCCCCGGCTATTTCCTCTCCCACGCCGTGCTGGACGCCCAGGGGCGCTTTCTCGGCGCGGTGGTGGTCAAGCTGGAATTCCCCGCCATCGAGGCGCGCTGGGGCGAGCACCCCGAGGTACTGCTGGTCAGCGATGCCCGCGGCGTGGTCTTTGCCGCCAATCGCCCGGCCTGGCGCTATCGCCTGCTGCGCGAGCTGACCCCGGCCGATCGCGCGGAACTGGCCACCACCCGCCAGTACGACCGGCGCACCCTGCAACCCCTGCCCTATCGCCAGGAGCGGGTGCTCGGCGAGCAGCGCCAGGTGGCCCACATCCAGGCCCCCGAAGGCAGCGCCGACTACCTCTGGGACAGCCTGCCGCTGCCCAGCGAAGGCTGGACCCTGCACCTGCTCCGGCCCACCCGCGACCTGCAGGGCGGCGGCCCGGGTGCGGCCCTGGCCGCCGTCTGCGTCTGGCTGCTGCTGGTCTGCGCCGGTCTCCTCTGGGCGCAACGGCGCCGGCTGCAACGCCTGCGCCAGCGCAGCCGCCTGGAACTGGAGCAGCTGGTGGAGGCCCGCACCGCCGAATTGCGCACCGCCCAGGACGGCCTGGTGCAGGCCGCCAAGCTGGCCGCCCTGGGGCAGATGTCGGCGGCCCTGGTGCACGAACTCAACCAGCCGCTCACCGCCCAGCGCATGCACCTGGCGAGTCTGCGCCTGCTGCTGGATCACGGTCGGCTGGACGAGGCCCGCGCCGCCCTGGAACGTCTCGATGGCCTGCTGACCCGCATGAGCGGTCTCACCGCCCACCTCAAGACCTATGCGCGCAAGACCCCCGCCGGCCTGCGCGAGCGGGTCGATCTGGCGCGGGTGGTGGATCAGGCGCTGGAGTTGCTGGAGGCCCGCCGTGCCGAGCTGGCCGTGGAGCTGATCCTGGAGTTGCCGCGCCCGGCCTGGCTGCTGGGCGATCCCATCCGCCTGGAGCAGGTACTGGTCAATCTGCTGCGCAACGCCCTCGACGCCGTGGCGGAGCGACCCCGGCCGCAGGTCCGGGTCAGCCTAGCGCGGGAGGGGGATGCCTGGTTGCTGGAGGTGGCCGACAACGGTGGCGGCATCGCCGCCGAGCACCTCGACCAGGTGTTCGATCCCTTCTTCACCACCAAGCCGGTGGGCGAAGGCCTGGGACTCGGCCTGGCGGTGTCCTCGGCCATCGTCCAGGCCCAGGGCGGCAGCCTGGCCGCCCGCAACGGCGCCGAGGGTGCGGTCTTTGCCCTGCGGCTGCCGGCGGCGCCGGAGTCAGCGGCCTAGCGCACGCAGAGCGTCACCAGCAGGGCGAAGCCCCAGCCGAGCACCCCGGTCACCAGCAGGGTCGCCGCATCCCAGGGCCCGCGGGTGGCATCCAGCAGCGGCAGGCCGACGCCGCCGATCAGGGCGCTGGCGAGGATGCCCGCCAGGATCCGCACCAGCGGCCAGTGGCTGTCGGCGGCTTCCTCGGGAGCGGCAGCAAGGGGCTCTTCTTCGGACATGGCAGGGCTCCACCAGGGGATATGGAAGGCGACCCTAGTCCGGCAACCTGAAGCTGCGATGAAGCGGCGCTTCAGATTGCCTTCAGCTTGACCGCCAAGACTGCGCCTCGTATTCCCCCGGAGAGGTCGCGATGCTCGACGTGACTTGGCAGTCCCCGTACAGCTTTACCCTGGCCGACCGCAGCGGTTCGCTGCTGGCCCGCCTGGAGCCGCGCGAGGCACCCGGCCGGCAGGCGACCGAAGCCTTCATCGGCGCGCGTTTCGCCCTGGAGCACGGCGCCCGCATCAGCCACTTCCTGCCGCTGCTGCTCGCCCTGCGCGATGCCGAGGGCGTGCTGCAGGCGGCGGTGGGGATCCGCTCCGCGCTGGACCAGTCGCTGTTTCTCGAACGCTATCTGCCTGGGCCGGTGGAGACCCTGGTGGCGGCGGCGCTCGGTCGGCAGATCGAGCGAGCGGAGGTGGTGGAGGTCGGCAATCTGGCGGCGCTGGGTCCGGGCCAGGCGCGCCTGCTGATCGTCGTCACCACCTGGCTGCTGGCCCGCAGCGGCCGGCGCTGGGTGACCTTTACCGGCGCCACCCGCCTGATCAACAGCTTTCATCGCCTCGGCCTGGCGCCCCAGGTGCTGGGCCTCGCCGATCCGGTCTGTCTGGGCGCCGAGCGCGAGAGCTGGGGCTCCTACTACGCCAACGCTCCCCAGGTCTGCGCCGGTGACATCCACCAGGGCTATCAACAGTTGCTGCAGGCCGGCATCTTCGCCCGCCTGGGCCTCACCACCCTTGGCGAGGAGGACTGCCATGTCGCCTGAAGCCCGCTCCGTCAGTGATTTTTTTCTGGCCCTGGAACGCCACGTCGCCTGGGACGGCGAGCGCCCCGCGCTGAGTAGTGCCCAGGAGACCTGGAGCTATCTGCGGCTGTGGCGGGAGATTGCCCGGCGCGTCACCTGGCTGGCCGAGCACGGCATAAAGCGTCTGGCCCTGGACCTGCCCAATGGGCCCGAGTTGCTGGCCTGGGACCTGGCCGCCCTGCGCTCGGGACTGCCCTGCATCATCCTGCCGGACTTTTTCAGCCCGGCGCAGCGCGCCCATGCCCTGCAGGACTGTGGCGCCGATCTGCTGCTGGGCACTCCCGAGCGCGCCGCGGAATGGGCCGCGGCAGGCTTCAGCGAGGGGCCCCACGGCTGGCAGCGTCCGGCCGCGGCGGCCACCGCGCTGCCGGCGGGCACCGCCAAGCTCACCTACACCTCCGGCACCACCGGCACCCCCAAGGGCGTCTGCCTCAAGGCCGGACAACTGCTGCGGGTGGCCGCCAGCCTGGAAGCCGCCAGCGGCGCCCGGGCGCCCCGACGCCATCAGGTGCTCCTGTCGCTGGGCATCCTGCTGGAAAATCTCGGGGTCTATGCCGCGCTGCTGGCCGGTGCCGAGGTGGTGGTGCTCAAGGCCGAGGACCAGGGTGTCCGCGGGTCCGCCGGCATCGACTGGGCCCAGCTGGCCGCCTGCCTGCAGGAGCGCCAGCCACACAGTCTGATCCTCATGCCCCAGCTGTTGCAGGGACTCGTGGAGCTGGGCGAACGCGGGCTGCTGCGCCTGGACGGGCTGCGCTTCGCCGCCGTGGGCGGGGCGCCGCTGAGCGAGGCGCTGCTGACCCGCGCCAGCGCCCTGGGCCTGCCGCTGTTCCAGGGCTATGGCCTGTCGGAGTGCGCCTCGGTGGTGACCCTCAATCGCCCTGAGGCCAACCGCCCGGGCAGCGTCGGCCAACCGCTGCCCCACGTGCGCCTGCGCCTGGCCGCCGATGGCGAGATCCTGGTCGGCGGCGTCGATTTCGCCGGCTACCTGGGCGAGCCCGGCAGCGCCACCGACGAGGTGGCCACCGGCGATCTCGGCGAATTCGACACCGACGGCTATCTCCACCTGCGCGGCCGCAAGAAACACCAGTTCAGCCTGGCCTCGGGACGCAATGTCGATCCGGGCTGGATCGAGGCCGAACTCACCCAGGGCGGCCCCATCGCCCAGGCCTATGTGCAGGGCGAAGGTGCCCGGCACCTGGTGGCGCTGCTCTGGCCGCGGCAGCCGGACCTGCCCGACAGCCTGCTCGCCGACCAGGTCGCCCGCCTCAACCAGCGCCTGCCCGACTATGCCCGCATCGGCGCCTGGCGCCGCCTCGCCGAACCCTTCACCCCCGCCAACGGCCTGCTCACCGCGACCGGACGCCTTCGCCGCGACGCCATCCAGGCGCATCACGCGGCCCTGCTCTCGCACCTTCTGGAGGTACCAGCATGAGTTTCTTCGCCACCCTGCAAGCCGAAACCGCCACGGAACGCCAGGCGCTGTTCGAGGTGCCCATCATCCGCGCCGCCCTGGGCGGCAATGTCGCCCTGGAGAGCTATGTCGCCTTTCTCGGCCAGGCCTATCACCACGTCCGCCACACCGCGCCGCTGATGATGGCCTGCGGCGCCCGCCTGCCGGCACGGCTGGAATGGCTGCGCGGCGCGGTCTGCGAATACATCGAGGAGGAATACGGCCACGACCAGTGGATCCTCAGTGACATCGCCGCCTGCGGGGGCGCTGCCGAGGCGGTGCGCGCCAGCCGCCCCGAACTGCCCATCGAGCTGATGGTGGCCTATCTCTACGACTTCATCGCCCGCGACAATCCGGTCGGCCTGTTCGGCATGGTCAATGTGCTCGAAGGCACCAGCATCGCCCTGGCCACCCAGGCCGCCGGCGCCATCCGCGGCCAGCTGGGCCTGCCGGCCACGGCCTTCAGCTACCTGGACTCCCACGGCAGCCTCGACCAGGAACACATGGCGACCTACCGCCAGCTGATGGATCGGCTGGACGATCCGGCCGACCAGGCCGCGGTGATCCACGTGTCCAAGGTGGTCTATCGCCTCTATGCCGACATGTTCCGCGCCCTGCCCGGCGCCGGCCAGCAACCGGAGCAGCGCCATGCAGCTGCCTGACTGCCGCGTCCTGCTGACCGGCGCCAGCGGCGGCATCGGCCTGCCGCTGGTGGAACAACTCTGCGCCGGCGGCGCCCAGGTGCTGGCGGTCGCCCGCGACACCCGCGCCCTGCAGCCCCTGGCCGAGCGCCTGGGTGGCCGGTTGCGCCTGCTCGATGCCGACCTCACCCGCCGGGCCGATCGCCAGGCGGTGCTGGCCGAAGCCAGCCGCGGCCAGGGCGTCAACGTGCTGCTCAACGCCGCCGGCAGCAACAGCTTCGCCCTGCTCGACGCCCTTGACGACGACGTCATCGACAACCTGCTGGCGATCAACATCGGCGCGGCCATCCAGCTGACCCGCCTGCTGCTGCCGCTGCTGCGCCGCCAACCGCGGGCGGTGATCGCCCATGTCGGCTCCACCCTGGGCTCCATCGGCTATCCCGGCTATGCGCCCTATTGCGCCAGCAAGTTCGCCCTGCGCGGCTTCACCCAGGCCCTGCGCCGGGAGCTGGCCGATACCCGCATCCGGGTGCTCTACGTGGCGCCCCGCGCCACCCGCACGGCGATGAACGGCCCCGCGGCCATGGCCGTGAACCAGGCGCTCAAGAGCCAGGTGGACGACCCCACCGTGGTCGCCGGCGCGGTGATCCGTGCCCTGGTCGAGGACCGCCAGGAGCTCCATCTCGGCTGGCCGGAAAAGCTCTTCGTCCGCCTCAACGGCCTGCTGCCCGGCCTGGTGGATCGCGCCCTGCGCCGCCAGCTGCCGGTGATCCGCCGCTTCATCGACCCCGCCTTCGCCCCGGAGAAACACCCATGACGACCCTGCGCAAGGCCCTCGGCCTGCTGCTCGCCGCGCTGCTCGCCAGCCCCTTCGCCCTGGCCGACGATGGCCAGCGCCTGGCCCAGATCCAGCAGCGCTGGGCCGAGATCCAGTACCGCCTGCCCAGCGCCGAAAAACCCGCGGCCTTCGAACAGCTGGCCGGCGAAGCGCGCGCCTTCACCCAGGCCGCACCCCAGTCGGCGCCGGCGCTGATCTGGCAGGGCATCGTGCTGAGCAGCTGGGCCGGCGCCCAGGGCGGGCTGGGGGCGCTGGGCAAGGTCAAGGAGGCCCGCAGCGACCTGGAACAGGCGCTCAAGCTCGATCCCACGGCGCTGCAGGGCTCCGCCTACACCAGTCTCGCCGCCCTCTACGACCGGGTCCCCGGCTGGCCGATCGCCTTTGGTGACGCCAGCGAAGCCGATCGTCTGCTGCAGCAGGCCCTCGCCCTCAACCCCAGCGGTATCGATACCCTATACTTCTGGGGTGACCACCTGTATCGCCAGCAGCGCTATGCCGAAGCCCGCGCCGCCCTGCTCAAGGCGCTGCAGGCCGCCCCGCGGCCGGGACGCGAACTGGCCGACCAGGGACGGCGGGGCGAGATCGCCGCGCTGCTCAAGGACGTCGACCAGAAGCTGAAGTGACGAGGCCTCCATGCGCGTGCTGCTGATCGAAGACGATCCCGACCTCGGCGAGGGCATCCGCACCAGTCTGCGGGAAGAGGGCTATACCCTGGACTGGCTCAAGGACGGCGAAAGCGCCGTCCACGCCCTGCGCGAAGAGGGCTTCGACCTGGTGGTGCTGGACCTCGGCCTGCCGCGCCTGGACGGCATCCAGGTGCTGCGCCAGAGTCGCGCCAATGGCCTGACCACGCCGGTGCTGATCCTTACCGCCCGCGACGACACCGAGGACCGGGTCGCCGGCCTCGACGCCGGCGCCGACGACTACCTGGTCAAGCCCTTCGATATCAAGGAACTCAAGGCCCGCCTGCGCGCCCTGCTGCGGCGGCGCAACGGTCCCTCGCAGATCCAGCTCGAAGGCGGCGGCATCGCCCTGGATCCGGCCACCCGCCGGGTCACCTTCGATGGCCAGCCGGTCAACCTCACCCCGCGCGAATACCAGCTGCTGCACGAACTGCTGGCCAATCCGGGCAAGATCTTCAGTCGCGACCGCCTCATGGGGCTGCTCTACGGCTGGGACGAGGGGGTGGAAAGCAACACCCTGGAAGTCCACATCTACAACCTGCGCAAGAAGCTGCGCGCCGACCTGATCCGCACGGTCAGGGGCATCGGTTACCGCCTCGAATGTCCATGACCTCCATCCGCCGCCGCACCGTCGGCCTGGTGCTCTCGCTGCTGCTGATCGGCACCCTGCTGATCGCCCTGACCAACGTCCACGACAGCCAGCGCGAGATCGGCGAGATCTACGATGCCCAGCTGGCGCAGAGCGCGCGCATCCTGCAGGGCATGCTGCGCGCCGCCCCCCGCGGCGAAGGCCGCCTGGCGCTGCACGCCAGTGTCACCCAGGCTCTGGCCGAGGCCAGCGACAGCCCCTATGGCCACAGGTACGAGGCCAAGATGGCCTTCCAGGCCTGGAACGCCCGCGGCGTCCCCCTGATGCGCTCGCCCAGCGCGCCCATCTTCAGCATGCCGACGACCCCGGGTTTCACCGAGCAGACCCTGGAGGGCGAGGCCTGGTATGGCTTCCTGCTGCCCGACCCGGAGCACGACCTGATGCTCTGGGTCGGCGAACGCGAAGAGGTGCGCGCCGATCTGGTCCGCCGCATCCTGCGCCACACCCTCACGCCGCATCTGATCGGCCTGGTGCTGCTGTCGCTGCTGGCCTGGCTGGCCATCGGCTGGGGCCTGAAACCGCTGCGGCGCATGGCCGGGCTGATCCGCCACCGCGACCCGGAATCCCTGCAACCGCTGCAGCTAGATCCGCTGCCACGCGAACTGGAACCCATGCAGGCGGCGCTCAATCGGCTGCTGCTGCAGATCGAGCAACTGCTGCAGCGCGAACGCCGCTTCATCGCCGACGCCGCCCACGAGTTGCGCACGCCGCTGGCGGTGCTGCGCCTGCACGCGCAGAACGCCCTGTCCGCGCAGACGGCGGCGGCCCGCGACGAGGCGCTGAAATTCGTCGTCAGCGGCACCGATCGACTGACCCGGGTGGTCAACCAGTTGCTCATCCTCGCCCGTCTGGAACCCCGGCCGAGCTGGAGCGCCGAGCAGCGCTTCGATTTGCGCACCGCCCTCAGCGCCACCCTGGAAGAACTGGGCCCCTGGATTCTCGACAAAGGCCTGGACCTCAGCCTCGACGCCGAAGCCAGCCGGGTGCAGGTCCATGGCGACAGCGCCATGCTGGGCATCGCCCTGCAGAATCTGCTGACCAATGCGGTCAACGTGTCGCCTCCCGGCGGCGAGATCCGCATCCGCCTGGAGGTCACCGCCGACTGGGCGGAGATCCAGATCCTCGACCAGGGCCCCGGCATCGCGGAGGAGATCCAGCCGCGGCTGTTCGAGCGCTTCTACAGCAGCGGCGCGGCCAACGGCGCCGGCCTGGGACTGTCCATCGTCCAGACCGTCGCCCAGCACCTGGGTGGACGCATCGAACTGGGCAACCGCCCGGAGGGCGGCGCCTGCGCCCGTCTCGGCCTGCCGGTGCTGCCGGGACCCGGCTAGGGACTCGACCCGTCGCCGGCCTTCGGGCAAGGTAGCGGCGCACCGGCCGCGAGAGGACGCCTCCCATGCAAGCTCAGGTCTATCTGGTCGACGACGAAGCCAGCATCCGCGAAGCGGTGCGCCAGTGGCTGGAGCTGTCGGGGCATCAGGTGCGGCTGTTCGCCCGCGCCGAAGACTGCCTGGCGGCAGTGACCCCGGATTTCGCCGGGGTGGTGGTCAGCGACGTGCGCATGCCCGGCATGGACGGCCTGGCCCTGCTGGAACAGCTGCAGGCGCTGGATGCCGACCTGCCGGTGATTCTGCTCACCGCCCACGGCGACGTCGCCCTGGCGGTCAGCGCCATGCGCCAGGGCGCCTACGATTTCCTGGAAAAGCCCTTCAGCCCCGAGGCGCTGCTCGGCGATCTCGGCCGCGCCCTGGAAAAGCGCCGGCTGGTGCTGGAGAACCGCCAGCTGCACCGCCGGGTCGACGACCAAAGCACCCTCGCCCGCCGCCTGCTCGGCGTCTCGCCGGGCATCGTCCGCCTGCGCCAGCAGATCCTCGACCTGGCGCCGACACCGGTCAACGTGCTCCTGCGCGGCGAGACCGGCAGCGGCAAGGAACTGGTCGCCCGCTGCCTGCACGACTTCGGTCCCCGCGCCGACAAGGCCTTCGTCGCCCTCAACTGCGCGGCCATCCCCGAGCAGCTGTTCGAGAGCGAATTGTTCGGCCACGAGAGCGGCGCCTTCACCGGCGCCCAGGGCAAGCGCATCGGCAAGCTGGAATACGCCAACGGCGGCACCCTGTTTCTCGACGAGATCGAGAGCATGCCCCTGGCGCAGCAGGTCAAGCTCTTGCGGGTGCTGCAGGAGCAGCGTCTGGAGCGCCTCGGCTCCAACCAGAGCATCGCCCTTGACCTGCGCATCGTCGCCGCCACCAAGCCGGATCTCCTGGAAGAAGCCCGCGCCGGACGCTTTCGCGAAGACCTGGCCTATCGCCTCAATGTCGCCGAGCTGCACCTGCCGCCGCTGCGCGCCCGGCGTGAAGACATCCCGCTGCTGTTCGATCACTTCCTTGCCGAGGCCGGTGCCCGCCTGGGCCGGCCGGTCACCCCGCCCGGCGCGGCGCGTCTGGCCCAGCTGCTGGGTCACGGCTGGCCCGGCAACGTGCGCGAGCTGGCCAACGCCGCCGAGCGCGAGGCCCTCGGCCTGGGTACCCCCGCCACCGCGGCCGCGGGCCACTCCCTGGCCGATCAGCTGGAAGCCTTCGAGGCCCAGTGCCTGCGCGCCGCCCTGGCCCGCCACGGCGGCGAGATCAAGGCGGTGATGGACGAGTTGCAACTGCCACGGCGCACCCTCAACGAGAAGATGCAGCGCCATGGCCTGGTACGGGCCGACTTCCGCGATGAGGACTGAGAGGCAATAGGCGGAAATCCGCTCATTGCTCACCGCCTTTCGGCGATCTTTCGCCGATCCGCCCTGGCAAAACCCAGTCAGGACGCGGCTTCGCGACCTGGCACGCCCCCTGCTATAGCCCTTGTCGACGCCCCGAGCGCCCTAATAACAACGACAAGAGGAACACCCTGTGGATAGCACCGCTACCCTCGCGGCCGGCCAGACCGCGCCCAAGACCACCTCGCAGCGCATCAAGTCCATCTTCAGCGGTTCCGTCGGCAACCTGGTCGAATGGTACGACTGGTACGTCTACGCCGCCTTCTCGCTGTATTTCGCCAAGGCCTTCTTTCCCAAGGGCGACCAGACCGCCCAGCTGCTCAACGTCGCCGCCATCTTTGCCGTGGGCTTTCTCATGCGCCCCATCGGCGGCTGGCTGATGGGCCTCTATGCCGACAAGGCCGGCCGCAAGTCCGCGCTGATGGTCTCGGTGATCATGATGTGCGCCGGCTCGCTGATCATCGCCCTCACCCCCAGCTACACCACCATCGGCGTCGCCGCCCCCATCATGCTGGTGCTGGCGCGGCTGCTGCAGGGCCTCTCGGTGGGCGGTGAATACGGCACCTCCGCCACCTACCTGAGCGAGATGGCGACCAAGGAAAGCCGCGGCTTCTACTCCAGCTTCCAGTACGTCACCCTGATCTCCGGGCAGTTGCTAGCGCTGGCTACCCTGATCGTGCTGCAGCAGACCCTGACCGTCGAACAGCTGGAAAGCTGGGGCTGGCGCATCCCCTTCCTGATCGGCGCCGCCTGCGCCGTGACCGCGCTCTACCTGCGCCGCGGCATGGAAGAGACCAGCTCCTTCAAGAAGGCCGAAAAACCCAAGGAATCCCTGATGCGCACCCTGATGCGCCATCCCAAGGAATTCTTCACCGTGGTCGGCCTGACCATGGGCGGCACCCTGGCCTTCTACACCTACACCACCTACATGCAGAAGTACCTGGTCAACTCGGTGGGCATGAGCAAGACCGACGCCACCTCCATCTCGGCGGCGACGCTGTTCCTGTTCATGCTGCTGCAGCCCGTGGTCGGCGCCCTCTCCGACCGCGTCGGCCGGCGCCCGGTATTGATCGCCTTCGGCGTGCTCGGCACGCTGTTCACCTACCCGATCCTCACCGCCCTGGGCAGCGTCACCACCTGGTGGGGCGCCTTCGGCCTGATCATGGTGGCGCTGGTGATCGTCAGCTTCTACACCTCGATCAACGCCGTGGTGAAGGCCGAGCTGTTCCCCACCGAGATCCGCGCCCTGGGCGTCGGCCTGCCCTATGCCCTGACCGTCTCCATCTTCGGCGGCACCGCCGAATACCTGGCCCTGTGGTTCAAGAGCATCGGCATGGAGAGCGGCTACTACTGGTACGTGACCGGCTGCATCGCCTGCTCGCTGCTGGTCTACGTCTTCATGAAGGACACCCGCGATCACTCGCGCATCGTCCACGAATAACCGCTCGTCCCTGGGTGCGGGCCTCTCGGTCATTAGATTTGGCCGTCCGGCCCGCCCCCCTTTGCCTGGGCTTTGGGGCACGCCATCGTAGTGTCACCGGCAGCGTCCACAACGGTCATTTCGCTGACCGCTGTGGCGAGTTCGCCCCCTCCTCCCAAGCCCCGGTTACACACTCATGGAAATCGACTACGGTCCCAGCTACGCCAAACTGGGTCTCCAGTTTCAATACCAGTGGAGCAGCCTGCTGCGCGATGCCCTGAAGAAGCACGGCATTACCGACGCCCAGGCCAAGGCCATCTGCGGCGACTTCGCCTTCGATCTCTCCAAGCTCATCGACGAAGCCGAAATCAAGGCCGACGGCCTCTCCTATCGCCCGGTGATCGCCTTCACCGAGGACGAGGAAACCCTGCTGGTGCAGTCCGCCGAATTCGACTATCACGAAGCGGCCTACGCCACCGCCGCGGCGGCGTTCGAGAAGAAGTAAGCCTCGCCGGGGGGCCTCGCGCCCTCACCCCAACCCTCTCCCCCAGGGAGAGGGGGCGGTCTGGAGCGGTGGCGGGCTCTTCCTCCAGACGTGGGTCCTGAAGCTGTTTTCAGTGTTACTGCGATAGCGATTCGCTTAGGCCAGTTGAGGCCATTTCACCTCCACCCCCTCCAACTTCATCGACAGAGCCGAAATCAAGGCTGACAGCCTCTCCTAGCGCTCGGTGATCGCCTTTATCGAGGACTGGGAAATCATGTTGGCGCAGTCAGCCAGCTTTGAATATCACAAAGCGGCCTATGCCACTGCTGCTGCGGCGTTCGAGGGGAAGTAAGGCTGGCCCCGGGCCCTCACCCCAACCCTCTCCCTCAGGGAGAGGGAGCGGCCTGGAGCGGTGGCGGGCTCTTTCTCCAGACGTGGGTACTGAAGCTGTTTTCAGTGCTGCTGCGATAGCAGTTTTGACTGTCTTTCAGCGAGAGCTACTCCATAGCTCCGTATGGCCCCCTCTCCCCCCGGGAGAGGGTTGGGGTGAGGGCCGCACAGGCACCCTTGTCATAGCCGCGCGAACCGCGCGTTAGAGCCTCGCCAACACGATTTCCCCAGGCGATACTCCCCGGATCACCTCTCACTCCGTACCACCCCCTCTCCCTCCGGGAGAGGGTTGGGGTGAGGGCCGCATCGGCACCCACGTCATAGCCTTGCGAACCACGCATTAGAGCCTCGCCAACACTATTTCCCCAGGCGATACTCCTCAGATCACCTCTCACTCCGTACCACCCCCTCTCCCTCCGGGAGAGGGTTGGGGTGAGGGCGAACCCGACACCAGAACACCCAGGGAAAGGATTCCCATGCCCCTCATCAGCCATGCCCGTGCCCTGCGCCGGAGTCAGACCGACGCCGAGCGCGCCCTCTGGTATCACCTGCGCGGCAATCGTCTGCAGGGCCATAAATTTCGCCGTCAGCATCCCTATGGCCGCTACATCCTGGACTTCGTCTGCCTGGAAGCGCGGCTGGTGATCGAACTGGATGGCGGCCAGCATCAGGGCAGCGCCAATGACCGCGAGCGCGACGCCTGGCTGCAGGCCCAGGGCTTCCAGATCCTGTGCTTCTGGAACCACGACGTCCTGACCCGGCCCGACGCCGTGCTCGAGCGCCTTCACGCAGCCCTCAGCCCGGCTTGACCCTCGGCTTGCGCGCGCGTGGCACTGCGCCACCCGTCTTCGCCGTCGCCTTGGCCTTGCTCCCGCCCGTACGTCGCTTCTTCTTCCAGGGCGCGCCCTTGCCCGCCGGCGGCGGTCCGCTGATGGTCAGGGTCAGGCCGAGACAGCGCTCCACCTGCTTGCCCATCCAGGCCGATTGCTTGGTGACGAATTCGGCCAGGCTCAGCTCGCCCTCCTGCACCCGATCCAGCGCCTGCTCCCAGAGCGCCGTGGTGCCCGGATCGGCGATGGCCCGGGGCACGGCGTCGATCAGGCCGAAGGCCGCCGGGGTCGCCGCCAGGGCCTTGCCCTGCTTGACCAGGTAGCCGCGGTCCAGCAGGCCCTGGATGATGCTGGCACGGGTCGCCTCGGTGCCGATGCCGGTGGTGTCCTTGAGCTTTTGCTTGAGGGCGGGATCCTCCACCAGCTTGGCGACATTCTTCATCGCCTTGATCAGATCGCCCTCGGTGAAGGGCTTGGGCGGTTGGGTCAGCTGATCCTTGCAACGCACCTCCACCACCGGATAGGACTCACCCTCACGCAACTCGGGCAGCGCCTGGGGCGGCGGTGCCTCGCGACCCTTGGGCGGCGTGAGCGATTCGGGCAAGGCGCGCCGCCAGCCCGGTTCCACCAGCCGCTTGCCGGTGGCCCGCAGGCGTTCGCCGCCCGCCGCGAGGTCGGCCTGGGTGCGATCGAATTCGTGCTGTGGCAGGAATTGCGCCAGGTAACGGGCACGGATCAGGCCATAGACGTTGCGCTCCTGGGGACTCAGGCGGCCCAGGTCGCGGGTCACCTGCGTCGGGATGATGCCGTGGTGGGCGCTGACCTTCGCATCGTTCCAGGCCCGCGAGCGGCGACTGGCGTCCAGATGGTCGCGCAGTGGGGCGAGACTGCTGTCGGCGCCCAGCAAGGCGGCCAGCAGCGCCGGCGCCTCGGCGTGCTGGGACAGCGGCAGGTAGCCGCAATCGCTGCGCGGATAGGTGATCAGCTTATACTTCTCGTAGAGCGCCTGGGCGACGTCCAGGGTCTGCTGGGCGCCCAGGTTGAGGCGCTTGGAGCAGACCTCCTGCAAGGTGCCCAGATCGAAGGGCAAGGGGGCCGCCTCGCGGACGCGCTCGGTCTTGAGCTTGACCAGGCGCGCCTGCCCAGCCGCCTCGATGGCCCGCGCCGCCGCCTGGGCCACCTCGGGCTTGAGACAGCGGCCCTGGTCGTCGCAGACGTCCTCTGGCGGCTGCCATTGGGCCTGGAAGCGACTGCCGGAGGCGTCCAGGGTCGCCTCCACGGTCCAGAAGGGCACCGGCACGAAGGCGGCGATGGCACGATCGCGGTCCACCACCAGACGCAGGGTCGGCGTCTGCACGCGTCCGACCGAAAGCACGCCCTGATAGCCGGAGCGACGCCCCAGCAGGGTGAACAGCCGGCTCATGTTCATGCCGATCAGCCAGTCGGCGCGCGAGCGGCCCAGGGCGGACTGATAGAGCCCATAGGTCTCGGCACCGGGCTTGAGCGCGGCCAGGGCGCGGCGGATGGAGACGTCATCCAGCGCCGACAGCCACAGCCGGCGGATCGGCCCGCGATAGCGGCAATGCTCCACCAGCTCGCGGGCGATCATCTCGCCTTCGCGATCGGCGTCGGTGGCGATCACCAGTTCGCTGGCCTCGCCCAGCAGGCGCTTGACCGCCTTGAACTGGCTGCCGGTGGTCTTCTTGACCTGCAGCTTCCACTGCTCGGGGACGATGGGCAGGTCGTCCAGCGACCAGCGCTTGTAGCGGGCGTCATAGGCGTCCGGTGGCGCCGTTTCCAGCAGGTGGCCGATGCACCAGGTCACGGTCACGCCCTGCCCCTGCAGGCAGCCCTCGCCGCGGCGGGTGGCGCCGAGGATGCGGGCGATATCCTTGGCCTGGGAGGGTTTTTCGCAGAGATACAGCTGCATGGCGGGCGTCGCACGAGGGGAATCGCCACAGGATGCAAAGGCTGCGCGAGCGGCGCAAGGCCTAATCTGTATATCCGTACAGAAAGCGGCCTTTGCGCAAATTCGCCCAGTGGGCCACAGCGTGCTCAGGACGTGGATCACAGCTTGAACGGCGGCCGCCGCGGACGCGGAATCTTGCCGTGGCTGGGCAGTCCTTGGGCTACGGCACTTTCGCCGTCTTTAGCCGAGCTCTGGGAGGCGTCAATGAACACTGTAGCTATGGATCGCGCCACGGCCGAGAGCACCGGCGCCGGAAATATCGTCGACACCGCCAGCGGCCAGGCCCTGCGGGCCAGCATTTCGGCCATGCGCCGGACCACCAGCCAGGTGCAGCGCATCAACGATCAACTCTGGGAAGTCTGGCCGGACGGCCGTCGCAAGCTGCTGCTGCGCTAAGACCTCCCGCCCGACGCCCTAGGCGGGCGTCGGCGTCTCCAGCGCGGCCAGGTAGGTCGCGACCTCGGCCTGGATCCAGGCACTGAAGCGCTCCTGCTTTTCCGCCGATTCGGCGCGTTCCGGCCACACCAGCCAGTAGGCATAGGGATAGGGCGCCGTTACCGGACTGAGCTGGACCAGACGCCCCTCGTCCAGCGCGGCCTGCACCAGGCTGCGCCGCTCCAGCGCTAGCGCCTGACCAAGGCGTAGCGCCTCCAGTACCACGTTGGAATCATTCACGCTGATGCCGCGATTGGGTGCTGCTTCGCCTAGACCAGCCGTTTCGCCCCAGTGCAGCCAGGTTTCCTCCGTATGCAATAGCGGCTGCGCGAGAGCCTCGTCCAGGCTGCACGGCAGTTGCCCACCGTTGTAACCAGGTGCCGCCACCAGCAGCACATCGTCCTGAAACAGCCGAAGCGCCGTCAGGCCATCCCACTGGCCCTCGCCCATGCGCACTCCGATATCCACCATGCCCTGGCGCAGATCCTGGAAATCCAGGCTGGTCTGGATACGGATGCGATAGTCCGGGTACAGGGCGCGAAAACGCGGCAGCCGGGGCAGCAGCCAGTGGGTGGCGAAGGAGGGAAAGGTGGCAAATACCAGCTCGTTGCGCCGCGGGCGGGCCTGCAGTCGCCGGGTCGCCTCGCCCAGATCCTCGAGCAGCTGGCGGACCTGCTCGGCATAGACGCGACCGTCGCCGGTGACCTCGATCCCGCGCCCCTGGCGCTCGAACAGCACCATGCCCAGCTGGTGCTCCAGGCCCTTCACCTGCTGACTGACCGCGGCATGGGTGAGGTGCAATTCATTGGCGGCGCGGGTCACGCTGCCCAGGCGGGCAACCGCTTCGAAGCAGCGCAGGGCATTCAAGGGCGGCACACGGGACATGTAAGCTTTCCTTAATGGTCCGGTCAGAATTTCTCGCTGGAAGCAGCTTCGCCGAATCCTTAATGTCTTGTCCAGAGCGGCACCTGGCGTGAAACACACGGCCAGGATGACGTTCCACGTGAAACAGGATTCACTCTTTCTGACAGGACGCCCCCATGCAACTCATCGGCATGCTCGACTCCCCCTATGTGCGGCGGGTCGCGATCTCCCTTCGCCTGCTGGTTCTGCCCTTCGAGCTGCGCCAGATCTCGCTGTTTCGTGAGGTCGAGCGCTTTCGCAGCTTCAATCCGGTGCTCAAGGCACACCCATTGATCTGCCTGGACGGTCAGCGGCTGATGGATTCGTCGCTGATTCTGGACTATGCCCAGCATCTCGCCTGTGGCAGTCGGCAGTTGCGGCCGAGCGGCCACGCGGCCCGGGCCACCGCCCTCAGTCGCAGCGGCCTGGCGCTGGCCCTGTCCGAGAAGGCGGTGCAGCTGGTGTACGAGCGTGATCTGCGACCGGAAGAGAAGCGTCATGCGCCCTGGCAGCAGCGCGTGGAAGGGCAGTTGCGTGCGGCCTGTGGCGCCCTCGACAAGGCCTGGCTGGGCCCGCGTCCGCCGCTGGGTGAAGACAACATCGGTCAGGACGCCATCGACACGGCGGTGGCCTGGACCTTCCTGCACTTCGCCCTGCCGGGGCTGATCGAGCGGCGTAACTACCCGACGTTGGAGGCCCTGACCGCCGAAGCGGAGGCGCTGTCGGTGTTTCGCGATTATCCGCTGGCGTGACGGAAAAGCATCGCGGCCATGGGCCGCTCCTACGGGACACTGTAGGAGCGGCCCATGGCCGCGATAAAACGGTCAATCCTCGTCACCGGAGCGGCCGCAGCGGCGGACCGCCATAGCTACGATCAGCCGGCCCGATCTTTATCCGCGATAATACCGCTGCGGCACGAAGGGGGTCTTGGCGACCTTGACCGGCACCTGCTTGCCGCGCACCACGGCGAACAGCTGGGTATCCAGGGCGGCGAAGTCGCTGTCGACATAGCCCATGGCCACCGGCGCCCCCAGGGTCGGGCCGAAGCCGCCACTGGTGACACGGCCGATGCTGGCGCCATTGGCATCCACCAGCTCGGCACCCTCGCGCACCGGCACCCGCTCCTGCACCAGCAGGCCGACGCGCTTGCGGCTCACGCCTTCACGCTGCTCGGTGAAGATGCGCTCGGCACCGGGAAAACCGCCGGCGCGACCGTTGCCTTCACGCCGCACCTTGGACAGCGCCCACCCCAGATTGGCCATCACCGGCGTGGTACCGGCATCCATGTCATGGCCATAGAGGCAGAGGCCGGCTTCCAGGCGCAGGGAGTCGCGCGCGCCCAGGCCGATCGCCTCGACCTCCGGCTCGGCCAGCAGGCGGCGGGCCAGGGCCTCGGCGGCGGCGCTGGGCACCGAGATCTCGTAGCCGTCTTCGCCGGTATAGCCACTGCGACTGACGATGCAGGGCTGGTCCAGCAGCTTGACGCGGCGGACCTGCATGAAGGTCATCTCGGCCACCTCTGGCGCCAGGCGCGCCAGCACCGCGGCGGCGGCCGGGCCCTGCAAGGCCAGCAAGGCGCGATCGAATTGCGGCAGCACCTGACAGCGATCGCCCAGGTGCTTTTCCAGGTGGGCGAGGTCGGCTTCCTTGCAGGCGGCGTTGACCACCAGGTAGAGGCAGTCACCCAGGTTGGCGACCATCAGGTCGTCGAGGATGCCGCCGTTGTCGTCGGTCAGCAGGGCATAGCGCTGCATGCCGCTGGGCAGGTCGATGATGTCGACCGGCACCAAGGTCTCCAGCGCCTCGGCGGCTTCTTCGCCTTCGAGCAAGACCTGGCCCATGTGGGACACATCGAACAACCCGGCCTGGGCGCGGGTGTGCTGGTGCTCCTTGAGCACGCCGAGCGGGTATTGCACCGGCATCTCGTAGCCGGCGAAGGGCACCATGCGGGCGCCGAGTTCCAGGTGCAGGGCGTGCAACGAAGTCTTGAGCAGGGACATGGTGGGGCTCCGTGTCGGGTGGCGGCTGTCGCGCCCCAGGCAAGGGGAACGGGACAGCGCTGGGCTATGGGGTCGCGACGTGGGTGATGGGGTCAGCCCTCACCCCGGCCCTCTCCCAGGGGGAGAGGGGGAAGAGCAGGCGGCTCACGCGGGACTGCAGCGGGGCCACCGTTCTCCTCCCCTCTCCCCCTGGGAGAGGGACCGGGGATGAGGGTCAGGCCTCGCCGTAGGCTTCGATCGGCGGGCAGGAGCAGACCAGGTTGCGATCGCCGTAGACGTTGTCGATGCGCGCCACCGGCGGCCAGTACTTGCCGTCCACCAGGCTCGGCAGCGGGAAGACCGCCTGCTCGCGGCTGTAGGGGTGGGTCCACTCCCCGGCCAGTTCGCGCGCGGTGTGGGGCGCGTTCTTCAGCGGGTTGTCCTGGGGATCCAGGGTGCCGGCTTCCAGGGCGCGGATCTCTTCGCGGATGGCGATCATGGCGTCGCAGAATCTATCCAGTTCCTGCTTGGACTCGCTTTCGGTGGGCTCGATCATCAGGGTGCCGGCCACCGGGAAGGACATGGTCGGGGCATGGAAGCCGAAGTCGATCAGGCGCTTGGCCACGTCGTCCACGGTCACGCCGCTGCTGTCCTTGAGCGGGCGCAGGTCGAGGATGCACTCGTGAGCCACCAGGCCGCCGGTGCCGCTGTAGAGCACCGGGTAGTGCTCTTCCAGCCGACGGGCGATGTAGTTGGCGCTGAGGATGGCCACCTGGGAGGCGCGGGTCAGACCGGCGCTGCCCATCATCTTCAGGTACATCCAGGAGATCGGCAGGATGCTGGCGCTGCCGTAGGGCGCCGCGCAGACCGCGCCCTCCTTGCGTTCCAGCCGGGCATGGCCGGGCAGGAAGGGCGCCAGGTGCGCCTTGACACCGATGGGGCCGACGCCCGGACCGCCGCCGCCGTGGGGGATGCAGAAGGTCTTGTGCAGGTTGAGGTGGGAGACGTCACCGCCGAACTGACCCGGGGCGCAGAGACCGACCATGGCGTTCATGTTGGCGCCGTCGATATAGATCTGGCCGCCGTGGTCATGGACCACCTGGCAGATCTCGCGGATGGCCTCTTCGAACACCCCGTGGGTGGACGGGTAGGTGATCATCAGCGCGGCCAGGCGCTCGCTGTGCTGCTCGGCCTTGGCGCGCAGGTCGTCGAGGTCGACGTTGCCGCGCTTGTCGCAGGCCACCACCACCACGCGCATGTCGACCATGCTGGCGGTAGCCGGGTTGGTGCCGTGGGCCGAGGCCGGGATCAGGCAGACGTCGCGTTCGCCCTGGCCGCGGCTCGCGTGATAGGCACGGATGGCCAGCAGGCCCGCGTACTCGCCTTGGGAGCCGGCATTGGGCTGCAGGGAGACGGCGTCATAGCCGGTGGCGGCGCAGAGCATGGCCTCCAGCTCGGTGGTGAGCTGGGCATAGCCCTCGGCCTGGTCGGCCGGGGCGAAGGGGTGGATAGCGCCGAATTCCGCCCAGGTGACCGGGATCATCTCGCTGGCGGCGTTGAGCTTCATGGTGCAGGAACCCAGCGGGATCATGGTGCGATCCAGCGCCAGGTCCTTGTCCGCCAGCTTGCGCAGGTAACGCATCAGCTCGGTCTCGGACCTGTGGCTGGCGAACACCGGATGGGTCAGGAAGGCCGATTGGCGCTGCAGCGCCGCGGGCACTTCCACGCCCTGGGCATCGCCCAGCTCGGCGACCCGAGGCGCGGGCTTGCCGTCGGCCAGGATCTCCAGCAGCGCCTGGACGTCGGCCAGGGTGCTGGTCTCGTCCAAAGAAACGCCCAGGGTCTCGGCGCTGACTTCGCGCAGGTTGTAGCCACGGGCACGGGCGGCCTCGTGCAGGGCGGCGGTGCGCGCCCCGAACACCAGGGTCAGGGTGTCGAAGGCGGTGTGCTGGGTCTCGTGGCCCAGGCGCTGCAGGCCGGCGGCCAGCAGGCTGGTCAGACGCTGCACCCGGGTGGCGATGCGGGTCAGGCCTTCGGGACCGTGGTAGACCGCGTACATGCTGGCGATGTTGGCCAGAAGCACCTGGGCGGTGCAGATGTTGCTGGTGGCTTTCTCGCGGCGGATGTGCTGCTCGCGGGTCTGCAGCGCCAGGCGATAGGCCGGGTTGCCGTGGCGGTCGATGGACACGCCGACGACGCGCCCGGGCATGTCGCGCTTGTACTTGTCCTGGGTGGCGAAATAGGCCGCGTGCGGGCCGCCGAAACCGAGCGGTACGCCAAAACGCTGGGCGGTGCCGATGGCCACGTCCGCGCCCAGTTCGCCGGGCGGGGTGAGCAGGGTCAGGGCCAGCAGGTCGGCGGCCATGGCCACCAGGGCACCGGCGGCCTGGAAGGCCTGGATGCTCTCCCGGTAGTCACGGATCTCGCCGGTGGTCATGGGGTACTGGAACAGCGCACCAAAGAAGCGGCCGTGGTCCTCGATCTCGGTTTCCACGCCCACCACCACCTCGATGCCCAGCGGCTCGGCACGGGTGCGCAGGACGTCCAGGGTCTGCGGATGGCAGTGCACGGAGGCAAAGAAGGCGCCGGCCTTGTTTTTCGCCAGGCGCTTGCAGAAGGTCATGGCCTCGGCGGCGGCAGTGCCCTCGTCCAGCAGCGAGGCATTGGCCACCGGCATGCCGGTGAGGTCGCCGATCAGCGTCTGGAAGTTGAGCAGGGCTTCCAGACGACCCTGGGAGATCTCCGGCTGGTAGGGGGTGTAGGCGGTGTACCAGGCCGGATTTTCCAGCAGGTTGCGCAGGATCGGCGCCGGGGTATGGGTGTTGTAGTAGCCCTGGCCGATCAGGCTCTTGAGCAGGCGATTCTTGCCGGCGATGGCGCGCAGCTCGGCCAGGGCGTCGGCTTCGGACAGCCCGGCGGGCAGGTCCAGCACGCTGGTGCCCTTGATGCTCTCGGGGATCACCTGGGCGGTCATGGCGTCCAGGGATTCATAGCCGAGCAGATTCAGCATGGCGATCTCGTCGAGCTCGCGCGGACCTATGTGGCGCGGGACGAATTCGTCGGCGGTGCTGAGGGTGTCGTGCAGCGACATGGCGGTCTTACCCCTTGATCAGTTGCTGATAGGCGGCTTCGTCGAGCAGCGCGGCGAAGGCTTCGGCATTGGCGGGCTGGAAACGAAAGAACCAGCCGGCGTTCAGCGGATCGCTGTTGATGGTCTCGGGCGCATCGTTCAGCGCCTCGTTGACCGCCAGGACCTCGCCGTCCAGCGGCATGGTGATGTTGCTGGCGGCCTTGACCGACTCCAGCACCGCCACCTCATCGCCCTGGGCGTAGCTGCGCAGCTCCGGCAATTGCACGAAGACCAGGTCGCCCAAGGAGTCCTGAGCATAGTCGGTGATGCCGACGGTAATGCTGCCATCGGCTTCCTGACGCAGCCATTCGTGTTCTTCGGTATAGCGCAGACCCATTGCCAGACTCCTGCGGACCTTTGTCCTGATGGATAGATGGGTCTGGGATTGCAAGGGTGATGCCAGGAACAAAGGCCAGTGTTTTCAGGGGTTTAGCTAAAGAACCCCTATTGCGCCGTAGCGAAATCGTTACGATTGACGCCCCAACCCGCCACACTCGTATCGATTTACAAACGGCGTATCGAAATCGTTACGATATTAGCCAGGCTCCTGGGTCCGACAGCTGGGCTGTACGCCAGGGCCCTGCTGTTCCTTATCACTGTGCCGCAGTCAGAGGCGGATAGAGCGCCTTGCGCGCTAATTTCCTGCCGCAGTGACCCAGTCTTCAACGCGCAGGCCTGGCACCCGGTCGAACTCGCGACGGTTGTTGGTGACCACGATCAGGCCTAGGGAGCGCGCATGCCCCGCGATCATCTGATCATAGGGACCGATCTGCTGACCCGCTCGGGCTAGTTCGGCGCGCAACTGCCCGGTATGGGCTGCGGCTTCGGGACCGTACGTCAACACCTCCAGCCGCGCGGCGAAGCCCTCGATCACCGCCAGGTTGCGCTCCGGGCTGGAAGACTTTTCCGCACCGTAGATCAGCTCCATCAGGGTGATCGTACTGATGCACAACTGCCCCTGGTGCCGGGTGAAGGCCTCGCGAACCGACGTCGGTCGGTTCTTGATGGTGAAGATGCAGGTGTTGGTGTCGAGCATGAACTTGAGCATCAGAAGCCCTCGCGCTCCTGCTCGGCGGGCTGGTCCCGTTCCGCCATGAAATCCGCCGTGACACCCTCCCCCTCGAACCAGGAATCCCAGGATTCCCCGGCCGGGGTAATGATCCTCGTGCGACCGACCGCGACCACATCGACGCGCTTCACGTCTGCGGGCAGGGCAACCGCCTTTGGCAGTCTCACCGCCTGACTGCGATTGCTTTGGAATACGGCGCCTTGATCCATGATCGACCTCCGGGATATATCGGATGTATATCCCATATTAGGGGCAAGGCTGGATCTGTCAATCGGCACCCTCTCGGCATCAGGCATCACAGCTGGCATAGCGCTCTTCGCGCGGATGACACCTGGTGAAGCCTTGGGAAAGACGCCGGAGGCGGAAATGTCATCGGCGCGGGGCAAGATTCGGACAAGCGCACCCGCCGCGAACTTCCGCCCCGCTTCGTCGGACCAAGAAGGCACAACAAGACCTCTGCCAAGCGGCTTTGCCCTCTTCCATCCTTGTCTGGAGTCTTTGTCATGGCTGTGAAAACCGTTGCCGATCTGCTCGTCGCCACCCTCGAAGCGGCTGGTGTCGACACCATCTGGGGCCTGCCGGGCGATTCGCTCAACGGCCTCACCGAAAGCCTGCGCAAGCGTGAGCGCATCCGCTGGCGTGGCGTGCGGCACGAAGAAGCTGCGGCCTTCGCCGCCAGTGCCGCGGCCGACACCAGCGGGCGTCTGGCGGTCTGCGCCGGCTCCTGTGGCCCAGGCAACCTGCACCTGATCAATGGCCTGTTCGACGCCCAGCGCAGCGGTGCGCCGGTGCTAGCCATCGCCGCCCAGATTCCCTCCAGCGAGATCGGCCTGGGCTATTTCCAGGAGACCCATCCGGAGCGGCTGTTCCGTGACTGCAGCGACTTCTGCGAGGTGGTTTCCCATCCCGAGCAACTGCCGCGCATCCTCGAGACCGCCATGCGTTCGGCCATCCTCAATCGTTCGGTGTCGGTGGTGGTGATTCCCGGCGACGTGGCCCTGGCCGAGGCGCCGATCAAGGAAGCCCAGTGGAGCGAGCCGGTGCGTCCGGTGGTGGTGCCACCGGACGCCGAGCTGGATGCCCTGGCCGAATTGCTAGCCGGGGAAAAGCGCATCACCCTACTCTGCGGCGCCGGTTGCGCCGGTGCCCATGCCCAGGTGGTGGCCCTGGCCGAGCGCCTGCAGGCGCCGGTGGTCCATGCCCTGCGCGGCAAGGCCCATATCGAGTATTCGAATCCCTATGGCGTGGGCATGACCGGCCTGATCGGCTTTTCGTCCGGCTATCACGCACTCAAGGAATGCGACCTGCTGCTGATGCTGGGCAGCAACTTCCCCTATCGCAACTTCTTCCCGGATCACGGCCGCGTGGTGCAGATAGATGTGCGCGGCGCCCACCTGGGCGTACGCACCCCGCTGCTCAAGGGCCTGGTGGGCGATGTCCGCGCCACCCTCGACGCCCTGCTGCCGCGACTCCAGCCCAACAGCCACAGCCGCTTCCTGGAAAAGGCCCAGCAGCACTACCGCAAGACCCGCGCCGAGCTGGACGAACTGGCCACCGCCACCGCCGATGGCGAGCCGCTGCATCCGCAGTACCTCACCACCCGCGTCAGCGAACTGGCCGCGGCGGACGCCCTCTTCACCTGCGACGTCGGCACGCCCACGGTGTGGGCGGCGCGCTACCTGGCGATGAATTTCGAGCGCAAGCTGGCCGGCTCCTTTACCCATGGCTCCATGGCCAACGCCCTGCCCCAGGCCATGGGTCTGCAGGCGGCCTATCCCGACCGCCAGGTGGTGGCGCTGGCCGGCGACGGCGGACTGTCCATGCTGCTCGGCGAACTGGCGACCCTGGCCAGCGAGAAGCTGCCGGTCAAGGTCATCGTCTACGACAACGCCACCCTGGGCTTCGTCGCCATGGAGATGAAGGCCGCCGGCATGATCGACGAGACCACGGATCTCGCCGCCGTCGACTTCGCCCAGGTGGCCGAGGCCTGCGGCGTGCGCGGCTGGAAGGTGGAATCGGCCAGCCTGCTCGACGCCACCCTGGAGGAGGCCTTCGCCCACCCCGGCCCGGCGCTGGTGGACGTGCGCATCGCCAAGCAGGAGCTGTCGCTGCCGCCGAAGATCGAGGCCGCCCAGGCCAAGGGCTTCAGCCTCTACATGCTGCGCGCGGTGATGAGCGGGCGCGGCAGCGAGGTGCTGGACCTGGCCAAGACCAACGTGCTGCGTTGATGGTCGGGGGTTGCTCGGCTATTCCAGCAGCCGAGCGACCTCGCCACTGGCCTTGAGCTGCGCGAACGCCGTGCGCAGCCGGGCTACCAGCGGCGCCGGCGTGGTCGGGCTGAACGCCATGTACAGCGGGGTATCGAGATCCTCCAGGGCGGCGAGGCGGCGCAATCCCGGACAGGCGCTAGCCGCGTCCTGGCAGAAGCGAATGGCATCCTGCTCCGGCAGCAGCACGGCATCAACCTGACCATTGAGCAAGCGGCTGAAGTTGTCCTTTTGCTGGCCTGACACCACCAGCTGCTGGAAGCCGAGCGACTGCAAATACTGGTGGCGCACATCGTCGCGCATCACGCCCAGCCGATAGGCGCGGGCGTCGTCGAGACGCTCGATACGCACGTCGTCGCGATTCGCCAGCCGATAGAAGTAGTACCGCAGGCGCATGACCTCCCCGACCCACTGGAATTGGGTCTCGCGAGCCGGCGTGCGGGCGATTAGATAGATCAGCACCCCTGGCTCGTGCAGGGCCAGATCATAGGCGCGAGCCCAGGGATAGAGTTCCAGGCGGTAGTCGGTGATACCCGCCAGGGCCAGGGTACGCTCCACCACCGAGGTCGCCGGCCCACCCACCCGACCGTCCACGCTCCAGCTCAAGGACGTCTCTTCCGTCACGGCGCGCACCGTGGCGGCCTCCACGCCCGGCCCCAGCAAGGCCAGTAGGGCCAACAACAGATGACGCTTCATGGCAGCGGCTCCTCAGGCAGATGACAGCTGCGATGGCGCCCCAGGCTTTTCGCGCGGTAGAGCGCCCGGTCGGCCTGGCGCAGCAGGCTGGCGAAATCGTGCATATCGGTACTCAGGGTGGCATAGCCGATGCTCAGGGTGACGTGGCCAGCAGCCTCCGAGCCGGCATGGGTGATTTCCAGCGCGGCGACGGCCCGGCGCAAGCGCTCGGCCATCGCCCCCGCGCCCGCCAGATCGGTCGCGGGCAGCAGAACCGCGAACTCTTCGCCGCCGATCCGCGCCACCAGGTCGCCTGGGCGCGTGACGACCTGCTGCATGGCGGTCGCTACCTGCTGCAGACAGACATCGCCCTGGGCATGCCCATAGGTATCGTTGTAGCGCTTGAAAAAGTCGACATCGCAGAGCAGCAGCGCGAGGGGCTCCCCGGAGCGTCGCGCGCGGCGAAACTCCACCTCCTCGGCCTCGTCGAAACAGCGCCTATTGGGCAGCCCGGTGAGCGGATCGCTGCGCGACAGTTGCTCCAGCCGCGCGTTGGCGCTGCGCAACGCCTCCTGGGACGTCAGCAGGTCGCGCAATTGCAACTGGTGATGGGAGGCATGCAAGAGCAGTTGGGTGGTCATGTTGATGAGGGCGCGTTCATCGGTGCGCCACTCGCCACCCAGATTGCAGCCGAAGAGCAGCAAACCGTCTTCGTCCTCGGCGATCCGCAGATGGACAAGCGCCAGGGCTTCGTTACCTAGTGCCAACAGCGGCTCCGCCGCGTCACCGAAGGCGGCCACGAGCGCCTCGCGCGTCGCGAAGGTACGGGGGACCTCGGGTTCCAGCAGGGCTTCCAGCACCTGGGCGCAGGGCGGCGGCAGTGTCAGACCGGCGGCCAACGGCTCGGCGTCGCGGAACCAGCCCTGGTAAAGGCGATAGGGCGCATCCCGGGTGTCACGCTTGAACCAGAAGGCCTGACGCGCGCGCAAGCGTTGTGCGACCTCCTGTAGACAGAGTTGGCAATGCCGGTCGAAGTCCGCGTAAGGCGCATGGATCAGTTGGTTGGACAGCCTCAAGATGGTTTGCTGCGCCGTCGCCAAGGCCTCGAGCTCTGCCGTGCGCTCGCGAACTCGCTCCGCCAGGAGATCGCGATGCGCGGCGAGCTCTTCTTCGTGGCGATGCTGTTGGGCCAGGTAGCCCGCCAGGTTGCCCTGCAGGGTATTGATGCCACTCACCAGCAGATCCAGCTCGTCCTGGCGGGTGGGCCGCCGCAGTCGAAGGGGCTCGGCGAGGGTGGCGGCCGTCAGCCGGGACAGGTGGCGGGCGATCCGACGGACATGCAGGGTCACCAGCCGATTGAAGGCCAGGCTGACCAGGCCGGCGAGCAGCAGGGCGAGTGCCAGTTGGGTCAGCAGGGTACTCGCCACGCTGTCGCGCAATTCACGCCAGAGCAGGGCTTCATTGCCTTGGATGAGGAGTTCGCCGAGCACCTCGTGACCGCCCGGATAGGGACTGTAGACCAGCGTGGAGCTTCGACTCGGCGCCAGGCTCGAGGGCGCCCAGTCGGCCTGCTGACGGGATTGGACGTCGGACTCCTGGCCGTGGCCGGTCAGCCGCAGCTCGATACGGCCGACCGAGGCGATGCGCGACGCCCCGTCCAGTTGCGCCTGCACCGCGGGCTTGTCCAGTTCCCAGATGGCCTTGGTCAGGGTCGACTGGTACACCTGCTCCAGCAATTGCAGCTCGGTATCCATACCCAGGCGATTCTGTTCCCAGATATTCCAGGTGCGCAGCCCTGCCGTGGCCGCGGAAAACAGCAGACAGAACGCCACCGTCAGCAAGGCCAGGCGGTTACCGAGCGAGCGGCGTTTCAGCACGCCCCTCATAGCCAGCGCCGCTGGAGTTCGGCCAGCGTACCGTCCTGTTGCAACGTCACGAAGGCCGCCCGCAGCCGTGCCATCACCTCGGGAGCGGTGCCCAGGCTGGCCGCCAGATACAGCGGATAGGGGGCGGCGCAGTAGGCCTGCCGCAGATCGCCCTGAGGATCGTAGCCGGCCTGGCGAGCGAGGTGATCGGCCACGGCGCGGTTAGCGATCCACAGGTCGACCCGACCGGCTTTGAGTTTCTCCAGGTTGAGGCTGTAATGCGTGCCGGATTGCAGCTCCCGTCCGACGGTGAAGCCCTGCTCCAGCAGGATGCGCTCTCCCGCATCGCCGTTGACCGTAGCGATTTGCAGGCCGCGGGCCGCCTGCAGGCTGGCCAAGGGACGCACGCGGTCCCGCCAGCTGAACAGGCAGAGGGTGGTCTCGGTCAGGGGCACCACCCACTCGAACAGCGCCTCGCGCTCGGGCAGACGCGCCATGGAAAAGACGAGGACATCGGGCCGGCCCTGGGCCTGGGCGAAGGCCCGCGCCCACGGCATGACCTGCGGCTCGGCCGCAAGCTCGGCCCGGGCCAACAGCAGCCGCACCAACTCGACGGAAAAGCCGGTCACCCGGCCATCCGGCTGGACCACGCTGAACGGCGGATAGTCCTCGGTCACCAGTTGCAGTGCGCCGGCACGGACGCCCGTGCACACCAGCACCAGACCGAGAACCAGCCAATGCAAGAAGCTGCTCGTCACGAAGCCCTCCCCCCGTCCGAGCGTGATGTCGTCTGACGTTATCGGGCTGCCGTGACGAAACTTGAAGCGGCGGGGCTAGTCTCGCCGGGGGATACCATAACGGCGCAGGCGCATGGCAATGGCCGAGTGGGACGTCTGCAACCGCGCGGCCAGCTGGCGGCTGGACGGGTACTGCGGATAGAGTCGTTCCAGCAGCGCCGCCTCGTAGCCCTGGACGGCGGCCTCCAGGGTGCTGACCTCGGTCTCGACCTGCCCCGCCACCGCCGTGCCGGCCAGGTCGAGGTCGTCGACGTCGATCTGGCCACTCTCGCTGATGGCGGCGGCGCGAAAGAGGATGTTCTGCAATTGCCGCACGTTGCCCGGCCAGGCGTTGCCCAGCAGCACGCCATAGGTGGCCGGCGCCAGGCGGCACGGCGGTCGGCCGATCTGGGCGCAGGCCTGCTGCAGGAAGTGCCGTGCCAGCAGCAGGATGTCCTGGCCCCGCTCGCGCAGTGCCGGCACCTGCAGGCTGAGCACATTGAGGCGATAGAAGAGGTCTTCGCGAAAGGTGCCGGCGGCGACCATGGCCTGCAGGTCGCGATGGGTGGCGGCGAGGATGCGCACGTTGACCTGGGTTTCCTGGGCTCCGCCAACGCGGCGGAAGGTGCCATCGGAGAGAAATCTCAGCAGCTTGGCCTGCAGATAGGGCGACATCTCGCCGACTTCGTCGAGAAACACCGTGCCCTGGTCGGCCAGTTCCAGCAGGCCCGGCTTGCCGCCGCGCTGGGCGCCGGTGAAGGCGCCCGGGGCATAGCCGAACAATTCGCTCTCGGCGAGGCTTTCCGGCAGAGCCGCGCAGTTCAGCGCCAGAAAGGGCGCCTCGCGCCGCGCACTGGCCGCATGGCAGGCGCGCGCCACCAGTTCCTTGCCGGTGCCGGTCTCGCCGAGGATCAGCAGCGGCGCCTCCAGGGCGGCCAGGCGCTGGGCGCGGGCCTTGAGGGTGCGGATGGCGGCGCAGTCGCCGAGCAGCGAATCGAAGCCCTCGGGGGTGTCGTGGCGCAGCGCCGAGAGGCGGCCACCGATACGGCTGGGGGCGTAGAGGGTCAGCAGGCCACCGGCCAGGCCGCCCACCGGTTCGCCGATGGGGGTGGCGTCCAGCAGCAGTGCCTGGCCGCGCAGCACCACCTCGCGCAGGGGCAGGCGAAAGCCCTGGTCCAGCAGTTCGGCGGACAATTCGCCGTCATTGAAGAGTTCGGCCAGGGTGTTGCCGGCGCCTTCCCCGGCCAGGGCGGCAAAGGCCGGATTGGCCAGCAGGATGCGGCCCTCGCCGTCCACCGCCAGCACCGGATCGGCCATGGCGGCGAGCAGGGCGTCGAGCTGCAGGGAGCGGCGCTGGCCGGGCAGGATGTCCACCACCCGCACCGCCTCCACCCCCACCACGGTCAGCAGGGCGGCGCGCAACTCCTCCAGCACCGTCGCGCTCAGGGTCGGCGCATCGATGTAGACGTTGGGCGGCACCATCTCCACGGCGTCCAGGTTGAGATTGCGGGCACCGAGCAGCGCCAGGACTTCCTGGGTGATGCCGACACGATCGATGAACGACACATGGATACGCATGGAAACCCTGGGGTCTGAGTGCGAAAGGACTAATGCTACCCAAATGCTCGGGGTAGAATCATTTCTCATTTACCCAGGCGGGAACGCGATGAACAACAAAGACCCCCTTCTTCTCGATCAGCAGCTGTGCTTCGCGCTGTACTCCACCTCGCTGGCCATGACCAAGGTGTACAAGCCGCTGCTCGAAGAGGTGGGCCTGACCTATCCGCAGTACCTGATGATGCTGGTGCTGTGGGAAAACGATCGGCTGCCGCTCAAGGAGCTGGCGCGCCGGCTGCACCAGGACTCCGGCGCCCTGACCCCGGTGCTCAAGCGCCTGGAAGCCGAGGGCTACGTGACCCGGCAGCGCAATGCCGAGGACGAGCGCAACCTGTCCATCGAACTCACCGAGTCTGGCCGCGCCCTGCGCGAGCGGGCCCGGGAGATCAACGGCACCATCAGCAGCTATTGCGCGCTGGGCGATGCCCAGATGAATGCCCTGCGCGAAAACCTGATGACCCTGAGAGCCAAGCTGGAGCGTTAGCCCCCTTCGCTGCCGCTGGTCGGCTGCTCCTGAAAATATATTTGCGCGATAACGAATATCGCGATAACTTAAATCCGTACCCGGACGATTCCTTCGGTCAACGTCCGAACAATCAGTTATCGCGATACCTAAACAGGAGCACGCCATGAACATCCTCTATACCGCTTCCGCAACCAGCACCGGTGGCCGTGACGGCCGTTCCATCAGCAGCGACAAGGCCCTGGACGTGCAGCTGTCCACGCCCAAGGAGCTGGGCGGCGCCGGCGGTGCCGGCACCAATCCCGAGCAACTCTTCGCCGCCGGCTATTCGGCCTGCTTCATCGGCGCGCTCAAGTTCGTCGGCGCCAAGGAAAAGATCGCCGTGCCGGCGGACGTCAGCGTGACCGCCCAGGTCGGCATCGGCCCGATCCCCACCGGCTTCGCCCTGGACGTCGAGCTGGTCATCAGCCTGCCGGGCCTGGAGCGTGCCGTGGCCGAAGACCTGGTCGAGAAGGCCCACCAGGTCTGCCCCTACTCCAACGCCACCCGCGGCAACGTGGACGTGCGCCTGACCCTGGCCTAAAGGTCGCGGTATTACCCAGGCGCCTCCGCCGAGGCGCCCGGTCCTTCCCGTTCGAGGAGTCATCTGTTATGCGTACCGTCTCTCGCCTGCTTGGCCTTTCCGCGCTCAGCCTGGCCCTGGGCAGCGCCTTCGCCGCGCCCCAGCCCGATCCGCACCTGGAGCGCACCACCCAGGGCTTCGTCGATGCCCTGAACGGCAGCGGTGGCAAACCCCTGGAAACCCTGAGCCCCAAGGACGCCCGCGCGGTGCTGGCCGGCGCCCAATCCGGCGTCAAGGTCGATCTCTCGGGGGTCAAGACCCGTGAAAAGACCATCCAGGTCGACGGCAAGCCGCTGCAGCTGACCATCGTCCGCCCGGCCAACGCCAAGGGGCAGACACCGGCCTTCATGTTCTTCCACGGCGGCGGCTGGGTGCTGGGCGACTTCCCCACCCACCAGCGCCTGGTGCGTGACCTGGTGGTGGCCTCCGGCGCCACGGCGGTGTTTGTCAACTACACCCCGAGTCCGGAAGCCCACTTCCCGGTGGCCATCAACCAGGCCTATGCCGCGACCCAGTGGGTGGCCGAGCACGGCAAGGACATCGATGTCGACGGCGGTCGCCTGGCGGTGGCCGGCAACAGCGTCGGCGGCAACATGGCCGCGGTGGTCAGCCTGATGGCCAAGGACAAGGGCACGCCCAAGCTGCGCTACCAGGTGCTGTTCTGGCCGGTGACCGATGCGAGCTTCGACAACGGCTCCTACCAGACCTATGCCGAGGGCCGCTTCCTGACCCGCAACATGATGAAGTGGTTCTGGGACAACTACACCACCAGCGACACCGAGCGCGCCAACGTCTATGCCTCGCCGTTGCGGGCCAGCGAGGCCCAGCTCAAGGGTCTGCCGCCGGCGCTGGTGCAGACCGCCGAGAACGACGTGCTGCGAGACGAGGGCGAGGCCTATGCCCGCAAGCTCAACGCCGCCGGCGTCGATGTCGTCCAGGTGCGCTACAACGGCATGATCCACGACTACGGCCTGCTCAACGCCCTGGCCAAGGTACCCGAGGTCCAGGCTGCGCTGACCCAGGCCGGCCAGTTGCTCAAGCAGCACCTGCAGTAAGGCAGGCGCGGTACCCAAGGGGGTGGCTCCGTTCGCGGCGCCGCCCCCTTTGCGCTTCAGGGCTGCTCGCCCAGGGCCGCGAAGCGTTCCGCCAGCCAGCCGTGCAGCTGCCGCACCGCCGGCGAGAATTGCCGCCGGTGCGGGCAGAACAGCTGCAGCGGCAACGGCTCGCCGGGCTGCTCGGGCAGCAGCCGCACCAGCCGACCGCGCTGCAGGTCGTCGCGCATGTCCAGCCAGGACTTGTAGACGATACCCTCCCCAGCCACCGCCCAGCGCCGCACCACCTCGGCATCGTCGCTCTGCAGGGGTCCGCTGACGGCCACCTGGCGCAGACTGCCGTCGGCCTGTGGAAAGCTCCACTTGTCATAGGTGCGCCCATGCAGCTGGTAGAGCAGGCAGGCGTGCCTGGACAGGTCGTCCAGGCTGCGCGGCGCGCCCTGGCGGGCCAGATAGGCCGGCGCCGCCGCCAGCAGCCGGCGATTGTCCGGGGCCAGCGGCAGGGCCACCAGGCTGTCGTCCTGGCTGCGGCCGTAGCGGATGGCGATGTCCACCGGATCGCGATAGACGTCGGCCTGCTGGTCCGAGACGTAGAGCCTGAGGGTCAGGCCGGGATGGCGCTGACGAAACTCGGCCAGCCAGGGCAGCAGGAGATTGCGCCCCAGGTCCGAAGGCGCCGCCACCTGCAGCACCCCACGCAATTCCGGGCTCTCCCCCTGCAACCGCTCGCGCCCTTCGCGCAAGGTCTCCAGCACCTCGCGGGCATAGGGCAGATAGGCCTCGCCCTCGGCGGTCAGGCGCAGGCTGCGGGTCGAGCGGGCGAACAGGCGGATGCCCAGTTCGCGCTCCAGCCGGCCGATGGCGGCGCTCACCTGCCCCGGCAGGAGGTCTGCCTCGCGGGCGGCGCGGGAAAAGCTGCCGAGGGCGGCGGAGCGCACAAAGAGGCCGAGGTCGTCGAAGCGGATCATTTTCACTCCTGCAGTGAAGGTGCTATCCGATTCTGCCGCTTTTTCCGGTCGAGCATGAAGACGACCATGGGCTCACGTCTTCTTATCGTACAAAGGAACCCGCCCATGAAAGCCATCGTCCACGGTGACACCACCCTGCCCGCCAGCGATCCCCGTGCCCTGCAGGACGCGGTGCTGCCCGACCCCACGCCCGAGGCCCATGACCTGCTGGTGGAAGTCCGCGCCGTGTCGGTCAATCCAGTCGATACCAAGGTGCGCCAGGGCCTGGTGCAGCGTGAGTCCAAGGTACTGGGCTGGGACGTCTCCGGCGTGGTCCGCGCCGTGGGCAGCGCCGTCAGCCGCTTCGCCGTGGGTGACGAGGTCTACTACGCCGGCGAGCTGTTCCGCCCCGGCTGCAACAGCGAACTGCACCTGGTCGACGAACACCTGGCCGGGCACAAGCCCAAGCGCCTGGATCACGCCCAGGCCGCGGCCTTGCCGCTGACCGCCATCACCGCCTGGGAACTGCTGTTCGACCGTCTTGGCGCGACCGAAGGTGGCGGCGCCGGCCAGCATCTGCTGGTGATGGGCGCTGCAGGCGGCGTCGGCTCCGTGCTGGTGCAGCTGGCTCGCCAGCTCACCGAGCTGACGGTGATCGGTACCGCCTCGCGCCAGGAAACCCAGGACTGGGTGCGCCAGCTGGGTGCCCACCACGTCATCGACCATCACCAGCCGCTGCGACCCCAGCTCGAAGCCCTGGGTCTGGATGGCGTGACCCTGGTGGCCAGCCTCACCCACACCGATGAGCACTTCACCCAGCTGGTGGATGTCCTTCGGCCCCAGGGTCGCCTGGGCGTGATCGACGATCCGGCGCAACTCGACGTGGTGCCGATGAAGGCCAAGTCGCTGTCGCTGCACTGGGAACTGATGTTTACCCGCTCGCTGTTCCAGACCCCGGACAAGGTGCGCCAGCACGAGATCCTCGAACGCGTCGCCGGGCTGATCGACCAGGGCACCCTCAAGACCACCCTGGGCGAACACCTGGGCCGGATCGATGCCGCCAACCTGCGCCGCGCCCATGCCCAGCTGGAAAGCCATCAGGCACGCGGCAAGCTCGTGCTGGAGGGGTTCTGATGCCTCGCTTGAGTGCCCTGACCCTCGCCGTCGCCCTGGCCGTGGGTAGCCTGACGGCCCAGGCGGCAGCCCTGCCCCAGGAGCGCACCCTCGGCCAGCTGGAGCCGGTGTTCGCCTTCCAGGACGCCATGCCCACCGGCGTCACCGTCAGCGAGACCGGGCGGATCTTCGTCAACTACCCGCGCTGGGGCGACGCGGTGCCCTTCACCGTCGCCGAACTCAAGGACGGCAAGGCCGTGCCCTACCCTGACGCCGCGCTCAACGTCGAGACCCCCGGCCAGCCGGGCAAGGGCTTCATCAGCGTGCAGAGCGTGGTGGCCGATGGTCGCGGACACCTCTGGGTGCTGGACACCGCCGCACCGGGCTTTGCCGCGCCCAAGGCCGGCGGCGCCAAGCTGGTGGCCATCGACCTCAAGACCAACAAGGTCGCCAGGACCCTGGTCTTCCCGGCCGCGGTGCTCGAACCCAACAGCTACGTCAACGACGTGCGCTTCGACTTTCGCGTCGGTCGCGCCGGGGTGGCCTATGTCACCGACTCGGCGCCTCCCGGTGGCCTGATCATCCTCGATCTCGCCACCGGCCAGGCCCAGCGTCGCCTGACCGGCGCGCCCCAGGCCAACGTCGACCCCAGCTTCGCCCCGGTGGTGGAAGGCGAACCGTTGCTGATGCAGCGCCCCGATGGCAGCAAGGTCCGACCGGCCATCGCCAGCGACGGCATCGCCCTGTCGCCGGACGGCGGCACCCTCTACTTCAGCCCGCTGTCCAGCCGCCACCTCTATGCCGTGCCCACCGCCCTGCTGCGCGATCCCAAGGCGAGCGAGGCTCAGGTGCGCGCCGGGGTGCAGGATCTCGGCGAGAAGGGTGCCTCCGACGGCCTCGAAGCCGATGCCCAGGGTCGCGTCTATGCCGGCGACTACGAGCACAACGCCGTGCGCCAGCGCCAGGCCGACGGCAGCTGGAAGACCCTGGTCCACGATCCCCGTGTGCTCTGGCCCGACACCTTCAGCATCGGTCCGGACGGCTACCTCTATTTCACCGCCAACCAGCTCCATCGCCAGGCCCAGTTCCACGGTGGCCAGGACCTGCGCCAGAAGCCCTACAGCCTGTTCCGCGTCAAGATCGACGCCCAGCCGGCCCCTACCCACTGATCCGATCAGGAGTTATCCATGCAGCTGTCCCAGATCGCCCGCACCCGTTACACCACCAAGGCCTTCGACGGCTCCCGCAGCATCCCGGCCGAACAGGTCGAGGAATTGCTGGAGCTGCTGCGCCAGGCGCCCTCCTCGGTCAACTCCCAGCCCTGGCACTTCGTGGTCGTCGCCAGCGCCGAGGCCAAGGCGCGCATCGCCCAGGGCATGCAGAGCCCCTACAACGAACCCAAGGTGCTGCCGGCGTCCCACGTCATCGTGCTGTGCACCCGCCTGGAAATGACCGAAGGCCACCTGGCCCAGGTGCTGGAGCAGGAAGCCCAGGACGGCCGCTTCGCCAAGCCCGAGGCGCGCGCCACCCAGGACGGCACCCGCCGTCATTTCGTCGACCTGCATCGTCATGAGCGCAAGGACGTGCAGCACTGGATGGAGAAGCAGACCTACCTGGCCCTGGGCACCCTGCTGCTGGGCGCCGCCGCCCTCGGCATCGACGCCACCCCCATGGAAGGCTTCGACGCCAACAGCCTGGACCAGGAACTGGGCCTGCGCGAGCAGGGCTACACCGCTCTGGTGGTGGTCGGCCTGGGCTATCGCGGCGAAAGCGACTTCAACGCCGCCCTGCCCAAGTCCCGCCTGACCCGCGAGCAGGTCTTCACCTTCCTGTAATGCAGACCTGCGTAGCGTGGATAACGGCGCAGCCTTATCCACAGTGCGAACCGGTAGCCGCCAGTGGAAAACGCTGGCGCGGTTTTCCACGCTACGCAGGCGTAGGTTGGGTTGAGCGCAGCGAAGCCCAACAGCAGCACCCATAAAAAGCCGACCGTCGCTAGACGGTCGGCTTTTATTCGCGGCCATGCCGGTGCGCCGTAGCGACCGCTCCTAGAGGGACGATGCTTTTCATGCTTTCGTAGGAGCGGCCGCATCGGCGGACCGCCATGGCCGCGATAAATCCGGGTCATGCCGAGCCCAACGAGGCCCAACGCTACCTATCCCCATCAACCGCCCTTCAGATCCGCCAGGATCGAGAAGGCGCGCAGGCGATCCGCCTGCTCGTAGACGTCGCAGGTAAAGATCAGCTCGTCGGCATCGGTCTTTTCCAGCAACAGCTCCAGGCGCTCGCGGACCTTGTCCGGGCCACCGATCACCGCCATGCCGAGGAAACTCGACACCGACTCCTTCTCGTGGGGCAACCAGACCCCTTCCATGCTGCGCACCGGCGGTTGCAGGCGCAGGCTGTCGCCGCGGAACAGGGCGAGGATGCGCTGGTAGACGGTGGTGGCCAGGTAATTGGCTTCGTCGTCGCTGTCGGCTGCCACCAGCGGTACCCCAAGCATCACATAGGGGCGATCGAGCACCTTGGACGGCTTGAAGTTCTCGCGATAGAGGCGGATGGCCTCGTGCACATAGCGCGGCGCGAAGTGCGAGGCGAAGGCATAGGGCAGACCCTTGGCCGCCGCCAGCTGGGCGCTGAACAGGCTCGAACCCAGGAGCCAGATCGGCACCTCGGTGCCCGCACCCGGCATGGCGATCACGCCCTGCCCCGGCTGCTGCGGCCCGAAGTAATGCTGCAGCTCTTCCACATCCCGCGGGAAGTCGTCGGAGCTGCCCAGGCGATCACGGCGCAGGGCATAGGCGGTGCGCTGATCCGAGCCCGGTGCGCGACCCAGACCGAGTTCGATGCGACCCGGATACAGCGAAGCCAGGGTGCCGAACTGCTCGGCCACCACCAGCGGCGCATGGTTGGGCAGCATGATACCGCCCGAACCCAGGCGCAGGGTGCTGGTGCCAGCGGCCAGATAGCCCAGCAGCACGGCGGTCGCCGAACTGGCGATGCCGTCCATGTTGTGGTGCTCGGCGACCCAGTAGCGGGAAAAGCCGAGTTGCTCGACGTGGCGCGCCAGATCCAGGGCGTTGTGCAACGCCTGGGCGGCATCGCCATCGTCACGGATGGGAGCGAGGTCGAGGACCGACAGGGCGGTCTTAGCGAGACGGGTCATCAGAGAACTCCTCGGCGACCTGATCGTAGGCCGCCCTGTGGCGCTGAATGAGAGGCTGCTTCGCGGAGGCCCAGGCGGCCAGGGCGCCCACCGGCACCATCAGGCTCTGGCCCAGTTCGGTGAGGGCGTATTCCACCTGGGGCGGCTTGGTCGGTGTCACCGTGCGGGACACCAGGCCATCGCGCTCCAGCTGGCGCAGGGTCACGCTGAGCATGCGCTGGGAAATGCCGTCGACCCGCCGGCGCAATTCGTTGAAGCGCAGCGGACCGGGTTCCAGGGTAAAGAGCGTGAGCAGGGACCAGGCATCGCCGATCCGGTCCAGCACGTCCCTGATCGGACAGGCGTGGGCATGCAGGCGGCGACGGCTGGAGATACGACTGACCACGGCGTCCATGGCGATCCTCGAAGCAGAACTGGCTTCCAGCCTACGCCTTTCGGGCGGTTATTAAAAGTAACCACCCGTCAGGACTGGTATTGCCGCCTTGGCCAGGGCACAATCCAGGAGGTGGTGACCTTTTTTATTGATTGAACGTTCAATAAAAAATAGTTACCCTCCGAGGCTCCTTCCGCTCTGTCCAGGAGATGCCTCGTGCCCAAGGTCGGGATGCAGCCCATCCGCCGTTCGCAGCTCATTGCCGCGACCCTCGAAGCCGTCGACGAAGTCGGCATGGGCGATGCCAGTATCGCCTTCATCGCCCGCAAGGCCGGCGTCTCCAACGGCATCATCAGCCACTACTTCCAGGACAAGAACGGCCTGCTCGAAGCCACCATGCGGCATCTGATGAATGCCCTGCGCCAGGCCGTGCGCGAACGCCGCGCCGCCCTGCCCGGCGATGATCCCGCCGCCAACCTGCGCGCCATCATCCAGGGCAACTTCGACGACACCCAGGTCAGCGGCCCGGCCATGAAGACCTGGCTGGCCTTCTGGGCCACCAGCATGCACCAGCCCAATCTGCGCCGGCTGCAACGCATCAACGACCTGCGCCTCTATTCGAACCTCTGCTGGCAATTCCGCCGCCTCCTGCCCCATGAGCAGGCGCGCGCCTCGGCCCGCGGCCTGGCCGCCATCATCGATGGCCTCTGGCTGCGCGGCGCCCTCTCCGGCGACACCTTCAACACCCAGCAGGCCCTGCAGATCGCCTACGACTACCTGGACCTGCAACTGGCCAAGGCCTGACCCCCTCTCTCGCCGCCCAGGCCCCGCCCCGCCCACTCGGCGCGGGGCTCTCCTCCCGCGTTTCCCACTCCCTCCCCGCTTCGACAGAACCGCTCTGGGCCGCCCATCGCCTCGTTTCGGCACGCCTGTGAATTTTTCATTGATTGAACGTTCAATAAAAATTAAGTAGACTGGATTCATCGCTGGCGCAGAGAGACCTTTCTTTCGCGCCCCCTGTGTTCCTTGCGGGTGCCACGGCGCCCGCCCAGATTGGGAGAACGTCCATGGCCCGTTTCGCCGAACAGCAGCTGTACATCGGTGGCCGTTATGTCGCCGCCACCGGTGGTGCCACCTTCGAAACCCTGAATCCCGCCACCGGCGAGGTGCTTGCCACGGTGCAGAGCGCCAGCCGCGCCGACGTGGACAAGGCGGTGGCCGCCGCCGCCGCCGGCCAGAAGGTCTGGGCCGCGATGACCGCCATGCAGCGCTCGCGCATCCTGCGCAAGGCCGTGGACATCCTCCGCGAGCGCAACGACGAGCTGGCGCTGCTGGAAACCCTGGACACCGGCAAGGCCCTGTCCGAGACCCAGGCCGTCGACATCGTCACCGGCGCCGACGTGCTCGAGTATTACGCGGGTCTCGTGCCGGCCCTGGAAGGCGAGCAGATCCCGCTGCGCGAGACCTCCTTCGTCTATACCCGCCGCGAGCCGCTGGGTGTGGTTGCTGGCATCGGCGCCTGGAACTACCCGATCCAGATCGCCCTGTGGAAATCCGCTCCGGCCCTGGCCGCCGGCAACGCCATGATCTTCAAGCCCAGCGAAGTCACCCCGCTGACCGCGCTGAAGCTGGCCGAGATCTACACCGAGGCCGGTCTGCCCGCTGGCGTCTTCAACGTGGTCAATGGCGTCGGCCCGGAGGTCGGCGTGGCCCTGACCGAGCATCCCGGCATCGAGAAGATCTCCTTTACCGGCGGCGTCGCCACCGGCAAGAAGGTCATGGCCAGCGCCGCCGGCTCGACCCTCAAGGAAGTCACCATGGAGCTGGGCGGCAAGTCGCCGCTGATCGTCTGTGACGACGCCGACCTGGAGCGCGCCGCCGATATCGCCGTCATGGCCAACTTCTTCAGTTCCGGCCAGGTCTGCACCAACGGCACCCGCGTCTTCGTACCCCAGGCGCTCAAGGCCGACTTCGAGGCCAAGGTGGTGGAGCGGGTCAAGCGCATCAAGCTGGGCGATCCCCTGGCCGCCGAGACTAACTTCGGGCCGCTGGTCAGCACCCCGCACATGGAAAAGGTGCTGGGCTACATCGCCCAGGGCCAGGCCGAAGGCGCCCGCCTGCTCATTGGTGGCGAGCGCGTCACCCAGGGCGAACTGGCCAAGGGCAACTTCGTCGCCCCCACCGTCTTCACCGATTGCCGTGACGACATGGCCATCGCCCGCGAAGAGATCTTCGGCCCGGTCATGAGCATCCTGGCCTATGCCGACGAAGACGAGGTGGTGCGTCGCGCCAACGACACCGAGTACGGCCTGGCGGCCGGCGTGGTCACCCGTGACCTGGCCCGTGCCCACCGCCTGATCCATCGCCTGGAAGCCGGCATCTGCTGGATCAACACCTGGGGCGAATCCCCCGCCGAGATGCCGGTGGGTGGCTACAAGCATTCCGGCGTCGGTCGCGAAAACGGCCTCACCACCCTCGGCCACTACACCCGCATCAAGTCGGTGCAGGTCGAGCTGGGCGACTACGCCTCGATCTTCTAAGCCGCTCAGGCAGCGCTGTTCTCCCCTCTCCGCTGGAGAGGGTCCGGGGCTGGGGCCAGACCCCACCCGCCGTCAGGAGGAGACTTTTTCATGGCACACGAATTCGACTACATCGTCATAGGCGCCGGCTCGGCCGGCAACGTCCTGGCCACCCGGCTGACCGAAGACAAGGACGTCACCGTCCTGCTGCTGGAAGCCGGCGGGCCCGACTACCGCCTGGACTTCCGCACCCAGATGCCGGCCGCCCTGGCCTATCCGCTGCAGGGCAAGCAGTACAACTGGGCCTACCAGACCGAGCCCGAGCCGCACATGGACAACCGCCGGATGGAGTGCGGTCGCGGCAAGGGCCTGGGCGGCTCCTCGCTGATCAACGGCATGTGCTACATCCGCGGTAACGCCCTGGACTATGACAACTGGGCGCAACTCGACGGCCTGGAAGACTGGACCTACCTCGACTGCCTGCCCTACTTCCGCAAGGCCGAGAAGCGCGATGCCGGTGCCAACGACTGGCACGGCGGCGAGGGTCCGGTCTCGGTGACCACCGCCAAGCCGAATACCAATCCGCTGTTCGAAGCCATGGTCGAAGCCGGTGTCCAGGCGGGCTATCCGCGCACCGAAGACCTCAACGGCTATCAGCAGGAAGGCTTCGGCCCGATGGATCGCTTCGTCACCCCGAACGGTCGTCGTTCCAGCACCGCGCGTGGCTATCTGGATCAGGCCAAGGGTCGCCCGAATCTGACCATCGTCACCCACGCCACCACCGATCGCATCCTCTTCGAGGGCAAGCGCGCCAATGGCGTCGCCTACATGAAGGGCGATTCCCTGGAAGCCATCACCGTGCGCGCCCGTCGTGAAGTCCTGCTCTGCGCCGGCGCCATCGCCTCGCCGCAGATCCTGCAGCGCTCCGGTGTCGGCCCCGCGCCGCTGCTGCGTCGCTTCGACATTCCAGTGATCCACGACCTGCCGGGCGTCGGCCAGAATCTGCAGGACCATCTGGAAATGTACCTGCAGTACGAGTGCAAGCAGCCGGTCTCGCTGTACCCGGCGCTGAAGTGGTACAACCAGCCGCAGATCGGCCTGGAATGGATGCTCAAGGGCACCGGCCTGGGCGCCAGCAACCACTTCGAGGCGGGCGGCTTCATCCGCTCCAGCGAAGAATTCGACTGGCCCAACATCCAGTACCACTTCCTGCCGATCGCCATCAATTACAACGGCACCAACGCCATCGAGGCCCATGGCTTCCAGGCCCACGTCGGCTCCATGCGCTCGCCCAGCCGCGGCCGCATCGAACTGACCTCGCGCGATCCGCGCCAGCACCCGAGCATCCTGTTCAACTACATGAGCACCGAGCAGGACTGGCGCGAATTCCGCGACGGCATTCGCCTGACCCGCGAGATCATGCAGCAGCCGGCGCTGGATCCCTATCGTGGCGAAGAGATCAACCCGGGCCGCGACTGCGTGACCGACGCCCAGCTGGACGCCTTCGTGCGCTCCCACGCCGAGACCGCCTATCACCCGTCCTGCTCCAACAAGATGGGTACCGACGACATGGCGGTGGTCGACGGCGCCGGTCGCGTGCACGGCCTGGAAGGCCTGCGCGTGGTGGACGCCTCCATCATGCCGATCATCGCGACGGGCAACCTCAACGCCCCGACCATCATGATCGCCGAGAAGATCGCCGACAAAATCCGCGGTCGCGCCCCGCTGCCGCGCAGCAACGCCGCCTACTACGTCGCCAACGGCGCCCCGGTACGGGGTACCCCGCTGCGTGACGTCAACGGTCAGCGCGCCGCCGAGCCGGTTCCGCAGCGCCGCAACCAGCCGGCCGCCTGATCCCAGGCAGCCGGATACAAGAAGGGCGCCCGAGGGCGCCCTTCTTGTATCCGGCTCTTCGAATCGTCTGGCAAAGGCTCGGCAAGACAGCCCGCTCTTTCCCCTCTCCCTCGGGGGAAAGGGCCGCCCAGCCCCTCACCTCACAGACAATCCTTCACCGCCGTCAGAATGGTCCGCGGCCGTAGCGGATTGTTGGCCATCTGCTCGCGCAACTGGATGCGCGTACCGCGCGATGCCGAGCCGATGTCGATGATGGCTGCCGTGGCGCCCGGCACCTTGCTGTCCACCAGCACCCGCTGCCCACTGCTGCCCTGCGGCTGGACCAGCACATGGCGGCCGTCCTTTTCCAGACCGGTCACCAGGCAGGTGCGATAGTCCTCGGCACTCTTGCCGGTGCGCAGCTCCATGGGCGGATTGCGTTCAAGATTCGCCTGGCTGGTGCAACCGGCCAGGGCAGCGGCCAGGAAGGCCAGGGTTTTGGTTCTCATCAGCGGCTCCTCGCAAGCTCTTTGCGTCATTTTAGCCGCAGCTGGCTTACGCCAGCCTTAACCGCCGCACATCCTTGGTTTACAAGGGCTTTCCCATGGCTATAATGGCCTCCCCTTGCCGGTATAGCTCAGCTGGTAGAGCAACTGACTTGTAATCAGTAGGTCCCGGGTTCGACTCCTGGTGCCGGCACCATTTCCCCCTCCTTCAGCTTCCCGCCCCTGCAATTCGACATAATCAAGGTCGAAATCTCGCCAAGCGTACGGAAACACCAGATAAACGTTCCCACTGCAGGAAGCCCTGTTTAGAGCCTTGCCGTATCATTACGCGCATCTGTAACCAGCGGGTGCCTAGGGATGATCGAGATAAACAATCGCAGTACGTCTCCTTACAAGGAAGTTTGCTACATCCAGACCTATTTCTCTGATGGCACCATCCTCAGGGGTTCAGGAACCATCGTGGGTGCCAATGATGTCCTCACCGCCCTGCACGTCGTATACGACGAAAAACATGGTGGTTGGGCGACACGAGCAGTGGTCACGCCCGCAGCGGATGTCGACGATGCCGCAGGCAGCTTCTCTGCTGAACTGGGTACCTATGGCGCTACCCGGGTGATGGGTTATTCAAATAACTGGGATACCAATCACGATGGGCTGCTCACCAAGTACGAATCAGGCCACGACCTTGCCTTGATCGGCCTGGACGTCAATCTGACCAGCGTCACCGGTTACCTGGGCTTCTCCTCCTCCGGTACCTCAAGCTTCAACGGGACCCTGCTAGGCTATCCCGTTAACGAAAAAGGACTGATGCGGGATGTCGGGACGGCCACCTACGAGCCGGCTTATCCCATCTATTCTGTAAACAACGGACTCGGTTCGGGGGCGTCGGGTGGCCCATTACTCGACAGCAGCAGCCTTATCCGTGGCGTACTGTCCGGTGGAGATGCCAACAACACCCTGTCTTGGTATGCCGCTCTGACCAATGACAACGCACGTTGGCTGAGCGAGCAGATAAGCGCCAACGATGACCTGTTGAAGTACAGCGATTACCGCCCCTCAGGCGCGGGTATTTCCAGTGGCACCAAGTCCGGCGACATCTTCTTCGAATACCAGTTGGGCTTCGATGCCAGCAAGACCTCTCACCTCTACGGCTATCAGGGCGCCGATCGCCTGGTGATGGATGGCTATGCCCGCAACTACGCCTTTTCTACCGATACCACCGACGGCAGTCTGAAGGTCTTCAATACAGTCAGCGGGACGACGACGTACCTGCACGACGTCAACACCCTGCTTTTCGAAGACAAGACCGTCTTCGTCATGACCGAAGACCAGGCCCAGATCGCCCGTCTCTATTCGGTGTTCAACCGAACCCCGGAATTCAATGGCCTTGCCTACTGGACCGACGCCCATGCCCACGGCGTGAGTTTCCATACGATCGCCAGCTCCTTCTCCCAGTCCCAGGAATTCGCCACCCGCTACAACGCCGTCGATAACGCCGGTTTCGCGGGTCAGCTGTACAGCACTATTCTCGGCCGTAGTGGTGACACCGGTGGCGTCGCCTACTGGAAGGGCCAGCTCGATCAGGGGCTGAGTCGCGGCGACGCCATGATCCAGTTCACCAACTCGCTGGAGAATCAGCAGCGGACCGAAGGCAGCGGCGGCTACATCCAGAAGGTGAGTCACGTAGCCTGGACCGACGCCGATCTGTCGATCCAGAAGGGCGTGGTGTTCGGCACCAGTACGGGGGACAGCATCGTCGAAAGTCAGCTCATCTTCGATGCCAATCACACCACCAACGTGCTGGGCGGTGCCGGCGTCGACGTGCTTTATCTGTCCGGAGCCTCCCAGGGCTACCGGTGGTCAGCCGATGCCGGAACGACGAACTCCGTCCATGTCGCTACGACCAGCGGCAGTGAGCAGATCAATCTTCACGATGCCAACGTCCTGAGCTTCACGGATCGCAATGTCTTCCTACTCACCGAAGCCCAGGCCGGCATCGCCCGGCTCTATACCGTGCTGGACCGGGTGCCGGAAATCCAGGGAATGCAGTACTGGCTCGACGCGGCGGCGCATGGCACGAGCTTCAGAACCATCGCCAACAGCTTCTCCCAATCCCAGGAGTTCGCCCAGCGCTACAATGCGGTGGATAACGGGGGATTCGCCGAGCAGCTCTACAGCACCATTCTCAACCGAAGCGGCGATGCCAATGGCATCTCCTACTGGAAGGGTCAGCTCGATCACGGCCTGAGCCGGGGCGACGCCATGATTCAATTCACCAATTCGGCGGAAAACCACGGCATCACCGAAGGCCAGAACGGCTTCATCCAGATCGTCGGCCAGAGCGACTGGGTCTGAGCGGAAGCCAAACAAGAAACCCGCCGTCAGGCGGGTTTCTTGTTTGGCGAGACGTGAATCAGCCCTTGGCCACTTCGCCTTCCTTCACGCCCGTCTTGCGCTCCTCACCAGGAGTCGGCACCGCCAGCCAGCCGTTGATCTTCTGGATATCGATATCCCGGAAGCCACCGCTCCAGCGCAGCAGGACCAGCTGGTTGGTGACGAAATCGTATTGCGCCTGCAGGTAGTCCCGCCGCGCGCTGTACTCCTGCTGCACCGCATTGAGCACGTCCACGGCGGTCGCCACTCCCAGGCTGAGCGAGCGCTCACTGGCGGCTCGCGACTTGATCGCCGAATCCAGAGCATTGCGCGAAGAGCCGATCTTGGCCAGGTCCGCTGCGCTCTTCATATAGGCCGTGCGCGTTTCCTTCACTACCTGCCGGCGGATCGACTCGTACTCTTGCTCGGCCGCGTCGCGCGAGCCATAGGAGCTGGTCACGCGAGCACTGGTCGAACCACCGCTGTAAAGCGGAATCTGCACGCTGATGGTGGCGGAATAGGTGTTGATCGCGGACGAGGCGATGACATTGTCGTAAGCAAAGTCACTACGCTGAGCGCCAAGGTTGAAACTCAAGGTCGGCAGATGACCCGCCTTAGCTTCGGCGATACTGTAATCGGCTGCATCCACCGCGCGCTGCTTGGCCTCCAGTGCCGGATTGTTCGCCACTGCCGAATTCACCCACTGCTCTTCATCACCCTGGGGCATGGCCAGCTGGGCTTTTTCGTTGAGGCGTTTGAGCGGCTGATAGACCGGACGGCCTATCAGCTCACCCAGTGCCTCGCGGGTCACCTGGATCTGGTTGCGTGCTTCGATCTCCTGCGTTTTCAGACTGTCCACCTTGGCGGATATCTGCAGGACGTCGGTGACGGTGCTCATCTGCTTGTCGAACAGCGCTTGAGCACGATCCAGGTTGCGCTGCGTCGCCTTGCGCTCAGCGGTGACCAGCTCGAGGGCATCTTCCGCCGCCAGGGCGGCGAAGTAGCGCTGTACCAGATCTGCCGCCGATTGGGTCTTGGCATCCTCGTACTGGGCGCGATACTGCTTGGTCAGCTGTTCGTAACGCTTGAAGCCGCGCCAGGCCGCCGCGTTGTACAACGCCTGACTCAGGGTCAAGTTATAGCTTTCGCCGTTGTAGTTGAGCGTCTGTAGGCCCTCTTCGCGCCGAACCCGACTGGTCGAAGCCCCACCGCTCAACTGCGGCAGCACCTGGCCGAAGGCGGCTCGCTCCTGGCCCTCCAGATTCTTCACCTGAGCCTCGGCACCACGAATACGAGGATCCGACACCGCGCTGTCCTGATAGAGCTTCCAGAGGTCTACGTAATCCTGTGACCTAGGCGCGACAGGCGTTTGAGCCTGTACCCAGCCAGGGCTGCCCAACACGGCCACCAATGCAAGAAACTTGGCATTCATGTCTGCTCTACTCCTCGATCATCGAGCGAGCCATGGCATTGCGCGCTGGCTTGAGCAGGTATTGCAGCATGGTGCGCGAACCGGTGTTGATCAGCACGTCAGCAGGCATACCTGCGACCAGCTCCCGATGCCCGAGATCCTTCTTACCCTGTTCGGTCAGCTTTACCCGGCCCAGGTAGTAGGGCGTGCCGTCACGCTCGTTGGTAATGCGGTCGGCCGACACATAGACCAGTTCGCCCTCGATGATAGGCGTGGTGGCGTTGCTGAAGGCACTGAAGCGCACCTCCGCCTTGGTGCCCAGTTCCACGCGGTCGATATCTTTAGGTTCGATGTGCACCTCGACGATCAGCTTGGCGGCATCCGGCACGATATCGAGTAGATTGGTGCCTGACTGAACCACGCCGCCGATGGTGTGCACCGCCAGGTTCATCACCATGCCGCTGACCGGTGCCTTGACCTCGGTGCGGTTGTACTTGTCCTGCAAGGCGCCCAGCCGCTCCCGTGACTCGTAGATGCGTGACTGGGCGTCGGCCAGGCGACTGGCCACGTCCGACTTGAATTTCTGGGTAGTCTGCAGAATCTGCAGCCGTGTCTCGCCGATCTGCACCTTGGCCCGGGCGATGGCCGACCGCTGATCGGCGATTTCTGCCTGCAGACGGGAGAGATTGCGCTCCTGGTCACGGAGACGCTCGTTGCTGACGAAGCCCTCTTTCAACAAGCCGGTGAGATCCTTGATCTCGCTGGCATAGGACTTGGCCAGGCTCTCCTTGCTGGCGATGACTTCGTTGTAGCCACGGATCTGCTGTTCAAGCTCGGCGGCGCGATTCTTCAGGACGTCGATCTCACCGCGACGCGCATCGCGCCCCGCCAGAAATATCTGACGTTCGCTAGCCCTGGCTTCCCGGACGCGCTTGTCCGCGGTTGGAAAATCACTGGCACCGAAGGTGACGTCGTTGGCGTCGTCACGCTCGGCGATCAGGCGCGCCTCCTGCGCCTGGGCCGCGATCAACTGGCCACGGGTCGTCTCCAATTCAGCACCAGCCTGGGTGCTGTCTAGCACGATCAGCACATCCCCGGCCTTGACGTCATCGCCATCGTGTACCCGTACCTCGCGGACGATCCCGCCTTCCAGGTGCTGAACCGACTTACGATAGCTGTCCACCGCTACCACACCGGTGGCAACGGCCGCGCTGTTAAGTGGGGCCAAGGCGGCCCAGCCGCCGCCGATCCCGAACACCACGAACAAGATGATGAAACCCAACCGACGTACCGGCGCATCATTGACCTTCAGGCCCGCGGCCTCAGCTTCCATGTAGACGTCTTTCATGCGGGCGCTCCTCCTGCACTACCAGGCTTGGGCGGCAAGGGGGTAACCGAACCTGGATTAGCCACTGGCTGCGGACCACCGGACTGCTGCGCCTTGAGCTGAGCGAGTACCTGATCACGTGCTCCGGACATCACGATCTGGCCTTCGCTCAGTACCAGAAGGTTATCCACATAGGCCAGGGCGCTGACCCTGTGGGTGATGATGAACAGCGTCGTACCCTTCTGCTTGAGCTTGATCAAGGCTTCGCCTAGTGCTCGCTCACCCGCATCGTCAAGATTCGAGTTGGGCTCGTCGAGGATCACCAGCTTGGGATCGCCATAAATGGCACGTGCAAGACCTATCCGCTGCCGCTGCCCACCGGACAACGCACCGCCATGGGCCCCGATAACGGTGTCGTAGCCCTGGGGTAGACGCAGAATCATCTCGTGAACGCCTGCAACCTGTGCGGCCTCCACAACCTTGGTGGCGTCCACTTCTCCGAAGCGGGCAATATTGTCGGCGATGGAGCCTTCGAACAGTTCGATGTCCTGGGGTAGATAACCCAGGTGCGGGCCCACGGCAGCGCGATCCAGATGGAACATGTCTGCTCCATCCAGCCGCACCTTGCCACTTTGCGCAGGCCAGATGCCTAGGAGTGCGCGGGCTAGAGTCGATTTACCGGCAGCACTCGCCCCCAGCACGCCAACAGAGGCGCCAGGCGGCGCGCGGAAGCTGATGCCCTTGATGACGGGAGCATGGGCACCAGGAGGCGTGACAACGATCTGCTCCACGGAAAGGTCGCCTTTCGGAACAGGCAGCGGCATGCGCTCAGGGTCAGCAGGTATCTGCCGGAGCACTTCATTCAAGCGGGCGTACTGCCCACGAGCAGCGACGAAGCCTCGCCAATTTCCAATCATCTGATCGATAGGAGCCAAAGCACGACCGACCAGAATGGAGGCGGCAGTCATCAAACCGGGAGTGATTTCGTTGTTGATAACCAAATAGGCACCTAATCCCAGCACGAAGGATTGAAGTAGAAGCCGCCAAGTACGAGAGGCATTCGAAATAGCGCCGCCTTTCTCACTGGCGTGAGCTTGCAAAGAGAGGACCTTGTAGCCACGAACTTTCCAACGCTTGAGCAGGCTGGGCAGCATGCCCATGGAATTGATCACCTCAGCATTGCGTAGGCTGGAATTCACCATGCCAAGAGCTGCGCCATTCTCGCGGTTTGCTTCGAGCAATTGTTTACTGGTTGCCCACTCATTTGCTATGGCAAAAACTACTGCGATCAAAGCACCGATTACTGTAAGCCAGCCAAACCAAGGATGAAAATAAAACATCAGCCCTACATATACAGGAATCCACGGAACATCAAAAAATGCGAATAATCCGCTTCCCGTAAGGAATTGCCTGAGGCCTGACAAATCACTCATCGGTTGTGCAGAGATGCCTAGCCCGCTGGTAAATAGAGACTGCTTGAAACTCGCATTAAATACGCGCTCACTTAGCATCAAGTCCAATCGTGTGGATATTCGGATCATCATTCGCGATCGTATCCACTCTAGCATCCCATACACCGACATTAATAAAACCACTATTAATGTCAGCATAATCAAGGTGATAACACTACGACTACTGACAACGCGGTCGTAAACCTCCAACATATAAAAAGACGGAACCAATAACAGCAAATTCACAAATAGGCTAAAAAAACCAACATACAAGAAGCTTTTCTTCGAGGATAGCAGAGCGCTTTCAAGCTCTGTTTTAGGCTTTTTGCTCATCATGCACCAGGTAAGCTACGAGTAAAAAAATCACATGAATCGAGAGTCTTAGTTCGCTCCCGAAAGATACCGCAAGCAAAAGATTTGACTATATAAGCAAAAAAGAAATTATCCAGGCCATCAGAAAACTCAAGCGCACCAAGCGAGCTATGCGGAAAAAATCTGACTAATGATGTGGCCTGCCCAATTCGTTGGAGATCGAATTGAGGTACTACAGTCGGACTGGGGTAGCATACTTCAAAAACAAGTACCTGACACTTTTTCTTGGAAAACGCGCACTCAACTGACTGAATTTCGCTCGTAGAAAGGTTCCTACCCATGTAGATCAAAACCGTCTTCTCGCAATCGATTGCGGCTGTAAACCTGTTTACACACCGTACAAAGTGCTCGTAAACGGATTTAGTTGAGGGATTGTGATGATTGAAAACACGCTCAATGCCAAATTTATTTTTGAAGTACTCGTGATCGTAAGCCCCGGACGAATCACCTGAACTCAAGGATACTGGGGCGGCCTTATAATAGCTTCGATCAAGAAAATGACAGAATTTATCAGACACACACTCCAGCACCATAGGGATACTGGTAAAAAGCCAATCAAAGGGCCCCGAAGAGTCTCTCAGTTCAAACTTTTTGAGTATGTTGGCAGTCGCGCAGTGATCTCCAATACTGAAGAAATCAAAGTCGCTTACCGAAATAGAAAGAAGCTTTTCCGAAAAAAACTCCTCAATCACTAATCTTTTATATTCTCGGCTCTTAGCAAAACCACCTGCTAGGTTGGCCAATTCCTTTTCATCTGGCATCTCGCTGACACCAGACATATTGTTAAATAGCCCGGCTGCATCTGCAGGCCTACTTAGTATCTCTTGATATAAGCCTTCAAGAAACTTGATCCGATCGAACTGACCAGCCACCTACCTTCCCTCAAGGAAAGTGACTTCGAAGGACTTTGTCATCCTTGAGTACTGATCTGAGAGCTTCAAGGCTACCTCTGGCCTTATTTGCGCAGACCTAAAATTCGACCAGTCGCCCTTTTTAATTAGATCTAACAACTCTGGAATTCCACCCAACCAATAACTATCTGTCAAACCTATTTCATCAAAAAGGTCTTTGATTTTTTTTGAGCCGACGCCCATTAATGGCAGGCCGTATCTTATTGCAGAGGCGCACCCATGAAATCTCATGGAGAGTACTGCGGCACTTTCTCGAACTACACCATTCAAATCTTCTACAGAATAACAAACTATATAATCAGGAAACTCCGACAACAACTCCTCTTCAAGAGGATTAAACGGCTCCACGAAAATAACTCGAAGATCTCCTCTACTAGTGCTTGCATAGATATCTTTCAGTCCGACTATAAACTCCCGGTGTTGGTCATCCAGCGGGTATCTGAGGATTATATCGAGCCTTTTGCTCATCTGTAGTGAAACGCTTGCTTCGTCGACACAGCGTTTGATTACCGGATCACATACCTTTATCACATCATTACGAAATCGACTTAGTGTCAGTAAAGATTCATTATCTCGGGCACTGGCACCTTGACATCCATTGAGTAAGGCCAGATACGAGTTGTGATAAAAGGGATCATTGACATGTTCCCTACTGGCACCTACAGCCACGAGAAAGTAGGGTGTACCCGTAGCCTTTAATCCATTGATCCAACGAAGATCGGTCAGTGGATAATGCTCGACTCCAAGCAATCCCCCCCCACCGATCAGAATGGCGCTAAAAGAAGACAGGAGTTCAAAATCGAAGAGACATTCTTGGGGCAGTTTTTTCCCTATAAATGGATAGTCCGAGTTAGACTCCCAAGAAACTGAAAACAGCTGCTCTCTTGAGAGACCGATATCAAGCAAGTAGCTGGCTAGAAATTGAGCCTGATCACTGTCCCCCATGTTTCCATTGCCGTAGGCCCCTATTAAAAGAACACCACTACGACGGTTGATTTTTCTACCACCATTCAAATTCTTTCTTTCTGACCTATCAGAAAGATAAACCCGGTATTTCTTTTCAAAAAACTCTTCGGAGTCGAGAAAACTTTCAAGAGCCGCTTCTAGGGACTCCAATTTCATTTTCTCGATTACTACCTCATTGTTTTCAGGAGGCCTTCTCAAAAGATACTCATACAAAAACAGAACATCTTCCAAAGAGGCCTTCCTCTTCCACCTATTGGCCGAGAGAAAGCCGCCGACTACCGATATAGCTTCGTCGGATGTCAATAGTCTGGATCGAGCATCATCAAATTCTAGACCCATAAGCTCATCCACGACATGCTCGCTTTCAGGCTCGCGGCCTAAAATGCACTTATACAGGTAGAAAACGTCTTCTCTCGACACGCTCATTAAAAGCCCCTAACTTTTGCCTTGCTCACGCTGGTAACCCTGCCAAAAGACTCGACATATTCAAGGCGCGCTAATAAATCGTCGCTTTCGCATACCATGATGGAGACCAGGCCCATACCAATGGTTCTAAGGTCTGCCTTGTTGGTTTCTACGCTTAGGTCTGTCAGCTGCTGATTGTTGAACTCAATCCGGAGACAATCATCGTTGTTTCCTTTGAAAGTAAACTTGAAGACCTCCTCGCCTTTAGAAAACTTGACTTTGTCAAACTCTTGCCCGTTGATGCGCGTACCGAAAACAGAGCCGTTCGAAGATCGTGCACATTGAATATAGATCGACAGATCTTTTTCGGTAGGTTGAATAGGAATATTCAGCGCAGCCTTCTTTTGCAGGCTCCAAACGCCCCAATCTTCCAATGCACCCCATCCTTGACCAATCCTGAATGTGCCGCTATCCAAAATGTATTTATCAAAGTAAAGATTTGAATTCTTTTGGAATCTGTACAGAGCGCCAAATTCGAAGCGTAGGAGATTTTTAGTGATTGCCGAGTCAGATGACTCAATGTCTTTCAAGGAACCTAAAATTGCGAAAGCAACGTCAAGCCAAGTTTTTTTCCTGAACGCAGAGCCAATATCCCGCTCTTTTTCTCGAAGAAAATTGACGTCTAGTAAGGATTTAAATTTAGCTATGTAGTCCGATTTGTTTCCCGATTCGAAGTAGACCGCTAAGTTACCCCCAGCTTCAGTCAAAGAGGTATTATCTGCGACCAGCGGGACCTTACCACAAGCCAAACTTTCACTTACCGGCAGTCCCCACCCTTCATAGTAAGAGTTATAGGTTGTAAATTGGCAGGCTTTATAAAGCACAGCCAACTCTGAATCGCCGATATTGGATAGGAGACGTACTTTACGCTGGAGTATCTCGCTGTTTTCGAGCCTGGACATCGCAGCTTCATTCAGCCAGCCGATCTTGCCAACACAAACCAAATTTGGAACATTGTCAATTCCAAGGCTTCTCACCAGCTCAAGCCAAGCGTCAAAAACAAATAGATGATTTTTCCGACTTTCGATAGTGCCCACGAAAAGCACAAAAGGCTCTTCCAGAATCTCTTGAATTACGTCAGAGTATACTGCGCTTTTATCTTCTGTTTCTTCGAGGAAAGGAGGAGTTGCATCTAGCGTGCAGACGTGAGGCGATATTTTGCGCCCATGTACTTTTGACGCCAGAGCGCTCAGGTCAGAAGCTGTTTGCTTAGAGTTTGCCAAAAAGTCATCGGCATACAAAATGACATTGTGAATCCAAGATATGAAATCTTTTACCAACCCCTCTGAGCAGTGCTCCGGAACCTTCAATGGAATAATGTCATGAATATAAGGAACGTATTTTATATCATATTTTCGCTTGGCCTCTGCCACAGTCGAAAAATAACTAGGAATCCACCAAGATGTACCCAGATTCACCACTACGGCTCCTTTTTGGAAAGAAGCCTCCTTAATCCGCATCAAATAATTTTCTAATTTATTCAGGATGGCTCGCCATGCAGGATCATCCACCTCAGATGAGATACCTGCCAATGCGATCATCTCTTTGAATAGTTCTTTCGGGATCGACTTCCAATTGGCGCCATCTGCCTGCATGGAAATTATCGAAACTTTCGAATCTTCGATAAGAGCGCTCACAACCTCGATTTGAACGCGCTGAATTCCTGTTGGCGCTCTGTTGTGCTGGAAATACTGGACAAGATCACTTATATCAAAGCAGACTCCGGACAAAGGTGCGCCAGCGCTTCCAACAGCGAACTCAAGCGAGCCCCCGTTCAAAACATATCCTGAACTTTTTTCTACAACGTCAATTCGACCAGAAAGCTGGCTAGCCGGAATAGTTAGCTCGAAGCCGTATACCCCTGACCCGATATTATTGTCTTTCAGATCCTGGCGGAAGATGGCTGCTTCAGCAGTGGCTAAAACTTGCCCATTTTTCTTCGCCACTACAGTGCAGGAAGACTCCAAATCGCTTCTATTTACCAACCAGCCTGTGACCTTTCCAGCCGAATAGCCATCAACATGGCCGTAGAACTTATTACTCATCACTAATCCCCACAGCTAAATTATCAAAAATAAATTCCAAGCGATTCTTGTAGCGTTCTTTACACTTACTCAATGAAAACGCAAACTGACTGACGTTGGTGTTTGTCTTCACACCCTCGAAGAACAATTTCTTCATTTTCTGTGCAGCATCATGCACATCAATCTCGGCCCAACGCCCAAGAGCATATGCGTATTCGCCCTCCTTTACCGGCTCAAAGGTATGGCGAGGGAATATGGTATTCTCCGCATTACAAAATTCCATATTTCCCGAATGACCTGTTGCTATGACGTGCAATCCTAACTGCAGCGCTTCTGCAACATTCCTTCCATAACCTTCAGCTCGGTGAAATGACAAGAAGCAGTCGCAGCTTCTGTAGAGCTGACACAAACGCTCCCTAGTATATGTCTCTTCTATTATGAAGATTCTTTCGTCGCCACCAGCCGCCGACTTTACGTTCTCCCAGATTTGATCGGCAACTTTTGGAGCATGAACTTTTATGACCAGCCCGACTTCACTTGGAGAGTATAAAGATGGGGGAAAAGCTGTCCAAAAAGCTTCCAAACAAGACCAAGGGTTCTTCCGATAAGATGACGAGCCCAGATCGAATACAAAAACAAACAAAAATGCGGTACTTGGAAGACCGAAATCTTCACGAGATGCTTGCACGGAAGTAGGAACCGTTACGCTCAAAGGCATTATCATGACAGGCTTCTTTGAGGTATGGGCCACCGCATCATAAATATATCTGGATGACACCCAAATCTCGTCAACGAGCTCGAAATACTTCAGCCACGCTGCTGGCCAGACTTCCAGCTCCCAAGGCCAATAGCCAATATTATAGTGACCCGAAAAAATATCTTCCCCGGAAGATATAAATTGCCTAGCTGTTTCTGGGGCGGTCATGCAAAAAATGTTGACCGCTAAGGAAGGATCGTAAAAGCTTGGCTCTGAGTACTCATTAAAATCCTGCGGGTGATTTGGACCAGGATCAAAATTTATTCCGGCAACAGAAATTCCAGATTCTTTGAGCGCTTTATAGGTCGTCCGAAAATCTTCACCTATACCTGAAGCACCATATGCATAACCAAAGACATTTACGCCTTTTCTTTTAGAGCCGGCGCATTTTTTATCACCTGCAACCTCATACAACCAGCCGAAATCATACTCTTCGCGCAAGTGATTAGAGAACCACAGACGAAGTTCCGCCTTACGATTTGGTAAGGGAAAAGCGCCCTGAAGATCACGCCTCGACGTGTATATGACGCCCTCAAGATACGTTAAACCGTGAAATTCTAGCCTCTTTTCTAAAAGCTTTTTTTTGAGGCTCTCGCTACGTTTAAGCGCTGGGTACTCATTTACACCGTTGAACACTAACCACGCCAAAAATTCTGTAGACCATTCACTGTGGACGATTGCGAACGTCTCTTTCAGATCGGGCCGAATATCAAAAAGCAGCGTGATGGGGTCCATATCTTTAGCCTGCATCAGACGCCTGACGACTAATGCTCACTCCACTATAAGTACCCAAGGCCCAATCGACGTTAAGGGAGGGGCTATAGCAGAAGTCAAACTGGTATTTGATCCCCCAACGGTCCAGTAGCAACTGCTGCTCTCTCTTGGATCGCGCAGCCTTGTCCGCCGTGGAGTCCTTCCCCCGACTCGCCGATTCCGCATGGATCAACTCGGCGAACGGCGTCCAGAGGATCTTCAGGCCCAGCTCATTGATGCGCAGGCACATGTCCACATCGTTGAAGGCGACGGGGTGGCGGACCTCGTCCATGCCCTCGATTTGCAGATAAAGGTCACGGCGCAGGATCAAGCAGGCGGTGGTGCAGGCGCTCTGACGACGAGCAAGATGGTTGAAGCCCAGATAGCCGGGATCGTTGCGCAGCCAGTTGTTGCCCGTATGGGCGGCCAGGCCGTTGATGCCGATGACGACACCGGCGTGCTGGACCATGTCGTTCTTCCACAGCAGCTTGGCGCCTACCGCTCCAACATCAGGCCTTACGGCCAGACTCATCATTTCCTTGAGCCAGTCGGGATGAAGAATCTCGATGTCGTTGTTGACCAGCCCTATGTATTCCCCCGTGGCGAACTCGACACCGACATTGTTCAGGGTGGCGTAGTTGAAGGGATAGGGGTGCGGCAGGATGCGTACGCCGCGGGTCTTGAGTTCGTCGAAGTACTCCAGGGTCTGTGGATCGCTAGTCTGGTTGTCGACGATGATGAGTTCCAGGTCCGGATAGTCGGTCTGGGTCAGCAGACCTTCCATGCAGGCATGCAGGAGCTTGTAGGCATCCCGGGTGGGAATGATCAGGCTGACCTTGGGCAGTCGCTCGGGCAATGGCCAGTGGGTGCGTAGCGCACCGGGCAATTTGGACTGGCGGCTCAGACGGGTACCGGGACGCAGCTTGGTCACCAGCCAGGTCAAGCGCTCCAGACGCTGTGGCTTACCGGCATCGCAGGCGGCCGGCGTTGCGGGACTGTTGGCACTGCGATGGCTGAGCACCTGGGTCACGCGGGCGACACCCAGGTTGTCTTGCTCGGTGGCCAGGATAAGGGCGGCGAGTACACCTTCGTGATCGCGTGGCAGCTCGGGCGCTGCATTCAGCAGGCGGACGGCGCGCTGGATGATGTCGCGGCCAAACAGGGCGCCGGCGGTAAATAGATCGGCGCCCAGGTAGAGGTCCAGATCCCAGCTCGGTTTGAACCAGGGGTTGCTACGCTGGCCATCCGCTCCGTCCTGATCGCTATCAGCGAAAGCCCAGGCCGCTTGCTTGCCTGCCTCTTTCGGTTGCAGAGCCAGCGCCAGTTGATCGAGGGCGTGGGGCAGCAGGCGGCTGTCCAGTGGCTGCAGCAGCACGGCTTCGGCCCCCTCCTCCAGCAGCAGCTGCAGGGAGGTAGACACATCAGCGCGATCGGCGACGGCCTGGGTGAAGGGTCGCAGGCGTTGTTGGCTCAGGCTGTCCAAGCAAGCCTGCCGCTCGGTTTCATCGGCGTCCCCATGGAGCAGCACGGCGATCCGGCTACCGGCCACGGCTTCTGGATATTGAGGTGCGCGCTGGTAATGAGCGAACCATTGAGGATAGTGGCCGAAGCCGGCACTACGCGGGCAGCGCTGATCGTAATCGCGCGCCAGGCGAATGAGCAGGTCGCGGGGTGCCGGATCGGCCTGCTCCGGCCAGTGAGCGGCTACCAGTGCGCCGAGCCCATCGGCGTGGCAACAGACGGTGATGGGGCTACCCTGCAAGGGGCGGCCCTGGTCGTCTTCGATATGCACTTCGCGACGCTCGCCGTCCCCGAATTGCCAGGGCAGCTCCAGGCTGTAGCCATGGTCGGCATCGGCACGATAGATGAGGGCGGGATGGTGCAGATCCGCCAGACAACGGGCGACGATCTGATCGCCCAGGCGTGCCCTCACCTCGACGTGACGCCCCGGAGTGATGTCATCCCAGACCCAGCCGCCCACGGCCAGACCACCGCCATACCAGACCTGACTACCCGGTACCTGAGCCTCGGCCTTGCGCGGCTTCTCGTTGGGCAGCTCCAGGGGTTCACCGATCCACGAGCCTTCGTTGGCCAACCGCACGGCGATACGCCGAGCTCCACTGAGCCAGGCCGGCTGCAGCTGGAGAGCGAAGCCATGAAAGCCGTCGCCGGCCAGCGGATCGTGCTGATAGGTGTCCGCACGTACCAAGGCTACGCAAGCCCCATCGATGACGACCTCCAGTGCCAGACGCAGATCGGGCTGCGCAGGATCGAAGGCCCAGCCCTCCAGTACATTGCCGTGAAGGCCTTGGATCTGACCTTGCACAGTGACCAGGGCGGGAGCTTGAGAGAGTTCAGTCATGGAGAAACCTGTCGGGAAGGGCGTCGCCTAGCAGTGCATTCAGGGGCGCGGGCAGCAGACTGAGGGGATGGGCGCCAGCTTCGATCGCGACCGCACCCGCGGGTGCATAGAGGGGCAAAGCGGTATGCCGGGCAATCTGAGGGGCAAGCCAGGCACTGGCCGGTGCGGCCTCGAGACTCAAGGCCAGGGTACAACCAGCCAGGGCAGGTATCCGGGACCGGGAGACACCGGGTAGCTCGATCAAGGGGCTTACATTACCGCTGGCGAGCAGGCTCTTTTCCCAGTGCGTGCGCTCGAGAAGCAGGAACCGGCAGGCCAGGCCCTGCCGCCGGCTCAGGCGAACCAGTTGCAACCAGGCCTGGGCCAGGCGTGGATCCGCCAGGGAATCGGCGATCAGGATATTGCCAAGGCGTTGAGCTGGTGGCTGGTCGAGCGACGCAAAAGGTGCGCCCGCTGCCACAGGGACCTGGGGATTGCTCATCAGCAACGCGGTGGCGAGCGCGGCGAAGGTCACACGCTGCTCGCCGGCAGCCTCGCGGAAGCCAGTGACCGGGGAGGAGGTACCAGCGACCGGATCGATCAGGCGATAGGGTACGCCGATCCGTGCGGCCAGGGTCTGCAGCAAGGTGGGACAGCGCTCCGGCTGAATGTAGTCCAGAGCGCTCGGCCGCAACCGCTGCAGGTCTGCAATGAGCTGCTCCAAATCTTCGGGTAGACGATAGTCCAGGAGCACCGGCAACCCCTGGCCATGAACCTGAAGGCTGACCTTCAGCTCGGCATCCGTCTGCCGAAAGGCCAGTACAAAGGCAGGTCCGTCGTCGCCCAGCGCCGTAAGAAGATCCAGTCGATCAGTTGCGATGATGGCTGCGCCAGTTTTGGCTGTCGCCAGCTGTGCGCCGAGCTCAGCCAGTCGCCCGCGTTGCAGGCGCTGGCGGTAGGGCTTGAGCGGATCGTGACGATAGAAGCGCTCGAAGGCGCGCTCTGCACCAGGATAACGCTGGCGTAGAATGGCGTTGTTGAAGGCCACCCGCTCGAGCTTTTCCGCACCAAAGGAAACACCGCCACGATGCGCAACGAAGGCCCGCTGTGCTGCCACGTGCCGCCAGCCCTGGGCCTTGGCCCTCAGGCACCAATCGGTTTCTTCGCCATAACCTCGCTTGAGCTGGATCTCGTCAAGCAGGCCGACCTGCTCCAGTGCGCGACGCTTGATGTAGAAGCAGAAGCCACAACCCACCTCGATCTCGGGCGGCGCCGACAGGTCGCTGGCCGCCTGGCGATGCAGGGCACGCTGTTCGTCCAGCGTGGGCATGACGTGGCTCTTGCGGCTTTCCGGAAAGCTGAGCAGCTCGCCGTTGTTGCTGAAAGGGGTGGCAGTGGCTACATCGGCTGCGGAGTAGGCTGCCTCGCGCAGCCTGTCCAGCCAGTCATCGCAGACGCGCGCATCAGCGTTCAACCACACCACATCGCGCCCAGGATGTAGCGCCATACCCCGATTCATGTTGCGGATGAAGCCCAGGTTGGCCGGGCTGCGATGGAGCTCGATCCGGCCCGCCTCGGCCAGTTCGCGCAGCGCCTGACTCAACTCCGGCTCGGGGCTTTCGTCGTCCAGCACCACTATGTTCATCGGGGTCCGGTTGGCGTCCAGGCTATCGAGCACGCCCTGGATACAGGCGAGCGATGCCTCACGTCCGCGGTAGATGGGAATGAGCACATCCACGAGCGGTTCGATGGACGCTACCGGGGTTTCAACCGGTATAGGCCGCAAGGGCTCGACGGCCGCCAGGGGACTGCCCAGAACCTCGCTGCCATCCGCCCAGCACAGGCGCACACGCCCAAGGGGAGCAGGCAGACGGATGCGAATGCCACCATGACGCCCGCCATTGACCGCCTTGGCCAGCAAGGGGCTGGGCAGGTTGGCAACGATGGTCTGTTGGCGATCACCCAGTTTCAAGGTGAGCTTGACCGGGGTCTGCGGATGACGGGTATCCAGCGCCCAACCCCGAATTTCCTGGCTGGCCGGATCGAATTCGACGTGTCCCCAGCGCCGTGGCGAAAGCTGCTGCAACAGCACGGCCAGTTCGTCGGCGCTATTGACGTAGGGTAGCTGCTCGAGCAGTCGCGCGGGTTTGACGCCCGGTAGCGCGATGAGCGCACGCAAACGCAATAGCCGAACCGCGGGGGTATTACGGGCAGGATTGGCCGGGTCGGCGAGAAAATCGTAGGCGGCTTGGGCCTCGCCCTTTTGCAGAAGCACATGAGCGAGCAACGCAGCCGTTTCACCCTGCCGGGCCAGACTGGTATTGGCTTCGGCCAAGGCCAGGAAAGCCTGATCCAGCGCGCCTCTGTTGAGCGCCGCAAGACCGGCGGAGACCAGCGCTACCGGGCGCTGGTCGGGAATCTGAAGTGCCAGTTCGAGACGACGTTGAGCCTCTTTTGGCTGTCCGGCCTGGAGCAGAGCCTGATAGTGCTCCATGAGTGTCGATTGGCTCATGGGCAGCGGTCTCCGCGAAAAGCCAGGTGGATCAGAGTACTACCGTTTTAAAAAAGACTTCCGGCCCTAGGGCCGGAAGTCTTGTCTCAGGTCAGCGTAACGCTGTTAGACCTGACCAGTGACAACGATAACGCCGGTGTCGTGCGCCTGAGCTTCGGTGGAGCCAACGATACCGACGACCACGTCGGCACGGCTGTGGCCGGTAGCCAGCTGCTGGGCCCAGAACACCAGACCTTCCAGGTCCGTAGTAGCAGCGCGGCCCAGCGCGCCTTGGTAGACGCTGTTAATGAAGGCCGCATCACCCTGGGAGCTATGAGCCGCAGTGTACTCGGCGGAACCCAGGAAGATATTGGCAATGCCGGTCAGACTGGCGCCCGCCTGCACTTCACCGGTGAAGTACTGAGTACCAGCGGCATCGGCATCGCGACCCAACAGGGCTTCGTACATGCGGATCGCAGTACCTTCGTTCTGGCTACCCACGATGGCCAGAGTCTCGGTGCCATTAACGCTAGCCACGAATTCGACGCCAGTCAGGGTCGCCTGCCCCGCGTTGCTGCTGTTCAGCACCACGTTGCTGCCGGAGACAGAAACGGTGTAGTTGGCAACATTGCCGACGTTGACCACGTCGAAGCCAGCACCGCCATTGATGGTATCGACGCCGTTACCAGCGTAGATCACGTCGTTGCCAGCACCAGCGTTAGCGGTATTGGTCCCACCGTTCAACACGATTGTGTCATTACCACCGGCGGTGGTGATGTTGTCGTTACCGGCACCTGCATCGATGTGGGTGTTGACGTTGTCAGTAACGGTAATGGTGTCGTTACCCGAGCCACTGACGATTACACGTCCGGCATTGGCGCCTTCGACAGCTGCGGTAGGGCTGACGGCAGTGGAATTACCAATGACGGCAGTGACGTTGGCAGCGGTATTGAAGACGATAGCCGAGCTGTTGGCGACGATCGCAGGAATACTCACGGTCACGTTGGTACCGGCGGCACCCAGGTCGTCGAAGAAAGTCACTTTCGGGGCGATGAGCTGACCATTGGCATCGAAGTTGACCGACAGGTTGCTACCAGTGGAAGTGGCGACCGGTAGAGTGGCCGAAGCGTTGCTGAGATTCAGGATGGTCGAAATGGCTTCGACGGTGCTGCTGCTCAGAGCGGTGTTGGAGGTCAGGGTGGTGGTCAAAGCAGCGGCGGTAATGGCGGCATCGTATTGCATGAAAAGAATCTCCTGGGTCGCGCGTCAGTTCGTGACTTGCGCGGAATGAAGCGGGGCTTGGGTGAGATCTTCCCTGGGAGACTGGTAGCGGGCAGCGTTCATCTCGATGCGGGGGGTGATCGATACATGTAGAGCAACTAGCTTGGCCTGCCCCTGTTGGGCAGTAACTTCCTGGCCGTCCACGAGGTCCTGCGGAGGGCATCCGGCAAATACCGCCTGGGCGTCCAGAACGTATTCGGCGCGGCGCGGCCCGACCAGAGCCATGGCCACCGCGGTGATGGGTGCGCGCTTGCCGCGGGAACCCGAAAAATTGCCGCTTAGAACGGCGGGCTGCAGGACATCTGCGACCTTGCAGCTGTAGGCAACGTCCACGCCCTGAGGCTTGTTTGGCCAGACGATGGCGAAACCCTCCAGACGGGCTTCTTGTTCGACGTTGCCGACCCATTCGCTGGCCGTGACATCGCCTTGGGCCTGAACATGGCCGATCAGCTTGAGCACTATAGGATTGCCGTGACGCTCGATCCGTGCGGCGGTCGCCAGAGCCTTGTTGGCCACGACCGGAGCCTTGCGCTGCTGTTCGGAGCGAATGATGTCAGCGGAGGTATCGATCCGATCGACACGCAGATCGACCTGGCGCACCGGTAGGTCGGCACGCTGGTATTCGGTGATAAGCAGGGTTCCGGCGCCGTTCTTGACGCGCACGATCAGCGTGTCGCCAAGACGGGAAAGGGTATTGCGGACAACCGTTTCGCCAGGAAAGAAGTCGACCGAGCTCTTGCCGATGGGGGCAGGCTGGAGACTGATAAGGCAAGGCTCCTCGGCGATCTCCTGGGATGCGTATCGAACGATATACATACCGGGCTCGAGGGTGAGCAGCCGAGTCTTGAAGGTGAAGGGTGAATCGTCCATTTGATCCATAATGCCCGTGACCGATTTCCTTAACAGTCCCGGATAGATGCATCCGAGCCTTGGTCAAGTGCTAACCCTATCACACTTCTTATGTGACGGCGCCAGCTTCTTGACGAGGTCAGAATAGAAGAATTTCATTAAATCTCAACGTCAAATCGCAGGCGAGCACTACCGTTCGGTAGAAAAGTTCAATGGCCTTGATAGCAAAATGCCACAAAAAAGGGTGCACCGGCCCACAAGCCTGAAATCCCTAACACCAGAACCGGAAACTGCATACTAGACACCTGTGCTAGGGTACGTTCCTTTTGAGCTCAGATCGATCATGCGCATTCTGCATGTCTTCAAGACCTATCTACCTGATACCTATGGTGGAATCGAACACGTCATTCGCCAGATGTGCCTGGCTACGAGAGGCTTTGGAATCGATCACCGAATCCTGACGCTCAGCAAGCACCCTGTCCCGGAACATCTGGAGGTGGATGGCATTCCTGTCCGCCGTGTCAAGCAGGATGTCGACTTGGCCTCGACGGGTCTTTCCTTGACCGCTTTTCGAGCCTTCGCCGAGGAGGCCCGCGCTGCCGACCTGGTGCATTTTCATTTTCCCTGGCCATTCATGGACGTATTGCAGCTGTTGACGCGACCCGGCAAACCCTATGTGGTGAGCTATCACTCGGACATCGTCAAGCAACGCCATCTGCTCAAGCTGTATACGCCCCTGATGCAACGCTTTCTGGGCAACGCGACCTGCGTCATAGCGGCCACCGAACCCTATCGCCAGTCCAGTCCGACCCTGCAGCGTCTAGGCACGAAGGTCCGGGTGATTCCCTATGGCCTCGATCCTGCCAGCTATCCAGAAGCTGATCCGCAGCGGATCGCGAGCTGGCGCCAGCGCCTCGGACCGCGCTATCTGCTGTTTGTAGGGGTGTTGCGCTATTACAAAGGTCTGCATCTGTTGCTCGAAGCGCTCCAGGGGTTGGATTACCCCCTGGCGATCGTGGGTGCCGGCCCGGAAGGTGACGCGCTGCGGGCGCAATGCGAGAGGCTCGGCCTCAGAAACTGTCATTTCCTGGGACGTCAGAGCGAAGAAGACCTGGCGGCGCTCTATGCGGGCTGCGAGAGCTTTGTTTTCCCCTCGCATCTGCGCTCCGAAGCCTTCGGCATGGCGCTGCTGGAAGCAGCCATGTACGGCAAACCTATGCTCAGTTGCGAGATCGGCTCGGGCATGAGTGAGATCAACCTCAACGAGCAGACAGGGATCGGTGTGCCACCAGAGCCTGCGGCCTTGCGCGACGCCCTTATGACACTTTGGCAGGATGCCGACTTAAGGGCGCGGTACAGTCAGGCCGCCCGGAAGCGCTTCGATACGCATTTTCGCAGCGAGACCATGGCGATCAAACTGGCCGAGGTCTATCGTGCAGCCCTAGCGTGAGCGGCAGCGTCTAGCATCCGCGTAGCGCCAGCCGGTACACCTCAAGCGTTCGCGCGGCACAGGCGTCCCAGGTGTAGCGCCGCGCGCGCCGCTCACCTTCATCCTGCCGCTGCCGAACACCCAAGGGATCGTCGAGGGTCTCCAGCATTGCCCGGGCGATCGCCTTCGGCTGATGTGGATCGACCTGCAGCGCCGCATCGCCGGCCACCTCGGGCAGCGAGGTGGTGTTAGAGCAGATTACCGGGCAACGTGCTGCGAAGGCCTCGATAGCCGGCAGGCCAAAGCCCTCGAACAATGACATGAACACCAGCGCCGTAGCACTTTGCAGAAGGACGATAACATCGTCCTGTGGCAGATACTCCAGCCATCTGCCTTCGCCCCTGACTTCCAGGGCAGCCAGTTCCCCGACCAGCGCCTCGGCACACCAGCCATTGCGCCCGACCACGACAAGCGGATGTCGCTTGCGCAGCGCTTCCGGCAACTGCGCATGGGCGGCAAGGACCGCCGTGAGATTCTTGCGCGGTTGCAGGGTACCGACGAACAGGAAGAAGCCCGGCTCCAGATCGTGTTTGCGCAATACCTCCTGACGCGCAGCCTCGGTTTGTCGGCCGAAGTACCGCGCATCCACACCGAGGGGCGTGACGTGAACACGCTCTTCAGGGACCTTGAGGATGCGGAGAATATCCCGTCGGCTGCTCTCCGAAATGGTAATGATCTGATCAGCCCAACGAACGCTTTGATTGAACAGAAAGTTCTTGAAGGAGCGCAGGCGAGGCGTCACCCATTCCGGATGCAGTTGGGGAATCAGATCCATCACGCTGGCGACCAGCGCCACGTCCTTGAGTCGAGGGATGTGATGATCGGGTGCATGGAAGACATCGACTTCGTTCGCTAGGCGCAAATTGACCTGGCGATTCGCACCCAGTACCGCGTTCTTCAGCACGAACCTGGGAAAATTCGCCGTCAGGCTTGTCGGTACACCGCAATCCAGCATCGGGGTATGCGTGCCGAACGTGTAGGGTCGAACCGCCACATCCGGAACCGTCACGAGGCTGCCAGCCAGCGATCGGGTGTAGATGCCGATGCCATCGAGATGGCCTTTGACGACGCCAGAGGACCAGATCGTGGTACCCAGCCCGACTGTCAGAACGGTCAACGACCACTTCCAAGGGCGGTGTAGAGATCCTCAAGCGTCCGTTCCAGAGGAATCAGGTCCCTGGTTCCCACCACCTGGTGCAGGCGGGCATCGCTGCCACGGAGCGTCGGAATCTCATTGGCCCGCACGAAAGCCGGATTGACCCGGACTTCTATCGGGTAGCCGGCAATGCCCTCCATCATCTCGATGATGGTCCTCAGTGCCGTGGCCTTGCCCGAACAGACGTTGACTGCACTCGAACGATGGTCACTGTCGAGCAATCCCAGATAAGCCTGCGCCAGATCGCGGACATCAGAAAAATCCCGACTCACGTCGAGGTTGCCCAGCTCGATCACCCGTTCGCCACGGGCGAAGTGGCCAACGATCTTGGGGATGAGGAAGCGCTCGTCCTGCCCAGGCCCGGTGTAGTTGAAAGGCCGGGTGACGACAATGGGCAGACGGTCGTACCAGGTGGCGACCATGAACTCCATGGCCAGTTTGCTGCAGGCGTAGTGATTGACCGGCGCCGGGCAGACGGATTCGTCGATGACCTCGATGCCGGGAGTGCCATAGATGTTGGCGCTGCTCGCGATCAGCACCCGTTGCGGCTGCCGCTCGAGCGAACCCAGCGCTTCCAGCAGGTTCAGGGTGCCGAACAGATTCACCTGGTAGAAGGCCTCCTGATCGGCATGACCGACGAAGGCCAGCGCGGCGAGATGGACGACCCAATCCGGACGCGCCTGACCCACGGCGGCAGCGACCGCCGCCTTGTCGGTGAGATCGCATGCCAGGGTGACATCCGCATCGGTACTACCACTACCGAATCCGACGACCTTGAATCCACGCGCCTTGAGCGCCTGGATCAGATAGCGTCCCGTGAAGCCCGATGCGCCTGTGACCAGAGCGGTTGGCATGCCTATCCCCTTAGTTAGAACGAGAAGCCTTGTTCGTTGCGACGCAGGTCAGCCTCGACCATCATCTGGCACAGTTGCTCCAGGGTAGTCTTGGGCTCCCAGCCCAGCTCGCGCTTGGCCTTCTCGGGATCGCCGATCAGCAGGTCCACTTCAGCGGGACGGTGGAATTTCGGATTCACGGCGACGACCTTCTTGCCGCTGCGGGTGCAGTAGCCTTCTTCCTTGTCAGCTTCGCCCTTCCACTCCAGCTGGATGTCCACGGCCTTGGCCGCCAGACTGACGAAGTCGCGCACGGTCTCGGTGCGGTTGGTGGCCAGTACGTAAGTGTCCGGCTTGTCGGCCTGCAGCATGCGCCACATGCCCTCGACGTATTCCTTGGCGAAGCCCCAGTCGCGCTTAGCGTCGAGGTTGCCCAGCTCCAGGACGTCCAGCTTGCCCAGCTTGATCTTGGCGATGCTGTCGGTGATCTTGCGGGTCACGAACTCGCGGCCGCGCAGCGGGGACTCGTGGTTGAACAGGATGCCGCTGGTGCCGAAGATGCCATAGGACTCGCGGTAGTTGATGGTCATCCAGTGGGCGTAGAGCTTGGCCACACCGTAGGGGCTGCGCGGATAGAACGGAGTGCTCTCGATCTGCGGGATGGCCTGGACCTTGCCGAACATTTCCGAGGTGGACGCCTGGTAGAAGCGGATCTGCGGATTGACGATGCGGATGGCTTCGAGCAGGTTCACCGGGCCGACGCCGGTGATCTCGGCGGTAGTCACCGGCTGGTCGAAGGAGACGCCCACGAAGCTCTGGGCGGCGAGGTTGTACACCTCGGTCGCTTCGGTGGTCTGCAGCAAACGGATGCTGGCGGACAGATCGGTAAGATCGTACTCGACCAAGTGCAGATTGGGATGGCCGGCGACACCGACTTCCTCGATCCGCCAGAAGTTGACCGAACTGGTACGGCGATAGGTGCCATAGACCGTGTAGCCTTTTTCCAGCAGCAGCTGGGCAAGGTAGGCGCCGTCCTGACCCGTGATGCCAGTGATGATTGCTTTCATGCCATTACTTTCCATATCGATTTTAATGAGCCCATCAGTCGCCCAGTCGGCGTCACTCGGGATTTTCGCTTTTGACAACTATGTTATTAGAGCCTTGAGTTGCTCTGCACTTTGTTTCCACGTCAGCCATGGCATGTCGCTGGACTGCGGGTGACTGCCTTTTTCGAACAGCACCAACCAGTCTTCCAGCGATGTCGCCAGGCTTTCACGGTCATCGCCCGCGAAGAAATAGGCATGGGTTCCGACAACTTCTCGAAATACTGGAATATCCCGGGCGATGATCGGTAGCCCCTTTTGCGCCGCTTCGATCAGTGGCAAGCCGAAGCCCTCAGCTTCGGAAGCCGCCAGGAGACAGCTCGCGGTAGCGTAGATGGATTCCAGATATTCATCGCTTATGCCCTTCAACCAAAAAAGCTTCTGATCCAGCTGGGGATGCTTTTTCAGTTTCTTGATCAGGGCCTCGACCTGCCAGCCTGGTTTACCCACGAGGGCAAGGTTGACCTCATAGCCCTTGGCCCATAACAGCTCGAACGCCGCCAGGGCCTGACTGACACCCTTTCTCGGTTCTATGGTGCCGACCATAAGGAAGGTCACCCGCTTGCGCAGTTCGCCCAGAACCTGGCCGGCGTCGGCAGGCATGCCCAGGGTCGGCGCCGAAGAGGAGACATCAGCACCGAGATGGAAGGCATCGATCACCTTGGGTGGCGCGATCCGTTGCTCGGCGAGCCAGGTTTTTAGTTCGCTGGCCACCGCATGGGAAATGCAGATCAACTTCTCGCCCAGGCCCGCGATGGCCATCACCCAAGCCTTGTGGACTTCACTCGCTCCCTGGGGAAAGGCGTTCGGCTTGAGCAGCGGCAATATGTCGTAGACGACGAATTGCGATTTCACACCGTCGCAGTGCATGGAGCGGAACTGCTGGCAGCGTTGGTTCTCGATGATGATCGCCGAGGTGAAGTCCAGCCCCAAGAAGATGTCTCCCGGTTGACACTCCACCAATTCGTCCTGCAACCAGCTGCCATAGACGCCTATCAGTCCGGATACGTATTCGCGGGCATAGCGAAGGGACCACTCGCCGGTCGCATCCGAGAAATAGACGGGCTCGATTCGATAGCCCGCAGGAGGAGATTCGAGCAACTCGAGCAGCAAGGAACGTACGACCCGCTGGATACCGGTCTTGAGATCGGTTCGACAGATGGCCGAAACGTCGATGAGGATTTGCCTGGCCGACTTGGCGATCGGCAGGGTTCTGACCAGGGCGTTGGCGAGCCGCGACAGCTGGGCATCGCTTTGCGACTGGGTAGCGGGAAGTTCTTGAAGCGCGGGCAGACAGCTTTCGAAATTCACCGTAGGACGTCGATAGAAAGCCTCGATCTTCTCGCTGAATTCAAGCGCGCAATGGTCGGGAGTATGCTGAGTCCTGAGTGTCCGCCTGCCCGCCTCGCTGATCGTCTCACGCCGCTCCGGATAGCGCCAGAGATCGTCCAGGGCATTCCTGAGGTTCTTGGCATCGACCTCATCGTCCAGCAGCACGACACTATCGGCGGGCAGCTCGGCCATGGAACCATTCGCGTTGACGATGGTGGCCAAGCCATAGTTCATACAGTCGAGCACGGCGGCGGAGGATTCCCCACGCGATGTCGTTCTGAGCTGGATCGCGATGTCTGCCGCCCCCAGATAGGCCAGATAGTCTTCATCGCTGACCCAACCCGTGATCTGGATTCGATGCGCATCCGCCGCGTCATCGATAGCCTGTTGAACCTGGATACCGTAGTCGTCCTGATCGTTGGCACCCACGAAGATCAGGATGCTCTGGCTGTCTGCACCAGCCTGACTGCTCAACCAGGCCTGGATTATGTCCAGATTGGCCTTGGTTGGTCCCATGTAGCCGAACGAACAGGCGATGAACGCGTTTTCCGGCAGCCCGAGCCGCTCCCGGCTCGCCTGGCGGGTGACCGGCCTGGCTTCGCCGCGCAGCAGGGGAATCCGATCGAAGGTGCGCGCGACTTCCCGAGGTAGCCAGCTATCCGCCAGCGTCTTCGAGTACTCGGAATGTACGATGACGCCGTGGCTGCCTTCCAGCAGAGAAAGATTGCAGGGATAGCGCTGGGTCACAGCCGCATCGTTGTTGGAGGTGAGGCAATCCCTGGCCGCGAGATAGCCGTGAGCCTCGTAATGAAGAGCGACCCATTTCTCCGGGTGGGTATAACGGTAGTTCTTCCAGACCAGATCGCCGATGAAGAAGTCGTGCAGCACGACTACCCCGGGATGACGCAGAAGCGCCGGCAACATATAGGAATGAAAGCGTGAGTTGCCCAGATTGTAGAGTATGCGGTCGTAGCGATCGGCATTGGCCAGAAACCAGTTCACGGTCCTGAGCGTGCAATGGGTCGACAGGGATGAGTCCGACAATAGATCGAAATCGTCCGCCACGATGGCATCGATACGATAGTAGCGAGCCAGCGCCGGGATCAGATCGGCGCTGTAACCGGCGACCCCCGTCCGTTCGGGCGGAAGCGGAGAGAAGAAGGCCAGCCGACGCTGCGTTGAGGTCGCCGATAGGGGCCTGGCAAGCCTCGATTGCAACTCGTCAACCAGTCGCTGCGCCAGCATCGGCCAGGTGGTTGAACCGACGGTGTCCGGCGCTACGGTCGCCCGCTTCTGCCGCAGGGCGGCGTCCAAGTGGGCACTCAGCTCGGCTGCTTCATGGAAGGTTCGTATGCCGAGACCGGTCAGCGCGGCAGGCGGAGTGCCCGCCGGTGCAAAGACCGGAGCGCCCAGGGTGCTCGCTTCCAGCGCAGCCAGGCCCAGCCGTCGCCCGGTGCAGACGAAGGCCTGGCAAGTCCGGTACAGGCGGGCCAACTGGATGTCATCCACGAAGCCTTCAAACTGGATCTGTCGCTCGTCGAGCCCCTGGCGCAAGGCGCTTTGCACCAATGCCTGGCGATCCCCGTCGGCCAGCTCGCCAACAATGCGGATTTGGCTCGACTTCCGCAGGGAGGCGTCCAGGGTGAAAAATGCCTGGTACAGCTGTTGGAGCTCAGGCTCAGCGCCTGCCGTCGCGAGCGTCAGGATGAACGGAGCGCGCTCGTCCTCCACCGCTGCCCCGGGGGCCGTCAACAAGGATTCGCGGACGGCGCCACCCAGAACCAGATAATCGTCCCGGGACGTGCCGTCGATAAGTTGATCCTGGCCGTCGACAAGACTCGTCACCACCAGCGTCAGCTGCTCGCGCCGCCCTTGCCAGGGGGCGAGCCATTCCGGCGATCCCGCAGCTTGCGCGGCCGTCCAACCCTGCTGATCGAGCAGTATCACGTCGTGCCAAGACTGACTGGATTCAGTAGAGAGCTCCTGAGTCAGCGCCCAGAGCCGAGCCTCGACATCCGTATGCAGAACCAGATCGGGCTTTAAGCGCTGCACCGCTGCTCGATAGAGCTGGGCATTGCAGGCCAGCGTCCACTCATCGGCGCCGTCCAGCGACCAGAAGACCTGGATAGATGACTGCTCGAGCAGCGCACCGAAACGCTCTCTCAGCCGGACCACCGAATCGGGAAACCGGCCGTCCAGCAGGAGAACGACATCCAGAGCGTGGCTGGCGGCGAGCGCGGTGATCAGCGACTCGCTGTAAAGGGCTTTACCGGAATGCTGGGTCGATGGGTCCTGACTGGCAATTAGATCTATGACGATACGCATTTTATTCGGCAACCGTTTCCTTGTTAGCGTTGCGCAGGACGCAATAAGCCCTTTTAGCCGAAGCCGACATACTCACCCCGGTATTGATCGGATCGGCGATGACCACTTGAGGAACGGGAGACTTTCCATACATGGCTGTCACCACACGCCGCTTTAAACCCGGAAAGTGACGCAGCAGGTTTTTCGCCAGCGTGCGCAGCACATAGGAGCTGGCCATCCGATGCAGGCGCGCGACGAGTAGGCTCCGAGAACCTGACCTGAGTCGACTCGCCAGCCGTCTCGGCAAGGCAGGCAAGCGGTAGAGACGAGCGGCGAGGGAGCCGCGCGACTGATGGGCATCCAGACTCGCCTGGAGCTGATGGATCTGGGCTTCGAGCGACAGCGCCCAGGCACCGGTCTCGTTCAATTGCCCCTCCAGAAAAGCTATACGCTCGCTCGATCCGCCCGAGGCATTTTCCGCCGACGAAGGCTGCAGCTGCCCCCTGAGTAGTTTGAGCAATTCGCTCTGTTCACGTTGAGCGCTCAGGGCATCCCTGGCCAGCGTGCGGGAGTCATCCAGCAGATGTTGAAACTGCTGCTGATTCGACTGCTGCAGGTTCTGTATTGCCTGGGTCAACTGATTGACCGGCGAGGTCGCGAGCTCCGCGAGCCACTCGCCGCGGCCAAGTGTTTCCTGATGATCGGCTAACTGGGCGGTCAGTTGCTGGACCTGTTGCTCAAGTCGGCCGAGATCCTGACGACCAGCCTGCTCCCGCTCACGGAGCTCGGCGACTTCCTGTCCGAGCTGGGTACTCAGAGCGGTGTGCGACTGCAGCCTGTCGCGCAGTTCAGCTTCGTAACGCTCCGCCAGCTCATCGAAATCGACACCGTAGTTCGGGCTGAAGGCTTGCTCGAACAGCTCCATCACCGCTGGCTCAGCCGCCTTCTGAGCCACGATGGCATAGTCGGGACTGACGCCTCGAAAGACATCCAATAGCCTGGTACCACCGGCCTCGTCGACCATGTCCGGCTCCTGTAGCCGAACGACCTTGTGCTTGGCGAAACCGCTGTGTTCGACGAGAAATCCCAGCAGCAAATGCGGTATCGGCTTCTCGTGAGTAGGGTCCAGATAGAAGCTGTACGTACTGACCAGCAAGTTCTCGGCATTGGGCGTTTCGAAGATTAGCAAGCCGCCGGGTTTGAGCACCCGCAGCGCCTCGGCGGTGACGGCCTGCAGGACGGCGAAGGGCAGGTGCTCGACGATATGGAAACCAGAGACCAACGACAGGCTCTCGTCCGCCAGCTCGCGCAAAGCGGTCAGCGCATCCTTGTTGCAGGCCGGCAACTGCAGCGCCTGGCAGCCCTCCAGCATCCCGGCATCGAGATCGACGCCCTGGGCTTCGATGCCATTCTCGATGAGCAACTCCAGCCACTCTCCTCTTCCGCATCCGAGATCCAACGCGCGGCACTCGCCGTGTGCAACTTTAACCGCCGAGATAAAGGGCAGATAGGCAGACAGGCGCTTCTTGATAAGCTCGCGAGAGCCGCGATAACGATCTTCAAATGCCCGATAGAACTCACCGCTCATCGTATACACTCCACCTGCGGAGGCAGCCAAGCAAGACCAATGAATTCGTCTTTGTCGTAATTGACTACATTGAACACCAAGGCCAAATCGCGCCACTCATAGTTTTTGTGCAGATGGGTATTCATCGTGTGCAACGCGATGGCGACCGAGTAGGAACCGATTCCGACATTCATATCGAAGGCAAAGGTATAGGTCAGGACTTCGCCGGCCTTGAGATCGCCAAGCTTGCAATTCAGATTATGAGTGTTGCTGCCATAGACCGGCTGACCAAGCCGATCCTTGATCATGTAGCCTATGACCAATTCAGGGATGTCACTATTTATGGAGACCTGAACACTCAAGCTGACCTTTTCACCAACCTTGATGAACTCCACCCGCTCGCCGGATTCATTCAAGAGGCTAACATCCTGAATACTTGCCTCACCGCTACCCGAAACGGTCTGAACCTTACCGGTACGAGACGCGCTCAACCGGACGTTGGCATTTTCCTTTTCCGAGATGATGGCGTTGTAGAAATCCATTACCTCTTCAGGGGCACCATCTTTGATGATGGTGCCCTGATCCAGCAACAGAGCGCGCGTGCAGATTGCCTGAATAGCGCCCTTGTCGTGCGACACGATCAGCAAGGTCGTACCCTGCTGCTGGAAACTGCGCAAACGCTCGAAACTCTTATGCTGAAAATAGCTGTCTCCGACGGCTAGGGCCTCGTCGACAATGAGAACTTCAGGACGTATGGCAGTAGCCACGGCAAAGGCAACCCGCATCTGCATGCCGCTCGAGTACGTCCTGACCGCTTCGTCGAAATAGTTACCCACCTCGGCGAATTCTTCGATCCAGGGAAGAACCTCGTCGATCTGTTGCCTGCTGAAGCCCATCAAGCCCGCGGCGTGGATGGCGTTCTGGCGACCGGTCAATTCCTGATTGAAGCCCATCCCCAGCTCCAGGATGGCGGCAATCCTTCCACTCCTGTGTACGCTTCCGGCAGTAGGTTGCAGCGTACCTGCGATCATCTTGAGCAGAGTCGACTTGCCCGCGCCATTCTGACCGACGATGGCAATGGCCTCTCCCGGCTCCACGCTGAACGTGATATGACGGATTATCCAGTGCTCGCTGCTGGGCTTCACCGGGAGGTATAGCCATCGCGCAATCCGCTGCCATTCAGAGCGGTAGCCTCGGTAGGCCTTACCCAGATCGCGAATGTCGAGCACGCTCATAGCACGTCCACCATTTCAGGAGCTGAACGGCGAAACATAACCAGCCCCAAGGCCAGCAGCACGGCCGAGATCAACAGCGTCGGCCATAGGAAAGACAGGTCCGGGGCGGTGTCGTAGACCAGGATTTGATGGTAGGAAGAGGCCAGGGCGTAGAACGGATTCGCCTTGACGAAATCCACGATGTAGCTGGGAACGATGTTCACTGGATAAACGATCGGCGTAAACCAGAACCATACCTGCAGGAGGATCGGCACCACCTGCCCGACATCCCTCACGAATACATTGAGCACGCCGAGGATCAGACCTATACCGAACCCCAAGGCCACGACTGCCAACGTAAGGGGTATCAACCAGAGCATGACCAGATCCGGATACTTGCCGAAAAACGCGAACACCACGAGCAGTGCGCCCAACAGGAGCAAGTAATTCAGCAAACTGCAGCCGATGGCGATAAAGGGCAGCGTTATTCTGGGAAAACTCATCTTCTTCATCAGATTGCCTTGATCCACGAACAGCGTGAGGCAACGATTAATGGTTTCCGAAAACAGACTCCACCCTAGCATGCCGGCCATCAGGTACAGCGCATAGGCATATTGATGATCGACGCCTGGCAGTTTGGCCGCCAGCACGTTGGATAGTATCAGCGCGTAGATGGCAACCTGGGCCAATGGATTGATGATCATCCACAAGCCGCCGAGGCGACTTCTCGCGAAGCGGGAAGAAAAATCGTTGCGGATAGACGAAAGAACGAAACCTCTATAACGCCATAGCCCCAAAAACATCTGCAGCATTTGCTCTCCTTCGACTGCTCACTGCACCAATATCACCTTGGCATCAGCGGAATAGGTGAATTGCCTTGATCATTTCCACTCCAGCCAAATCGGTCACCGTCGCCTAAATTCCCCATCTTAACGCATCGACCATGCGAGATGCCGCCAACCTGGCAGATTTCCGGCAGGTACCGCTGGATGAATCACGAGTGGGAACGGGCTACCAGTCAGCCGGTGACAGGACGCTCAGAAAGAAGCGTTCCGGCAGGTAGTCACCGTACCTCGCCAAGCCCATGCCTTCTGCAACCCGGTGTCTGCCGGAGGACAGGCCCCGCACCGAAGACGCCAGCCTTCGTCCTCAGATGGCGAGAAACCTTCCGCCTTTCTATCAGTACGAGATACGGCGGTGCTCAGGATCACTTCCATGGCTAAAGGTTCATTTTCCAGGCGTCGTAAGCCGCGGCTTCCGAGCAGAAGCCTGGCTGCATCCACTGCGGACCATCCATCTTCCCGAGCTAAAGAAATCAGGAGCGCGTTCGACTATTAGGCATGACCTGAGGACAGCCGCCTCACCCCGCTCCTCGCCCCTTACGAGATGTCTTGTCGATGCCTATCCCGCCCTTATCATCGCGCCGGAATCCTGTTGCAGCTCTTGCGCTGTCGATGAGCCTGCTGCTCACCGTCCTTACCAGCCCTGGTGCTCGGGCGGAACAGGTCAATCTGGTGGGTCTGAACCTATCCGGCGCCGGGTTCGCGGGTCAGGTACTGCCTGGCGTGAATGGCACACACTACATTTTCCCGGTGGAAGCATATTTCAGCCAATGGAGCGCGCGCGGGATCAAGCTCGTACGCTTCCCAGTACTGTGGGAACGCCTGCAACCTCAGCTCAACGCGCCCTTCGACGCCACTTACGCTGCCCTGATCGACCGTACCTTCGGCTATGCGCAGAAATACGGCATCAAAATCATCTTCGATCTGCACAACTACATGCGCTACCGGGGGGATGTGATAGGAACCGCCGCTGTGCCTTACAGCAGTTACAAGGACGTGATGTCACGCATAGCGAGGCGCTGGAGTTCACATCCGGCGCTGTATGCGTACGACATCATGAACGAACCCCACGATGCGATGACCCAATGGCCCATCGCGGCACAGCAGGCCATCGATGCCGTCCGCGCCATCGATACCGTACATCCCATCATGATCGAGGGTAATGGCTGGGCGGAAGCGACTCGCTGGCCGCAGTGGAATGACGCGTTGCTGGGCCTTTCCGATCCCGCCAACAACCTGATCTTTCAGGCTCACGTCTATTTCGACGGTGAGGGCGGCGGCGGCGCCTATACGTCTACCAGCGCCGCTGCGCGCGGAGATGATTATGGCGTGGAACGCGTCAGGCCTTTCGTGGAGTGGCTGAAGCGAAACGGCAAGCGCGGCATGATCGGCGAGTTCGGCATTCCCGATAACGATGCCCGCTGGAATGTGATCATGGGAAGGATGCTCGCCTATCTTAAGCAGAACTGCATACCGGCGACCTATTGGGCCGCGGGACCGGGCTGGGGCAATTACAACCTGTCGGTTGAACCAATCAACGGAGTGGAACGACCGCAGTGGGCCACCCTGAAAGCCTATCTGGACGATTCCAGTTGTTCCGCGATAGGGCCGCGATCCAGCTCGACCACAGCCACCGAGTCGACCGTCAGCGCCAGGAACCAGGCGGCCACCGAGGCGGTCACGAGCGTCTATCAAGACTATCTGGATAGGTCGGTTGACAAGGCTGGGCTCGACTATTGGTCGAGCCATATCGCCAACGGCAATCTAACGCTGGCTCAGCTCATCAATTCGGTGATGGGCAGTGCCGAGTACCAGAATCGATCCGCCATCGAGGGGCTCTATCGAACCTATCTGGGTCGCAACGCCAGCGGCGCCGAGGTGAGTTACTGGGCCAACCTCGTCAATGGAGGCGGCTCGACCATCGAAAACATCAGGAACGCCTTTGTTCATAGTGCCGAATACAGCACCAATGTCGCCAACTCCGTCGAGCAGCTTTACCGAGGCTATCTGGGTCGCTCCGCGGATTCAGCGAGTCTGGGCTATTGGACACAGCAGATCGTAGGCGGCAGCTTGACTGCCGCCCAAGTCAAAAGCGCAATCACGCAGAGCGAAGAGTACCGAAGCGTCGCTCAAGCGGAGATCGGACAGCTGTACCGAACCTATCTAGGCCGTGAGCCAGATACCGCAGGCCTGAGCGGTTGGACGAACCAGCTCACGAGCGGCAACCTGTCGCTTGGCGACATCGAGCAGGCGATAAGCAACAGCGCCGAATCCCGGGCGCGGCGCTGAGGTCAAGGAGCTGGACTGACACTGGCTCTGCGATCGATCTTCCGATTCAGGATGATCGACGTCTGGGTCTGCTTGACCCCGTCCAGGTTGCCGATGCGGTCGAGCAGCTCGTCGAGCTTTTCGTGGGTGGTGCAGCGCAGGAAGGCCAGGTAGTCGAACTGGCCGCTGACCGAGGAGACTTCCTCGACCTCGACCATCTTTTCCAGGGCGCGGATGACGCCGGCGGTGCTGCGCGGCAAGACGCTGATGGCGCAGTAGGCGCGCACGGCGGCCTGTTCCAGTTCGGAGCCCAGGCGTAGCCCGTAGCCCTGGATGATGCCGTCGCGCTCCAGTCGCGCCAGGCGGGTGACCACCGTGGTGCGTGCCAGGCCCAGCTGGCGGGCCAGGGTGGCGTTGGAGGCGCGGGCGTTCTGTTGCAGCAGGTGGATGAGCTGCCAGTCGGTCGGATCGAGTTTGGTGAACATCGTGGCTGCCTGCCGGGGGCGGGCGTCGGGGCCGAGGGCCGCCGACGCGGGAGCCGCCATTCTAGGCGGGGCGGCCGAGGGCAGCCAGGGCGGCGTCCAGGGATTGCTGCTGCTGGCGCTCGTACAGCGCCATCTCGTCGAGCACCGGCGCGCCCAGGGCGGCTTCGAAGGCGGCGCGATTGCCGCCGCTCTGGTATTCCTGCTGGCTGCCGGCACCCAGGTTGGACTGGAAGATACCTGCGGCGCTGACCGGCAGGAAGTCTTCGTAGGTGACGGGATCGGCGAGGAGTTGGCCGGCGGCGATCAGGGCCTCGGGATCGCGGCTATCGCTAGCCGCCTGGCTACCGGGCGCAGCGCGATAGCGGAACCAGGCCAGACCCTGACGGCGCAGCTCGTCCCAGTTGTCGGGCAGCGCCTGGAACACCTCGGCCAATACCGTTGCGTAGTCGCTTCCCGCCGCCTTGCTGCGCTGGCGGACCTCTTGCAGCAGCTCGTCGTAACGCTGGCGACCGGCCGGCGTAAGGGCGATGCCCCGCTGTTCGATCTCGCCGAAGCGCGCCGTGTGCGAGCCCTGGACCTCGCCCTGGAACAGGATGGGCTCTTCCAGGGCCTTGAAGCTGGTCTGGCGCAGCAGGATGGGGCACTGGCGGCGGGGCGGGCCTTCGATGGTTTCCTTGGGCGCGATACCGCGGGCGGGCATCTGCGCCTGGACGGCGTCGATGTCGAGGGTGCGCGGGGTCAGGTGGTTGATGTGCGGTCCCTTGAAGCAGACCACGTCGGCGATCAGTCGGTGGGCAGCGTGCAGGCGCTGGTAAAGACTGGCGTCGACATTGGCCTCGCGGTGCCAGCGAAAGGTCTCCAGGGCTTCCTGGACGAAGGCAGCGGCCTCGGCATCCGTCAGTCCGCCCTGGGCTTCGGCGCGCTCGATCAACTCCAGTGCGCCCGGGGTGAAGATGCGCCGCGCGTTCAGCACCCCTTCGGCCAGCTGGCGCAACTCGGCGTCTTCGATCAGCTCCAGGCGCAGCAGCGAGGTGAAGACGCGAAACGGATTGACCTGCAGGGCGGCCGGCTCCACCGGACGGAAGGCGGTGGAATGCACCGGCACCCCGGCCACGCTCAGATCGTAGTAGCCGACCGGCTGCATGCCCATCACGGCGAACAGGCGGCGCAGGGTGGCCAGCTCGGCGGCGGTGCCGACGCGAATGGCGCCATGGCGCTCCAGATCCAGGCGCTCCGCGGAATCTCCGGCGAAGCCCGGTTGTCCGGCGTTCACCTCGGCGACCAGCTCCAGCAGGGTGCCGTACTGGGGCACCTCCTGGCGGTACATCGCCGACATGGCCTGGGAAAAGCGGGTGCGGATCAGATCCGGGGAAAGCAGCGACGCGGCGGTCATGGGAGCGGCTCCTGGCTCAGGCTAGAAGCCGATTTCGACATGCCCGCACGGGCTGCTCAAGCGATCTTTGCTCATTGGATCATTCCCCGGGGGAATGGGCGGATGCCTCAGTGATCCTTGTGCTGGGTCTTTGGCTTCTTCACGTGATCGGTGCCGGTATCGCTGCCCGAACCGCTGCTGGAACCATTGTCGGCCGCACCGACGCCGGTGCTGGGCGCCTTTTCCATGCCATGGGTGCTGGTGGGATCGGGTCGCGCGGGGGTGGCCGGGGGATTGGTCGGGCTGGTCTGGGCCAGGGCGGCGCCGGACAGGCTGAGGCCCAGGATCAGGGCGGAAAGCAGGGAAGAGGTACGCATGGGAGGACTCCTCGGAACGGACGCACTCCCTTTAGGCACCTCCCCCGCGGGGAGGTGCCGCGCCGCGGATCAGCTGCCGCTAGTGCTGGCCTTGTGGACCTTCTTGTGCGCCACCTTCTTGTGGTGGGTGGTGGTCTGCTTGCCGGTCTTGGCCGGGCTGCTGCTCGTCGCGGCAGGCGGCGTTGCCGGATCGGCGGGCGCCGTCTGGGCGAAGGCGGCGGAGGTGGCCAGCAGGCCGGCGAGGGTCAGGCAGAGGGTGGTGCTTTTCATGGAAGTCACTCCTTCAGTGGCTGATTGCAGCCCCAGTTAGCCGCCTTTCGCCCGGCAAAACCGTGTCCCCTTCCACAGCCAGCGCCATTGGTAACAAGATATTTCAATCGACTGCCAAGGCGTTAACAGTCTGGCAACCCCTTCGTCGGGGCCCCGGCTTGGGCATAATGCCGAGACGCCCCCTTACCGTAGCCGCGTATGCCCAAGAGTCCTCATCTCCCCAAGCGCCCCCGCTGGAGCAGCCTGCTGCTGCTGGCCCTGGGTCTGACGCTGCTGCTGATTCCGCTGCGCTATGCGGCCCAGCACTATTACGAGGCGCAACTGGCCGAGCAGAACGGCCAGACCCTGGACCTCTATGTCGCCAACCTGCTGGGCACCCTGAGACGCTACGAGGTGCTGCCGGATCTGCTGGGCGATCTGCCGGTGCTGCGCCATGCCCTGGAAGGCCAGCGCGACGGCAGCGCCCAGGACGCCGCCAGCCAGATGCTGGAAGACATCCGCCAGCGCACCGGGGCGGATGTCATCTACCTGATGCAGGACGACGGCACCTGCCTGGCCAGCTCCAACTATCGCCAGGCGGACAGCTTCGTCGGTCGCGACTTCTCCTTCCGGCCCTATTACAAGGCGGCCATGCAGGGCCAGCCGGGGCGCTTCTTCGGCCTGGGCACCACCTCCAGCAAACGCGGCTATTATTTCGCCGCCGCCGTGCGTGACGGCGCGCGGGCCATCGGCGTGGTGGTGGTCAAGGTGGATCTGGACAGTGCGGAAAGGCTCTGGGGCAACGCGCCCGAGCAGTTGCTGGTGACCGATGACCTGGGCGTGGTCATCCTCACCTCCCATGACGCCTGGCGCTTTCGCGCCACCCATCCGCTGGACGAGCGCCAGCGCGAGCAGGTCAACGCCAACCGGCCCTACCCCACCACCAATCCGGCGCCCCTGACCCTGGTGCCCGGCGACTGGCTGACCCAGACCCGCAATCTCGACGAAGTGGGCTGGAACGCGCAGATCCTGGCGCCGCGGGAGATGGTCGAGCGCCAGGTGCGCAGCGCCCTCTATGTCGGCGCGGCCACCCTGCTGGCGCTACTCCTGCTGCTGGTGGTCATGACCCTGAGACGGCGCCACTTCATCGAGCGCCTGGCGCTGGATGCCCGGGCCAAGCGTGACCTGGAGCTGAACGTGGAGGAGCGCACCCGCGACCTGCAGACGCTCAACGCGCGGCTGCAGCAGGAGGTGCACGATCGCGAGCAGGCCCAGCGCGAACTCATGCGCGCCCAGGACGAAGCCGTGCAGGCCGGCAAGCTGTCGGCGCTGGGGACCATGTCGGCCAGCATCAGTCACGAACTCAACCAGCCGCTGGCGGCCATCCGCAGCTACACGGAAAACGCCGTGGTGCTGCTCGACCACGATCGGCTGGACGATGCCCGCGGCAATCTCAAGCTGATCGGTGAGCTGACCACGCGCATGGCCAACATCATCGCCCACCTCAAGGCCTATGCCCGCGGTGCCCGCCGCGCGCCGGAGAGCGTGGTGCTGCAGGGCGCCCTGGAAGACGCCCTGGCGCTGGTCGCCGCCCGGCGCCGGGCCATGCAGGTGGAGCTGATCCGCGACCTGCCCGATGCGCCGCTGTGGGTGCAGGCCGGCGAGACCCGCCTGCGGCAGATCATCAGCAACCTGCTGAGCAATGCCCTCGACGCCCTGGCGGAAAAGACCAGCACCCGCCGGCTGTGGCTGACCACCAGCATCGACGAGCGCGGTGTGACCCTGATCCTGAGGGACAACGGCCCGGGCTTTTCCAGCGAAGCCCTGGCCCGCGCCCACGAACCCTTCTTCACCACCAAGGCCACCGCCCAGGGTCTCGGCCTGGGTCTGGCGATCTGCGATAACCTGTTGCGGACCCTCGGCGGTCACCTGCACCTGTCCAACCATCTCGACGGTGGCGCCGAGGTGCGCCTCTATCTGCTGCACGGCAAACCCGGGGTCGCGTCGGTACCCCAGGAAGAAGTCCGCGGTTGACCGTGCAGCCCCTTACCTTAGGTTCCTTGCCATGAGCGCCCTGCCCCCCTTCGACCCTGCCAGCCAGATCCTGTTGATCGACGATGACGCCCACCTGCGCCTGGCCCTGAGCCAGACCCTGGACCTGGCCGGCTTCAAGGTGACCACCCTGGCCGATGCCCGCGACCTGGAAATGGCCACCGTGCGCGACTGGCCCGGCGTGGTGGTGAGCGACATCCGCATGCCCGGCATCGATGGCCTGGAGTTGCTCGCCCAGTTGCACCAGCGCGACGCCGAATTGCCGGTGGTGTTGATCACCGGCCACGGCGACGTGCCCCTGGCGGTCCAGGCCATGCGCGCCGGCGCCTATGACTTCCTGGAAAAGCCCTTCGCCAACGACGCCCTGATCGACAGCGTGCGCCGCGCCCTGGGCGCCCGCCACCTGGTGCTGGAGAACCGCAGCCTGCGCCTGGCCCTGGCCGAACGCCATGAGCTGCAGACCCGGCTGATCGGCCAGACCCCAGGCATGGCCCGGCTGCGCGACCAGATCGGCGCCCTCGCCGCGACCCAGGCGGACGTGCTGATCCATGGCGAAACCGGTGCCGGCAAGGAGGTGGTGGCCCGTGCCCTGCACGACCTGTCGAATCGCCGCGACGGCCCCTTCGTCGCCATCAACGCCGGCGCCCTCGCCGAATCCGTGGTGGAGAGCGAACTCTTCGGCCACGAACAGGGCGCCTTCACCGGGGCCCAGAAGCGCCGTATCGGCAAATTCGAATACGCCAGCGGCGGCACCCTCTTTCTCGACGAGATCGAGAGCATGAGCCTGGATGTCCAGGTCAAGCTGCTGCGCCTGCTGCAGGAGCGCAAGGTCGAGCGCCTCGGCTCCAACCAGCAGATCCCGCTGGACATCCGGGTGGTCGCCGCCACCAAGGAAGACCTGCGCCAGGCCGCCGACCAGGGCCGGTTCCGCGCCGACCTCTACTACCGGCTCAATGTCGCCACCCTGCGCATACCCGCCCTGCGCGAGCGCAGCGAAGACATCCTGCCCCTGTTCCGCCACTTCGCCCTGGCCGCCGCCCAGCGCCACGGCACCCCGCTGCGCGAACCCGATGCCGAGCAGCGCGCCGCCCTGATCGCCCACAGCTGGCCGGGCAACGTGCGCGAATTGCAGAACGCCGCCGAGCGTTTCGCCCTGGGGCTGGAGCTGGCGCTGGACAACAGCGCCTATGCGCCCCTGGCGCCCATGACGGCGACGCCCGTGGCCGCTTCCACGGCGGCGGCACCCGCGGCGGCCGCCCTCGCCGCCGGGCTGGGCGAGCAGGTCGAGGCCTTCGAACGCGAACTCATCCAGCGCGAACTAGCCCGCCCCCACGCCTCCCTGCGCAGCCTGGCCGAAGCCCTGGGCCTGCCGCGCAAGACGCTGTCCGACAAGCTGCGCAAGCACGACCTGCAGTTCACCGGTGGCGCGGCGGACGACGGGGACTGACCAAGGTCGGCTGGTCGCGCCTGGCCAGGAGTGGCAGAGTGCGACCCTAGGCGTTCGCGCAAGGAGACCCTCTTGACCTCGCTCATGCTCGCAGAAGCCGCCGCCAGCGGCGCGGCGGTCGCTCGCCAACTGGCGACCATCGACCAGGCCCTGGCGGCGCTGGCCGACGACCTCAGGGCCCACCCGCCACAGCTGGCGCTGACCGTGGCGCGCGGCAGTTCGGACCATGCGGCCAGCTATTTCGCCTACCTGGCCATGGCCCACCTGGGACTGCCGGTGCTGTCGCTGCCGCCTTCGCTGGTGACCCTGCGCCAGGCGCCGCTGCGCGTCGAAAGCCAGCTCGCCCTGGGCTTTTCCCAGTCCGGGCGCAGTCCCGATCTGATCGAGACGCTGTCCGCCCTGGATCGCTACGGCGCCCGCACCGCCGCCCTGGTCAACGAGATCGATTCGCCCTTGGCCCTGGCCTGCCGCCACGCCATCGGCGTGCAAGCCGGACCCGAACAGAGCGTCGCCGCCACCAAGAGTTTTATCGCCACCCTGGCCGCCGCGGCTCGTCTGATCGCCCACTGGCAGCAGGACGAGACCCTGCTGGCCGCCGGCGCGGCCTTGCCCGAAGCGCTGGATCGCGCAGCCGAGCTGAGCTGGGCGCCGGCGCTGCCGGTATTGCGCGACGCCGAGCGCTGCATGGTGGTCGGCCGCGGGCCGGGATTCGCCATCGCCCAGGAGGCCGCGCTCAAGCTCAAGGAAACCTCGGCGCTGCAGGGCGAAGCCTTCAGCGGCGCGGAATTGCAGCACGGCCCCCTGGCGCTGGTGGAGCGCGGCTATCCGCTGCTGATCTTCGCCCTGCGCGGGCCCGAGCAGGCCGGTCTGCTGCACCTGGCGCGGGACCTGCGCGGACGTGGCGCCCGGGTGCTGCTGGCCGCGCCGGACGAGGTGGCCGAGCGTGACCTGCCCCTCACCGTCGCCGGCCATCCGGACCTGGACGGCCTGCTGGCGATCCAGAGCTTCTATCGCATGGCCGCCCTGCTGGCCGAGGCCCGGGGCCAGGACCCGGACCAGCCGCGCCACCTGCGCAAGGTTACCCTCACCCGCTGAGGCGACGATCCTCGGCCCAGGCGCTCCGGCATCCGGCGCGCCTGTTCTCGCGCCTCAATCCGGAGAGCTAAGTCTTTGGAGCTAGCTGCCGCCGGCTGGTCGACGGGTAATCTGCCAAGCGGTCCACAGAGCCGTTAAGTCGCTGGAAATCGGTCAATTTTTTCTTGTCGCTCTCGGCGATTTGTCTCAGCGTTCGCGCAACGGATGATGAGACAGCCCATATGGACATGCGCGCGATACCTGCGAGCAAGGTCTGCCTGACGACAGGAAACGTCCTCCTGGCAGAACTGCTCAAACCCTTTCTGGAAGAACGCCACGGCATCGAGCTGAGTTGCGCCCGCGAGCTGGACGCAGCCGGCGACGCCGGCCTGGTGCTGGTCGATCTCGGCAGCGTGCCCGAGCCGGCGCTGGAGCGCTGGCTGGAAGGCCTGACGCCGGCGGTCACGGTGGCCTTTCTCAATGCCAGCGTCGAACAGGCCCTGCCCTGGGTCGAGCGTTTTCCCGCCATCCAGGGCGTGTTCGCCCCCCAGGCCAGTCGCGACCAGCTGCTGCAGGGGCTGGGCGCCCTGCTGGCCGGCGAGGACTGGCTGCCCCGCGCCATCCTGGCCCACCTGCTGCGCCGCTCCCGCGAGCGCCCCAGCATCGCCGCCGACGGCCTGACCCGCCGCGAGCGGGAGATCCTCCGGCTGGTCGGTCGCGGGCTGTCCAACGCCGCCATCGGCGAGACGCTGTGCCTGAGCACCCACACGGTCAAGAGCCACATGCACAACCTGCTGCGCAAGACCGGCGCGGCCAATCGCGCCGAGGCGGCGCTGCGCTTCCATGCCGGGCAGGACCTGCCGGGATGAAGGCGGTCTGGCTGCTGTTCGGCCTGCTGCTGGCCGGACCGCTGCGGGCCGAGGGCGAGCTGATCCAGGGACTGCTGGTGGACAACACCATCTCCCGCTTCGGCCACGACTTCTATCGCCATTTCGCCGACCGCCTCACCGACACCACCGATCTGGATTTCAACCTGGTGGTGCGCGAACGGCCCTCGGCGCGCTGGGGCAGCCTGGTCTGGGTCGAGTACGAACAGCGGCTGCTCTATCGCCAGTTCATTCCGCCCAACAACAGCGAACTCAAGGATGCCGCCTACGCCGCGGCGGACCAGGTCCACGAGGGCATCACCCGACGCCGCCTGGAAAATCTGCTGCAGGACACTTTCGACATGGAAAAGGACGAGTTATGAACGCGCACGCCTGGAAGGCCCTGCCCCTGCTCTGCACCTTGGGCGTCGCCCCGGCCATGGCGACCGAACTGGTCTATACGCCGGTGAATCCGTCCTTTGGCGGCAATCCGCTCAACGGCACCTACCTGCTGAACAACGCCACCGCCCAGGATCGCCACAAGGATCCCGATCTGCGCAGCAGCGCCAGCAGCCAGTCGCCCCTCGAGCGCTTCACCAGCCAGCTGGAATCGCGGCTGCTGTCCCAGGTGCTGACCGACATCAAGGACGGCAACTCGGGCACCCTCTCCACCGACCAGTTCATCGTCAACATCGTCGACGACTCCGGCAACCTGACCGTGCAGATCACCGATCGCGGTACCGGGGAGATTTCGGAAATCTCCGTCAACGGCTTCAACCAACCCTGAGCACGGATGCCTGCCATGAACGCCTTTTCCCTGGCGGCGGCCCTGACCGCCGCCCTCGTCCTGACCGGCTGCGTGCGCGATCCCATGCCCGCCGAACAGAACGCCGCGCCGACCCTGACGCCGCGTGCCTCCACCTACTACGACCTGCTGGCGCTGCCGCCGCCCAAGGGTCCGCTGGTGGCCGCCGTCTACGGCTTCCGCGACCAGACCGGACAATACAAGCCCAATCCGGCCAGTTCCTTTTCCACCGCCGTCACCCAGGGCGCCGGCAGCATGCTGGTGGACGCCCTGCAGGCCAGCGGCTGGTTCGTGGTGCTCGAACGCGAGGGCCTGCAGAACCTGCTGACCGAGCGCAAGATCATCCGCGCCACCCAGAACAAGCCGGACCTGCCGGAAAATCTGCAGCAGGCGCTGCCCTCGCTGCAGGCGGCGAACCTGCTGCTCGAAGGCGGCGTGGTGGCCTACGACACCAACGTCCGCAGCGGCGGCGAAGGGGCGCGCTACCTGGGCATCGGCCTGTCCGAGGAATACCGGGTGGATCAGGTGACGGTCAATCTGCGCGCCATCGACACCCGCAGCGGCCGGGTGCTGGCCAATGTGATGACCTCCAAGACCATCTATTCCATCGGCCGCCAGGCCGGGGTCTTCAAGTTCATCGAATTCAAGAAGCTGCTCGAAGCCGAGTCCGGCTACACCACCAACGAGCCGGCGCAGCTGTGCGTGCTCTCGGCCATCGAGGCGGCGGTCGCCCATCTGGTCGCTCAGGGCGTGGAGCGGCGGCTGTGGCTGGTGGCCGACGGTCGCGATCCGCGGGATCCGGCGCTGACCAAATACCTGGAGCCGACCCGGCGCTAGGGATTAAGCCGCCAGCCACGCGGGATTCGCTCCCTGGAGCGATAGCGATGGGCCAGGCGGCTCCGGACAATGCCAGGCGGAGAATCCAAGGCAATGATGGTGACAGAGATGCGCAGCCCAACCCGCGGCCTGATCGTGGTCCTTGCCCTGGTACTCGGCCTGGACGCCCTGGCGTCGGCCGCCGATCTCATGGAGACCGACGACCTGGGGCAGGCGCCCGCAGCCGGGCGCGAAGCCGCCATCCGCCAGGTCGGCGTAGGCAACCAGGCGCTCATCGACCAGCGTGGCACCGCGCTGCGCGCCCAGATCGCCCAGAGCGGCGCCGCCCAGGAAGCCCGCATCCTGCAGGATGGCACGGAACTGAGCGCGGTCATCCTCCAGGGCGGCTACGGCAACGTGGCGCGCATCGAGCAGGTCGGCAGCGGCAACCAGGCCGACATCCTGCAACTCGGCGTCCAGGGCAACGCCCGCATCGAACAGCACGGCTCGGGCCTGTCCAGCCGCATCGTCCAGTACGGAAACAACCAGAACACGGTGGTACGTCAGTACCGCTGATGGCACTCATGGAGATCAGACAGATGTTTCTACTCAGGCCCCTGGCCGCCCTGACGCTGGCCCTCGTGGCGGCCAACGCCCTTGCCCAGAACAGCACCGCCACCGTCCAGCAGGATGGCAACAGCGGCACCATCACCCTGGACCAGAGCGGCCCCGGCAACAGCGCGTCGCTCTATCAGCTGCAGGGCGAAGGCAACACGATCAGCGTGGTCCAGACCGGCGCCAGCAGCGCCACCATCACCCAGGGCGGCGATATCTACGGCTACGCCCAGGGCAACGTGGCGAACCTGCGCCAGGAAGGCGGCAGCAACGTCCATACCCTGGCTCAGGACGGCTTCGGCAACCAGGCCAGCATCACCTCCGTGGGCAGCAACAGCGGCGCCCTGGTCCAGTCGGCCTCCAGCGCCCAGCTGACCCTGGAGCAGAATGGCGACAACAACCAGGTCCGGGTCGACCAGAGCGGCGATGCCGTGACGGCCACCCTCAGTCAGACCGGCACCGACAACCGCATCGACCTGACCCAGCAGGGCTACTCGGTCGACACCGTGGAGCTGACCCAGCGCGGCCAGGCCAACGTCGCCACGGTGCTCTCCTCCGGCAAGTTCAACGAACTGAGCTTTACCCAAGACGGCAATCGCAACACCCTGAACGTCAACCAGGCCGGTCGCGGTAATCGCTTCAGCGGTAGCTCCACCGGCGACGACAACCTGGCCAGCGTCACCGTCCAGGGCGACAGCAACCAGACCAGCATCGTCCAGACCGGCAACGCCAACGAAGCGCGTCTCGACGTCACCAGTGCCATCAGCACGGCCAGCGTCAGCCAGGTCGGCGACAGCAACCGCGCGAGCATCCTGCAGACCTCGGCCAACTTCAACGGCTTCAACGACAGCGCGCAGATCTCGCAGAGCGGCTTCGGCAACAGCGCCACCATCAACCAGCGGTGAAACCCGTCGCCTGGCTAATCGCGGCCCTCCTGCCCCTGGCGGGCGGCGCCGCGGCCAGCGCCCGCCTGGAGCTGCAGCCGCAACCGGCGGGCGCTCAGGTGGAGCTGTGCTTTACCGGCGAAGACACGCCCCTGCGCTACGAACTCATCGTCGAATTGCACGGCCCGGGGGGCGTCGCCCGCACCCGCCAGGCCGGCGAGGCCAGGGGTGACGGCTGCCCGGTGATCACGCGCCTGGGCGCGGCGCCAGGCAGCCTGATCGAGGCCAGGCTGAGTTGGCAGCGGCAGGGCCAGGCGCAGCCCGCCATCGAGCGACGCCTGCAGCTGTAGCTCGGCACAGAGGTTTCACGTGGAACCCTGGGCTACAGGGTCAGCGGCAATTCCAGCGGGGTCTGCTGCCGCGCCGCCAGGCGCTGCTGGAATTCGGCCGGATCATGGATCAGCACGTCCTGACCGGCAAAGGCCTGAGCGGCGATCAGGCGTGACAGCCAGAAGCGTACGCAGGCGACCCGCAGCAGCACCGGCCACAACTCGGCTTCGCGCGGCGTGAAGTGGCGGTCGGCGGCATAGGCTGCCAGCAGCGCCCGGGCGCGTGGCAGGTCCAGCGCGCCGCTCTCGGTGGAGCACCAGTCGTTCACCGTGATGGCGAGGTCATAGAGCATCCAGCCGGAACTGGCGTTGTAGAAGTCGATGACGCCCGACAGCCGGGGGCCGTCGAACATCACGTTGTCGCGGAACAGGTCGCCGTGCAGATTGGCCTCGGGCAGCGGCGGCTGCTCGCTCAGCAACTCGCGGATCTCCGCCAGGGTGCGCTCCAGCAATGGCCGGGCGGTCGCGTCCAGGGTCGGCGTCAGGCGCTCGCCTTCGGCCAGCATCCAGGCCAGGCCGCGATCACTGGCGCGTTCGATGCGTTTTTCACCCGCAGTAGCCCGGTGCAGATGGCCCAGCAGGTGGCCGACTTCGCTGCAGTGATGGGGATTGGGTGCACGCTCGTGGCGACCGGCCAGGCGCGGTTGCAGCAGCGCCGGCTTGCCGGCCAGTTCGCGCAGGGCCTGGCCATCCTGGGTGCGCACCGCATAGGGCACCGGCAGGTCGGCGTCGTGGAGGACGTCGAGCAGTTCGATGAAGAACGGCATCTCCGCCACCGGGCCGCGCTCCACCAGGGTCAGGACGAATTCGCCGCCTTCCAGGCTGATGAAGTAGTTGGTGTTTTCCGAGCCCTCGGCGATGCCCCGGAAATCCCGCAGCCGGCCCAGGCCATAGGGCGCGAGAAAGGCTTCGAGGGTGGGACGATCGAGGGGCGTGAAAACGGACATGACGGGGCCTGGCGGAGGAATGTGCGAGCGGCGCGCAGTTTACCGGTCCAGGCGCCTTGCGCCTACCAGCTGAACAGGCGCCAGCTGGGGACGTGCAGGGTCGGCTTGTCGTTGGCGGCGGTGCTGCTGCCATCGGCGGGCACCAGTTCGTAGGGCGCGCCATGCTTGGGGATGACCCGGGTGGACTGCAGCACGCCGCGGATGCGCGTCTCCTCGATGGTCTGGTCGCCGGCCTGATAGCGGATCACCTTGATCTCGTCAGGCAGGGGCTTTTCGCCCGGCGGCAGCGGTTCCGCGGCCTGGACCAGCGGCGCCAGCAGCAACGCGGCGAAGAGGAAGCGACGAGCACCCATGGTAACCTTTGACCTTTTGAACGGAGCGAGTGGTCGATTCTAGAACCCGGCCTTGCAGTCGTCGAGACTGGCCGGACAGACGCCGCACACGCCACGACAAAGGTCTAGACCATGAGCCACGCCCCTCTCGTCCTGGTGGACGGTTCCTCCTATCTCTATCGCGCCTTCCACGCCCTGCCGCCGCTGATGACCTCCACCGGCAAGCCGACCGGCGCGGTGAAGGGCGTGCTCAACATGTTGCTCTCGCTGCGCCGCCAGTATCCGGACAGCCTCTTCGCGGTGGTCTTCGACGCCAAGGGCCCGACCTTCCGCGACGAACTCTTCGCCGACTACAAGGCCCAGCGACCGGCCATGCCCGACGACCTGCGCGGCCAGGTCGAGCCGCTGCACGCCTGCATCCGTGCCCTGGGCCTGCCGCTGCTGGCCGTCGAAGGGGTGGAAGCCGATGACGTCATCGGCACCCTCGCCCGCCACTGCGCCAGCGCCGAGCGCCCGGTGGTGATCTCCACCGGCGACAAGGACATGGCCCAGCTGGTCTGCCCCTACGTCACCCTGGTCAACACCATGAGCGGCAGCGTGCTGGACGTGGAAGGGGTCAGGACCAAGTTCGGCGTGGGTCCGGAGCTGATCATCGACTACCTGGCGCTGATGGGCGACAAGATCGACAACATCCCCGGGGTGCCCGGGGTGGGCGAGAAGACCGCCGCCGGCCTGCTCAATGGCATCGGCGGTGGCCTGGATACCCTCTACGCCAACCTCGACGCGGTGGCCGCCCTGCCCCTGCGCGGCGCCAAGTCGCTGGCCGCCAAGCTGGACCAGCATCGCGAGCAGGCCTATCTGTCCTACCAGCTGGCGACCATCAAGCTGGACGTGCCGCTGGACCTCACCTTCGAGGAACTCAAGGTCGGCGAGCCCCATGTGGAAGCCCTGATGGCGCTCTACCAGGAGCTGGAATTCAAGTCCTGGCTGGATGAGCTGATTCGCGACACCAAGCGCCAGGGCGCGCCCCTGCCGCTGGCCGAGGATGCCGCCACCACCCAGGTGGAAACCCATTACGACACCGTGCTGGAGCAGGCCGACTTCGACGCCTGGCTGGCGCGCCTGCAGGCCGCCGACTGCTTCGCCTTCGACACCGAGACCACCAGCATCGATGCCCAGCGCGCCGAGCTGGTGGGCCTGTCCTTCGCCGTGGCGCCGGGCCAGGCCGCCTATGTGCCCCTGGCCCACAGCTACATGGGCGCGCCCACCCAGCTCGGTCTGGAGCCGGTACTGGCGGCGCTCAAGCCGCTGCTGGAAGACCCGGCCAAGCTCAAGGTCATGCAGCACGGCAAGTACGACCTCAATGTGCTGACCCGCTACGGCATCACGATCCAGGGCATCGCCTTCGACACCATGCTCGAATCCTATGTGCTGGACGCCACCGGCACCCGTCACGACATGGACAGCCTGGCGCTCAAGTACCTGGGCCACAGCACCATCCGTTTCGAGGACATCGCCGGCAAGGGCGCCAAGCAGCTGACCTTCGACCAGATCGCCATCGAGCAGGCCGGGCCCTATGCCGCCGAGGATGCCGACGTCACCCTGCGCCTGCACGAGACCCTCTGGCCCAGGCTGGAGGCCGTGCCGGGCCTGGCGGCGGTGCTGCGCGACATCGAGATGCCGCTGGTGCCGGCGCTGGCGCGCATCGAGCGCAACGGCGCCCTGGTGGATTCGGCGCTGCTCGGGGTGCAGAGCCGCGAGCTGGGCGAGAAGATGATCGCCCTGGAAAAGGAGGCCTATGAGCTGGCCGGCCAGGAATTCAACCTGGGTTCGCCCAAGCAGCTGGGCGAGATTCTCTTCGTCAAGCTGGGCCTGCCGGTGGTCAGCAAGACCGCCTCCGGCCAGCCCTCCACCGCCGAGGCGGTGCTGCAGGAACTGGCCGACCAGGACTTCCCGCTGCCCAAGGTGCTGATGCAGTACCGGCAGATGAGCAAGCTCAAGAGCACCTACACCGACAAGCTGCCGCAGCAGATCAATCCGCGCACCGGGCGCATCCACACCAGCTACCACCAGGCGGTGACGGCGACCGGGCGGCTGTCTTCCAGCGACCCGAATCTGCAGAACATTCCGATCCGCACCGCCGAGGGCCGGCGCATCCGCCAGGCCTTCGTCGCACCCAAAGGCTATCGCCTGCTGGCGGCGGACTATTCGCAGATCGAATTGCGCATCATGGCCCACCTGGCCCAGGACGAAGGCCTGCTGCACGCCTTCCAGAACGATCTGGACGTGCACCGCGCCACCGCCGCCGAGGTGATGGGCGTGCCCCTGGAAGAGGTCAGCAACGAGGACCGTCGCCGCGCCAAGGCCATCAACTTCGGCCTGATCTACGGCATGAGCGCCTTCGGCCTGGCCAAGCAGATCGGCGTCGGCCGCGCCGAGGCCCAGGCCTATATCGATCGCTATTTCCAGCGCTATCCGGGCGTGCTGGCCTACATGGAGCGCACCCGCGCCCAGGTGGTGGACCAGGGCTACGTGGAGACCCTCTATGGCCGCCGGCTGTACCTGCCGGACATCCACTCCAAGAACCAGGGCCTGCGTCGGGCAGCCGAGCGGGCGGCGATCAACGCGCCCATGCAGGGCACCGCGGCGGACATCATCAAGCGCGCCATGATCGCCGTGGACGGCTGGCTGCAATCGACCCCCGAGCTGGATGCCCGGGTGATCCTGCAGGTACACGACGAACTGGTGCTGGAGGTGTGCGAGGACCAGGTGGAGCTGCTGCGCGAAGGCCTGCTACCGCTGATGAGCGGCGCCGGCGAGCTGGACGTGCCGCTGCTGGTGGAGTCGGGGGTGGGTGGTAATTGGGATGAGGCGCACTGATCAGTACGCCTGACTGGGTTTGATCGCGGCCATGGCGGTCCGCCAATGCGGCCGCTCCTACTGGTTTAGATCTCACTGTAGGAGCGGCCCATGGCCGCGATTCAGACACCTTAGCTTGGAAACGGAACAGCCATTTCCATCTGAGGCTTGGGTGCCGCGCCTCCCCTCACCCCCAGCCCTCTCCCAGAGGGAGAGGGGGCGGTTTGGAGTATGGCTTCGACACCGTGGCACCGTAGCGTGGAAAACGGCGCAGCCTTTTCCACCTGAAACTCAGGTGTTAAGGGCGCCCTCACCCCAGCCCTCTCCCAGGGGGAGAGGGGGCGGTTTGGAGCGTGGCTTCGACACCGTGGCACCGTAGCGTGGAAAACGGCGCAGCCTTTTCCACCTGAAACTCAGGTGCCAAGGGCGCCCTCACCCCAGCCCTCTCCCAAGAGGAGAGGGGGCGGTTTGGAGTATGGCTTCGACACCGTGGCTCCGTAGCGTGGAAAACGGCGTAGCCTTTTCCACCTGAAACTCAGGTGTTAATGGCGCCCTCACCCCAGCCCTCTCCCAGGGGGAGAGGGGGCGGTTTGGAGTATGGCTTCGACACCGTGGCACCGTAGCGTGGAAAACGGCGCAGCCTTTTCCACTTGAAACTCGGGTGCCAAGGGGGCCCTCACCCCGGCCCTCTCCCTGAGGGAGAGGGGGTTACAACTTCAGCGTACTACCCCTTCCTCGCGCAATACCTTGAAGATGGCGGCGGCTGCGGCTTCGGGGGTCAGGTCCTTGAGGACCTGGCCGCCGTCGCCGGAGGCCTTGGCCGTGGCGGCCTTGAAGCGGTCGGCGGCGGTCTTGGCCTTGATCACCTTGAGGCGCTTGGGACGGGCCTTGGCGGGCTGCAATTCGCCGCTGTCGAACAGACTGTCCTGCACGATCTCGGTGGTCTCCACCTGCAACTCGCCCCGCCGGGCCGGGCCGAAGGCGCTTTGCCGCGGCGCCGGGGCGGCGCTGTCGACGCTGGCGACGAAGGGCAGCCGTACCCGCAGGCGCCGCCGCTGACCACGCGGCAGGGCCTGGAGCACCGTGGCCTGGCCACCTTCCACGGCTTCCACCGCGGCGAGGCCAACCACCAGCGGCCAGCCAAGGGTCTCGGCCAGCAAGTAGGGCAGCAAACCCGAGCCTTCGCCGGTTTCCGCCTGGCTGCCGGTCAGCACCAGGCCGGCGCCGACGTCGCGCAGGGTATCGCCGAGGGCTGGCAGGGCATCGGCGCCTGGCGGTTGTTCCAGTACGTGCAGGGCCGGCACGCCCATGCCCAGATAGCCGCGCAGGGCCTCTTCGGCGGGATCACCGGCGTGCAGCACGCGCAGCTTGTCGCCCACCAGGCGCAGGCCCAGTTCGACGGCGCGGGCATCCTGCTCCGCCCGCCGGGCCCGCCCGGAGGTGGGGTGGGCGCCGACGGAGACCAGGGCCACGACCTTGACGCCGTCCAGCGACGGCAGCTTCTGCTCAGGCGACATCCTGCAACTCCCCTGCCCGCTGTTGTTCGACCAGCCGCGCCAGGGCGGCCAGGATGGCGTCACCATTGCCGATCACCGAAAGATCGGCGCGCTTGACCATGTCGCAACCCGGATTGGTATTGATGGCGATGACCTTGTCGCAACTAGCGATGCCCTGCAGATGCTGCACGGCGCCGGAGATGCCCACGGCCAGATAGACCCGGGCGGTGACCCAGGTCCCGGTCGCACCAACCTGACGATTGCGCGGCATATGGCCGTCGTCCACCGCCACCCGCGAGGCGCCTTCGGTGGCACCGAGGATGGCGGCGGTGCTGTGGAACAGACTCCAGTCGCGGATACCGTTGCCGCCGGAGAGGATGAATTCTGCCTCGCCCAGGGGAATCTGCATGGGATCGACCGCCACTGGGCCGAGGTCCTCGATGCGTGGCAGGTGGCGGGCGATGTTGCCGCCGAGGGTGACCGGCAGGACCTCGTGACGGGTCTCGCCGACCGGCTCCGCGCACTCCGGCAGAGCCAGCACCAGGCGCGGCAGCGGCTGCTGCAGATCCTGGCGACCGGCACCGGCGCGGCCGGTGGCCAGACCGTCCTTGACCTGCCAGACGCGGGTGGCGGGACGCTCGTGCAGGGCCGCGCCCAGGCGCCGACCCAGTTCGCCGCCACCACTGCGGCTGTCGGGCAGCAGCCAGTGACGCGGCTGCAGTTCGTTGTCTACCGCACGCAGCGCCAGCACCCGCTGTTCGGGGGCATAGCCCTGGAATTGCTCGCCGTCCAGATGCAGCAGGCGATCCACGCCGGCGGTATCGAAGGCGGTTTCCTTGACCTCGCCGAAGACCACCGCCAGCACGGCGCCCTCGGCACCGGCCAGTTGCCGGGCCAGGCCCAGCAGGTCACGGTCATGGGCGGTCAGGCGACCGCTGACCAGATCCGGGACCACGGCGATGTAGAAGGCCGGTTCGGAGATCCGGTGCAGCGGCAGCTGTTCTTCCACCGCCTGGGCGGTGCCACGGCGACCGCCGCCCTGCTGGGCGCCGCTGCGATCGATCCGCTTGACGCCCTGGGGGCCGACGAAACCGGCAGCCGCGGCATGGGGATTCTTGCGGACCAGGCCATTGGGGCCCATCCAGCGGACTTCGGCCTCGGCGCTGCTGGCGATACTGGCGTGCAGCGGATGCAGACGGTTGCGCGCGATCCACTCGCGGCGCGGATCGCGACGGATGATGCTCATGCTGGGCGCTCCGTTTGGAAATGGCCGGTGAGGTGCGCGGTGGGCCCCTCACCCCATCCCTCTCCCCTGAGGGGAGCGGGGGTAAAAGAAAAAAGCGGCAGGCCTGCCAGATGGCTTTTCCCGGTGCTACAGGCGAACGCCAGAATTGGCCGGACACCGGTAGCCATCCCCTCTCCCTTCGGGGAGAGGGCCAGGGTGAGGGGGCTACCAAACCCACTCACGACAGCGCCTCCGCGACCGGCCGACGCGCAGCCGCAGGCTTGCTGTCAACCGGCGCCTCGACGATGGCCTCGGCCACCAGTTCGGCGATGTCCTTGATCTCCGGACGCGGGGCGACCACGCCTTCCAGCATCAGGGTGCACTGGGGGCAGCCCACGGCCACCAGCTCGGCGCCGGTTTCCTTGATGTCGGCCATGCGCATGTCGGGGATCCGCTGCTTGCCGGGGATGTCGGTGATGGGGGCTCCGCCGCCTCCGCCGCAGCAGCGCGAACGGAAGCCGGAACGCTCCATCTCCTTGACCGCGATGCCCAGCGCCTTGAGCACCGCGCGCGGCGCCTCGTACTCGCCGTTGTAGCGGCCCAGGTAGCAGGGATCATGATAGGTGATGGTGGCGCCCTGCTCGGCCAGGGCGTGCTGGCCAAGGTGCAGGGTGCCGCGGCTGAGCAGGGTCTCGATGAAGGTGCTGTGGTGCTGCACCTGGTAGTTGCCGCCCAGGGCGCCGTATTCGTTCTTGAGCACGTGGAAGCTGTGCGGATCGCAGGAGACGATGGTCTGGAAGCGATACTTGCCCAGGGTTTCGATGTTGCGTCTGGCCAGTTGCTGAAAGGTCGCCTCGTCGCCCAGGCGACGGGCCACGTCACCGCTGTCGCGCTCTTCCAGGCCGAGCACGGCGAAGTCCACCTTGGCTGCCTTGAGCACCTTGACGAAGGCGCGCAGGGTGCGCTGGTTGCGCATGTCGAAGGCACCGTCGCCGACCCAGAACAGCACCTCAGCCTGGCCCTTGTCCTTCATCAGCGGCAGGTCCAGGTCAGCGGCCCAGTTCAGGCGGCCACCGGGGGCGAAGCCGCCGGGGTTGTCGGTGGCGATGAGATTTTCCAGCACCTCGGCGCCCTTGTTCGGCGTCTCGCCACGTTCCAGGGTCAGGTGCCGGCGCATGTCGACGATGGCATCGACGTGCTCGATCATCATCGGGCATTCCTCGACGCAGGCGCGGCAGGTGGTGCAGGACCAGAGGGTCTCGGCATCCACCAGGGCCTTGCCCTGGCGCGCCACGATCGGCAGGTGCGGACCGCCGGCGTGCTCGCCGACCGGCTTGCCGGGATAGGGCGAGCCGAAGTAGCGGGCATCGCTGCCGCCCTTGAGGCCGACCACCATGTCCTGGATCAGCTTCTTGGGGTTGAGCGGCTGGCCGGCGGCGAAGGCCGGGCACATGGCTTCGCAGCGACCGCACTGGACGCAGGCGTCGAAGCCGAGCAGTTGGTTCCAGGTGAAGTCGGCGGGTTTTTCCACGCCCAGCGGCGCCTTGGGATCGTGCAGGTCCAGCGCCTTGAGACCGCTGGAGCGGGCGGCGCTGGCGTTGTGCGGGGTGCTGAAGCGCTCGGCGCGACGGTGCCAGGCCAGGTGCAGGGCACCGGCGAAGGCGTGCTTGATGGGACCGCCCCAGGTCATGCCGAGGAACAGTTCGGACACGCCCCAGGCCACGCCCACCGCCAGCACCGCGGCCAACAGCCAGCCGCCGAAGTCCGGCGGCAGGATGCCGGCGACCGGCAGGGTGGCGATGAAGAAGCTCGCGGCAAAGGCCAGCAGACTCTTCGGCAGGCGCATCCAGGGGCCCTTGGACAGCCGCGCCGGCGGATTGCGGCGGCGCCTGGCGACGAACAGGGCGCCGGTGAACATGCAGGCGGTGGCCGCCAGCAGCGCCCAGCCGAGGATGCGGCTGTGCAGGCCGAAGCCATGCACCAGGATGGCCAAGAGCGCCGCCAGGACGAAGCCACCGGCGGTGGCCACGTGGGTCTTGGAGATGTACTTGTCGCGGTCGACCACGTGGTGCAGATCCACCAGGTAGCGCCGCGGCATCTTCAGCAGCCCGCCCAGCCAGTCGACCTCGGCCGGACGCCCCTGTCGCCAGAGACTGAAGCGGCGCACGGCACCGATCACGGTGAGGGCCAGGGCGGCGAAGAGCAGGATGGGGAGGATGGTACTGAGCATTGCGGGTCTCCCTACGGGACCTCGGGTGGCGGCGGATCACCTCCTCTCCCTGGGGAGAAAGCCGAGATGGAGAGCCCGCTTTGACGCCATGGCGTCAGCTGGGCCCCTCACCCCCGCCCTCTCCCTCAGGGAGAGGAGGCTGTCCGTGCCGACCGGACGTTGCGAACCCTCACGGGGCGTGTCTTAGAAGTCCTTGCACAGGCGCAGGGCGTCGTAGATGGCGGCGTGGGTGTTGCGCTGGGCCACGCAGTCGCCGATCCGGTAGAGCAGGTAACCGTTGCCGGTCTCGCCCAGCGCCGGCTGCGGCTCGATGGCGAACAGCGCCTCGATGTCCATCTGGCCCTTGTTGCGCGAATCTTCCTTGAGGGCGTAGTAGAGCCCCTCGTCCGGGCGCACGCCGTTCTCGATGACGATCTGGTCGACCACGCGCTCTTCGCGGGCGCCGGTGTATTCGTTCTCCAGCACCGCGACCTTCTTGTCGCCCTCGGCGTAGACCTTTTCCAGCATCAGGTCGCCGGTCATGATCACTTCCTTGGGATAGAGGCTGCGGTAGTAGGTCGGGAAGGTGGTCCCGCCGATGGCCACGCCCGGCTTGATGTCGTCGGTGACGATCTCGACCTGGGCGCCCTTGTCGGCCAGGTAGTCGGCCACCGACATGCCGGTGAATTCACAGATGGTGTCGTACACCAGCACGTTCTTGCCCGGTTCGACCTTGCCCGAGAGGATGTCCCAGCTGCTGACGACCAGGCCGTCGGCGGCGTGCCAGTGGTCGACCTGTTCCAGGAAGGGATGGCCGCCGTTGGCGAGGATGACGATGTCCGGACGCAGGTCGAGGATGGTCGCCGGATCGGCGGCGGTGCCCAGGCGCAGGTCGATGCCCAGGCGCGCCAGTTCCAGCTGGTACCAGCGGGTGATGCCGGCGATCTGGTCGCGCTGCGGAGCGCGAGAGGCCAGGGTGATCTGGCCGCCGAGTTGCTCCTGCTTCTCGAACAGGGTGACGTCATGGCCGCGCTCGGCCGAGACGCGCGCGGCCTCCATGCCGGCCGGGCCGCCGCCGACGATGACCACCTTGCGCTTGGGCCCGGTGGACTTCTCGATGATGTGCGGCAGGCCCATGTATTCGCGGCTGGTGGCGGCGTTCTGGATGCACAGCACGTCGAGGCCGTTGTACTGGCGGTCGATGCAGTAGTTGGCGCCGACGCACTGACGGATCTGGTCGATCTGCCCCATCTTGATCTTGGTGATCAGGTGCGGATCGGCGATGTGGGCGCGGGTCATGCCGACCATGTCGACATAGCCGCCCTCCAGGATACGGGTGGCCTGGTTCGGGTCCTTGATGTTCTGGGCGTGCAGCACCGGTACGTTGACCACTTCCTTGATGCCCGCCGCCAGGTGCAGGAAGGGTTCCGGCGGATAGGTCATGTTGGGGATGACGTTGGCCAGGGTGTTGTGGGTGTCGCACCCCGAGCCGACCACGCCGATGAAGTCGAGCATGCCGGTGTCGCTGTAGTACTTGGCGATCTGCTTCATGTCGTCGTGGGACAGACCGTCCGGGTGGAATTCGTCGCCGGTGATGCGCATGCCGACGCAGAAGTCGTCACCGACCTCGGCACGCACGGCCTTGAGCACCTCCATGCCGAATCTCATGCGGTTCTCGAAGCTGCCGCCCCATTCGTCGGTGCGCTTGTTGACCCGCGGCGACCAGAACTGGTCGATCATGTGCTGGTGCACGGCGGACAGCTCGACGCCGTCCAGGCCGCCGGCCTTGGCCCGGCGGGCCGCCTGGGCGAAGTTGCCGATCACCCGCCAGATCTCTTCCGGCTCGATGGTCTTGCAGGTGGCGCGGTGCACGGGCTCGCGGATGCCCGACGGCGACATCAGGGTCGGCCAATGGCCGCCGTCCCAACGCGAACGGCGCCCCATGTGGGTGATCTGGATCATGATCTTGGCGCCGTGCTTGTGCATGGCGTCGGCCAGATTCTGGAAGTGCGGAATGATGCGGTCGGTGGACAGGTTGACCGAACTCCACCAGTGCTGCGGGCTGTCGATGGCGACCACCGAGGAACCCCCGCAGATGGCCAGGCCGATGCCGCCCTTGGCCTTCTCTTCGTAATACTTGACGTAGCGCTCGGTGGTCATGCCGCCATCGGTGGCATAGACCTCGGCGTGGGCCGTGGAGAGTACGCGGTTGCGGATGGTGAGCTTGCCGATCTGGATCGGCTGGAACATTGCTTCGAAGGCCATGACCTTCTCCTCGATCGGCTGGTGCGCGGTCTTGAGCCGCGCTCTTGCTCTGGGGTGTCGCTGGGGTGGCGGCGAGCGGGTCGGCGGCCACCCGGGGGCGGGACGTTACTTCGGCCGGGTGACGAACAGGCCGTCGTCATGGCCTTCTTCGGAACCGCTGTATTCCTGGACGGTGACGGTGCGGATGGCACTGCCCTTGGCGGCCAGGATCTGGTCGATGGCGCCGGAGAACCAGCCGGTGAACATGTAGTCGACCTTGCGATTGACCTTGCCGTAGACGTAGACGAAGGCGGAGTGCTTGAGCTTGACCTCGGCATGGCCGGTGTCCAGGTCAAGCTTCTGGGTCTCGAACAGGCCCCAGCCGCGCTGCGACAGGCGCTTCATGTAGTGCTCGAACACCGCGGCGCCGTGGATGCCATGGCACTCGGCTTCCTTCTCGCACCAGTGCCAGGCGGACTTGTAGCCGGCCTTGTAGAGGATCTCGGCGTATTTGTCGGCGCCCAGGACTTCTTCGATGCCCATATGGTTGTTGACGAAGAAGTGCCGGGGTACGTACAGCATCGGCAAGGCGTCGGTGGTCCAGACGCCGGTTTCGTCGTCGACCTGGATGGGCATTTCGGGGGCGTGGCTGGCCATGTGTGGAGCTCCGATTCGCTAATACGTATCTAAAAAAGTGTGGGTGAATGCCTGTGGAGCCGTAGCGAGCGCGCCGCTGGCAAGGAGTCCCGCAGCGCCAGGTGAGAGCAGTACCGAGGTACGGCGAACCTGGCGCGAGGACGCGACGCCGCTAGCGGTGTGCGCAGTAGGCTCCAGAGGTATTCACTACTCGCCCCAGACTTCGCCGAGGATGCGCATCCAGTTCTCGCCCATGACCTTGCGCACGGTGCGCTCGGGCATGCCGCGCTTGAGCAGGGTCTCGGTCAGGTTGGGGAATTCGCCCACGGTGCGGATGCCCAGCGGGTTGACGATCTTGCCGAAGTTGGTCAGGCGACGGGCGTAGCCCTTATCGTGGGTCAGCCACTCGAAGAAGTCATGGCCGTGGCCCTGGGTGAAGTCGGTACCGATGCCGATGGAGTCTTCGCCCACCAGGTTCATCACGTACTCGATGGCCTCGGCGTAGTCGTCGATGGTCGAGTCGATGCCCTTGGCCAGGAAGGGGGCGAACATGGTCACGCCGACGAAGCCGCCGTGGTCGGCGATGAACTTGAGTTCTTCGTCCGACTTGTTGCGCGGATGCTCCTTCAGGCCGGACGGCAGGCAGTGGGAGTAGCAGACCGGCTTCTTGGATTCGAGGATGACTTCCTCGCTGGTCTTGGAGCCGACGTGGGAGAGGTCGCACATGATGCCGACGCGGTTCATCTCGGCGACGATCTCGCGACCGAAGCCGGACAGGCCGCCGTCACGCTCGTAGCAGCCGGTGCCCACCAGGTTCTGGGTGTTGTAGCACATCTGCACGATGCCCACGCCGAGCTGCTTGAAGATCTCGACGTAGCCGATCTGGTCTTCGAAGGCATGGGCGTTCTGGAAGCCGAACAGGATGCCGGTCTTGCCCTGGGCCTTGGCCTGGCGGATCTCGGCGGTGGTGCGCACCTGGACCACCAGGTCGCTGCACTCGCGGATCAGCTTCTGGCTCGCGGCGATGTTGTTGACCGTGGCCTGGAAGCCCTCCCATACCGAGACGGTGCAGTTGGCGGCGGTCAGGCCACCCTTGCGCATGTCTTCGAAGAGTTCGCGGTTCCACTTGGCGATGATCAGCCCGTCGATGACGATGCTGTCGGCGTGGAGTTCGGTGGCATTCATGACGGGCTCCGGCGTTGGTCTCGCGCCGGAACGGGTGCCGGCGATTCGAGGCCAGCATAGCCCCGGGGTCCTGGCCGACCGGATGCAAAAACGACAGGGGTATCACCAGAAGCGTCAGTGAGCGGGTCGGCCTACCCCGGCGGCAGGCCGGCAGCCGCCGCCGCAAGCTCCGGCGCCGACGACCGGTGCGGCCGGTCTTCCCGCGGACTCAGGCCGAAGCGCTGGCGGTAGCAGCGGGAGAAATAGGACGCGGACTCGAAGCCGCAGGCCAGGGCGACGTCCAGCACGCTGGCCTCCCCCTGCTGCAGCAGCTGGCGGGCCCGGTCCAGGCGCAACTGCAGATAGAAGGTGGAGGGGGTCGTCTGCAGGTGGAGGCGGAACAGCCGCTCCAGCTGGCGGCGGGTCACCTGGATGCCGGCGGCCAGCTCCAGGGTGCCCAGGGGCGTCTCGGTGTGGCGCTCCATGCGCTCCACCACGCGGATCAGCTTGCGATTGGCGATGCCGTAGCGCTGCGCCACCTGCAGCCGCTGGTGCTCGCGCGGCGGGCGAATGCGCCCGAGCACGAATTGCTCGGAGACCTGCACCGCCAGTTCGCTGCCGTGGCTGCGGCCGATCAGTTCCAGCAGCAGGTCGAGGCTGGCCGTGCCGCCGGCGCAGGTGATGCGGCCGCGGTCGATCTCGAACAGCTCGCCGGTCACCTCGAGCTGCGGCCAGGCCTCGCGAAAGGCCGCCACCGCCTCCCAGTGCAGGGTGATCCTATGGCCGTCCAGCAGCCCGGCACGCGCCAGCACCAGGGCACCGGTGTCGATCCCGCCCAGGGGATGGCCGTGGCGGGCGACCTGGCGCAGCCAGCTGGCGAGGCCGTCGTCGTAATGGGCCAGGGGCTCGAAACCGGCCACCACGAACAGGGTGGTGCCCGCTTCCAGGGCATCGAGGCCACTGTCGACATTGACCGACATGCCGTTGCTGGCGGTCACCGCCGCGCCCTCGCGACCGAGGATGCGCCAGCGGTAGCTGCCCGGGCGAAAGCGGTTGGCCACCCGCAGGGGTTCCAGGGTGGCGATGAAGCCCAGGGCGGAAAAGCCGGGCAGCAGGAGAAAGGCAAAGGACTGCGGCATGGGTGGGGCGTCCTCGGTAACGGTTGGCTTGGGCAAGCAAGAAGGTCGCCAGGGTGCAAATTCCGGTCGTCGGGCTGCACATGGCGGCGGGGCGAGGCGCCTAGGGTAGAAGGCAACCGGCAGTCATCCCCGCCCGCCGCCCCAGGGAGTTCGTCATGCCCAACAAGACCCTCAGTGCCACCCTCCTCGCTTGCGGCCTGCTGGCCGCCACCCTTGGCAGCGCCCGCGCCGCCGATCCCGACAGCTGCCAGACGGTACGGATGGGCATTGTCGGCTGGACCGACGTGGTCGCCACCAGCGCCCTGGCCGAGGTCATGCTCGAAGGCCTCGGCTACGGCGTGAAGCCGACCACCGCCTCCCAGCAGATCATCATGGCAGCCATGGGCGACAAGAATCTCGATGTGTTCCTCGGCTACTGGCAACCGACCATGCAGCCGGTGGTGCAGCCCTTCGTCGACAAGGGCCAGGTCAAGGTGCTGACTCCGCCGCTGCTGGCCGATGCCCAGTCCACCTATGCGGTGCCCGAGTACGTCTACGAGGGGGGCCTGAAGACCTTTGCCGACATCGCCCGCTTCAAGGACAAGCTCGGCGGAAAGATCTACGGCATCGAGCCAGGCAGCGGCGCCAACCGCGGCACCGCCGAGATGATCAAGACCGACCGTTTCGGCCTCAAGGACTTCCAGCTGGTGGAGTCCAGCGAGGCGGGCATGCTCACCGCCGTGCGCCGCGCCGAGAAGCGCAAGGAGTGGATCGTCTTCTTTGGCTGGAAGCCGCATCCGATGAACCTGCAGATCAAGATGCGCTACCTGACCGGCAGCGAAGACGTCTTCGGCCCCAACGAAGGCCAGGCCACGGTCTCGGTGGTGACCACCGCCGACTATCCGCAGCGCTGCGCCAACGTCCAGCGCCTGCTCAGCAATCTGCACATGGACAGTGCCGAGGTCAGTGCCGTGATGGCGCCCATCCTGGAGCGCACCGCGCCCAAGGACGCCGCCCGCGCCTGGCTCAAGGACAACCCGCAACGCCTCGACGCCTTTCTCCAGGGCGTGACCACCCGTACCGGCCAGCCCGCTGCTCTCAAGCTCTGATCGCCCAAGGACAGACCCCATGAACACCGATGTCATCGTCACCTGCGCCCTGACCGGCGCCGGTGATACCGTAGGCCGCAATCCCCATGTCCCCGTTACCCCGGCGCAGATCGCCGCCGCCGCCCTGGAGGCGGCCCGCGCCGGCGCCACCGTGGTGCACGCCCATGTGCGCGATCCCGCCACCGGCAAGCCGAGTCGCGACGTGGCGCTCTATCGCGAGGTGGTCGAGCGCATCCGCGAGGCGGACACCGAGATCGTCATCAACCTCACCGCCGGCATGGGCGGCGACCTGGAGATCGGCCCGGGCGAGACGCCCACCGACTTCGGCCCCGGCTCGGACCTGGTCGGTCCCCTCACCCGCCTGCTGCACGTCGAGGAATTGCGTCCGGACATCTGCACCCTGGATTGCGGCACCCTCAACTTCGGCGATGGCGACTTCATCTATGTCTCCACCCCCGCGCAACTGCGCGCCGGGGCCAGGCGCATCACCGAACTGGGGGTGAAGGCCGAGCTGGAGATCTTCGACACTGGCCACCTCTGGTTCGCCAAGCAGTTGCTCAAGGAGGGCCTGCTGAAGGATCCGCTGTTCCAGCTGTGCCTGGGCATTCCCTGGGGCGCCCCGGCCGACACCACCACCATGAAGGCCATGGTCGACAACCTGCCGGCGGGCGCCTGCTGGGCCGGCTTTGGCATCGGCCGGATGCAGATGCCCATGGCCGCCCAGGCCATGCTGCTGGGCGGCAACGTCCGCGTCGGCCTGGAGGACAATCTCTGGCTGGACCGGGGCGTCCACGCCACCAACGGCAGCCTGGTGGAGCGGGTCATCCAGATCATCGAACGGCTGGGCGGACGCGCTCTGAGCCCGGCCGAAGGGCGGGACCAGATGCAGCTGGGAGGTGCCCGATGAGCGCCCTCTTCGCCGCCCTCGGCACCGGCGTGATCGGTGCCGGCTGGATCGCCCGGGCCCTGGCTCGGGGCCTGGACGTCCGTGCCTGGGACCCGGCGCCCGGCGCCGAGGCCGCCCTGCGCACCCGCCTGGCCAATGCCTGGCCGGCCCTGGAAGCCCAGGGCCTGGCGCCCGGCGCCAGCCTGGAGCGCCTGAGCTTCCATACCGACCTGGAAGCCGCGGTGGCCACTGCCGACGTCATCCAGGAAAGCGCGCCCGAGCGCCTGGAGCTCAAGCGCGACCTGCATGCCCGGGTCAGCCGGGCGGCGCGGCCTGACGCCCTGGTCTGCTCCAGCACCTCGGGGCTGCTGCCCAGTGACTTCTATGCCGACGCCCAGCACCCCGAGCGCTGCCTGGTGGGCCATCCCTTCAACCCCGTCTACCTGCTGCCGCTGGTGGAGGTGGTGGGTGGCAGCCAGACCTCGACGGCCAACCTGGAGCGTGCCGAGGCCTTCTATCGCGAGCTGGGCATGCGGCCGCTGCGGGTGCGCAAGGAGGTGCCCGGCTTCATTGCCGACCGCCTGCTCGAAGCCCTGTGGCGCGAGGCGCTGCATTTGGTCAACGACGGCGTCGCCACCACCGGCGAGATCGACGACGCCATCCGCTATGGCGCCGGCCTGCGCTGGTCGTTCATGGGCACCTTCCTCACCTACACCCTGGCCGGCGGCCCGGCGGGCATGCGCCACTTCATGCAGCAATTCGGCCCGGCCCTGAAGCTGCCCTGGACCTACCTGGAAGCCCCGGAGCTGACCGACGGCCTGATCGACGCCGTGGTCGAGGGCACCCAGGCCCAGCAGGGCGACCTGGAACTGGCGGCGCTGGAGCGCTATCGCGACGACTGCCTGCTGGCGGTGCAGGCGGCCATCGCCGACTGCAAGACACGCCACGGGATTCGGGACTAGGAGAAGGGTCATGCTGATCCACAGCACCACCGTCGCCCCCGAGTGGGTCGACTACAACGGTCATCTGCGCGACGCCTACTACCTGCTGATCTTCAGCCACGCCACCGACGCCCTGATGGACACCATGGGCCTGGACGCCGCCGGCCGCGCCGCCAGCGGGCACTCGCTGTTCACCCTGGAGTGCCATCTCAACTTCCTGCACGAGGTGAAGGCGGACGCCCAGCTGGAGGTGCGGGTGAGATTCCTGGCCCTGGACGCCAAGCGCCTGCACCTGCACTTCGGGCTGTATCGCGAGGGCGAGACAGAGCTGCTGGCCGCCTCCGAGCAGTTGCTGCTGCACGTGGACCTAGCCGGTCCTAAATCGGCGCCCTTCGCCCCCGCGGTGCACGACTGGCTGGCGACCCGGCTGGCGGCGCAGCGGGACGAACCCTGGCCGGAGCACGTCGGGCGGGTCATCGGCCTGCCGCCCGCGAGAAAATGACCAACGACCCCAAGGATCCAGCGGAGTCACCCTGACATGAGCGCCATCGCCGACTTCAGTACCTACAAGGTCATCAGCCCGATACGCAGCGCCCTGGAGGATGACACTCAGGTCACGGTGCTTTGGCTGGACGGCCGAACCAGTCCCTACCACCTGCTCTGGCTCAGGGACAACTGCCCCTGCTCGCGCTGTGTCTATTCCGTTACCCGCGAGCAGGTCGTCGAGATCCTGGATATTCCCGAAGACATTCAGGCCGCCCGGGTGACCCTCACGGATGACGGCAATCTGGACATCCTCTGGCAAGACGGGCATGCCAGTACCTACGACGCGGGTTGGTTGCGCGCCCACGCCTATGACGAGGAATCCCTCGCTGAACGGGAACGGCTGAAGCCGAAGAAAAGGCTCTGGGGCAGCAGCCTGGCTGTTCCAGCCTTCCATTACACCGACGTAATGGCCGACGACGCCGCGCTGCTGGCCTGGCTGCTGGCAGTGAGAGATACCGGCCTGTCCCTGATCCACGGCGTGCCTACCGAAAGCGGCGCGCTCGTCCCCGTGGCGAAACGCATCTCCTTCATCCGGGAAAGCAATTTCGGCACGCTCTTCGATGTCCAGTCCAAGGTCGATGCGGACAGCAACGCCTATACCGCCTTCAACCTCCCGCTGCATACCGATCTGCCGACCCGCGAGTTGCAACCCGGTCTGCAATTCCTGCACTGCCTGGTCAACGACGCACACGGCGGCAGCAGCACCTTCGTCGATGGTTTCAAACTGGCGGAAGTGCTCAGGGAAGAAGACCCGCAGTCCTTCGAGATCCTCACCACCCTGCCCATCGAATTCCGCAATCGGGGCAGGTCTTCTGACTATCGCTACCAGGCGCCCATCATTGCCCTGGGCGAAAACCAGGAGGTGACGGAAATCCGCATGGCGAATTTCCTGCGTGGCCCCTTCAGCACCCCGCCCGCCACCATGCCGCTGCTCTACCGCGCCTACCGTCGCTTCATCGCCCTGACGCGGGACGTTCGCTTCCGCTATCGACAGCGACTCGAAGCGGGTCAGCTGTGGTGTTTCGACAACAGACGCGCCCTGCATGCCAGGGATGAATTCGACCCTGCCAGCGGCGCGCGTCACTTCCAGGGCTGCTATGTCGACAGAGACGAATTGCATTCCCGGATTCGCGTGCTGCAACGATGAGCCAGCCATCGCTGTCGGCGGACATGGCTGCCTTCGTCGCGGCCAGCCAAGCCTTCGCCACGGCCGACCCGGACTTTCAGGCTCAGCGCCAGGCCTACGCCCGACTCTGCGCCGCCTTGGCGCCGGCTGACTATCAGGGCCTGGCGGTCAGCGATCACCGCGCCAGCGACGTGCCATTGCGGTTGGTGGCGCCGCGGGAGCCCACCGCTGACCGTCCCGCCCTGCTCTATCTGCATGGCGGCGGCTGGATGCTCGGTGACCTGGATTCCCACGGCTTTCTCGCCGCGCGCCTGGCGCGGCGCCTGGGGCTGGCGGTGATGCTGGTGGACTATCGCCTGGCGCCGGAGCATCCCTATCCCGCCGCCCTGGACGATGCCCGCCAGGCCTGGGACTGGTTGCAGCGGGAAGCCTCGACCCTGGGGCTGGACCCGACCCGGCTGGCGGTGGCCGGCGACAGTGCCGGCGGCAATCTTGCCGCCGCCCTGTGCCTGGCGCTGCGGCAGCAGGGGCGTGCCCAGCCCCGGGCCCAGGCGCTAATCTATCCGGCGCTGACCGCGCGGGTGCTGCCCAGCGAACGCCGGCAGGCTGCGGCGCCGTTGCTGAGCGCGGCCGACTGGCGGGCGTGTCTGGAGGTCTATCTGCCTCGCCAGGCGCAGCGCCGGGAGTCTCTCGCCCTGCCCCTGGAGGCTAGCGATTGCAGTGGACTGGCGCCGGCCTTTGTCGCCGTGGCCCGGCGCGATCCCCTGGCCGACCATGGCCGCGCCTATATCGCCGCCCTGCGTGCCGGCGGAACGCCCGGTCGCCTGTGGCAAGGCGCCGGTCTGCTGCACGGCGCCCTGCGCGCCCAGGGTCGGCGGGCCGAGGCGCTGCGCGAGGCCCTGGAGCGCTTTCTCGCGGGCGAACTGGGCGCCCTGCCCCCTGCTGACCTGGCAAAAGACAAAAAAAAACCTCAACCGCTGGAGACGGAAGAGGTTCAAACGCCCTGATGGGCCTCAGTGTGTAACCGGGGGTTGCTCGACTCTGGTGGCGAACAACCGGAAAATGTCGTTGATAGGCGCCATTCTAACCGCGAACGTCGCTCTTGACCCTGCGGCAGATTGTCCGGGCATGACGTCGTAATAAACCTACATTGCCTGGCTGGCGGGCGCGGTGCTTTCCAAAAACGACATCCGGCTATGCGGCGACGCCAGCCCGGCTTGCCGTCTGCGACGCCGATGGGAGAATCCAGGCATTCCACCGGAGAGGGCAGCACCATGATGATCGCCGACTTGATCGACCAGGACGACTTCCGCGACCGCCTGCGTGCGCTGGGTTTCAACGTAACGCCCGCGGCCACCGCGGACGAGGCCTGCCGCCAGGCGGTGACGGGACTCAACCAGGAGCGCGCCCAGGCCTTGCGGCAACTGATCCAGGAATTGCTGTCCGGCAGCGCGGCGCTGCTGCCGGCGGTGCGCCAGGCCATCGACCAGCAATTGCTGCCAGCCCTGGCCCAGCCACGCGGCTAGCAGGCGCTAGGGCCGCAGCAGACTCAGCCGACCCAGCAGCGGCAACCGGCCCAGACTCCGCAACGGCGGCGTCAGCAGGCGCTCACCCTGGCGGGCGAAGACGGCCGCCAGCGGCGTATGCAGGCCCAGGCTGATGACGGCCAGGGCTAGCGCCAGACCGCCGATATAGTCATCCGAGCCCCAGTGGGCGCCGGCCACCAGGCGCGGCAGCATGAACAGCACGGCCAGCGCGGCCACCATCAACCGGCGTCCGCCGCGGGTGAAATGCGCCATGAACAGCGCCCAGAGCAGCAGCACCGAGGCATGGTCGCCGGGAAAGCTGGCGCCGGATCTGTCCTTCAACTCCCAGCCGTGCTCCAGTCCGGGAAAACGATCGCTGAGCAGATAGGCGCCCGAGAGCACGTCGGACGGACTGGAATGCTGCAGGCCCCAGGCTTCGATGCCCTTGGTCAACAGCGTTCGCACGATCAGCAGGATCACCAGCAGGCCGATGAAGGCCGCCAGCGCCGGCCGTACCTGCCGGGCCGGATAGGCCCAGCCGCCACGGACCAGGAGCGCCAGCAGCACCAGGCCAACGAGGGCATCCACCGGTCTCAGGCTGAAAAAGGTCCAGAGATAGAGCCAGGCGGTGGACTGGGCCAGGGGCGCGTTGAGGGCGTGGAACAACCCGGCGTCGAAGGCCAGCAGCTGGCTGCGCACACCCGGAATCAGCCAGAGCAGCAACAGGCCCAGAGCCAGTCCCTGGCACAGCGCCAGGCGGCGCCACTGCCAGGTGGAAGCGAAGAGTGGAGCGTTCATCGAGGTCTCTTTTCACGAAAATTTCACGAATAGACCCGCTCGACCTCGATAACGTCACACTTTGTTACAGCCAGATGATGCAACACTCCTTTGCAGTCACCGCGTCAACCAAAGAAGGCCAGGGCCTCCTCTACCACCAGATCTGGTAGCTCTTCCGCCAGGTAATGCCCGCCCGGCAAGGCGCGGCCGCTGACCTGGGTGGCCACCTGGCGCCATTCGGCGAGGGGATCGAAGCAGCGCCCCACGGTGCCTTCCGCACCCCAGAGTATGCGTAACGGCAATTCCAGCCGGCGCCCGGCATCCAGATCGGCCTGGTCATGCGCCAGGTCGATCCCGGCGCTGGCGCGATAGTCCTCGCAGATACCACGGGCAGTGCCGGGCAGGCTCAGGCAGCGCAGGTATTCGGCCAGCACCTCCGGCGGAAAGGGCGCCAGGCCAGCGCTGCGGGTACCCATCACGCCCTTGAGATAGCCTTCCGGATCGGCTTCGATCAACCGCTCCGGCAGCGGCGCCGGGCGGATCAGAAAGAACCAGTGCCAGTAGGCGCGGGCGAAGGCCTCGTCGGTCTGCCGATACATGGCCAGGGTCGGCGCGATATCCAGCAGCAGCAGTCGCTCCACCGCCTCCGGATGATCCAGCGCCAGGCGATGAGCGACCCGGGCGCCGCGGTCGTGGGCCAGCACGGCGAAGCGCTCATGGCCCAGCAGGCGCATCAGCTCGACGTTGTCCCGCGCCAGGGTGCGCTTGCTGTACGCCTCGGCACCCGCCTCCGGCTTAGCGCTGTCGCCATAGCCGCGCAGATCGGCGGCCACCAGGGTGAAACGCTCGGCCAGCCGCGGCGCTACCTTGTGCCACATGACCAGTGTTTGGGGATGACCGTGGAGCAGCAGCAGCGCCGGGCCCTGGCCGCCGACGCGGCAATTGAGCTCGACGCCGTTGACGCTCAGCCGCCGCTGTTCGAATCCCGCGAAGAGGCCGTCCATCTCAGGCCAGGGCCGCGGCGATGGCCTGCCCCAGGCTTTCGGTGGTGCCCTGGCCGCCCAGGTCGCGGGTCAGGGGCGCCTGCTCGGGACCCTGGCGCAGCACCGCCTCGATGGCCGCCACCACGGCAGCGCCGGCTTCGGCATGGCCGAGGTGCTCCAGCATCATGGCGCCGCACCAGATCTGGCCGATGGGATTGGCGATACCCCGCCCGGCGATGTCCGGCGCCGAGCCGTGCACCGGCTCGAACAGGCTGGGGAAGGTGCGCTCCGGGTTGATGTTGGCCGAGGGCGCGATGCCGATGGTGCCGGTGCAGGCCGGACCCAGGTCGGAGAGGATGTCGCCGAACAGATTGCTGGCCACCACCACGTCGAACCAGTCCGGGTGCAGGACGAAGTTGGCGGTGAGGATGTCGATGTGGAACTTGTCCACCGCCACGTCCGGATAGGCCTTGCCCATCTCCTCCACGCGCCTGTCCCACCAGGGCATGGTGATGGCGATGCCATTGGACTTGGTGGCCGAGGTCAGCTTCTTGCGTGGCCGCTGCTGGGCCAGGTCGAAGGCGAACTTGAGGATGCGGTCGGTGCCGTGACGGGTCATCACCGTTTCCTGGATCACCACCTCGCGTTCGGTGCCCTCGAACATGATGCCGCCGACGCTGGAATACTCCCCTTCGGTGTTCTCGCGCACCACATAGAAGTCGATGTCGCCCGGCTGACGATTGGCCAGGGGCGCCTTGACCCCGGGCATCAGCCGGCAGGGCCGCAGGTTGACGTACTGGTCGAAGCGGCGGCGGAATTGCAGCAGCGAGCCCCAGAGGGAGATGTGGTCCGGTACCACGTCCGGCCAGCCGACCGCGCCGAAGTAGAGGGCGTCGTAGTCCTTGAGCGTCTCGAACCAGTCGTCCGGCAGCATCTTGCCATGGGCCTGGTAGTACTCGGCGCTGGCGAAGTCGAAGTGGTCCCACTGCAGCGAGAGTCCGAAGCGGCGGGCGGCGGCGTCCAGCACGCGGATGCCTTCGGGCATGACTTCCTTGCCGATGCCATCTCCGGCGATGACCGCGATCTTGTGGGGCTTGGACGCTTGCATGGACGTTCTCCGGCAGTCTGGGTGAGAGGGACCCAGTGTAGTCCTGTGCCAGGGGCGTACAATCCCGCCACAGGGAAAGCCATTCTTAACCTGGGATCAAGAATCTTGTCCGCCGATGACCTCGCCTTCTTTGTCCGCCTGGCTGGCCACCCCAGCCTGACCGCCGCCGCCCGGGAGCTGGGCCTGTCGCTGGCGGCCGTCAGCAAGAGACTCACCGCCCTGGAGCGCCGGCTGGGCGTGCAGCTGATCCGCCGCACCACACGGCGGCTGGACTTGACCCCGGAAGGCCTGCGCTATCTGGAAGGCGCGCGCCCGCTGCTGACTCAGCTGGAGGATCTCGAGGCCGCGGTCGGCCGACCCGATGCGCCCCTGAGTGGCGCGCTCAATCTCAACGCCACCTTTGGCTTCGGCCGCCGCCACCTGGCGCCGTTGCTGTCGGACTTCGCCCGCCGTCATCCCGAGCTGGAGCTCAACCTGCATCTCTCCAGCCATCCGGTGAATCTGCTGGACGGTCCCTTCGACCTGGACATCCGCGTCGGCGAGCCGCCGGACGCCCGGGTCATCGCCCATCGCCTGCTGGACAACCGCCGCCTGCTCTGTGCCGCCCCGGCCTACCTGGCCCGGGCCGGCGTGCCGGAAAGCGTGGCCGACCTGGCGCACCACAACTGCCTGGTGCTGCGCCAGGACGCCGGCGACTACGCCGTCTGGCGTTTCACCAAGGGCGGCCAGCATTTCGCCCAGAAGGTCCGCGGCAGCCTGAGCAGCAACGATGGCGAGGTGGTGGTGCGTCTGGCGCTGGAGGGCCACGGACTGATCCTGAGATCGGAATGGGACGTGGCCGAGCTGATCGCCAGCGGCGCCCTGGTGCCGCTGCTGACCGATCACGAGGCATCGGCGGCGGCCATCTATGCGGTGCACCGCCAGCAGCGCCACGTGCCGCGCCGACTGTCGGAGCTGATCCGCCACCTGGCACGGGAGCTGCCCGCGCGGTTGGGACGCTAGGGCTGCACGAATCTTCCAGACCGCCATCAGGTCAGTAACTAGACTGAAAGGCCCGAAAGCCCCCTTCTCTCGCCATGGCCGACGATCACTGGATCCAGCTGCAGCAGGACGCCGAGACCGGCATCGAGACCCTGCGCGCCCATTTCGAAGGCCATGCCTATGACCCGCACTGGCACGACGCCTATCTGGTGGGCTACACCGAGCAGGGCCTGCAGCAATTCCACTGCCGCGGCCAGCGCCACCTGAGCACCCCCGGCCAGGTCTTTCTGCTGGAGCCCGGCGAACTGCACGACGGCCAGGCGCCGGAGGCCGAGGGCTTCACCTATTCCATGCTCTATCTCGATCCGCAGTGGCTGGCGCGCGAGCTGCAGGGCTTGCATGGCGACGGCCGACCCCTGGGCGAACCCGGCTTTGCCCGGACCCTGGTGGAACAGGCCGAGCTGCATCGCGCCGTGGCCTGGGCCCATGAGGTCCTGAGTCGTCCGGAATTGCGCATCGTCCGCCAGAGCGCGCTGGACGCCCTGCTACTGCGCCTCCTGCCGCACCTGCAATGGCGCGCGCCCCAGGCCGGCGATCCGCGGCTGCCCCAGGTGGCCCTGCGCGCCCGCGACTTCCTGCATGCCCATCACCATGAAGACATCGGCCTTGAGGAGCTGGCCCGGGCCGCCGGGGTGGACAGATTCCGCCTGACTCGCGCCTTCAAGGCCGCCTTCGGCCTGGCGCCCCATGCCTATCTGGTACAGCTGCGCCTGTCGCGTGCACGCCGCCTGCTGGCCGACGGCCTGTCGCCGGCGGAGACTGCGGCCGCCCTGGGCTTCGCCGACCAGAGCCACCTGGGGCGCTGGTTCCGCCGCGCCTATGGCCTGACCCCGGCGGCCTATCGCGCGCGCTGCTCGAATCTTCCAGACCGCTAGCGGCAAGGCTTGCGACCCTGGTGGCTCAGTCCTCTCGGGAGTCTCCCATGTCCCTGCTGCCCTTTCTGCTGTTCGCCCTGGTCGCCTCCATCACCCCGGGGCCGACCAATGTGCTCATCCTCGGCCACAGCGCGCGCCATGGCGCCCGGGCCAGCCTGCCGCTGGTGCTGGGCGGCAGCCTGGGCGCGGTGGCCCTGGTGCTGGTGGTGGGTTTCGGACTCGGCCAGACCCTGGCGCAACACCCCGACTGGCAGCGCGCCCTGGCCTGGGCCGGGGTGCTCTGGCTGAGCTGGCTGGCCTGGCAACTGGCCCGCGCCGGGGCGCCCGCGGTGGCGGACGACAGTGCCCGCCTGGGTTTCGGCGGCACCGCCGGATTGCAGGTGCTCAACCCCAAGAGCTGGAGCATGGCGCTGGCGGTGGTGACCGTCTATGCCGAACCCGGTGCCGATCTCTGGCACCAGGTGCTGGTGCTGGCCCTGGTGTTCCTGCTGGTGTCCGTACCCTGCCTGGGCCTCTGGGCCCTGCTCGGCCGGGTCGCGGCGCATGGTTTGAAATCGACCCGCGCCTGGCGCGGCTTCAACCTGGGGATGGCGGCGCTGCTGCTCGCCTCGGCCTGGGCGACGGTGGTCTAGCGCAACAGGCAGTAGCGGATCAGCGCCTTTTCCACGCTCTGCTTCTGCCTGAGTACCAGCAGCACGACCACCGCCTGTTCCGCAGCCTTGATCTCGTAGAAGACCCGGAAACCGTCATGATTGAATTCACGGTAATGCAGTACGCCCAATTCACTGGCCTGGCGGCTGACGGGAAAAGCCAGGGGCGCTGCTGGCAGCTGGCTCTCGACGGCTTCGATCAACCCGATAACCCTGGCGAGCGCATTCTGCTGGCTGGTGTGATCGGCCAGATGATGGGTCTGATCTTCCAGACTCAGGGTGGCGCACTCGGTAAACCGTAGCGTCACGTTCATTCACGCTCCTGAGAAACGCCCAGCCAGGCGATCCTTGATCTGCGCAGCGGTTTGATGCTGTCCCTCGTCATCCTCACGCGAGCTCATGGCCAGCAACTTGACCAGGGCAATGGCCTCGTCGCGGCGCTGGCGCTCCGCATAGGACTCGACGACATAGGCCGGTACCCCGTTCTGAGTAACGATCATGGGCTCGTCGAGATCCAGATTGGCCGCATGGCGCTTCAAGTAGCTGATGGTTTCGGTTTTCATCGGATGTCCTCCTGGGCCGAATGCCTGGGTTTCCCGACGGAGATGACCCAGGCAGTAATAGATTGCCCATCAGACTACCAGCGGCACATCAGAGAACCAAATACAGACCGAATAAGGACTGGACAGTCCTAAGCTAGACCGGCGCCCCGTCGTGCGTCTGGAGACTGGCCTCCAGATGCTCCAGCCAGGCTCGCACGGCCGGCAGTTGGCCGCGACGGTGGGCGTAGGCGGCCTGCAGATGGCCGCCGGGGATGGACCAGTCCGGCAACAGGCGCTGCAGGCGGCCTGCGGCCAGCTCGGCCTGGCAGTAGATCAGCGGCAGCACCGTGTAGCCGAGACCGGCCAGGGCGGCGGTCTTGCGGACACCGAAGTCGTCGATGCCCAACCGGGCCTCCAGGACCAGTTCGCGCCGTTCGCCCTGGGGGCCCACCAGACGCAGATGCACCTTGCGATCCACTTCGAGCGCGCCGAGCAGCGGCAGGCCCAGCAAGGCTTCCGGTGTATCCAGGGACCGGCCGGCGAGCAATTCGGGAGTCGCCACCAGCACCACCGCGGCCTGACGCAACCGCCGCACCACCAGCCCCGGCTCCTCGTCGGCGAGGTCCCGCACGCGCAGGGCGACGTCCACCCCTTCGTTGATGATGTCCACCCGCCGATTGACCAGCAGCATATCCAGCTGCACCTGGGGATAACGCGCGAGGAACTGCGTCACCACCTCCGGCAGGTACTGCTGCGCCAGCGCCACCGGGCAGGACACGCGCAGCGGGCCGCGCGGTTCGCTGGACAGGCTGGCCGCCGTCTCGGCTGCGCTCTCCGCCTCGCGCAGCAGCGCCTGACAGTGCACCAGGTAGCGCTCGCCGAGGGTGGTCAGGGTCAGGGTGCGGGTGGTGCGCTGCAACAGCCGCGCGCCCAGGCGGGTCTCCAGCTCGGCGATGCGCCGGGACAGCCGCGACTTGGGAATGCCCAGCAGCCGTCCGGCGGCGGCGAAGCCCCCGGCTTCCACCACCTTGGCGAAGTAGGCGAGATCATTGAGGTCTTGCATGGACGATTGTCCTATCCATGGGACGAAGCATCGCATTCTAGGCGACTAATCAGCCGATCGTCTTATCGGTAGTCTGGGCTCATCGCGTCGAACCCTACAGGACTACCGCACATGAAACTCTTGCACATCGATTCCAGCATCCTCGGTGATCACTCCGCCTCCCGTGCCCTGACCGCCAAGGTGGTCGCCGCCCTCAAGGCCGCTACGCCCGGACTGGAGGTCAGCTACCATGACCTCGCCCACGATGCCCTGGGCGACTTCTCCGCCGCCAGCCTGACCGCCGGCGCTACCCCGGCCGAGCAGCGCAGCGCCGAACAGCGCGACGAAGCCGAGCGCAACGCCCGCGCCCTGCAGGAATTCCTCGCCGCCGATGTCCTGGTACTGGGCGCGCCCATGTACAACTTCACCATCCCGACCCAGCTCAAGGCCTGGATCGACCGCATCACCGTGGCCGGCACCACCTTCCGCTACAGCGAAGCCGGTCCGGTGGGTCTCTGTGAAGGCAAGAAGGCGATCATCGTCGCTACCGCGGGCGGCATCCATGCCGGCAAGCCGACTGGACTGGCCCATGCGGACTATCTGAAGCTGGTTTTGAGCTTTCTCGGCATCACCGATGTTCAGACCGTGTATGCCGAAGGCCTGGCCTATGGCGACGAAGCCAAGAGCGCGGCCCTGGCCAGCGCCGAACGCCAGATCGCCGAGCAGTTCGCCTGAATCCGGTCGCCCTCACCCACGGCTCCTCTCCCTCGGGGAGAGGAGAGCTAGCGACTCCTCGCGCGTGGGCAGGGGCAATCTGAAAAGTCGAGGTCGGAGTGAAGGGGACCTCACCCCCGGCCCCTCTCCCCGAGGGAGAGGGGAGCTAGAGCCCAGAGATCAAGCTTCGTGACAGCTTGAGCGCCGGAACTCATTCCTCGCGCCATCCCGGTCTTCCCCTCTCCCTCTGGGAGAGGGCCGGGGTGAGGGCTGCTCGCGTATTTAGCTGAACCCCACCACCGGATGCGGCACATAGGGCGCTTCCAGGGCACCGATCTCTTCTTCGCTCAGGCGCAGCTCCAGCGCCGCCACCGCATCCTCCAGATGCTGCGGCTTGGACGCCCCGACGATGGGTGCGTCGATCCCTGGCTTCTGCAGCAGCCAGGCCAGGGCCACCTGGGCACGAGGGACGCCACGGGCTTCGGCGATGCGCGCTACGGCGGCGACGATCTGCCGATCGGATTCCTCACTGGCGGTATAGAGCGTCTTGCCGAAGGCGTCGCTTTCGGTGCGCGCGGTGCTGGCGTCCCAGTCGCGGGTCAGGCGGCCGCGGGCCAGCGGACTCCAGGGGATCACGCCGATGCCGGCGTCGCGGCACAGCGGCAGCATCTCCCGCTCCTCTTCGCGATTGAGCAGATTGAGGTGGTTCTGCATGGTGGCGAATTTTGTCCAGCCATGGCGTTCCGCCGTGTGCAGCGCCTTGGCGAATTGCCAGGCATACATGCTGCTCGCACCGATGTGCAGCGCCTTGCCCGCCTTGACCACGTCATGCAGGGCTTCGAGGGTCTCCTCGATGGGGGTGTGATAGTCCCAGCGGTGGATCTGGTAGAGGTCGACATAGTCGGTGCCCAGCCGCTGCAGGCTGGCGTCGATGGCGGCGAAGATGGCCTTGCGCGACAGGCCGCCGACATTGGGCTTGTCGCGCAGCGGGAAGTACACCTTGGTCGCCAGCACGATCTCCTCGCGCACGGCGTTGGCCTTGAGAAAGCGGCCGACGATCTCTTCGCTGGTGCCGTCGGAGTAGCTGTTGGCGGTGTCGAAGAAGTTGATCCCGAGATCCAGCGCCTTCTTCAGCAGCGGCTGGCTCTGGTCTTCCGGCAGGGTCCAGGGGTGATTGCCGCGCTCGGGGACGCCATAGGTCATGCAGCCGAGGCAGAGGGGCGAGATCTTCAGACCGGTGCGGCCTAGATTGCGATAGTTCATGGGGGCCTCCAGGGATGGTCGAAAAGGGTTGACCACGTGGGTCCCGGATCGACTGCAACGAACTTACCGGCTGCCGTCTGGTTCTAGATGAATTCTCATCCACAACCGGAGACGCTCCATGAAGAAATATGCTTCCGCGGTCTGGCAAGGCGGTCTGAAGGATGGCAAGGGCCATATCTCCACCGAGAGCGGCGCGCTCAAGGACAATGCCTACGGCTTCAACACCCGTTTCGAAGACACCCCGGGCACCAATCCCGAGGAACTGATCGGCGCGGCCCATGCCGGTTGCTTCTCCATGGCCTTTTCCATGCTGCTGGGCCAGAACGGTCTGACCCCCGAGCGCATCGAGACCAAGGCCGACGTGACCCTGGACAAGGTCGGCGACGGCTTCGAGATCACCACCATCGATCTGACCATGAAGGCCAAGATCCCCGGTGCCACCCAAGAGCAGTTCACCACCATCGCCAACCAGGCGAAGGAAGGCTGCCCGGTGTCCAAGGTGCTCAAGGGCGCCAAGATCAACCTGAACGCCACGCTCGAAGGCTAAGGGTTTGAGGTGCCTGCCGGTGCCGCCTGGCATCGGCAACACCGCGTCATAAAGGCCGTTCGCAGCGACAGGCCGAATCGCTAGACTGCTCCGACCACGCTTTCGGAGAGCACGATGAACGACTCCCTCTTCATGACCCTCTTTTCCATCCTCGCCGTGTTGCTGCTGGGCGGCGGCATCTACGGCTGCGTGATCCTCAATCGCCAGCGCAAGGACATCGAGAAGAACGACAGCGAAGGCTAGGCCAGGCGCCGACCTGCCAGATAGCGCACGCCCTCGGCACCGAAGCGCTCCGAATGCGGCTCCTGGGCGGCCAGGTGGAAGACCTCGCCAACGCCATAGTGGCGCTCGCCCGTGGCCGTGCGGATGTGCAAGTCGCCCTGGACGACCAGCGCCTTGGCTTCGAAGGGATGAGCATGGGAGTCCAGGCGGCCCAGGGCCTCGCGCTCGACCAGTACCGGCGGCTGGAAGCCCTCGCGGGCGAGTTGCTCGATGAAGGTGATCGGGTCCAAGAGTGCTCCTCACGCTGAAGGGAGATGATCCGCGTCCAGGCTAAAGCACCCACCTGCGTTTGACCCGTTCAAAATCGCTATGACGGGCCCTGGTACGGACTATGACCGGCCAGGGCCGCTGGCGCGTGGCAGCCCCGGCTGGCCCGAGGTTCCACGTGGAGCATCAGCGTTCCAGCTTGCGCTCGACCTCGGCGGTCTTGCGCCTGATCTCCTCGGCTTCCTGCTCCTTGGTCTTGATATCGGTGGGCGTGATGACCTTGTCGATGCCATCGGTCGGCGTCGATTCCGGCTGTTCCATGTCCTTTTTCACCACGTCCACCGGCCGTCCGGCTTCATCGAGCGCGGGTTCGTTGGGTGGGGTCTTGCCCAGATGGGCATCGGAACGCTGGTCGCTCATGAAGGGCTCTCCTCGGTAGGGTCCTTCTTTCGAGCGCGACGACCGTTGCGGAGTTCGCCCGCCGCTCAATTGCGGATCCGCACCCGCTCCAGATAGGCCAGCAACTGCGCCTGCTCGGTGGCGTCCAGCGGCGCGAAGACCGCTTCCAGGGCCTGGGTGCGCGGCACCTGGGCCTGATCCAGCGCCTGGCGACCCTGCTCCGTGAGATGGACCAGCAGCGCCCGGCGATCCTGGGGATGGGGCTCGCGCCGGACCAGGCCGTCGCGTTCCAGGGCATCGAAGGCATCGGTCAGGGTGCGCGGCGCATGGCGCAGCTGTTCGGCGACCTCGCCCGGACGACAGGGGCCCAGGCGTTCCAGCACCTTGAGCACCTTGTAGCGGGCAAAGGAAAGTCCGGAGGCCTTGAGGGTCTCATCCAGTTGTTGGCGCATCTGCCGTTTCAGATCCATCAGGGCTTCGGCAATAGCGGCGGCGGTTGACATGAAAGCTGCTTACCTCGAATATAGTGAGGAACCTCAATGAATGGTACCTCCGCAATGGCGACATCTTTTCACAGCCGCGAGGGCGATGCCAGTGCCCCTCACCTTTTCCAGCGCGTGCGCTTCGACCTCAAGCGTCGCTGGGCAACCGTCGTCCGCCGCGAAGAACTCGGTGGCGACCTGCTGCGCCTGACCTTTGGCGGCAGCGACCTGGCCGATTTCCAGAGCGCGGCCTTCGACGAGCACGTGAAACTCTTCGTCCCCGCCGACACCACGCCGATTCGCGCCGCCAGCCCCGAACAGCTGGTGGGCCGTCACTACACGCCGCGCCACTACGATGCCGCCCGTGGCGAACTGGCCATCGACTTCTACCTGCATGAAGCCGGGGTGCTGACCACCTGGGCGCGCCAGGCGCAGCCGGGTGCCGAGCTGATCATCGGTGGACCCAAGGGCGCTCTGGTGCCGCCCGAGGATTTCGACTGGTACCTGCTGGCCGGCGACGAGACCGCCCTGCCCGCCATCGCTCGCCGCCTGGAGCAGCTGGCAGCCGGCGTCCGGGTAGTAGTCGTTGCCGAAGTGGCCCGTCCGGGCCTGGAAATCGCCCTGCCGACGGCCGCGGCCGCCGAGATCCGCTGGGTCTATCGCGAGACCGCGGCCGAGGCCCTGGTGCAGGCCCTGGAGCAGCTGGAGCTGCCGGCAGGCGAAGGCTATGCCTGGATCGCCGGCGAGGCCACCCAAGCCCGCGCCGCGCGCCAGGCGCTGTTGGCCAAGGGACTGCCGCGGGACTGGGTCAAGGCGGCCGGCTACTGGAAGCTCGGCGAGAGCGACCAGCATGTGAAGGTCGAGGATTGAGCACCGCCACCGCCGTCACCGACGGCCTGCCCCTGCCCCGCCGCTATCGCGCCGTGGCCGCCCTGCTGCTGGCCATCAGCATGACGGTGCTGGACAGCGGCATCGCCAACCTGGCGCTGCCCAGCATCGCCGAGGCCCTGGACGTCTCGGCGGCGGCGGCGGTCTGGATCGTCAGCGCCTATCAGCTGAGTCTGGTGGCGCTGCTGTTTCCCCTGGCCGCGGTGGCCGAGCGTCACGGTCTGCGGCCGGTCTTCGCCGCCGGGGTCGGGATCTTCGGCCTGGCCTCCCTGGGCTGCGCCCTGGCGCCGGATCTCGCCAGCCTGGTGGCTGCGCGGGCGCTACAGGGGGTGGGTGCCGCCGCCATCATGTGCGTCAGCGCCGGTATCGTCCGCCTCTCCTATCCCCGCGACCGCCTCGGGCGTGGCATCGCCATCAATGCCCTCTGCGTGGCTCTGGGGTCGGCTGCCGCCCCCAGCCTGGGCGCCGCCATCCTGGCCCTGGGTGGCTGGCCCTGGCTGTTCGCCGTCAATGTGCCCGTGGCGGTGCTGATCGCGCTGCTGGTGCACAACCTACCCGACAGCCCCCGCGCGCAGCGCCGCCTCGACCCGCTCAGCGTGCTGCTCAACGCCCTGCTGTTCTGCGCCGGCATCGGCGGTCTGGAGCGCCTCGGCGCCGCGCCGGTGCAGGGCTTGGGTCTGCTGCTGCTGGCCACTGCCAGCCTGGTGCTGCTGGTGCGCCGCGAGCGCGGTCTGCCGGCGCCGCTGTTGCCGGTCGATCTGCTGGGGCTGCCGGCCATGCGCCACTCGGTGCTGGCCTCGGTCTGCTCCTTTGCCGCGCAGATGCTCTGCTTTCTCGCCCTGCCTTTCTATCTGCAGCACCAGCTCGGACTAGTGCCGTTGCAGGTGGCCCTGCTGATGCTGGCCTGGCCGCTCACCGTGGCCGTCTCGGCGCAGGTGGCCGGGCGCCTGGCCGACCGCCACCCGCCGCAGCGCCTTTGCATGCTTGGTGGCCTGGGCATCGCCCTGGGGCTGGCCGCGGCGGCGATCATGCCGTTGGAGCGCTCGACCGCCCTGCTGATCCCCTGCCTGATTCTCGGCGGCATCGGCTTCGGCTTCTTTCAGGTGCCCAACAACAGGATCATGCTGACCGCCGCCCCGGCCGGTCGCAATGGCGCCACCGGCGGTGTCCAGGCCACGGCGCGGCAGACCGGCATGGCCCTGGGCGCCGCGGCCCTGGCGCTGCTGCTGCATCTGGATGGCAGCCTGGCCCCGCGGCTGGGACTGGCTCTGGCGGCGGCTCTGGGTCTGGTCGCCGCCTGGTCCAACTGGCGGGCACCGCGCTAGGACTGGGGGCCTGCCTCCGGCCCGAGCAGCGCCCTGAGCGCCTGCTCGCGCTCGGCCGCCGGGCGCTCGCCCAGCAGCCGGACCCGATGGAAGAAGGCCGGCCAGTTGCCCGGGTGCTGTCGATAAAGGGCGGCAAAGGCCGGCACCCACTGTTCGTACAGGCCATAGGGCACCAGCCGCGCATTGTTGAGCGGCTGCTGCATCCAGCCATCGAAGCGGCGGTCGTCCCGCCAGGCCGGGGTGGCGCGCAGCCGCTGGTAATCGCTGCGCAACTGCGCGAAGCGGCAGGCCTTGGCCGCGCGCTTGGCCTCGGCCGTCAATGGCTGGGCATAGAGCCGGGCCAGGTCGGCGCGGGTGGTCAGCAGCAGGGCGCGGAATTGCTGGTAGCGGGCTTCGCGCCCCGCATCCGGCGGGGGTAGACCGCGACTGGCGCGCCATTGCCGCAGGCCTTCGCCCTCGACGAAGGTGGCATAGGACTCGTTGAAGGCGGTATCGCCGGGCAGATAGAAGCGCTGGTGCGCCAGTTCGTGGAAGATCGTCGCCGCCACCTGATCGTCGTCCCAGCGCAGCATGCTGCTGAGCAGCGGATCGCTGAACCAGCCCAGCGTCGAATAGGCCGGCACGCCACCGACATAGGTGTCCTGGCCCTCGGCCTGCAGCCGCTGCGCCTCGCCTCGCGCCCGGGCTTCCTGGTAGTAGCCGCGATAGGCCACGCAACCGGCGATGGGAAAGCAGTGGGTGGTGGGCCGGGTGGAGAATTCGGCGGTGGCGAAGACGTTCCACAGCACGAAGGGCCGCTTGAGTTCGACGAAACTGCGATAGCTGGCGTTGTCGGGCAAGGCCAGCTCGGCGCTGGCGAAGCGGCGGGCCGCCGCCGCGACGGCCAGGCGTTCGCGCAGGGCGGCGGGTCGCGCGGGATCTGCGACGACCGTCGCAATGGGCTCGCGATCACGGATCAGCGCCCATTGGCCCTGTACCATCTGACCGTAGTACCCGACCGAGGTACAACCGCTCAGTCCGATCACGAGGGACAGCAGCGCCAGCCAGCGGCTCGTGCGTTGCGCAGGCAGGGTGCCTGGCTGGGTGGCGCGCCCTTCCCTGCCCGGAGTTGTAGCCGTCATGCGTAGACTGTGCCTGCTGTTGCCTGTGCTGTTCCTAGGTGGCTGTTCCCTGTGGCCGTTGCCCAAGCCGGATCCGGCGCAGGCCTGGATCGATCTGGACAGCGACGGCAAGGCCAAGCTGGAAGCCCTGCGCGCCGACCGCAAGGATCTCGAAGACAGGCGCTACTTCCAGGTCTGGCCGGGGAGCCACGATCTGCAGGTACGCTACCAGTTCGAGGTGCAGCCCACCAACATCGGCGCCCAGGTGGCCGATCCGCTGGCGCGCACCTGCCTGGTGACCCTCAACTACAAGGCCTTCGCCGCCGGCGAGCGCTATCGCCTGGAAGCCGGCCAGACCGGCTGGCGGCCCTGGGCGCGCCTCTATGACGAGCGCAACCAGGAAGTGGCGCGCAGCACTGCCAGTCGTTGCGGCGACGTGTAGACTCGGCTGATCTCCCTGTCGCGAGTCGCCGTCCATGCGTCTGCGCCTGCTGGTCCCCCTGCTGCTCCTGCTCGGTGGCTGCACCACGCCGCTACCCCCCAAGGATCCCCACCAGGCGTGGGTCGATCTGGTGCTGCGCGAACCCGCGGTGGGCGCCTCGCTGCTGGCCGAGGCCCAGGACGGCAAGCGTCTCGACGACGGCCGCTACTTCCAGCTCACCCCCGGCAGCCACAGCCTCAAGGTGAGCTATCGCTACGAACTCTATGGCGGCGGTGGCTTCGGTTCGCGCTTCGGCTGGCGCGAACCGCTGCAGATCCAGTGCTATCTGGAACTGGACTATCCGGACTTCCAGGCCGGCCGGCGCTATCGCCTGGAGGCCGAGAACACCTTTGGCCAGGGCCAGATCACCCTCTACGACGGCCCGCGCGAACTGGTGAGCTCCGAGCGCGGCATCTGCTCGCCCTTCTGACCGCGGCTGGCAGAGCGGCCGGCACGGTCAGGCGAAGGGCTACTAGGCGGGCACGCTGAGCCAGTCGTCCTGGCTGCGATCCTGGGTGCGGACCGCCAGCGGGCGACCCTTCTGCTCGCGCAGCTGGCGACTCATGCGCAGGAAATCCTCGCGTTCCATCCAGCGCGGCGCGGGCTGGGCAAAGGACAGAGCTTGGCGAATCCGGGCGAACGGCGACATGGCATTACCCTCTTGGCTAAATACTGTATGCGCAAACAGTACTAAGCCAAGCGGAACTGTACAAGCATCCAGCGGATGAACGGTCTGTCTCCCGGTCCGGGACTTCAGTCGTTGCGCTGGTAGAGGATCTTGTAGGTCCCGTTGGCGCAGCTGCCCACCACCATGTTGGGATCGCGCACCTCGGCATTGGGGACCGCTTCGAGGGTATAGGCGGTCACCCCGGCCGACTGGATCTTGACCTCGATGTCGGCCTTGAGCTGATCGCAGGACAGGGGTTCGGCCAGCACGGCGGTGCTCAGCAGGGTGGTGCAGCAGAGGAGCGAGAGACGCAGCATGGCGATTTTCCTTGGCGTGATGACCTCTCAGGCTTGGACGCCCGAGCTGTGGCGATGTTCTCAGCGCCGCCCTTTGGCCAGCGAAGCGGTGGAACCTGGAACCCGAACGGTATTTCCGATGGGCATTCCGTTCAGCGAAGTGCTCCCATGTTCCAGTGGTTGAAAGACAATTCCCAGGTCCTCACGCTCTTCGCCCAGTGCTGCACCCTGGGCGTCTGGGTGCTCTATGCGCAGCTCCTGCTCAACAACTACAAGCGCCAGCGCCAGCCGCGGCTGATCATCAACCGCGGCGCCGGCAAGGGCGTGGGCGCCCTCTGCCTGCTGTCCAACATGAGCGCCGAGCCGGTGTTCATCAACCAGCTCACGGTGATTCTCAAGACCAATCGCGAGACGCTCTACACCGATGTCACCGACATCCGCGAGAGCGGCCAGGATGACGTCGATCCCGATCTGGTGCTGGGCCAGGCCACCCACCAGGGACCGCTCAATACCGGCGACTTCACCCACATCGGCACCTTCCAGGGCCTGATCCGCCGCGCCGCCGAGTACAACGGCCTGACCCTGGAAGACCACCGGCCGCCCGAGGGCTGGGTGTTCGAGGGCCTGGAGATCCGCGCGGTGGCCTTCTACGGCTCGGATCACGACCCCATCGGGGTGCGCCGGCGCTTCCGCCTCGGCCAGCACGACGGCCACTACTGCGCGCTGATCGCCGAGGACTGGCAGACCCAGCAGCTGACCACGCGCCGCCAGCGGCGCATGGTGCAGGACGAGTGGATGGTCGAGCTGGAGCCCAAGACTCAGCCAAAGAACCAGTAGCAGATCAGGATCGAGGCCGTGACCCCAGTGAATTCCGCCAGCAGGGCGCAACCCACCGCATGGCGGGCGCGCTGGATGCCCACCGCGCCAAAGTACACCGCCAGCACATAGAAGGTGGTTTCGGTACTGCCCTGGATGGTCGCCGCCACCAGCGCCGGAAAGCTGTCCACGCCGTGGGTCTGCATGGTCTCGATCAGCAGCGCGCGGGCGGCGCTGCCGGAGAAGGGCTTGACCAGGGCGGTGGGCAGCGCCTCGACGAAGCGGGTGTCCCAGCCAAGGAAGGTCACCGCATGGCGGATGCCTTCGAGAACGGCCTCCAGGGCGCCGGAAGCCCGCAGCACCCCCACCGCGCACAGCATGGCGACCAGATAGGGCAACAGCGACTTGGCGACGTCGAAGCCTTCCTTGGCGCCTTCGACGAAGGCTTCGTAGACCGGCACCTTGCGCAGGGCGCCAAGGATCATGAACGCCAGGATGATGCCGAACAGGGTCAGGTTGCCGAGCAGCGACGACAACCCGGCCAGCGCCGTGGCGGTCAGGGTGAAGAGAAAGGCGACGAAGGCGCCGAAGGCCAGGGCGCCGCCGCCGATCCAGGCCAGCACCACCGGATCCCACAACTTCAGCCGCTGCATGAAGGCCACCGAGAACAGCCCCACCAGGTTGGCGCAGGTGTGGGCCAGCAGGATCGGCAGGAACACCAGGGTCGGATCGGTGGCGCCCTGCTGGGCGCGGTACATGAACACCGTCACCGGCAACAGCGTCAGCGAAGAGGCATTGAGCACCAGGAAGAGGATCTGCGCATTGCTCGCCGTGGTGCTGCTGGGATTGAGCTCCTGCAGGGCGCGCATGGCCTTGAGACCGATGGGCGTGGCGGCGTTGTCCAGGCCCAGGCCGTTGGCGGCGAAGTTGAGGGTGATCAGCCCCAGCGCCGGATGACCGCGCGGCACCTCGGGCATCAGCCGGGCGAACAGCGGTCCGAGCAGCCGCGCCAGGGCGTCCACCAGCCCGGCCTTTTCGGCGATGCGCAGGATGCCGAGCCAGAGGGTCAGGGTGCCGAACAGGAGCACCATGACCTCCACCGACAGCTTGGCCATGGCGAACAGACTCTCCACCATGGCGGCGAAGACTCCGGCGTTGCCGGCGACCAGCCATTGGCCGAAGGCGCTGATCCCGGCAACGATGAAGAAGCCCAGCCACAACCCGTTGAGCATCGCGGTTCTCCCGGCAAAACGGCGATGATAACCGCAGCGTCCGCTCCCTGCAGGGACGCCGTTCAGTCTGTGGTCATCGCCGCCGGGTTATCCTCTGACCTTTCACGCAATCCGCTGGAGTCCGCCCATGCGTCTGTCCGTTCTCGCCCTGCCGCTGGTGCTCGCCGCCAGCCCGGTGTTCGCCTTCAACCTCAACGACGCCGTCAACGCCTACAACAGCGCCAACGGCAACAACAACGCCAAGGCCACCGCCGCCGCGGCGGCCACGCCCCAGGCCCAGGGCCTGCTGCAGGCGCTGACCAGCCAGCTCAACGTCACCCCGCAACAGGCGGTGGGCGGCACCGGCGCCCTGCTCGGCCTGGCCAAGAATCAGCTGGTGGGCAACGACTACCGCCAGCTGGCCAAGGCCGTGCCGGGACTGGACCAGCTGGCCGGCGCCAATGCCACCGGCGGCCTGGCGCAACTGGGCGGCCTGGGCAGTCTGCTCGGCGGCGGTGGTCAGGACGCCAAGCAGAGTCCGCTGGGCAGCCTGCTGGGCAATGTCGACAGCCGCCAGGATGTCGACAAGACCTTCAACGCCCTGGGCATGAACAGCGGCATGACCAACCAGTTCGCCCAGGTGATCCTTGGCTATCTCGGCAAGCAAGGTACCCAGCCCTCCCTGCTGAGCACCCTGGGCAATGTCTGGGGCCTCTGACGGCGCCCCGCGCTGGCTGACCCAGGCGGCGGCCGGCGCGGAGCCGGACTATGCCGAGGCGCCGTGCGGCTGGCTCTATGCCGACCGCGGCTCCCTCACCGAACGCCTGACCGCCCTCAGTGGCGGGCGCTTCGCCGTCGAGGTGATCGCCGAAGGCTGGCAAGCGCTGCGGCCGGACGAGTGCCAGGCGCTGGAAGTGCCGCCGGCCAGCCCTGGCTGGGTGCGCGAGGTCTGGCTGCGCGGTGCCGGCGAGGCCTGGGTCTTCGCCCGCAGCGTGGCGGCGCGCGAAGCCCTGGAAGCGGCGGATTTCGACCTGGCGGCGCTGGGCGAGCGCCCCCTCGGCCACTGGCTGTTCCAGGCGCCGGCCTTTGTCCGCGGACCACTGGAGGCCTGTCGCTATCCGCTGGCCTGGCTGCCCGCAGGAGCGGCCACCACGCCCTGCTGGGCCCGGCGCTCGGTGTTCCGGCGCGGTCCCCTGGCGATCCTGGTGGGCGAGGTCTTCCTGCCGGCCTTCTGGCCGCACGCGCGGCGCGAGGGCGGGTCGACTCATCACGACGGCAGCGGCGAAATCCCAGGGCCCCTATAATCGCCGGGCCCTTCGCCATGCAGCCGTCCGATGAAAAAGAACGCCTCCCGTCCCCGTGATCGCCGTCCCGCCGCACCCCGCGGTCCCGAGCCCAGCGCCCGGGTGATCGCCACGCGCCCCCGCCGCGAGCGCATCCGCGACTTCGTCCAGCTGACCCGGCTGGACCGCCCCATCGGCATCTATCTGCTGCTCTGGCCCACCCTCTGGGCGCTGTGGATCGCCGCCGAGGGCGTGCCGAGTCTGAAGAATCTGCTGATCTTTGTGCTCGGCGTGGTGCTGATGAGATCGGCCGGCTGCGTGATCAACGACTTCGCCGACCGCAATTTCGACGGCCACGTCGCCCGCACCAAGAACCGCCCCCTGGCCACCGGGCGCATCTCGCCCAAGGAAGCCCTGCTGTTCTTTGCCGTGCTGGTGCTGCTCAGCTTCGGCCTGGTGCTCTGCACCAATGCCACCACCGTCTGGCTGTCCTTTGGCGCCCTGGGCGTGGCGGCGCTCTATCCCTTCATGAAGAGATACACCTACTACCCCCAGGCGGTCCTGGGCGCGGCCTTTTCCTGGGGCATGCCCATGGCCTTCACCGCCGAGACCGGCGAGTTGCCGGCGGCGGCCTGGCTGCTGTTCGTCGCCAACGTGATCTGGACGGTGGGCTACGACACCTACTACGCCATGGCCGACCGCGAGGACGATCTCAAGATCGGGGTGAAATCCACCGCCATCCTGTTCGGCGACGCCGACCGGGTGATCATCGCCACCCTGCAGGGCCTAACCCTGTTCTGCCTGGCGCTGGCCGGCGGCCGCTTCGGCCTGGGCCTGCCCTTCTACCTGGGCCTGCTGGTGGCGGCCGGCTGCTTCGCCTGGGAATTCCACGTCACCCGCGACCGTGATCCCCTGGTGTGCTTCAAGGCCTTCCTGCACAACCACTGGGCGGGGCTGGCGATCCTCGTCGGCATCATCGCCGATTACGGATTGCGCTGAGCCGGAGCGCCCGCGGCGGCATCGGCCACCACCTCCGGCAGCGCCTCGGGTTGCGTCGCCGGCACCGCCCGGGCCTTCTTGGCCTTGGACGCCTTGCGACTCTGCTGCCAGGCCACCGCCAGGCCGCTGGCGCAGATGATGAGGATGCCGATCAGCGCGCCGCTGTCCGGCACATGACCGAAGACGAAATAGCCGATGATGCCGGCGGTGACGATCTGGCCGTAGCTGAAGGGCGCCAGCAGCGCCGGCGGCGCATAGCGGAAGGCCTGGGTCAGCAGCAGGTGTCCGGACATGCCGAAGAGGCCGAGCAGGGCCAGCATGAAGCCGTGGGTCAGGGTCGGGATCTCCCAGAAGAAGGGCACCACGCTGCTCAGCACCAGGGTGTTGATGATGCCGGTGAGGAAGTTGCTGGTGGTGGGGCTGTCGATGCCGCTGAGCAGGCGGGTCAGCAGCTGGTAGAGACCGAAGCACACCGCCGAGCAGACCGGTAGCAGCACCGCCGGGGTGAACAGCTGGCCGCCCGGCCGCACGATGATCAGCACCCCGATGAAACCGGCCAGCACCGCCGCCCACTGGCTGCGGGTCACGGTTTCCTTGAGCAGCGGCACCGACAGCGCCGTCACCATCAGCGGCGCAAGAAAGTTGACCGCCGTGGCCTCGGCCATCGGCAGGTAGCGCAGCCCGGTGGTGAAGAACAGGCTGCAGCCGATCAGGCACAGCGCCCTGAGCACCTGCAGGCCGGGTCGCTTGGTGCGGATCACCGCCAGCCCCGAGCGCGGGATGAAGATGCCCATCATCAGCAGCGTGTGGGAGAGATAGCGGGCCCAGACCACCATCACCACCGGATAGAAGCCGGACAGGTACTTGGAGAGGGCATCGTGGGAAGCGAACAGCCAGACCGCGAGGCAGATCAGGGCGATGCCCTTGAGCGGCTGGTCGGCGAATCTCAGAGTGGGTCCTGCTTGGGCGCTCATTGGACTCCCGTGGCGCTTGGAGCCTGTTCAAAGTCTGCTGCGCGTCGGCCAAACGTCGTTGAAAATGCCTTCGGAATGCTCATTTACCCTTTGTAAACTCCGCTTCCTCAGGCCTTTTCGCCTTGTTTGTCGCTAGCTCGCGAGACCTTGAACACGCTCTGACGGCGGTCCCTGACCGCCTGCGTGATCCGGCCGTCCTGCACGGCGGTCCGTCGGCGTGGGCACCGACTCGGGACATGGACCTCGACGATGGCGGAGTGTGCCGTCGAGCACCCATCCTGTCGCCCTCAGGACCGCAATACCGGGCGATATTTCAATAGCTTACTAACTATGGCCCGGCGCGCGGCCCGGTCTCTTCCGAGCTTAGTCCAAGGGGCCCGTCGATCTCAATGCGCTTGGCCGACGACTTCGCTGACGGCCCGCACAAACGCCTCGTCCGCTTCCAGCGCCCCGGGGATCTGTTCGCGCAGATAGGCCACCCAGGTGCGGATCTTGGCATCCAGGTACTGCCGCGAGGCATAGAGCGCATAGGCATTGAGCCGCTGCAGGCGATAGGCCGGCAGCACCCGCACCAGGCTGCCGTCGCGCAGGCCGTCCACCGCCGAATAGAGCGGCAGCACGCCGATGCCCAGGCCCTGGCGCAGGGCTTCGGTCATGGCGTCGCCGACGTTGACCTGGAAGGGGGTCTCGCCGATGCGATAGGTCTCAGGGCCGTTGGGGCCCTCGAAGTGCCAGCGGTCGAAGGACACCACCGGACTGATGAATCTCAGGCAGGCGTGGTCGGCCAGCTCCGCCGGCGTCTGTGGCTGACCATGCTCCGCCAGGTAGGCGGGCGAGGCGCAGAGGATGCTGTAGGTGTGGCCGATCTGCTGGGAGACGAAGCCGGAATCGGGTAGCTCGGCCGCCACCACGATGGCCAGGTCGAAACCCTCTTCGAGCAGATCGGGAATGCGGTTGGCCATGGTCAGGTCGAAGCGCACCTCGGGGTGCAGGGCGCGATAGCCGGCGATGGCGCGGATCACGTAGTGCTGACCGATGCCGGTCATGCTGTGCACCCGCAGCCGTCCCTCGGGGCGCGCCTGGGCGTGCCCGGCCTCGGCTTCGGCTTCCTCGACATAGGCGAGGATCTGCTCGCAGCGCGCCAGGTAGCGCTGGCCGGCCTCGGTCAGGGCGATGCGTCTCGTGGTCCGGTGCAGCAGGCGGGTGCGCAGATGGGTTTCCAGATGGGCCACCGCCCGGGAGACGTGGGCCGTGGTGGTCTGCAGCGTCTGGGCCGCCCCAGTGAAGCTGCCGCTCTCCACCACGGCGACGAAAACGCGCATGTTGTGCAGGGTGTCCATGCCGCCTCGACAGTCGGGAAAAGCGTCATTCTCCATATTATTTCAGTATGTGAAACAAAGATTCGCCGGTTCGCGCGCTAATCGGCCACCCTGGAATTTTATAGAATCGTTAGCAGCCTAATGGTAACGTCCGCTGACCGCTCGGTTCGCGGGCATCTCCTACCGGCGTCCTCTTCAGTTCCAGCTCATCTCGCCTACCGCGCTGCGCCATCTCAGCCAGACGCCGGTATGGCCTTGTTGCCAACGGACCCCCACGTGTCGCCTTTCTCTAGCAGAGCCTGGCCTGCGCTCACGGTGGTCGCCCTCGCGACCCTGCTGGCCGGCTGTATCGGTACCGGTCACAACGCGCCCCAGGCGCAGCGTCTCGACGATCAGGCGCTGGCCACCGACGCCGCCATCCAGGCCGCCGCCGGCCAGGCCGCCTGGCCCGAGCGCCAGTGGTGGCGCGCCTATGGCGATCCCCAGCTGGATGCCTGGATCGGCAGTGCCCTGGCCGACAACCCGCGCCTGGCCACGGCCGCCGCCCGGGTGCGCCGCGCCGAGTCCCTGGCGGGCCTGGCCGAATCCCGGGAAGCCCTGCAGGTCGAGGGCAAGGGCGCCTTCAAGCGCTACAGCTGGCCCACCGACGGCTTCTATGGCCCGGGCGAGCTGGCCGATCGCACCACCTGGAACAACAATGCCGAACTGGGCCTGAGCTATGCCCTGGACTTCTGGGGCCGCGAGCGCGACGCCAGCGCCCAGGCCCTGGACCAGGCCCATCAGGCAGCCGCCGAGGTCCGCGCCGCCGAACTGGAGCTGACCGGCAACATCGTCCGCAGCTACATCGGCTTCGCCCTGCACCACGACCAGCGCGACATCCTCGCCGCCACCCTGGAGCAGCAGCGGCAACTGGCCGACCTGGCCCAGCGCCAGCTGGACGGTGGCCTCGGCACCCAGTTCGAGGTCAGCCAGGCGCGCGCCCTGCTGCCCGAGACCGAACGCCAGCTGGAAGCCCTGGACGAGACCCTGGCGCTGGATCGCAACCAGCTCGCCGCCTTGGCCGGCAAGGGCCCGGGTGCCGGCGCCCGCCTGCAGCGGCCGCGCCTGACCCTGGGCGCGGCGCCACGCCTGCCCAGCAGTCTGCCCCTGGAACTGGTCGGCAAGCGCCCCGACGTGGTGGCACGCCGCTGGCAGATCGCCGCCGCGGCCAAGGGCGTGGACGTCGCCCGCGCCAGCTTCTATCCCAACATCGACCTGGTGGCCAACGTCGGCCAGTTCCTGACCCTGGGCCGCCTCAGCGAGATGCTGACCCACGCCAAGACCGGCTCCTTCATCGGCCCGGCGTTCTCCCTGCCGATCTATGACGGCGGCGCCCTGCGCAGTCGTCTCGGCGCGGAATCGGCGGCCTACGACATGGCGGTCAGTGCCTATAACCAGACCCTGGTGGACGCCCTCAAGGACATCTCCGATGCGCTGATCAAGGCCGACTCGGCGGCCCGGCAGGCCACCCTCGCCGACCAGGCCAGCCAGGAAGCCCAGCGCACCTACGACATCGCCCGCGAGGCCTTTCGCCGCGGCCTGACCGACTACCTGCACGTGCTCGACGCCCAGACCCGGTTGTTCGCCCAGGAGCGGGTCACCGCCCAGGTGCATGCCCTGCGCCTGGCCGCCCAGGCCGCTGCCCTGGTCGCCCTCGGCGGCGGCGCGGACCTCGAACGCGGCCCGGGCGACCACGACCTGGTGCCGGCGCGCGTGGCCGTCGAGCGAGCCCCCCGGTGAGTGCCGGCACCACCGCCGGCGCGCCGCTGCGCCAGGCCCTCGGCGCCTGGGCGCGCAGCGACGGCAGCCTCTGGCTCTACCAGGCCAAGATGCTGCTCGCCGCCAGCCTGACCCTCTGGCTGGCCATGCGCCTGCAATTGCCGCACCCCAGTTCGGCGGTGATCACCGTGTTCATCGTCATGCAGCCGCAGAGCGGCCAGGTCCTGGCCAAGAGCTTCTACCGGGTCATGGGGACCCTGCTGGGACTGGCGGTGATGCTGGTGCTGATCGCCCTGTTCGCCCAGGAACGGGTGCCCTTCCTGATCTTCCTGGCGCTGTGGATCGGCCTCTGCGTGGCCGGCTCGGCGCGCTACCGGGACTTTCGCAGCTATGCCTGCATGCTGGCCGGCTATACCGCCGCGCTGATCGGCATCCCTGCCGCGCTCAATGCCGACACCGCCTTCATGTCGGCGGTGATGCGGGTGCTGGCCATCACCCTGGGCGTGCTCTGCAGCGGCGCGGTGAGTGCGGCGGTCTTTCCGCAGACCAGCGCCACGGCCATGCGCGCGACCCTCTATCGGCGCATGGGCGGCTTCGCCGGACTGGCCGCCGACGTCCTGCGCGGTCGGCTCGACCGGCCCACCCTGGAAGCCGCGGGCGTGCGCCTGGCCGCCGAAGCGGTGGGGCTGGAAAGCCTGCGCAGCGCCTCGGCCTTCGAAGACCCGCACATGCGCATGCGCAGCGGCCGCCTGGCCCGGCTGAACGCCGAATTCATGGGCCTGACCACCCGCCTGCATGCCCTCAGCCGCCTGCTGATGCGCCTGCGCGAACGCGACGCCCAGCTGCCACTGACGGCCCTCGAACGCCTCTGGGCGCCGCTGCTGGAACTGTTCGAGGAATGGCGCGGCCAGGCGCTCACCGACCGCGCGGCCCTGACGGCGGCGGCGCGTCTGGAACAGCTGCACCAGGGGCTGCGGCCGCGCATTCGTGCCCTGCGCGCCGAGTTGCCGCCCTTGAGCGAAACCGACCGGCGCGACTTCGAGACCGCCGTGGAGCTGCTCTTTCGCTTCACCGGCGAATGGCACGGCTATCTGCAGACCCACGCTTCCCTGGCCGCGCCGCGGCACAGTCGCGAGCAGTGGAAGCCGCGCTTCGTGGCCAAGGCCAATGCCCTGGGCGCGGCGGTCACCGGTATCCGCAGCGCCTTTCTGGTACTGGTGCTGGGCGCCTTCTGGATCGCCAGTGCCTATCCCAGCGGCGGCATGCTGGCGCTCAACGCCGCAGCCGTCTCGGCGCTGGCCTCGGCCTCACCGGATCCCAAGCGCACCGCGCTGCAGATGGCCGTCGGCGCCAGTGGCGGCGTGGTGCTGGGCTTCTTCCTGACCTTCTTCGTCTTTCCCTGGATCACCGGCCTGCCGCTGCTGCTGCTGACCCTGGCGCCAGTGTTCATGCTCGGCACCTGGATCTCCCTGCGCCCGGGCTGGATGGGCTATGGCCTGGGTTGCCTGGTGTTCTTCTGCTTCACCTCGATTCCCGACAATCCGCCGGTCTACGACGCCTACGCCTTCATCAACAACGGCATCGCCGTGGTCCTGTCGATGGTGATCACCGCGGCGGTCTCGGCGGTGCTGCTGCCGCCCAACAGCCCCTGGCTGTGGCGCCGGCTGGAACGGGACCTGCGCCAACAGCTGGTGCGGGCGGTGAGCGCGCCGCTGCCGCACCTGGCACCGGCCTTCGAGGGCCAGACCCGCGATCTGCTCAACCAGGCCTATGGCGTCAGCGCCGGGCGCGGCGAGGCGCAGCGGCGCCTGATCGGCTGGGCCTTCGCGGTGCTGGAAATCGGCCATGCGGTGATCGAGTTGCGCCAGCTGCAGGCGGGCCTGCCGAACGCACCACGCTATGCCGAGGGCAGCGCCTGGCGCCAGGCCATCCGGGTGCTCGGACGCGCCCTGGTGCGTCTCTTCCTCAAGCCCGGCGCGGAACATCTGCGCCGGGCGCTGGCGGCGGTGGATGCGGCCCTGGCCGCCGTGACGGTCGTGACCGAACCGCCGGAACTGCCCTATGACGAGTCGCCGCTGCGCCAGGTGCAAAGCGACCTGCACTTCATCCGCAGCGCCCTGCTCGATCCCCAGGGGCCGCTGGCCCACTATCTCGAGATCCCCCATGCCACGTGAAATCGCCTTCCACGGCCTCTACCTGCCCACCGTGACGGTGCTGTTCCTGGTCGCCGCCCTGCTCGCCTGGGCGCTGGACCGGGTGCTCGCCGCGGTCGGTCTCTATCACGTCGTCTGGCATCCGGCGCTGCTGCGCCTGGCCCTGTTCATCTGCCTCTACTGCGCCCTGGCGCTGTGCGTCTATCGCTAGGACTCCTGCCATGATCCTCAAGAAACTCTTCGGCGTGCTCTTTACCCTGCTGGTGGTCTGCCTGGCGCTGATCCTCGGTCGGCTGCTCTGGGTGCACTACATGAACGATCCCTGGACCCGCGACGGCCGGGTGCGCGCGGAGGTCATCACCATCGCGCCCGACGTGGCGGGCCTGGTGACCGAGATCGCCGTGCGCGACAACCAGTGGGTCAACAAGGGCGACCTGCTGCTGCAGATCGATCCGGAACACTACGAGATCGCCGTGCATCAGGCCGAGGCCTCGGTCGCCGCGCGCAAGGCCACCCTGGCCATGCGTCAGCAGAACGCCCGCCGCCGCGCCGACATCGACAGCCTGGTGGTCTCTCGCGAGAATCGCGAAGACGCCAGCAGCGCGGCCCTGGCCGCCGAGGCCGATCTGCGCCAGGCCCAGGCCCAGCTGGAATCGGCGCGCCTGAACCTCAAGCGCACCCGGGTGCTGGCCCCCGTGGACGGCTACGTCACCAACCTCTCGGTGTTCAAGGGCGACTATGCCGCCGCGGGCGCGCCCAAGCTGGCCGTCATCGACGCCCATTCGTTCTGGGTCTATGGCTATTTCGAAGAGACCAAGCTGCCCCATGTGCGGGTCGGTGCAGCGGCGGAGATGCGCCTGATGAGCGGCCAGACGCTGCAGGGCCACGTGGAAAGCATCGCCCGCGGCATCTATGACCGGGACAACCCCCAGAGTCGTGAACTCACCGCCGATGTGAATCCCACCTTCAACTGGGTACGCCTGGCGCAGCGGGTGCCGGTGCGCATCGCCCTGGACCCGCTGCCCGAGGGCCTGCTGCTGGCGGCCGGCACCACCTGTACCGTGGTCCTGGAAGACGCTCGCGGCGAACGTTCCTGGTGGGACGCCTTCTGGCAGGGTTGAGTCCTGCCGAACGTCCGACTTTTGCCTCTCCCAAACGACAACACCCCTGACGTCGGCAGGTTTCGCTAGAGACGAAACCGGTCGAATTCAGGGGTGTGGTCGTAACCAGCCCAGTCCACCGCGAGTGCGAAAGTACTCCCTGTACTCTTGGAACCCTCCCCTACTGCAGAGCGTCCCGACCATGTGGCCCTTGCGTCTCGGATCAGGAGACGACTTCGAGGTTGTCCATTGAATCGGCTTAAAGCTGCAATCCGATGACAGAGCCTCAGCAGCCGGTCATCACGACCGGCTGCCTGTCTTGCTCACGGACCGAGCGTCAGGGACGACGGCGACCCATGAAGAACGACACCACGAACAGCACCAGGAACAGCACGAACAGGATCTTGGCGATACTGGTGGCGGTACCGGCAATGCCACCGAAACCCAGGACGCCTGCGATGATCGCGATGATCAGGAAAGTGATAGCCCAGCTCAGCATGGTGTTTCTCCTATGTATTGCAAGTGCACTCAGCGGACGACAGCACCTGTCCAGCGAGCAGTGGTTTTATTAGCAAAATCCTGGGTATCCAGACTCGCCATCCGTGGTTCCACATCGGTCAGATCGAGATCCAGACCGTTGAGGTTGTGCGTCTGATTGAGCGCACGACCCATCATCAAAGCACTGAGCAACATCCCGAGTACGACCGCCGCTGCAGCGAACAACACGATCATCAGCAGCATCCACATCATGGTCATGACCTCAGAATACCCAGCGGGTCTGCTTCACCAGACGGTCACCGTTGGACTGTGCCGGGATGGCTTTGAGTTCCCCACGGCCTTGACTTGCCAGCGGCTTGGCTGCGGGCACCATGGCCTGGGCAGCAATGCGGGTGGATGCGATGAGTGCCTGTTCGCGGCTGACGTCCTGGCCCTGGGGGGCGGCGACGGCGGCGCTGGCGAAGCAAGCGAAGAGCGCAGTACCTACCAAGTGCTTGCGAAGGGTCTGGCTGATCATCGGGTATCTCCTGCAATCCGTTGGCCCTGAGGCCGGCTTGCCAAGGAGATTGCAGACTGCGTGCCAGCTTTTCGAAAACTATTTTTTCCTTTAAAAACAACAACTTATGCTTTTTGGCAGAGGCGCCTGCACTTGCACCTTGCAAGGTGCAACGCCTGAACCATTGCGTTTTGCATGATGGCCAGGGGCTGATCTGGAGGCACCGGGCCAGTCCGCTCGACCGCGCGACGGGGAAAGGGAGCCCGAAACCTTCCATTGCCCACCAAAAAATCTGCTTTTTGCCACTTTCTCCCCGGCGGGTTGCGATCTGCACGATGCCCGCGACGGCCTGCCCGGATTGCCCGATGGTCCTGCGGATTGCAACTTGCACGATGTATGATGGACTAACTGCCAGCCCTGTCCTTTAGCGCGTTTCGGCCCCTGCGGCCTGGAGTTCTCCCGTCATGGAACAAACCAGCGGTCGTATCCTTCTTGTGGATGACGAAGCCGCCATCCTGCGGACCTTTCGTTTCTGCCTGGAAGACGCCGGCTACAGCGTGGCCACGGCCAACAGCGCGGCCCAGGCCGAGGCCCTGCTGCTGCGCCAGGTCTACGACCTCTGCTTTCTCGACCTGCGCCTGGGCGCGGACAACGGTCTGGACGTGCTGCAGCAGATGCGCATCCAGGCGCCCTGGATGCGGGTGGTGATCGTCACCGCCCACTCGGCCATCGACACCGCGGTGGACGCCATGCAGGCCGGCGCCGCCGACTACCTGGTGAAGCCCTGCAGTCCCGATCAGCTGCGCATGGCGGCGGCCAAGCAGCTGGAATTCCGCCAGCTCTCGGCGCGCCTGGAGGCCCTCGAGGGCGAGGTACGCAAGTCCAGCGCCGGTCTCGATTCGCGCAGCCCGGCGATGATGAGCATCCTGGAGACCGCCCGACAGGTCGCCACCACCGATGCCAACGTGCTGATCCTCGGCGAGTCCGGTTCCGGCAAGGGCGAACTGGCCCGCGCCATCCACGCCTGGAGTCGCCGCGCCAAGAAGACCTTCGTCACCATCAACTGCCCGTCGCTGTCCGCCGATCTGATGGAAAGCGAGATGTTCGGCCATACCCGCGGCGCCTTCACCGGGGCCAGCGAGAGCACCCTCGGCCGGGTCAGCCAGGCCGATGGCGGCACCCTCTTCCTCGACGAGATCGGCGACTTCCCCCTGGCCCTGCAGCCCAAGCTCTTGCGCTTCATCCAAGACAAGGAATACGAGCGCGTCGGCGATCCGGTGACCCGTCGCGCTGACGTGCGCATCCTCGCCGCCACCAACCGCAACCTGGAACAGATGGTGGCGGAAAACGAATTCCGCGAAGACCTGCTCTATCGCCTCAACGTCATCGTGCTCAACCTGCCGCCGCTGCGCGAGCGCAAGGAAGACATCGTCGATCTGGCCGAGCGCTTTCTCGCCCGCTTCGTCAAGGACTACAACAGACCCGCCCATGGCTTCAGCGAGGCGGCCCTGGACGCCCTGCGCAACTATGGCTGGCCGGGCAACGTCCGCGAGCTGCGCAACGTCATCGAGCGGGCGAGCATCATCTGCGGCCAGGACCTGGTGGACGTCAACCACCTGGGCCTGGGTGACAGCCCGGCCAGCAGCGGCGCCGCCAGCGCACCGCGGGTCGGCGAGGCGCTGAGTCTGGAAGCCCTGGAGCGCGCCCACATCGCCGCGGTGATGGCCACCAGCGAGACCCTCGACCAGGCCGCCAAGACGCTGGGCATCGACGCCTCCACGCTCTATCGAAAACGCAAGCAGTACGGGCTATGAAGCTGCCGATCAAGTTGCACACCCGCCTCTTTCTCAGCATCTCCGCCCTGATCGCCGTGGCCCTCATCGGGCTGCTGGTGGGCCTGGTCAGCGTCCTGCACCTGGCCCGCGAGCAGAGCGTCCAGACCCGCAGCAACCTGGACTTCATCAACCTGACGCTGAACATGCGCCAGGAGTTGAGCAACAGCCTGTTCCAGATGCTCGACGGTGCCCCGGATCCCCAGGTTCTGGTCGCTGCCCAGCAGCGCTTCGAACAGAATCTGCAAATGGTGCAGGGCGAGATGCACAAGCCCGAGCAACTGGCGGTACTGGAAGACGTCAAGCGCCGCTACGAGCGCTTCGCCGACTATCTGCGCTCCCCACCCGGCGGCTACAACCAGTTGCGCGCCGATCCGGATTTCCAGCAGACCCTCGACGCCCTGCGCAATCGTATCTACGACCTGCAAAAGAGCTATGTGGTGACCCTGGAGCGCATGCAGGACGAGGCCCATGACCGGGCGGTGATCATCGCCCTGCTGCTGGCGCTGATCGGCGTGGCCATCCTGGTCACCGGGGTGGTCACCGCCAACGGCATCGCCCGGCGCTTCACCGGGCCCATCGACGGCCTGGCCAAGGCCGCCGAACGCATCAGCCAGGGCAATTTCGACGTCCAGCTGCCCACCTCGCAGATCGCCGAATTCACCCTGCTCAGCCGCCGCTTCGGCAACATGGCCCAGGCCCTGCACCGCCTCAGCCAGACCAATGTCGAGGCCCTGGTGGCCGGCCAGCGGCGCTTGCAGGCCGTGCTCGACAGTATCGACTACGGCCTGGTGATCCTTGATCCCCAGGGCAACATCGAGCACGCCAACCCGGTGGCCTGCCGCCAGCTGGGCTGGAACGAGAATCACCTGGGCGAATCCCTGATCGCCGCCCTGGAACGGCCGGAAATCGAGACCAGCGTGCAACGGGTGCTGGCCGGCGGCGCCCTGGACGCGGCGCCCGAAGACCTGGAGATCCGCGTCGATGATGAGGTGCGGCTGCTGGCCTGGAGTCTGACCCCGGTCAACCACGCCGACGGCCGCAGCGTGGGTGCGCTGATGGTGCTGCGCGATGTCACCGAGCAGCGCGCCTTCGATCGGGTGCGCAACGAATTCGTCCTGCGCGCCTCCCACGAATTGCGCACCCCGGTCACCGGGATGCACATGGCCTTCGGGCTGTTGCGCGAACGCCTCAAGGTGGCACCGGAATCCCGCGAGGCCTTTCTGCTGCAGACGGTGGACGAGGAAACCCATCGCCTGGTGCAGCTGATCAACGACCTGCTGGACTATTCGCGCCACCAGAGCGGTCTGCAGCGTCCGGAAAAGCTGCCGAGCGAGATCGGCGACCTGCTGGAAGAAGCCCGCGCCCGCCATGCCGACGAGGCCCGCGAGCGCGATGTCGAGCTGGCCGTCGAGTTGCTGCATACGCCGCTGCCACGGGTCAGCCTGGACCCCAAGCAACTGGCCCGGGTGTTCGATAACCTGCTGAGCAATGCCCTGCGCCATACCCCGGCCGGCGGCCGCATCGTCATCCAGGCCATGCGCCAGAACGAGCAGCTGCTGATGGCGGTGCAGGACAACGGTGAGGGCATCGCCTACGCCCAGCAGGGCCGGGTGTTCGAACCCTTCGTGCAGATCGGCAGCCAGAAGGGCGGCGCCGGCCTGGGCCTGGCCCTGTGCAAGGAAATCATCCGCCAGCACGGCGGCCGCATCGGCGTCGTCTCCCGCCCCGGCCAGGGGACGCAGATCTTCATGACCCTGCCGACCTGAGCCATCCCGGGCTGCTCTTACGGGCAGCACCGCGCTAGTCGACCCCGCTCCTGCCGGGACGAATGCAGCCAACCGCCTGCTCGGACAGCCCCCTCTCCCTCGGGGAGAGGGTTGGGGTGAGGGCGCCCTTCGCCACGGTGTCCCATTGGAAAAGGCTACGGGGCTGATCCCGCCAAATCGCGGCCATGCCGGTGCGCCGTAGCGACCGCTCCTACAGGAGCCGGACATCCTGTAGGAGCGGCCCATGGCCGCGATCAGCAAAATACCGGAATCCTACCGCAGCGTCCGCGCCAGGGCCTGGCGCCAGCCGGCATAGAGTTCCGGTACCGCGTTGGCGCGGGGTTCGTAGCGGCGACGTGGCCGTTCGAGATCGGCCAGGGCCGCGGCGTCCTGCCACCAGCCCAGGGCGTGGCCGGCCAGGTGGGCGGCGCCCAGGGCCGAGACCTCCGGCGACAGGCTGCAGATCACCGGGCGCTGCAGGAGATCGGCCTGGAATTGCAGTAGCCATTCGTTGCGCGTGGCGCCGCCGTCCACCCAGAGTTCGTCCAGGGCCGTCGGGCTGTCTTGCTGCATGGCGTCGAAGACATCGCGAATCTGGTAGGCGATGGCCTCCAGCGCCGCACGCATCAGGTGCGCCCGTCCGCAATTCTCGCTGAGACCGCAGAACAGCCCACGCGCCTCGGCCCGCCAGTGCGGCGCACCCAGGCCGCCCAGCGCCGGGACGAAGTAGACGCCGCCGTTGTCCGGCAGCGCCGCGGCTTCGGCGGCCAGGGCCTCCAGCTCTCCGGCGCCGCCCAGCAGGCGCGCCGTCCAGCCCACGGCGGCGCCGGTGTGGACGATGTTGCCTTCCAGGGCAAAGGTCGGCGTATCCCCCAGGCGCCAGGCCAGGGTGGTGGCCAGGCCATGGGCGGAGACCACGGGTTCAGCAATGGGTGTCATCAATGAGGAGCCGGTTCCCAGGGTAGCCTTGACCTTGCCCGGGACGAAACCGCCCTGGCCGAACAGCGCCGCATGGGAATCGCCGATCATCGCCAGGATCGGCAGACCGGCCGGCAGCGGACCCTGGGCGCGGGTCTCGCCGAAGCAGCCGGCACTGGGACGGATCTCTGGCAGGGCCGCCCGTGGAATCCCGAACAGACTCAGCAGCTGCGGATCCCAGTCACCGCCGCGCAGATCGAGCAACTGGGTACGGGCGGCGTTGGCCGCGTCGATGAGAAAGCTCGCGCCACCGCTGAGTTGCCAGAGCAGCCAGCTGTCCACGGTGCCCAGGCAGATCTCGCCAGCGGCGGCGCGGGCCGTGCCGTCGGGAATCTGGTCGAGCAGCCAGCGCCATTTGCCGGCGGAAAACATCGGATCCAGCGCCAGGCCACTGCGCTCGCGGATCAGCTCGCCGTGGCCGGCGGCGTGCAAGGCTTCGCACTGCGGCTGGGATCTCTTGCACTGCCAGCTCACCAGGGGGCCGAGCAACTGGCCGCTGCCGCGCTCCCAGGCCAGGGCGGATTCGCGCTGGTTGCTGATGGCGATGGCCGCCAGGGGCGCGTCCGCCTGGGCCAGGCAGTCGCCGATGGCGCCCTGCAGGGCCTGCCAGATGGCCAGGGGGTCCTGCTCGGCATAGCCCGCCTGGGGATGCTGGACGGTCAGCGGCCGGGAACCGCGGGCCACGACCCGACCGGCGCGATCCACCAGGATCGCCTTGGCATTGGTGGTGCCCTCGTCGAGGGCGAGGATCAGCGGTTCGGCGGCCATGGCGGCTCCTTGTTCTTATCGGCTCACTACGCCAGAGCTCAGCGCAGGCGCTGCACCGCGGCGACGATCCCGGCAGCATCGATGCCGTGCTTGGCGCGGGTCGGCCCCCGGCCACCGGCGGCAGCATACTCGCCATCGGCGATGCCCAGGCGGATCAGCGGCACGCCCAGCGCGGCCTCGGCCATCACCTCGGCGACCAGGCTGCCAATCCCGCCGTTGGCGTTGTGCTCTTCTACCGTAACCACCCCGCCGCGAGCGGCGCAGAGGGCTTCGAGCAAGGCCTCGCGCTGCAGCGGCCGGATCGACGACAGGTTGATCACCTGGGCGCTTATGCCCTGCTCGGCCAACAAGCGTGCGGCGTCCACCGCCTCGTGGACCACCGAACCCAGGGCCACCAGGCTGACGTCGTGACCCTGGCGCAGCACATCGACCTGACCGGGGACGAAGCGATAGTCGGGCCCGTGCAGATCGGGCAGCGCCTTGCCGTCCAGGCGGATATAGACCGGACCGTCATGGGCCAGGGCGTGTTCGACGATCTGCCGGCACTCGGCGCCATCGGCCGGGGCATAGATCTCCACGTGGCCGAAGCCGCGCATCACGGCGATGTCGTCGAGGCTGTGGTGGGTGCTGGCCAGGGGACCGTAGCTGGCCCCGGCGTTGAGGCCGAACATCTTGACGTTGGACCTGTTGTAGCAGACGTCCACCTTGACCTGTTCGTTGGCGCGGGAGATCAGGAAGGGCGCGGCGTTGCAGGTCACCGCCACCTTGCCGGCCAGGCCCAGGCCGGCGGCCACCCCGACCAGCGTCTGTTCGGCGATGCCGACGTTGACCAGGCGCTCCGGGAAGCGTTTGACGAAGGGGCCGATCTTGGCCGTGGAGGTGGAATCGCTCACCACCGGCACCAGATCGACGCCGGCGTCCACCGCGGCGATGAAGGCCTCGACCATGACGCTGGCGAGATGGGCTTCGCCCGGGGTCTGGGTATCAGTGGCCATGGTCGAGCTCCTCCAGAGCAGCGGCGATCTCGTCGCCCTTGGGCACCCGGTGGTGCCATTCGGGTTTGCCTTCGATGAAGGAAACCCCCTTGCCTTTGACGGTATTGGCGATCAGCACCTGGGGCTGGCCGCGGTGTTCGCGCAGGGCTTCCAGGTTCTCCACCAACTGGGCCACGTCGTTGCCGTCGCACTCGACCACATGGAAGCCGAAGGCGCGCCACTTCTCGGCCAGGGGCTCCAGCGGCAGGATCTCGGCGGTGGGGCCGGCCAGTTGCAGGCGGTTGTGGTCGACGATCACCGTGAGGTTGTCCAGCCGGTACTTGGCGGCGGTCAGCGCCGACTCCCAGTTGGAGCCCTCGCCCAGTTCGCCGTCACCGGTCAGCACATAAACGCGGCGCGGACTGCCATCGCGTTGCGCGGCCAGGGCGATCCCGGTGGCCACGGGCAGGCCGTGGCCGAGGGCGCCGGTGTTGAGTTCGATGCCGGGGGTCTTCTGCCGCACCGGGTGGCCCGGCAGATGGGAGTCGAAGTGCTGGTAGGTGTCGAGCCATTCCGGCGGAAAGTAGCCGGCTTCGGCCAGGCAGCAGTAGAGACCGCCGACGCCGTGGCCCTTGCTCTGGATGTAGATGTCGCGCCGGGGATCGGCGAGGCGTTCCGGGGCGACGTCGAGCAGGCGGAAGTAGAGAGTGGCGAGGATGTCGGTCTCCGACAGATCCGCCCCGGTGTGGCCGCCGGCAGGCGAAGCGGCGTTGAGCTGGATGACGCGCCGGCGGATCAGCCGGGCCTTTTCGCGAATCTGCGCGACGTCGTACTGGAACGGATTCATCAGGCGACCCCCTCGGGTATCCGAAGCTGCAGTGGAGCAGACGCCTGCCGAGGTTTCAGTGGGCGTCTTATGAATATTTATTCGTCACTGAAAATATATTTATCATTTAGACCTCAATCCACAGGGCCGTCAATAGCCATGAAGGGCCATCGGCGGCCGGGTGAACGGATAGAATGCGGGCCAGGATACGGGATTGCCGAGGCCGTCGCGTTCGGCGCGCGGCGATGAAAAGGCGCTTGACTTCCATCCGGAACAGGCGGAGTCTGAATTAAAAATCAGGCACGCATAAATATTCAGGCGAGCCAGACACAAGAACAATAACCTCAGGAGAAGTGCGTGGACGCCAAAGCCCCGACCGCCTCGCCACCCGCCAAGCCCCTCGCCCGCCTGGCCCTGCGCCTGCCGCGCAACGTCGGCGGTCCGCTGATCGGCCTGGCGCTGCTGATCGCCGTGTTCTCCTTTGCCTCGGAGTATTTCTTCTCCGTGCGCAACGCCCTCAACATCCTCGACCAGGTGACCGTGCTCGGCATCCTGGCCATCGGCATGACCCTGGTCATCGTCATCGGCGGCATCGACCTGTCGGTGGGCTCGGTACTGGCCTTTTCCATGATGCTGCTGGGCTGGCTCTATCAGGACATCGGCTGGCCGCTGGGTCTGGCGATTCCCGCCGCCATCCTCGGCGGCCTGGTCTGCGGCCTGGTCTCGGGCCTGCTCATCGCCCGCGCCCGGCTGCCCGCCTTCATCGCCACCCTGACCATGATGTCGGTGGCCCGCGGCCTGGCCAACATCCTCACTGACGGTCGCCAGATCGTCGGCTTTCCGGACTGGTTCACCAGCCTGGCCACGGTGCGACACTTCGGCTTCCTCTCGGTCACCGTCGGGCTGTTCCTGCTGATGCTGCTGGTGGCCTGGGTGTTCCTGCGCTTTCGCGCCGGTGGCCGCAACCTCTATGCCATGGGCGGTAGCGCCGAGGTGGCGCGGTTGTCGGGCATCAAGGTGCGCACCATCACCATCTGGATCTATGCCCTGAGCGGCGCCCTGGCGGGTCTGGCCGCGGTGGCCATGGCGGCGCGGCTGGATTCGTCCCAGCCCAGCGCCGGCCTGTCCATGGAGCTGGATGCCATCGCCGCGGTGGTGATCGGCGGCGCCAGCCTCAGCGGCGGCGTCGGCAGCGTCGGTGGCACCCTGGTGGGGGTGCTGATCATCGGCGTGCTGCGCAACGGCCTGAATCTGCTGGGGGTCTCGCCCTTCGTGCAGCAGGTGATCATCGGCATCGTCATCGCCCTGGCCGTCACCCTGGACACCCTGCGCCGCCGTAACGGGCAGCGCTAGTCAGATCGGTTTCGTCTCGTCACCGCAGTACAACAATAACAACGGAGTGCCATCCATGCTGACCCCCAAGAAGCTGTTGCTCAGTACCCTGTTCGCCGCCATCACCTGCACCGGCGCCCTCAATGCTCAGGCCAAGGAACTCACCGTGGGCCTGGCCGTGGCCAACCTGCAGGCCGACTTCTTCAACCAGATCAAGCAGGCCGTCGAGGCCGAGGGCAAGGCCAAGGGCATCAAGGTGATCACCGTGGACGCCCAGGGCAATTCGGCGACCCAGGTCAACCAGATCCAGGACCTGATCACCCGCCAGGTCGACGCCCTGATCTACATCCCGGCCGGCGCCACCGCCGCCGGTGTCCCGGTCAAGGCGGCCAAGGCCGCCGGCATCCCGGTGGTGGCGGTGGACCGCAACGCCCCCGACGCCCCGGGTGACACCTTCATCGCCAGCGACAGCGTCGCCGCCGCCCGCACCCTGGCCGAATACGTCGGCAAGGTCACCAACGGCAAGGGCCGCGTCGCCATCCTCCAGGGTCAGATCGGCACCACGCCGGAAAACGATCGCGCCAAGGGCTTCGCCGAAGGCCTGGCCAAGTTTCCCGAGCTGAAGGTGGTCGCCCAGCAGCCCGCCGAGTGGGCCCAGGACAAGGGCTTCGCCGTGGCCCAGGACATGCTCCAGCGCGATCCCAACATCAGCGTCTTCTTCGGCCGTGCCGATGCCATGGCCCTGGGCGCGGCCCAGGCGGTCAAGGTGGCCAACCTCGACCATCCGGTGACCATCGTCGGCTTCGACGGCGACGTGGCCGGCCTCAAGGCCGTGGCCGCCGGCACCCTGTCCGCCACCATGACCCAGCAGACCCGCAAGATGGGGCGCATGGCCCTGGAATCGGCGGTGGCGCTCAAGGAAGGCAAGCAGGTGCCCAAGGAGCAGCTGCAGGAGGCGATCCTGACCACCAAGGACAACGTCGCCCCCTTCATCGAGAACCACCCGTAACCACGATCTGCTGCGCGTCGGCCAACCTGCGTTGAATACAACCTGGATCGCCAGCCCGGTCGGACTGCTCATTTACCACTCGTAAACTTGAGCGCAAGCCCGGTCCGCGTCCTCAGCTGTATTCGCTTTGGTTGGCTCTAGCTCGCGAGATCGTGTTGGCTCCTGCCCAAGGTGCCTCCCTAGGGAGGCACCGTTTCAGCTCCCCCCTTCGGAGGCTCCATGTCCGCCGTCATGCCCCTGGAACAGCCCGCGGCCCTCAGCCTGAGAAACATCGGCAAGAAATACGCCGGCATCGAGGTGCTGAGCGGCGTGGACGTCGACATCCAGCCCGGCGAGGTCCTGGCCCTGCTCGGCGAGAACGGCGCCGGCAAGTCCACCCTGTCGTCGATCATCGCCGGCCTGGTGCCGCCCGAAGCCGGCGGGCGCATGACCTGGCTGGGTCGCGACTATGCCCCGGATTCCCCCGGCGCCGCCCTGGCCGCCGGCATCGGCCTGATCCACCAGGAGATCCGCCTGCTGCCGGAACTGACCATCGCCGAGAACATGTTCGTCGGGCGCCTGCCCATGCGCGGTGGCCGCATCGATCGCGCCTTCATGGAAACCGAGGCCCAGCGCCAGCTGGATCGCCTGGGGCTGAAGGTACCCGCCACGCGCACCGTGGCCGGCCTCAGCGTGGCCGCCCAGCAACTGGTGGAGATCGCCAAGGCGCTGACCCTCAAGGCGCGCCTGCTGATCCTCGACGAACCCACCGCGGCCCTGGGCGGCGAAGAGACCGAGCTGCTATTCGCCCAGGTCGAGCGACTCAAGGCCGAGGGCGTCTCCTTCATCTACATCAGCCATCGCCTGGAAGAGATCGCGCGCATCGCCGACCGGGTGCTGGTCTTGCGCGACGGCCGCCAGATCGCCCTGCACGCCACCGCCCAGGTGCCGGTGCGGCAACTGGTGGAAGAGATGGTCGGCCGCAGCGTGGAGCGCATCTTCCCGGCCATGGCCGCGCCCGCTGCCCGCGAGGTGCTGCGGGTGAAGGGCCTGAGCTGTCGCGAGATGCCGCTAAAACACATCGATTTCAGCGTGCGCGCGGGCGAGGTCTTTGGCGTGGCCGGGGTGGTCGGCGCCGGGCGTACCGAGCTGGTCCGCGCCATCGCCGGCGCGGCCGAGCAGGTCACCGGCGAACTGGTGCTGGAAGGCCAGGCCTGTCGCTTCGCCAGCCCCTACGACGCCATCCATGCCGGCATCGTGCTGGTGCCCGAGGATCGCAAGCAGCAGGGCGTGGTGGTCGATCACGCCATCGAGGAAAACCTCATCTATGGCAACACCGACCTGCTCGCCGGCGGCGGCTGGGTCTCGCCCGGCGGCCTGCGCGCCTTCGCCCGCAAGGCGGTGGCGCGGCTCGGCGTCAAGGGCCAGCCGGAGCAGGCCATCGCCGCCCTGTCCGGCGGCAACCAGCAGAAGGTGATCATCGCCAAGTGGCTGGCGCGCAATCCCAAGGTCTTCATCCTCGACGAGCCCACCCGCGGCATCGACGTCGGCGCCCGCGCCGCCATCTACCAGGTGATCGCCGAACTCGCGGCCACCGGCATGGCGGTGATCGTGGTCAGCTCGGACCTCGACGAGGTCCTCGGCCTGTCGCATCGGGTCATGGTGATGAGCCGTGGCCAGCAGATGGGCATTCTCGAACGTGAACAGGCCACTCCGGTGGCCGTGATGGAACTGGCGACCGCCTGACTAGGAGTTTTCCCATGCGTCTCTTCGATCTCGGCGGCCAGACCGCCTTCGTCACCGGTGCCGGCAGCGGCATCGGCCAGGCCATCGCCGTCGGACTGGCCGAGGCCGGCGCCCAGGTGGCCTGCTTCGACCTGCCCGGCAGCCGCGACCTCGCCGGTACCGTCGCGCGGATCCAGGCCCATGGCCGCCGCGCCCTGGCCCTGGAAGGCTCGGTGACCAGCGCCGCCGACCTGGAAGCCGCCGTGGCCCGTACCGAGGCCGAACTCGGCCCCCTGAGTCTCGCGGTCAACAGCGCCGGCATCGCCAACGCCCAGCCGGCCGAGGAGCTGGAACTGGAGCGCTGGCAGCGCATGCTCGACATCAACCTCACCGGGGTGATGCTCAGTTGCCAGGCCCAGGCGCGGGTCATGCTGCCGCGCGGCAAGGGCGCCATCGTCAACATCGCCTCCATGTCCGGCAGCATCGTCAACCGCGGCCTCCTGCAGGCCCACTACAACACCTCCAAGGCCGGGGTCATCCACCTGACCAAGAGCCTGGCGATGGAGTGGGCCGAGCGCGGCATCCGCGTCAACTGCATCAGCCCCGGCTACACCGCCACGCCGATGAACACCCGTCCCGAGGTGGCCGACCAGGTCAAGATCTTCGAGCAGACCACCCCGCTGGGCCGCATGGCTGAGGTGGAGGAAATGGTCGGTCCGGCGATCTTCCTCTGCAGCCCGGCCGCATCCTTTTGTACCGGGGTGGATCTGATCGTCGATGGCGGCTTCGTCTGCTGGTAACGCCTTTCACGATCTGCTGCGCGTCGGCCAAACGGCGTTGAAAAGACCTTCGGAATGCTCATTTACCGCTCGTAAACTCCGCTTCCTCAGGTCTTTTCGCCTAGTTTGGCTCTAGCTCGCGAGATCGTCGCCTATAGCCCTAGGAGGTTTCACGTGGAACGTCGCTTCGCAGGTCAAACCGTGGTCATCACCGGCGGTTGTCGGGGCATCGGTGAGGGTATCGCCGAGCGCTTCGGGCGTGAGGGCGCCAACCTGGTGCTGGTCTCCAACGCCGAGCGGGTGCATGACACCGCCGCACGGCTGGCCGCCGAGACCGGGGCCGAGGTGCTGCCGCTGGTGGTGGACATCACCGACGAGGCGGCGGTGGCCGACCTCTATGCCCAGGCCGAGTCGCGCTTCGGCCGGGTCGACGTCTCGGTGCAGAACGCCGGGATCATCACCATCGATGCCTTCGACCGCATGCCGCGGGAAGACTTCGACCGCATCCTGCAGGTCAACACCACCGGCGTCTGGCTGTGCTGCCGCGAGGCGGCCAGGCGCATGGTCGCCGCCGGGCGTGGCGGACGCCTGATCAACACCAGCTCCGGCCAGGGGCGCCAGGGCTTCATCTACACGCCCCACTATGCGGCGAGCAAGATGGGCGTCATCGGCATCACCCAGAGCCTGGCCCACGAACTGGCGCGCCACGGCATCACGGTAAACGCCTTCTGCCCCGGCATCATCGAAAGCGAGATGTGGGACTACAACGACCGCGTCTGGGGCGAGATCCTTTCCACCCCGGAAAAGCGCTATGGCCAGGGCGAACTGATGCAGGAATGGGTCGGCAACATCCCCATGAAGCGCGCCGGCACCCCGGCCGATGTGGCCGGCCTGGTGGCCTTCCTCGCCTCGGCGGACGCCGCCTACATCACCGGCCAGGCGATCAATGTGGACGGTGGCCTGATCATGTCCTGATCGACCCCAGGGACGCCAGGCCGCAAAAACCTTGGCGTCCAGCGGGAGGCTGAGGGAAAATAGCGGGAAAATGCGCCTTTCTAACAGCCAAGTGCATGCTTTTTGAGGGTTCGTCACGGCCGCCCCGGCCCGGCAGCCCTGGGTGCAACCTAGCCGCCGGTACCGGAAATCTGGATGAGTAATCTCGAAGAACAACGCCTGCTGACCAAGATCGCCTCCCTCTACTACGAAGAAGGGCTCAAGCAGTCGCAGATCTCCGAACAGCTCGACCTGTCGCAATCCTTTGTCAGCCGTGCCCTGAGCCGAGCGCTCAAGGAAGGCATCGTGCGCATCTCGGTGCAGCGCCCGCGCAACTTCCACCTGGAGCTGGAGCGCCAGCTGCAACAGCGCTACGGCATCCGCCAGGCGATCGTGGTGGAGCCCACCGGTGACGACGAAGAGGCCATCAAGCAGGCCATCGGCTCGGCCGCCGCCCACTATCTGGAAACCAGCGTCACCGAAAAGGACCACATCGGTATCTCCTCCTGGAGCTCCACCATCCGCGCCATGGTCGGCCACATGCACCGCGGCAGCAGTCGTCAAGGCGCGACCGAGGTGGTGCAGCTGCTCGGCGGGGTCGGCAACAAGGGCGCCTTCGAAGCCACCCTGCTGACCCAGCAACTGGCCAACCTGCTCGGTTGCCCGGCCTATCTGCTGCCGTCCCAGAGCATCGAGCAGTCGCCGGAAAGTCGTCAGCGCATCCTGCAGCTGGACGAGGTACGCGAGGTCACCGAACGCTTCGCTCGGCTCACCGTGGCCCTGGTCGGCATCGGCGAGCTGGAACCGTCGCAGCTCCTGCGCAACAGCGGCAACTACCATGGCGAGGCCATGCTGGAAGTGCTCGCCGCCCGGGGCGCGGTGGGCGACATCTGCCTGAGGTACTTCGACGCCCAGGGCCGACCGGTGCTGGACGACAGTGAAGAGACCGTGGTCGCGGTGGACCTGCCGCAACTGCTGAAGATCGACCGCGTGGTGGGCTTGGCCGGAGGCCTGCGCAAGGTCAATGCCATCCGCGGCGCGCTGCAGGGCGGTTATCTGGATGTCCTGGTGGTCGATCTGCGCACTGCCCTGGCGCTGGTCCCCTGATCCACGCAAGCGACTGCCAGAACCGGGCCGGAAAACGCGATTTCCTGCCAAACGGCACACTCGGCACGGAAATCTTTGGCAACATTCGGCAAGGACTGATCCGTAAGCTGTAGGACGACTGTTCTCTGGATAGCGTCCCATGCCCTCAGCGTCCTCGGCTTCGGCCACTGCCCTGCCCGCCTCCCAGCGGGCCGCCGCCCTCTCGGCGCGTCTCGATCGCCTGCCGGCCACCCGCAGTCTGTGGCGCCTGGTGGCCCTGCTGTCCATCGGCGGCTTCTTCGAACTCTACGACCTGTTCCAGACCGCCTACATCAGCCCCGGGCTCCTGCGCGATGGCGTCTTCCAGACCGGCGCGGCCGGGGTGTTCGGGGTCTCCGACCAGGCCGCCTTCGCCGCGGCCACCTTTCTCGGCCTGTTCGTCGGCGCCAGCCTGCTCAGCCCCATCGCCGACCGCTTCGGCCGCCGGGCGATCTTTACCTGGGCACTGGTCGGCTACACCCTGGCGACCCTGGCCATGGGTCTGCAGACCACCGCCCTGGGGCTGATCGCCCTGCGCTTCCTGGTGGGCATCGGCCTGGGCCTGGAGCTGGTGACCATCGACGCCTATCTGTCGGAGCTGGTGCCCAAGGCCATGCGCACCTCGGCCTTCGCCTTTGCCTTCGCCCTCCAGTTCCTCTCGGTGCCGGCGGTGGCGCTGCTGTCCTGGTGGCTGGTGCCCCAGGCGCCGCTGGGCATTTCCGGCTGGCGCTGGGTGGTGCTGTCCAGTGCCGTCTTCGCCCTGTTCATCTGGTGGCTGCGCCAGCGCCTGCCCGAATCGCCGCGCTGGCTGGCGCAGCAGGGCCGGCTGAACGAAGCCGAACAGGGCGTGGAGCGCCTGGAAGCCGCCTGCCAGGCCGACAGCGGCCAGCCGCTGCCGCCACCCGCGGCGATCGTCGAAGAACGCGCCGTGAGCGCGCGCTTCGCGGCGCTGTGGCAACCGCCCTATCGGCGCCGGGTGATCATGCTGATCGTCTTCAACCTGTTCCAGGCCATCGGCTTCTTCGGCTTCGGCAACTGGCTGCCGGCATTGCTCTCCGGCCAGGGCGTGAGCCTGACCCACAGCCTGGGCTATGCCTTCGTCATCACCCTCGCCTATCCGCTGGGGCCGCTGCTGTTCGTGCGCATCGCCAACCGCTTCGAGAACAAGTGGCAGATCGTCGGCTCCGCCCTGGGGACGGTGGGCTTCGGCAGCCTGTTCGCCCTGCAGCAGGGCGCCCTCGGCCTGATCCTCTGTGGCGTCGGCATCACCTTCTGCAACGCCTGGCTGACCTTTGCCTTCCACTCCTACCAGGCGGAGCTGTTCCCCACCGCCATCCGCGCCCGGGCGGTGGGTTTCTGCTATTCCTTCAGCCGGTTGTCCACGGTATTCAGCAGCCTGCTGATCGGCACCCTGCTGGAGCGCCTGGGCACCCCGGGCGTGCTGGCCTTCATCGTCGCCAGCATGCTGATCGTGGTGCTGACCATCGGCCTGTTCGGCCCGCGCACCCGCAACCGGGCGCTGGAAGACATCGCCCGCTGAGGCAGGCCCGCGGTCAGAGGCGGAATTGCCGGACCGCGCCGTTCAGGTCGCCGGCCAGGCGCGCCAGGTCGGTGCTGGCGGCGGCGGTCTGCTCGGCCCCGGCGGCGTTCTGGGTGGAGAGGTCGCGGATGCTGGTGAGGTTGCGATCCACCTCGCGCGCCACCTGGGCCTGCTCCTCGGTGGCCGCGGAAATGCTCAGGTTGCGCTCGTTGATCTGCACGATGTGGCGAGTGATCTCGGCCAGCGCCTCGCCGGCGGCGGCGGCCACCGTCAGGCAGGCACCGGCCTGCTGATTGCTGGTGGCCATGGCGTCCACCGCCTTGTCGGCGCCGCCCTGGATGGCACCGATCATGTCTTCGATCTCGCCGGTGGACTGCTGGGTACGGGCCGCCAGGGCGCGCACCTCGTCGGCCACCACGGCAAAGCCACGCCCGGCATCCCCAGCGCGCGCCGCTTCGATGGCGGCGTTGAGCGCCAGCAGATTGGTCTGTTCGGCGATGCCGCGGATCACGTCGAGCACCCCGCTTATGCGCTGCACCTGGCCCGCCAGGCCATCGATCTCGCCGCTGCTGGAGGCCACCGCACTGTGCAGGGCATGAATGGTGGCAAGGGTTTCCTCGACCCGGCGCTGACCGAGATCGGCCGAGGTGCGCGAATCCTGGGCGGCAGCGCTGGCGGCCGCGGCATTGCGCGCCACCTCCTCCACCGCGGTGGTCATCTGATTGACGGCGGTGGCCGCCTGGGCCAGCTCGTCGTTTTGCCGCTGGATGCCGCGCAGGCCGGTCTCGGTGACCGTCGACAGCTCTTCGGAGGTGGACGCGAGGGTGGTGGACGACAGGGTCAGCCGTTCCAGGGTGCCGCGCAGGTTGTCCTGCATTCGCGCCATGGCCGCCAGCAGCCGGCCGGGTTCGTCGTTGCCGTCACGCTCGATCGTCCGGCTGAGATCGTTGGCAGCGATGCGCTCGGCCACCGCCAGGGCCTTTTCCAGCGGCCCGGTGAGGCTGCGGGTGAAGCGCCAGGCCAGCAACAGGGTACCGGCCAGGGCCGCCACCATCACCGCCACGGTGATGGCGATGGCGTTGTGGTAGCTGGCCATGGAGGCGGCGGCCAGGCGCGTGACCTTGCCATCGACCACCCCGGCGAGTTCGTTGACGGTGGCGCTCAGGGCATTGCCGCTGTGGGCCATCTCGCCGTCCTGCCCGGCCAGCTTGAGCAACTCGGCGTCGTTCTGGTCGTCCAGCGCCTTGAGATAGCGATTCTGGTTGTTCAGGTAGGTGGCCAGCTGGCCGGTCATCCGGGTGTAGACCGCCCGCCCGGAGTCGGTGAGCAACAGGCCGTCGAACTGGCGCACATGCTGTTCCAGGCTGGCCTTGGCCGCGTCGATGGCCTTGTGCACCGCCTGGGTCTCGGCGTTGGAACTGGCCAGCATCAACCCCTGGTTCTGCATGCGCAGACTCAGCAGATCGGCGCGGATCTCGCCGATGGTCTGGACGCTGGGGATGACGTTGCCGACGATCTGCTCCTCGCTCTCCTTGATGACCCGATTCTGGCCCAGGGAAAACAACCCCAGGCCGATCACCAGCAGAGCAAAGAAACCAAAGGCGACCAGGGCCCGCGGGGCGATGTTGAGGGAGCGTAGCTTCACCGGGAAGACCTCGAAAAATGATTAGCCCCCTCATGATCGGCCAAACGGCGCCAGGCTTTAGGGCTCGCCGGCGCGGGATGGACGAAATGCCGCCTAAACCTCCTCCGCCTCGTTTAACCGCGTCTGCGCCAGACGTTTCGCCCCGGCCACGTCGGCCTTGCCGGTTCCCAGTTTCGGCAGGCTGTCCACCGCCACCCAGGCCGAGGGCAGCAGCAGTCCGCCCACCCCCTGGGCCAGCAGGGTCTTCTCCACCGCCGCCGCGTCCAGGGCGCCGGTATGCAGCACCACGATGCGCTCGCCCTTTCGGGCATCCGGCAGATTGACCGCCTGCAGCTCGATCTCCGGATCGGCCACCGCCCTGGCCAGGGCCTGCTCCACGGCGCCCAGGCTGACCATCTCGCCGCCGATCTTGGCGAAGCGCGAATAGCGGTCGACGATGGTGAGAAAGCCGTCCTCGTCCAGCCGGCCCTGGTCGCCGGTCACGTACCAGCGCTCGCCGTCGATCTCGCGGATGGCCTTGGCGGTGCGCTCGGGATCGTTCAGGTAGCCCTGCATCAGTTGCGGCCCGCCGATCAGCACCATGCCGGCCTCGCCGGTGGGCAATTCGGCAAAGGTCTGGGGGTCGACGATCTTGAAGCCGGTCCCCGGCAGCGGCATACCCACGGTGCCGAGCTTGCCGCCGCGCTGCACCTGCAGGTAGCTGACGTCCAGGGCATCGGGCAGGTTGACCGAGGCCACCGGGGCGGTCTCGGTGGCGCCGTAGCCTTCGTAGATGTCCTGGTTGAACTTGAGCTTGAAGGCCTCGCGCACCGCCGGATCCAGGCGTTCGGCGCCGGCCACCACGATGCGCAGACTCTCCAGCATCAGCGGATGCACCTTGGTGTTGCGCACGAACAGCCGCAGGAAGGTCGAGGTGCCGCAGAGCACCGTGGCGCGATGGGTCGCCACCGCCTTGGCGATGCCGGCCACGTCGGTGGGATCGGCCTGGCAGACCACCGGCACCCCCTCGATCAGCGGCAGGAACTGGGTCACCGTGAGACCGAAGGCGTGGAACAGCGGCAGCGAGGCCATGAAGACGTCGTCGTCCTGGGTATTGAGCACGTCCGAGGTCTGCTTGAGATTGGCCATCAGGTTGCGGTGGCTGAGCATCACCCCCTTGGGCGTGCCCTCGCTGCCACTGGAGAAGAGGATGGCGGCGGTGGCCTCGGGATCGTGGGCGCGACTCACCAGCACCTGCAGCATGGCGGTGGGCAGCAGCCAGACCGCCAGCCAGTTGGCCAGCAACTCGGCTTTGCCGATCCCGGCGCGCAATGCCTCCAGATCCACCACCTCGCGCCCGGCGAGCAACTCGTCCACGGGCAGGCCGCGCTGGCGCAGGCGCTCGAGAAAGCGCGTCGAGGTGTAGACGGTGCGGATACCGGCCTGGTCCAGGCCCGACGCCAGGGCCTCGGGCGTGGCCGTGTAGTTGAGATTGACCAGCGTCTTGCCGGCCAGCAGCACCGCCATGTTGGCCAGCATGCCACCGCTGCTGGTGGGCAGCAGCAGCCCAAGATTCGGCTCGGGCCGCTTGCGCATTCGCCGCGCCAGGCAGGCGGCGCCGGTGAGGGCCTGGGCGGCCTTGAGCGGAGCGCCCAGGTCGTCGATCAGCGCCAGGCCATTGGGTCGGCGCTTGACGCTGGCCACCCAGGCATCGGCCAGCGACGGCAGGCCCTGCATGTAGCGCTCCCAGGAGCGGATCGACAGCTCGAAGATCCGCCGCTTGAGCACATCGGCCGGGGTGTCCTTGGCCAGCGCCTTGCCAAAGGCCACCACCACCTCGCGGTGCAGCGGACTGTCGCGCAGTTCCTTGAGCTTGCTGGAAGAGCGGGAGAACTGGCTGCCCCAGAGGCCGCGCAGGTAGAAGGGCACGATCTGCACCTCGGACCCGACCCGCTCGCAGGCCTTTTCGTAGCCGCGGCGGAATTCGCCGAGTTGCCCGGTGCGGCTGATCGCCCCTTCCGGAAACAGGCAGACCACCTCGCCCGCGCTGAGCAACGCCGCCACCTGCTCCAGCGCCGCCCCGGCACCGTTGCCCTGGGCGATGGGCAGGCAGCCCATAGCCTTGAGGAAGGGCTTCAGGTACCAGCGCTCATAGATCGAGCGCAGCATCACGAAGCGCACCGGGCGCGGACTGGCTATCTGCACCATGGCCCAGTCGACCCAGCTGATGTGATTGCCCAGCAGCAGCACCCCGCCCTGGGCCGGCAGGTTCTGCAGCCCCTGCACCTGGATGCGGTAGTGGCGGGTGACCATCAGGCCGAGCAGAAAGCGCACCAGACTCTGCGGCAGCTTCCACACCGTGTAGGCGCCGCCGATCAGCGCCACCGCGGCGATCAGCAGCAGCAGCCAGCGACTGTCCAGGCCGAGCAGGGCGATCACCGCAGTGAGCACCAGAAAGCTCAGCATGGCGACGTTCTGCACCCAGTTGTTGGCCGCCAGCACCGTGCCGAGCTGGTCTTCCCGGGCATGGAACTGGATCAGCGCATTGAGCGGCACGATGAACAGCCCGCCCATCAGCCCGATGAAGACGAAGTTGAGCGCATGCACCAGCGCCGAACTGGGCGCCGGCAGCCACCACAGACCGAGAGCGATGCCCAGCGCGCCCACCGGGATCAGGCCGGTCTCGATACGCCCGCGCGAGGCCCGGCTGGCCAGCGCCGAGCCGAGGGCGATGCCGATCCCGGCGCAGGCCAGGATGCCCTGCAGCAGCAGCACGTTGTCGATGCCCAGGTGATCCTTGGCATAGGCCGGAAAGCTCGCCAGCAGCACCTGGCCCACCGACCAGAACACCGCCAGGCCGATGATCGACAGGCGGATCACCGGATTCTCGCCGATCACCGCCAGGTTCCGCCGGGCGCTCTGCAGCCGCACATAGGCATGCCAGTCGAAGGGCGCGCGCGGCCTGGGCTCTTCCAGCAGCGGCAGGCGATAGAGCAGCGCCACCTCGGCCAGGCTGCAGAGCACCAGCAGCCAGCCCAGCGGGGCGATGTCCTGCAGGATGGCGTGAGGCGTGGCCTGGTCCGCGCCCAGGTGCAGCTGGAAGAAGGCGGTAAAGACCACGGTGCCGGCGAGGATGGCGATGATGGAATTGGCCTGCACCAGGCCATTGCCCTCGGCCAGCCGCTGCTTGCCGAACAGCGCCTTGATGTAGCCGTACTTGGCCGGCGAATAGAAGGTCGCCTGGATGGCCAGCAGGAGCGTCATGGCAAAGGCCAGCTCGAACAGCCCGGCGTAGTAGGCCAGGGTGATGCCGAGGGTGATGGCCACCGCCGCCCAGCCGCCGAGGCGCAGCACCCGCACCTTGGCGAAGCGATCGGCGACATGGCCGGAAGGGCTGAACAGCAGGATGAAGGGCAGCAGCATCATGCCGTTGACCAGCGCGGTCAGCACCACCTGGGTGGAACCGTCATAGACCTTGAACACGGTGTTCTGGATGACGATCTTGTGGCCAAGATCGACGAAGGCGTTGAGAAAGACGGCGATCAGGTAGGGCCAGGCCCCCTTGATCCGGTGCAGCTTGTCCATGCGGAGTCTCTTTCGAGCAGGGGAGTCCGTAGCCTGAGTGAGACGCTCAGGCAGCGCAAGCAGCGCCATTGGTCAACAAATATGCGAATCAGGGCTATACAAGCTCGCGAAAGCGCGTATGGTGTAGGCACTGCTACTGCAATAGTTACTCGATACCTGCTTGATGTTGCTTCATTTTCATCTCCTGGCTCGTCTCACTCTCGCATTACAGTCCCGCTAGCGAATGTCTCGCTAACGTGGTTGTTCCCCCTACATCCTGGAGATACTCATGTCCAATCGTGAAAATGGCACCGTCAAGTGGTTCAACGATGAGAAAGGCTACGGCTTCATCACCCCGGAAAGCGGCGCCGACCTGTTCGTGCACTACCGCTCCATCGAAAGCGCCGGCTTCAAGAGCCTGAGCGAAGGCCAGAAGGTCACTTTCGTGGCTGTCAAAGGCCAGAAGGGTATGCAAGCTGACCAGGTTCAAGTCGTCTAACGACTGATCCGGTTGCAGAAAGGCCCCACTTCGGTGGGGCTTTTTCGTTTCTGGGATTCGGGTTTTGCGGGATTGCCCATCTCCGCCACAAAGACGCTGACTGCCCAAACCACCCAAAGCCTCAGGCGCGCCCAATGCCCCTTCCAGCAGGGCGAACGCAGTCGTTGCGCAAGGGGTCGAGCGGCATGGATGCCGCGAGAGTCGCGAGGGCCATGGAAGGCCCTTCGCGGCGGGCCCCTGGAGCGGCGATGGAGGGAGTGGACCCCGGCGCAGCCGGGGCCGGATGGAGGGGCAAGCGTTTTTGGTTACTTTTGTCCGGGGCGCGCAGCCGCGACTGGCAAAAGTGACTCGCCCGAGGGGGCGAAACAAGAGGTAGCCGCAAACCTCGATAATCAGCCAAACAGCCCTGGCATTGGCTTACCCCTTGTCATACGCACGCTCCAACGCCTCATTGAGCGTCCGCACCACCTTCACCCGGGCGAACCTCTTGTCGTTGGCCTCCACCAGGGTCCAGGGCGCGATGGCGGTGCTGGTCTGGACCACCATGTCGTTGACCGCCTGGCTGTAGAGATCCCACTTGTCCCGGTTGCGCCAGTCGTCCTCGGTGATCTTGAAACGCTTGAAGGGCGTTTCCTCGCGGGCGCGAAAGCGTTCGAGCTGGGTGTCCTGGTCGATGGCCAGCCAGAACTTGGCCAGCACGATGCCGGCGTCGTGGAGCTGTTCCTCGAAGTCGTTGATCTCGCCATAGGCCCGCTGCCAGTCGGCGACGGGCGTCAGCTCCTCGACCCGCTCCACCAGTACCCGGCCGTACCAGGAGCGATCGAAGATGGTGAAGTTGGCCTGCCGCGGGATGTGCCGCCAGAAGCGCCAGAGATAGGGCTGGGCCAGCTCCTCGTCGCTGGGTGCGGCAACCGGGACGATGCGGTACTGGCGCGGATCCAGGGCGCCGGTGACCCGGCGGATGGCGCTGCCCTTGCCGGCGGCGTCGTTGCCCTCGAAGGCCGCCACCAGGGCGTGGCGGCGATACTTCTTGTCGCGCAGCAGGCGCGCCAGGCGCGCCTGTTCGGCGAGCAGCTGGTCTTCGTAGTCGGCCTTGTCCAGGCGCTGGGTCAGATCCATGGCTTCCAGCACGCCGCGGCCATCCACCGGCGGCGGTACCACGGCGGCGGCCCGGCGCTGCTTGCGCGGCTTGTTGGCCAGGGCGCGCTGCAGCGCCTTGAGCAGCACGGTGCCGACGGTCAGGCTGCGAAAGCGCTCGTCGAAGCCGGGCACCACGTGCCAGGGGGCGTAATCGTGGTGGGTTCGCCGCACCACCCGTTCGCCCTCCTTGACGAAGCGGTCGTAGACCTTGGCCTGGCGCCAGTCCAGTGGACTGAGCTTCCAGCCCAGGCGGGGATCGTTCTTGAGGTGCTTCAGGCGCTGCTTGAGCTGCGGCTTGGAGAGGTGGAACCAGAACTTGAGGATCAGCGCACCTTCGTCGGCCAGCATGCGCTCGAAGCGTTCCGCCTGGCCGATGGCGGCATCCAGCTCGACGCGACTGAGTTCCTTGTTGACCCGGCCGTGCAGCATCTGGCTGTACCAGTTGCCAAAGAAGACGCCGGTCCGGCCCTTGCCCGGCAGGCGCTGCCAGTAGCGCCAGGCTGGTGGATGCTGGCGCTCCTCGGCGGTGGGCTGGAGAAAGGTCTCGACGCGGATCAGGCGCGGATCCATCCACTCGTTGAGCAGCTTGACCGTCTCGCCCTTGCCCGCCCCCTCGATGCCATTGATCAGCACGATCACCGGGAAACGGCCCTGCGCCTTGAGTTCGTACTGGGCGGCCAGCAGCGCCTCGCGCAGCTTGGGCAGCTTGGCGTCGTAGGTGGCCTCATCGAGCAGGTGTTCGTTTTCGGCGGCTTCGAACATCCGGATCTCCTTGCGCAGGTGGTCGGGCAACTATAGCCCTTCTGACCCGGCCTGCGGCAGGCGGTGCCCCGCACCAGGCGGCATGAAGGAAATATGACGTTTAGATGAAATTTGGCATCTCCCGCTGTCGTGGAGGTCTTTCATACCGTTACGCTCCCGCGCAAGCGGGTGCGGCAGTCCACCCTATTGAGGAGAGTTCGATGGCCTTTCGTTTCGATGCACGGCAACCGGCTGACGAGGAAGTCCGCCGCGTGGTGACGGATCGTCTGGTGCAGGCTGAAGCGTCCCTGGCGAGCGGTACCCCCAAGGGCGTCCACGAGACACGCAAGCGCCTCAAGGAATTGCGCGCCCTCCTGCGGCTGCTGCACGGCGCCCTGGGCAAGCGCGCCTTCGCCAGTCGCAATCGGCGTCTGCGCGACCTGGGCCGGGAGCTGTCGTCGTTGCGCGACAGCGCCGCCCTGGTGGAAAGCTGGGACAAGCTGGGCGAATCCGATCGCAAGAGATTCGCCTCGCCGGCCATGAAGCGCGTGCGGCAGCGGCTGCAGGAGCGCGCCGACCAGCAGATCGCCGCGGCCAGCGGCCATCCCGAACTGCTCGAGGAACTGACCGCCATGCGTGAGGAGGTGGCCGGCTGGAAACTGTCCGGCAAGGGTTTCGCCCTTTTCGCCCGCGGCCTGGAAGACAACTACAAGGCCGGGCGCCAGGCGCTCAAGACCGCGCGCGACAAGCCCACCGACGACACCCTGCACGACTGGCGCAAGCGGGTGAAGGATCACTGGTATCACACCCAGTTGCTCGCCGCGGCCTGGCCGGCGGAATTCAAGACGCGGCAGAAGAGCCTCAAGCGCCTGTCGGAATACCTGGGTGACGATCACGACCTGGCGGTGATGCAGCAGCTGCTGGTGGACGAGCCGACCCTGTTCGGCGCCAGCAACACCCGCCTGGCGATCGGCGAAAGCCTGGCCCAGCAGCGCGAGCGGCTGCAGGCGAAGGCCTTTTCCCTGGGCCTGCGACTCTATCTGGACAAGCCCACCGCCCTCGCCGAACGCTGGCGGGATCTCTGGCGGCTGGCCAGCCGCCCCTATGCCCCGCGCAAGACCAAGGGCCAGAGCGCCAAGGCCCCTGCCGGACTGCTGCCGCACCTGGTCGAGGAATCGTCAGTCTAACGTCTGGACCAGACGGGATTTGTCGCGCGTGCTGGTGGTCCAAGTCCGGGCATACCACCACGACGAGGTCTCGCGATGAAATCCAAGCTGCTCGCTTCCCTGTTTGCCTGTTCCGTCCTGGCCAGCACCGCCGCCCTGGCCGATCAGCCCGGCGCCGACTGGATGCCCATGAACGACGTCAAGTCCAAGCTCATGGAGCAGGGCTACACCTCGATCACCAAGATCGAAGCCGATGACGGTCAGTGGGAAGGCGAAGGCATGAAGAAGGATGGTATGAAGTACGACTTCCATGCCGACGCCAAGACCGGCAAGATCACCAAGGAAAAGATGGACATGTGATCTCTCGGGGATCCGGCCACGCGCTCGGATCCCCACCGACACCTGAGCCTCTTCCTGCCCGCTCTCTGCCTGGTCGGCTCGTCCTGAGCCACCTTCTTGTCACCTAGGAACCCCCATGTACAGTACCGCTTTGGTCGAGCTGCTGCGCACCCACGAGCGGTCGCTGCTCGATGCCTGGATCGGCGCCCAGCGCGCGGCCGGCATGCGCATCGACCTGCTCGATGAAACCACCATCCTGGCCAACTCCGCCGAATTGCTGCGCCGCATCACCGTGGCCGCCGCCCAGGGCCTGGGCAATCTGCGCGAGCCGCACTGGCAGCCGGTGCGCGCGCTGCTGGAGCGCTTCTCCTTCGACCAGAGTCGCGCGGGCCTGACGCCCGCGCAGACGGCGACCTTCGTCTTCTCGCTCAAGGAACCGCTGTTCAACCTGATCCAGAACGAGTGCGACGATCCCCTCGCCGAGATCTGGGCCGCCACCCGGCTGATCGACGATCTCGGTCTGTACAGCATGGAAAGCTTCATGAGCGGCCGCGAGACGGTGATCCGCGAGCAGCAGGAAAGCATGCTGGAACTGTCCACCCCGGTGGTGGAGCTGTGGGACGGCATCCTGGCCATCCCGCTGATCGGCGCGCTGGACAGCAACCGCACCCAGGTGGTGATGGAGTCGCTGCTGGAAAAGATCGTCCAGACCGGGTCGGACATCGCCATCATCGACATCACCGGCGTACCCACGGTGGACACCATGGTCGCCCAGCACCTGCTCAAGACGGTGACCGCCGCCCGGCTGATGGGCGCCCAGTGCATCATCAGCGGCATCCGCCCGCAGATCGCCGCCACCATCGTCCACCTGGGCGTGGACCTGGGCGACGTCATCACCAAGGCGTCCCTGGCCGATGCCTTCCGCCTGGCCCTGCGCCAGCAGGGCGTGCGCCTGGCAGCCCCGGCCGCCAAGGGTTAGGGAGCGCCTCATGATCGAGCGGATTCCGATTCTCAAGCTTGGACCCTTCCTGCTGCTGAGCATCCAGGTGGACATGCACGACCAGCTGGCGCTGGACCTGCAGGAAGACCTCACCGAGCAGATCGTGCGGCACAAGGCCAAGGGCGTACTCATCGACATCTCGGCGCTGGAAATCGTCGACTCCTTCATTGGCCGGATGCTCTCCCACATCGCCCAGGTCTCGCGCATCCTCGATGCCAAGGTGATCGTGGTCGGCATGCAGCCGGCGGTGGCCATCACCCTGGTGGAACTGGGGCTGTCGCTGGAAGGCATCGCCACGGCGCTGAACATGGAAAAGGGCATGCGCCGGCTGGAAGCCATGGTCGCCGCGGACGAATCGCTGGAGGAGTCAGAGGGTGGCGAAGACACAGACGCTTCCACTCCGCCAGGAGACTGACATCGTGCTAATCCGTCAGCAGGTGCGCAAGGTCGCCGAAGCCATCCGCCTGGGCCTCATCTCCCAGACCAAGATCGTCACCGCGGCCAGCGAGATCGCGCGCAACGGCTTGGTCTACGGGCTGGGCGGGGAGTGCCTGATCGAGGAGACGCTGCGCGCCGGCAAGCCGGCGATCCGCCTGGTGATCCGCGATCACGGCCCGGGCATCGCCGATCTCGAGCGCGCCATGGTCGACGGCTACACCTCGGGCAAGGGCCTGGGCCTGGGCCTGTCCGGTTCGCGGCGGCTGGTGGACGACTTCCACATCGACAGCCAGCCCGGCCAGGGCACCACCGTCGAACTCTGGAAGTGGCGATGAACGACCAACCGTGCAGCCTGGTGCTGCCGGTGAGCACCAGCGTCCATGTCGATGCCGCCCGGCGCGCCCTGGTCCGGCTGGCCGGCACCGTCACCGCCGACGAAACCCTGCTCGGGCGCCTGACCATCGTCGCCCAGGAGCTGGGCTACAACCTGGTCCGCCATGCCGGGCACGGCGAACTCCTGGCCACCCTGGGCGGCGAAGGGGTGCTCGATGTCCTGGCGGTGGATCGCGGCCCGGGCATGCACGACGTCGCCCGCTGCCTGAGCGATCACTACAGCACGGCCGCGACGCTGGGCGCCGGCCTGGGGGCGATTCGCCGGCAGGCCGATGTGTTCGACATCCATTCGCGACCGGGTCAGGGCACCGTGGTGCTGGCGCGCTTCCATCTGGCCGGGACGCCTGGCAGCCGGTTGCAGCATGGCGCCCTGTGCACGCCGCACCCCGAGGAGCAGCTCTGCGGCGACACCTGGGCGGTCAGCGGGCGCCGCTTGCTGGTCTGCGACGGCCTCGGCCATGGCCAGCAGGCCGCCACCGCCAGTCGCCGGGCGCGGGAATTGTTCCTGCGCCATGGCGCGCACCTGCCCCTGCAGCGGCTGATGGAGAATCTGCACCAGGCACTCATGGAAACCCGCGGCGCCGCCCTGGCGCTGGCCGAGCTGGACCCGGATCAGGGCCAGGTGAGCTTTTGCGGCATCGGCAACATCGCCGGGCGCCTGCTGGGCAACACCACACGCAGCCTGGTGTCCAACAACGGCACCCTGGGCTACCGGATCGGGCGGATCCAGACCTATACCTACCCCTGGACGCCCGGCACCCTGCTGGTGCTGAACTCCGATGGCCTGACGTCCAAGGTGGGACTGGGCGAGCACTCCGGGCTCGGGGCGCGCCATCCGGCGCTGATCGCCGCCCTACTGCACCGCGACTTTCGGCGCTCCGCCGACGATGCCACCGTTCTGGTACTCAAGCATGTCTGACGTCTTGCCCCTGCTGACCCTCGCCCTGCACAGCGAGCAGGACATCGTGCACTGCCGCCAGGCCGCCAAGCGCCTGGCCGCGGCCATGGAGTGGCCGGCGCTGGAGCAGATCCGCCTGGCCACCGCGGTCTCCGAACTGGCGCGCAACATCCACCAGTACGCCGGCAGCGGTCACTTCGACTTCGCCCTGCTGCGTGGCGAAGACCTGCGCCTGCGCGGCCTGGAGGTGCGGGCGGTCGACCAGGGTCCGGGCATCGCCGAGATGGAGGCCATCCGCGCGGGCAGCTATCGCTCCAGCACCGGCATGGGCATCGGCCTGCGCGGCGCCCAGCGGCTGTTCGACGACTTCGACATCCAGACCTCCCCTGCCGGCACCTGCATCACCGCCCGCAAGTACCAGGCGCCGCGACCCTTTCCCGAGGCGGAGCAGCTCCAGGCGCTGACGGCAGAGCTGCAGGGCAGTCCGCCACCGGATCCCTACCAGCAGATCCGCCTGCAGAGCGAAGAGCTGCTGCTGACCAACACCGAGCTGCAGGTGCGCCAGTCGGAACTGGAGGTCACCAACAAGGAACTGGAAAACACCAACCAGGGCGTGGTGGCGCTCTATTCCGAACTGGAAAAGGCCACCCAGGAGCTCAAGGAGGCCAGCGAGGCGAAGACCCGTTTCTTCTCCAACATGACCCATGAGTTCCGCACCCCGATCAACATCATCGAGAATGTCGCCAAGCTGCTCGCCAGCGGCGTGGACGGGGCGCTCAATGCCGAACAGCAGCGCCAGGTGCGCTTCATCAGCGACGCGGCGCTGGAATTGGCCAATCTGGTCGGCGAGTTGCTGGCGCTGGCCGAGGTGCAGTCCGGCCGCCTGACCATCGTGCCCCAGCCCTTTGCGCTGGGGCCTTTCATCGATCGCCTCGAACAGTTCGCCGCGGCCCTGGCGCCGCGCTATCCCCAGGTCAGCTTCAGCGTCGCCCCGCCGCCGGCCGGGGTGCTGCTGGATACCGACGAGAGTCGGCTGTTCCAGGTGCTGCGCAACCTGATTTCCAACGCCTTCAAGTACACCCCCCGGGGCCAGGTGCGCATCCAGGTGTTCCAGCCCGACGACGCCAGCCTGGAATTCCTGGTGGAAGACAGCGGCATCGGCATCGCCGCGGCGGATCAGCAGAAGATCTTCGAGGAATTCGAGCGGATCCGTTCGCCGCACCTGACCCATGTCGAAGGCACCGGCCTGGGCCTGCCCCTGGCGCAGCGCCTCGCCGTGCTGCTGCGCGGCGAGCTGTCCCTCGACAGCGAAGTCGGCCGCGGCAGTCGCTTCACCCTGCGCCTGCCGCGCCACTACGCCAGCCACCGGGCCGCCGAGCCGGAGCCCGATCTCAGCGGCCTCACCGTGCTGGTGATCGAGGACAACGAGGGCGATCGCTATCTGGTCCGGCGCACCCTCGAACGCCTCAATCCGGTCCTGCTGGAGGCGGACAGCGCCCGCAGCAGCCTGGACCGGCTCAATGCGGTGCGCCCGGACATCATCATCCTCGACCTCGACCTGCCCGACATCAATGGCGAGGACCTGCTCGCCAGCATGGACTGGAGCATGCACCGGCGGGTGCTGATCAACACCGCCCAGCCCCTCGACGAGGCGGGCCGCCAGCGCCTGCAGGACTACTGCCACGCCATCCTGTTCAAGCACGCCCCCGATCACGCCGAGCGGCTGCTGGCCGAGGTCTGCGCCCTGGCGCGGAGCCTGTCCGATGACTAGTGCCCCGCGCCGCATCGTCATCATCGACGACACCGAGGCCAATCGCTATGTGCTGCGCAAGATCCTCGGCAGCCAGAGCCACTACGAGGTGCTGGAAGCCGCCAGCGGTGCCAGCGGCCTGGCGCTGATCGACGAATCCGTCGAGTTGGTGATCATCGACGTCAATCTGCCGGACACCACCGGCTTCGAGCTGATCCAGGCCATCGAGCACAAGTGCGGCTGGGGCCGGCTGCCGGCCATCATCAACATCTCGGCCACCTTCGTCTCCGGCAGGGACAAGGCCCAGGGCTTCAACACCGGGGCCCAGGCCTACCTGACCCACCCGATCAATCCGGAAGAGGTGCTGGCCACCGTCGGCGCCCTGCTCAAGGCCAGCTCGCGGGTCGGCCACATGGAGCAGCAGCGCAATTCGGCCATCGCCCGCAGCGAGAATCTGCAGGCGGAAAAGGTCATGCTCGAACGCTTCATGAGATCGCTCAACCACGACCTGCGCTCGCCGCTCACCGCCGCCACCATGGTGGTCAACCTGATGCAGCGCAATCCGGCGCGGCGGACCGACGATCTCTTGCAGACCCTGCACGACAACCTGCAGCGCATGAACCAGATGATCACCGACGTGCTGGACATCAGCCACATGAGCCTGGGCGGCGGTGTCCGCCTCAGCGGCGATCCGCTGATGCTGGGTCCGCTGCTGAACGACGCCGCGGCCAACCTGCGCCTGCAGTTCGCCAATCACCTCGACCTGAGCCTGGAGACCCCGGCGCAGGAGGTGCTGTGGGACAGATACGCCTTCCTGCGCATCTTCGACAACCTGGTGCTCAACGCCGCCAAGCACGGCGAGGCGGGAACGCCGATCCGGGTCCGCCAGTGGCTGGCCGACGACCAGGTCATGCTGGAGTTGCGCAACCTCGGCCAGTTTCCCGACGAGGTCCTGGCCAACCTGGCCACGCCCTATTTCATCTCCACCCGCAGCGACAAGCGCGGCTGGGGCCTGGGCCTGCCCATCGTCAAGGCGCTCAGCGAAAGCTTCGGCGGCGAGGCACGTTTCGCCAATGGCACGGGCGAGGTGGTCATCACCCTGCACCTGCCGCTGCGGCTGGCCTAGCGACTTTCGGGGCAGCGCGCCGCGATTATCCTGGTGCCGGTAGCGTGGAAAACCGCACAACGTTTTCCGCTGGTGCAAGACAGGACTTGGGCGACGTGGACAAGGCTGCGCCGTTGTCCACGCTACGGGGCTGCCTCTAGCTGTTGGGCTTCGACGGTGGAGCTGTCTCAGCCTAATCTACGATCGTTAGAGATCGCTTTCTTCGACCTTGCGGACCTTGCTGGCGTCGAGGGTGTAGGACGCCTCGGCCAGGGCGTTGTCGACCGCTTCGGTGTGCAGGGTGCCGATGACCCAGTAGGGCTCGTAGATGTCGGGAAGCGGCACGCCCTTGGGGTAGCGCACCAGCACGATCTGGTTGGGCGGCGGCGGCGGGACGTGGATGCAGGCGCCCGGGTAGGGCACCAGGAAGAATTCGCGGAAATTGCCCTTGGCGTCGGTTTCCAGCGGCACCGGGAATCCCCCCAACCGAACGTTCTTGCCATCCAGGGCGGCCACGGTGCGGGTGGAGTGCATCACCTCGGGCAGGCCGTTGTCCTTCTGCTTGAGCCCGCCCGGTGAGCCGAAACCGCCTGGCGCCTCGGGGCTGTTGTGGCTGATCTCGGGCATGGTTTCCAGGGCGTGGCGATCCTCCGCGGTGAGCAGATCGAGCCAGTTGGTTTCCGGGGGTTCGCCCTTGGCGGCATGGGTCAGCAGCGGCAGGCTGGCGAGCAGCAGGGTGATGAGCAGTCTGGGCATGGTCGGCAGGTCGGACGCAAAAGTCCGAGTGTGAGGCGCGCTGGGTCAGGGGTCCAGTCTCCAGGCCGCAAAGCAGAGCCTCGCCCATGAAAAAGCCCCTGGGTCGACGGGCGACACCAGGGGCGAAAACGCTGTGCTACTTGGCTTCGCCGAGGCGAAGCGGCGTCTTAGCGACGCTTGGTCACCATGCCGTAGATGAACAGCACGATGATGGCGCCGACCACGGCACCAATGAAACCTGCGCCTTCACCGGCACGGTAGATGCCCAGAGCCTGGCCCAGGTAGGTGGCGACCACGGAGCCGACGATGCCCAGGATGATGGTCATGATCCAGCCCATGCTGTCGTCGCCCGGCTTCAGGAAGCGGGCAACCAGGCCGACGATGAGACCGATGATGATGGTTGCGATGATGCCCATGTGAAGAATCCCCTGTTTGAGTGCTGGTAAGACAACGCCGGTCAGCAGGCGTCGTTGTAGTCTCCGACCACCGGTGATCCGTCGAGGTTCAGGGGAAAACGGCTTCCGTGTGCGGAAGCCGTCTGGCATCAATCCTGGATCAGGGCTTCCAGGGCGGCGATGCGGGTCTGCAGGGTCGCGGCATCGGCGCTGCGCAGGGTGGCGTGACCGACCTTGCGCCCGGCCTTGAAGGCCTTGCCGTAGTGGTGCAGGTGGCAGTCTTCCAGAGCGGTGACGGCGGCCACCGGCGGTACCGAGCCGATGAAGTTGACCATGGCGCTCTCGCCAACCTTGGCGGTGGAGCCGAGCGGCAGGCCGGCCACGGCGCGCAGGTGGTTCTCGAACTGGCTGCACTCGGCGCCTTCGATGGTCCAGTGCCCGGAGTTGTGCACGCGCGGGGCGATCTCGTTGGCTTTCAGGCCACCCTCGACCTCGAAGAATTCGAAGGCCAGCACGCCGACGTAGTCGAGCTGCTCCAGCACGCGGCGGGCATAGTCTTCGGCCAGCGCCTGCAGCGGGTGGTCGGAGCTGGCCACCGACAGGCGCAGGATGCCGCTCTCGTGGGTGTTGTGCACCAGCGGGTAGCAGGCGACCTCGCCATCACGACCGCGCACCGTGACCAGGGAGACCTCGCCAGTGAAGGGCACGAAGCCTTCCAGCAGCAGGGGCACGCTGCCCAGCTCGGCGAAGGCGTCGGTGACGTCTTCCGGCTGGCGCAGGACCTTCTGGCCCTTGCCGTCGTAGCCCAGGGTGCGGGTCTTGAGCACCGCCGGCAGGCCGATACGGGCCACGGCAGCGTCCAGGTCGGCCTGGGAGAGGACGTCGGCGAAGGCCGGCGTGGGGATCCCCAGGTCGCGGAACATGGACTTCTCGAACAGGCGGTCACGGGCGATGCGCAGGGCTTCGGCGGACGGATAGACCGGCACGAACTGGGAGAGGAAGGCCACGGTCTCGGCCGGGACGCTCTCGAATTCGAAGGTCACCAGATCGACCTCGTCGGCCAGCTGGCGCAGGTGATCCTGGTCGCCGTAGTCGGAGCGCAGGTGTTCGCCCAGGGCGGCGGCGCAGGCGTCAGGCGCCGGATCGAGAAAGGCGAAGTTCATGCCCAGCGGCGTGCCGGCCAGGGCGAGCATGCGGCCCAGCTGGCCGCCACCGATGACGCCGATCTTCATGCCTGCTCCCTCGGATCGGGGTTGTCCAGCACGGTGCGGGTCTGCTCTTCGCGGAAGGCGTTGAGCCGCTCGTGGTATTCGGGGTACTTGCCGCCGAGGATGCTGGCGGACAGCAGCGCGGCGTTGATGGCGCCGGCCTTGCCGATGGCCAGGGTAGCGACCGGTACACCGGCCGGCATCTGCACGATGGACAGCAGGGAGTCGACGCCCGAGAGCATGGACGACTGCACCGGCACGCCCAGCACCGGCAGGTGGGTCTTGGCAGCGCACATGCCCGGCAGGTGGGCGGCGCCACCGGCCCCGGCGATGATCACCTCGATACCGCGCCCGGCGGCCTCTTCGGCGTACTGGAACAGCAGATCGGGGGTGCGGTGGGCGGAGACCACCTTCACTTCGTGGGGAATGCCCAGCTTGTCCAGCATGTCGGCGGTGTGGCTCAGGGTGGACCAGTCGGACTTGGAGCCCATGATCACGCCTACGAGTGCGCTCATCGTCGTGCCTCTGAAATGAAGAAGCCACGCGGTGGACGTGGCTTGGGAAATGAGCGGCCTAGTATAGACGAAAGCGGGGCGGAGCGTGCCCCTGCGCCGGGTATCGCCTGTCGGTTGGAGGACAGGCTGTGGCGCTCATGGGATGGGTGGTGGTGTGGGGCGAGAGGTGCGGGCTAGATGCCTGGACGCTTGAGGTGGGATCGCCCTGAAGAGCGCCCCAACCCCAGCCCTCTCCCGCAGGCGGGAGAGGGGTCGGATTGGCGCGGCCTGAGGGGTGGTTTTTATCGCGGCCATGGGCCGCTCCTACAGGTTCAGACACGACTGTAGGAGCGGCCGCGTCGGCGGACCGCCATGGCCGCGATAAGGCCTTGCCTCAGATCCCCACGTTCGGCAGTTGCGGGCGGGTTTCCAGGGCCTTGGCCATCAGGCGTTCGACGAAGGCGCGGTCCGCGTCGGGCAGAGCCAGGCGCGGCGGACGGGTCAGGGCGCTGCCGCGGCCGGCGAGTTCTTCGCAGAGCTTGATGCACTGCACCAGGTCCGGGCGGGCGTCCAGGTGCAGCAGCGGCATGAACCACTCGTAGAGCGGCATGGCTTCGGCGAAGCGACCGGCCTTGGCCAGGCGGAAGATGGTTTCGCCTTCGGTGGGGAAGATGTTGGACATGCCCGAGACCCAGCCTTCGGCGCCCACGGCGATGCTTTCCAGCACCACGTCGTCGAGACCGGCGAAGAGCACGAAGCGGTCACCCACCTCGTTGCGCACGTCGATGAAGCGACGGGTGTCGCCGGAGGAATCCTTGAAGCAGACGATGTTGTCGACGTCGGCCAGGGAGATGAGGATGTCCGGGGTGACATCGTTCTTATAGATCGGCGGGTTGTTGTAGACCATCAGCGGCAGGTCGAGGGCGCTGGCCACGCTGCGGAAGTGGGCGGCGGTCTCGTGGGGCTTGGCCGAGTAGACCAGGGCCGGCATGAGCATGATGCCGTCGGCGCCGGCGCGACCGACCGCCTGGGCGGTGCGGGTGGCATTGAGGCTGGTGAATTCGGCCACGCCGCAGATCACCGGTACGCGACCACCGGCGGCGTCCTTGGCGACCTCCACCAGGGAGATCTTTTCTTCCAGGGTCAGGGAGGTGTTCTCGCCCACGGTGCCGCACATCACCAGGCCGGAAACGCCATCGCGCACCAGGTTGCTGATCACGCCGTGGGTCTTTTCCAGGTTGACCGAGAAGTCGTCGTTGAATTGGGTGGTGACGGCGGGAAAGACGCCGCTCCAGTTGACGCGGGGAGTGCTCATGCGGGGGTTTCCTCCAGACGGGAACGGGGCTTGAGAGAGTCGCGGTATTGCCGGGGCGACAGGCCGGTGAGACGGCGGAACTGACGGCTGAAGGCGCTGTGGTCGGTATAGCCACAGGCCAGGGCCACCTCGGTGACGGGCAGGTCGCGGGCCAGCAGGCGCGAGGCGGCGTCGAGCCGGGCCTTGTGCAGCAACTGCTGGGGCGTGAGGCGCAGGATGCGCTTGCACTGGCGTTCGAGCTGGGAGACCGACAGGCCGACCCTCTGACTCAGTTCGCCTACCGAGAGCGGCTGGGCGTAGTGCTCGCGCAGATAGCGATCCACCTCGGCCACCTTGGCGTGGGCCGGATGGTCGGCGGCCGGGGCCTGCAGATCGTGGGAGATGCCGGCCATGCCCATCAGCCGCCCCTGGGCGTCGTGCAGCGGCAGCTTGCGGGTCAGGCACCAGCCCGGGGTACGACCGGCATAGAGGTGCAATTCCAGTTGATCGTCCAGCGCCAGGCCTTCGCGCAGCACGCGGCGATCCTGTTCGGCGTAGGCGCCGCCCAGGGGTGCGGGAAAGACTTCTTCGGCGGTCCGGCCGAGCAACTCGCTGACGTCCTCGAAGCCGCAGCGCTGGGCCAGGGTCAGGTTGACCAGCACATAGCGCGCCTCCAGATCCTTGACGAAGAACACCACGCCGGGGATGGCGTCGAGCAGCGGCGCCACCAGGCTCAGGCTGGCAAGCAGCGCGGGCAGGTCGGCGGGCCGGGCGCGGCTCAGGGCGTCCAGGTGGGCGGCGGCGTTCATCTCTCGTCCTCGGTCAGGGCCAGCAGGCTGTCGATACGGGTGGGTTGCAGGGGAAAGCGCGGCGCCGGGGGCGTCCAGCCCAGCAAGACGCGGGTGGCCTGGCCGCAGATGCGGCCCTGGCAGGCGCCCATGCCGCAGCGGCTGCGCAGCTTGGCCTGGGTCCAGTCGGCATGGCCGACCAGGGCGCCGAGGGCGACGTCTTCGCAGCGGCAGACCAGGGTATCCGGCTGGGCCAGCCGGGCAATGGCCGGATTCAGGGCGAAGGTGCGAGCCAGTTGGGCGGCGAAGCGGCGCCAGGCCCGGGCTTCGGCCTGCACGGGGGCCACGGCGTCAAGCTGGCTGCTGGCGACCAGACCGGCGATACGGCCGGTGGCCTGGGCCAGTTCGTTGCCGCCGATGCCGGTGCATTCACCGGCGGCCAGGATGTGCGGCTGGCTGGTGCGCTGGTGGCTGTCCACCGCCACGGCGCCATCCAGGGTCGCGCAGCCCAGGCTCTGGGCCAGTTCGACATTGGGCACCAGGCCGTAGCCACAGGCCAGGCGGTCGCAGGCTATCTCCCAGCGACGCTCGCCTTGGCGCAGGCGCACGGCTTCGAGACGATTGCTGCCAAGCGCCGCCTCGACCCAGGTGCCGGGGCTATAGCAAGGAGTGGCCAGCGTCAGCGCCTGGCGCAGTTTGTTCGGCCAACGCCAGAGCTGCAGACCGAACGCGAGTACGGCGCGGCGCCCGGCCTGTTCGGCGACCAGGGTGACCCGGGCACCCGCCTGGCGCGCGGTGGCGGCGCTGGCCAGCAGCAGCGGACCGGTACCGGCGACCACCAGGCACTCATCGGCCACCTCCACACCACCCTTGATCAGCGCCTGCAGACCACCCGCGCCGGTCACTCCGGGCAGGGTCCAGCCAGGGAACGGCAACAGCAGTTCGCGGGCACCGGTGCAGAGGATCAGGGTGTGGAAATCCAGGGTACGGCTGCCGTGGGCGTCTTCCAGCAGCAGCTGGTGCGAGCCCAGGACCGCGGCGACGCGGGTCTGGGTAAGCAGGGTAACGTCTGCCGGCAATTGACCGACTTCGGCGGCGACTTGGCCCGCGCGAGCGCGCCAGATCTGGCCGCCGGGCAAGGGATTGTCGTCCAGCAGCACCAGGCTCAGGCCCCGACCACTGGCCGCGCGGGCCGCGGCGAGACCGGCCGGGCCGCCGCCGATGATGAGCAGATCGCAGCGCGTGGCGTTCATGACAGACGCTCCACCTGCATACCGTCCTGGCACGGCGTCTGGCAGGCCAGGCGACGCATGCCGTCAACCTGTACCCGGCATTCCTGGCAGACGCCCATGCCGCAAAAGGGCGCTCGGGCTTCACCGCTTACCGAACGGCGCGCGGCGGGGTTGCCGCTCTTGGCCAGGGCCGCGGTGAGCAGACTGCCGGGACGGATCTCCAGGCGCTCGCCATCGATGAACAGGGTCAGCATGCCAGGCTCCTCGGGATGGTCGCGAAGCGAGCCGGTGCGAAGGGTTCCACGTGGAACGTGGAACCCTCGCCGAACAGCCCGCTGACGATGGCTTCGGCGGTGGCCGGCGCGGTGGTGACGCCCAGGCCCTCGTGACCGACCGCCAGCCACAGACCGGGCTGATCGGGATGGGCGCCGATCAGCGGCAGGCCATCGGGGCTGGCGGCGCGCTGGCCGGTCCAACCGCGGATCAGCGAGGTATGGGTCAGACCGGGCAGGAAATCCAGGGCGCGGCGCAGCAGCTGGCCGACCACCGCAGGTTCCACGGCCATGTCCGGACGCTCGAACTGGCGCGACGAGCCGATCAGCAACTGGCCGGTGGGGCGCGGCTGGACATTGAAGGCCACCGAGGCACCGCTGCTGGCATGGGCGCTGGCGCCGTAGCCGATCTCCACCAGCTGATGGCGGACCTGCTCGGGATAGCGGTCGGTGATCAGCAGATGGCCCTTCTTGGGCACCAGCGGCAGGTCCGGGCAGAGACTGGCGGCCTGCAGGCCGGCGGCGAGCACCACGGCGTCGGCGGTCAGCCAGCGCCCGTCATCCAGACGCACCCGTCTGCCTTCGACGGCGCTTACCCGGGCACGCTGGAATTCGATCAGCGGCGAGCGTTGTAGCAGCCAGGCGGCCACCACGGGTGCATAGAGCAGGCCGTCGCCGGGCACCTCCAGGCTACCAGCCAGGGCGGTCAAGGCCGGTTCCGCCGCGGCGGTCGCCGCAGCGTTCAGCGGCTGGTTGGCGACGCCCTGGGCGTCCAGACGCTGGCGCTTCGCCTCGATCAAATCCAGCTCGGCGGCATCGCGGGCCAGCCAGAGGGTGCCGCAGTTACGGTAGTCGGCGGCGGCTGGCAACTGGGGTACCAGCTCGCGCCAGAGCGCCAGGGAGCGTGCGCTCAGGGTCAATTCGGCGGGGTCGTCGTCCATCACCACCAGGTGGCCCATGCCGGCGGCGGAGGCGCCAGGCAGGCCAGCGTCCAGCACCCGCACGCGACAGCCGCGCGCGGCCAGGGCCGCGGCGCAACTGGCCCCGACGATGCCGGCGCCGACGACGAGGACGTCCGCCACCTGCTTCACCCCGGAATACCCCAGGCGAAGGGATCGTCCGCGGCCAGCAGCAGGGTGGCTTCGGCCATGACATGGGCGCGGCCGCGGATCACCGGCAGGATGCGGCCTTCGTCGCCGGGCTGATAATGGGCTTCGAAACGGCTGCCGATGACGCTCGCCTGCTGCCAGACGGCGCCAGGGGCCAGGTCGCCATCGGCCGCGAGACAGGCCAGCTTGGCGCTGGTGCCGGTGCCGCAGGGCGAACGGTCGTAGGCACGGCCCGGGCAGAGCACATAGCTGCGACTGTCGGCGCCGTCCGGATCCTCGGCGAAGAGTTCGATGTGATCAATGTGCCCGCCCTGCTCGCCGGTGATGCCGGCGGCCTCCAGGGCGCCACGCAGGGCCAGGCTGAAGGTGAGCAGGCCGTCGAGATTGTCGGCGGCGATGCGCTGGCCGTGATCGGCACAGAGAAAGAACCAGTTGCCACCCCAGGCGATGTCGCCGGTGACCGGGCCATGGCCGGGAATCTCCACCCGGACGGCGTGGCGATAGCGATAGGCCGGAACGTTGCGCACGCTGACGCTACCGTCGTCATGCAGGGTGGCGGTGACGTCGCCGACCGGGGTCTCGATCAGGTGATCGCCGGGGCCGATCCGACCGAGATGGGCCAGGGAGACCACCAGGCCGATGGTGCCGTGACCACACATGCCCAGATAGCCGACCTCGTTGAAGAACACCACGCCAGCACTGGCCGCAGGCGATACCGGCTCGCAGAGCAGCGCCCCGACCAGCACCTCGTTGCCACGCGGTTCGCGCATGCAGGCCTGGCGGAAGGCGTCGTGCTCGCCGGCCAGACGGCTGCGGCGTTCGGCCATGCTGCCGTGGCCGAGCTCGGGAAAACCATCCAGCACCAGGCGCGTGGGTTCACCGCCGGTGTGGGAGTCGATGACGCGGATGCGCTGCATGGCTGACCTCCGTGAAAGAGAGGCCAGTGTCGCGCAGATCGGCACAAAAGGCTTGCAGGACGTCGGCTAGCCAAAAGCCGATATCAGCACAATCAGGGCTAGATTTTCAGCTCGAGGGCCCCTGCTTTTCGAGATGTCGCCAGACCTGCTGCACCAGCCGTTTGCGCAACAGGGCACAGCGGTAGAGGCGGATCTCCAGGCCGACCTGCCAGGCGGCATCGCCGCAGATGGCCAGTTCGCCGCGGGCCAGTTCCGCGGCCACCGACAGCTGCGGCACCCAGGCCACGCCCAGGCCCTGCAGCGCCATGGTCTTGAGACTGTCGGCCATGGCGGTTTCGTAGAGGGTCACGGCGCGCAACTTGCGCTGGCGCAGCAGGAGATTCACCGAGCGACCAAGGAAGGCGCCGGCGCTGTAGGCCAGCAGCGGCACGCTGCTTTGCCCGTCGAGCTGGAACAGGGGTCGTCCTTCGCTATCGGTGGCGCAGACCGGCAGCATGGCGGTGTGCGCCAGGTGCAGCGAAGGGAACAGCTCCGGGTCCATCTGCAGGGCGGCATCAGGATCGTGGAACGCCAGCATCAGGTCGCAGGCGCCGTCGCGCAGGGCGTGGATGGCATCACCGACGTTGGTGGCCACCAGGCGGCTGGCCAGTGCCAGCCCCTGGCCGCGCAGGCCGGCGATCCACTGCGGAAAGAAGCCCAGGGCCAGGGAGTGCGCGGCGGCGAATTGCAGCACCTCGCCCTGCCCGCCTTCGAGATGGTGCAGGTGGCGCACCGTCTCGCCCAGCTGCTCCACCACGCTGCGCGCCGTGACCAGGAACAGTTGCCCGGCCTCGGTGAGGCTGACCGGGGTGTGGGATCTGTCCACCAGGGTCAGGCCGACGCTTTCCTCCAGGGCGCGGATGCGCCGGCTGAAGGCGGGCTGGGTGACGAAACGCTTTTCGGCGGCCTGGGAAAAACTATAGGTGGCCGCCAGGGCCACGAAGTCTTCCAGCCATTTGAATTCGATGTTCATGGCACCCATACGTCATCTGATCTCGTGAGGTCACAACCCGAGTTATGCCGATCCGGCATGAGGCTTGGCGGATCGGCATTGGCCGAGATCGGCTGGCAGGCCTAGATTCTAGGGCATCGCGGCGCCCGCCGCTCGATCGAAGCCCAACGCTATCATGTCCGACTCTGCATCATCCGTCCGCCTCGAAAAAGATCTCCTCGGTACCCTCGAAGTCCCTGCCGATGCCTACTACGGCATCCAGACCCTGCGCGCCGTGCAGAACTTCCGCCTCTCCGGCGTGCCCCTCGGTCACTACCCCAAGCTGGTGGTGGCCCTGGCCATGGTCAAGCAGGCGGCG
>Ga0153990_1000005_pt1 | contig 180251 bp, 160 predicted proteins | sample TSNC074MetaG_FD_104739 | JGI IMG/M metagenome (GOLD analysis project Ga0153990, IMG submission 104739) | Attine ant fungus gardens microbial communities from North Carolina, USA - TSNC074 MetaG | ecosystem: Host-associated > Fungi > Mycelium > Unclassified | place: USA: North Carolina, Jones...
CGGCATCCAGACCCTGCGCGCCGTGCAGAACTTCCGCCTCTCCGGCGTGCCCCTCGGTCACTACCCCAAGCTGGTGGTGGCCCTGGCCATGGTCAAGCAGGCGGCGGCCGACGCCAACCACCGACTGGGCCATCTGCCCGCGGAAAAGCACCAGGCGATCAATGACGCCTGCTCGCGCATCATTCGCGGCGAATTCCACGACCAGTTCGTGGTGGACATGATCCAGGGCGGGGCCGGCACCTCGACTAACATGAACGCCAACGAGGTAATCGCCAACGTGGCCCTGGAGCTGCTCGGCCACGCCAAGGGCGAGTATCGCCACCTGCACCCGAACAACGACGTCAACATGGCGCAGTCGACCAACGACGCCTACCCCACCGCCATCCGCCTGGGTCTGCTGCTCGGCCATGACGCCCTGCTCGCCAGCCTGGACAGCCTGATCACCGCCTTCGCCGCCAAGGGCGTGGAGTTCGCCGAGGTGCTGAAGATGGGTCGCACCCAGCTGCAGGACGCGGTGCCCATGACCCTCGGCCAGGAATTCCATGCCTTCGCCACCACCCTGGGCGAAGACCTGGCGCGGCTGAAGAGCCTGGCGCCGGAACTGCTCACCGAGGTCAACCTGGGCGGTACCGCCATCGGCACCGGCATCAACGCCGATCCCGGCTACCAGCTGCTGGCCGTGCAGCGCCTGGCGGAGATCAGCGGCCAGCCGCTGACCCCGGCCGCCGACCTGATCGAGGCCACCTCGGACATGGGCGCCTTCGTGCTGTTCTCCGGCATGCTCAAGCGCACCGCGGTGAAGCTGTCGAAGATCTGCAACGACCTGCGCCTGCTCTCCAGCGGCCCGCGCACCGGCATCAACGAGATCAACCTGCCGCCGCGCCAGCCGGGCAGCTCCATCATGCCGGGCAAGGTCAATCCGGTGATCCCCGAGGCGGTCAACCAGGTGGCCTTCGAGATCATCGGCAACGACCTGGCGCTGACCCTGGCGGCCGAGGGCGGCCAGTTGCAGCTCAACGTCATGGAGCCCCTGATCGCCTACAAGATCTTCGACTCCATCCGTCTGCTGCAGCGCGCCATGGACATGCTGCGCGAGCACTGCATCACCGGTATCACCGCCAACGTCGAGCACTGCCGCCGCCAGGTGGAGCACTCCATCGGCCTGGTCACCGCACTCAACCCCTACCTCGGCTACGAGACCTCCACCCGCATCGCCAAGACGGCGCTGGAAACCGGTCGTGGCGTGCTGGAGCTGGTGCGCGAGGAGAATCTGCTGGACGAGGCGACCTTGGACGACATCCTGCGCCCGGAAAACATGATCGCCCCGCGACTGGTACCGCTGAAAGCCAAGGTCTGAGTCCCGCACGCCAGACCTGAGCGGTAACCGACGGCAACTCCCCGCGGGCGCGGTATCCTTCTTGGAAGGCTGCCACCGCCCCGGGGAGTTTTCGTATGCGTCAGTCCGGTCTGATCAATCTCAACCTGGTGTCCCTGGTGCTCCAGCAACTGGCGGCCGACACGCCCGCCCGGGCGGCGCCCCTGCTGGCCGGCAGCGGCCTGCGGCTGGACGACCTCGAACAGCCCCATCGGCTCATCACCCTGGCCCAGGAGCAACGGGTCATCGCCAACGCCCTGCCGGTGGCACCACCCGAACTGGGGCTGCTGCTGGGCTGGCGGCTGCGCGTCTCCGGCTACGGCCTGCTCGGCTATGCCCTGCTCAGCGCCCCGACCCTGGGCGCCGCGCTGCAGGCGGCCCTGGCCCACCAAAGCCTGCTGGGCGCCTATTTCACCCTGCGCCTGGAGCGCCACGGCGAACTGGCCTGGCTCAGGGCCGATGACCATCCCTTCGCGCCCGAGCTGGAGCGCTGCAACGCCGAGTGCTGCCTGGCCTCGCTCCTGGCGATCTGCTGCGACCTCCTGGGTACGTCCCTGCCGCTGGTGCAGGTGGCCTTCCGGCACCCCGAGCCGGTCTATCGCGCGCGCTATGGCGACTGCTTCGGCGCCACGCCCCTGGCCTTCGCCGCCGCCTTCAACGGCCTAGCCTTTCCCGCTGCCTGGCTTGATCGCGGGCTGCCACTGGCCGATCCGGTGACCCATCGCGACGCCCTGGAGCAGTGCGGGCGCCTCGCCCCCGAACAGGATCGTCAGCGCGCCCTGCTCGCCCGCATCCGCACTCTGCTGGGTGCCGACCTGGCGGCCCCACCCTCCTTCGCGGCCCTGGCCGGCCACCTTGGCATGGCACCGCGCAGCCTGCGTCGCCACCTGCAGGCCGGCGGCAGCAGCTATCAACGGTTGCTGGATGAGTTGCGCTTCGCGCGGGCGCGCGACCTGCTGGCCCAGGAGCGGCTGCCCATCTATCGCATCGCCGAGGCAATGGGTTTCAGCGAGACGGCCAGCTTCCGCCATGCCTTCCGCCGCTGGAGCGGCCAGTCGCCGCGGGGTTATCGACTCTAGCGGCCGGCGTATGCTGAGCGCTTCCCGTCCCCATGGAGGATTCCCCATGCCCTCGCTGACCCTGCTCGCGGACCGCGGCCAACCCACCGACCAATACCGCCTGCCGGCGGAAAAGCGCCTGGAGGGCGATCCGCTGCAGAGCCTCTGGCTCGACTACGAGGATGGCAGCGGCGTGTTCGCCGTCGGCCACTGGCACAGCGAGGTGGGCAAGTGGCGGGTGAACTACACCGAAGAGGAGTACTGCCAGATCCTCGAAGGCGTGAGTCTGGTCACCGATGACCAGGGCCACGCCACCCGTCTCGGGCCCGGCAGCAGCTTTGTCGTGCCGCGCGGCTTCCAGGGCACCTGGGAGGTGCTGGAGCCGACCCTGAAGCGCTTCGTGGTCTACGAAGCCAAGGGCAGCTGATGGCCGACGCCGGGCGCAATCTGGCCGGATCTATCCCCTTTTGGCCGCAGCGCCTCTCGTCGCGGGCCGCCGGGCTGGCAAGAATCTGGAGAGAGCCCGCCGCCCGGAGTCGCCATGCGCATCCACCACAGTCCCGATCACGCCCTGCATCACGGCCGCTGCGAATTGATCGATGGCCAGTTGCAGCCCTGTTTCGAAAAGCCCCAGCGCGTCGAATTCATCCTCGGCGAGTGTCACCGTAGGCAGCTCGGCGAGGTGGTGCCGCCCAGGGACTTCGGCCGGGCGCCGCTGGCACGCATCCACAGCACGGCCTATCTCGACTTTCTCGCCAGCGCCTGGGACGAATGGGCGGCCCGCGGCGAGACCGTGGACCTGCTGCCCTATACCTGGCCGGCGCGCACCCTGCGCCAGGTACTGCCGCCCACCAGCCTGCACGGGCGCCTGGGTTACTACAGCTTCGACGGCGGCGCGCCCATCACCGCCGGCACCTGGCAGGCCGCCTACAGCGCCGCCCAGGTGGCCTTGAGTGCCGGAGCCGAGGTCGCCGCAGGTGCCCGCAGCGCCTTCGCCCTCTGCCGCCCGCCGGGCCACCACGCCGCCGCCGATGTCATGGGCGGCTACTGCTATCTGAACAACGCCGCCATCGCCGCCCAGGCCGCCCTCGACGGCGGCGCCCGGCGGGTGGCCATCCTCGATGTCGACTACCACCACGGCAACGGCACCCAGGACATCTTCTATGCGCGCGACGATGTGCTGTTCCTCTCGCTGCACGGCGATCCGGGTTTCGAGTTCCCCTTCTTCCTCGGCTATGCCGACGAGACCGGCAGCGGGGCGGGCCAGGGCTTCAACCTCAATCTGCCGCTGCCCGCCGGCAGCGCCTGGGACAGCTGGAGCGCCGCCCTGGAGGTAGCGCTGGCGCGCGTGCAGGACTATGCCCCGGACCTGCTGCTGGTCTCCCTGGGCGTGGATACCTTCAAGGCCGATCCCATTTCCCAGTTCAAGCTGGAGAGCGACGACTACCTGCGCCTGGGCGAACGCCTGGCGCGGCTCGGCCTGCCGACCCTGTTCGTCATGGAAGGCGGTTACGCCGTGGCGGAAATCGGCATCAACACGGTGAACGTCCTGGCCGCCTTCGACGGCGCCTGATCCCTATCGCGAGGAATCCGACCATGCACAGCCTCCTGCGTCCGCTCACCGCCCTGCTCGGTGGCGCCCTGCTCGCCACCGCCGTCCAGGCCGCCGATCACGGCGAACTGCGGGTCTACAACTGGGCCGACTACATCCTGCCCGAGACGCCCAAGGACTTCGCCAAGCAGACCGGTATCCGCGTCACCTGGGATACCTTCGACAGCAACGAGTCGCTGGAGGCCAAGCTGCTCACCGGCCGCTCCGGCTATGACTTGGTGATTCCCTCCAACCAGTTCCTGGAAACCCAGATCAAGGCCGGCGTGTTCCAGAAGCTGGACAAGAGCAAGCTGCCCAACTGGCAGAATCTCGATCCCGAGCTGCTCAAGCTGCTGGAGGTCAACGACCCGGGCAATCAGTACGGCGTGCCCTACATGTACGGCACCATCCTCATCGGCTTCAACCCGGCCAAGGTCAAGGCGGCGCTGGGGGCGGACGCACCGGTGGACAGCTGGGACCTGGTGTTCAAGCCGGAGAACATGGCCAAGCTCAAGAGTTGCGGCGTGGCCATGCTGGACTCGCCCTCGGACATCCTGCCGGTGGTGCTGCACTACCTGGGCCTTGATCCCAACAGCGCCAACGCCAAGGACTACGAAAAGGCCACGGCGCTGATGCTGAAGATCCGCCCCTACATGGCCTACTTCAATTCCACCAAGTACATGACAGATATCGCCAACGGCGACATCTGCGTGGCGGTGGGCTATTCGGGCAGCTTCTACCAGTTCGGCAATCGCGCCAAGGAAGCCGGCAACGGCGTGGTGGTGGACTGGCGTCTGCCACGCGAGGGCGCGCCCATCTGGTTCGACACCTGGGCCATTCCGGCCAGTGCTGCCAATGTCGACCAGGCCCATGCCTTCATCAACTACCTGCTCGAGCCCAAGGTGATCGCCGGGATCAGCGATTACCTCGGCTACCCCAACGCCAACAAGCCGGGCATGCCGCTGGTGACCGCCGCCATCCGCGACAACCACGACCTGGTGCCCACCCCGGAGATGCTCAAGAAGCTCTATGTGGTGCAGCCGCTGCCGCAGCCCATCGAGCGGGTCCGCACCCGTGCCTGGAGTCGCATCAAGGCCGGTAATTGAAGGTCGAGTCCTCCACGATCATCCGAATGGTAGCCAATGGCTACCATTCGGCGGTTACATCCCCGCGTCCGGGAACCCTCTATCGCGCTAAGGGACTTATTGTGCTGAAGTGACCCATTGGATTTACCTGCCAGGTACGGCGTCATGTCCCTCAGTCTCGCCCTCACCCGAGCGCTGGCTCGGCCTTTCTGGGCCCTGCGCTTCGAACCGGTATTGGAACGGCATTACCAGCACGACATCGCCCGTTCGCGCCGGCGGCACCTGCGCATCAGCCTGACCGTGGCCATCCTCGCCTACGCCAGCTTCTCGATCTGGGACTGGATCCTGATGACCGATGCCTTCTGGCTCATCAGCCTGCTCAGCGCGCTGGTGGTGATCGGCGGCGGGCTGGTCTTGCTGGCGCTCGGGTTGATACGTGCCGAACATCCCGCGCGCGAGTGGCTGGGTATCCTGCCCTGCCTGCTGGCCTATGCGCCGCCACTGCTCGACGTCGAGGCCACCGATGCCGCGCATCGCGCCCTCTGGCTGGCGACCATGCCGCTGATGACGCTCTTCACCAACAGCTGCATCGCGCCGCCCCTGCGCCAGGCCGCGGTCCACACCCTGATCGCCCTGCTGGCCATCGGCCTGGCCACCCAGATGCATAGCCTGCCGGCCCTGGAGGCGTCGCTGGTCATGACCCTGGCGTTCGCCACCGCGAGCTTTACCCTGCTCAACAACTTCTGGATGGAGCGCGCCCGCCGTCAGGGCTATCTGCTGATCCTGCGCGACCGCTTGCGCAACGAAGAGCTGACCGCTTCCAACCGCTTCCTGGCGCAGCAATCCGCCACCGATCCCCTGACCGGCGTGGCCAATCGCCGGGCGCTGATGCAGGCCCTGGCTACCGCCCTGGCCCATCCCCCGCCCCGGCCGCTACTCCTGCTGATGATCGACGTCGATCACTTCAAGGCCTTCAATGACCGCTATGGGCATCCGGCGGGCGATCGCTGCCTGCAACAGGTCGCCAGCGCCCTGGCCGACGAATTGCGCGCCGGCGATTGCCTGGCCCGCTACGGCGGCGAGGAATTCGCCATCCTCTGCACGCCGTCGCGCGAAGAGGATGCCGCCAAGCTGGCGCAGCGCCTGCTCGACGCGGTACGGCGCCTGGAGATCCCCCACCTCGGGCCCCAGGCCGGTCCGCGGGTGACCGTGAGCATTGGCGGCGCCTGTGCGCGGCCGGATCACGACTCTGCCGAGAGCTTTATCGAAGCCGCCGATCGCCAGCTCTACTGGGCCAAGCAAGCCGGGCGCGACCGCGCCATCCTCGAGGACTGCGATCGCTGCCACCCAGCGATGGAAGAATCCCTCTAGCCCAGGCGATAGACCCGATCGATCAGGACCACGCTGGCCAGGCGCTGGCGCAGATCGTCGTCCAGGCTGGGATCCTGCCAGTCGTAGAGGCCGATGCGGGCATAGGCCCGACCCCGTGGCGGCCGGGTGCCCAGATACTCCCAGACCACCCGGGTGCAGGCCGGCTCGCGCCGGTCGGAGGCGCTGACGCCCAGCTTGAGTCCGTTGAGGCGATCGATACGGTTGCGCGCGCTGGGCAGCAGCACCGTCTGCGACAGCTCGTTGCCGGTGAGGGATTCGTAGTCGGTAAAGAACAGCCGGCTTTCCAGGCTCATGGCCAGGCCCAGGTAGCGAAAGCGTGCCTGGCTGGTGGTCTCGCCGCGGCGACGCAGGCGCTCGAAGCGCACGTAGCGGAAGACACCCGCTTCCGCGAACAGCCAGACCAGTCCGCAGAGCACCACGCCCGGCGTGGACAGCGACGGATAGTATTCGTGGTAGTAGCCCTGGTAACGCGCCAGGCCCTCCTGACGCTCGCCGAACAGGGCCAGGGCCTGCCCGGCCCACCCCGTTTCCTGGCCGACCGGCGCGCCCAGGCGCGCCGCGAATTGCCGCTGTGGTAGCTGTAGATCGCCCACCGGCAGGCCGAAGAATTCCGCCAGCCGCTGCAGGTTGTAGGGCGACGGACGGCTTTGCCCGTTGAGGTAGCGATTGAACTGGGCGCGGTTGATGCCGACGGCGCGACAGACGGCGGCAATCGAGCGGTGGCGCTGGCAGAGCAGCTGCAAATTGGCGGAAAAGTCGCTCATGAGTCCGGCCCGAGCTTGACAGACGGCCAGAAAACTAGCATCAAGTCGCGCCATTTTGAAGCGAGGCGCGGAATTGTTCACGCCGGTGGGATAGCCGAATCTAGGCGCCCGGTCCGACCTACTGCCCGTTCCACCCGGACCGACCCGTCCCAGCGCCTGTTGCCGTCGTCTCCCCACGACGGGAGCAGACCCTGGCGGGATATTCCACAATAATAGCCCCAAGGCTTGCGAGCCGGCCTTGGAGCATCACTAGCATGCTCGAGGATTCTTCATGCACTACCTAGAAATGCTCAACGACTTCCTGTCCGGCCACGTGCTCATCGTGCTGATCGTCGGCCTGGGCAGCTATTTCACCCTGCGCTCGCGATTCGTGCAGGTGCGCCATTTCCCGCACATGTTCACCGTGTTCAAGGACTCCCTGCGCAACAGCGGTGATGGCCTGAGCTCCTTCCAGGCGCTGATGCTCAGCCTGGCCGGTCGCGTCGGTGCCGGCAATATCGCCGGCGTGGGCCTGGCCGTGACCCTGGGCGGCCCCGGCGCGGTGTTCTGGATGTGGGTGACCGCCCTGGTCGGCATGGCCAGCAGTTTCTTCGAGTGCACCCTCGCGCAGGTCTACAAGCGCGCCGACGGCGACGGCCTCTATGTCGGCGGCCCGGCGTACTACATCCAGCACGGCCTCAACAAGCGCTGGATGGCACTGGCCTTCTCGGCGCTGCTGCTGGTGACCTACGGTTTCGCCTTCGTCGGTCTGCAGTCCTTTACCGTGACCCATTCGCTGGAAAACGCCTTCGGCCTGCCGGTGCAGTACACCGGGATCGCCCTGGCCATCCTGCTGGGCCTGGTGTTCATCGGCGGCATCAAGCGCATCGCCGCGGTCTCCGACATCCTGGTGCCGGTCAAGACCCTGGCCTACATCGCCGTCACCCTCTATGTGATCGTCACCCAGATCGACCTGGTCCCCGGCACCCTGCTGACCATCGTCAAGAGCGCCTTCGGCCTGGAACCGGCCTTCGCCGGCCTGCTGGGCGCCGCCATCACCATGGGCGTCAAGCGTGGCGTCTTCGCCAACGAAGCCGGCCTGGGCGCAGCGCCCAACGTCGCCGCCGTGGCCGCGGTCAAGCACCCGGCCGCCCAGGGCGTGGTGCAGGCCTTCAGCGTCTTCCTCGACACCTTCGTCATCTGCACCTGCACCGCGCTGCTGATCCTGCTGTCGGGCTTCTACACCCCGGGCTTCGAAGGCGATGGCATCGTCCTGACCCAGAATTCCCTGGCCGCGGTGGTCGGTGACTGGGGGCGCATCTTCATCAGCGTCGCCCTGTCGCTGTTCGTCTTCACCTGCATCCTCTACAACATCTACCTGGGCGAGAACGGCCTGCGCTACCTGCTCGGCCGCGGCAAGGCCGTGCTGCTCGGCTATCGCGGCCTGGTGCTGGTGCTGATCTGCTGGGGCTCCATGCAGAACCTGACCACGGTGTTCGCCTTCGCCGACATCACCATGACCTGCCTGGCCTTCGTCAACCTGATCGCCCTGGCCATGCTGATCAAGGTCGGCATGCGCGTGCTCAACGACTACGACGCCCAGCGCCGTGCCGGGGTCGACCAGCCGGTGTTCGACGCCGACCAGTTCCGCGACCTGGACCTGGATCGCCAGGCCTGGCCGGCGCTGGAGCGTCTGGAAGAGACCGTCGCCGAAGCCCGCGCCGCCCAGCCGCGCCAGGCGCACTGACCGCCGCCACCGGGTCGTCCTGACCCGGACCGCGACCGCTTTCCTGCCCCCACCCCGTGTGGGGGCAGTCTTATCAGGAAGTCCCTTATGAATTCACCCTACCTGCACATCCTCTACACCGGCGGCACCATCGGCATGCAGGCGACCGCCGCCGGCCTGGCCCCGGCCGCCGGTTTCGAGGCGCGCATCCAGGCCCTGCTGGCCAGCCGTCCGGAGCTGGGCAATCCCGCCTGGCGACTGCAGGAACTGCTGCCGCTGATCGACAGCGCCAACATGACCCCCGCCGCTTGGGAGCGCATGGCCCAGGCGATCATGGCGGCGGCCACCGATCCGGCCTGTCGCGGCGTGCTGGTGCTGCACGGCACCGACACCCTGGCCTACAGCGCCGCCGCCCTGGCCTTCCGCCTGCTGGGCCTGACCATCCCGGTGCTGCTGACCGGCTCCATGCTGCCGGCCGGCGTGCCGGACAGCGATGCCGACGGCAACCTGGCCGACAGCTTCGCCGCCTTCTCGAGCGGACTGGCGCCGGGAGTTCAGGTGCAATTCCATGGCGAACGCCTGCCCGCGGCGCGCTGCACCAAGCAGGCCAGCAGCGGCTGGAAAGCCTTCGTGGCAAGCGCCCGGCCGCGCAGCGGTGACGCCCTCGTCGCCGCACCTGCCGCGCTGCGCTTCGACCAGCCGCGCCAGCCGGTACGGATGGCGGTGCTGCCGCTGTTTCCGGGGGTCGATGGCGCGGTCCTGCGCGGCCTGATGGGCAGTGGCGTGCAGGGGCTGGTGCTGGAGTGCTACGGCAGCGGCACGGGGCCGGCGGACGACGCCGACTTTCTCGCTGCCCTCGCTGAACTGCGCGACGCCGGGGTCCCCGTGGTCGCCCTCAGCCAGGGTGCCCGTGGCACCGTGGAATTGGGCACCTACGCCGCCGGCAGCGGCCTGGCCGACGCCGGAGTCATCTCCGGTCGCGGCATGACCCGCGAAGCCGCCCTGGGCAAGCTGCACGCCCTGCTCGGCTGCGGCCTGGAGCGCGCCGCGGTGGCCGAGTGGATCGGGCGGAATCTGTGCGAGGAGTTGTGATCGTCGGCTAGGTGCCGGCTGTTCCCTCACCCCGGCCCTCTCCCTGGGGGAGAGGGGGCGTTTGGGTCGGCTTCGTGCGGGCTCCTGTGTGACCTCTGCCGCCCGCTAGCCCGCTGCATCCTGGCCTGGATCCAGGCTTGCCCTCGACGCGATCATCTCTCCGCGCCAACCTCTATCGGAGCCCCCGCTCTCCCTCTGGGAGAGGGCCAGGGTGAGGGTGCGCTTGAAGCCCAACAGCCCCAAGCCCTTCGCACCAAACTCCCCCTTAAGCGCCCCCTCTCCCTCCGGGAGAGGGGCGGGGTGAGGGTGCGCTTGAAGCCTGACAGCCCCAAGCCCTTCGCACCAAAGTCCCCCTTAAGCGCCCCCTCTCCCTCCGGGTGAGGGTCGGGGTGAGGGTGCGCTTGAAGCCTGACAGCCCAAGCCCTTCGCACCAAACTCCCCCTTAAGCGCCCCCTCTCCCTCCGGGAGAGGGTCGAGGTGAGGGTGCGCTTGAAGCCTGACAGTCCTAAGCCCTTCGCACCAAACTCCCCTTCAGCGCCCCCTCTCCCTGCGGGAGAGGGTCGGGGTGAGGGCCGCCCCAGGCGCCCGCTCAGTCCCTTACAGCGCCTCGCGCCACAGGCTCACCGCCATCTCGGCGGAGGCGCCCGGCGCCACGGTGAGGACGTCGTCCATCACCCGGGCGGTCTCGATGCAGAGCATGCCGGTCCAGGCGTCGTCGGCGAACTGGCTCAGGCGCGCGGCCTTGTCGATCCAGGGATTCCACAGCACCGCCGAATGACTGTTGCGGGTCTCGACGAACAGCCGGCGCTGCCACTGGGGATCGCGGATCGCCAGGCGGGCCGGCAGGCCGACATAGACCCGGTCGGTCTCGGCGGTGATGGTCGGCTCGCCGTTCTGCCGCTTGCGGGTCCAGCCGTCCAGGCAGTCGTAGTAGTCGGCATTGGCCAGGCCTTCGATACCCACCTCGCGCACGTCGCTTACGGCGAAATAGGTGTGCAGCGCCTGGCTCAGCACCAGCGGATGATCTTCCAGATTGCGCACGCTCAGGGTCAGCTCCAGGCGCTCACCGACGCTCAGGCTCAGGGTCAGCTCGGTGGCATGGGGCCAGCCTGGAGTGGTCTCGGCGGAGGTGCGGTGATGGAAGTCCAGGCGCACCCGGTCGGTGTCCACCTCGACGCCGCCGGCCTGCCAGGCCACCTGCCGCGCCAGGCCGTGGGCCGGGGCGTCCGCGGTGGTGGTGCACATGGCCTGGACCGCGGGCGGATTCTTCAGCAGGTCGCCGAACCAGGGCCAGCAGACCGGGATGCCGCCACGGATCGGGGTGCCGGGCTCGAACACGGCTTCCGGATTGCCCCAGACGATGTCCGGCTCGCCGTCGAAGCCGTAGCGCAGCACATGGGCGCCCTGGCAGGCCACCAGGGCTTCGGCCTGGCCGACGCGGATGCGCCAGACGGGCAATTGGCCCAGTTGGATCTGTTCGACGAGGGGGGCAGCGGACATGGGATGACTCCTGGAAAAGGTGAGAGGCGACTGTAGTCCAGTCGAGGACCGGGCTCCAGCCAGCCATGGACAGCAGCGGCGGGAAAATCTTCCAACGCTGGCCGCGTCTCATACCGGTGCCGCACCGCTCGGCTAGACTCCTGGCCTCCCCTCTCTAGGAATGGCTCCCGCATGTCGGCTTTCCCGCGTCTTTCCCTGCTGCTCGGCCTGGGCCTGGCCCTGCCGCTCCTGGCCAACGCGGCCAATCCCCTCGACGACGAGGTCCGCGCCGCCGCTCGCGCGGTGATGGCCGAGCAGGACATCCCGGGCCTGGCGATAGGCGTCAGCGCCCCGGGCCTGCGCCGGCTCTACTACTTCGGCACCGCCGAACGCCGCAGCGGCCAGCCGGTGGACGCCGCCACCCTGTTCGAGATCGGCTCCCTGAGCAAGACCTACACCGCCACCCTGGGTGGCTACGCCGCGGTGACCGGTCGCCTGCGGCTGGACGAGTCCGCCGCTCAGGTCCGCCCGGCCCTGGCCGGCAGCGCCATCGGCCAGGCCAGCCTGCTGCAACTGGCCACCTACAGCGCCGGCGGCCTGCCGCTGCAATTTCCCGATAGCGTCACCACGGACGATCAGGCGACGGCCTTCTACCGCGCCTTCCAGCCGCCCTTCCCCGCCGGCAGCCGCCGCCTCTACGCCAATCCCAGCATCGGCCTGTTCGGCGCCCTGGCGGCCCAGCGGCTCGACGAGCCCTTCGCCACGGCGCTTCTGCGCCACGTGCTCAAGCCCCTGGGACTCGATCACACCTATCTGCAGGTGCCGGCGGCCGAGCAGGCCCACTATGCCTGGGGCCATGGCAAGAACGATCAGCCGCTGCGGGTCAATCCGGGTGTCTATGCCGAAGAGGCCTATGGCATCAAGACCACCGCCGGCGATCTGCTCGCCTTCGTCGAGGCGAATCTGCATCCCGGTCGGCTGCCGGGACCCCTGGCCAAGGCGCTCGACGCCACCCAGCAGGGCTACTATCGCAGTGGTCCCCTGACCCAGGGCCTGGGCTGGGAGGCTTACCCCTATCCGCTGGCCAAGACCCAGCTGCTGGCCGGCAACACCCCGGCGATGGCCCTAGAGCCGCAACCGGTGGACTGGCAACACCCGCCCCTGCCGGCGAGCGGTGCCCGCCTGCTGAACAAGACCGGCTCCACCAACGGCTTCGGCGCCTATGCGCTGTTTATCCCCGAGCGCCAGCTCGGCCTGGTAATCCTGGCCAACCGCAATTATCCGATCCCGGCGCGGATCGAGACGGCCTGGCGGATCTTGCAGAAGCTCGATAGCCGGGTGCAGTGAGGTACCCCAATCGCGGCCATGGGCCGCTCCTACAGGGTGTGATGCTTCTGTAGGAGCGGCCCATGGCCGCGATAATGCGAGCAGACAGTCATCTGTAGGAGCGGCCGCATCGGCGGACCGCCATGGCCGCGATCAACTCGAACCCCGTAGCGTGGAAAACGGCGCAGCCTTTTCCACTGGGAGTTCGCAGCAGGGGGCTCCCTCACCCCAACCCTCTCCCCTGGGGAGAGGGGACCATCCGAAGTGGCGCTCAACTTCATTGGCGCTGACAAGATCAGATCAGTCGCGTGGATGACGGTGCAGCCTCATCCACAAAACCCAACCTCAGGCCCCACCCGACTCCTCGCGCCCTTCCACCGGCAGTTCGTGCTCGGTGGCGTAGCCGGCGTCGGCCGCCTCCAGCACGCCGTGGGCGATGCTGCAAAACAGCGAATTGACCCGGCGCATGTCGCTGAGCAGGCCCAGGTGCAGGGAGCTGGTCTCGAAGCTCTCAACCACCTGCTGGTGCAGCCGCTCGACGTGGGCATGGGCATAGCGCCGCTCCAGCAGGCGGAAGCGCTGCTTGAGCCGGCGCAGGCGGCGCGCCGCGTCTAGGTCGCCGGAGAGATAGACCGACAGGCACAGCTTGAGGCTGTCGACCAGCAGCCGGTGCAGGGCGGAAAGTTCGTCCACCCCGGAAGCCGAGAAGGAACGGCGGGCGGCGATCTTCTTGCTGTCGACGTCGCTGGCCATGCGCTCGATCAGGTCGCCGGCCTGCTCCAGGTTGATCGCCAGTTCGATGGTCTCGGCCCAGCGCCGGCTGTCGCGCTCGTCCAGATCGTCGCGCGGCATGCGCGCCAGATACAGCTTGATCGCCGTGTAGAGGGCGTCGACGTCATCGTCGAGACGGCGCACCTCGCGCGCCAGCTGCTTGTCGCCGGCGTTGATCAGCACCAGCAGGTGCTGCAGCATCTGCTCGATGACGTCGCCCATGCGCAGGAGCTCGCGGGAGGCGTTGGTCAGCGCCAGGGCCGGAGTGTCCAGGGCGGCGGTGTCCAGGTGGCGCGGCCGCAGGATGGTCTCGGCGCTGTCCTTGGCCGGCAGCATGGCGGTGCAGAAGCGCGCCAGGGGCCCGGTCAGCGGCAGGAACAGCAGGCAGCGCACCAGGTTGTAGGCGACGTGGAAGCCGATCACCACCTCGGCGTCGTTGAAGTCGTAGCCCTGCAGCCAGTCGGCCAAGAGGCCGATCCAGGGCAGCACCAGGATGCAGCCGGCGAGCTTGAACAGCAGGCTGCCCACCGCCACCCGCCGTGCCTCAACGCCCTGCTTGGCGGCGCCCATCAGCGCCAGCACGCCGCTGCCCAGGTTGGCGCCCACCACCAGGCACAGCGCCACCTTGAGCGAGATGACCCCGGAGCCGGCCAGGGTGGCGGTCAGCAGCACCGCCGCCAGGCTGGAATAGGAGACCATGGCGAAGACCGCGCCGGTCAGGGCGTCGAGCAGCTGGTCGCCGGTCAGCGAAGAGAACAGCACCTTGACCCCGGCCGCGTGGGTCATCGGCGAGGCGGCTTCGACGATCAGCTGCAGCGCCAGGATGATCAGCCCCAGGCCGATGGCGACCCGGCCGAGCTGGCCGGCGCGGGTCTGCTTGCGACCGAGAAAGAACACCACGCCCAGAAAGATCAGCAGCGGCGACAGCCAGGACAGATCGAAGGTCAGCACCCGCGCCATCAGCGCGGTGCCCACGTCGGCGCCGAGCATGATGGCCAGCGCCGGGGTGAGCGGCACCAGGCCCTGGGCGACGAAGGAGGTCACCAGCAGTGCCGTGGCGTTGCTGCTCTGCACCAGGGCGGTGACGGCGATACCGGAAAGAAAGGCCAGCGGCATGCGCTGCATGCTGCGGCTGAGCACCCGACGCAGGCTGGCGCCGTATACCCGCAGGATGCCGGTGCGCACGATATGGGTGCCCCACACCAGCAGGGCCACAGCGGATAGCAGATTGAGCAGTGTCAGCATCGTGGCGCCCTCCCGGCGCGTGTCCAAGAGCTCCTGGCGAGCTTGTCACAAAATCGTAATGACCGTTCTGCACAGACGCACGAGCCCGAAGGCAGGGCACCTTCGGGCTCGTGGGGACTTGCTGGATTAGGCGGCGGAGAGCCGGGTGGGTTCCGCCGCTGGGCTCAGATCTGCTCTTTGCGCAGCTTGACCGCTTCGCGGGCCTTGGCCTTGCCGCGCAGGCGGATGTTGATGGCTTCCACCGCCAGCGAGAAGGCCATGGCGAAGTAGACGTAGCCCTTGGGCACGTGGACCTCGAAGGCCTCGGCGATGAGCACGGTGCCGACCACGATCAGGAAGGACAGCGCCAGCATCTTCAGACTCGGGTGCTTGTCGATGAAATTGCTGATGGCGCCGGCCGCCAGCATCATCACCAGCACCGCGACGATGATCGCCGCGACCATGACCGGCACGTGGCTGACCATGCCGACCGCGGTGATCACCGAGTCCAGCGAGAAGACGATGTCGATGATGGCGATCTGGATGATGGTGCCGATGAAGCCGCTGCCCTTCTTCGTGGGCGCGTCTTCGTCCTGCTCTTCCTCGCCTTCCAGGCCGTGGTAGATCTCGGCGCTGCTCTTCCACAGGAGGAACAGGCCGCCGAAGAAGAGGATGAGGTCACGGCCGGAGATGCCTTGGCCGAATACAAAGAACAGGTCGGCGGTGAGGCGCATCACCCAGGTGATGGACAGCAGCAGCAGGATGCGGGTGACCATGGCCAGGGCCAGGCCGAAGAACCGGGTCCGCGCCTGCATGTGCTTGGGCATGCGGCTGACCAGGATGGAGATCATGATGATGTTGTCGATGCCGAGGACGATCTCCAGGGCCGTCAGGGTAAAGAAGGCGACCCAGATTTCCGGGTTGGTCAACCAGTCCATTGCAAATCCTCTCGTAGCTAAGGCGCGCTCGGGCGCGCGCTCTAATGGAAAAGGCGCATCGGGCGACGCGCCGTTTTCGAACAGCCGGCAAGGCTAGTCGTAGCTCTGGCAAAACTCTAGCGGCTGTACAGCGGAAACACACCCAGTAACAAAGCGCCGACCAGCAGGAACATGCAGGTCACGGTGGCCCACTTCAGGGTGAAGCGCTGATGGTCGCCGAATTCCACCTTGGCCAGGCCCACCAGCAGGTAGGTCGAGGGCACCAGCGGGCTGAGCAGGTGCACGGGCTGACCGACGATGGAGGCCCGGGCGATCTCCACCGGACTGATGCCATAGGCCGCGGCGGCCTCGGCCAGCACCGGCAGCACGCCGAAGTAGAAGGCGTCGTTGGAGATGAAGAAAGTGAACGGCAGGCTGACCAGGGCGGTGATCACCGCCATGTACGGGCCCAGGGCGTCCGGGATCACCGCCAGCAGGCCCTTGGACATGGCGTCGACCATGCCGGTACCCGAGAGGATGCCGGTGAAGATGCCCGCGGCGAAGATCAGCGAGACCACCGCCAGGACGTTTTCGGCATGGGCGGCGATGCGCTGCTTCTGCATGTTCAGGCAACGGTAGTTGACGGTCATGGCGATGCCGAAGGCGATCATGAACAGCACCGGCATCGGCAGCACGCCCATGATCAGCGCGGCCATCAGCGCCAGGGTCAGCAGGCCGTTGAACCAGCGCAGGTGCGGGCGGCGGGCCTCGGCGCACTGGGAGACGGTGACGTCGGCGCCTTCGGTCTCGCCGATCTGCAGGATGCCTAGGCGCGCGCGCTCGCTGCGGCCATAGAGGTAGGCCAGGAAGAACAGCCAGGCGATGGCCAGCAGCATGGGCGCGATCATGGGCACGAAGACGTCGGCCGGATCCACGTGCAGGGCACTGGCGGCGCGCGCGGTCGGACCGCCCCAGGGGGTCAGGTTCATCACGCCACTGGAGAGCAGCATCAGGCAGGTCATGATCAGCGGATTCATGCCCAGGCGCCGGTACAGCGGGAACATGGCCGCCACGCAGATCATGTAGGTGGTCGAGCCGTCACCGTCCAGGGAGACCACCAGGGTCAGGAAGACGGTGCCCATGGCCACCTTGAGCGGATCGCCCTTGACCAGCTTGAGGATCCAGCGCACCGCCGGATCGAACAGGCCGGTGTCGATCATCACCGCGAAGTAGAGGATCGCGAACAACAGCATCACGCCGGTGGGCGCCAGTTTGCGGATGCCGTCGAGCATCATCGGGCCGAGGGCGTCGAGCTTGACGTGGCCGAGGCTGGCGAATTCGCTGGACAGCGCCCAGGCCAGCACGGCGAAGGCGATCGGCACCATGGTCAGGGCGATCAGCGGAGACAGGCGCTTGGTCATGATCAGGTACATGAAGGTCATGACCATGGCGAAGCCGAGGAAAGTCAGCATGGGAATACCTCTGAATTTTCGCGAAGAGAAGGAAGATCAGCCGCGGCGCAGGGGCGCGGGGAGGGCGAAAATCCAGGGGAGAGGGGCGCGCGGGGACGCCTGGAGGGACAGATACGACATGGCAAGAATCCTGGTTATTTTTGTAGGCACGTCGCCCGCTCACGGGGGCGGGTCTTGAGGGGATCCTAAGAGGTCAACCTTTCGCCAGCCTTGCGTGGTGGCGAGTGGATGTTGCCGGATGTCACGAAGCCGACAGGGACAGGTGCTGTTCGCCTCGCTGCCAGACGGGAGCACTCAGGTGCTCGACGAAGAAATCGAGCAGCACCTGGATCTTGGTGGGTCGGCTGCGCGCCGAGGGGGTCACGAAGTAGAGGCCGCCACGGGTCAGCTGCCAGTCCGGCAGCAGCGGCACCAGCCGGCCATCGGCCAAGTAGTCGGCGGCGATGAAGTCCGGCAACTCGGCGATGGCGAGGCCTTCCAGCAACACCGGCAGCAGGGCTTCGGAATTGGTGACGCGCAGGGGGCCACGGGGCAGCACGCTTTCTTCGCGACCCTCGTCCCCGCTGAAGCGCCACACCTGGCTGCGCGCCCGATAGGCATAGCTCAGGCAGGCATGGTCGGTCAGTTCCTGCGGATGGCTTGGCCAGCCGTGGCGCTCGACATAGGCCGGAGCCGCCACCAGCAGCTGGCTCACCGCGCAGAGCCGCCGGGCGACCAGCGAGGAGTCCGGCAAGTCGGCGATGCGCAGGGCGGCGTCGAAACCCTCCGCCACCAGATCCACGGTGGCATCGGACAGGTGCAGATCCACCGATAGCTGGGGATAGCGGCGCAGCAGCTCGGGCAGCAGCGGCGCCACCCAGCGCAGGCCGAAGGCCATGGGCACCGCCAGCCGCACCTGGCCACGGGGCTGCACGGCGCGGGCCTGGGCAGCGCTTTCGGTCGCCTCCGCCTGGCGATAGAGATCACCGGCCTGAGCGGCCAGCTCGCGGCCGAATTCGGTCAGCGCCAGCTGCCGCGAGGTGCGATTGAACAGCCGCCCGCCGAGGCGTTCCTCCAGGCGCGTCACCGCCCGCGAGACGGTGGCCACCGACACGCCCAGCACCCGCGCTGCGGCGGCGAAGGAGCCCTCTTCGGCGACCTTGGCGAACATCGCCAACCCTTCGAAATCCGGCAATCTGCTCATTTCATTTCTGCAACGATGACTTGCCAATCATTCTATTTTGCAAGGAAGCCAGGGTCGATAGGCTGACTCCACCTGATCACAACCCTCGGAGTTCCCGCCATGACCCTCAAGCTCGCAGACAAGATCGCCCTCGTCACCGGCGCCACCAGCGGCATCGGCCTGGCCGCTGCCAAACTCTTCGCCCAGCAGGGCGCCCACGTCATCCTCACCGGTCGGCGGCAGGCGGAACTGGACGCCGCGGTCGCCCAGGTCGGCAATGCCACCGGCATCGCCGTGGACTCGTCCCGCCTGGACCAGCTCGATGCCCTCTATGAGCGCATCCGCCGCGAGCACGGACGCCTCGATGTGCTCTACGTCAACGCCGGGGGCGGCAGCATGCTGCCCCTCGCCGAGGTGACCGAGGCCCACTACGACGACACCTTCGATCGCAACGTGAAGGGGGTGCTGTTCACCGTGCAGAAGGCTCTGCCGCTGCTGGCGGACCATGCCTCGGTGATCCTCGCCGGCTCCACCGCCGCCAGTACCGGCACCCCGGCCTTCAGCGTCTATGGCGCCTCCAAGGCCGCCGTGCGCGCCTTCGCCCGCAACTGGATCCTGGAGCTGCAGGGCCGCGGCATCCGCATCAACACCCTGAGTCCGGGCGCCACCCGCACCCCGGGCCTGGTGGAGCTGGCCGGTCCGGATGCCGCTCAGCAGCAGGGCCTGCTGGACCACCTGGCCAGCCAGATCCCCCTGGGTCGCGTCGGTGAGCCGGAGGAAATCGCCAGGGTCGCCCTGTTCCTGGCCTCCAGCGATTCCAGCTTCGTCAACGGCGCCGAGTTGTTCGCCGATGGTGGCCAGGCGCAGGTCTGAACGGCGTCTGACGGCCAGAAAAAAGCGGACAGCGCCCGGGGCGCTGTCCGCTTTTTTGCCGACCTAATGCGGGCGTCAGCCGCGCAATCGCGTGTTGAGTACGGCGATATGCTCCGGACCGATGCCGCAGCAGCCGCCGATCAGACTCGCACCACGCGCCTGCCAGTCCTGGGCGAAGCTCAGGTAGCCGGGCGGATCCAGGTCCGGACGCAGGGGATCGAGGCCATCATTGGCGGTGGCCTCTTCCGGTTGGGGCGGGAAGGCGTTGGCATAGGCGCCAAAGGGAATCTCGACACCCGCCGCGGCAAAGGTCGCCCACGCGGTATCCAGCGCCGCGGCCATCACCTCGGGCTGGCTGCAATTGAACAGCAGGGCACCAGCGCCCAGCTCCACCGCCAGCTGTGCGGCCGCGGCCACCGGCTCGCCGGATCTCAGCCGTGGGGTCTCGTCGACGTCTTCGTCCTTGAGGGTGAAGGACAGCCACAGCGGCTTGCCGTCCCCTGGCAGCCCGGCGGCGATGGCGCGCACCTCGGCCAGGGAGCTCTGGGTTTCCGCCAGCCAGAGATCTACATGGGGCGCCAGGCCGCGGATCAGCGGCTGCAGCACCTCGTCCACCCGCGCCGGCTCGAACAGATCGGGGCGATAGGAGCCGAACAGCGGCGGCAGCGACCCCGCCACCCGCACCGGCTGACCGCTGGCCACCACCGCCTGCCGTGCCAGCTGGCCGGCCCGCGCGGCCAGGGCCTCGCCTTCGGCGGCGAAGCGCGCCTCGCCGATATGGAAGGGCACCACCGCATAGCTGTTGCTGGTGATCACCTGGGCGCCGGCCTCGATATAGGCGCGGTGCACCGCTTCCACCTGCTCCGGCGCCTCGCTCAGGGCCAGGGCCGACCACTCCGGCTGACGGAAGGGCGCGCCGCGGCGCTGGAGCTCGCGGCCCATGCCACCGTCGAGAAGCACAAGATTCATGTTGGCCATATAGCTATTTCACTTTTCCTTATAACCAAAACAGAGTTCAATATCGGTTCTCATATCTCTCTAATACCAGGCCCTCTTACCCTTTGCAAAGGACGCCCCCATGAGAACCGCTCTGCTATCGGCCCTCGGCCTGACCCTGGCGCTGGTCGCCACCTCGGCCTCGGCCGGTGCCACCCTGGACCGCATCAAGGCCAAGGGCGAGCTGGTCAATGTGCTCATGGAGAGCTATCCGCCCTTCTCCCAGCTCAATGCCCAGAACCAGCTGGAAGGCTTCGACGTGGACGTGGCCAAGGCCGTGGCCGACAAGCTCGGCGTCAAGCTGCGCCTGGAAACACCTTCCTGGGACGTGATCGCCGCCGGTCGCTGGAGCGGTCGCTACGACGTCTGCATCTGCTCCATGACGCCGAGCCAGGCGCGCGCCCAGGTGTTCGATTTCCCGGTCAACTACTACGCCTCGCCGGCGGTGATCGTGGTCAACGCGGGTGACGACCGCATCCACGGCGCCAAGGACCTCTCCGGCAAGAAGGTCGGCGTCACCAGCGCCTCTTCCTACGAGAGCTACCTGAACAAGGACCTGACCATCGAGGGCCAGGAGGACAAGCCGCTGAGCTATCCCTTCGACGACGTCCAGGCGGTGCCCTTCCCCGACGACAACGTCGCCTTCCAGGACCTCGGCCTGGGCGCCGGCAAGCGCCTGGACGCGGTGCTGACCAACCTGGTGACGGCCCAGCCGCGCCTGGCCCAGGACAGCAAGTTCAAACTGGCCGGCGCGCCGCTCTATGCCGAGCCCAACGCCGTGGCCATCGAGAAGGGTGATCCGGAATTCGCCGCCACGCTGCGCGAGATCATCGAAGGGCTACGCCAGGACGGCACCCTGAAGCGGATCTCCGACAAGTGGATCGGTGCCGACATCAGCCAATGAGTCCGCTACCGCCCCCAGACCAGCGCCGCCCCCTGCTGAGTTTTCGCACCCGTGTCTGGCTGACCTGGCTGGCGCTGCTGGCCGGGGGCGTGGTCTTCGTGCTCGGCTTCGACCTCAAGTTCGCCAGCGTCTGGCCGCGCCTGCCCAACCTGGTGGGTTGGCGCCTGGGCCCCAACGGCTTCCTGCAGGGCGCGGCCCTGACGCTGTTCCTCAGCCTCAGCTCCATCCTGGTGTCGGTGCTGCTGGGCTTCGCCGCGGCCCTGGGCCGGCTGTCGTCCAGCGCCCTGGCCTATGGCGTGGCGACCTTCTACGCCTCCTTCTTTCGCGGCACCCCGCTGCTGATCCAGATCCTGCTGATCTACCTGGGCCTGCCGCAGATCGGCGTGGTGCCCGGCGCCATCAGCGCCGGCATCCTCGCCCTGTCGCTGAACTATGGCGCCTACCTCAGCGAGATCTTTCGCGCCGGCCTGCTCGGCGTCCCCGCCGGTCAGCGCGAGGCGGCCCTGGCCCTGGGCCTGGCGCCGCGGGTGATCTTCTGGCGCGTCACCCTGCCCCAGGCCATGCGCAGCATCATCCCGCCCACCACCAGCCAGTTCATCTCCATGCTCAAGGACTCCTCCCTGGTCTCGGTGATGGGTGTCTGGGAGGTGATGTTCCTCGCCCAGTCCTATGGCCGCTCCAGCTATCGCTATCTGGAAATGCTGACCACCGCCGCGGTGCTCTACTGGCTGATGTCCCTGGCCATGGAGTTCCTGCAGTCGCGCCTGGAGCGGCACTACGGGAAGGCGTATCGGGGGCGTTAGAGTCGCTTGGTCGGGCGGAGGCAAAGGACGATGCCCGATCGACGTCGGCAGCGCGCTTGATAGAGTCTTCTTGCCACCAACTACTGGCTGGTCCTTGCTGTTATGAGCAGAACCGGAGGCCATATGACTGAGACAGAAACCACTACTCAAAAGCTGGCCCGCTTTGTAACGGCGCGCTTTGCACTTGAATCACTGATGGCCAACTGTTCTCGGCTAATCTATGCAGAAGAGGCAAAACCAGAGCCGGATCAGGCATGTGTCGATCATCTGAGGGCCAGGCGGCGCGAATACCGCAGACTTCGTAACGGTCTGGACTTCGACAATCGAAGACAGATCGAGGACGCCATAGCCACCTATGGTCCCCAGGCAAAAGCCGTTATGCAGCAGGCAGAGAGATAGGATCCTGGTGCAAGCGGATCGACTGGACGCTAAACGGGATGAATGCCGACCGAGTTTGCTGAAGCCGGCGTCGAAAAGGCTGCTCTTCAAAGGATCACACCCACTACAGGCGGAGTGATCCTTTGAAATTGCAGTTAAGGCACCAGGATCCAGCGGTTACTTGAGATCGGTGGTCAGCTCTGGCGTACCGAAGCTGACGAGCGTGGCATTGGAACGTTCGAAATAGCCCTGCCAGAAACGTTCGAGACTCTGCAGTACCTTGCCTGAACGATAGGCGCCTTTGGCATCGTCACCGATCAGCCCCGCGCCCATCACATAAACCCGGGCGCCGTGCAGTTGGGCGAACAGCTCCTTCTTCTCTACCTTGGCCAGCTCGGCTGCAGGGTCGATTCCACGAATGCGGTTAGCTTGATAGAAGCTGCCGAAGTCGCTGTTTTCCAGCATGTCGGATACCAGCAGAATGACCTGATCCGCGCTCGGCTCCTGGCCTAGGTCTTCACCAATTTTCTTGAGGCTGGCGAAGATTTCGCTGCGCGATATCTCCTCGTTCGGCTTGCCGAAACTCTCGACGAATTGCTTGCCGAATGTCTTCTGGAAAAAGGCGGCCTGCTGTTGCAGACAGGTATCGAGTTTCTTGAGACTGGCATTGCCGATATGGTTACGCACCTTGCCAACCAACGGTTTTTCCAGGATGCCGGCGAACTGCAACTTCATGTAGTTGTTCTGCAACAGCGCCGAAAATTGATAGAGCTTGATGCTGTCGCCGGGCTGCAGGTATCTCAGGGTGTGCTCCCAGGCACTGCTTTTCAGCGCCTGGGGCATATTGACCGTTTCATCGATGACCACCGTCAACGCTCGCCCCGACGCGGCTGGCTGTTCGCTGGCCAATTGCGCATAGCTGTAGCAGCTCGGCAGGTCGTTACGTTCAGCCGCCATTGCCGCAGGCGCCAATAGCAGACCCGCGATTGCCAGGGTTACGGTCAGACGCATTTCAGGCACCCTCTTTCTTGGCGCGTTTTATCGCCACCTGCACTTTCTGCTTGCTCAGCAGCGCGGCGTTGTCGATACCCAACTCTTCGCCAATAGCGGTCAGTTCTTCGGGCGAATAGACCGTGAGATCGCCCAGATTGGCGATCAAGGCGTTCTGGTCCAAGGCAGCCGTGGGCTCCGGTGCCGATACCGGTGCTGGTACAGATACTGGTGCTGGTGCTGGTGCTGGTGCTGGTGCTTCAACAGTCGCGCTCGACGAGCGCTCAGGAGCTGAGACTTCAGTAATAGCCGCCGCGTTGTTGAGCGCAGCCAATTCACGTTGCAAGGCCTGCTTTTCCCTGGCGGTATCGAGCGCCTTACGCATTTCTTCCAACTCGTTGGCGGCCGCACGCGCTTTTTTCTGCTGCTGATTTTCGCTGTTCTGCCGCTCCTTCTCGTTGGCATAGAGCGCAAAGCTCCGACGCGGACCACGGTCAGCACTACCGCCTAGAGAATGACGATGCTCGATCCGCTCTTGCAGGCTGCTGAGCTTGGCCTCGGCATCTCGGGCGACTCGATCACGCTGACTCTGCTGATAGGCCGCGAATTCACTGGCACTGCTGAAGCCGGAGATATAGCCCGCTGCTTCCCGTGACTGGGTGCCTGCGAACGAACGGAAAACGCCGATCAGGATGCCGATGATCTGCACGCCGATGAAAATGACCGACAGGATGAAGAAGGTGAGTTTGTAGGCGAAGATCCGATCGCCCGCGACCTCACTGGCCGCACGCTGGTCAGCCGCCTGCCCATCGGCGGTGGCTTCGCTGGGCAGTTGGAAAGGCGAGGCGTCTGGCGTGAGCGCCGAACCGCTACCCGAAGCATAGGGCGAACCGTTTACCTGCTGGGTCTCCAGTTCGTTGATGGTGGAGGCTCGGATGAAGTAGGCACCAATGGCCAGCGTCAGGATAAGCGCCGTAGCAATGATGGTGGTCCACCAGGTCGGGGAGACCGTGGCGTTGTGCTTTACCCGATTGATGATATGCAGGTACTTGGGCTCTTTATCATCGAGACCGGTACGGTCCAGATCGACGTTGGCATCGGCCTGAAGATCCTTGGCATTGTTGTTGCGCCGAGCCTGCCGATGCCATTCGCGAGCCTTGCTGATAAGGCCGTTGCGGTGAATCTCGGCGCCCATGAGGTGGGTAGCAGGAACCAGAATCGTACCGATCAGCAGGGAGATGACGATGGCCGAGAATTCCGCCTGGTTGGCGGAAATGTTGTTGGCAATGAAAGGCGCCAGTACCAGGGCGAAGATGAACGCCTCGAGGATCACTAGAAAGATGCTGCCAATCCACAGTGGCAATCCCGTGGGTTTGCGGCCGCGCTCTTCCACCTTGTTCAGATAGTTTGCGCATTTGTCGTAGAAGGCTGCGTCCTTGTTCACGCGCTCGTAATAGCGATGGTATTTCGCGCACAGTTCGCGCTCAGCCTTGTACCAGGCCGTCCCTCCTTCTTCGCGATCCTGCATGAGATCGCGCTTGGACGCCTTGGCGATAAAGCCTACGACCGGAAAGCTGACGCCCAGATTGAGGAAGAAGTACTTGACCTCCTCCCACCAGCGGATGATTACCACGACCAGCACCAACAGACTGATCAGCGGCCATATCACGTAGCGATAAGCCGCTAGCGCTGTCGTCAACGTCTCGAAAAGTTCCATGTTTCGTCCCCGGAATCAGCCGCGCACAGGCGCGTAAGTCGCTATGTAAGGCTTGGTGCCATTGTCGTAAAACAAGTCGCCGTCGATACTTTTGTCGCCGGTCTTTTTAATTACTACATCAATACAACTTACCGGTGCCTGCTCGGGTTGTTCCAAGAAGACCCGATAGAGAATGGCGTCTTCACCTTCATAGGTATTGGCGACGGCCGTATAGGCATCGCTGGGTCCGCCTTTGTTTTTTTCATAGTTCTGGGTGACGAAGACTTTCGGATCCTTCACCAGCGCAGCGTTATCACGCAGCACGGCAACCGGCGACAGGGTCACCAGATGGCCATTGACCAAGCCGGCCCAGGCGCGTCCGTTCATGCCTGGCAGGTATTCGCGCGTGGCATGGTCAGATAGCGCAGCGCCGGTGGCGAAGCTTTTGACCTCGCCACTGACGCGCGGGGCGTCCTGCTGACAGCTGCTCATGGGCACCTGGGCGTAGGCAGTGGAGATCAGCGTGAATCCACCGCTTTTCGGACGCAAGGCCTGACCCAGCTTCCAGGCACCGCTGGCAACCGGCTGACCGCCGAAATCGATTTTCGCCACGCTCGGCTTCGTCTGCCGAGGCGCCTCGGCATCAGCCGTCTTGACGGTTTTCGACGAAGCCGTGGCAACAGCCGGTTTTTTACTCTCGGGCTTGGCCACGGACTCCGTGGCGGTGCCATGGGCCAGATACTTGGCGTTGTTCTTTTCCGCGTTGATACGCTTGACCAGCATCGCCTTGTCGTTCAACTCGACGATCTCGACGCGACGGTTCTTGCCACGCTCGAGCGGATCGCTGTTGTCGGCGATGGGGCGTGAGGCGCCGGCACCCTGGAAGTACATGCGATCTCGCGAAATGCCCTGCTCGACCAGAATGCTTGCTACCGCCCGTGCGCGCTGTTCCGACAGCGCCTGGTTGATGGCCGGTGTGCCGGTAGCGTCGGTATGGCCAACGATAAGAATGGGTGTGGCTTCCTTGCCAACATAGGCACTGGCAAGCTTGGCGAGCTTGCGGCGACCTTCGTCGTTGAGCTGGGCACTCCCTGTCGGGAACATGCCTTCATCGGCGATCTGAGCCACCAGCCCCGCTTCTTGGGGCGCAGCCGAAGGCGTAGCGGCGGCAGTCTGCAACGTTTCCACCTGAAGCGGGATCTTCTCCTGCTCAGCGATCTGCTTGAGTCGCTCGAGACGATTCTTGTAGGCCAGGGCGGCGCCACAGCCAACCGAGGCGCCGACCACGGCCCCGGCGATCAGGGTCGCACCATCGCCCTTGGCCAGCGCAGCCGCGGCTACGCCTGTAGCGGCGCCGAGGAAACCGCCAGCCAGACAGTTGACGGTACGACTTTGGCCGCTGGAAAAATTATCGACGGTGGCGCAGCCGGTAACGCCCAGGGAAATGGCTACGGCCAGCGCAGCAAGGCGAACTGGCCGGGAAGGAAGCAAAGAAGCCTGACTCACGTAAGTGACTCCTGGTTACTGGAGATAACGGATAACCAGGATGAAACGACCTATGATGTTTCATCCATGAAAACGGCGGGTGCTCTATCTAGCAGGATAGAAGCCTGGATTATATCCCGATATCGGGGATGGCAAGTGAAGCACAAGTAGGTTCAATTGCAATGACAGCCAAACTAGCGTCAGCCTAATAATCTCAAGGCAATATCATAACTAACGTTATTGCCTTCATAACTACTCACTCCAGGCCTCCCGCAGCCTGGCCAGCGCCTCCTTGATCCGCGCCTCCGGCACCGCCGCGAATCCCAGCACCAGTCCGGCGCGGGCGTCGGGCGGGGTCGGGCCCTCGGGCAGCCAGTAGCGCGACAGCGCGTTGAGTTCCACACCGACCGCGGCCGCCCGCGCTACCAGTTCGGCTTCGCGGGCCAGCTGGGTGACCGGCAGGCACAGATGCAGGCCGGCCACTGGCACACCCGGCGGGGCGCAGCCGGCGACCTCTGGCCAGCCGACCAGCAGGGCATCACGGCGACTGCGCGCGGCCCGACGCATGCGCCGGATATGGCGCTGGAAATGACCCTGCTCGATGAAATCGGCCATGACCGTCTGGGTGGCGCTGTCGAGATGGCGGATGCCGGCCCGTTGCAGCTCCAGCAGCGCCGGCACCAGCGCGGGCGGGGCCACCAGATAGCCCAGGCGCAGGCCGGGAAAGGCGATCTTGGAAAAGGTGCCGACATAGAGCACCCGACCGTGGCGATCCAGCGCGGCCAGGGGCGCCAGCGGCGCACCCTGGTAGCGGTATTCGCCGTCGTAGTCGTCCTCGACGATCCAGGCGTCCGTCTGCCGTGCCCAGTCCAAGAGCGCCAGGCGGCGTGGCAGGGACAGCACGGCGCCGGTGGGATACTGGTGCGAAGGGGTGACATAGACCAGTCGGCAGTCCCGCTGGCCAGCCAGTTGCTCCACCACCAGCCCTGCCGTATCCACCGGGATTCCTGCAGCCGCGCCCCGCCACTCTGCAAGGCCAGGCCCGCGGCGCGATAGCCGGGATCCTCCATGGCCGCCAGGGCGCCGGGCGCCAGCAGCAGCCGGGCGCAGAGTTCGATGGCCTGCTGGGCGCCGCTGGTGATGAGGATCTGCTCGGGTGCGCAGACCAGGCCCCGCGCCTGGCGCAGATAGGCACAGAGCAGGCGGCGCAGTCGCGGTTCGCCGCCGGGTTCGCGATAGCCCAGCAGCGCCGGTTCCGGCTGACGCCAGAAGCGCTGCTGCAGCCGCGCCCAGGTGGCGAAGGGAAACAGATCCACCGCCGGCAGGCCGACCCGAAAGGCGCACGGCGCGCCGGGCGGCACGCTGGCCAGGGGCACGGGGGCCGCCTTGGTCGTGGCTTCGGGAGCGGCCAGCGCCCGGGTCACGGGCGCGACATAGGTGCCGTCGCCCGGGCGGCTGTCGAGAAAACCTTCGGCCAGCAGCTGCTCGTAGGCGGCGGTCACGGTATTGCGCGAGATCCCCAGCAGCCGCGCCAGTTCGCGACTGGCCGGCAGCCGCACCCCGGCGGCCAGCTCACCGGCCAGGATGCGCTCGCGCAGGCCCTGGTAGAGCTGGCGCGCCAGCCCCTGACCCGGCTCCAGCAACAGCCCCGACGGCTCGAATCCCAGCATGGATTGGCACCCTGAAAGTCATGGAAATTGGCTCTTACAGGGAGCCAAAGGCGACCTTAGCATGGTCGGACATCGCTGGAGTTCCTATCCATGTATCCCAATCCCGCCTTCTGTCTCGACGACCTGCCCAGGCTGCACCAGCACCTGCGCGATCACGCCCTGGCGCTGCTGGTCAGCCAGACCGAGGCCGGTCCGCTGGTGAGTCATCTGCCGCTCTGGCTGGCGCCCGACGAGGGTCCCTATGGCACCCTCTATGGCCATCTGGCACGCAGCAATCCCCAGGCCCAGGCACTGGTCGGGGCCCCTGTCGCGCTGGCGGTGTTCCAGGGTCCCCAGGCCTATGTCAGCCCGGCCTTCTATCCCGGCAAGGCCGAACATGGGCGGGTGGTGCCGACCTGGAACTACCAGGCGGTGCATGCCCGTGGCAGCGTCGAGGTGTTCGATGACCCCGAGCGCCTGCTGCAGCTGCTGGAGCGCCTCACCGACCAGCACGAAGCCGGGCGTGCCCGGCCCTGGCAGGTCGCGGATGCGCCCGCGGATTATGTCCAGGGCATGCTGCGCGCCATCCGCGGCCTGCGCCTGCCCCTCGACAGCCTCCAGGGCCTCGCCAAGCTCAGCCAGAATCGCAACGCCGCCGATCGCGAAGGCGTCCGCCAGGGTCTGGCCGCCAGCCCGGTACCCGGCGACCAGGCCCTGGCCGCCCTGATCCCCTCTCCCGCCTGACCCTGGAGCCACCCATGACGATCCGCCCCCTGAGCGAAGCCGATCACGCCGTCTGGCACGACCTCTGGCAGGCCTACCTGGCCTTCTACGAGACCGTCCTGCCGGAGGCCACCTACCTCAGCACCTGGCAGCGTCTGCTCGATCCCGCTCAGCCCCTGCATGGCGCCCTGGCCTGGGACGGCGAGCGGCCCCTGGGCCTGGTGCACTTCATCTATCACCCGTCCTGCTGGACCGAGAGCCACTACTGCTACCTGCAGGATCTCTATGTCGCCCAGGACCACCGCGGCGGCGGCCTGGGCCGTGCCCTGGTCGAGCACGTCTATGCCCGTGCCAAAGCGGACGGCTGCGACCGGGTGCACTGGCTGACCCAGGAGACCAACTATGCGGGACGCCAGCTCTACGATCGCATCGCCACCCGCTCCGGCTTCATCCAGTACCGCCACCTGCTGGGAGACAGATCATGACCCCGCTCGACTGGACCCCGGCCCTTCCACCCCAACCCCGGCTACTGCAGGGTCGCCATGTACGCCTGGAACCCCTGGACCCGCCGCGTCACGGCGACGATCTCTGGGAGGCCCTGCACGACCGGGATCCGGCCCTGTGGGACTATCTGCCCTATGGCCCCTTCACCGAGCGGGCCGCCTTCGACAGCTGGCTGGCCGGCCTGGCCCAGGGGCGCGATCCGCTTTTCTATGCGGTAGTGGACCCCCGCGACGGTCGCGCCCTGGGGCAACTCAGCCTGATGAGCATCGTCCCCGAACACGGCAGCATCGAGATCGGCCATGTCGCCTTCGGCGGGCGCCTGCAGCGCACGCCCCTGGCTACCGAGGCCTTCTATCTGCTGATGCAGGAGGCCTTCGCCCTCGGCTATCGGCGCCTGGAGTGGAAGTGCGACAACGCCAATACCCGCTCGAAACGCGCCGCCGAACGCCTGGGCATGCGCCCTGAGGGGCTGTTCCGCCAGCACCGGGTGGTCAAGGGTCGCAACCGCGACACCGCCTGGTTCAGCCTGCTGGATCACGAATGGCCCACGGTCGACGCCGGCTTCCAGCGCTGGCTGGCGGCGGAGAATTTCGATGCCGAAGGACGCCAGCTCAGCGCCCTGGCTGTCACGCCCGGCAAATGAGAAGCAATACCAACGGAGCAGGCAAAGCGTTATCCTAGAGAGGTTGCTACCAACAATCTCCCTTCGCCGTGACCGCCATCCACGTCCTACTCGTCGACGACCACCGCAAGCTGCGTGAGCCCCTGGCGATCTACCTGCGTCGCCAGGGGCTCGAAGCCACCACCGCAGCCGATGCCACGCGGATGAAGGCGTTGCTCGCGCAGCAGCGCTTCGATGTCATCGTCCTCGACGTGATGCTGCCGGATGGCGACGGCTTCAGTCTCTGCCGTGAACTGCGCCAGCGCGACACGACGCCGATCATCCTGCTCACCGCCCGGGGCGAGGTGGATGACCGGGTGCTTGGCCTGGAACAGGGCGCCGACGACTACCTGACCAAGCCCTTCGAACCGCGCGAACTGGTGGCCCGGATTCGCACCCTGCATCGTCGCTACCAGGCGACCGCTCCGACGTCTCCGAGCGAGCCTGTACCGGCGGCGATCTATCGTTTCGCGGGCTGGCACTACGCCGCCGTCAGTCAGCGCCTGCACTACCCGGACGGCAGCACCCGCCGCCTGGGTCAGGCGGAGGCGCGCCTGCTGCTGGCCTTCCTGTGTCAGCCCCAGACCGTGCTGCATCGTGATCTATTGCTGCACCAGGTACAGCCGCCCGATCGCGCGCTGGAAGACCGCAGCCTGGATCGCCAGGTCAGTCGCCTGCGCCTGCGGTTGGCCGATCCGGCAGGCGAATCGCCGCTGCGGACCGTCTGGGGCCGCGGCTATCTGCTGGACTGCCCGGTGGAGGCCCTGGACGGCCCATGATCGCGCCCTGGCGTAGCTGGCTGCAGGGCATCACCCCCCGCCTCTGCCTGCTGTTCTGCGCGGCCTTGCTGCTGGCGCACGCGGCCGCGGCGCTGGTCCTGCACCAGACCGGCGCGCTGGTCCATCCGTTGTCCTATGGCCAGGCCTTGGAGCGCCTGGCGGTGGCCCGTACCGCGGTCGAGCGCCTGCCGACGGCGCAGGCGCAAGCCCTGCTGCGGGTGCTGGCCGAGTCACCGGCACAGGTCTGGATAGCCACGACGCCGGAGGTGGCGCCCTTCCCCATGCTCGCGGAAGAACGCCGCCTGACCCGGGATCTGGCGCGGCGCCTTGGACAGGCCGAAGAGGGTCTGGTGATGCAGCTGGAAGGCCTCGCCGGCGACGCCGCCCGCGCCTCACCGCTGACCCCGGCCGGCTGGGCACCCCTGCGCTTGCGCAGCAGCGTGCGCCTTTCGGACGGTCGCTGGCTCAATGCCGTGCAGTATCCGGCACGCAGCGACGGCTGGCTGACCGCCCTGGGCTGGTCGCTGCTGCTGGGCGCCCTCCCAGTGCTGCTGCTGGCCTGGCTGCTGATCGGCCAACTGGTACGGCCGCTCCAACGGCTCACCCGCGCCGCGGAGGGACTCAGCCGGGGCGAGCGCAGTCGCCTGGAGGTCCGTCAGGGCCCACGCGAGGCCAGGGAACTGGCCGCGGCCTTCGAGCTGATGCAGGAACGGCTGCTGCGCCACCTGGATGATCGGGTGCGCATGCTGGCCGCCATCAGCCACGACTTCAACACTCCACTGGCTGCGCTGCGAGTGCAATTGGCCCTGCTGGAGCCTTCGGTCGAGCGCGACGACATGGAAGAAAGCCTGGCCGAACTGGACGCCATGGTGCAGGAAACCCTCGACTTCATCCGTGGCGAGCGCCGGACCGAAAGCCACCAGGATGTCGACCTCGTCGCCCTGCTGCAGGCATTGCAGGATCGCTATCAGGCATTGGGCCAGACGGTATCCTGGTCAGGTACTGGCGCGGCACCGCTCCGCGGCCGTCCACTGGCCCTCAAGCGCGCCTTGGGCAATCTGCTCGACAACGCCCTGCAGCACGGTAGCAGCGCCGCACTGGAGCTCTCGCGCCCCGCGCCACAGCTGCTTCGCCTGGACATCCTCGACGACGGCCCCGGCCTGCCGGAAAACCAGCTGGAACGGGTCTTCGAACCCTTCTACCGGCCTCCGGGCCAGGACAGCGCTCGTGGCCTCGGTCTCGGCCTGGCCATCGCCCGGGCCTGTATCCTCGCCCACGGCGGCGAGCTGCAGCTGCGCAATCGCCCGCAAGGCGGCCTCTGCGCCCGGATCCTGCTGCCGTCGACCTCCTAGCAGCCAGATATCCCGTAGGAGCGGCCCATGGCCGCGATCGTCCAAACAAAAGACCTTGTCGCGCCAGGACAATGGCTCCCAGGGTAGCGCCACCTTGATCGATCAGGATCTGGCTGATGCTGGAGATGAACGCCTGCTCGAATAGCGCCTTCTCCCTCCGGGGCGTGCCTCACAGCGGATTCCCTGGTGGAAAAGGCTCCTCCGTTTTCCACGCTACGGTTCCGGCACCAACGCAGTGGAGGTTCCACGTGGAGCATCTGGCTCCCTTAGAAGCTCAGAGTCGCGCTCACCCAGAGATGGCGTCCATAGTTCACCGTGCCATAGGTCTCGTCGTCCAGGCGCCGATCGTTCAGGTTGCGGATAGCGGCATTGAAGCTCAGGTTGCGCGTCGCCACGAAGCCGCCGCCCACGTCCCAGGTGGTATAGGCCGGCGCCGCTTCGCCGGTCAGGGTGGCGTCGTATTCCTCACCGTAGTAATCCAGCGCCGTCCACAGATTGAGCCGGTCCGACAGGGTCCAGTCCAGGCGGACGTTGGCCTTGCGCTCCGGGGTCAGGGCCAGGGGCGCACCCTGGTTGGGACCGCTGCGCTGCTCCGAGTCGAGATAGGTGAAGTTGCCGCCCAGGCGCAGGGCCTCGGTGATGTCCCAGCCACCGCTGAGCTCCACGCCGCGGATCACCGCCTCGTCGACGTTGATGCGGTCCATGCGGATGTAGCCATTCCAGCGCTCGGTGGTGGTGACCGTGGACAGCTTGTCCTGAAAGTCGTTGTAGAACAGCGTCGCCGCCGCTTCCAGATTGCGCCGGTTGGACCAGAGCGCCGCCACCTCGTAGTTGGTACTGGTCTCCGGCTTGAGATCCGGATTGCCGAGCATGACGAAGCGGTTGCGCCGCAGATAGGCGTAACCCGGCGCCACGGCGCGAATTTCCGGCGCCTTGAAGCCGCGTGAGACGCCGCCCTTGAAGGTCCATTCAGGGGTGGCATGCCAGACCCCGTAGAGCCGCGGACTCCAGTGATTGCCGTACAGCTCGTGGTGATCCAGGCGCAGTCCACCGGTGAGCGCGAAGCTGTCGGTGATGGCCCACTCGTCCTCGGCGAACAGCGCCTGCTGGGTCACCGCGAAGGAATACTGGCGGCGATCGTTCAGCCCCTGGTTCCAGTCCTGCACCTCGCCACGGTTGTATTGCAGACCGGTGGTGAGCAGGTGGTCATCCAGGGGCGTCACCAGCTTGGCATCGAACACGGTGTTCTCGACCTGGGGCTTGCGCCCATAGACATCGGTCTGCTCCGGCGTGGCAAGGCCTTCGCGAGAGGTCTCTTCGTGCAGCAGCGACACGTCCGAGCGCAGCCCGCCGGTCCAGTGGCCGGTGTGACTCAGCGACCAGTGATCGCGGTCGTTGTCCTGCTGGCGGGTCGCCCAGTTGTCGCTCAGGCCGTCGCCGTTGCGCAGGCGCGTCTGCCCGGCTTCCAGCAGGAATTCTTGGTTCTCGGTCGGGGTGAAGACCAGACGCCCGGTCAGGTCGCGATGGCGCGCCTTGCTGAAGCCCTGGGTCCGCTCGATGTCGTCGTCGGCCTGGCGATCCAGGTAGCGGCCCCAGAGCTGCAGACCGAGCAGGTCGGTGTGCAGCGGTCCGCTCAGAAAGAATTGGCCCTGGCGCGAATTGCCCTGGTCGCGGTGCTGCTGGGCGATGTAGTCGGTGGTCAGGGAGCCGTGCCAGGTGGCGGCGTTCTTCTTGGTGATGATGTTGATCACCCCGCCGATGGCGTCGGAGCCATACAGCGAGGACATAGGCCCGCGTACCACCTCGATCCGCTCGATGGCCGCCGCCGGCGGAATGAAGCTCTGCTCGTAGCCGCGATTGCCGTTGACCCGCGACTCCCGCGCGCTCTGCCGCTTACCGTCCACCAGGATCAGGGTGTAGTCCCCCGGCATGCCCCGGATGGAGATATCGGTTTCATTGGCCGCACCGTTGACCACCACGCCCTCGACGTCGCGCAGGGCGTCGCCCAGATCGCGGATCGGGCGCTTGCGCAGGGTCTCGGCGTCGATCACGGTGACTGAAGCGGGTGCGTCCTCCAGACGCTGTTCGAAGCCGGCGGCGGTGACCACCGTGGTGTCGAGATCGGTGATCTCTTCGGCTTGGACCGCCAGGCTGGCGGCGGCCAGGCCGAGCGCCAGCGGCGTAGCGATGAAACGTTGCAACCTGGCCATGAGCCATGCCCTCCGGTAAAAGGGCATGGATGGTAATGATTGACGTTACGGAAATTGGGACAGGTTGAGACAGCGGCATTCACTCGCCGCGGATATAGCCTTCCAGATGGCGGATCAGCTCCGCCTGCTGGACGGTGGTCGCCTTGACCAGATCGCCGATGGACAGCAGCCCGATCAGCTTGCCGTTTCCCATCACCGGCAGGTGGCGCAGGTGGTGGTCGGTCATCATCTGCATGCAGTCGCCCACGGTCTGCTGCGGCAGCACGATGATGACCGCCTCGGTCATGATCTCGCTGACCGGGGTCGCATAGGAGGCGCGCCCCTGCAGGGCCACCTTGCGCGCATAGTCGCGCTCGCTGACGATGCCCACCAGTTCGCCGTCGCGCATCACCGGCAGCGCGCCGACGTTCTTTTCCGCCATCAGGCGCAGGGCGTCGAGCACCCAGGCGTCGGGGGCGATGGTGTAGACGTCCTGCTGGGTCTTCAGGGCGAGCAACTGGGCGACGGTTTTCATTGTAGTTCTCCTGAGGTGAGGCGAGCGTGACCGGAGGTGCCTGGCAGGGCCGGTCAGCCGATTACATCAGGCCACCTGAACGCCCTTGTCGCCCGAACGACGTCGATCCCACCACAGGCGCCATGCCAGGGCCAGCAGGAAACCGGCCGTCAGCAGCATCACCAGGGTGGGCGCCGGGGCGCTGTCCCAGACCAGGCTCAGCAGCACCCCGCCCAGGGCCGCCGTCACGGCCAGGGTGGTGGCCAGCAGCAGCATCCAGCCAAAGGAACGGGTCAGCAGAAAGGCCGTGGCACCGGGGGCGATCAGCAGCGCCACCACCGGCACCATGCCCACCGCCTGCAGGGCGCCGACCACGGTCAGGGCGATCAGACCGAGCAGGCCATAGTGCAGCAGCCCCACCCGCAGCCCCAGGGCCCGGGCCTGGGCCGCGTCGAAGGCCAGCACCAGCAGGTCGCGCCAGCGGCAGGCCAGCGCCAGCACCACCAGGCCGGCGATCACCGCCATCTGCCAGAAGGCCGCCGGGGACACCCCCAGCAGGTCGCCGAGCAGGATGTGGTCCAGGTGCAGCTCGGTGGGCAGCCTGGCGTGCAACACCAGGCCCAGGCCGAACATGCCGGAAAAGACCACGCCCATCAGGGTGTCCTGCTTTACCCGGCTGTGACGCTTGAGATAGCCGGTGGCCAGGGCGCAACCCAGCCCCGCGACGAAGGCGCCCGCCACCAGCGGTGCACCCAGCGCCGACGCCAGCACCAGACCGGGAAAGACCGCGTGGGCGATGGCATCGCCCAGCAGCGCCCAGCCCTTGAGCACCAGGAAACAGGACAGCAGCGCCGTGGGCACCGCCACCAGCACGGCCATCAGCAATGCCTGGCGCAGGAAGTCGACTTCGAGGGTCAGCAGCAGCCAGTCCATCAGCCCGCCTCCGCCGTCTGCCGCGCCCGGCGCCGGTTGGCCAGCAGGCCGTGACGCGGCGCCAGGACGAAGGCCAGCAGAAAGATCAGGGTCTGCAAGACCACCACGCAGCCCCCGGTGGCGCCGTCGAGGAAATAGCTGAGGTAGGTGCCCAGGAGCCCGCTGCCAACGCCGATGGCGACGCTGATCAGCACCACCCGCGAGAAGCGATCGCTGAGCAGATAGGCCGTCGCCCCCGGCGTCACCACCAGGGCGATGACCAGGAAGGCGCCCACCGTCTGCATCGCCGTCACGGTGCTCAGCGCCAGCAGGGTAAAGAACAGCAGCCGGTACAGGGTGGGATTGAGACCGCAGGCGCGCGCCTGGCCCTCGTCGAAAAACACCAGCAGCAGGTCGCGCCACTTGAGCAGCAGCACCAGCAGCGAGACGGCGGCGATAGTCAGCAACTGGCGACTGGCCTCGGGGGTGATGGCCAGGATGTTGCCGAAGACGATGGTCTGGATGTCCACCGCGACCGGCGCCAGCGAGACCAGGAACAGCCCGCCGCCAAAGAAGGCGCTGAAGATCAGCCCGATGATGACGTCTTCCTTGAGTCGGGTGTAGTGCCGCAGCCCGAGCATGGCGCCAGCCGCCGCGCCGCCGGCGAGAAAGGCGCCCAGCGCCAGCGGCAGGCCGAGCAGATAGGCGCCGGCCACACCGGGCACCACGGCATGGGACAGGGCATCGCCGATCAGCGACCAGCCCTTGAGCATCAGGTAGGCGGAAAGAAAGGCGCACAGCCCGCCCACCAGCGCCGCCGCACCCAGGGCATTTCTCATGTAGCCGTAGGCCAGGGGTTCCAGCAGCCCTTCCATCAGGCACGCTCCCGCCGCCGCGGCTCCGCCTGGCCAGCCTCGAACAGCCGCAGGGCGCCGCCAAAGGTGCGTTCCAGGTTCTCCCGGGTGAAGACCTCGGCCGTCGGCCCCTGGGCCAGCACGGTGCGATCGAGCAACACGGTGCGGTCGCAGAAGCGTTCGATGCTGGCCAGGTCGTGGGTCGACACCAGCATAGAGCGACCTTCGGCGCGCAGCGCCTGGAGCAATTCGATGATGGCCCGTTCGGAGGTGGCGTCCACCCCGGTGAAGGGTTCGTCCAGGAGGATCACCCGGCTGTCCTGGGCCAGGGCGCGGGCGAGGAAGACGCGCTTCTTCTGGCCACCGGAGAGTTCGCCGATCTGCCGCTTGCGCAACGCGGTCAGCCCCACCCGGGCCAGGGCGGCGTCCACCGCCTGGTGATCGGCGGCGCGGGCCAGGCGCAGGAAATTCATCCGCCCATAGCGGCCCATGAGCACCACGTCCTCCACCCGCACCGGAAAGTCCCAGTCCACGTCTTCGCTCTGGGGGACGTAGGCGACGAGGTTGCGCTTGAGCGCCCGGGCCACCGGCAGGTCATCGACCCTTACCTGGCCGGAACGGACCGGCACGAAGCCCATGATCGCCTTGAACAGCGTCGACTTGCCGCTGCCGTTGACGCCCACCAGGGCGGTGATGGAGCCGCCGGGTACCACCAGGCTGGCGTCGCGCAGGGCGGTATGGCCATTGCGATAGGTCACGCTGACCCCCTCGAGCGCGATCATGGCGCCAGCCCCTTCACCAGGGTTTCGGTGGTGACCCGCAGCAGATCGAGATAGGTGGGCACCGGTCCCTCGGCGGCGCTCAGGGAGTCGACATAGAGCACCCCGCCATAGCGAGCGCCGCTCTCCCGTGCCACCTGCTCGGCCGGTGCGGCGGAAACCGTGCTTTCGCTGAACACCGCCGGAATCCGCTCGGCGCGCACCGTCTCGATCACCCGGCGGACCTGCTGCGGCGTGCCCTGGGCGTCGGCGTTGATCGGCCAGAGATAGAGCTCCCTGAGCCCCAGGTCGCGCGCCAGGTAGCTGAAGGCGCCCTCGCTGGACACCAGCCAGCGCCGCTGTTCGGGAATCGCCTGCAGCTGCTGGCGCAGGGGTTCGAGGGTGGCGGTGATGCGCGCCTTGTAGGCTTCGGCGTTGCGACGATAGGTCTCGGCCTGGGCCGGGTCGTGCTGCACCAGGGCATCGCGGATGTTGTCGACGTAGATCAGCGCTGCCTGGGGTGACATCCAGGCATGGGGATTGGGCTTGCCGGCATAGGGACCCTGGGCGATGGCGATGGGCTCGACGCCCCGCGAGACCACGGCGCTGGGCACGTCCTTCATGCGACTGAAGAAGCGCTCGAACCAGAGCTCCAGATTGAGGCCGTTCCACAGCACCAGCTGGGCGTCGCGCGTCTTGAGCAGATCGCCCGGAGTGGGCTGGTAGTTGTGGATCTCGGCGCCGGGCTTGGTGATGGATTCCACCCGCGCGGCGTCGCCCGCCACATTACGCGCCATGTCGGCGATCACCGTGAAGGTGGTGACCACCTTGAACGGCTCCGCCGCCTGAGCGACGTTGCCCAGCAGCAATCCCAGCAGACCCGCCAGGGTCCAGCGTCTCGTCTTCTCCAGCATTCGGCCCGCCTCTCGGTGGTTATAGCCTTGGCTAAATTAGATAGCACAACCTATCAGAGGTGCAGGAAGACTTTGTAACCTGGGATGAGAGGGATAAGGGACAGGGACGAACAGGGCAAGGCGCCTCGCTCAGGACAGGGCGGAGGCGCTGATGAGGGCTGCAGAGGCCGGCGGGACCGGCCTGATTGGCAGGGATCAGTGCGCGGCGTGGGCCGTCATGCCGCGCGAGCGCTCGGGCTGGGTCTCCAACGGACGCCGTTCGGCGTGACCGTCGAGCAGCTTGTCCAGCAGACCGCGCAGGGCGCGTTTCTTGAGTTCTTTCAGCATCGCGAATCCTCCCGGGATCGTTATAGCCTTGGCTATATTAAATAGCAGACCCTATCGAGAGGTGTTAGTGCTTTTTCTCAATCGGATAAATAGAGGCGTCCTAAACCTCTCGGGCTCGAACGATCGGACGAGCCGGGAGCGATGCCTAGTCGCCCTCCTCCACCCGCGTCCTCAGGCGGCGACGGGCTTCCTGCGGCGCCAGGCCGGTCCAGCGCCGGAAAGCCCGGCGGAAATTGCGCAGATCGCCAAAGCCGGTCTGGAAGGCCACCTCGGCCAGCGCCAGGTCGGCCCGGCCGAGCAGCGTCAGGGCGCGATCACGACGCGCTTCGTCGACCAGCGCCTGGTAGCGGGTACCCGCCGCCTCGAGCCGGCGCCGCAGGGTCCGTTCGCTGAGATTGAGCGGCGCGGCCAGTTGCGCCAGGGTCGGCGGCGCATCCAGTCGCTTGCGGATCTCGCGCTGCAGGCCCTCGACCAGATCCGTCTGCAAGGGATCGTAGCCAGCCGTCGCGCCCAGCAATTCGATCACCTCGGCGGCCACGGCGTCATCGCGGGTGGCGAGGGGCAGGTCCAGCCAGGCGGGATCGAATTCGATGGCGGTCACCGGCGCGGCGAAACGCACCGGGCACTCGAACAAGGCCGCATAGCGCTCGCCATGCGGTGGAGCGGGATAATCCAGGCTCAGCGCCCGCGGCGGCAACCGTGTCCCGGCCAGATGGCGGGCGACGCCTAGCACGCTGGCCAGCCCCTCCTCCATGTAGAAGGCGGTCACCGCCGGCTCGTGGAAGCGTGGCGTCAGCACCAGCCGCACCGCCGCCGCCCCCTGCTCCAGGCCATAGTCGAGCATGGCACCGGCCTGCTGCTGGTAGTGCAACCCCAGCTCCAGGGCCGCGCCCAGGGTGGCGCAGGCCTGCATGCCGAGACCGACCAGGCCGAGCGAGACGCTGGTCTGCCGGGCGCCGACCGCCAGGCCCAGGCCGTCGTCGCCCAGTTGCGCCAGGCAGCGCCTGACCAGCAGATAGCCCTGCCGGTGCGACAGGCGAAAGCCCGGCCGCTGCACGTCGGCCGCCGTGAACCCCAGGCCGCGGCAGAGTCGCTCCACGTCGACGTGGCGGTCGGCCGCCACGCGCAGCAGCAGCCGCGACACCTGGGGCGGCGCCGAGGCACGGGAAAAGCGCGGATCGACGGGGTCCGGCATGACGACGCTCCTCGGGCGAGAACCTGGCTGGACGTTAACCCAGTGGCGACCGGGCGAAAATCCCTCGGCAACGGCTGTCCGTTTCGGCCCCCTTCCCTGGCCGCCGCCACCCTGCCGTGGCCCCTCGACCCGCCGCTAAGGTTGCCTCGACACCCACGCGTGGAGACCTGCATGAACGACGACCTCTCCTACCAGGACTGCGGCGAGCGCATCTGCATCGTCGGCGGCGGCCCCGGCGGCCTGTGCATGGCCCGCGCCCTCAAGCGCCGCGGCCTGGATTACGAACAGTTCGAGCGCCACAGCGACTTCGGCGGCGTCTGGGACCTGGATAACCCCGGCACGCCCATGTACGAATCCGCCCACTTCATCTCGTCGCGAGACCTCTCGGGCTTTCTCGACTATCCGATGCCCCGCGCCTTTCCCGACTATCCCGGCAATCGCCAGATCCTCGACTACCTGCGCGCCTTCGCCCGCACCTTCGGCCTCTACGCCCAGGCCCGCTTCAACACCGCCGTCGAACGGGTCGACAAGGATGCGCAAGGCCGCTGGATCGTCACCCTCGACAGCGGTGAACGCCGCCGCTACCGGGCGCTGATCTGCGCCACCGGCTGCAACTGGGACCCCAACCTGCCGGAGATCCCGGGGCACTTCAGCGGCGAGATCCGCCACGCGGTCAGCTACCGGCGTGCGGCGGAATTCCAGGGCAAGCGGGTGCTCATCGTCGGCGCCGGCAATTCCGGAGCCGACATCGCCTGCGATGCCGCCGCCAATGCCCAGCGCGCCTTCATCAGCCTGAGGCGCGGCTATCACTTCATCCCCAAGCACCTCTTCGGTGTGCCGGCGGACGTCTTCGGCGAACGCGGTCCGCGCCTGCCGCTGTGGCTGGAACGGCCGCTGTTCCAGGGTCTGCTGCGCCTGCTGCAGGGCGACCTGACCCGCTTCGGCCTGCCGAAGCCGGACCATCGCTTGTTCGAAAGCCATCCGCTGCTCAACAGCCAGCTGCTGCACCACCTGCAGCACGGCAACATCCAGGCACGGCCGGACGTCTCGCACTTCGAGGGCGACCAGGTGGTGTTTCGCGATGGCAGCCGGGAGACTCTCGACCTGGTGCTCTATGCCACCGGCTATCGCTGGAGTTGCCGCTACGCCGCCGACTACTTCAGCTGGCAGCACGGCCGGCCGCAGCTCTACCTGTCCATCTTCAGCCGCGAGCACCGCAACCTGTTCGGCATCGGCTATCTGGAGACCAACTCCAGCGCCTACAAGCTGTTCGATCAGGAAGCCCACCTGATCGCCTGCCACCTGGCCGACCAGCTCCAGCGCCCGGACCAGGCCCGCGAATTCCAGACGCTGATCCAGCAGGACGACCCGGACCTCTCCGGCGGCATCCGCTTCGTCGACTCGCCCCGCCACGCCGTCTACCTGGAGGTGCACGCCCTGCAGAACCATCTGCGCCAGCTGCGTCGCCGGCTGGGCTGGAGCGACCTGACCCCGGGTTATTTCGATCCCCTGCGCCAGGCGCCCGAGCCGCTTCCGGCCAGCCTGCCCACCCCGTCCTGAGCGAGCCTGCCGATGAGCGACGTCATCCTGATCACCGGTGCCGCCGGCGGCATCGGTCAATGCCTGGCGCGGCAACTCAGCCGCCGACCGGTCCAGCTGGTCCTGGTGGATCGCGACGCCAGAGGCCTGGCCGCCCTGCGCGCCGAGCTGGGCGAAACCACCCTGACCTACGCCGCCGATCTCTGCGACGAAGACCAGCTCGCCGCCCTGATCGACTTCGTCCAGCAGCGCTGCGGTCGCCTCGATGCCCTGGTCAATAACGCCGCCATCGTCCGCGTCGGCCCCCTCACCGAACGCTCTCCGGCCAGCATTCGCCAGGAGCTCGACATCAACCTGCTGGCGCCCCTGCTGCTCGCGCGGCTGGCCATTCCCCTGCTCCGGCGCTCGACCAATGCCCGGCTGGTCACCACCGTCTCCCTGGCGGGCATCTTTCCCACCCCGGAGAGCCCCATCTATTGCGCCAGCAAGTTCGGCCTGCGCGGCGCCATGCTCGCCCTGGCGCAGGATCTCGCGCCCCAGGGCATCCGCGTCTGCTGCGTCCTGCCGTCGGCCACCGACACCCCGATGCTGCGCCACGAGGCCATCGCCGGCGGCAACGCCCTGCAATTCATGGATCCGCCCCAGTCACCCGAGACGGTGGCGCGATTATTGGTCCGGGTGCTGGATCGACCGCGCCTGGAAAGCGCCCCGCGCGCCGGCGAACTCTGGCTGAGCCGGCTGGCGATGCTGGTGCCCGACCTGCTGCCGCGCCTGTTGCCGTTCTTTCAGCGCCGTGGCGAACGCGGCCTGCGTCGCTATCTCAGCGACCTGGAGCAGCGCGGCCTGGCCGAACGCCACGAAGGCACCTGGCGCCTGCGCCCGGACGACCGACCCGACTAGCCTTCTTTCGGAAACAAAAAAGGGGCCCGCAGGCCCCAAGGGAAATCGAAGTGATCTCAGCCTTCGATTTCGATCAACACCTCGCCCGGATTGACCCGGTCGCCCTTGGCCACCCGCACCGTGGTGACGGTGCCGGCGATGGGCGCCTGGATCTCGGTTTCCATCTTCATGGCTTCGGTGACCAGCACGCCCTGCCCGGCCCTGACCTGGTCACCCTCCTTGACCAGCACCTCGACGATGTTGCCCGGCATGGTAGTGCTGACGTCGCCCGGACGCTCCGCCTGGCGCCGCCGCTGACCGCCCTCGGCGACGAAGTCACCACTGGCCTCGAACACCACCTCTTCCGGCACCCCGTCGATGGACAGGTAGAAGTGCCGCTTGCCCTCGCTCTTGAGGCCGATGCCGGTGATGTCCACCTGGTAGGTCTCGCCGTGTACGTCGACGCTGAAGGCAGTCGGCACGCCCTGGCCGCCCACCGCGGCCACGCCATCGGCCGACGGCATGGGCAGCAGGGCTTCCGGCACCAGGGTCCCGGCGGCGCGTTCCTCGAGGAACTTGCGGCCAATGTCGGGGAACATGGCAAAGGTCATCACGTCTTCTTCGCTCTTGGCCAGGTCACCGATCTCGGCGCGCAGCCGGGTCAGCTCGGGACTGAGCAGATCGGCCGGACGCACCTCGATGACCTCCTCCTGGCCAATGGCCTGCTTGCGCAGCTGCTCGCAGATGGCGCCCGGCGCCTTGCCGTAGCGGCCCTGCAGATAGAGCTTCACCTCGTTGGTGATGGTCTTGTAGCGCTCGCCGGCCAGCACGTTGAAGAAGGCCTGGGTGCCGACGATCTGCGAGGTCGGGGTCACCAGGGGTGGATAGCCCAGGTCCTTGCGCACCCGCGGGATCTCTTCCAGCACCTCGTTCATGCGATTGAGGGCGCCCTGCTCGCGCAACTGGTTGGCCAGGTTGGAGATCATGCCGCCCGGCACCTGGTTGACCTGCACCCGGGTGTCGACCCCGGTGAATTCGCTCTCGAACTGGTGGTACTTCTTGCGCACCGCATGGAAATACAGGCCGATCTCCTGCAGCAGCTCCAGATCCAGGCCGGTGTCATAGGGCGTGTCGCGCAGGGCCGCGACCATGGATTCGGTCCCCGGGTGGCTGGTGCCCCAGGCCATGCTGGAGATCGCCGTGTCGATGCGATCGGCGCCGTTCTCCACCGCCTTGAGCTGGCACATGGCGGCCACCCCGGCGGTGTCGTGGGAGTGCACCACCACGTCCAGGGTCAGGGCCTCCTTCAGCGCCTTGACCAGCTCGCCGGTGGCATAGGGCGTCAGCAGGCCGGCCATGTCCTTGATGGCGATGGAGTCCACGCCCAGGTCGGCCATGCGCCGCGCCTGGTCGACGAAGGCCGCGACGGTGTGCACCGGGCTGGTGGTGTAGCAGAGGGTGCCCTGGGCATGCTTGCCGCTGGCCTTGACCGCGCGGATGGCGGTTTCCAGGTTACGCACATCGTTCATGGCATCGAAGATGCGGAAGACGTCGGTGCCATTGGCGGCGGCGCGCTCGACGAAGGCCTCCACCACGTCATCGCTGTAGTGCCGGTAGCCGAGCAGATTCTGGCCGCGCAGGAGCATCTGCAGCCGGGTATTGGGCAGCGCCTTGCGCAGCTGGCGCAGACGCTCCCAGGGGTCTTCCTTGAGGAAGCGCACGCAGGCGTCGAAGGTGGCGCCGCCCCAGACTTCCAGCGACCAGTAGCCGACCTGGTCGAGCTTGGCGCAGATCGGCAGCATGTCTTCGGTGCGCATGCGGGTCGCCAGCAGCGATTGGTGGGCGTCGCGCAGGATGGTGTCGGTGATCTGGATGCTTTTCATTGTTCTGTCGTCCTTACAGACCGGCGTGGGCGGCGATGGCGGCGGCGATGGCGATGGCCAGGTGCGTCGGGTTGCGCTTGATCGAGTACTGGGTCAGCTCCGGATGGCTTTCCACGAAGCTGGTGTTGAAGCGCCCGCTGCGGAATTCGGGATCGCGCAGGATGGCCCCGTAATAGGGCGCGGTGGTCTTCACCCCCTGCACGCGCATGTCGTCCAGGGCGCGCAGGCCACGATCCATGGCCTCTTCCCAGGTCAGCGCCCAGACGATCAGCTTGAGGCACATGGAGTCGTAGTACGGCGGGATCACGTAGCCGGTGTAGATGGCGGTGTCGGTTCGCACCCCCGGTCCGCCCGGCGCGTAGTAGCGAGTGATCTTGCCGAAGCTCGGCAGGAAGTTGTTCTTCGGGTCCTCGGCATTGATGCGGAACTGCAGGGCGAAGCCGCGGTGCTGGACGTCTTCCTGGGCAAAGGATAGCGGTAGGCCCGAGGCGATGCGGATCTGCTCGCGAACGATGTCGATGCCGGTGATTTCCTCGGTGATGGTGTGCTCCACCTGCACCCGGGTATTCATCTCCATGAAATACACCTCGCCCTCGGCGAGCAGGAATTCCACGGTACCGGCGTTCTCGTAACCCACTGCCTTGGCCGCGCGCACCGCCAGGTCGCCGATGTAGGCGCGCTGCTCGGGGGTCAGCTGGGGGCTGGGCGCGATCTCGATCAGCTTCTGGTTGCGCCGCTGGATGGAGCAGTCGCGCTCGAACAGGTGCACGGTGTTGCCGTGGCTGTCGGCGAGGATCTGCGCCTCGATGTGCTTGGGATTGACGATGCACTTCTCGAGAAACACCTCGGCCGAACCGAAGGCCTTGGTCGCCTCGGAGATCACCCGCGGATAGGCCTGCTCCAGTTCCTCGCGGGAGTTGCAGCGGCGGATACCGCGACCGCCGCCGCCGGAGGTGGCCTTGAGCATCACCGGATACCCGAGGCGATCGCCTTCGCGCAGGGCCTCGGCGATGTCCGCCACGTTGCCCTCGGTGCCCGGGGTGCAGGGCACTCCAGCGGCGATCATGCTGCGTCGGGCCTCGGTCTTGTCGCCCATGCGGCGGATGACCTCGGCGGACGGCCCGATGAAGCGGATACCGCGCTGGGCGCAGATTTCCGCCAGCTCGGCGTTTTCCGAAAGGAAGCCATAGCCGGGATGCAGGGCGTCGCAACCGGTCTCCACGGCCAGGTTCACCAGCTTGCGCGGGTTGAGATAACCCTCCAGCGGATCGCTGCCGATGCCATGGGCTTCGTCGGCACGTTTCACGTGGAGCGCTTGGCGATCCGCATCGGAGTAGACCGCCACCGAGCGAATGCCCATCTCGGCACAGGCACGCACGATGCGCACGGCGATCTCGCCCCGATTGGCGATAAGTATCTTCTTGATCACACCTGGCTCCTTGTCTGCTGCAGCCTGCAGCCGCTTGTTATTGCCGGTGACCTGAAGCTACGCCAGGGTCTCTCTTATGGAAAATAAATAATTATTGGATACTCCATAAGTCATCACTTATGGATCTCCAAGATGCCCATGCGCAAGCCCCTGATGCGGCTCACCTTTCGCCAATTGCAGGTGTTCGAGGCCGTCTGCGAGGCCCGCTCCTACAGCCGCGCGGCCGACATCATGGCGCTGACCCAGCCGGCGGTGAGCCTGCAGGTCCGTCAGCTCGAAGAGGTGGTGGGCGCCCCGCTGTTCAACTACGTCAATCGCACCCTCTACCTCACCGAAGCCGGCGAGGCCCTGCGCCAGACCGGGCGCGATCTCTTCGCACGCCTGGGCAGCCTGGACATGCAGCTGTCAGATCTGCGCGGCGCCCTGCACGGCCAGCTGCGACTGGGGGTGGAGAGCAGCGCCCAGTACCTGGCGCCGCACCTGTTCAGCCAGTTCCGCAGCAGCCATCCCCAGGTCGATCTGGCGCTGACCGTGGGCAACCATGCCCGGGTGCTGCGTCGACTGACGGAGAATCGCGAGGACGTGGCGCTGATGTCCGGGGTGCCCAGTGGCTCGGACCTGGATTTCCTGCCCTTGCTGGACAACGCCATCGTCGCCGTGGCGCGCCCGGGCCATGCCCTGGCCGGCCGCCATGGCCTGAGCCTGCGCGATCTGACGGCCTATCCGTTGCTGGTGCGCGAGGTCGGCTCCGGCACGCGCCAGGCCTGCGAGGACTATCTCAAGCAGAAGCGCGCGCACTTCGCCGAACAGCTGGAGATCGGCGCCTTCGAGGCGCAGCGCGAGGCGGTCCGCGCCGGACTCGGCCTGGCGCTGCTGCCGCGCCAGGCCATTCGCAGTGATCTCGCCGCCGGCAGCCTGGTCGAGCTGGACGTCGCCGACTTGCCGCTGCGCCGCTCCTGGTGCGTGGTCCAGGTACGCGGCAAGCCGCTGTCGCCGGTGGCCCAGGCCTTCGTCGACTATCTGCGCAGCCAGCGCAGCCTGATCAATGCGTTAGGTATTGCCCTGGAGCCTGCTGCCGGCGCTGGGCCTGGCGTTCGTCCAGCAGCTGATTGAGAAACAGCAATTCATCGAGTTCCACGGCGAGTCGCTGTTCTTCGGCACGGGCTTCGATGGCGCGGCGGAATTTCATCCGCCGTTGATCCTGTAGCTTTCTGCGGGTCTTGCTGTCGAGACGAACGCTGGATTCCTGGATGAGAGCGGTCATGCCAATTCCTCCGGGCTGGGATCGGAATGGGCAGCTTCACCCTAACAGGTGACGATTTGGCGACAAAAAGACGACTATTGGGTGTCGCTGTGCTTGGTCGATTTCGATGACAACCGCAGGCTGCGCAAGCTGCGCTTCACGCCCTTGAGGTGCTCGACCAGGGCCGGACCGCGGGACATGGCCACGCCCATGGCCAGCACATCGATCACCACCAGGTGGGCGATCCGCGAGGTCAGGGGCACATAGATATCGGTGTCTTCGTGCACGTCGATGGCGATGTTGACCGTCGACAGATCGGCCAGCGGCGTCTGCCCCGGGCAGATGGTGATCAGGGCCGCGCCGTTGTCGCGCACCAGGTTGGCGGTGATCAGCAGGTCCTTGGAGCGGCCCGACTGGGAGATGCAGATGGCCGCATCGGAGGCCGTCAGGGTCGCCGCCGACATCGCCTGCATGTGCGGATCGGAATAGGCGGTGGCGCTGAGCTGCAGGCGAAAGAACTTGTGCTGGGCGTCGTTGGCCACCGAGCCCGAGGCGCCGAAGCCGTAGAACATCACCCGCTGGGCCTTGGCGATCGCCTCGATCGCCGTTTCCAGCGCACGCATGTCCAGGCGCTCGCGCACGTCCATGAGGGTATGCAGGGTGGTGTCGAAGATCTTCAGACTGAAGTCTTCCACCGCATCGTTCTCGTGGATGGCGAACTGGCCGAAACTGGCCCCCGCCGCCAGGCTCTGGGCCAGGCGCAGCTTGAGATCCTGGAAGCCGTCGCAGCCGATGGCGCGGCAGAAACGCACGATGGTGGGCTCGCTGACGCCGACGTTGTGGGCGAGGTCGGCCATGGAGCTGTGCATGACGGCAGCCGGATCCACCATGACCTGCTCGGCGACCTTGAGCTCCGACTTGCGCAGCAGGTGGCGGGATTGAGCAATGTGTTGCATGAGGTTCACAGGCGTATCTCGTCTAGCGGGCGGATGTAGTGCGTCGTACTTATACTACATAACGGTCGCCAAGGCTCTTGGTCATTACGATTCAGCACGGTCTTTTTCGCGCCCGTATCGGCACTTGGTAGTCATCCGCACGACCGACTACCTGAGCCCGAGCAGCTTTTGAACCGCTCTGCGCAAGGCCTTGCGCAGATTCCCGAGCGGTGGCGCACAGTTGTCCTGCCCCGCCCCTGTAGTGCTTTTGCAACCCACTGATCAGCAAGGAATTTTCGGTTCTGGCATAGCCCTTGTTAGCTCCTGGTACCCGGGCCATGAAGGCCCATCACCAGGCAAGGAGAGCACCATGCCAACCCCCGCGTACCTGTCCCTCGAAGGCACCAAGCAAGGCCTGATCACCGCCGGCACCTTTACCGAAGACTCGGTCGGCAACATCTTCCAGGAAGGTCACGAAGACCAGATCCTGGTCCAGGCCTTCAACCATCAGGTGATCATTCCCCGCGATCCCCAGTCGGGTCAGCCCACCGGCCAGCGCGTGCACAAGCCGCTGATGATCACCAAGGTGTTCGACAAGGCGTCGCCGCTGATCTTCAACGCCCTCACCTCCGGCGAACGCCTCGGCAAGTGCCGCCTGGAGTGGTACCGCACCTCGGCCACCGGCACCCAGGAGCACTACTTCACCATCGAACTGGAGGACGCCATCATCGTCGACGTCCAGTCGCGCATGCCCAACTGCCAGGACCCGAGCATGGCGCACTTCACCCACCTGGAAGACGTCTACTTCACCTACCGCAAGATCGTCTGGACCCACGAGGTCTCCGGCACCTCCGGTTCCGACGACTGGCGCTCGCCGATCGCCGCCTGAGGCGCCGACTGCAAGCATTACTCTGCCCCCCGCCAGCCCTGCTGGCCGGGGGTCCGCTGCCCTGCGCCACCCGCCTCGCCTCCCATCCGTCCGGTTTGGCGCTCCTTCTGCCGCATCGGTAGAATGCGGCGATGAACGACGACATTTCCCTGCTGCTCAATTCCCTCAACGATGCCCAGCGTCAGGCCGTGGCCGCGCCCCTGGGTCGCCAACTGGTCCTGGCCGGTGCCGGCTCGGGCAAGACCCGGGTGCTGGTGCACCGCATCGCCTGGCTGATCCAGGTCGAACGGGCCTCGCCGCACTCCATCCTCTCGGTGACCTTCACCAACAAGGCCGCCGCCGAGATGCGCCACCGCATCGAGCAATTGCTCGGCATGAGTCCGCAGGGCATGTGGGTCGGCACCTTCCACGGCCTGGCCCACCGCCTGTTGCGCGCGCACTGGCAGGAAGCGGGGCTGTCGCAGAATTTCCAGATCCTCGACAGCGACGACCAGCAGCGCATCGTCAAGCGGGTGATCCGCGAACTGGGCCTCGACGAGCAGCGCTGGCCGGCACGCCAGGCGCAGTGGTTCATCAACGGCCAGAAGGACGAAGGCCTGCGACCGCAGCACATCCAGGCCGCCGGCGATCTCTTCCTCAGCACCATGCGCAGCATCTACGAAGCCTACGAGGCGGCCTGCGCCCGCGCCGGGGTGATCGACTTCTCCGAGCTGCTGCTGCGCGCCCTGGATCTGTGGCGCAACAATCCCAGCCTGCTGGAACACTACCAGCGGCGCTTCCAGCACCTGCTGGTGGACGAATTCCAGGACACCAACGCCGTCCAGTACGCCTGGCTCAAGCACCTCGCCCAGAATGGCGCCAGCCTCATGGTGGTGGGCGACGACGACCAGTCCATCTATGGCTGGCGCGGCGCCAAGATCGAGAACATCCAGCAGTTCAACGAGGACTTCTCGGCCGAGATCATCCGCCTGGAGCAGAACTACCGCTCCACCGACACCATCCTCAAGGCCGCCAACGGCCTGATCGCCCACAACTTCGGCCGCCTCGGCAAGGAGCTGTGGACCGATACCGGTGAAGGCGAGGCCATCACCCTCTATGCCGGCTTCAACGAGCACGACGAGGCGCGCTACATCGTCGAGACCATCGAAAGCGAGTTCAAGAAGGGCACTCGGCGCAGCGAGATGGCCATCCTCTACCGCTCCAACGCCCAGTCCCGGGTGCTGGAAGAGGCGCTGCTGCGCGAGAAGATCCCCTATCGCATCTATGGCGGTCTGAGATTCTTCGAGCGCGCCGAGATCAAGAACGCCATGGCCTACCTGCGGCTGATCCAGCATCGCCATGACGATGCCGCCCTGGAGCGGGTGATCAACGTGCCGCCGCGGGGCATCGGCGAAAAGACCGTGGAGGCGCTGCGCAGCGCCGCCCGCGCGCAGAACACCTCGCTGTGGCAGGCGCTGCACGACCTGGTCGGCGCCCGCGCGGTGTCGGGTCGCGCCGCCTCGGCGCTCAATGCCTTCGTCGAGCTGGTCGACACCCTGGCGCTCAAGGCCGAGGACCTGTCCCTGCACAGCCTGGTGCAGCAGATCATTGAGCAGACCGGCCTGGTCACCTTCCACAAGGAAGAAAAGGGCGAGAAGGGTCAGGCGCGGGTGGAAAACCTGGAAGAACTGGTCAGCGCCGCGCGCTCCTTCGATTTCAGCGGTGACGAGGAGATGACGCCCCTGGCGGCCTTCCTCGACCACGCCGCCCTGGAATCCGGTGACACCCAGGCCGACAGCCACGAAGACAGCGTCCAGCTGATGACCCTGCACAGTGCCAAGGGCCTGGAATTCCCCCTGGTGTTCCTGGCCGGCATGGAAGAAGGCCTGTTCCCGCACAAGATGAGCCTGGAAGAACCCGGTCGCCTGGAAGAGGAACGCCGCCTGGCCTACGTGGGCATCACCCGCGCCATGCGCCGCTTGGTGATGAGCTATGCGGAGACCCGCCGGCTCTATGGCAGCGAGACCTACAACAAGGTCTCGCGCTTCGTCCGCGAGGTACCGGACGGCCTGATCCAGGAAGTGCGGCTGTCCAATGCGGTCAAGCAGCCCTTCGCCGGCAGCCGACCCAGTCCCTTCGCCCAGGCCCCGGTACCGGAGACCACCTTCAGTCTCGGCCAGCCGGTGCGCCATGCCCTGTTCGGCGACGGCGTCATCCTCAACTACGAGGGCTCCGGCGCCCATGCCCGGGTGCAGGTCAACTTCAAGTCCGAAGGCAGCAAGTGGCTGATGGTGAGCTACGCCAAGCTCGAACCGCTCTAGCCATGACCACCTCCTGGCTGTTCTGGGCGCTCCTGGCGGCGGCGTTCGCCGCCCTCACGGCCATCTTCGGCAAGCTGGGCGTGGAACACGTCAATGCCGACTTCGCCACCCTGCTGCGCACCCTGGTGGTCGTGGTGGTCCTGGCGGCCATCGTCCTGGCCACCGGGCAGGCGCAACCCCTGGCCAGCATCGCCGGTCGCAGCTATCTGTTCCTGTTGCTTTCGGGCGTGGCCACCGGCCTGTCCTGGCTGTGCTACTACCGGGCGCTCAAGCTGGGCCCCGCCTCGCTGGTGGCGCCGGTGGACAAGTTGAGCGTGGTGCTGGTGGCGATCTTTGGCGTGGCGCTGCTGGGTGAGCGCCTGGACCTGCGCCAGTGGTGCGGCATCGCCGCCATCGGTGGGGGCGTATTGCTGCTTGCCTGGCGGCCCTGAAGGGGCGCAGGAAAAGGGCCTGACCGCCGGTGGGAGATTGCCGGACGGCAGAAAGCGGCCAAGCCCATTTCCTGCATTGCGCATTCCCTTGCCATCGATCCGCTTATTCAAACGGCCGACTTAGAGCGATTCTGCCGCGTCGATCCCCGGGGGGCAATGGCTGGATTCCGCAAAAGCGGCCTAAGGGTGTCCGCCCTTGTCCTGTTCCAGGGTCTCGATGAAGGCGATCTGCAGCCGCGAGTGGACGCGGATGAACCAGCGCCACAGCACCGCGATCACCACCACCGCGACCAGGCCGATCAGTAGCAGCAGCTCGCCACGCGGCAGGATGCTGCTGCTCAGCGCGGCCAGCAGCACCAGGATGCCGGCCAGCGACAGCAGCGGGATCAGCTCGCTGACCAGTCGCCGTACCGGCTGCGTATAGCGGCCAGCCTGGTTCTGCCGCACGCTGAGTTCGGCCATCAGCATGGCCAGAGCCTTGAGCTTGCGATAGGCGGCGATCAGGCAGGGCAGCGACAGCAGCAGGGCCCCGCCCCAGATGCAGGCCTTCTGCAGATCGGGATCGGTGATCCAGGTGCTGAGCCAGCCGGCCAGGCCGCCAGCGAAATAGGCGCCGCCAAGGAAGATGGCGATGACCAGCGACAGGTTGATGCCCACCTGCAGCAGGATGCGCCTCATCATGCCGGCCAGAACCGCCTTCTCGCCCTGGGGCTGGATGCTGCGCAGCCATTCGCCATAGATGCCCAGCACCCGCTGCATGGGCTGCGGCAACCAGCGGCCGATCCACAGCGCCAGCGGATCGGCGGCCTTGATCAGATAGGGTGTCAGCAGCGTGGTGATCGCCGACACGGCCACCGCCACCGGATAGAGGAAATGACTGGTGACGCCCAGGGTGATCCCCAGGGTGGCGATGATGAACGAGAACTCGCCGATCTGCGCCAGGCCCATGCCGACCCGCAGCGAGGTCCGGCCATCGTTGCCGGCGATCAGGGTCCCCAGGCTGCAGGCGAGGATCTTGCCCAGCACCACGGCGACGCTGATCACGGTGATCGGCCAGGCGTATTCCACCAGCACCTTGGGATCGAGCAGCAGGCCGATGGCGACGAAGAAGATGGCGCTGAACATGTCGCGCAGCGGTTCCACCAGCTTCTCGATCTTAAGCAGCTGCCGCGACTCGGCCATGATGGCGCCGATCAGGAAGGCACCCAGCACCACGCTGTATTCCAGCTTAGCCACCAGCAGGCAGAAGCCGAAGCACAGCCCCAGCACCGTGATCAGCAGCATCTCGTTGCTGTCGAACTTGGCCACGTAGGCCAGCAGGCGCGGCACCAGCAGGATGCCGATCACCAGCGCCACGATCATGAACAGACTCAGCTTGCCCAGGGTCGAGGCCACCGCGCCCGGTTCCACCGAACCGCTCACCGCCAGGCCCGACAGCAGGGCGATGATGCCGATGCCGAGAATGTCCTCGACGATCAGCACGCCAAAGATCTGCTGGGCGAAGCGCTCGTGCTTCATCTTCAGCTCGTTGAGCGCCTTGACGATGATGGTGGTCGAGGAAATGGCCAGGATGGCGCCGAGGAACAGCGAATCCATATGCGACCAGCCGAACATCTGGCCCACCTGGTAACCCAGCCAGAGCATCAGGCTGATCTCGAGGAAGGCGGCGATGAAGGCCGTGGCACCCACCCGGAACAGCTTGCGCAGCGAGAATTCCAGGCCGAGGCTGAACATCAGGAAGATCACCCCCACCTCGGCGAGGGTCTTGATGCTTTCTTCGTCGTGGATCAGACCGAATGGCGGGGTGTGGGGTCCGATGATGAAGCCGGCGAGGATGTAGCCCAGGACCACGGGCTGCTTGAGGCGGTGGAAGAGGATGGTCACCACGCCGGCCACCAGCATGATGACGGCCATGTCCTGGATAAAAGCTAGAGCATGCATCGGCCGGGCCCTCCTATGACGGGCCGGGCACTCTCCCGACACCTGCGCTGACTGGAGTCCAAGACTAGCATCTGCAAACTCTTGTGACGGATTTTGCAAAAATCTGTAATAGATTGATGTGCTTGGAAATTTTCAACGGTCGCAAGCACTTGGCGGCCTGCTTCCAGGTAACGCCGACAGGGCAAAATACCGAAACAATTCACGCTGGCTGTACTTGACCGGGCAGCGCAAGATGTATCCAACACCAGACTCTTCACAGAGAGAACACCACATGCAACGCCTGATGAGCTTCTTCATGATCCTGTGCCTGGGCCTCACGCTCAGCCTGGATGCCAATGCCAAACGCATGGGCGCCGGCAAGTCCGCTGGCGCCGCGCCCATTCACCAGACCCGCCAGGCCGCGCCAACCCAGCAGCCGGGCATGGCCGCGCCTGCCGCCGGTGCTGGCGCCGCCGCCGCTGCCCGTCCGAGTGGCGCCTCGCGCTGGCTCGGCCCGCTGGCCGGTATCGCCGCCGGTGGTCTGCTCGCCTCCATGTTCATGGGTGACGGCTTCGAAGGCTTCCAGTTCTTCGACTTCCTGATCCTGGCGCTCATCGCCTTCGTGATCTTCCGCCTGATCGCCCGTCGCAAGCAGCAGGCCGGTCCGCAGCCCGCCGTCGCCGGTCATGCGCCGATGCAGCGCGAGATGCCCAACCAGCCCAACAATGGCGGTCTGTTCGGCGGTGCCGCCGCTGGCGCCGCGCCGGTGATCAACGCACCGAGCTGGTTCAATGCCGAGCGCTTCGTGGCCGCCGGTCGCGAGCACTTCATGAACCTGCAGCAGCACTGGGACGCCAACGAGATGGACAAGATCTCCGAGTTCGTCACCCCGCAGATGCTGCAGTGGCTGCGTGACGAGCGCGCCGCGTTGGGCGAGGGCTTCCAGTCCACCTACATCGAGAACCTGAACGCCACCCTCGACGGTGTCGAGGATCTGCAGGGCAAGACCATCGCCACCATCACCTTCAACGGTGTATCCAAGGAATCGCGCTTCGACCAGGGCCAGCCGTTCAGCGAAAGCTGGCGCATGGAGCGCATGGCCGGCGAGAACCAGCCCTGGCTGCTGGCCGGTATCCGCCAGAACGCCTGATAAGGGCGCGTCACCGAAAAGCCCGGCTCTAAGCCGGGCTTTTTCATGGGCGCCGCCTGCCGAACATCTCTCGAAACCGCTATCAAGTCCGCACGGAAGCTGCCGTTATCCCGGACTGAACTGCTAACCTTGCGCGCCTCTTTTCCCTTTATCCGGTGCGCATTTCGAGAGAGGCCTGCTATGGAAGACGTCATCGAACGCCTGCGTGAAGAAAACGAACCCGTTCCCGTACCCCTGGAGCTGCCCGACGAAGACCTGCTGGTCGAGATCGAGGAAGAACTGCTCATCAGCCTGCCGCCGGAATTCCGCGAATTCCTGCTGACCGTCAGCGACGTGGTCTATGGCCGCATCGAGCCGGTGACCGTTACCGATCCCCAGTCCCATACCTACCTGCCGGAAGTGGCCGCCACCGCCTGGGACGAAGGCCTGCCGCGCGAGTACATTCCCCTCTGCGCCAGCGACGACGGCTACTACTGCGTCAGCCAGGAAGGCGAGGTACTGTTGTGGGAAGACGGCGACCTGACCGACGAATCCTGGGATTCGGTCTGGGTCTGGGCGCGCGACGTCTGGCTGGAAAGCTGACCGGCCCGCTACTGAACGACCCCGCTGCGCATGGGTCTGGATAAGGCCATCACTTACGGAGGATGCGTCATGAGCACTCCCGTCGTCCTGATCACCGGTGCCGCGGGCGGCCTCGGCCGCGCCCTGGCGCAACGCTTCGCCCAGAGTCGCTGGCGCGTCGCCGCCGCCGACCGCGATGCCGAGGGCCTGCATGGCCTCAACGGCATCGTCGGCCTGGATTCCAGCGTGACCGCCGATATCTCCAGCGCCGAGGGCTGCCGTTCCCTGGTCAGCAAGGTCATGGCCCGTACCGGGCGTCTGGATGCCCTGATCAACGCGGCGGGCATCTGGCGCGAAGGCGAGGTCGAGACCTTTACCGAGGACGACTACGACCTGGTGATGGCGGTCAATCTCAAGGCCACCTTCTTCATGTGCTCGGCGGCCATCCCCTTCCTCAAGGAAAATCGCGGCGTCATCATCAACGTCGCCAGCGGCGCCGGACGCCAGCCCATCGCCGGCGCGGCGGCCTATGGCGCGGCCAAGGCCGCGGTGCGCTTCTTCAGCCAGAATCTGGCGGTGGAACTGGCGCGCGATGGGGTGCGGGTCAATGCCGTCTCGCCAGGGGACATCGACACCCCCATGCTGGACTTCCAGGCCGCCCACTATGGCAGCGGCGATCCGGCCGGCTATCGCCGCAACCTGCTCAATCGCTATCCCCAGGGCGAAACCGCGCGCTTCATCCAGCCGGAAGAGGTGGCCGAATTCGTCTACTTCCTCTGCCAGCCCCAGGCGGCGGCCATTTCCGGCGCCGACCTGCCCATCGACTTCGGGCTGTCCGCCGGCCGTTGATGGCTGTGACAGACGGCGTCGGTGCGCCGTCTACAGGATTTCCCCCTCGAGGATTCGCCCATGGAAGCCGGCAACCACCAGTTGAGCATGACCATCCTGATGACCCCGGACCTGGCCAACTTTTCCGGCAATGTCCACGGCGGCGCCCTGCTCAAGCACCTCGACGAAGTGGCCTACGCCTGCGCCAGCCGCTATGCCGGACGCTATGTGGTGACCCTCTCGGTGGATCAGGTGATCTTTCGCGAACCGGTGCATGTCGGCGAACTGGTGACCTTTCTCGCCTCGGTGAACTACACCGGGACCACCTCCATGGAAATCGGCGTCAAGGTCATCACCGAGAACATCCAGCAGCGTTCGGTGCGCCACACCAACAGCTGCTTCTTCACCATGGTGGCGGTGGACGAGAACGGCAAATCCTGCCCCGTGCCCCAGCTGGAACCCGTGACCGCGGACGAGAAGCGACGCTGTGTGCAGGCCCAGCAGCGCCGGCAGATCCGTCGGGAACTTCAAGAGCGCTATCAGGCACTCAAGGAAACCTTTTGAGTTTTGCCGGCTAGGTCGCCGTCGTTCGACGGCAGCGGCTCCAGGATCTGGCAATCCAAGTCCTTGGAGCCAGCATGTCCCATGACACCCCCCTGATATCCACCCTGGCGATCGGCCTGGTCCTGGCCTTTGCCTTCGGCATCCTCGCCACCCGTCTGCGCCTGCCGCCCATCGCCGGCTATCTGCTCGCCGGGGTCGCGGCCGGCCCCTTCACGCCCGGCTTCGTCGCCGATCCCGAACTGTCCAAGGAGCTGACCGAAATCGGCGTCATCCTGCTGATGTTCGGCGTAGGTCTGCACTTTTCCATCAAGGATCTGCTGGCGGTCAAACGCATCGCCATCCCCGGCGCCATCGTGCAGATCGCCGCCGCCACCCTGATGGGCATGGGGGTGAGCCACTTCCTGGGCTGGGGGCTGGGTAGCGGCCTGGTGTTCGGGTTGTCGCTGTCGGTGGCCAGTACCGTGGTATTGCTGCGGGCCCTGGAAGAACGCCAGATGGTGGAAAGCCGACGTGGTCGCATCGCCGTGGGCTGGCTGATCGTGGAAGACCTGCTGATGGTGCTGGCCCTGGTGGTACTGCCGGCACTCGCCGGGCCGCTGGGTGGTGACAGCGGCGAAGAATCGGGCCAGAGCCTGGGGCTGGAGCTGGGCCTCACCGCGCTCAAGGTCGGCGCCTTCATCGCGCTGATGCTGCTGGTGGGCCGGCGCGTCATCCCCTGGCTGCTGGCCCGGGTGGTCCGTACCGGTTCGCGCGAACTCTTCACCCTGGCGACCCTGGCCATCGCCATGGGCATCGCCTATGGCTCGGCGTCGCTGTTCGGGGTGTCCTTCGCCCTGGGCGCCTTCTTTGCCGGCGTGGTGCTCAACGAATCGGAACTCAGCCACGACGCGGCGGAGAATTCGCTACCCCTGCGCGAAGCCTTCGCCGTGCTGTTCTTCTTTTCCGTGGGTTGCCTGTTCGATCCGGAGATCCTGCTGGAACAACCCCTGGCGGTGCTGGCCACGGTGGCGGTGATCGTCTTTGGCAAGTCCATCGCCGCGACCCTGATCGTCCTGGCCTATCGTCGCCCCTTGAGCGTGGCCCTGACCATCGCCGCCAGCCTGGCGCAGATCGGCGAATTCTCCTTTATCCTCGCCAGCCTCGGCCTGTCGCTGAAACTGCTCGACCAGGCCGCTCACGACCTCATCCTGGCCGCCGCCATCATTTCCATCATCCTCAATCCGCTGCTGTTTCACGGCATCGACCTGCTGCAGCCCTGGATGGAGCGTCGCGAAGGCCGCCGACTGATCAATGCCAAGGGCAAGCATGCGCCAGAACTGGACGACGAACCCGAGCCAGTGGCGCAACGGGGTCACCTGGTGCTGGTGGGCTATGGACGGGTGGGCCGCTATCTCTGCGATCGTCTGGATCGCGAGGATCCGCCGCTGATCGTGATCTCGGACGAACCGGAACATGTCACGGCGCTACGCCAGCAGGGATTCAAGGCGATCCTCGGCAACGCGACCCAGGACAAGGTGCTGGCACGGGCCAAGCTCGAGGAGGCGCGGGCCCTGCTGCTGGCGATTCCCAACGGCTTCGAGGCCGCCGAGATCGCGCGCCGGGCCCGCGAGCTGGCGCCGGAACTGCCTATCCTCGCCCGCGCCCATCACGAAGACGAGATCCGCCATCTGGAGCGTCATGGCGTGGACGAGGTGATCATGGGCGAACGCGAGATCGCCCTTGGCATGTTCCGCTATCTGGGCCTGGAGCGGACCGGGGAGTCCGAGGCGGAGCCCAGGGGCTCCGCCGCCTAGCGACCTAGCGGCGCTGGATCTTGAAGTTGAAGGTCTTGGTGGCCTTGCGCGGGACGATCTGGCCGCCGGAGACCCGGGGGGCGAAGCGCCATTCGCCCAGCACCTCGAGCACCGCGCGCTCCAGTTGCTTGTTGGAGGCTTCCAGCACCTGGATGTCGGCCAGTCGACCGTCGGCGGTCACGGTGAACATCACCCGCACCTCGCCACCCACACCACGACGACGCAGCATTTCCGGATACTCCGGCGGCGTCATCTTGATCGGTCGGATGTCGGCGTCGTCGATGCTGCCGGTGGGCAGGCCGGCGGTCTTCGGCGGACCGGACGGTGCGGCGGCCGGCGCCGGCTGACTGGGCGCAGCCGTGGCCGCAGGCGCGGGGGCCGGCGCCGGTGCGGCCTGAGCCACCGGCTCCGGCGCGGGCTCGACCTTTTTCGGCAGCGGCTTCTGCTGGCTGTGCTCGACCGGCTTGGGCTTAGGCTTGGGTTTGGGCTTTTCCACCACCGGCTTGGGCGGCTCCACCGGTTTCGGCGGTTCCACGGGCTTGGGCGGCTCCGGTGGCGGCGGTTCGGGTTGCGGCGGCGGCGGCGCGGGCGGTGCCGGGGTCGGCGCGGGCGGCTCGGGTACCGGCTTGGGCAACTGGATGAAGCTGACCTGCATGGGTTCGTCGCCCTTGGCGATCTTCAGCTCCGGTGGCGCCTGGACCACCAGGAACAGCGCCGCGGCCATGCTGGCGTGCATGATCAGCGACAGCGCCGAGGCGGCCCCCCAGCCGCGACCCCGGGGTGGCTGCTCGCCCGGTTCGGCAGCGCCGACCGGGGTCAGTACCGGGGTCAGGATCTCTTCGTTACGCTCGGGCATGCGGAACGACAGGATGGTGGCCGAGGGCTCGCTACGCTTGGCATTGACCCCTGCCACGGGCTCCACATCGCCTGCCTGGGCGGCCCTGACGGGTCCCTGGACGGATTCCAGCTCATCGCCATCGGTACGCGCAGCGACTACGAGAGGTTCAGGCTTGGCAAGAGACGTCGGAGCCATGGGAGCAATACGCAGAGGAAGTAAATTTAATAATCATTATCATTAGCTGAACAAATTTGGCAACCTCAAATGTCGCGAATGGTCCCGCCCAGCGCTTTTTCGAGGGCCTCTAGGTCCGGCTTTTCCTCCAGGATCAACTCCAGCCGGTTGTCGCGTCGCCACAGGGTCGGCTCCCAGGCGCCCTGCCCGGCCAGACCGTTGTAGGCCTGCCAGCCCTCCGCCAGCTGCAGCACCGCCTTCAGCCTGAGCAGCCCGGGGAGACCGCCCAGCAGCGCCAGCAATGCCGGGCCGTCGAAGCTGTGGCTGGGATGCCAGCGCCAACCGACGGCGTGGTGGCCCTCCAGGGTATGACTGAAGCGCAGCGGGCGTCCGGGCAGCAACAGCGCCTGCGGAGCGGACGCCGCCTCGGGCTCGGATAACTCGCCGTCGCTCGAGGTTTCACCGTCGGCCAGGGGCAGGTCGGCCAGGGCGATCCGCCCGCCTTCGGTCCAGTACAGCGGCCGATCGCCCAACTGCGCCGGCAAGCCTGCCCGCTCCAGGCCCGCGCTCTTGTTGAGCACGATCAGGCCGGCCTGGCCCAGCGCCTGCTGCTGGGCGTCCGGCAAGGGCTGGCCCTCCAGCAGTTGCCTGGCATCCACCACCCAGATCAGGGGTTGCAGACTCAGCACCCCGGTCCAGGGCGGCGCCTGGAGTTGCCGATAGAGACTGGCGGGATGGCCGAGGCCGGAAGGCTCGATGAACAGCCGCTGCGGTCGTGCCCGTCTGAGCAGTCGGGTGAGGGCTACCTGCAGGGGCACGCCCTGGACGCAGCACAGGCAGCCACCCGGGACCTCGGCGATCGCCAGGCCGTCGTCGTCCCGGGTCATGAGCGCCGCGTCGAGTCCGACCTGGCCGAATTCGTTGACCAGGATCGCCCAGCGCTCGTGGGCGGGGCGCTGGGCGAACAGCTGGCGGATCAGGGTGGTCTTGCCGGCGCCCAGAGGGCCGGCGATCACATGGGTCTTGATATCGGCGAGGCGCATGGCGGGAGGGTCGAATGCTAGAGTGGCGATTTCATCAGGGAGATGGGCTGGAATGTGGCGATTGCTGATGCCTCTGCTGCTGTTGCCGTCACTGGCGCTCGCCGATGCCTGCGTGATCCGCAGTCGTCAGGGCAGTGTGGACGTGCAGGTCTGCCAGAGCAATATCGACATCCCCGCCCAGCTGTTTCGCGACGGCTTCTGCCAGCCGCAGCTCAAGGACCAGCAGACCGAGGTCCGCTTCGTCGACCGCTGTCCGGTCGGCGAGATCGGCATCTGCCAGGGCGCCCGCAGTCCGGGCGTGCCCTATCGACAGGATATCCACTACTACGGCGAGCCCGGCGACGGCCGCTTCCTGGCCGTCGCCTGCCGGCAGCAGAATCAGGGTAGCTGGCGCGTGCCCTGAGGTTCCACGTGGAACCCTTTATTCCACGGTCACCGACTTGGCCAGATTGCGTGGCTGGTCCACGTCGGTGCCCTTGAACACGGCGACGTGGTAGGACAGCAGCTGCAGCGGGATGGTGTAGAGGATCGGCGACAGCGCATCGTGGATGTGCGGCATGGGCACGATGCGGGTGCCTTCGCCTTCCTCGAAGCCGGCACGCTCGTCGGCGAAGACGATCAGCTGACCGCCACGGGCGCGCACCTCCTGCAGGTTGGACTTGAGCTTTTCCAGCAGCTCGTTGTTGGGCGCCACCGTCACCACCGGCATGTCGGCATCCACCAGCGCCAGCGGACCGTGCTTGAGCTCACCGGCCGGATAGGCCTCGGCGTGGATGTAGGAGATCTCCTTGAGCTTGAGCGCACCTTCCATGGCCACCGGGTACTGCTCGCCACGCCCCAGGAACAGGGTGTGGTGCTTCTCGGCAAAGGATTCCGCCAGCTTTTCCACGGTCTTGTCCATGGCCAGGGCTTCGTCCAGCCGCGCCGGCAGCCGGCGCAATTCGGCCACCAGCTCGGCTTCGACGGCGGCAGCCAGACGCTGCTGGCAGCGACCCAGACTCAGGGTCAGCAGCAGCAGCGAAACCAGCTGGGTGGTAAAGGCCTTGGTCGAGGCCACACCGATCTCGGGACCGGCCTGGGTCAGGAAGCTCAGCTGGGATTCGCGCACCAGGGAGCTGGTCGCCACGTTGCAGATGGCCAGGCTGCTCAGATAGCCGGATTGCTTGGCCATGCGCAGCGCGGCCAGGGTATCGGCGGTCTCGCCCGACTGGGAGATGGTGACGAACAGGGTGTCCGGGCTGACGGCGACGCGGCGATAGCGGAATTCGCTGGCCACCTCCACCTGGCAGGGGATGCCGACGTATTCCTCGATCCAGTAGCGCGCCACCGAACCGGCATGGAAGCTGGTGCCGCAGGCGACGATCTGGACCTGGCGGACCTTGGCGAACAACTCGGATGCCGCCGGACCGAAGGCCTCGGGCAAGACCTGACCGTCACCCAGACGGCCTTCCAGGGTGCGCTGGACCACACTGGGCTGCTCGTGGATCTCCTTGAGCATGAAGTGGCGATAGGCGCCCTTGTCAGCGGCCTCGCTGCCTTCGTGGTACTGCACCATCTCGCGCTGGACCGGCGCGCCGCTCATGTCCCAGAGCGTGATCTGATCCAGGCGGATCTCGGCCACGTCACCCTCTTCCAGGTAGACGAAGCGATCGGTCACCTGACGCAGCGCCAGCTGGTCGGAGGCCAGGTAGTTCTCGCCCAGACCCAGGCCGATGACCAGGGGGCTGCCGCTGCGGGTCGCCACCAGGCGATCCGGCTGCTGGCGCCAGACCGCCGCCAGGCCATAGGCGCCGTGCAGTTCCTTAACCGCCGCCTTCAGCGCCGTGGTCAGGTCGCCGCTGTCCTGCAGCTTCAGGTGCAGCAGATGGACGATGACCTCGGTGTCGGTCTGGGAGGTGAAGACATAGCCCTGGGCCTTGAGCTGGGCGCGCAGGGCCTCGTGGTTCTCGATGATGCCGTTGTGCACCACCGCCACGTCACCCTGGGAGAAATGCGGGTGGGCATTGGCTTCGGTGGGCGCACCATGGGTCGCCCAGCGGGTGTGGGCGATGCCCAGGCGACCGGCCAGGGGATCGGCCAACAGGGCCGCTTCCAGTTCGCTGACCTTGCCGATGCGGCGCAGGCGCTGCAACTCGCCCTGGGCATCCAGCAGGGCCAGGCCGGCGCTGTCGTAGCCACGGTATTCCAGGCGCTTGAGACCCTCGACCAGAATGGCGGTGATGTTACGCTCGGCAATGGCGCCGACGATTCCACACATGCTTACCTCCCCTTGCCTGTCTTATCCACAACGACCCGGCGGGGCCGGCTGTGGATGACCTGATTGTCTAGTTATCCACCGGGGCGCAGATGACCTGCACCCCCTGGGTTTCGATCGCCCGAGCCGCCTCGGCGGGCAGTCGCTCATCGGTGATGAGCACGTCCACCCTTTCCCAAGGTAGTTCCAGATTGGGAATTCGCCTGCCCAGCTTGCTCGCCTCGGCCATGACCACCACCTCGCGCGCCACCTCGGCCATTACCCGCGACAGCGACAGATGCTCGTTGAAGGTGGTGGTGCCGCGCTCCGGATCGAGGCCGTCGGCGCCGATGAACAGCTGGTCGAAGTCGTAGGATCTGAGTACCTGCTCGGCGACCTGCCCCTGGAAGGATTCCGAGTGCGGATCCCAGGTGCCGCCGGTCATCAGCAGCATGGGTTCCTGTTCCAGCTCGCGCAGGGCGGTGGCCACCTGCAGGGAATTGGTCATCACCACCAGGCCGGGACGACGATCGAGTTGCGGGATCAGCGCCGCCGTGGTGCTGCCGCAGTCGACGATGATCCGTGCATGTTCGCGCAGGCGCCGCGCCGCGGCCCGGGCGATAGCCTGCTTGAAGGGCGATGCCTGGGGCGGAGCCTCGGCCAGCAGCTCCTGGGGCATGGCCATCGCACCGCCGTAGCGGCGCAGCAGCAGCCCATTGCGCTCGAGGGCGGCCAGGTCCTTGCGGATGGTGACCTCGGAGGTCTCCAGCTGGCGGGCCAGTTCGTCCACGCTGACCTCGCCCTGCTCCTGGAGCTGGGCAAGGATGGCATGGCGACGCTGGGCGGTGTTGCGACGGGTCATAGATTTCGATTCGAAAGATAATGGATCGAATCAAAACCTAATAGCAGGCCGGCGTCAAGCCTTGGGGGCCTTCTTCGGTCGCTGCCAGCCGGTCTTGTTGACCTGCCGCGCCCGCCCCAGCGCCAGGGTATCAGCCGGCACGTCCGCCGTGATGACCGAGCCTGCCGCCGTGGTCGCGCCGGCGCCCAGGCTGACCGGCGCCACCAGCGAGCTGTTGGAACCCACGAAGACATCCGCGCCGATTTCGGTTCGAAACTTGTTGGCGCCGTCATAGTTGCAGGTGATGGTGCCTGCGCCTATGTTGCTGCCGGCACCGATGCTGGCATCGCCCAGATAGGTCAGGTGACCGGCCTTGGCGCCGTCCTGCAGATGGGCGTTCTTGAGTTCGACGAAGTTGCCCACATGGGCCTTGCTGCCCAGTTCGCTGCCCGGGCGCAGACGGGCGAAGGGACCGACGTCGGCGCCCTCCCCGACCACAGCGCCGTCCAGATGACTGTTGGCCTTGATGATGGCGCCGCGCTTGAGCACGCTGTCCTTGATCACGCAATTCGGACCGATGCTCACGCCGTCTTCCAGCACTACCCGACCTTCGAGAATGACGTTGACGTCGATGGAGACGTCGCGGCCGGCCTCGACCTGGCCACGCTGATCGAAGCGCAGGGGATCCAGCAGGGTCACGCCCTGCAGCATCAGGCGCTCGGCAGCGCGCTGCTGGAAGTGCCGCTCCAGCTGGGCCAGTTGCCGGCGATCGTTGGCGCCCTGCACTTCCATGGCGTCCGCCGGCTGGCTGGTGGCGATGGTCAGGCCGTCCGCCACCGCGAGGGCGATGACGTCGGTCAGGTAGTACTCGCCCTGGGCGTTGCTGTTGGACAGGCGACCCAGCCAGTCCGCCAGCCGCCGACCGGGTACCGCGAGGATGCCGGTATTGCCTTCGCGGATGGCGCGCTGGGCGTCGCTGGCGTCCTTGTGCTCGACGATGGCGGTTACCCGCCCCTGCTCATCGCGCAGGATGCGGCCATAGCCGGTGGGATCGTCCAGCTCCACGGTCAGCAGCGCCAGATGGCTGTCATCCACCTGCTGCAGCAGGCGCTGCAGGGTCTCGGTCTGGATCAGGGGTACATCGCCATAGAGGATCAGCACCCGCTCCGCCGTCAGCGCCGGCGCCGCCTGGGCGACGGCATGGCCGGTGCCCAGCTGCTCGGCCTGGACCACGAAGCTGACGTCGTCGGCGGCCAGCTGGCTGCGGACCTGGTCGGCGCCATGGCCGATGACGACGTGGATGCCGGCCGGCTGCAGCTCACGGGCACGGTCGAGGACATGCCCCAGCATGCTGCGACCGGCCACGGGATGCAGCACCTTGGGTAGAGCGGATCTCATGCGGGTGCCCTGGCCAGCAGCCAGGATGACGATTTCCAGGGACATCGGAACCTCGGAGACAGGAGGAAGAGACGAGCCGGCGACCGAAGGCGACAGGCGCCTTCCAAGTCCGACCACGCGAAATTTCTCGCCCACTTTTCGGACGACAAAAGAAAAGGGTAGCCGAAGCTACCCTTGTCGTTACAGCCTGACCTTGCGCTTAGCGCTTGGCCTGCCGCTTGAGCTGCTGGATGGTGCGCAGCTGGGCGGCGGCTTCGGCGAGCTGAGTGGCGGCAGCGGTGTAGTCGAACTCCGTGCCCTTGTCGCTCAGTGCTGCCTCGGCGCGCTGCTTGGCTTCCAGAGCGGCAGCTTCGTCGATGTCACCGGCGCGGCTGGCGGTATCGGCCAGCACTTCGACGACATTCGGCTGCACTTCCAGAAAACCGCCGGAGATGTAGAACACCTCCTCGGCGCCCCCGGCCTTGACCAGGCGGATGGGGCCCGGTTTCAGATCGGTGAGCAGCGGCGCATGGCCCGGGGCGATACCCAGATCACCCAGGTGGCCGTGGGCGATGATCATCTCCACCGCGCCGGAGAAGATTTCCCCTTCCGCGCTGACGATGTCGCATTGGACTGTCTTGGCCATAGCGTGCCTCTAAGAGCGCCCGTCGCCGGGCGCGGCAGTTACAGTTTCTTGGCTTTCTCGATGGCTTCGTCGATGCTGCCGACCATGTAGAACGCCTGCTCGGGCAGGTGATCGTAGTCGCCACGCAGGATCCCGGAGAAGCCGGCGATGGTGTCCTTGAGGGACACGTACTTGCCGGGCGAACCGGTGAAGACTTCGGCCACGAAGAACGGCTGGGACAGGAAGCGCTGGATCTTACGAGCGCGGGAAACCAGCTGCTTGTCGGACTCGGACAGTTCGTCCATGCCCAGGATCGCGATGATGTCCTTCAGCTCCTTGTAGCGCTGCAGCACGTACTGGACGCCGCGAGCGGTGTCGTAGTGCTCCTGGCCGATCACGTTCGGGTCCAGCTGGCGCGAGGTGGAGTCCAGGGGATCGACCGCCGGGTAGATACCCAGGGAGGCGATGTCACGGGACAGAACCACGGTGGCGTCCAGGTGGGCGAAGGTGGTCGCCGGGGACGGGTCGGTCAAGTCATCCGCAGGGACGTAGACGGCCTGGACGGAGGTGATCGAACCCAGCTTGGTGGAGGTGATGCGCTCCTGCAGGACACCCATCTCTTCGGCCAGGGTCGGCTGGTAGCCCACCGCGGACGGCATACGACCCAGCAGCGCGGACACTTCGGTACCGGCCAGGGTGTAGCGGTAGATGTTGTCGACGAACAGCAGGACGTCACGGCCTTCGTCACGGAATTTCTCGGCCATGGTCAGACCGGTCAGGGCCACGCGCAGACGGTTGCCCGGCGGCTCGTTCATCTGGCCATAGACCAGGGCGACCTTGTCCAGAACGTTGGAGTCCTTCATCTCGTGGTAGAAGTCGTTCCCTTCACGGGTACGCTCGCCCACGCCGGCGAACACGGAATAACCGCTGTGCTCGATGGCGATGTTACGGATGAGCTCCATCATGTTGACGGTCTTGCCCACGCCGGCGCCGCCGAACAGGCCGACCTTGCCGCCCTTGGCGAAGGGGCAGACCAGGTCGATGACCTTGATGCCGGTTTCCAGCAGGTCGTTACCACCGGCCTGCTCTGCATAGGACGGGGCCTTGCGGTGGATTTCCCAGCGCTCTTCCTCGCCGATGGGGCCGGCTTCGTCGATGGGGTTGCCCAGGACGTCCATGATGCGGCCGAGGGTCTTGACGCCGACCGGGACCTTGATGGCCTCGCCGGTGTTGCCCACGTTCAGGCCGCGCTTGAGGCCTTCGGTGCTACCCATGGCGATGGTACGGACCACGCCGTCGCCCAGCTGCTGCTGGACTTCCAGGGTGGTTTCGGCACCCTGCACCTTGAGGGCGTCAAAGACGCGCGGTACCGCGTCGCGCGGGAATTCCACGTCGATCACGGCGCCGATGATTTGTACGATACGTCCGCTACTCATTTCGCGTTCCTCGAATGTTTAAGCTGTCCGTCAGACCGCGGCGGCGCCGCCGACGATTTCCGAAATTTCTTGGGTGATCGCAGCCTGGCGAGCCTTGTTGTAGACCAGCTGCAGCTCCTTGATGAGATCGCCGGCGTTGTCGGTGGCGTTCTTCATCGCGATCATCCGCGCGGCCTGTTCGCTGGCAGCGTTCTCGACCACGGCCTGGTACACCTGGGATTCCACGTAGCGCACCAGCAGACCGTCGAGCAGGGTCTTGGCGTCGGGCTCGTAGAGGTAGTCCCAATGCTTGCCTTGCAGCTCACCGCCCTCGGCCGGTACCAGGGGCACCAGCTGCTGGATGGTCGGCTTCTGGGTCATGGTGTTGACGAAGACGTTGGACACCACGTACAGACGGTCGATACGGCCGTTCAGGTAGGCATCCAGCATCACCTTGATGCTGCCGATCAGATCGCCGATCGCCGGGGCTTCGCCGAGGTGGCTGATGGCCGCGACCACGTTGCCGCCGAAGCTGCGGAAGAAGGAGGCACCCTTGGCCCCGATCACCGCCAGATCGATTTCCACACCCTTGCCGCGCTGGTCGCTCATGTCGCGGACCAGAGCCTTGAACAGGTTGGTGTTCAGACCACCGGCCAGACCCCGATCGGAGCTGACCACGATGTAACCGACGCGCTTGACCTCGCGTTCCACCATGAAGGCATGGCGGTACTCGGGGTTGGCGTTGGCCAGGTGGCCGATCACAGCGCGGATGCGCTCGGCATAAGGCTTGCTGGCAGCCATGCGGGCCTGAGCCTTACGCATCTTGCTGACCGCAACCTTTTCCATGGCGCTGGTGATCTTCTGTGTGCTTTTGATGCTCGCGATCTTGCCGCGAATCTCTTTTGCGCCTGCCATGTGACACCTATCGGGTTGGCAAACGGGGGCTGGCGCCCCCGTCGCGGCTTACCAGGTTTGCGTGGCCTTGAACTTCTCGATTCCCGCCTTGATGCCGGCGTCGATCTCGTCGTTGAAGTCGCCCTTCACGTTGATCTTGGCCATCAGGTCGGCGTGATCGCGGTTGAAGTAGGCGATCAGGGCCTGCTCGAAGCTACCGATCTTGTCCAGGGACACATCGCTCAGGAAACCACGCTCGGCGGCGTACAGGCTCAGGGACATCTCGGCGATGGACATGGGCGCGTACTGCTTCTGCTTCATCAGCTCGGTGACGCGCTGACCATGCTCGAGCTGCTTGCGGGTGGCTTCGTCCAGGTCCGAGGCGAACTGGGCGAAGGCCGCCAGTTCACGGTACTGGGCCAGCGCGGTACGGATACCGCCGGACAGCTTCTTGATGATCTTGGTCTGGGCCGCACCACCCACACGGGATACCGAGACACCGGCGTTGACCGCCGGGCGGATGCCCGAGTTGAACAGGCCGGCTTCCAGGAAGATCTGGCCGTCGGTGATGGAGATCACGTTGGTCGGAACGAAGGCGGACACGTCGCCGGCCTGGGTCTCGATGATCGGCAGTGCGGTCAGCGAGCCGGTCTTGCCGGTCACGGCGCCGTTGGTGAACTTCTCGACGTAGTCGGCGGAGACGCGGGAGGCGCGCTCGAGCAGACGGCTGTGGAGATAGAACACGTCGCCGGGATAGGCTTCACGGCCCGGCGGACGACGCAGCAGCAGGGAGATCTGGCGATAGGCCACGGCCTGCTTGGACAGATCGTCATAGACGATCAGGGCGTCTTCACCGCGGTCGCGGAAGTATTCGCCCATGGTGCAACCCGAGTAGGGTGCCAGGAACTGCAGGGCCGCCGATTCGGACGCACTGGCTGCCACCACGATGGTGTTGTGCAGAGCGCCGTTCTCTTCCAGCTTGCGCACCACGTTGGCGATGGTCGACTGCTTCTGACCAATGGCGACGTAGACGCAGCGGATGCCGCTGTTCTTCTGGTTGATGATGGCATCGATCGCCATGGCGGTCTTGCCGATCTGACGGTCACCGATGATCAGCTCGCGCTGACCGCGGCCTACCGGGATCATGGCATCGACGGCCTTGTAGCCGGTCTGCACCGGCTGGTCGACCGACTGACGCCAGATCACGCCCGGTGCGACCTTCTCGACGGCGTCGGTGGCGCTGGCGTTCAGCGGACCCTTGCCATCGATGGGGTTGCCCAGGGCGTCGACGACGCGACCCAGCAGTTCCGGACCAACCGGGACTTCCAGGATGCGGCCGGTGCACTTGGCGCTCATGCCTTCGGCCAGACCCAGGTAGCTACCCAGGACCACGGCGCCGACGGAGTCCTGCTCCAGGTTCAGCGCCATGCCGTAGATGCCGCCGGGGAATTCGATCATTTCGCCGTACATGACGTCGGCCAGACCGAAGATCCGCACGATACCGTCGGACACGCTGACGATGGTGCCTTCGTTGCGGGCTTGCGAGGTCACGTCGAGTTTCTCGATGCGACCCTTGATGATTTCACTAATTTCGGAAGGATTGAGTTGCTGCATGCTACTGCCCCTTCAAACTCAAGGTTTCAACGCTTCGGCCAGTTGCGCGAGCTTGCCGCGAACGGAGCCATCGATTACCAAGTCGCCGGCGCGGATTACCACACCACCGATCAGGCTCGCATCCTCGGATGCATTTAGTCGCACTTGTCGACCTAGCCTTGCGCTGAGAGCCTTGGCGAGTTTGTCTTGCTGTTCGTCGCTCAAGGCGAAAGCACTGGTGACTTCCGCCTCAATGGATTTTTCCTGCTCGGCCTTGTACGCCTCGTAAATCTCGGCGATGGCCGGGAACAGGTCGATCCGGTCGTTTTCTGCCACGGTCCGAACGAAGTTCTGGGACTGTGCATCCAGCTGATCGCCACATACGTCGATGAGCAATCCGGCCTTGGCGTCCGCAGTCAACTGCGGCTGCTGAAGCAGCTGGCGCACGGTCCCATCTTGGGATACCGCGGCGAGCAGCCCTAGCGCGGCCGACCATTGGGTCAACTGCTGCTGGGACTGTGCGAACTCGAAAGCCGCCTTGGCATAGGGCCGGGCCAGCGTGTTCAGTTCTGCCATTGGTGGCCTCGCTTAGATTTCCGCTGCCAGTCGGTCGACCAACTGGGCATGAGCATTGGCATCAACGGTCGATCCGAGGATCTTCTCGGCGCCGGCCACGGCCAGCACGCCGACGCGAGCACGCAGAGCGTCCTTCGCGGTGTTGATTTCCTGCTCGATTTCCGCCTGAGCCTGCGCCTTGATCCGGTCGCCTTCGGCACGGGCCTTGGCCTGTGCGTCCTCGACGATCTGAGCGGCACGCTTGTTGGCTTGCTCGATGATCTCGGCTGCTTGACCCTTGGCTTCGTTCACTTTCTGGTTGGCTTGCTGCTGTGCCACTTCCAGATCACGAGCCGCGCGGTTGGCAGCGTCAAGGCCATCGGCAATCTTCTTCTCACGCTCACGCAGCGCCGAGATGATCGGCGGCCACACGTACTTCATGCAGAAGAGCACGAAGATGAAGAAGGCAACGGACTGGCCTATCAGGGTTGCATTAATGTTCACGCCAACACCTCGCTCGTTCGTTGTCCATCAGTCCTGCCTACACCCGCGAGGGTGATCAGCCGGCGATCTGACCAACGAAGGGGTTAGCGAAGGTGAAGAACAGGGCGATACCAACACCGATCATGGTCACGGCGTCGAGCAGACCGGCGACGATGAACATCTTGACTTGCAGCATCGGAACCATTTCCGGCTGACGAGCGGCGCCTTCGAGGAACTTGCCACCCAGCAGACCGAAGCCAATGGCGGTACCCAGAGCGCCCAGGCCAATCAGCAGAGCAACGGCGATCGCGGTCAAACCAACTACAGTTTCCATCTTTCCTCCCGACTTTTTTAGTCGTCTTGGTTAAGGTTGAAGCGAAAAAGTTTTCCCAAGTTACCCGGCGGACAGGGCCCGCCGGGACTCACGGCAGAACCGCCTCCGGACGCCGTCAGCAGCGCCCGGGGGCCATTCCTTAGTGACTTTCTTCGTGCGCCATCGACAGGTAGACGATGGTCAGCATCATGAAGATGAAGGCCTGCAGGGTGATGATGAGGATGTGGAACACCGCCCACGCCCACTGCAGCACGATACCCAGACCGCCCAGTGCCAGACCGTTGGCGAACATGATGGCGATCAGGATGAAGATCAGCTCGCCCGCATACATGTTGCCGAACAGTCGCAGCGCCAGCGAGATCGGCTTGGCGATCAGGGTGACGAATTCGAGCAGGAAGTTGATCGGAATCAGGATGATCTGCAGCAGCGGATTCTTGCTGCTGAACGGGTGCAGGGTCAGCTCGCCGAAGAAGCCGCCGAGACCCTTCATCTTGATGCTGTAGAAGATGATCAGGCCGAACACCGACAGGGCCATGCCCAGGGTGGCGTTCGGGTCGGTGGTGGGCACCACGCGGAAGTAGGTGTGCTCGCCGAACAGCATGCCGGCCACGGACGGCAGCCAGTCCACCGGCACCAGGTCCATCAGGTTCATCAGGAAGATCCAGACGAAGATGGTCAGGGCCAGGGGCGCGATCAGGGCGTTCTTGCCATGGAAGGTGTCACGGACGCTGCCGTCGACGAATTCCACCAGCACTTCGACGAAGTTCTGCAGGCCGCCGGGCTGACCGCTGGTGGCCTTCTTGGCGATGCTGCGGAACAGCACCAGGAAGATCAGGCCGAGAGCGACCGACCAGCCGAGGGTGTCCACGTGGAAGGCCCAGAAGCCCATTTCCTTAGCTTCAGCGGGGGTGTGGGCGAAGCTCCAGCCGTTCACCGGATGCATACCATAGGTCAGGTTCTGCAGGTGGTGCTGGATGTAGCCCGAAGCGGAGTCTGCTGCCATGTGTGCCTCGAATGCCTTAAGGTCTAGTCGGTTTTTTCAGTAGCAGGGGCGCGCCGGCATTGACCATCAGCGTCAACAGGTAGACGCCGAACAGTGCAGGAGCCGAAAGCGGTTTTACCCCGGCAAACGTCAGTGCAAAGAGCACTGCCGTGAGAATCAGTTTGCCCGCCTCGCCCGAGTAGAAAGAACGGACGATGTCTCGGGCGGCATGGGCGCCGCGATAGCGGAACGCCTTGAACGAAAAATACAGATTGGGCAGCCAGGCAATCAGCCCGCCCAACAATCCGGAATAACCGGCGACCTTACCGACGAAGCAAGACAAGACAACGGCGGCACACGACGCGACAGCCAGTTGGACGAGCAGCAGGCGAAAGGCAGGCTGGTGATGGAAGGGCAGGCGTTTGGGCGTGCGGCGGTCCATCGGCTCGAAGTCCTCTGGTGTCGGCATAATAGTTGTTTTCACTGGCATGCTTTGTGCCGACAAAAAGCGGGCAAAGTATAGGGGCGCGTCTGGAGTGGTTCAAGCCACCCCGGACAGATTGCCGCCCAGCCTTGCAGGCATTTGTGTCAGCGAATGTGCGCCAGTACGCCTTGAAGTTCGTCCAAAGAGGTGTAACGGATCACCAGTTGACCCTTGCCTTTCTCGCCATGGCGAATCTGCACGTTGGCGCCCAAACGTTCGGCCAGACGCTGCTCCAGCCGGCTGATGTCCGGATCCACCGCAGGCGCCTTCTCGACCGGCTCCGCGCCGCTGAGCCACTGGCGCACCAGGGCTTCGGTCTGGCGGACGGTGAGCCCCCGTGCGACAACGTGCCGCGCCCCTTCGGCCTGGCGGGCCTTGGGCAGGCCGAGCAGGGCACGGGCGTGGCCCATCTCCAGCTCGCCCCTGGCCAGCAGGTCCTTGGCGTCTTCGGCCAGGGCCAGCAGGCGCAGCAGGTTGGTCACGCCCGAGCGCGACTTGCCGACGGCTTCGGCCACCTGGGCCTGGGTCAGCTCGAATTCGTCCTGCAACCGCTGCAGGGCCATGGCCTCTTCCAGCGGATTGAGGTTCTGCCGCTGGATGTTCTCGATCAGCGCCAGGGCGATGGCCACCTGGTCGGGCACATCGCGCACCAGCGCGGGGATGCGGTCCAGGCCGGCCTGCTGGCTGGCGCGCCAGCGGCGTTCACCGGCGATGATCTCGTAACGGCCTTCGCCGATGGCACGCACCACGATGGGCTGCATCAGCCCCTGGACGCGAATGGAGTTGGCCAGCTCTTCCAGAGCGGTCGGATCCATGTGCCGGCGCGGCTGGTACTTGCCGCGCTGGATGATGTCCACCGGCAGCGATTGCAGTTCGCTGACCGGGGTGGCGGCGGCCTGCTCCTGCAGGACCTTGACGCTGGCACCGCCGAGCAGGGCGTCGAGACCGCGGCCCAGACCTCGTTTCTTCACAGCCATGGGGATTCCTTAGGCAGTCTTGGCGACGCGAGCCGCCTTGCGCTGACGTTTGACCAGCTCGCTGGCCAGCTCCAGATAGGCCGCGGCCCCCTTGGAGCTCTTGTCGTAGACCAGCGCGGGCATGCCGTAGCTGGGGGCTTCGGCCAGGCGGACGTTGCGCGGAATGATGGTTTCGTAGAGCTCGTCGCCGAAGTGCTGCTTGAGCTGGGCGGCGACGTCGTTGGCCAGGCCGATGCGCGGATCGAACATGGTGCGCAGCAGCCCTTCGATCTTCAGCTGCGGATTCAGCCGCTGGGCGATGTGCTGGATGCTGCCGATCAGATCGGTCAGGCCTTCCAGGGCGAAGTATTCGCACTGCATGGGAATGATCACGCCATCGGCGGCCACCAGGCCGTTGATGGTCAGCATGGACAGCGACGGCGGGCAGTCGATGAGCACGTAGTCGTAATTGTCCCGCACCGGGGCCAGGGCATCGCGCAGGCGGCTCTCGCGCCCGCTCATCTCCAGCAGCTCGACTTCCGCGGCGGTGACGTCGCGGTTCGAGGGCAGCAGCTGGTAGCCGCCGTGCTCGGAAAAGTGCATGGCGTCGAGCAGGCCGCAGGCGCCGGTGAGGACGTCCAGCACCGAATGCTCCAGGGCATGCTTGTCCACCCCGCTGCCCATGGTGGCGTTACCCTGGGGATCGAGGTCGATCAGCAGCACCTTGCGCCGGTTGGTGGCGGCCAGAGAAGCGGCGAGATTGATGCACGTCGTGGTCTTGCCCACCCCGCCCTTCTGGTTGGCTATCGCGTAAACCTTGGCCATGTACCGCCTTACCCCTCTCCGTTCGTGCGGCGCAGTATCAGCAAGTGCCGCTGGCCTTGGCAACCGGGAACCGCGAGGACGTGCGCCGCCGCAACCCGGAAATCCGCTGGTAGCTTGGCCAGCTCGTCGTCGGGGTGCAGCCCCTTCATCGCCAGCCACTGTGTTTGGTTGTCGCCCAGGTGGCGCGTCCAGGTGGCGAAGTCGTCGATGGCGCTGAACGCCCGCGAGACGATGCCGGTGAAGGGCGCGGCGGGCTGGTAGGCCTCGACGCGGGCATGCACCACCTCGAGATTGGCCAGCCCCAGCTCGATCCTGGCCTGGGTCAGGAAGCGCGTCTTCTTGCCGTTGCTGTCGAGCAGGGTGAAGCGCGACTCCGGAAAGAGGATCGCCAGGGGAATGCCCGGCATGCCGCCGCCGCTGCCCACGTCCAGCCAGTGCCCGGCGCCCACGTAGGGGACGATGCTGAGGCTGTCCAGCAGGTGCCGCGAGACCATCTCGTTGGGATCGCGCACCGCGGTGAGGTTGTAGGCCTTGTTCCACTTGACCAGCAGGTCGAGGTAGCCCAGCAGGCGCTCTTCCACGGCGGTGGACAGCGCCACGCCGAGCGTCTCGGCGCCCTGGCGCAGTTCGTTGGCTTGAATCGCGCTGGCCATCAGGCGCTGTGCTCCAGGCTGCGACCGGCGCTGCGCTTCTTCAGGTGGATCAGCAGCAGCGAGACCGCCGCCGGGGTGACCCCGGGAATGCGCGAGGCCTGACCGAGGGTTTCGGGACGGGCCTGGGCCAGCTTGTGCTGAATCTCCTTGGACAGGCCGGAGATGCTGGCGTAGTCCAGCTCGGCGGGCAGCGCCACGGCGTCGCTGGCGCGCAGCCGCTGGATCTCGTCCTGCTGGCGATCGATGTAGCCGGCGTACTTGGTCTTGATCTCGATCTGCTCGGCGACCTGGGTCTCGGCCGGCGTTTCGCCCACCGCGGCCATCAGGCCGGCGTAGTCGATCTCCGGGCGGGCCAGCAGGTTCTGCAGGTTGTATTCGTGGTTGAGCGGGGTGCCGAAGCGTTCGGCCACCGCCGTGCCCTGGGGCGTGCCCGGACGGATCCAGGTCGCCTTGAGGCGCTGCTCTTCCAGGGCGATGCCCTCGCGCTTGGCTTCGAACAGCGCCCAGCGCTGATCGTCCACCAGGCCCAGCTCGCGACCCTTCTCGGTCAGGCGCAGGTCGGCGTTGTCTTCGCGCAGGATCAGCCGGTATTCGGCGCGCGAGGTAAACATCCGATAGGGCTCCTGGGTGCCCAGGGTGATGAGGTCGTCCACCAGCACGCCGAGGTAGGCCTCGTCGCGGCGCGGACACCAGGCCTCGCGGCCCTGGGCGCGCAACGCGGCGTTGGCACCGGCGAGCAGCCCCTGGGCGCCGGCTTCTTCGTAGCCGGTGGTGCCATTGATCTGGCCGGCAAAGAACAGGCCGGCGATGACCTTGGTTTCCAGGCTGTACTTGAGATCCCGCGGATCGAAGAAGTCGTATTCGATGGCGTAGCCGGGTCGCAGGATGTGGGCGTTCTCCATGCCGCGCATGGAGCGCACCACCTCGAGCTGCACATCGAAGGGCAGCGAGGTGGAGATGCCGTTGGGATAGAGCTCGTGGGTGGTCAGACCCTCGGGCTCGAGAAAGACCTGATGGCTGTCCTTGTCGGCGAAGCGGTGGATCTTGTCTTCGATGGACGGACAGTAGCGCGGCCCTACTCCTTCGATCACGCCGGAGTACATGGGCGAACGATCCAGGTTGGCGCGGATGATGTCGTGGGTGCGGGCGTTGGTGTGGGTGATCCAGCAGCTGACCTGCGCCGGATGCTGCTCGCGATTGCCGAGAAAGGACATCACCGGCAAGGGAGTGTCGCCGGGCTGCTCGGTCATCACCGAGAAGTCCACCGAGCGGCCGTCGATGCGCGGCGGCGTGCCGGTCTTCAGTCGCGATACCCGCAGCGGCAGTTCACGCAGGCGCTGGGCCAGGGCGATGGCCGGCGGGTCCCCGGCTCGTCCACCGCTGTGGTTCTGCAGACCGATGTGGATAAGACCACCGAGGAAGGTCCCGGCGGTCAGCACCACGTTGTCGGCATGGAATTTCAGGCCCATCTGGGTGATCACGCCGGCGACGCGATCGCCTTCGACGATGAGGTCGTCGCAGGCCTGCTGGAATATCCACAGGTTCGGCTGGTTTTCCAGCGTGTAGCGGATGGCCGCCTTGTACAGCACGCGATCGGCCTGGGCGCGAGTGGCGCGCACGGCAGGTCCCTTGCGGCTGTTGAGAATGCGGAACTGGATGCCGGCGAGATCCGTGGCCGCGGCCATGGCGCCGCCCAGGGCATCGATCTCCTTGACCAGATGGCTCTTGCCGATGCCGCCGATGGCGGGGTTGCAGCTCATCTGGCCGAGAGTTTCCACATTATGCGTGAGCAGCAGGGTGCGCACACCCATGCGAGCGGCCGCCAGGGCCGCTTCGGTACCGGCATGGCCGCCGCCGATCACGATGACGTCGAAACGGGAAGGAAAGTCCACCACGCACCTCGTGCCTGTTGGCAGGAATTCAAAGGAAAGCCGGCAAGTATAAGGCCTGGACGTCGCTTGCAGAAGGGGGCTCTGGCCAAAAAATGATCAGCCGGCCTGGCAGACACCCAATATAAACAATAGGGAAGAAAGTTTTAAAAGGACTGATATAGAGCTTATGTATAGGCAGGCCCTTCGCTGTGGATAAGCCTATGCAGCCCTCGTCAGCGCTGGGCTGGGGAAAACCTGAACCCCGTGTACGTCTTGTGCTGTGGATGAATACAAGCTCTCAGCATCCTGTGGACCCTTTGCCCGCTTATCCACAACGCCAGTCATGGACAGTTCGTGCACCGATTTATGGGCAGACCTCAGGCAGGGTTATCAACAGGACTCTGGAAAGGGGAGATGAGGACAGCCAAGGCCTGCGTTGCACAGGCCGGGAACGGCGGAAGGGAGGCTATTTGCCGATGCAGAAGCTGGAGAAGATGCGCCCGAGCAGGTCGTCGGAGCTGAAGGCGCCGGTGATCTCGCCAAGCACCTGCTGGGCCTGGCGCAGGTCTTCGGCCAGCAGCTCGCCGGAGCCGGCCAGGGTGAGTTGGCGATAGCCGTGGTCCAGGGCGCTGGCGGCCCGCTGCAGGGCATCCAGATGGCGGCGGCGGGCGCTGAAGCCGCCTTCGGTGGTCTGTTCGAAGCCCATGCAGGCCTTGAGATGCTCGCGCAGGGCTTCGATACCGGCGCCATCGGTGGCGCTGAGACTGATCTCGACCGGCTCGGTCGCCAGCAGCCCGGTGGGCTCACCGGTGAGGTCGGCCTTGTTGCGGATCACCGTCAGCTTGTCCAGCGGCGGCCGGGTGCTCAGCAGTTCCGGCCAGAGCGCCTGGGGATCCCGGGCTTCCGGAGCGCTGGCGTCCACCACCAGCAGCACCCGGTCGGCGCCGGCAATGGCATCCAGGGCGCGCTGGACCCCGATCTGCTCGACCCGGTCGCTGGTGTCGCGCAAGCCGGCGGTATCGACCACATGCAGCGGCATGCCATCAATGTGGATATGTTCGCGCAGGACATCCCGGGTGGTGCCGGCGATGTCGGTGACGATGGCGGCCTCACGCCCGGCCAAGGCGTTGAGCAGGCTGGACTTGCCGGCATTGGGGCGGCCGGCGATTACTACGGTCATGCCGTCGCGCAGCAGGGCGCCGCGGTTGGCTTCGCGCTGGACCTGGTGCAGTTCGGCCTGGACGCCCTCCAGCAGGCCCTGGACCCGGCCATCGGCGAGGAAGTCGATCTCTTCCTCGGGAAAGTCGATGGCCGCCTCGACATAGATGCGCAGGCGGATCAGCTGTTCGACCAGGCTCTCCACCCGGCGCGAGAATTCGCCCTGCAGCGAACGCAGGGCATTGCGCGCCGCCTGTTCGGTGCTCGCCTCGATGAGGTCGGCGATGGCTTCGGCCTGGGCCAGGTCGAGCTTGTCGTTGAGAAAGGCGCGTTCGCTGAATTCACCCGGCCGGGCCAGGCGCGCACCCTCTTCCAGGGTGCGGCGCAGCAGCAGGTCGAGGATCACCGGGCCGCCATGGCCCTGGAGTTCCAGCACGTCTTCGCCGGTGAAGGAGTTGGGACCGGGAAAGAACAGCGCGATGCCGGCGTCCAGCACGCTGCCGTCGGCGGCGAGGAAGTTGCCGTAGTGGGCATGCCGGGGCGGCAGCTCGCGGCCGCAGATCGCCCGCGCCAGCGGGGCGGCCAGGGGACCGGAGACGCGGACGATGCCGACGCCGCCGCGCCCAGTGGCGGTGGCGATGGCGGCGATGCTGTCGGAAGGCAGGGACATGACGATCCTCCAGAAAGCACGACGCCCCAATCAAGGGGCGTCGTGTGGACAGAATGAGCGGGGTCAGGCCTTCTTGCTGGCCGCCTCGATCTTCCGGGTAATGTACCACTGCTGCAGGATCGACAGGCAGTTGTTGACGATCCAGTACAGCACCAGACCGGCCGGGAACCACAGGAAGAAGAAGGTGAAGATGATCGGCATCATCTTCATGACCTTGGCCTGCATGGGATCCGGCGGTGCCGGGTTGAGCATCTGCTGCACCAGCATGGTACCGCCCATGATGATCGGCAGGATGAAGAAGGGATCCTTGGCCGACAGGTCGGTGATCCAGAACATCCAGGGCGACTGGCGCATCTCGACGCTTTCCAGCAGCACCCAGTACAGCGCCAGGAACACCGGCATCTGCACCACGATGGGCAGGCAGCCACCCAGGGGATTGATCTTCTCCTTGCGGTACAGCTCCATCATCGCCTGGGACATCTTCTGGCGATCGTCGCCATACTGTTCCTTCAGCGCCTGCAGTCGCGGGCCGACGGCACGCATGCGCGCCATGGAACGGTAGCTGGCGGCGGACAGCGGGAAGAACAGCATCTTGATGATGATGGTCAGGACGATGATCGACCAGCCCCAGTTACCCAGGATGCTGTGGATATGCTGCAGCAGCCAGAAAATCGGCTGGGCGATGAACCACAGGAAGCCGTAGTCGACGGTCAGTTCCAGGCCGTGGGACAGGGTCTTGAGGTGCTCCTGGATCTTCGGACCGGCATAGAGGGTCAGCGAGGTCTCGCCCTTGCCACCCGCCGGCACGCTGAACTGCGGACCGGTGAAGCCGACGATGTAGTTGCCCTGGGCGTCCTTGCGGGTGGTGATCTGGTGCTGCTCATCCTTGTTCGGCACCCAGGCGGTGACGAAGTAGTGCTGCAGCCAACCCACCCAGCCGCCCTGCACGGATTCCTGCAGGCGGTTCTTGTCCATGTCGCTCATGGACACCTTGCGATAGGGCTCGGCCGGGGTGCCGACCGCGGCGCCCAGGTAGGTGGACACGCCGGTGGCTGTGGTGGCCGAGGGATCGCCGCTCTTGTCACGCTTGAGCTGGGCGTAGAGCACGCCGTTCCAGGCGTTGGCGCTGTGGTTGTCGATCAGGTAGCTGACCTGGATCTGGTAGGCGTCCGGATTGATGCAGGTGATCTTCTTCTGCGCCTTCTCGGCGTCCGAACAATCGACCTTCAGGCCCCGGTGGAAGGTGAATCTCTTGGTGTAGTCCACGCCATTGGCCTGGTACTTGAGATCCACCACCAGTTGCGGCTGGCCATCGGCGAGCACGTAGCTGGACTGCGCCGAGGTGTACAGCGGACGACCGGCGCTGTTGGCGTCGGGTCCGTTGGCACCGGTCAGGCCGCTCTGGGCCAGATAGAGACGCTCGTTGCCGTTGTCGAACAGCATGAAGGGAACGTCGGGGTGGTCCTGGCGACGGGGGTACTGCACCAGTCCGAGCTGGACGATGTCACCACCGCGCGGATCGATGGCCAGATCCAGGACGTCGGTACGCACCTTGATGAGCGCGGTGCTCGGTTGGGCGGCCGAGTTGTCCACTGGCGCCGCGGCCTTGGCATCGGCCGGTACGTCGGTGGGCACGTTGGGGGTATCGCCCGGCAGGACGCTGGTCTGCGTCTTGGCCGTGGGCAGATCGGCCTGGCCGTAATCCTTGTTCCACTGGAAAACCAGGGTGTAGGACACGATCGCCAAGGCGGCAATGAGTAGCGGGCGCTTGATATCCATGTTTACTCGGCCATCGAAGAGGTCGGGGCTGGGTTCTTTGCGGGAGGAACGGGATCATATCCGCCTGAGTGCCAGGGATGGCACCGGCACAGTCGCCGTGTGGTCAGCCAGCCACCACGCAGCAGCCCGTGGCGCTCGATGGCTTCGAGGGCGTAACCGGAACAGGTCGGATAGAAACGACAGTGACTGGCCATCATGGGGCTGATGGCGTAACGGTAGAAGCGAATCAGCAGCAGGGCCGGTTTACGCATGAGCACCGTCGGGACTGTCGATTGGGTGGGCAACGGTCTTGCTCGCCTGGCGATTGAGACGTTTCCACAGTTGCAGCAGCTGATCGTGCAATTCGGGATTGTCGACTTCGCCAAGTCCCTTGCGGGCGACGAAGACCAGATCGAAGCTGCCCAGGCGGTCCTGATTCAAACGGAAGGAATCCCGGATGACCCGCTTGATGCGATTGCGCTCGACAGAAAGCTTGACGCTCTTCTTGCCGATGACCAGCCCGAGGCGGGAATGGTCGAGCCCATTGGCATGGGCGAGCAGCAGCAGGTGCTTGCCGGATGCCTTGTGGGTGGGAGAGTCAAAGACCGCTTGGAACTGTTGGGAGCTCAGTAAGCGCCTGTCCCGACCGAAACCCTGACTCACCACCTGACCGGGCAATCAGATCGCCAGACGCTTGCGGCCTTTGGCACGGCGACGGGACAGAACCTGACGGCCGTTCTTGGTTGCCATACGAGCACGGAAACCGTGGACACGGGCGCGCTTCAGGGTGCTGGGTTGGAAGGTGCGTTTCATGGACTTTTACCTAGGTGAAAGCGGCAAGGCATGAGTGCCCCGCGCAAAGAGACCGGCGATTCTAGAGAAAGCCTCGGTACAGGTCAATTTCCAACCAGCACCGGCTGACAGGAGACCGCGCAAATAAAATCAACAGGTCAGAAGGTTTTAAAAGACTGTTGAAGTGAATATGTATGGTGCAGCGGATTTCTGTGGATAGATCGTGCCAGGCAAGACGGGCTCTGCTCGGAGCGGGGACGGAAAGTCTGTTTTCAACAGGTGCAGTTCGGGTGCTCTGCCTGCTGAGAGGCTGTGGATAAGCAAGGCTGTTACGCACAGCTGGATTATCCACAGCGAAAAGCCGTGGGATGTCCAGAGAGGTCAGACGGCGTTATCCACAGAGCTGACGGTCGTGCGTCCGCCCATTACCGTCGTGACGGCTATCTGCCGGGAAACTGCGCGGTCATGTGGATAACCCGGGTGGGGAGGGATACAATGGGCGTTTGCTCATGGCCCGTCCGGGCCGCTCCAGTTCTTGGGAGACGCTGTGTCGGTCGAACTCTGGCAACGTTGCGTGGATGTGCTGCGCGACGAGCTGCCTTCGCAACAATTCAATACCTGGATCCGGCCACTGCAGGTGGAAGCGGAAGGGGATGAGCTGCGGGTGTTCGCGCCCAATCGCTTCGTGCTCGACTGGGTCAACGAGAAGTACCTGAGCCGCATCCTCGAATTGCTCGAGGAACATGCCGACGACGGCATCGCCCCGGTGCTGTCCCTGTTGATCGGCAGCAAGCGCAGCAACAAGCCGCGTCCGGCGCAGACGCCAAGCAGCCAGAGCACCCCGCTGCCTCCTCCGGTGCAGGCTCCGCAACCGATCCAGTCGGACATCGTCACCGCGGGCGTCGCCCTGGAAGACGTGACCGCGGAACTGGCCGAGGCCGACGAGCCGGCGGTCAAGACCGAACGCACCGTGCAGGTAGAGGGCGCGCTCAAGCACACCAGCTACCTGAACCGTACCTTCACCTTCGAGAACTTCGTCGAGGGCAAGTCCAACCAGCTGGCCCGCGCCGCGGCCTGGCAGGTGGCGGACAATCCCAAGCACGGGTACAACCCGCTCTTCCTTTATGGGGGCGTGGGTCTGGGTAAGACCCACCTGATGCACGCGGTGGGCAACCACCTGCTCAAGCGCAATCCGAACGCCAAGATCGTCTATCTGCACTCGGAGCGCTTCGTCGCCGACATGGTCAAGGCGCTGCAGCTCAACGCCATCAACGAATTCAAGCGCTTCTACCGCTCGGTGGACGCGCTGCTGATCGACGACATCCAGTTCTTCGCTCGCAAGGAGCGTTCGCAGGAAGAGTTTTTCCACACCTTCAATGCTCTGCTCGAAGGTGGACAACAGGTGATCCTCACCAGCGACCGCTATCCCAAGGAGATCGACGGCCTGGAAGAGCGGCTCAAGTCGCGCTTCGGCTGGGGTCTCACCGTGGCGGTGGAGCCCCCGGAGCTGGAAACGCGGGTGGCGATCTTGATGAAGAAGGCCGACCAGGCCAAGGTCGACCTGCCCCACGACGCCGCCTTCTTTATCGCCCAGCGCATCCGCTCCAACGTGCGGGAACTGGAAGGCGCGCTCAAGCGGGTGATCGCCCATGCCCACTTCATGGGCCGCGACATCACCATCGAGCTGATCCGCGAATCGCTCAAGGATCTCCTGGCGCTGCAGGACAAGCTGGTCAGCATCGACAACATCCAGCGCACCGCGGCCGAGTACTACAAGATCAAGATCGCCGATCTGCTGTCCAAACGCCGCTCGCGTTCGGTGGCCCGGCCGCGGCAGGTCGCCATGGCGCTGTCCAAGGAGCTGACCAACCACAGCCTGCCGGAAATCGGCGACGCCTTTGGCGGACGCGATCACACGACGGTGTTGCACGCCTGTCGCAAGATCGCCGAACTTCGGGAATCCGACGCGGATATCCGCGAGGATTACAAGAACCTGCTGCGTACCCTGACGACCTGACGGACGCGGCCCTGGCAAGGACCTGACCATGCATTTCACCATTCAACGCGAAGCCCTGTTGAAACCGCTGCAGCTGGTGGCCGGTGTCGTGGAACGTCGGCAAACGCTGCCGGTGCTGTCCAACGTACTCCTGGTCGTGGAAGGCCAGCGGCTGTCGCTGACCGGTACCGACCTGGAAGTCGAGCTGGTTGGCCGGGTCGATCTGGAAGAAGCCGCCGAAGCCGGCGAAATCACCGTGCCGGCGCGCAAGCTGATGGATATCTGCAAGAGCCTGCAGCCCGATGCGCTGATCGACATCCGCACCGAGGAGCAGAAGCTGCTGATCCGCGCCGGACGCAGCCGTTTCACCCTGTCCACCCTGCCGGCCAACGACTTCCCCACCGTGGAGGAAGGTCCGGGTTCGCTGAAGTTCAGCATTCCCCAGGGGCGCCTGCGCCGGCTGATCGAGCGCACCGGCTTCGCCATGGCTCAGCAGGACGTGCGCTACTACCTCAACGGCATGCTGCTCGAAGCCAGCACCGGGCGCCTGCGCGCCGTGGCCACCGATGGTCACCGCCTGGCCATGTGCATGCTGGAAGCCGACGTCGACCAGGCCGAGAAGCACCAGGTCATCGTGCCGCGCAAGGGCATCCTGGAACTGTCGCGCCTGCTCACCGAGCCGGAAGAGCCGGTCAACGTGGTGCTGGGCCAGCACCATATCCGCGCCACCACCGGGGACTTCACCTTTACCTCCAAGCTGGTGGACGGCAAGTTCCCCGACTACGAGCGCGTCCTGCCGCGGCATGGCGACAAGCTGGTATTGGGCGAACGTCAGCACCTGCGCGAGGCGTTCAGCCGCACCGCCATTCTCTCCAACGAGAAGTACCGCGGTATCCGCCTGCAGCTGGAAAACGGCTTCATGAGGATCCAGGCCAACAACCCGGAGCAGGAAGAGGCCGAGGAAGAACTGCAGGTCGATTACGACGGCGGCAGCCTGGAGATCGGCTTCAACGTCAGCTACCTGCTCGACGTGCTCGGCGTGATGACCACCGACCAGGTGCGCATCACCCTGTCCGATTCCAGCAGCAGTGCGCTGTTGCAGGAGGCGGGCAACGACGATTCCTCCTATGTCGTGATGCCGATGCGCCTCTGATCGCCGCTCGATGACGCTGATCCGCTTCAACGCCGACCGCCTGCGCAATCTGCAGGCGGTCGCGCTTCAGCCCTCGCCCCGGGTCAACCTGCTGCACGGCGCCAACGGCAGCGGCAAGACCAGCCTGCTGGAAGCCATCCACCTGCTGGGCCTGGCCCGCTCCTTTCGCAGCACCAAGCTGGCGCCGGTCATCCAGCACGAGCAGGCCAGCTGCACGGTGTTCGGCCAGGTGCGGCTGCCCGGGGGCCAGGATTGCAACCTGGGCATCCAGCGCGAGCGCGGCGGCGACTACCAGATCCGCATCAACGGCGAGAATGCCCGCAGTGCGGCGCAGCTGGCCGAGGTGCTGCCGCTGCAGCTGATCAACCCCGACGGCTTCCGGCTGCTCGAAGGCAGTCCCAAGATCAGACGGCAGTTTCTCGACTGGGGCGTGTTCCACGAGGAACAGCGTTTTCTGCCCCTATGGCAACGCCTGCAAAAGGCGCTCAGGCAGCGAAATCACTGGCTCAGACGTGGTAAAATCGACCCTGCGGCGCAGGCCGCCTGGGATCAGGAACTGGCCCTGGCCAGTGCCGAGATCGATGGCTTTCGCCAGGCCTACATCCAGCGCCTGAAACCGGAATTCACCGCAGTGCTGGCCGAGCTGATCCAGCTCGACGGCCTGACCCTGAGTTACTACCGCGGCTGGGACCGCGAGCGCGATCTGCGCGAGGTGCTGGCGGACAGCCTGCCGCGGGATCTGCAGCTGGGGCATACCCAGGCCGGTCCCCAACGCGCCGACCTGCGGATCCGCATCGGCAATCACAACGCGGCGGACATCCTGTCGCGCGGCCAGCAGAAGCTGGTGGTGTGCGCACTGCGCATCGCCCAGGGGCGGCTGGTCAACCAGGTCAAGCGGGGCCAGTGCGTCTATCTCATCGACGACCTGCCCTCGGAACTGGACGAGGGACACCGGCTGGCCTTGTGCCGGCTGCTGGAGGCACTGGAGTGCCAAGTCTTCATCACCTGTGTCGAGCGCGAGACGCTACAGGCCGCCTGGCGGCCGGAGACAGAGGTCAGCGTGTTCCACGTGGAACACGGCCATATCAAGCAGACCCACACTAGCGGGAGCCAAGCATGAGCGAGACCAATACCTACGACTCTTCCAGCATCAAGGTGCTGAAGGGACTGGATGCCGTGCGCAAGCGCCCCGGCATGTACATCGGCGACACCGATGACGGCACCGGCCTGCACCACATGGTCTTCGAGGTGGTGGACAACTCCATCGACGAGGCCCTGGCCGGCTTCTGCAGCGAGATCAGCATCACCATCCACATGGACGAATCCATCACCGTGCGCGACAACGGTCGCGGCATCCCGGTGGATATCCACAAGGAAGAAGGCGTTTCCGCGGCCGAGGTCATCATGACCGTGCTGCACGCCGGCGGTAAGTTCGACGACAACACCTACAAGGTGTCCGGCGGCCTGCACGGCGTGGGCGTCTCGGTGGTGAACGCCCTGTCCGAGGAGCTGCGGCTGACCATTCGCCGCGCCGGCCAGGTGTGGGAGCAGGTCTATGTGCATGGCGTGCCCCAGGCGCCGCTGGCGGTGATCGGCGAGACCGACACCACCGGTACCCAGGTGCACTTCAAGCCGTCCGCCGAGACCTTCAGCAACATCCAGTTCAGCTGGGACATCCTGGCCAAGCGGATTCGCGAGCTGTCCTTCCTCAACTCCGGCGTCGGCATCGTCCTGCGCGACGAGCGCAGCGGCAAGGAAGAGCTGTTCAAGTACGAAGGCGGCCTGCGTGCCTTCGTCGATTACCTCAACACCAACAAGACCGCGGTGAACGAGGTGTTCCATTTCCAGGTGCAGCGCGACGACGATGGCGTCGGCGTGGAAGTGGCCCTGCAGTGGAACGACAGCTTCAACGAGAACATTCTCTGCTTCACCAACAACATTCCCCAGCGCGACGGCGGTACCCACCTGGCGGGCTTCCGCTCGGCACTGACGCGCAATCTGAACAACTACATCGAGGCCGAGGGCCTGGCCAAGAAGTTCAAGGTGGCCACCACCGGTGACGACGCCCGCGAAGGCCTGACCGCCATCATCTCGGTCAAGGTGCCGGATCCCAAGTTCTCCTCCCAGACCAAGGACAAGCTGGTCTCCTCCGAGGTGAAGACCGCTGTGGAGCAGGAGATGGGCAAGTACTTCTCCGACTTCCTGCTGGAGAATCCCAACGAGGCCAAGGCGGTGGTCGGCAAGATGATCGACGCGGCCCGGGCCCGGGAAGCGGCGCGCAAGGCGCGGGAGATGACCCGCCGCAAGGGCGCCCTGGACATCGCCGGTCTGCCCGGCAAGCTGGCGGACTGCCAGGAAAAGGACCCGGCGCTGTCCGAACTCTACATCGTGGAGGGTGACTCCGCCGGTGGTTCGGCCAAGCAGGGCCGCAACCGGCGCACCCAGGCGATCCTGCCGCTCAAGGGCAAGATCCTCAACGTCGAGAAGGCCCGCTTCGACAAGATGCTCTCCTCCCAGGAGGTGGGCACCCTGATCACCGCGCTGGGCTGCGGTATCGGTCGCGAAGAGTTCAACATCGACAAGCTGCGCTATCACAACATCATCATCATGACCGATGCTGACGTCGACGGTTCGCACATCCGTACCCTGCTGCTGACCTTCTTCTTCCGCCAGATGCCGCTGCTGATCGAGCGGGGCTACATCTACATCGCTCAGCCGCCGCTGTACAAGGTGAAGCGTGGCAAGCAGGAGCAGTACATCAAGGACGACGAGGCGATGGAGGAATACCTGACCCAGACCGCCCTCGAGGAAGCCAGCCTGCACGTCAACGAGAACGCCCCGGGCCTGTCCGGCGTGGAACTCGAGAAGCTGGTGAACAGCTATCGCCAGGTGATGAAGACCTTCAAGCGCCTGTCGCGCCTCTATCCGGCCGACGTCAGCGAACACCTGCTGTACCTGCCCCGCGTGGGCGTGGAGCAGCTGGGTGACGAGGCGGCCATGCGCCAGTGGCTGGCCGGCCTAGAGACGCGCCTGAAGGCTGCCGAGCGCAATGGCACCACCTACACCCTCAGCCTGCGCGAAGACCGCGAGCGCAGCCTGTGGCTGCCGGAGGTCGAGACCCGTGCCCACGGCCTGTCCAGCTACGTGACCTTCAACCGGGATTTCTTCGGCAGCAACGACTACCGCCTGGTGACCGAGCTGGCCGCCCAGCTGGACAACCTGCTGGAAGAAGGCGCCTACGCCAAGCGCGGCGAACGCCGGCGCCCGGTCAGCACCTTCAAGGAAGCCTGGGAATGGCTGATGGTGGAGACCAGCAAGAGATTCAACATCCAGCGCTACAAGGGCCTGGGCGAGATGAATCCGGATCAGCTGTGGGAAACCACCATGGACCCGAACGTGCGCCGCATGCTGCAGGTGACCATCGAGGACGCCATTGCTGCCGATCAGATCTTCAATACGCTGATGGGCGATCAGGTGGAGCCGCGCCGCGACTTCATCGAGAGCAATGCCCTGGCCGTGTCGAACCTCGACGTCTGATCCCGCGGTTATGCACAAGCCCCGCCATGCGGGGCTTTTTTGTGGAAAACATTCTGCCTAGAGAGCCGCAGTGTTTCGTTCCCCGGGAGCGAACGCCGTTCATCTTATAGCCAGAGGTTTTGTGGATAGTTTTCCTCAGCCGCTTTTGATCACCACAGAAAATTTGCGTAAAGAGGCCGTGCCATGCGGCATAGAGACACAGGCTATAACGGATGATCCTGTGGATAAGCCTGGGAATAAGCTTGTCGGTACTTGTGGATGAAGACTCATCCGAGGTAGCGGGCCAAAATCCGCCCACACCAAAGGCTTGATCTGGCCTGTGGATAAGTCTGTGGGAAAAGGGCGGAAAAGGGGTGGAAACAGCCAGGCCTCGCGGCCTGGCGGTCAGGCTACGCAGCGCGGGCGGGACTGGCGTCGGGCTTGGACGCCAGGGCCTGTTCGATGAAGGCGAAGCAGCGGGCATTGAGATCGACGATGGCGCGCGGATCCTGACCCTGGGGATGGAGCAGCGGACCGATGCTGACCTTGATGGTCCCCGGCGACTTGATCCAGGAGCGATTGGGCCAGTAGGCACCGGCGTCATGGGCGATGGGCAGGATGGGTACGTTCAGGCTGCAGGCCAGGGCGGCGCCACCGCGAGAGAACTTGCCCATCTGGCCGTGATCGATGCGGGTACCCTGGGGAAAGATCAGCACCCAGCAACCCTGGGCCAGGTAGCGACCGCCCTGCTCCGTCAGCTGCTGCAGGGCCAGCTTGCCGTTGTCACGGTCGATGGCGATCGGCTTGAGCAGCGAGAAGGCCCAGCCAAAGAAGGGGATCCGCAGCAATTCGCGCTTGATCACCTGGGAGGTGGGCTCGAACTGGGCGGACAGGAAAAAGGTTTCCCAGGTGCTCTGGTGGTTGGCCACGATCACGCAGGGCTGCGCCGGGACGTTTTCCAGGCCTTCGATCTCGTAGCGGATGCCGCAGATGACCTTGGCCAGCCAGACGGCGAAACCGGTCCAGGCCTTGACCACCAGCCGATAGCGGGCGCGATAGGCGAGGAAGGGGGCGATCAGCAGGCTGACGCAGGACCAGAGGATGCCGCTGGTTCCCAGCAGCACATAGAACAACAGGGTACGCAAGAGCCGCATCAGGGCGCTTCCTCGAGCAGGTGATCAGCCACCGCGGCCAGGTCGGCGAAGACCCGGGTGCCGGCTGGCAAAGGCTTGGCCAGGGTGCGTTCACCCTTGCCGGTCCGCACCAGACAGGGTGTGCAGCCAAGGGCCACGCCGGCTTCCAGATCGCGCAGGCTGTCGCCCACCACCGGCACGCCGCTCAGGTCGGCACGGCCATAGTGGTGGGCGATGGCGCGAAACAGGCCGGGCAGCGGCTTGCGGCAGTCGCAGCCCGCTTCCGGGCCATGGGGGCAGTGCAGGATCAGGTCGACCCGACCGCCCTCCTCCGCCAGCAGCCGCTGCAGTTTCTCGTGCATGGCCGTCAGGTCGTCTTCCGTAAAGTAGCCGCGGGCCAGGCCGGACTGGTTGGTGGCCACGGCCACCTGCCAACCGGCCCGGTTCAGGCGAGCGATGGCAGCGAGGCTGCCGGGCAGCGGTTGCCACTGCTCGGCGCTGCGCACGTAGTCATCGGAATCGACATTGATGACGCCATCGCGGTCCAGCACGATCAGCTTCATGCCCTAGCCCAGCACCGAGATGTCGGCGATGCCCAGGAACAGGCCACGCAGGTGGGCGAGCAGCGCATAGCGATTGGCGCGGACGCGCTCGTCCTCGGCGTTGACCAGCACCTCGTCGAAGAAGGCATCCACCGGGGCGCGCAGGCTGGCCAGGCGCTCCAGGGCTTCGCGATAACGGCGGGCTTCGGCCAGGGGCGCGGCTTCTCGCTCGGCATCGGCGATGGCCGCGGCCAGGGTGCGCTCGGCGTCGGTCTCGAACAGAGCGGCATCGGCCTGGGTGGCGACCGTGCCCTCGAACTTGCCGAGGAGGTTGGAGACGCGCTTGTTGGCGGCGGCCAGGGCTTCGGCTTCGGGCAGGCGGCGGAAGGCCTGCACGGCCTGGACGCGCTGATCGAAGTCCAGCGCCGAAGCCGGGCGCAGGGCCCGCACGGCCAGGTAGGCGGCGGTGTCGACGCCTTCGTCCTCGTAGCGGGCACGCAGGCGGTCGAAGACGAAGTCCAGCACCTGCTCCTGCAGCCCCGCGGCCTTGACCCGCTCGCCGTAACCGGCGATGGCGAAGGCGACGGCGGCTGGCAGATCCAGCTCCAGACCTTTCTCGATGAGGATGCGCAGCACCCCCAGGGCCTGACGGCGCAGGGCGAAGGGGTCCTTGCTGCCGGTGGGCAGCATGCCGATGCCAAAGATGCCGACCAGGGTGTCGAGCTTGTCGGCCAGGGCCACGGCGGCCCCGGTCAGGGTCTGCGGCAATTCGGCGCCGGCGCCGCGCGGCATGTACTGCTCGTTGAGCGCCAGGGCCACGTCATCGGCCTCGCCGCCCTTCTTGGCGTAGTAGTAGCCGGCGATGCCCTGCATCTCGGGGAATTCGCCGACCATCTCGGTGGCCAGGTCGCACTTGGCGAGCACACCGGCGCGGTGGGCGCGCTCGGCATCACCGCCGATGCGTTCGGCGATAAAGGCGGCCAGGGCGGCGACGCGCTGGGCCTTGTCGTAGACGGTGCCGAGCTGGGCCTGGAAGACCACGTTCTTGAGACGCTCGTTGAAGCTTTCCAGCGGCTGCTTCTGGTCCTGCTTGAAGAAGAACTCGGCGTCGGTGAGACGGGGGCGGACCACCTTCTCGTTGCCGCTGACGATCTGCGCCGGATCCTTGCTCTCCAGGTTGGCCACGGTGATGAAGCGCGGCAGGAGCTTGCCCTGGGCGTCCAGCAGGCAGAAGTACTTCTGGTTGTCCTGCATGGTGGTGATCAGGGCTTCCTGGGGCACCTCGAGGAAGCGTTCCTCGAAGGCGCAGACCAGCGGCACCGGCCATTCCACCAGGGCGGTCACCTCGTCCAGCAGCGCGAGCGGCACCACGGCGCTGCCCTGCTCCGCCGCGGCCAGTTCGGCCACGCGGGACTCGATCAGCTGACGCCGTTCGGCGAAGTCGGCCAGCACATGGGCGGCGCGCAGATCGGCGGCGTAGTGGGCCGGCGCGCTGATGCGCACGGCGTCGGGATGGTGGAAGCGATGACCGCGGGACTCACGGCCGGCCCGGCGGGTCAGGATCTCGCAGTCGATCACCTCGTCACCCAGCAGCATCACCAGCCACTGGGTGGGACGCACGAATTCCTCGCGGCGGGCGGCCCAGCGCATGCGCTTGGGAATCGGCAGCTCGGCCAGGGAGGCTTCGACGATGCCGGGCAGCAGGCTGGCCGCCGGCTGGCCGGGAATGCTCTGGGAGAATCTCAGCTTGGGACCGCTGCGGTCGATGGCGCTGATGTCGACGCCACACTTGCGGGCGAAGCCAAGGGCGGCCTGGGTCGGCTGGCCATCGGCGCCAAAGGCGGCCTGGAGCGGCGGGCCGTCCAGGTTGACGCTACGTTCGGGCTGCTGGGTCTGCAGGGCTTCGACCAGCACCGCCAGACGGCGCGGCGCGGCATAGGCGCGGACGCCGGCATAGCCGAGACCGGCCTGCTTGAGGCCCTTCTCGATGCCGGCGAGAAAGCTGTCGCCAAGGGTCTTGAGCGCCTTGGGTGGCAGTTCTTCGGTACCCAGTTCGACCAGGAAATCCAGAGTGGTGCTCATCATTCGCCCTCCTTGAGCAGCGCCTGGACATCGTCGCGCCCCAGGACCTCGTCACGCAGCGCGGGGCTGGCCAGCGGGAAGCCCAGCCGGGCCCGGGCCTTGAAGTAGCCCTGGGCGACGCTGCGCGCCAGGGTGCGCACGCGCAGGATGTAGCGCTGGCGCTCGGTCACCGAGATGGCCCGGCGGGCGTCCAGCAGGTTGAAGGTGTGGGAGGCCTTGAGCACCATCTCGTAGGTGGGCAGCGGCAGGTCCAGGGCGATCAGGCGATTGGCCTCGGACTCGTAGAAGTCGAACAGTTCGAACAGCTTGGGCACATTGGCGTGCTCGAAGTTGTAGGTGCTCTGCTCCACCTCGTTCTGGTGGAAGACGTCGCCGTAGGTCACGGTGCCGAAGGGGCCGTCGGCCCAGATCAGGTCATAGACCGAATCCACGCCCTGCAGGTACATGGCCAGGCGCTCCAGGCCATAGGTGATCTCGCCGGTCACCGGATAGCACTCGAGACCGCCGGCCTGCTGGAAGTAGGTGAACTGGGTGACTTCCATGCCGTTGAGCCAGACTTCCCAGCCCAGACCCCAGGCGCCCAGGGTGGGCGATTCCCAGTTGTCCTCGACGAAGCGCACGTCGTGCACCAGCGGATCCAGGCCGATGGCGGCCAGGGAGCCGAGGTAGAGCTCCTGGAAGTTGTCCGGGTTGGGCTTCAAGACCACCTGGAACTGGTAGTAGTGCTGCAGGCGATTGGGGTTCTCGCCGTAGCGGCCGTCGGTGGGGCGGCGGCTGGGCTGCACATAGGCGGCGTTCCAGGTCTCGGGACCGATGGCGCGCAGGAAGGTGGCGGTGTGGAAGGTACCGGCGCCGACTTCCATGTCATAGGGCTGGAGTACCACGCAGCCCTGCTCGGCCCAGTATTGCTGCAAGGCCAGGATCAAGTCTTGGAAGGTGCGCACGGTGGGCTTGGACTGGCTCACGAAAAATACCCGTTCGGCTGCGACGAAAAGCCGGGGAGTATAGCCGAAAGCCGGGAGGGACCGCATGGGCTCGTAGGGCTGCCCGGCGGTATTTGGCGGGGATGGCCGGCTGCGCGCTTTATCGCGGCCATGGGCCGCTCCTACAGATACGGGTTGGCCTGTAGGAGCGGCCCATGGCCGCGATAAAGGTAGCTGCTCCTACGGTAGCAGCGCCTGCGGCCTGTTAGAAACGTGCGTTCACAGCATTCGCCATGCTACCCATTCCAGAGGCGGTTATGACTCGCCTCCGCTGTCGGGCAATTGCGCTAAGGTGAGGCCTTCCCTCCTCGACCGAGTCTTCGCCATGCCGCGTTGCTTCTGGTGCACCGCCGATCCGTTGTACATCGAGTATCACGACCACGAGTGGGGCGTGCCCCAGCGCGATCCGGCGGTGCTCTTCGAATTCCTCCTGCTGGAGGGCTTCCAGGCCGGACTGTCGTGGATCACCGTGCTGAAGAAGCGCGAGCGCTATCGTCAGGTGCTGCATGGCTTCGATCCCAGGCGCCTGGCGCAACTGAGCGATGCCGAGATCGCGGTGCTGATGCAGGACCCGGGCATCATCCGCAATGGCGCCAAGCTGCGCGCCGCTCGTCAGAATGCCCAGGCCTGGTTGCGCCTCGAAGACCCTGCCGGCTGGCTGTGGTCCTTTGTCGGCGGTACTCCGCGCATCAATCGTTTCCGTGATCGTAGCGAGGTGCCGGCGATCACCCCGGAAGCCGAGGCCATGAGCAAGGCGCTCAAGCGGGCCGGTTTCACCTTTGTCGGGCCGACCATCTGCTATGCCTTCATGCAGGCCATGGGCCTGGTCATGGACCATACCCTCGACTGCGACCGCCATGGCGAATTGGCGTCTGCGTCGGCAGAGCTGCAGGAAAAGTCGAATGTATAGCTGCCAGTTGGCGCGAACCTTACGCTTTCTTAACGTTTCCGGGGTCTGTAGACGGTAAACTGTCGGGGCATTCAGACAGGAGCCCCTCTTTTGGAAAGATTCAAAGGCGCGCTGATGATCGCCTTCCTGCGCCTTTTCGCCCTGCTGCCCTGGCCGCTGGTGCAGCGCCTGGGTGGATTCATCGGCTGGTGCATGTGGAAGCTGCCGACCCGCGCCAGCAAGGTCACCCGCATCAACCTCGCCCACTGTTTTCCCGAACTCGATGCCGCCGGTCTGGAGCGACTGTCGCGCGAGTGCCTGCGCGGCATCGGCAAGACCCTGACCGAAAGCGCCTGCGCCTGGATCTGGTCGCCGCAGCGTTCCTTGCGCCTGGTGCGCGAGGTGGAAGGGATGGACGTCCTGCAGGAAGCCCTGGCCTCCGGCGATGGCGTGGTGGGCATCACCAGCCACCTGGGCAACTGGGAGTTGCTCAACCACTTCTACTGCTCCCACGCCAAGCCGATCATCTTCTACCGGCCGCCCAAGCTCAAGGCGGTGGACGAGCTGCTCAAGCGCCAGCGGGTACAGCTGGGCAATCGGGTGGCGCCCTCCACCCCGGAAGGCATCATCAGCGTGATCAAGGAAGTCCGGCGCGGCGGCGCCGTGGGCATTCCGGCGGATCCCGAGCCGAGTCGCAGCGCCGGCCTCTTCGTGCCCTTCCTCGGCACCACCGCCCTGACCAGCAAGTTCGTGCCCTCGCTGCTGGCGCGCGGCAAGGCCCGTGGGGTGTTCTTCCATGCCGTGCGCCTGGCGGACGGCAGCGGCTACAAGGTGATCCTGGAAGCCGCGCCCGCGGCCATGTACGACCCGGATCCGGAGGTCTCGGTGGCCGCCATGAGCGAGGTGCTGGCCGGCTACGTGCGGCGCTATCCGACCCAGTACATGTGGAGCATGAAGAGATTCAAGAATCGCCCGGATGGCGAGGAGAAGTGGTACTAGGCCGCTTGCCAGCCCGGGTCATGCCCGGGCGCTGAACCTCGAGCGGTCATCCCATGAGCTATCGCTCGGCGCTTCGCCAGCACCGTTCGGTCGGTGCGCGGCTGACAGGCGCCGGGCTTTGCCGGAAGCTGCCAGGACCTCAAGGGAGCGCCTAAGCCAGGGAGTCAGGCGATGAATTCGCGCGATCAGCGCCAGCATACCCGTACCCCGCTCAAGTGCCGGCTGTGGATCGCCTATCCGGATGGCGAGATCGTCGGCGAGACCCGCGACCTGTCCGATGGCGGCGTCTATGTGGTGCACCCCGAGCTGACCCGACTGCCGCAGGGCACCCGCGTGGTCGGCCAGGTGCTCGATCTGCCGATCGAAGCGCCCAAGGTGACCATGGAAGTCATGCGCACCGACGGTGACGGCGCGGGCCTCAGATTCCTGCGCGATCAGGACTGAGCGCGGCGCGCCAGGCGCTTGAGAAACACCGTCATCTCCTTTTCCGCCTGCTTGTCGCCCCTGGCCTGCGCCGCCTGCAGGCCCTGGGTCCAGGCCGCCTCGGCGCTGGCCAGGTCGGCACTCCCCTCATGGGCCTTGCCCAGCAGCTTCCAGGCCGCCGAATAGGCCGGATCGAATTCGACGCAGCGCGCCAGGTGCTCGATCGCCCGGGCGGGTTCTCCGGCATCCAGATAGCCCTTGCCCAGACCGAATCTGAGCAGGGCGTTGTCCTGGCCGCGGGCGAGCATCTTCTCCAGGGATTCGAGCATGGCGAGGTCTCCTACTTGGCGATCTTGATCAGCTTGCAGTAGTAGAAGCCGTCATGGCCGTCGGGCTGCGGCAGGAGCTGGCGACCATGGGGCTGGGCAAGGCCCCAGGTAGCGGGGATGTCCAGTTCGCGGGCGCCAGGGGTGCGGGCGAGAAAGGCGGCGAGGTTGCTGCTGTTTTCTTCCGGTAGCACCGAACAGGTGGCGTAGACCAGGATGCCGCCCACCTCCAGCGTCGGCCAGAGGGCGTCCAGCAACTCGCCCTGCAGCTGCACCAGGGGCGCGATGTCGCTGGCCTGGCGGGTCAGCTTGATGTCCGGATGGCGGCGGATCACCCCGGTGGCGCTGCAGGGGGCGTCCAGCAGGATGCGCTGGAAGGGCGTGCCGTCCCACCAGTCGGCCACGGCACGGCCATCGGCAGCCAGGGTGCGCGCGGTGAGGCCCAGACGCGCCAGATTCTGCTCGACCCGCTGCAGGCGGCCGGCATCGGCGTCCAGCGCCACCACCTCGGCCAGCCCCGGCTCACGTTCCAGCAGATGGCAGGTCTTGCCCCCGGGCGCGGCGCAGGCGTCCAGCACCCGCTGGCCGGGCGCCAGTTCCAGCAGTTCGGCCGCCAGCTGCGCGGCTTCGTCCTGCACGCTCAAGCGACCCGCGGCAAAACCCGGCAAGGCGGTGACGTCCTGGGGCTGCAGCAGGCGGATGCCGTCGGCGCTGAAGGCGCAGGGCACGGCCTCGATACCGGCGGCGGCCAGCTCGGCCAGATAGGCATCGCGACTGCCCTGGCGGCGATTGACCCTGAGGATCAGCGGCGGGTGCAGGTTGTTGGCCGTGGCGATGGCTTCCCAGTGCTCCGGCCAGCGCGCCTTGAGGGCTTTCTGCAGCCAGCGCGGATGGGCCAGGCGCGCCGCCGGGTCATGCTCCAGGGCCGGCAGCAGGCTGTCGTATTCACGCTGGGCGCGGCGCAGCACGGCGTTGAGCAGGCCCTTGGCCGAGGATTTCTTCAGCTTGTCGACGCAGCCCACCGTCTCGCCGATGGCGGCGTGGGCGGGGATGCGCGTGTGGAACAGCTGGTAGAGCCCGATCAGCAGCAGGGCTTCTAGATCGCGGTCGCCGGCCTTGAAGGGTTTATCCATGAGCTTTTCCGCCAGCAGCGACAGGCGCGGCTGCCAGCGGGCGGTGCCGAAGGCCAGATCCTGGGCCAGGGCGCGGTCACGCGGATCGACCTTGGCCAGTTGCTCGGGCAGGCTGCTGCCGAGGGAGGCGCGGCCAGCGAGGACCGCCGCCAGGGCGCGGGTAGCTGCCAGCCGCGGATTCATAGACCCAGCACCTGACCGGGGGCGAAGCGCTCGCGACGGGCGTTGTAGAGATCGGCGAAGCCCAGCGGCTTGCCCCCGGGCAGCTGCAGCCGGGTCAGGCGCAGGGCGCCTTCGCCGCAGGCGACCAGCAGGCCGGAGCGATCGGCATCCAGCACCATGCCGGGAACGCCCTGCCCTGCGGCCAGCTCCGCGGCCCAGACCTTGAGGGGTTCGCCGGCCAGGGCGGTGTGGCACAGCGGCCAGGGATCGAAGGCGCGGATACGGCGCTCCAGTTCCACCGCCGGACGGCCCCAGTCCAGCCGGGCCTCGTCCTTGTTGAGCTTGTGCGCATAGGTGGCCAGGTCATCGTCCTGCACCTCGCCCGCCAGGCTGCCGTCGGCCAGACCCGGCAGCGCCTGGACCACGGCGGCGGCTCCCAGGCTGGCCAGGCGATCGTGCAGGCTGCCGCCGGTATCGTCGGCGGTCAGCGGTGTGCTCACCTTGCTCAGCATGGGACCGGTATCCAGACCGGCTTCCATGCGCATCACGGTGACCCCGGATTCGGCATCGCCGGCCTCCAGGGCGCGCTGGATGGGCGCCGCGCCGCGCCAGCGCGGCAGCAGCGAGGCATGGCTGTTGATGCAGCCCAGGCGCGGGATGTCGAGCACCGCCTGGGGCAGGATCAGGCCGTAGGCCACCACCACCAGCAGATCGGGTTCCAGCGCCGCCAGGGTGGCCTGGGCCGCGGGATCGCGCAGGGTCGGCGGCTGCTGCACGGGAATGCCGTGGCTCAGCGCCAGCTGCTTGACCGGACTCATGGCCAGTTTCTGGCCACGCCCGGCGGGGCGATCCGGCTGGGTATAGACAGCGGCGATGGGATAACCGGCATCGATCAGCGCCTGCAGGTGCACGGCGGCGAATTCCGGGGTTCCGGCGAAGACGAGGCGAAGGGATCTGGACATGGCGGACCTGGCGGAAAGGGCGAGCGGCGGACGCCGAAGACGCCGTCCGCCAGGGCGATCAGGCCTTGTGGCGCTGCTGCTTTTCGAGCTTCTTCTTGATGCGATCGCGCTTGAGCGGCGACAGGTAGTCGACGAACAGCTTGCCGTCGAGGTGATCGATCTCGTGCTGGATGCACACCGCCAGCAGGCCGTCGCATTCCAGCTCGAAGGGCTTGCCGTCGCGATCCAGGGCCTTGACCCGGACGCGCTCGGGGCGGCAGACCTTTTCGTAGAAGCCGGGAATCGACAGGCAGCCTTCCTGATACTCGCCCAGTTCCTGGGTGAGCGGCTCGGCCTCGGGATTGATGAAGACCAGCGGCTCGCTCTTGTCTTCGCTGACGTCGATCACCACCAGGCGGCGATGCACGTTGACCTGGGTGGCGGCCAGACCGATGCCGGGCGCTTCGTACATGGTCTCGAACATGTCGTCGATGGTCTGGCGCAGGGCGTCGTCCACCGTGTCGATGGGCTTGGCGACGGTGCGCAGGCGGGGATCGGGGAATTCGAGGATGTCTAGGATCGCCATGGCGTTGAGGGCACTTGTGGAATACAGTCAAGGGGCGCTGCTAAGATGCCGCAGCGTTGTTTCCACCCGGCTCGGGCTGGTCCCGAGTGGTGGATGACGTCGGTCGACGGGGATGAGCGCCTGCGCTGCCCGGTGCCGACAAAGGTGGCGATCAGGGCACGACTGGGGCGATTCCCCGACGTTTGCGTGAAGACGGTTCTTCAAGGCCAAGAGTGTAAAGGGATTCGACGCATGAGGAAATCTTTGTTCGCCCTGCTGCTGGTTGCAGGGGGCGCCCTGCAGTCGGCGTACGCAGCGGTCACCCTGCGTCAGGATCACCCGGAAAGCTACACCGTGGTTCGCGGCGATACCCTCTGGGACATCTCCGCCAGATTCCTCAGCAAACCCTGGGAATGGCCGGAGATCTGGCAGGCCAATCCGCAGATCAAGAATCCCCATCTCATCTATCCCGGCGACACCCTGGTGCTGAGCTATGTCGACGGTCAGCCGCGACTGCAGCTCAACCGCGGCGCCTCGCGCGGCACGGTCAAGCTGTCGCCCACGGTGCGCAGCACGCCCATCGCCGAAGCCATCCCGGCCATTCCGCTGGAAGCGGTCAACAGCTTCCTCTTGCAGAATCGCGCCATCGATTCGGCCGAACAGTTCCAGGCGGCGCCCTATGTGGTGGCCGGCAACGCCGAGCGCGTGGTGAGCGGCGCCGGCGATCGCATCTATGTGCGCGGCAAGCTGCAGCCGGGGGTCTCGGCCTATGGCATCTACCGCCAGGGCAAGACCTATGTCGATCCCAAGACCGGCGCCTTCCTCGGCATCAACGGCGACTTCATCGGCAGCGCCGATCTGGTCGCCCAGGAGGGCGACATCGCCACCCTGCGCCTGACGCGCACCACCCAGGAGGTGCGCCTGGGCGACCGGCTGTTCCCCACCGAGGAGCGGCTGGTGAACTCCACCTTCATGCCCAGCGCCCCGGCCCGCGACATCAATGGCCTGATCCTCGATGTGCCGCGTGGCGTCACCCAGGTCGGCCAGTTCGATGTGGTGACCCTCAACAAGGGCGCTCGTGACGGCCTGGCCGAGGGCAACGTGCTGGCGGTCTACAAGACCGGCGAGACGGTGCGTGATCGCATCACCGGCGAGCTGGTGAAGATCCCCGACGAGCGCGCCGGCCTGCTGATGGTCTTTCGCACCTACGACAAGATCAGCTACGGCCTGGTCCTGACCGCCACCCGCCAGCTGGCGATCATGGACAAGGTGCGCAACCCCTAACCCCTCGCGGGTCGCCAGGACGGCGACCGGCCACCCTCAAGGATGACACCATGGCCAGCTTCTCCCCTGCCGAGCTGGACGCTCGGCTGCGCCTGCATGCACTCCCGGAGCTTGGCGCCGTGCGCCAGCGCCTGCTGCTGGACGCCTTTGGCAGCGCCAGCGCCGCCCTCAGTGCCCCGGCCTCCGCCTGGCGCGCCCTGCGCCTGCCGGCGGTGGCCGCGGAGGCCCGCCGCAGCCCCGCCACCCGCGAACGGGTCGACCAGGCCTTGGCCTGGCTGGACGGCCCCGAACGCCACCTGCTCTGCCTGGGCGACGAGCGCTATCCGGCGCTGCTCGCCGAGATCGCCGATCCACCCCCGCTGCTGTTCGTCGAAGGACGGATCGAGTTGCTCGAACGGCCGCAACTGGCCCTGGTCGGCAGTCGCCAGGCCAGCGCCCAGGGACTGGACAATGCCCGGCGCTTCGCCCACAGCCTGGCCGCGGCCGGCTTCTGCATCACCAGTGGCCTGGCGCTGGGCATCGATGGCGCGGCGCACCAGGGCGCCCTGGACGCCGGCGGCGGCACGGTCGCCGTGCTCGGCACCGGCCTGCGGCAGCTCTATCCGCGCCGGCACCTGGGGCTCGCCCGGCGCCTGCTGGCCGAGGGTGGCGCGCTGGTCTCGGAATTGCCGCTGGACTGCACGCCCCAGGCCGGCAACTTTCCACGGCGCAACCGGATCATCAGCGGTCTCAGCCTGGGTACCCTGGTGGTGGAGGCCAGTCCTTCCAGCGGTTCGCTGATCACCGCGCGACTGGCCGCCGAGCAGGGCCGCGAGGTGTTCGCCCTGCCCGGCTCCATCCATCATCCCGGGGCCCGCGGCTGTCACCAGCTGATCCGCGAGGGCGCGCAGCTGGTGGAGGGCGTGGAACACATCCTCGAAGCCCTGCAGGGCTGGCGCAGCCTGGCCCCGCTCGCTACCACCGCGGCGGTCGAGGAGCATCCCCTGCTGCGCCAGCTGGCCGCCGGACCGCTCAACAGCGAAGAACTGGCGCGGCTCTGCGAGCTGTCGCTGCCGGAGGTGCTGGTCCAGCTGACCGAGCTGGAGCTGGAAGGCCGGATCGTGGCGCAGCAGGGCAGCTGGTGTCGCCTCGGCTAGCGGGGGATGACTGGCATCGGCGGCGCGCTCGGGTAGACTTCAGGGATTTGGCGGAGGCAAGGCGATGCACAACAGCTGGCGAGTGCGGCAGGCGGCGCGAATCGTGCGCGAGGGGGGCGTCCTGGCCTACCCCACCGAGGCCGTCTGGGGCCTGGGCTGCGATCCCTGGGATCAGGCCGCGGTCTATCGCCTGCTGATGCTCAAGCGGAGGCCCATGGAAAAGGGTCTGATCCTGGTGGCCGACAACATCCGCCAGTTCGACTTCCTGCTGCACGATCTGCCGGAAGAGTCCCTGGCCAAGCTGGCCAGCACCTGGCCGGGGCCCAACACCTGGCTGGTGCCGCACCACAATCGCCTGCCCGGCTGGGTGACCGGCGCCCACGCCACCGTGGCATTGCGAGTCTCCGAGCATCCCCTGGTGGGCGAACTCTGCGCCCTGACCGGGCCGCTGATCTCCACCTCGGCCAATCCCGCCGGCCGCCCGGCCGCCCGTACGCGGTTGCGGGTTCAACAGTACTTTCCCGATGGCCTGGACGGCATCCTCACGGGCGAACTGGGTGGGCGCAAGAATCCCAGCGTGATTCGCGACCTGGAGACCGGCAAGGTCTTCCGGCCCTAGGTCAGTCCAGCAGCTGTCGCAGCAATCGCGCCAGGGCATCGATCTGGAACGGCTTGGCCAGCGAGGGCTCGCCGTTCGGCGTCGGGCGCTCGGCGTGACCGCTGACGAACAGCACCGGCAGCTCCGGCCAGCGCTCGCGCAGGCGTCCTGCCAGCTCGGCGCCGTCGAGATCCGGCAGGCCGAGATCGGTGATCAGCAGGTCACAGGGCAGGTCGCCGTCGACCAGGGTGAGCGCCGCCGAGGCACTGGCCGCGGTGCGCACGCGATAGCCCAGCTCGGTGAGCATCTCGCGCAGCAGCAGCCGCACCGAGACATCGTCCTCCACCAGCAGCAGGCGTTCGCCCCGACTCTGGGCGATGGCCGTCTGGGGCGTCGCGCTCGCCGCCGGCCGCTCGGGCTGGGCACAGGGCAGCCAGAGACTGACCCGGGTGCCACTGCCCAATTCACTCTCCAGGGTCACGTGGCCACCGGACTGCTTGATGAAGCCGTAGAGCATCGACAGGCCCAGGCCGGTGCCCTGGCCGATGGGCTTGGTGGTGAAGAAGGGATCGAAGGCGCGGTCCACCACCTCGGCGGGCATGCCGCTGCCGGTGTCGGCGATGGTCAGACGCACATAGTCGCCCGGCGGCAGGTCGTGTTCGGCGGCCAGGTCGGTGGGGTGATCGAGGGCGGTTTCCAGGGTCAGCTGGCCGCCCTCGGGCATGGCGTCGCGGGCGTTGATCACCAGATTCAGCAGGGCGTTTTCCAGCTGGTTGGTGTCGGTGCGCGCCGGCGGTAGTTGCAGCGCGAGGCTGCTGCGCAGGCTGATGCGCTCGCCCAGGGTGCGCTGGAAGAGTTCTTCCAGGGACAGGATCAGGTCGTTGACGTCCACCGGCCGCGGGTCGAGGGTCTGCCGGCGCGCGAAGGCCAGCAGCCGATGGGTCAGGGCCGCGGCGCGGGTGGCGGATTGCTCGGCGGTGTCCAGGTAGCGCTGCAGGTTGTCGTGGCGACCCTGGTCGAGGCGCCGGCGCAGCAACTCCAGGGAACCGCTGATGCCGGTGAGCAGGTTGTTGAAATCGTGGGCGATGCCACCGGTGAGATGGCCGATGGCTTCCATCTTCTGCGCCTGGCGCAGGGCGGCTTCGGCATTCTGCAGGGCCAGGGCGGCATCGTGCTCGACGGTGACGTCGCGGCCGAAGACATAGATGCGTCCGTCGTGATCGGCGGTGGCCTTCCACATCATGTGGCGCCAGTGGCCGTCGCGGGTGCGCAGGCGCCCGGGCAGATCGCTGAGCACCTCGCCGTGGCGCAGGGCGGCCAGACGCGGAAACACCGGTGGATCGTCCGGGTGCTCCAGCGAGGTCGGCGGCTGGTGGCGCAATTCCTCGTCGTCCCAGCCCAGGGTGCGGCCCCAGGCGGGGTTGCGGCTGAGCCAGCGTTGTCCCTGGATGACGCCGAGCAGGTCGTCGGCCACGCGCCACATGCGGTCACGCTCGACGGTGCGCTCGTGGACCCGCTGTTCCAGCAATTCGGCCAGGCGTCGCAGGCGGTGCTCGGCCATGCGGATCTCGCTGACGTCGGTGTGCACGCCCACCCATTCGCAGACCACGCCGTTCTCCCGCACCGGCAGGGCGCGCACGCTGAAGGTGCGCCACTGGCCGTCGCGACAGCGCAGGCGGTGTTCGTCGTGGAAGTCCACCTGCTGCTGCACCGCCAGGCGCCAGCGACGCAGGGTGCGGGATGAGTCTTCGGGATGCAGGGCATCGGCCCAGCCGTCCTGCTGATACTGGGCATAGCTCTGCCCGGTCAGGGTGCTCCAGGCGAGTTGTTCGCCGAGCAGATGGCCCTGGGCATTGGTGGTCCAGACCACCCCCTGCACCGCCTCCACGGCATTGCGGAAGCGCTGGTTGGACAGGTGCAGCGCGGCTTCGGCCTGCTTGCGCTGGGTGAGATCGACCACCACCAGGCTTACCGACAGTTCCTGGCCGATTTCCGATTGCAGCGGCGAGCCATGCAGACTGACCCAGACCACCGAACCGTCGGGGCGCAGGAAACGCTGGTCCAGCTTGAAGCTGTCGCCGCGCTCGCGCAGGGTGTCGAGATGGCGCTCCAGGACGGCCCGATCCTCGGGATGGGTCTGGGCCTGCAGGGTCTGTTCCAGCACCCCCACCTCGTTGCGATCGAGCAATTCGCAATAGCGTCGATTGGCGAGCATGATGCGCCCGCGGGCGTCGGTCTGGCAGATGCCGACCGCCGCCTGGTTGATCAGGCTGGCCAGGCGCGCGCTGTGTTCGCGCAGGGCGGTTTCCGCATCGACCCGCTGCTGGACGTCATCGAACAGGGTGACCGAGGCGATCACCTCGCCGGTGGCCGAGCGGACCGGTGCGCTGGACACTTCCAGCAGCCGGATGCTGCCGTCGGGTCGCCGATAGCGCATCAACTCGGGCGCCACCGCCTGGCCGCTGCGCAGCACCCGTACCGTGGGATAGTCGTCCACCGCATAGGGCTGACCATTGGCGTGCAGGGCGCCGATAGCGCCATAGCGCTCGTCCAGCGTCTCGCCGGCCGGACGCTTGCCGAGGAGGATGTCGACCCGGTCGTTGAGCATCACCGCTTCTTCGCTGCCGGCCTCGGTGATGGAGATGCCCAGGGGTGCCTGCTGCAGCACGCTGGCCAACAGGCCCTGTTCCAGCGACAGGCGCCGTTCGAGGTGTCGGGCCTGATCCTGGGTCTGCTGCCGCACCAGCAGGGCACCCAGCAGCAGGGCCAACTGATCCAGCAGCAGTCGGGTGTCCGCCTCGACGGCGCTGCCCAGCTGCAGATAGCCCAGGGGCTGAGTGGCCGGGCCGAATGGGATGAGCAACTGACCCGCCGGCGGACTGCCGGCCTCGGCCACGGACAGCAGCCGCGCCTGGGGATCGTCGGTCAGGTCGCGCAGGGCCTGGGTGGCGCACAGCCGCAGGGCGGCGAGATCCGTGGTGCCGCTGAGACGCCGTGACCATTCGCCGAGCGCCTGCAGGCGTTGCGGCAGGTCGCGCTCGGCACTGCGCCGGGCGGCGAACCGGGCCCGGCTCGCCGGGGCCTGCCAGACGTGCAGCAGCCAGCCCACGGGGACATCCGCCCGGCGCAGCGGCACCAGGTGCAGGTCGAGGCGTACCAGGTGACCGTCGCGGTGGCGCAGGCCCTGGGTCTGGCAGCGTTCGAGGGCAGTCAGCCAGCCGTCGGCCGGCGGCTCGGGGAGCAGCAGGCCGACGATGGATTCACCGAGCCAGTCCTGCGCCGTCCAGCCCAGCAGCCGGGCGACGGCCGGGCACCACTGCCCGATCCGCCCGTCGGCGGTCAGGGTGATCAGCGCCGTGTCCGTGGCGGTGTCGAGCAGGCTGGCGAGGGGGCTGGAGATAGGCATGACAAGGGCAGCGATCCGGCCGATTCTTGAAAGAACGTCAAGGCCGTGACGACCTGACTGTCCGACATAGACCGGCGTTTACCCCCGTCGTGCCGCCTGGCTGCGGGAAACTTAATGGCCGTCACGATTTCCCGGCCAGGCGTGCGGGCGTTTTGCCTCAGGGCAGCAGGATGGTCGAGCCACTGGTCTCACGACCCGACAGCGCCCGATGCGCCTCCTGCACCTCGGCCAGTGGATAGCGCCGACCGATGTCCACCTGGATGCGGCCATCGGTGATCAGCTCGAACAGCTGATCGGCCATGTCCTGCAGGGCCTCGGGCGAGGCGGCGTAGGTGGCCAGGGTCGGCCGGGTGACATAGAGCGAGCCTTTCTGCGAGAGGATCCCCAGGTTGACCCCGGTGACCGCGCCGGAGGCGTTGCCGAAGCTGACCATCAGGCCGCGGGGCGCCAGACAGTCCAGCGACATCTCCCAGGTGTCCTTGCCGACGCCGTCGTAGACCACCGGCACCTTGGCCCCGTCGGTCAATTCGCGGACCCGTGCCGGGACGTCTTCCTGGCGATAGTCGATCACCGCCCAGGCCCCCAGCGCCTTGGCTTTTTCCAGCTTTTCCGGCGAGCCGGCGGTACCGATCAGGCGCACGCCCAGGGCCTTGGCCCACTGGCAGGCCAGGGAGCCGACACCGCCGGCCGCGGCATGGAACAGCACGGTGTCGCCGGCCTGCAGCGGATAGGTCTGGCGCAGCAGGTACTGCACCGTCAGCCCCTTGAGCATGACCGCGGCGCCCTGCTCGAAGGACACCGCTTCCGGCAGGTGCACCAGATGCCGCTCGGGCAGCACATGGACCTCGGCATAGGCGCCCAGCGGGCCGGTGGCATAGGCCACGCGGTCGCCGGCCTTGAAGCGGGTGACCGCACTGCCGACCGCTTCCACCACCCCGGCGCCCTCGGTGCCCAGGCCGGAGGGCAGCGACGGCGGCGGATAGAGGCCGCTGCGGTAGTAGGTCTCGATGAAGTTGAGGCCGATGGCATGGTTGCGCACCTGCACCTCGTCGGGGCCGGGCGCGGCGGGTTCGAAATCCACAAGTTCGAGTACTTCGGGACCACCGGTGCGGCTGAACTGGATGCGCTGGGCCATGCTTGAGTATCTCCTGGTTGGAGCCCTTGGCCGGGCTCTCTTGGGGTGAGCCTTCATCCAAGCCGCAACCGCGGGCCGCGTCAACCGGTCGGATACGGGTGTTATGCTCTCCGCCCTCCCCGCCTGTTGTGGAAATCCTTGCGATGAATCCCTCCCTGGAGGCCGTCAAGGCCTATCTGCTCGATCTGCAGGAGCGCATCTGCGCCGCACTGGAAGCCGAGGATGGCGCCGCCGCTTTCGTCGAAGACGCCTGGACCCGGCCGACCGGCGGTGGTGGCCGCACCCGGGTGATCGCCGAGGGCGCCCTGCTGGAAAAGGGCGGCGTGAATTTCTCCCATGTGCATGGCGACAGCCTGCCGCCCTCGGCCAGCGCCCATCGCCCGGAACTGGCCGGGCGCAGCTTCGAGGCCATGGGTGTCTCCCTGGTGATGCACCCGCGCAATCCCCATATCCCCACCGCCCATGCCAACGTGCGCTTCTTCCTGGCCGAAAAGCCCGGCGAGGCGCCGGTCTGGTGGTTCGGCGGCGGTCTCGACCTCACCCCCTACTACGGCAACGAGGCCGATTGCGTGCACTGGCACCAGGTCTGCCATGACGCCTGCGCGCCCTTCGGCGCCGACGTCTATCCGCGCTACAAGGCCTGGTGCGACCGCTATTTCCACCTCAAGCACCGTGGCGAGCCGCGCGGCATCGGCGGCCTGTTCTTCGATGACCTGAACGACTGGGACTTCGACACCTGCTTCGCCTTCCAGCGCGCCATCGGCGATGCCTTCGTCGACGCCTACCTGCCCATCGTCCAGCGTCGCCGCCACCAGCCGTACAGCGAGGCCGAGCGGGAATTCCAGGCCTATCGCCGTGGCCGCTACGTGGAATTCAACCTGGTCTATGACCGCGGTACCCTGTTCGGCCTGCAATCCGGCGGGCGCACCGAGTCCATCCTCATGTCGCTGCCGCCCGAGGTGCGCTGGGGCTATGACTGGAAACCCGTGCCCGGCTCGCCGGAAGCGCGCCTGACCGACTTCTTTCTCACCGACCGCGACTGGCTCGCGCTCGCCCCGACGCCCGCAGGATAGACCCATGGATCGCTACGCCGTCTTCGGCAATCCCATCGCCCACAGCAAGTCGCCGCTGATCCACAGCCTGTTCGCCGACCAGACCGGCCAGCGCCTGCACTACGGGACGCTGCTGGCGCCGCTGGACGGCTTCAGCGAAAGCGCCCGCAGCTTCTTCCAGAGCGGCCTGGGCGCCAATGTCACGGTGCCCTTCAAGGAAGAGGCCTACCAGCTGTGCGATGAACTCACCCCCCGTGCGCGCCGCGCCGGGGCGGTGAACACCCTCAAGCGCCAGGCCAACGGTCGCCTGCTCGGCGACAACACCGACGGCGCCGGGCTGGTGCGGGATCTCACGGTCAACGCCGGTCTGCAGCTGGCCGGTCAGCGCGTCCTGGTGCTGGGCGCCGGCGGCGCCGTACGCGGCGTGCTGGAGCCCTTGCTGGCCTGCAATCCCGGGCAACTGGTACTGGCCAATCGCACCGAACTCAAGGCGGTGCAACTGGCGCGGGAATTCGCCGAACTGGGGACGATCGAGGTGGCGGCCTTCTCCACCCTGAGAGCGCCCTTCGACGTCATCATCAACGGCACCTCGGCCAGTCTCGGGGGCGGTCGCCCACCGCTGTCGGAAGCGGTGATCGGCCCGCAGACGGTGACCTACGACATGATGTACGGCAAGGACCTCACCCCCTTCAACCGCTGGGCCCTGGACGAGGGTGCCTTCCACACCCTGGACGGTCTGGGAATGCTGGTGGAACAGGCCGCCGAGGCCTTCGAACTCTGGCGCGGCGTGCGCCCCGACAGCGCGCCGGTGCTGGCGGAGTTAAGGCGGCAGCTGGGGTGAGGGGCAAGGCGTGGCTTGTTGGGCGAGGGCCATACTGGACATGCCAAGGCCGCCGTTGCTAGGGGCTCAAATCGCGGCCATGGGCCGCTCCTACGGGATATATAACCGCTGTAGGAGCGGCCCATGGCCGCGATGAGACAGCACAGCAGCGCACGCAGTTAGGAGCAGCCGTATCGGCGGACAGCCACGGCCGCGATTGGGAGTCTTGCTGTGTGGGGTATGGCGAAGCCCGACGGACAGGCGTCAGCCCAACACCTGAGGTTGAACGCCGCGGGATACAGGAGACACCGGCCAAGCTTGGGCTATACCGAAGCCGATTTCGACCAGCAGAAACACCGCCAGCAAGGGACTGGCGCCCTGGTACAGCGCCCAGGCCTGCCAGAGGGCGAACAGGCCCCTGGCGACGGCATCGTAGCGTCCCAGCAGCAGCGAAGGCTTGGCCAGGCGCAGCACCGCCCAGACGCACACCAGGGAGCCGAGCAGATTGCCCAGCAAAAGGGCTTCCGGCGGGAATGCCGCCAGGGGCGCCAGGCCCAATGCCTGGCCGAGCTCGTCGAGCTGTCGTAGCAGCCAGGCGAGACTCCAGGGGGTGGCGAAGGGCGCGGTGACCAGCAGATCATAGAGGGCGCTGGCACGGACCAGTCGCAGATAGGGCGCAAGCTTCCACATGGACGGACTTCCTTGAATGAGAGGAAGTCCAGTGTCGACCCTGGAGCAAGGTCCAGGGTCAAGGAGAACGGATGCGGATCGGCACTCTCGCCCAGGCCACCGGCCTGAGTCGCGACACCCTGAGATTCTACGAGCGCCAGGGACTGCTCCAGGCGCGGCGGCGGGCCAACGGCTATCGCGACTATCCACCCGAAGCCGTGGAATGGCTGGGCTATATCCGCACCGCCCAGCGACTGGGTTTCAGCCTGCAGGAAATCGCTGCCAACCTTGAGGACGTCGAGCGCGCCGCCGATCCGGATGCCTATCTGCAAGAACTGCTGCGCGACAAGCTCAGGGTCATAGAGGCGCGCATCGACGAATTGCAGGCGTTGCGTGGGGTGCTATATTCGCGCTTGGGTGAAGCCTGTCCGCTACTGGGGTAGCCGAGCGTTGGGCTTCGCTGCGCTCAACCCAACCCGACCAGTTATCGCAACGCTTACGCCCCCTCCTCCCCATACCCCTCGGTCAGATGCTGGTCCTTGAGCTTCACGTAGTTGCCGGCGCTGTAGGTGAAGAAGGCGCGTTCCTTTTCCTCCAGCGGTCGCACCTGCTTGACCGGGCGACCGACGTAGAGATGGCCGCCTTCCAGCCGCTTGCCCGGCGGGACCAGGCTGCCGGCGCCGATCACCACGTCATCCTCCACCACCGCGCCGTCCATGACGATGCTGCCCATGCCCACCAGCACCCGGTCGCCGATCGTGCAGCCGTGCAGGGTCACCTGGTGGCCGACGGTGACGTCGTTGCCGATCAGCAGGGGATAGCCCTCCGGATTGAAGGGCCCGGCGTGGGTGATGTGCAGCACGCTGCCGTCCTGGATGCTGGTGCGGACGCCGATCTGGATGCGGTGCATGTCGCCACGGATCACCGTCAACGGCCAGATCGAGCTGTCTGCACCGAGGGTCACGTCGCCGATCACCACCGCGGTGGCGTCGACGAAGGCGCGTTCGCCCAGTTGCGGGGTCTTACCCTGGAAGGTCCTTATGGTCACGATAGATACCTTTTCTCGTCGGAAGGGTCTTGAGACCTATTAGGATGGGCTCCATATATAACTGTCAAAGCCATCGCCCCGAGGGGAACGCCGTGAGCGCCAGCAATCCGCTGCTTCAGTCCCATGACCTGCCGCCCTTTTCCGCCATCAAGCCCGAGCACGTCGAGCCGGCCATCGACACCATCCTGGCCGAGAACCGTGCCGCCCTGGCCAAACTGCTGGAGACCCAGAAGGAACACCCCACCTGGGCCGGCCTGGTGCTGGCGATGGACGAGCTGAACGATCGGCTGGGCCAGGCCTGGAGCCCCATCGGCCACCTCAACGCCGTATGCAACAGCGCCGAGTTGCGCGCCGCCTACGAGGCCTGCCTGCCCAAGCTGTCGGCCTATTCCACCGAGATCGGCCAGAACAAGGACCTCTTCCAGGCCTATAGCCGCCTGGCCGAGAGCGAGGAAGCCAAGGGCTTCGACGTCGGTCAGAAGACCACCCTGGAACACGCCCTGCGCGACTTCCGCCTGTCCGGCATCGACCTGCCGCCAGCCGAGCAGCAGCGCTATGCCGCCATCCAGGCGCGCAAGTCCGAGCTGGGCAGCAAGTTCTCCAACCAGCTGCTCGACGCGACGCAGGCCTGGACCAAGCACCTCACCGACGAAGCCGCCCTCGCCGGCCTGCCCGAGTCGGCCAAGGCCCAGCTGCAGGCCGCCGCCCAGGCCAAGGAGCTGGACGGCTGGCTGGTGACCCTGGAATTCCCCAGCTACTACGCGGTGATGACCTACGCCGACGACCGCGCCCTGCGTGAAGAGGTCTACGCCGCCTATGCCACCCGCGCCTCCGAACAGGGTCCCAACGCCGGCCAGTTCGACAACGGCCCGGTGATGGAGGAATTGCTCGACCTGCGCCAGGAACTGGCGCGCCTGCTGGGCTACGCCAACTACGCCGAGCTGTCGCTGGCCACCAAGATGGCCGAGAGCAGCGACCAGGTGCTGGGTTTCCTGCGCGATCTCGCCGTGCGCTCCAAGCCCTTCGCCCAGCGCGACCTGGAAGAACTGCGCGCCTTCGCCGCCGAACAGGGCGTGCAAGATCTGCAGAGCTGGGACACCGGCTACTTCGCCGAAAAGTTGCGCCAGCAGCGCTATTCGCTGTCCCAGGAAGAGGTCCGTGCCTGGTTCCCGGTGGACAAGGTGCTGTCCGGCCTGTTCGCCACGGTGCAGAAGCTCTATGGCATCGAGATCGCCGAGTTGCGCGACTTCGAGAAGTGGCATCCGGACGTGCGCCTGTTCGAGATCAAGGAAAACGGCAGCTCCATCGGCCGCTTCTATTTCGATCTCTATGCCCGCGCCAACAAGCGTGGCGGTGCCTGGATGGACGGTGCCCGCGACAAGCGCCGCGATGCCCAGGGTCGGCTGATTGATCCCGTGGCCTACCTGGTCTGCAACTTCACTCCGGCCAGCCCCGGCAAGCCGGCGCTGCTGACCCATGACGAGGTGACCACCCTCTTCCACGAATTCGGCCATGGCCTGCACCACCTGCTGACCCGCGTCGAGCATGCCAGCGTCTCCGGCATCAACGGCGTGGCCTGGGATGCGGTGGAGCTGCCCAGCCAGTTCATGGAGAACTGGTGCTGGGAGCCCGAAGGCCTGGCGCTGATCTCCGGTCACTACGAGACCGGCGAGCCGCTGCCCCAGGAGCTGCTGGACAAGATGCTGGCGGCCAAGAACTTCCAGTCCGGCCTGATGATGCTGCGCCAGCTGGAATTCTCGCTGTTCGACTTCGAGTTGCACGCCAGCCACGGTGACGGTCGCAGCGTACGCGAGGTGCTGGAAGGCATCCGCGACGAGATCTCGGTGGTGCGTCCGCCGGCCTACAACCGCTTCCCCAACAGCTTCGCGCACATCTTTGCCGGTGGTTACGCGGCGGGTTACTACAGCTACAAGTGGGCCGAGGTGCTGTCCGCCGATGCCTTCGCCAAGTTCGAGGAAGAAGGCGTCTTCAACCCCGAAACCGGGCGGGCCTTCCGCGAAGCCATCCTGGCCCGCGGCGGCTCCCAGGCCCCCATGGTGCTGTTCGTCGACTTCCGCGGTCGCGAGCCCAGCATCGACGCCCTGCTCCGCCATTCCGGGCTGAGCGAGGAGGCGGCGTGAGCGAGCCGATCCGCAAGAGGTTCATCGCCGGGGCGGTCTGCCCGGCGTGCCAGGCGCAGGACACCCTGAAGATGTGGACCCAGGACGGCACGCCCCATCGCGAGTGCGTCTCCTGCGGCTACAGCGACACCCTGGACGAGCGCGGCAATTCGGTCCCCAAGGAATTGCCGACGCGAGTCAATATCAGTGCGCTCAAGCCCAAGAAGCCCGATCCCAAGGTGCAGGCCGTGCAGTTCTTTCCCAATCCCAAGCTGAAGAAGCCGGATTAGGCAGCGGTGACCTTCGACAAGACCGCGCCCGGGATCACCCGGGCGCGGTCTTGCTGTTTTTGGGTCGAGTGAAATCGATCCGTATAGGGCTTCTGTAGCGATGAAAACAGGCTTCAGCGCAGGGGGTCTCAAGCTTTATCCACAAAAAGCGGATTCGATAGCCAGCCGATCATCTTTTTAATCCATTGATACTAAAGGCTTTTTATTTGGTCTCCGGCGGAGATTAGGGATTTCTCACGAAGTTATACCGATTTTATCCCCGATTTATCCACAGGCTGTGCATCCGTGAATGACCCGGGAGTCTTTTTCCGTGATCGGACTCCAAGGGGATAACCGACACCCTCGTCCCCCATGAGGAAAGCCCTCCATGCGTACCCTCCTCGCTGCTGCAGCCTTCTGTCTGACCGGCAACTTGGCGCTGGCCGCGCCGCCGGATCACGAACCTGGCGGGCCCAAGGGGCCGCACGGGCCGGGCTGGCAGGAACAGGGTGGTCCCAAGGGCCAGGGACCCGGTCCCAGGGCGCATGGCCAGGGTCGTCCGGCTGCCGGACCGGCCGCCGGCGGGCCGCCCGATCTGGGACCGGCGCGGGAGCGCATCAAGGCGCTGCGGGGACAGATCGGCCGTGGGGGTGACCTGCCCCCGGGTCTGCGTCTGGAGCGTGGGCGTCCTCTGCCAGCCGGCTACGGCCGCCCCCTGCCCCCGGGCATCGCCCGCCAGTTGCCTGACTATCCCGGCTACGAATGGCGACGCCTGGGTACCGACATGGTGCTGGTCGCCGTGGGCACCGGGCTCGTCTACGCCATCCTGCAGGGCGTGCTGGACTAGTCCGGGCAATTCTTTTGTCGGCAGCCCGCGGGCACCGCCGAGTTCACCGCAGGCTCTGGCACGGGCTCCCGGGGCCGGCCGCTCGGGCGTGGCCCGCCGGTGCGCCGGCGCAGGCGATAAATGGCGAAATCCCTCTGGCACAGTGCCAGCCCGGATTTCAGTAGAATAGCCGCCGCGCGCGGCCGCCTTCCGCCTCCAGACGGTAGGGAAACCGGGCCGCTTCGCATCGGTCTCAACGCCCATCGCTCGCCAAGGATTTCCCATGAGAGCTCTGCCCCGTCTGCTGCCGCTGGCCCTGTTCGCCCTGCTCGTGGGGCACAACGCCCCGGCCCGCGCCGAACCCGGTCTGTTCAATCTGCTGGTCGGCAGCTACACCGCGGGCAGCAGCCAGGGGTTGTATGTCTATCGCTTCAACAGTCGCAATGGTCAGATCGATGGCCCGCTGCGCATCGTCAAGGCGTCCAATCCCTCGTTTCTGACCCTGTCTCGCGATGGCCGGACCCTGTTCGCCGTCAACGAGAATGGCCGGGGCTCTAGCGGCGACAGCATCGGCCGGGTCACCTCCTATCGCTTCGAACCGGGCAATGGCCGCCTGCAGCAGGTCAGCCAGGTCAAGAGCCTGGGCGACGAGCCGACCCATTCCAGCCTCAGCACCGACGGCAAGTTCCTGTTCGTCGCCAACTACTCCAGCCTGCCGGAAGGCTCTCTGGCGGTGCTGCCGATCCAGGACGGCGGCGTGCTCAGCCCGGTGGCGCAGATCGAATTCCACCAGCCCAGCGAACAGCACCCGCGCCAGCAGTCCAGCCATGTGCACGCGGCGGTGACCACCCCGGACGGCCGCTTCGTCTTCGCTCCGGACCTGGGCGCCGACAAGGTCTTCGTCTATCGCTATCTGCCGCAGCAGCCGGAGCGGCCGCTGGTGGCCGCCGAGACGCCCTTCGTGCCGGTCCCGGAAGGCAGCGGGCCGCGCCACCTGGTGTTCAGCGCCGATGGCCGCTACGCCTACCTGACCCTGGAACTGGCCGGGCAGGTGATGGCCTTCGCCCACCAGGACGGCATGCTGCGGCAGTTACAGAGCTACAGCCTGACGCCCCAGGAATTCACCGGCGAGCGGGATGCCGGCGCCCTGCACCTGTCCGGTGACGGGCGTTTCCTCTATGTCGCCAGTCGCGGCACCGACAACCAGCTGGCGGTATTCGCGGTGAATCCCGACGGCACCCTGACCTTTGTCGAGCGCCATCCGGTCAACGGCCTGTCGCCACGGGAATTCGCCATCGATCCGTCCGGGCGCTTCCTGCTGGTGGCCAACCAGAAATCCAATCAGCTCAAGGTCTTCGCCCGGGATCCCGACAGCGGCAAGCTCGGCGACGAACTCCAGAGCCTGGACGTTGGCGCGCCAGCCGACCTCAAATTCGTCGCGGTACCCTGATGACCCACTTCGATCGTCTGCACCACGTGGCGCTGATCTGCGCCGACTACCAACGCTCCCGGCACTTCTACACCGAGATCCTCGGGCTGCCGGTGATCGCCGAGACCTATCGCGAGGCCCGGCGTTCCTGGAAGCTGGATCTGGCGGTGGGCGCGCATGCCCAGCTGGAGCTGTTTTCCTTTCCCGATGCGCCGCCGCGGCCCTCGCGCCCGGAAGCCCAGGGCCTGCGTCACCTGGCGTTTGCCGTGGCCGACCTGGACGCCACCGTCGTCCACCTGCAGGGCCATGGCGTGGTCACCGAGCCGATCCGCACCGACGAACTGACCGGCAAGAGATTCACCTTCTTTGCCGATCCGGACGATCTGCCGCTGGAAGTCTACGAGCGCTAGCGCGCCGCTCAGGTCGCCAGCCGCGCGCCGGCCAGGGACTCGCGCGGCAGTTCCAGTTCTTCCAGCAGCCAGTCGAGAAAGCGCTGCACCAGCCGCTGGCGCCGCTTGCGCTCGGGCAGGATGGCGTAATAGCCATAGCGCGAGGTGGCCAGCCCGGCGAAGGGGCGACAGAGCAGCTCCTGCTGCAGCAGGTCGTCCACCAGGTGGCGCCAGCCGATCGCCAGGCCCTGGCCGGCGATGGCCGCCTGGATCACCAGGGTGTAGTTGTCGAAGCTCAGCACCGCACCGGACGGCGCCGCGGGCAGGGGTGCCAGGTCCAGCGCCGGCAACAGCGTCTTCCAGTCATACCAGCGGCTGTTGGGCGCCGCCTTGAGGTGCAGCAACGGCCACTGACCCAGCTCCAGGACGGGTAGCGGCGGCTGCCGACCCTGGAGCAGCCGCGGACTGCACACCGGAAAGACCTCTTCGCGAAACAGCGGCCAGGCTTCGCCATGCTTGAAGCGGCCGTCGCCAAAGCCCAGGGTGATGTCGATCTCCGGACCGGGCAGGGGCACCCTGTCGCTGGTCACCAGGCTGACGTCCAGCTCCGGATGGCGGGCATGGAAACGTGGCAGGCGCGGCAACAGCCAGTAGGCGGCAAAGGCGAAATCGGTGGCCACCTGCAGCACCTCGTGGGCGGGGCGGGCGGTGACCAGCCGCACCCCCTCGTCCAGGGTGGCGAGACCGGCCTCGACGTATTCTTGCAGCAGCCGTCCGGCTTCGGTGAGCAGGATGCCGCGATGGACGCGATCGAACAGCCGCACCTGCAACTGGGCTTCCAGGCGCTTGATCTGCTGGCTGATGGCCGGCTGGGTGGTCCCCAGTTCGCCCGCCGCCGCGGTAAAGCTCAGGCGGCGCGCCACCACCTCGAAGGTGCGCAGGCTGTCCAGCGCCAGGGCAGGGCGGTCGGCAGGGGCGGCGTCCAAGAGTATGTTTCCATGGCGATTGGTCATAAGCCCAGCTTATCCGAAACATCATCCTCAGTGGCCTTCACGCAGATTTTTCAGCATTGGATGATGGGCCACCCATAAGCAACCCTGATCCTAGCGGAGGCACTCTTGTCCAAGCCGATGAACATCCTCTTTCTCATGGCCGACCAGATGGCGGCGCCCATCCTGCCGCTGTACGACGCCGCCTCGCCGATCAAGCTGCCGAACCTGCAACGCCTGGCCGAACAGGCCGTGGTGTTCGACTCTGCCTACTGCAACAGCCCGCTGTGCGCGCCCTCGCGCTTCACCCTGGTGAGCGGCCAGCTGCCGTCGAAGATCGGCGCCTACGACAACGCCGCCGATTTCGCCGCCGACATTCCCACCTATGCCCACCACCTGCGCCGCCTCGGCTATCGCACGGCGCTGTCGGGCAAGATGCATTTCTGCGGACCGGATCAGTTGCACGGCTACGAAGAGCGCCTGACCAGCGACATCTATCCCGCCGACTACGGCTGGGCGGTGAATTGGGACGCGGCGGACGTGCGCCCGAGCTGGTACCACAACATGTCCTCGGTGCTGCAGGCCGGGCCCTGCGTGCGCACCAACCAGCTGGATTTCGACGAAGAGGTGGTCTTCAAGGCGCGCCAGTACCTCTACGATCACGTGCGTCGCGGCGATGACCAGCCGTTCTGCCTGACCGTGTCCCTGACCCATCCGCACGATCCCTACACCATCCCCCGCGAATTCTGGGACCTGTACGACGAGGTCGACATCCCGCTGCCGCAAGGCGCCATCCCCCAGGCCGAGCAGGATCCCCACAGCCAGCGCCTGCTCAAGGTGATCGACCTCTGGGACAAGCCGCTGCCCGAGGCCAAGATCCGCGATGCCCGCCAGGCCTACTACGGTGCCTGCAGCTACGTCGACGCCCAGGTCGGCCATCTGCTCAAGACGCTGGAGGAGTGCGGTCTGGCCGACGACACCGTGATCGTCTTTTCCGGCGACCACGGCGACATGCTCGGTGAGCGCGGACTCTGGTACAAGATGCACTGGTTCGAGATGGCCGCGCGGGTACCGCTGCTGATCCATGCGCCCGGTCGCTTCGCCCCGGCGCGGGTGCAGGCCTCGGTGTCGACCCTGGACCTGCTGCCGACCTTCGTCGAGCTGGCCGGCGGCCAGCTGCCGGACGAGCTGCCGCTGGATGGCCGCTCGCTGCTGCCGCACCTGGAAGGCCGGGCCGGACACGACGAGGTGATCGGCGAATACCTGGCCGAGGGTACCGTCAGCCCGCTGCTGATGATCCGCCGCGGCGCCTACAAGTACATCCACTGCGAACTGGATCCGCCGCTGCTGTTCGATCTGCAGAACGATCCGCTGGAGCGGGAGAATCTGGCCGCCAGCGCCGACTACGCCGAGTTGCTCGCCAGCTTCCAGGCCGAGGTCCGCCAGCGCTGGGACCTGCCGCGTCTGCACGCCGAGGTGCTGGCCAGCCAGCGGCGGCGGCGCTTCGTTGCCACGGCCCTTGAGCAGGGCGAGCGGACCAGCTGGGATCACCAGCCCTTCGTCGATGCCAGCCAGCAGTACATGCGCAATCACATCGACCTCGACGACCTGGAGCGTCGCGCCCGCTACCCTCAACCCTGAACCGCTAACAGGAGCACGGCCATGAAACACGGAATCATCGCTACCTTCACGCTGGCCCTGGTCAGCCTGTCGGCCCAGGCCGAGGACCAGGCCTGCGCAACGGTTCGCCTGGCCGATCCGGGCTGGAGCGACATCGCCGCCACCAATGCCCTCACCGGCGCGATCCTGGGTGCACTGGGCTACACCGGCAAGGTCGAGACCCTGGCGGTGCCGATCATCTACGGCGGCATGCGCAACGGGCAGGTGGATGCCTTCCTCGGCAACTGGATGCCGGCGCAGCAGGCGCACTATGATCAGTTCGTGAAGACCGGGCAGGTCACCGAGCTGGCGCAGAATCTGGTCGGGACCGAATTCACCCTGGCGGTGCCCACCTATGTCTGGGAAGGCGGGGTGAAGAGCTTCGACGACCTGGCCAAGCATGCCGACCAGTTCGGCAAGAAGATCTACGGCATCGGCGCCGGCGCGCCGGCCAACCAGTCGCTGCAGAAGATCATCCAGGACAACGAGTTCGGTCTGGGTGGCTGGCAACTGGTGGAGTCCAGCGAGCAGGCCATGCTGTCCCAGGTCGGGCGCGCGGTGAAGCGCGACAAGTGGGTGGTCTTTCTCGGCTGGACCCCGCACCCCATGAACGTCGACTACCCCATCAAGTACCTGACCGGCGGCGACAAGTACTTCGGGACCGCCGGCACGGTCAACACCCTGACGCGCAAGGGCTACGCCGAGCAGTGCCCCAATCCGGCCCGCCTGCTGAGCAACATGAAATTCACCCTGGACATGGAAAACGCCGTCATGAGCGCCGCGCGGGACAAGGGCGGCAGCTACGACGCCGCCGCCAAGGCCTGGCTCAAGGCCCATCCCCAGGTGCTCGAGCCCTGGCTGCAGGGCGTCACCACCCGCGATGGCCAGCCGGGCTTGCCGGCGGTACAGAAAGCCCTGTGAACGCTACGGCCTGAGGGCTACCTGAGACCGAGCCGCCGCGCCAGGCGCGCGAGGTTGGCGCGGTCCAGGCCCAGGGCGGCGGCGGCCAGGGTCCAGTTCTGGCCGTGCTGTTCCAGCGCCAGGGTGATGGTCTGGCGCTGGAAGGCATCGGTAGCCTCCCGCAGGGAGGCAGAGGGCAGGGCGGCATCCTCCTCGGGCAGGGGCGCGGGGCCCAGTGGCAGGCCGAGCTGATCGCTGTCCAGGGTCAGGATGCCGCCGCGCTCCTCGCTGCCGGCATGGGCCTTGAGCGCCGCCCGGCTGATGAGGTGGGAGAGTTCGCGCACATTGCCCGGCCAGTCGTAGGCCAGCAGGGTGCGCTGCGCCGCGGGCGTCAGCCGGAGGCCACGCAGGCCCAGGCGGGCACGATTCTGCTCCAGGTAGAAACCGGCCAGCAGCAGGACGTCGCGGCCGCGCTCACGCATGGCCGGCACGGCCAGCGGATAGACGCTCAGGCGATGGTAGAGGTCGGCGCGAAAGCGTCCGGCGCGCACGCACTCGGCCAGGTCGCGATTGGTGGCGGCGATGATGCGCACGTCCACCTTGAGATCGCGATCCGAGCCCAGCCGCTGCAACTGGCCACTCTGCAGCACCCGCAGCAGCTTGGCCTGCACCGTCAGCGGCAATTCGCCGACCTCGTCGAGAAACAGGGTGCCGCCGTCGGCCAGCTCGAAGCGCCCGCGGCGGTCGCTCACCGCGCCGGAAAAGGCCCCGCGCACATGGCCGAAGAGTTCGCTTTCCACCAGGGCCTCGGGCAGGGCCGCGCAGTTGAGGCTGATCAGCGGCCGCTGCTGGCGCAGGGAGCGCGCGTGCACGGCTTCGGCCACCAGCTCCTTGCCGACGCCGGTCTCGCCGGTGATGAGCACCGTCAGGTCACTGGCCGCCACGGTCTCGATCTCCTGCCGCAGGCGCAGGCTGGCCGGACTCTGGCCGATGAGTTCACGGGGCCGCTGGTGCCCCACCGATTGCTGATAGGCCACGGTCAGCTCGTGCTCGCTGACGATGCGCGCGGAGAGCTGACCGATGCGCTCGGCGGCGGCCACGGTGGCGGCCGCCAGCCCGGCGAAGGCGGCGAGGATGGTGAGATCCTCGGGCTGGGCATTCTGCGCCTGCAGCGAATCCAGGGTCAGCAGGCCCCAGAGCTGGTCCTGCACATAGAGCGGACAGCCCAGGCAGTCGTGGACCTCCAGATGGCCCTGCACGCCCTCCACCAGGCCATCGTAGGGATCGGGCAGGTCGCAATCGACGGCGAAGCGGGTCGGCGCGCGACTTGCCAGCAGCAGCGCCAGGCGCGGGTGCTCGCCGACCTTGAAGCGCCGGCCCAGGGTGTCGGCCGCGAGACCCCTTACCGCTAGGGGAACCAGGACATCGCCATCCAGGCGCAACAGGGCCACCGCATCGAAGGGCAGGACCTTGCGCAGGGCATCGAGCAGGCTGGCGTAGCGCTGCTGATCGGGCAGGTCGCGGGCCAGATCCGCCACCAGGGGCACCATGGCTTCGAGCAGGGTGGTACGGGTCAATTTGACCTCGGCGAGTCATAGGGACCTGGTCATTATGACAAGCTCCCTGGATAAAAGCCTGATCTGGCGCAGTTTTTTGGTTGGCACGACTCGTGATACGGCCAGGGCAGTCCTGTTTGGAGATCCCTGCCATGCTGTCATCAGACCAAAAGGCCATTATCAAGGCCACCGTCCCCCTGCTGGAAACCGGCGGGGAAATCCTGACCCGGCATTTCTACGACAGATTGCTCGGCGACAACCCCGAGATCCGCCCGCTGTTCAACGGTGCCCACCAGGCCAGCGGTGCCCAGGCCCGGGCGCTGGCGCGCGCGGTGCTGATGTATGCCCGCTACATCGATCGCCTGGATACCTTGGGGCCGCTGGTGGAGCAGATCGTCAACAAGCACGTCTCGCTGCAGGTGCAGCCGGACCACTATCCGCTGGTGGGCATCGCCCTGCTGCAGAGCATCCGCGAGGTGCTGGGCGCCGAGGTGGCCACCGATGCGGTGATCGACGCCTGGGCCGCCGCCTATGGCCAGCTGGCCAATCTGCTGATCGGTGCCGAGGAGCAGCGTTACGCCGCCCAGGCCGAGGCGCCCGGTGGCTGGCGTGGTGGGCGGGCGTTCCGCATCGCGCGGATCGAGCCGGAAAGCGAAGAGATCAGCTCCTTCTACCTGGAGCCGGTGGACGGTCTGCCAACCAGCATCGCCCAGCCCGGGCAGTACCTGGGGTTGAGCCTGACGCTGGACGGGGTCGAATACCGCCGCAACTACTCGATCTCGGCCGCCAGCGAAGGCCGTGGCTATCGCATCAGCGTCAAGCATCAGCCGGGTGGGGTGGTCTCGCGCTACCTGCATACCGACGCCCATGAGGGCACCGTGCTGCAGGTCTTCGCGCCGGCCGGCGAGTTCGTCCTGCAGGAATCGACCAAGCCGCTGCTGCTGATCGCCGGTGGCGTCGGCATCACGCCGCTGCTGCCCATGGTGTCGGCGGCGCTGCCGAGCGGGCGGCCGATCCAGCTGATCCATTGCACCCGCCATGTCGGGGTCCAGGCCTTCGGGCACTGGCTGGAAGAGCAGGCCGCCCACCATCCACAACTGCAGCTGTATTTCTGCTACAGCGAACCGGTGGCGGAAGAGGCCTATGCCTCGCGCCTGGATCGGGCGCGCCTGCAGCGTTGGCTGCCCAAGGATCGCGACCTGGACGTCTATCTTCTCGGCCCGCAGCCGTTCATGGCCCAGGTGCGCCGTGATCTGCTGGAGCTGGGCGTGCCGGAAAAGCAGATCCGCCATGAGTTCTTCGGACCCGCCACGGACCTCTGAAAAAAAGACGCCCACTGCCGTTGGGCAGTGGGCGTCTCTTCGCGAGAACCCAGGCGCCACCTGTGGGTAGCGCCTTGCTGTCAGCGAGCTAGCGACGCTGGTAGACGATGTCCTTGCTACCGCCTTCGCAGCTGCCCACCACCTTGGCGGAGGCGCTGGCACTGCCCTTGTCCACCACCTCGAGGCTGTAGTGCGCCACTTGCTTGGCCTGCAGCTTGGCATCGATATCGGCCTTGACCGTGTCGCACGAGGTGCCGGCGGCAAAGGCGCCGCCGCTCAGGGCCAACAAACCGAGGGTGATCACGATTCTACGCATCTTGCCTGTCCTTTTGCGGGGGGAGGGAGGTCTGGAATGCTGCTCAGCTGGCTTCGATACGGAAGCCGATCTTCAGGGTGACCTGATAATGAGCCACCTTGGCGTCCTGGATATGACCGCGGATTTCACCCACCTCGAACCATTCCAGGTTCTTGACCGACTTGGCGGTCTCGGCGAGGGCGTTGTTGATGGCGTCCTCGACACTGGTGGTGGAAGAGCCAACGATTTCCAGCTTCTTGTAGGTGTGATGATCGGACATGAAACTCTCCTGGGTCAGCAATGACGGGCGCTGCAGCGGTTAGCCGGCAACGCGTTGACCGGTGTCGCGGTCGACTCGCCGGGAAGGGTGCCTCTGCCATTTGAGGCCGCGAAAGGCCCCGATAAGTTCACTGCCCAGGCTCTCGCCCACGGCTTTGCAGCACTTTCCAACGGCTCGGTAGTCACATTTCCTGAATCCGTCCATCCCAGGAGGTTGTCATGGCCCGTAACACCGATTACCAGGCGTCCATCGCCAGCATCGAGAACGAAATCAACAGCCTGCTCGACTCGCTGGCGTCGCTGAAGAAGAACGCTGCACGCGAATCCCGCAGCAGTCTGAATTCCTTCAAGAGCACCGCTCGCGAAGCCCTGCACCATTCGGGCGATTCGCTGGAAGAGGTCTATGACGACGTGCGTCGCCTGACCCGTCAGTACGGTCGCGCCGCCAGCGGCGTGGCGCGCGAACATCCCTGGGCCACCGTCGGCATCGCTGCCGGCGTGACCGTCCTGGTCGGCTGGGCGCTGCTGCGCGGCGACCACTGATCGTGGCGGTTCGAGGCATCCTCAAGGGGTGCCTCGGGCGCTAGCGCTCGGCCAGCTCGGTTCTGAGCCAGGCCGCCAATCGCTCCACCCGTTCATCCGCCAGCCGACCCGGCGCCCACAGCGCCAACTCCGCACCGGTCGCCGCAAAACCCCAGGGCGCCACCAGCCGGCCCGCCTTCAGATCCGCCGCCACCAGTGGCTCCGGCGCGATCGCCACGCCCAATCCCGACAGCGCCGCCTCCAGCAGGTAATAGAGGTGCTCGAAGCCCTGCCCGTACTCCAGCTCCGGTGCCTCCAGGCCCTGGGTGGCGAACCACTGTGGCCAGGCTTGGGGCCGTGACAGGGTGTGCAGCAGGCGTTCCGCCAGCAAAGCCTGCAGGTCGCCGTCCCGCAATCTCAGATAGGCCGGGCAATAGGGGCTCAGCACCGGACCGATGCGCTCAGGCGCCAGGTGATAGGGCATCACGTCCTGTGGCGGCGCTGTCTCGGTGAACAGCAGACTGGCATCCAGGCCGGCGGCGGCCAGCGGGGTGTCGTCGGTACGAGTCGAAAGGTGCAGGCGCAACTCCGGCAGATCGCGATTGAGGCGATCCAGCCGCGGAATGAACCAGCGCGCCACCAGACTGCCCGGGCAGCCCAGCACGAAGGGCCCCTGGCGACTGCCGGCCTTGAGTTCGGCGCACACCTCACGCAGGCGCTCGAAGACCTCGCCACTCACCTCGCGCAGCCGCAGACCGGCTTCGGTCAACGCCAGACCACGGCCTTCGCGACGAAACAGCGCCACCCCCAGTTGTTCCTCCAGCGCACGGATCTGGCGACTCACGGCGCCATGGGTCACGTGCAGCTCGTCCCCTGCGCGGCTCATGCCACCCAGACGAGCAGTGGCTTCGAAGGCGCGCAGGGCATTCAGGGGAGGCAGGTCGCGGGGATCGCTCATCTGTGAGATTTCCTGACGGGTCATCGCGATCTTATCGATTTATCAGCGGCACTCAAGCAGGTAAGGTAGATCCATCTTCGCAGGAGAATCCCATGACCCAGACCGCTTATCGCCAGGGCCCCGACGCTCAAGGCATGTTCGGCCAGTTCGGTGGCCGCTATGTCGCCGAAACCCTGATGCCGCTGATCCTCGATCTGCAGCGCGAATACGAGACCGCCATGGAGGATCCGGCGTTTCTCGAGCAGCTGGCCTACTTCCAGCGCGACTACGTCGGTCGGCCCAATCCGCTGTACTTCGCCGAGCGCCTGACCGAGCACTTCGGCGGCGCCAAGATCTATCTCAAGCGCGAAGAGCTGAATCACACCGGCGCGCACAAGATCAACAACTGCATCGGCCAGATCCTGCTGGCCAAGCGCATGGGCAAGACCCGCATCATCGCCGAGACCGGCGCCGGCATGCACGGCGTGGCCACCGCCACCGTGGCCGCGCGTTTCGGCCTGCCCTGCGTCATCTACATGGGCAGCACCGACATCGACCGCCAGCAGGCCAACGTCTTCCGCATGAAGCTGCTGGGCGCCGAGGTAATTCCGGTCACCTCCGGTACCGGCACCCTCAAGGACGCCATGAACGAGGCGCTACGCGACTGGGTGACCAATGTCGCCGACACCTTCTACCTGATCGGTACCGTGGCCGGTCCGCATCCCTATCCGGCCATGGTCCGCGATTTCCAGGCCGTGATCGGTCGGGAGACCCGCGCCCAGATCCTGGAGAAGGAAGGACGCCTGCCCGACAGCCTGATCGCCTGCGTCGGTGGTGGCTCCAACGCCATGGGCCTGTTCCACGAATTCCTCGATGACACTGACGTCGCCATCATCGGCGTCGAAGCCGGCGGCCACGGCGTCGACACCAGCAAGCACGCCTCCAGCCTCAACGGCGGGATGCCCGGGGTGCTGCACGGCAACCGCACCTTCCTGCTGCAGGACGACGATGGCCAGATCATCGACGCCCACTCGATTTCCGCCGGCCTGGACTACCCCGGCATCGGCCCGGAGCACGCCCACCTGCACGACGTGAAGCGCGTGGAATACGTGCCGATCAACGACGACGAGGCGCTCAAGGCCTTCCACCAGACCTGCCGCCTGGAAGGCATCATCCCGGCGCTGGAAACGGCTCACGCCCTGGCCGAGGCCTTCAAGCGCGCGCCGCACCTGCCCAAGGACCACCTGATGGTCATTTGCCTCTCGGGCCGCGGTGACAAGGACATGCAGACCGTGATGAGTCACCTGGGAGACAAGCTATGAGCCGCCTGGAAACCCGCTTCGCCGCGCTGAAGGCCGAGGGCCGTGCGGCCCTGGTCACCTACACCACCGCCGGCGATCCGGACTATGACACCGCCCTGGCCATCCTCAAGGGCCTGCCGGCGGCCGGTGCCGACGTCATCGAGCTGGGCATGCCCTTCACCGATCCCATGGCCGACGGCCCGGCCATCCAGGCCGCTGCCCTGCGCGCCCTGCAGGCGGGTCAGAATCTGGCCAAGACCCTGGAGATGGTGCGCGACTTCCGGCGCGGCGAAGGCGAGACGCCGCTGGTGCTGATGGGCTACTACAACCCCATCCATCGCTATGGCGTGGAGCGCTTTCTGGCGGAAGCCGCCGAAGCGGGCGTGGATGGCCTGATCGTGGTCGACCTGCCGCCCGAGCACGACGCCGAGCTGGCGCTGCCAGCCCAGGCCGCCGGCATCGACTTCATTCGCCTGACCACCCCGACCACCGACGACGCCCGCTTGCCGCGGGTGCTCAACACCAGCTCCGGCTTCGTCTACTACGTGTCCGTCGCTGGCGTCACCGGTGCAGGCTCGGCCACCACCGAACACGTCGAGGCCGCCGTGGCGCGTCTGCGTCGCTTCACCGACCTGCCCCTGGCCGTCGGCTTCGGCATCCGTACCCCCGAGCAGGCGCGGGTGATCGCTCGCATCGCCGATGGTGTGGTGGTGGGCTCGGCCTTCGTCGATCAGATCGCCAAGGCCGAGTCCTCGGGCGCTGCCATCGACGGCGTGCTCGGCCTCTGCAAGCAGCTGTCGGACAGCGTGCGCACCGCGCGCTAGGCCCTCGCCAGCCTCGAAAAAGACCGCATCAGGCGGTCTTTTTTTATGTCCGGACAGCCTGCAAGCTGTGCATAACCTTGTGGGCAGTCTGTTCGCTATCGGCGCAAAGCCGCGTGCCAGAAGGGCTGGGCAGGTATTGTCCCTGTTGATCGAATCCGCTACGACCTCACTCGTTGAGTCAGGCTGCGAACGCCGGACCGCCTTGCCGTCATTGCCCGACAGGTAAAGGCTGTGGATAAGCCTTGGGCAAGTTGTCAGCAACCGATCAGGCGGTTGTCCGGACAAAATTGTTCATTAAATAGCCAATTTCGTTCAGGTCGCTCAGGCGGCCGAAGGCGCACTCCGCGGTCCGGTTTTCCCACATCTGCTGTGTGCGTGCCTGTGGAAAAGATGTGGGACCTGGCCTGTACGCCATGGCTGGCAAGGCCTGCAGGGGATCGTACAAAAAATGATCAATCCTCTTTTAGGTGTTTTCCACAACCCACAATAGAGCTGCATAGGGCTGTGGATAGGTTGTTCGTCTAATGCCAGAGGCCATAGCTGGCGCGGCTTCCAGAGAATCGATCAAATAATGACCAGTTTTCCGGGTTATTCCCGAGTCAAGGGATTTCTGCTGCCAGCCCAAGGAGTTATCCACGTCTGTTCAGCGCCGTACTCAGCGATCGCCGCTAAAAGCGCTGTGGATAAGTCTGTTGATTTTCTGTTTGGAAGCCTGTGTACGACAGCATTGGTCTAGCGCAGCGTCACCTGCTGGAGCAGGCCTGCGGCCGGCAGGGTGAAGGCGCATTCCTCGAAGGTGGCCATGCGCATGCGCAGTGGCGGATTGTTGCTGTAGCCGTATTGTTCGGTGGGCATGCCGATGAAATTGGTGTCCAGCGAGCTGTTGCCGTTGCTGTCGTGGATGACCGACACGGCATAGCGCCCGGGCGGCAGCTCGAAGCGCTGCTCCTGGGTACCCGCCTGCGCGGCGAGATGGGCCTGGGCCACGGGCGTCTTGTGCGCCTTCCAGGCCGCTTCGCTATCGAATACCGCCAGCAGCAACTGGCCCCCCGAGGCATCGACCGTCTCCACCCGTACCTGCAGTTCGGCGGCCTGCAAGAGACCGCTCAGACCGAGACCAGCGACCAGCAACAGAGACTTCATGGGCATTCCTTCAGCAGGGGGAGGGCAGCAGCCGCAGCAACTCGGCCGGTTGTTCGAAGAAGAGATCGGGTTGCTGCGCGCGCAGCGTCATGGGGCAACCATAACCCCAGGCCACGGCGGCGCAGCCCAGTCCGGCGCGGCGAGCGGCCTGCAGATCGCGCAGTTCGTCACCCACATAGAGCGCCTCGGCCGGCGTGATCCCCTGGCGGTGGAGCAGGCGCTTCAGACGCCGCGCCTTGCCCAGCAGGGGGATATCGAATTCGCCAGCGGCGAACAGGCGTCCGGCCTGGGGTAGCACCTGGTGCACGGCCGCGGCGGAGTTGGAGGTCGCCAGGCCCAGCTGCAGACCACTGGCCTGCAAGCGGTCGAGGGTAGCGGGAATCTCGGCGAAGGGCAGGACCTGAGCGCCACGCTGGACCAGCAGGCGGCGATAGTGGCGGGCGATGCGGGGCACCTGCCAGAGCGGGATGCCCAGGCTGTCGAGCAGACCGGTCAGGGAGGAGGCGCGCAATCGTGGCCACTCGTCGGCGGCTGGCTGGCGAAAGCCATGGGTCTGCGCCAGCTCGCCGAGACAGCTCAGCAGAAAGGGCAGGCTGTCCGCCAGGGTGCCGTCGAAGTCGAAGATGACGTAGCGATAGCTCATGCGAGAGAGGCGCGGTGGGCGAAGGCGCCAGCGTAGCGGTCGCCTCCCGGTTTTGCCACCGCGACGGGATCCGGCAGGGGCGTCCCTGCCGGACAGGTCACACGCGGAAGCGGCGGATCTGGCCGTTGAGCTCCACTGCCAGTTCGGAGAGCTGCTGGCTGGCGGCGCGGGTCTGCTCGGCACCGGCGGCGGTCTGCACCGACAGATCGCGGATGCGCACCAGGTTGCGATCCACCTCGCGGGCCACCTGAGCCTGCTCTTCGGCGGCGCTGGCGATCACCAGGTTGCGCTCGTCGATGCCCGACACCGACTGGGCGATGGCGGCCAGGGCGGCGTTGGCCGACTGCGCCTGCTCGCGGGTCTGGCGGGCCTGGTCGGCACTGGTCAGCAGTGCATCGACGGTCTGGCCGGTGCCCTGCTGGATGCTGCCGATCATGCCTTCGATCTCGCGGGTGGATTCGCCGGTGCGATGGGCCAGGGCGCGGACCTCGTCGGCGACCACGGCGAAGCCACGACCGGCATCACCGGCACGCGCCGCTTCGATGGCGGCGTTGAGCGCCAGCAGGTTGGTCTGCTCGGCGACCGAGCGGATCACGTCCAGCACCTGGCTGATGTTGCGGGTCTGCTCGGCCAGCTGGCGGGCCTGCTCGCTGGCACCCAGCACGTTTTCGGTAAGCACCTCGATGGCGCCCAGGGTATCGCCCAGCTGCCGCTGGCCCTGACGCGCGGTATCGGCGGCCTGGCGCGATTCGGACGAGGTGGAGGTGGCGTTGCCAGCCACCTCGTCCACCGCCTGGCTCATCTCGGTGACGGCGGTGGCCGCCATCTCGATCTCGCTGTTCTGCTGCTGCAGGCCGTGAGCGCTCTCCTGCATGACCGCGGTCATCTCCTCGGCGGCCGAAGCCAGCTGAGTAGCGGAGTGGCCCAGGTGGCCCAGGGTGTCGCGCAGATTGGTCTGCATCTGCTGCATGGCCTGCAGCAGCTGGGCGGCTTCGTCGTGACCGCGGGTATCCAGGGTCTGGGTCAGATCGCCATTGGCGATGGTCCGGGCGGCGGCGACGGCCTCGGCGATGGGCCGGGTCATGCTCAGGGTCAGGCGCCAGGCCAGCAGCACGGTCAGACCCAGGGCCAGGGCGATCACGATCCAGGTGATGGAGGTGGCCTGGGCATAGGTCTCGCCGGAGTGCTGGGAGGCGGCCTTGATGTCTTCCTGGTTGATCTTGCGCAGGGCTTCGGTGCGCTCGTTCATCTGCACGCCGAGCTGGGCCATGCTGGTCTGGATCAGGCTGCGGGCTTCGTCGAGCTTGCCGGCGCCGATCAGGTCGGCCAGTTGCGCGGTGTAGCGGACATAGTCGCCGTGGATCTGGCGCAGGGCATCGAAGGCCTGGCGTTCGCGATCGCTGCTGACGAGTTTTTCATAGCGACCGAAACCGGCACCGATATCGGCATTGATGCTGTCGATCTTCTTGCGTGTGTTGGCGACGGTGGCGGCATCCGGAATGGCCAGCAGACGCAGCACCTCGACCCGGGTGCGGGCCAGTTGCAGGGCGAGGTTGTCGGCTTCGACGATGCTGGGCACGTTGTTGGTCTCGATGACCTGGCCCTGGGTACGGATCTGCGACAGTTGCAGCAGTCCGAACAGACCCAGACTGGCCACGAGGATGGCCAGCAGGCCGAAACACAACACACTGCGAATGGCGAGGGAGAAGGAACGAAAGGTCACGGCGGCAGCCCCGGTGAAGAGTGAGGCCCCCTTTAACGGCTAGGGTCGCCGTGACTTGATGGTCATTCGTCCCAAATCTGACGGAAGTATGACCAGGGGCGGCCGGTGGTCAGCACTGGCCAGTCGTCAGCCGCGATCACGGCTAGAACTGGAAGCGCTGCACCTGCCCGCTGAGGGTCGCGGCCAGCGCCGCCAGTTGCTGGCTGGAGGCGCGGGTCTGCTCGGCACCCGCCGCAGTCTGCACCGACACGTCGCGGATGCGTACCAGGTTGCGGTCGACTTCGCGCGCCACCTGGGCCTGTTCTTCGGCGGCGCTGGCGATCACCAGGTTGCGCTCGTCGATGCCCGCGACCGACTGGGCGATGACGGCCAGGGCGGCATTGGCCGATTGCGCCTGCTCGCGCGTCTGGCGCGCCTGGTCGGCGCTGGTCAGCAAGGCATCGACGGTCTGGCCGGTACCCTGCTGGATGTCGCCGATCATGCCCTCGATCTCGCGGGTGGACTCACCGGTGCGATGGGCCAGGGCGCGCACCTCGTCGGCCACCACGGCAAAGCCGCGACCGGCCTCGCCCGCGCGCGCCGCCTCGATGGCGGCGTTCAGGGCCAGCAGGTTGGTCTGTTCCGCGACCGAGCGGATCACGTCCAGCACCTGGCTGATGTTGCGGGTCTGGGTTTCCAGCTCGCGAGCCCGGGCACTGGCACCCAGGACCTGCTCGGTGAGGGTCTCGATGGCCGTGAGCGTCTCGCCCAGCTGACGCTGGCCCTGAACGGCGGTATCGGCGGCCTGGCGCGAATCATTGGAGGTGGAGGAGGCGTTGCCGGCGACTTCCTCGATCGCCTGGCTCATTTCGGTGACGGCGGTCGCCGCCGATTCGATCTCGTTGTTCTGCTGTTGCAGGCCGGTGGCGCTTTCCTGCATGACCGAGGTCATCTCCTCGGCGGCGGACGCCAGCTGGCTGGCCGAATCGCCGATATGCCCCAGGGTCTCGCGCAACTGACCCTGCATCTGCTGCATGGCCTGCAGCAGCTGCGCCGCCTCGTCGTGGCCACGGCTGTCCAGCGCCTGGGTCAGGTCTCCCGCGGCGATGGTACGGGCCGCCGCTACCGCCTGGGCGATGGGGTTGGCCACGCTGCGCGTCAGGCGCCAGGCCAGCAGGCCGGTAAGGGTGAGGGTCACCAGGATGGCCAGCCAGGTCACGCTGTTGGAGCGTGCATAGGCTGCATCCGCATCCGCGCTGGCGGCGTGGATGTCCTGCTCGACGGCCTGGCGGAGCGTTTCTATGCAGGCGTTCATCCGCGTACCCAGCGGGCCCATGCTCTGCTGCACGACTTTACGGGCCTGGTCGAGCTGACCGGCACCGGCCAGGTCGGCGATCTGCTGCACGCCCTGCATGTAGCTCTGGTGCACCTGGCGCAATTCATCCAGCGCAGTGCGGCTCTTCGTCGACAGCAGCTCGTGCTGATAGCGGCCGAAGATGGCCTGCACCTCGGTGCTCAGACCGTCCAGCTTCTGGCGGGTGTTGGCCAGGGTCTGGGCATCGGGCATGGCCAGCAGGCGCAGGGTTTCGATGCGGGTGCGGGCCACCAGCAGGCTCAGGTTGTCGGCCGCGATCAGGGTCGGGATGTAGCGCTGCTCCACCTGGTGTCCCAGTTGGCGGATCTCCGACAGCTGGTACCAGCCGAAGAGGCCGAGCGCCGCGACGAGGACCGCCAGGATGCCGAAACACAGCAGGTTGCGGGTAGCGATGGACAGGGAGCGAAGAGTCATGACGGCCTGCTAGGACGAGGAGGGTTCGGAGTGCGAACAGGGTCACAACTTTAGGTGATGATTTGGCGAAAAGGCTCTAGGACGGGTGCGGCAAAAGCTCGCAGCATCAGAAAGGTCAGACGTTTGTAGGCTTCCGTGGAGTCCTTGCGACCCCACGGAAGGAGGGTGCCGATACCCTGGTCAGTCGCCGCTGACCTGGCGCAGGTGCGCCGCCGGCGCCTCTTCACCGAGGTTGTTGAGCAGCCGCTCGCTGTACCAGTCGATGAAGTTGATCACGCCGAATTCGTAAGTCTTGGAATAGGGACCCGGCTGATAGGCCTTGGAATTGATGCCGCGCTGGTTTTCCTCGGCCAGCCGGCGGTCCTGGTCGTTGGTGGCATCCCAGACCTTGCGCAGATTGACCGGATCGTAGTCGACGCCTTCCACGGCATCCTTGTGCACCAGCCACTTGGTGGTCACCACGGTCTCGGTCGGACCCAGCGGCCAGACGGTGAAGACGATCATGTGATCGCCCATGCAGTGGTTCCAGGAATGCGGCAGGTGCAGGATGCGCATGGAGCCCAGGTCCGGGTCCTTGATGCGCCCCATGAGCTTCTTGCAGCCGGGCTTGCCGTCCATGGTCATGGACACGGTGCCGGCGAGCAGCGGCATGCGCACGATGCGGTTGCGCAGACCGAAGCTGGCATGGGCGTAGGGGATGTTGTCGGCGTCCCAGCGGCTGGTGCAGGCGGCGACCTGATCCTTGAACGCCTGGGAGGCGCGCGGATCGGTGACGTCGTCCCACTCCAGCAGGGTGTTCAGCAATTCGGGGTGGGAGCCGTTGCAGTGGTAGCACTCGCGGTTGTTTTCCAGCACCAGCTTCCAGTTGGCCTGCTCGACCAGGTCGGTGCGCACCGCGACCTTGGTGTTCTCCATGTCGTACGGCTCCATGTAGTGCTCGAGCGTACGCAGGAAGTCGTCGATGGCCGGCGGTTCGTCGGCCAGGGAGATGAAGATGTAGCCGCCGGCGGTCTTGACGTGAACCGGCTTGAGGTTGAAGTCGGCCATGTTGAAGTCGGCGCCCATCTCGGTGCCGGCGAACAGCAGGCGGCCATCCAGCTCGTAGGTCCACTGGTGGTAGGGGCAGACCAGCTTGGCGACCTTGCCCTTGTCGCTGACGCAGAGGCGCGAACCCCGGTGACGGCAGACGTTGTGGAAGGCGTGGACCTTGCCCTCGGCACCGCGGACCACGAGGATGGGGTTGTCACCCAGCTGCAGGGTGATGAAGTTGCCCTTGGTGGGGATCTCGCAGGTCATGCCGGCGATCAGCCATTCCTTGCCGAAGATCTCCTGCATGTCGATCTGGAACAGGCGCTCGTCGTTGTAGAACGGCTGGGGCAGGGAGTAGGTGCGCTCGCGGGTGCGCAGCATCTCGGCCGTGGCCTTGCGGGCCGGATCGAGAGGGTCGCCCAAACTCAAGGTGCTGACGTCCATCGTACATCCTCGTGGCCACCGCGGCGGGTGGCGAAAGTGGTTGGTCACGGTATTGCAAGGCTATTGGCCGACGGGGCAGGGCCGCCGAATGACCCCGGGTGTCGCCCGTCGCGCGCTGTTCAGGTTCGGCTTGGGGCGGAGTGTGGGGCCGGAGCCGGGAGGGGGCCTTGCTCATGGGCGACATGGCCGACGCTGTTCACGACGCCCCAGCCCTTGCCATTGCTGGGCCGGTCGCCATCGGCATGTGGATGTCGCGATTGGGAAAGTGGCGGTCGTGGGGCCCTCCCAGAATCGCCGCCAATAGCCCCAGTGGCAGTCGAGGTGCGTCATGAATACCTTCCTCAACCCCGTAACCACCCAGACCTGGACCAATGGCCGCCACCCCGTGCGCTGCGTCAAGGTCATCCAGGAAACCTGGGACGTGCGCACCTTCTGCTTCACGGCCGAAATCCCGCTGATGTACTTCTTCAAGCCGGGTCAGTTCGTGACCCTGGAGCTGGAGATCGACGGCCGCCAGGTGATGCGCTCCTACACCATCTCCAGTTCGCCCTCGGTGCCCTACAGCTTCTCCATCACCGTCAAGCGCGTGCCGGGCGGCCAGGTGTCCAACTGGCTGCACGACAACATGAAGGTCGGCGACAACCTGGCCGTGCACGGGCCGGTCGGCCTGTTCAACGCCATCGACTATCCCGCCGACAAGGTGCTCTACCTCTCCGGCGGCGTCGGCATCACCCCGGTGATGTCCATGGCGCGCTGGTTCTACGACACCAACGCCAGCGTCGACATGGTCTTCGTGCACAGCGCCCGTACCCCGCGCGACATCATCTACCAGGGCGAGCTGGAGCACATGGCGGCGCGGATCGACAACTTCGCCCTGAACCTGGTGTGCGAGCGCACCGAGCACGGCGAGTCCTGGGCCGGCTATCGCGGCTACTTCGACCGCCGCATGCTGGAGCTGATGGCGCCGGACTTCCGGGAGCGCGAGATCTTCTGCTGCGGCCCCACGCCCTACATGAACGCCGTCAAGGCCATGCTCCGCGAGCTGGACTTCGACATGACCCACTACCACGAGGAATCCTTCGGCGCGACGCCGCCGGAAGCCAAGGTGGAGGCGGCCGAGCAGGCCGAAGCCGCGGCCGAACTGCCGCCGATTCCCCTGGAAGCCCAGTGCAACGTCGCCTTCACCGAGAGTGGCAAGAGCGTCAACATCGGCCCCGGCGAAACCATCCACGGCGCCGCGGCCAAGCTCGGCCTGCACATCCCCAAGGCCTGCGGCATGGGCATCTGCGGCACCTGCAAGGTTCTCAAGAAGAGCGGCGAGGTGGTCATGGACCACAACGGCGGCATCACCGAGGAAGACGAAGCCGAAGGCTACATCCTGTCCTGCTGCAGCATCCCGCAAGGGGATGTGCAGATCGAGTTCTGAGGAGGAGGGCGGTTGGGCGGAGGTGGCTCCATCGCCGAAGCCCTGCCGCGCGGATTCATCCCTGGCAGCGTTGGGCTTCGCTGCGCTCAACCCAACCTACGGACGCTGCGCGGAGCCCGTAGCGTGGACAACGCGCAGCCTTGTCCACCAACGATCACACGCAGACCCTAGGCCGGCTGCCGCTCGCCGTAGCGCTGTTCTAGATAGGCGATGATGTCGTCCGACTCGTACATCCACACGCTCTGGCTGCCTTCGTCGATCCGCAGGCAGGGCACCTTTACCCGGCCACCGCCCTGTTCCAGCTCGGCGCGCAGCTGCGGGTCCTTCTTGATGTCCTTGAGGCGGATCGGCAGGTTCAGCCGATGCAGCGCCCGGCGCGTCTTCACGCAGAAGGGGCAGGCCTGGAACTGATAGAGCGACAGATTCGCCAGCTCCGCCTCGATGGCAGCCTGAGCCTGCTCAGTGCGCTTAAGCTTGCGTGGCCGGGTCACCAGATCCAGGCCGACGATCACCTGGCCGAGGCCGTTGCGTAGCAGATTGATCAACGCGATTCACCTTGAGGGTCGTTCGAGCCGGGCAGTTTACCCTATCGCCCCAGGACTGCCGCTCCGCCAGTCGTTACGGAACGTCACCCGCAGGGCAGGGCTCTACTAGAGGGATTAATTCCTCTATGGAGACCTGTTGCATGCCGCTGTCTTCCGCAGAGCGCGAAGCCTTTCGCCAGCTCGCTGCCGATCTTCCGGGTGTCGATCTTCCGGTCTATGAACAGTTCGCCAAAGACCCGCTGGACCCCATCATCGGTCTGGGCGATCCCGATGCGCCGCTAGGCTTCTTTGGTCGCGATCCGGGGCGGGACGAGGTGAAATACGGCGAACCCTTCATCGGCAGCGGCGGCCAGATCGCCCGCAAGGTCCTCTATACCCACCTGCACGGCCAGCCCCCGGCCGATTTCGAAGCCACCCGCAGCCTGAGCCAGCAATTCTTCTGGACCAACACCGTGCCCTACAAGCCGCTTGGTAACAAAGCCTGGTCGGAACGGGTGAAAAAGACCTTCCACCCCCTGATGCGCCGCCTGCTGATAGAGCACTGGCACGGCACCCAACTCATCACCCTCGGCCGCGAAGCCTTCCTCTGGTTCGGCATCGGCCAACCCAAGGAAGAACGCGCTCGCCTGGAAGCCTTCTGGAAGAGCGAAGACCGCTTCGAAAGCAGCATCAATGTCACCCTGGAAACGGAGGAGGGCGCGCGCAAGACACTGACGCTTTATCCGCTGCCACATCCGTCGCCGTTGAATCAGACGTGGTATACGAGATTTCCGGGGTTGTTGGAAAACAGAATAAAGATGCTATTTGCCTAATATTAAATTGAATTCCTGTAGTACTGCGCTTTTGATCTGTACTTTTCAGTCATGCACTTTAGTGTGGCTGTATTTTCAGAGCGGGTTCCTAAGCTTTCATTACTTTCGAATAAACACGTTTTTTCTATGAAATTGTTCCAGGCAGAGCTGGATTCTTCAAGGTTACGGATTTTTTCACCCCGATTGCTTGGGTCATCTTCATAGAATTCAAAAACCTTGCGGTAGGCAGAGTCCGCCTCTGCCTTCGCTTCTTTTAAACTTAAGTTCAGTTTTCTTTCGATTTCTATCTGCTGGTTTATCTCTTTTTCTAGGCCTGCGTTGGCGGTATTTACGAGAGTGAAGGCGAGAATAAATAAATACTTACCATTTTTCAACATAAGCAACTCTCCTTTTAAATCTGTCCAATGGGACGCCAATGGTGGAAATCCAAAAATTTCTATCTTTAATGATTATTTTTAGCTCGGAAAAGTTGTTCGTGTAGCACAAGGCTTGGATTTTTTCCCTAGTCTTAGGGGTATAGTCGCCACGGTATCTAAGATCTACCATTAGATCTTTTATTTTTCTATCTATTCCTTCCCACAGGGCATCTCCATCAGACGAAGGTGGAGCGTATTGATCAATAACGCTCTTCTTCTTGGATATCCTTTCTACATCCATTTCTATAAACTTATAGGTGTATCTAAATAAAATGTACTGCTGCTTTCGAGAAATATTTGATTGCCGTTTAGATGTCTCTGAATTTTCTAAATAGATTTTTGCATCATTCTTCTTTTTACCCGCCGCGCCTACTAACCAACTAAGATATTCCCCTTCAATTCCGGCCTCTTTCAAATCATCCCTAACATTTGGTTGCTGACCTATATCATATCCTCGACCAATAGTTATTCCAGAATCGCCTACGGGCGGCCAGTGTGCTCTTCTACTGAAGTAGATTGAGTTTTGATTGTCGTTTCCTTCGGCATCGAAGGTTAATTGTCCCTTTTCTACTATCAGCCAGCGTAGTGAATTTTCATCATTTGAGAGATTGAAGGCTTCGATTAGGAAAGAGCTAGATAGACTCCATATTGATTCGCTGATTGTCAGGCTTTTAATTTCATCCCAGAAAGATAGGTTCTTTATGATTAGCTTTTGGAGTTCCCATTCCCGGTTTGGACTTGAATGCGAATGGCCTAACAATGTATCCAGGCTGCTCCAGCGCTCATCGTGCCACTTCCACTCGGTTATGTGTTTTACAAATAAATAATAAATTGCTTGTGACTGCCATGGGTTTTTTAGAGCAAATCGAATTTCGCTATTTGTTATCTTGTCGTCCTTATTAGTGTCGATGATCTTCCTAAGTGAGTTGCGAATGGGGTCATTGGCTGCGGATTCTATGATGGAAGCATACTTTTTCTTTTCGGCTTCACTTAGAGCTCCGTGAGAGTCTAGTAAGTAGGCTAGCATTGCTTCAGGCGCAGTCTCATCCTTCAAAAGCAGGCAATTCAGCCACTCCCACGGGCTATGGCGACTGGTAATAAATTCTTGTTCGCACAGCCAGCCCTCAATAGATGTCTCGTTGGCGTCCGCCAACAAGCCCTTCAAATGCCACCAGCGCTGTTCCGATGTATAAACGCCACCTTCGTTACGCGCAGCGACCGTGATCTTGTCGGCAGCAGGCAGAGCATCCAGTTGCGCCTGGCTGAGAATCAGATCCACCCCTACCTGAACGCCGGGATCGCCGATCCGCGGGGGATGATTGGCATCGATTTCGGGGCGGTGGGTAATTAACTTGCTCGCGCCGGCGTGGATCTTCAGCAGGGTCTTGTCGCTTTCCGGTAGGCGGACGGCCCAGGCCCGACTGCGCTCGATGAAGGCGGGAACGTCGTCGCAGCTGAAGGTCTCGAGGTGGATCTGCTGCCGACCTTCGTAGAGGCCCGGGTGGCCGAGCAGAGCGCCGGCCTTGATGGGAAAGGGCTGGTCCAGGACAACTACGGTGTTCTGTGCCTTGGGCGCGGCTTCCGGTTCGAGATAGCGGCGAGCGACGTAGCCCAGGCTGGTCTGGGTACGCCTGGGGCGAAGGGTCAAGCCGTTATCGAGGATCTCGATGATCTCGCACCACTCGCCATCTCCGGCAATCCGTATCCGGCTACCGTTGGCGAGTTCGGCCTGGACTGGCGCATTAGCGCGCGGCTCTTGGCGAACATTGAGTTTGCCCCCCTGGGTCCGTACACGATAGCGATCGTTACCCCAGAAGGCCGGGCGAGGCAGGGTGGGCTTGGCTTCGTAGCCGGCCCAGTCCAGCAGGTGCATGTAGAGGCTGAAGAAGACCAGCGAGGGAGGCGTTTCGGTGCCGTTGGGCAACTGCGGAGCTTCCAGACGGTGACGTATCAGGACGAAGCTGGTGGAGTAGGTCTTGCCCTCCGAATCCGCCTCGGGCGCGAAGCGATGAACCCTGTCATCGATACGATAGGCGACCACCTCGCCGTCCGCGATGCAGTGAATGCGAGACTGATCCAGAAAGGCTGAGGTGCCTTCGTCGAAGTGGATACCGCCGTGCCAGAGGCCATTACTACCCAACAGATAGGTACCACCCTGGGCATGGGCGAGTGCCTGCTGATAGAGCTGGGGATCGGTGACGTCCTGGCCGCCTTTCGCCTTGAAGGGATAGGCCCAGTTTTCCACCTTGGGCTGGGGTGCTGTGGGGTTGGTGGTCATGCTGCTGTCCTTTGCATAGGCCGCGTCGTCGCGGCAGGTCCTTCGAGTGGCCGGGTCAGACGGAAAAATGGAGCATTCGCTGAGGCCTTGCGTCCTGGTGCTGCGGTTCGTTGGCAAGTGCCAGCTGGTTTGAATCGCCAGCCGTGCCCGGCTGGGTGGTACCTGGTGCTCGCGGTCGCTGCAGGGCGATGCCCGAGCCTTTGCCGGGTGCGCCGCCGGCATTCAGGCGAGCCAGGGGACCGACCAAGGTGATACCGCTGGGGTCGAGCTTGATGAAACTGCCACCGGCAGTCAGGGTAAGTTCGGTGCCGGCCTCGATGACGACACGATCACCCGCCTTGATATGGATTTCCTGGCCGGCCTCGACGAACTGGCCGCTGCCCAGCTTGAGATGCTGACTGCCGCCGATCAGCAAGTGATCGCTGGCCTTGACCTCGACCTTGCGCAGGCTATGGACGAGGCGGTGCTCTTCGGCGTGCAGCTCGCTGTGGCTGTTGCCATGGATACGCTGGTGGCGCTCGTGGCCGATCTCGCTACGGTGGTCGTGGCGGATGTGTTCATCCCAGTCGCGCTGGGCATGGACGTGGATTTCCTCCTGCCCCTGGCGATCCTCGATGCGCAGTTCGTTGTAGCCCTGGCCGCCTGGGCTACTCAGGCTCTTGAAGGTGCTCCGGGTCTTGTCCCTGGGTAGTTGTACCGGTGGCTGATGCTCGGCGTGGTACAGGCAGCCAAGGATCAGGGGCTGGTCGGGATCCCCTTCGAGAAAGCCCACCAGAACTTCCATGCCGACCCGCGGGATGGCCAGGGCACCCTGGCGATTACCGGCCCAGTTGCTGGCTACCCGTAGCCAGCAACTGGTGCGTTCGTCTGCCTGCCCTTCACGATCCCAATGAAACTGGACCTTGACCCGACCCAGGGCATCGCAATGGATCTCTTCCCCAGCCGGGCCGGTGACCACGGCGCTCTGCTGGCCGAGCAGGCGTGGCTTGGGATGACGGGGCAGGGGGCGAAAGGGCAGTTGCCAGGGAATGGCGTGGAAACGATTGCGGTAGCCCTGACTCCAGCCATCGTAGTCTGGCAGCCCCAGCAGTGCCGGGGTGCCCAGGCCTTCTTCCAGCACCTGGGGTTGGCGGCCCTGATGCTCGATACGGGTGAGCAGCCACAACTGGTTCCAGCTTGCGCGGGGATGCTCGGTCAGGGGTAGGAAATGGCCGCTGGCCAGACGCGGCTGATCGCCGTGGCCCTGGGCTGTCTGGCTGTCGACGCGCAACGCCTCGAGGCCGCGGGCACTGAGCTGCTTGCCGTGATTCCGATCGCAAAAGCCGGCAGGAAAACGGTAGCTTTCCAAGGTCGGCTGCTGCTCGAGGTCGGTGCGGCTTTCCAGGCGCAGCCGGGGCTGCAGGGGATCCTGATCGCGCAGGATCAGCTGGGTGCTGCGGGTCTGGACTCCGACTTCGAGTCCGCGCACGACGGGATGATCGGCGACCTGACCGCTGCCTGGATGATAGGGCGTGGCGGCGAGACGGGGAAAACTGGTGGCGTCATCACCGAACACCAGCACGGCGCCGTCAGGCCGGTGCTCGAAGTGGTAGTGGATGCCTTCTTCCTCGCACAGGCGATTGAGGAAGTGCAGATCGCTCTCGCCATACTGCACGCAGTAGTCGCGCGCAGGATAGGGCGTTGGGCCGAGTGCCAGGCGATAGGCACCCTCCAGGATCCCATGCTCTTCGAGCAACCTGGCGAGGATCTGGGGCACCGCGAGGTTCTGGAAGATCCGCGAGTTGGTACGCTGGGCCAGATAGGTCAGACGGGGAACCAGTTCGAGCCGATAGCGGGTCAGACGTCGTCCTGAGTCACCCTGAACGATGGCGCCCAGCAGTCCGTGAAGGCCCACGTCCATAGGACCCAGGCCAAGCCAGGCGGGACGGTTGAGCAGGTCTTCCAGGGCCCAGTCGGGCTTTTCGCTGACGACTTCCACCTGCAGACGATAGGGTTCGTTGAGGGCTTCCTGCCCATGGAACGCCAGCACCTGAAAGTCATGGGGCAGGCCCGGCAGGGTCAGGGTGAAGCGCGGCGCATTGGCGGGGCTGAACATGGGGTGTCTTCCTGACAGTGAGAGGTTTCACGTGGAACGCGAGAGCAGACGCTGCCACCATGGCTGCGGAGGCGCCGGCGCCTGCCACGCGGTGCGCCACTCGCCGAGGTCCTGCTGGCGGCGGGCGGGATCGATTTCCAGGGCTTGGCGAAGCACCTGCCAGGCGTCGGTAGGCATGGCCGCTGGCCGTTCGGGTTCGATTTGCAGGCTGCGTGCCTGCTTGGCGCTAAGGCGGCGATAGGGATGCTTGCCGGTTGCCAGTTCATAGAGCACGCAGGCGCAGGCATAGAGATCGCCCGCTGGGGTCAGCCGTCCGTCTTCGAGCAGTTCGAACGCGGCGTAGCGCACCGTCCAGGCATTGAAGCGTGCACGACTCAACCGCGGCAGGCCGGGCAGCAGGTCTTCGCAGGGCTGACCAAGACCGAAATCGAACAGGCGCAGACCGCTCTCCGTGAGGATCACGTTGCTGGGCTTGAGATCGCCATGCAGGACGCCGTTGGCGTGAGCGAACTGCAGGGCATCCAGCAGCGGCAGGGCGATCTCCTGCAGTTCGGTCCAGTCGAGTCCCTCGGGACGGTCACAGAGCAGGGCATCGAGCGTTGGGCCGCGCAACAGCTCAAGGGTGATGAAGGCGCGCTCGCTGCCAGGGTCGATCTCGAAACCATGCAGGCGAACGATATGCGGATGGCGCAGCCGTACGGTCAGGGCGAACTCCCCATAGAGCAGGGCGTTGGCATCGCCGTACTCGGCGAAATCGTCGTTGAGCACCTTGATCGCGACCTGGGGTGCGGGATCACCATACTGCTCGCGCAACAGGTCGCGGGCGCGGTAGACGGCGCCCATCCCGCCAACGCCCAGCAGGCTTTCCAGTCGATAGCGGCTGCCCAGCACATCGGGCAGTGGAGCCAGCTGGCGGGTAGCAGCCGTCGTGCTGGGAGAAGCGAAGGCGAAGTGGGTGAGACCGTCATCGACGGCTGGATCCTGAAGGTTCATGCAGCCTCCCGAAGATGGATGACGATGGCGGTGAGGTTGTCGCGCGCGGGGCCTTTGAGCACGCCATCGAGCAGGCGCTCCAGGGCCAGGGCGGGCGAGGGCAGCGAGAGTGCGGCGCCCAGGGCGCGCTCTTCCAGGGCATCGTGCAGGCCGTCGCTGCTCAACAGCAGGCGGTCACTGGGCTGCAACTCGAAGCGGACGATGTCCAGGGCCAAGGCCTCCCGGGCACCCAGCGCCTTGGTCAGGGCGCGGGCGCCCGGATGGCGGGCTGCCTGGCGGGGACTGAGGCCTTCGACATCGATCAGGCGCTCCAGCAGGCGATGGTCGCGGGTCAGCTGGTAGAGCCGGTCGCCACGCCAGAGATAGGCGCGACTGTCACCCGCCCAGATGCAGGCCGCCTCGCCTCCACTGACCACCAGCGCCACGACCGTGGTGCCGATCAGGCGCTCGGGACCTTCGGCCAGTACCGTGAGATCCTGGGTGAGTCGTCGATTGATGTCGTGAAGCACTCGGCGCACCTGTTCCAGACGCTGGTCGAGCCCACCGCTTAAGGGCGTCTCGGCCAGGCGCTCGATAGCCAGGCGACTGGCGCGCGCACCGTCCTGATGGCCGCCCATGCCGTCGGCCACCGCCCAAAGGCCGTCGCTGGGGCGCTCTAGCAGGGCATCTTCGTTATGGGCGCGTACCTTGCCCGGATGGGTACGGGCAATGCTCAGGGCCGTCGTCATCAGAGCCGCTCCGGCAGCCTGAAGCCGCGCAGGGTGGCCACGTCGAAGGGGTTGGGCGAACGCTGACTGGACAGCAGATAGCCGGCATGGCGGCCCTCCAGGTCGGCCTGTACCAGCAGCACGTCGCGGGCGCTGTGCTGTTGCAGCTTCATGCGGTCCAGCAGGCGGAACAGCGACCAGGCGCTACCGTCCTGCTCCAGGCCCACGCGGCGTCCACCCAGCTCCTCTAGGACCAGGGTCGTCCTCAAGGCATCGTTCTGCGGCCAGCGAAAGGTGGCGGCGACGATGGGGCCATGGCGGTATTCCAGACGCTCCTTGCCAATATTGAGGTCGGCGCGGGTCAGGCTTGGATCCAGCGAATAGGGCTCGAGCTTGAAGACGATGCCGGGCTCGGCCGGATTCTCGGCAAAGAAGCCGCGCCTGATCTGCTGGGTGCGGCTCATCTGGGCGAGGAAGTCCCGAGACAGCGGCAGGCTGTGGCCATCAATGCTGCGCGCGCGATAGGCGTCGCTCTCGCCGCGAACCACGAAGGGCTTCAGATAGGTCTCGAAAAAGCTGTCGGCGATACCCTGGGCCTTGAAGAATTCGCGGAAATCGACCAGAGAGACATCGCTTTCGCTGTCGGCCTTGAACGGATAACGCCTGTCCAGGCCGTTGCGATAGCTCGCCAGCAGTTCGCTCTGGTAACGCCCATTGATGTAGTCGTAGGCGCCGGCCAGGATCAGATTCCAGCTGTCGTCGACCAGCAGACCGAGCCAGCCGTTGACCGGGGTGGGCAGCCGGCCGGCGGCATTACGCAGGCTGTTGAGTGCGTCGCGGTTGCCGGCCATGCGCGCCTTGGCCAGTTCGAAGGCGGCCTGCTCCGGAGCGCTGGCGTGGGCCAGGCCTGCCAGTTGTTGCTGGAGGTCATTGAGTGCCGCCATGGCCGGAGCAAGGTCGGCCACTGCAGCGCCCTGGTCGTCGAGCAGCCGATGCAGATTCTCGAAGCGGCTCTGCAGGCTGCGGCGCGCGGTGTCCGGCAGGGCTTCACCCTGGCTGGCCGCCGCGGCGAGGCGGGTGTTGTTGCGGACTTCGGTCAGGAGCTGCAAGAGCGGCGAGTTGGCCGAGGTGAGCCCGGCCAGCAGGGTGGCGCCCTGGTTGGCGTCGCCCACGGGTTGCAGCGTGATCCGGGCGAGCGCATCGCTCCACTGATTGGCGTAGTCGCGGAAATAGAGTTGCTCGAGTTCCACTTGCAGGTGGCGCAGGTCCATGCCGGTGATGCCGTCGCCATCGCCCAGCACCCAGTTGTCGGCGGCCAGCTCTTGGATCACGGCCAGGCCCTGGGTGGAAAAGGTCTGCGCATAGCCCTGACGGGTATAGAACCCGGGGATGGGGTAGTCGGCGCCTTCGAAGGCCAGCGCCTGGGCGCCCAGATGCTGGCTCAGCCGATAGATCGGCAGGCCGCTGGCTTGGTCGCGCAGGATGCGATAGACCACCGCGGCCAGGGATTCGCTGCGCAGTATCTGGCGCGCCTGGTTCACCAGCTGGGTATCCACCGGATAGGCGCCAAAGCCCTGCTCCAGCAAGCGCGCCAGATGAGTGTCCAGACTGTTCTGGGTGAGGGCATCACCTGGATAGCGCTGGGACCAGTCGGCGACGGCCCAATCGCGCAGGGTGCGGACGTCGCGGCGTTCGGGCAGTTGCAGCATCAGGTAAGCCCGCAGGTGACCGATCAGCCGCTCCCGGTCGCCGAGGCTGCCACGGATGCGCTCTTCCAGCTGCGCCTTGAGCCGCGGCAGCAGATAGTTGTCGAGGGCCTGGTGATAGGCTGCCTCGGTGACTGGGCGTACGGCCTCTCCTTGATAGAGCCCGGTGCGTTCGCGCAGCGGCGTAGCGTCTGCGGCTGGAAAGACCTGGGTGCCGGCATAGGCGTTGTCCAGTATCGGCAGCACGGCACGGGCATCGGCGTCGGCCTTGAGCTGACTGCGCGCTTGCACACCGTGCTGCACCAGGTCGCGCAGGCGCTCCAGTCGCGCGTGATTGCCGGCGAAGCTGCTGGTCCAGAGCGCCGCACCCAAGGCCAGGCCGGCCAGGGCTGCGGCATAGAGACCCCGCTGCCCCCAGCTCAGGCGGCGCAGCTCGCGCTGGTCCAGGCCAGCCAGAGCCGCCTCGGGAAAGATCACGCGACTGAACAACTGGCGGATGAAACGTGGCTGGCCGCTACGGTATTGGGGCAGCAGGCTGCTGGGCAGACCGAGCTGATCGCCGATGCCCTGGGTCTGGGCGTCGAGTGGCTGGCTCAACGCCGGGGTGCTGGTCAGGTAGAACCCGCGTAACTGGGCCGCGCGCTGGTAGCGATTGCCCGCGAAGGCCAATTCGACGAAGAGGGCGAGGCCATCGCCCAGACGACCCAGCTGATGTGGGAAGTCGAGGATCTGGCCGCGGCGCTGGCCGTCGCGCTCCTGATGGATACGCGGGATGACCTGGCTGTTGAGGCGGCGCAGCAGTTCCTCGAATTCCTGGCGCAGCACTCCGGGATCGGTACCGTTCTGGGCTTCACGAAAGGTGGTGCCCAGGACCTGCTCATTTTCCTCGCGAGAAAGACCGTCGAAGAAGGCGTCGAAGCCAGGCAGGTGATCCGCCTGGGTCAGCACCAGATAGACGGGGACCTCGACCTTGAGCTCGCGAGCCACCTCGTGCAGGCGGGCGCGTACTTGACGTGCCAGGATTTCCTGGGCGACTTCGTTGCCACTGGCTAACTGCGCTACCGGGATAGCAATGAGAATCCCATTGAGCGGGCGCGTTCGCCGCTGGCGCCGTAGCAGTTGCAGCAGGGTCTGCCAGGCACTGCTGTCCACTGGAGCGTCGCCCTGGGTCAGGTAGCGGCCGGCGGTGTCCAGGAGCACCCCCTGTTCGGCGAAGTACCAGTCGCAGTGACGGGTGCCGCTGACATCGCGGGTCAACCGGGAACGCTCTGTATTGAGCGGGAATTCCAGACCGGAGAAATCCAGCAACGAGGTCTTGCCGGCACCCTCCGGCCCCAGTAGTAGGTAATGCGGCAGTTCGCGCCGCCAGCGCTGGCTGCGGCCCCGATAGAGGCCGGCGCCATGCAGGGTGCGGTAGGCGTCACGGGCGCGGGACTCCAGTTCGTGGGCCTCGTCGTCGATGCGCTCGGCGCGCAGCTGATCGTGCTGGCCCGTTTCGGTGGCGAGACGCTGCCGTTGTTTGCGCTGCTGCCAGCCCTGCAGCAGCGCCATGACCAGGCCCCAGCCCAGGAACAGACCGCAGAGGGTGGCCAGGCGGTGGGTGACCGAGGCCCAGGGGCTGTGGCCGGCAAAGGCCAGCAGAGGACCAAGGGTCCAGACCAGACCGCCCAGACCTAGGGTCACGAGCAGCGTCCAGGTCCAGGGACGGCGCAGCATGCGTCCGAGTGCAATGATGAATCCTTTCATGGGTGCGCTTCCGTATCAGGCGTGGGGTGGGGCGGCCGCTGGCGCGGTGACCGCAGGACCACCCGGATAGCCTTGCAGCAGGCCGTCGCGCTGTTGTTCCAGCGCCAGCCTGAAACCGCCATAGAGGCTGGCAAGGCAGATCAGGGTGCACAGCGCGACCAGCCACCAGGGCACCAGGCGGACCAGCCGTCGTGGCCGGGCATCCAGTCCCTGCCAGTGCGGCGACAACTCGCGCGGCACATCCCCACGCAGCTGGCGAAGTTGCCGATAGAGGCTGTCGCGGATGGCTTCCAGTTCGAGCATGCCGCGCGGCAGCACCCGATACTTGCCTTCGAAGCCCAGCGCCAGGCAGAGGTAGAGCAGCTCCAGCAGAGCCAGGTGCTTGGCTGGATTGCGACTGAGGCGTTCGAGCAGCAGAAAGAACTTCTCGCCGCCAAAGGTCTCGTTGTGAAAGCTGCTCAGCAGGCTGAGCTGCGACCAGTCACCGGCATTGCCCCAGGGGGTGGTGACCACCGCCTCGTCGACCGTGGTGCAAAGGGCATAGCGGGCGGCCATGACCTCACCGCTGTCCAGCCCGCTGGCCAGGGCACGCTGTTCGAACAGCCGCAGGCTGGCTGCCAGGCGCTCCTTGAGCACATGCAGGTCTTCCACGGCGTAACTTTGGCGCAGGCGCACCACCTCGGAGAGCAGTGGCGCGGCAGCGCCTATCATGGGATTGATGCTCAGATTCAGGGTCTCGCCCGGTCGCAGGCGTGCCGCCTGGACCATGCGTTCCTCCAGCTGGGCGTAGCGTGGTGGCTCGGCAAAGTCGGTGAGCGGGCTGCGCGGTGTGTCCGGCCCCTGGGCGTGGCGACGGAGCACCACGGTCCTGTCGTCCCGGCCTGCGTCGGTTGCGGTCTGCATGCTTAGCTCCTGATCGCCCAGAAGGCGAGGTCGAGGCCCGGAAAGGCGCCGGAGACATGAAAGGCGAAGCCACCGGATTGCTCGAGCTGGGCGATGTCGGTGGCGCTGAGTTCGAGGGCGAAATAGGCCTTGTCGGTATGGAAGGGCAGCTGACGCGGCGCGACCGGCAGCGGTTTGAGGGCGAGCCCTGGCAGGTGCAGATTCACCAGCTGGCGGATGCGCTCCACCGGTCCCACCTTGAGGTGCGCCGGCAGGCGCTGACGCAATTCCTCGGTGCTGCACTCGGCCCCGGCGATGAGCACGAAGCTGGCGTTGGCCAGCAGACCGTGGTCCTGCAGGGGCGCGACCTGGATGCCGTACTGGCGCTGTTGCAGGGGCAGTGGCAGGGCATGCTGTTCGAGCACCATGGACAGTGCCTGGCGCAGGGCCTGGAACAGCGGTGCGAAGCTGCCGGCCTGATCGGCGTGGCGATATTGAAGGTCCAGTGCAGGACGCCGGTCGGCAGCCGCGAAGGTGGCCAGCTCTCCGTGCAGGGCGAGCAGTTCGCGAAAGAGGCTGCGTGGATGCAGTTGTTCATAGTCCAGGCAGTGGCGCAGAACCGCTTCATGGCGATTGACCAGTTGCAGCAGCAGGAAGTCACCGATCTCCGCGGTGCCCAGGCTGCCAGCCTGGCGCAGGCGTTGAGAAAGTACCTCGCCGCGATGGGCGAGCAGGGAGGCGACCTCCTTGAGACCCGCCAGCAGAGGCTCGGCCGCCCGCACCTGGATGACGCTGGGGGTAAAGGCGGTATCCAGCTCCAGGCTGCCGTCTGGCGCCGTTTCCAGCAGCTGACAGACCTGCAGGCGGACATAGGCGTCCAGTCGCGGATGGCTATCGAGCAGCAGCCGGAAATCGGGACGTCCGCAGGTGACCGCCCCCCGCTCGCCGAAACCGGCATGGGAGTCGGCGATCTCGCTGTCGACGCTCAGGTAACGGGCGATGACGTCGTCCTGGTCGACTGGACGGCTCTCCAGGCGCTGGCCGCTGGTCAGGGGGAGCGCCAGCCAGACCGCACTGTCGCGGGTATTGGCCGGTACATCGAGAGCCAGGGGCTCGCCGTCGGCGCCCAATTCGAAGAGGGTGCCATCGGGCAGGATGCCACTGGCCTGGCTGACCACTACCTTGCCCATGGCGAGGAATTGGCGATCGAGAGTCAGCTCGAAAAAGCCCCATGCCGGCTCGCCCAGGCGACGGGTACGAATCTGCAGCTGCTGGGCGTGATAGCGGTCGTTCTGCTGGAAGTGCTGCGGCCGCAGCAGCATGCCTTCCTGCCAGATCACCTTGAGTTGCTGCATGGCCTACTCCTTGATCGGCGGAGCGGCCTGGATGCCATCCGCCGTGAAATCCAGGCGGATCTGCGCCAGCGCCGCGGGCCTGAGCTGGATGACCTGCCGCCACTGGCTGCCGCCCAGGTTGCGGTAGGCGCCATAGATGCCGACGTAGCGGCTGGCGTCCTGCACCCTCAGCTTGAGTTCGCGTGACTCACCGGGCCGTAGCTCGACTTCTTCCTCGGCGACCCAGTCGGGAGCCAGGGTCTGCTTGGCGTTTTCATAGAGGGAAAAGAATTCGGCATTTTCGAAGCCGACCGGATTCTTCAGTTCGATAAGGCGCACCACCAGCGGCGAGGGCCGGCCGTTGAGGTCGGGATTGAGGTCCTCACCGCCCTTCAGGGTCAGGTCGAGGCGGGTCGGATCAGGTGCCCTGGGGCTGGTGCAGGCACCTAGCAGCAGGGCCAGGCCGAGCACGCCGAGGCGTAATAGGGTGTTCATGTCAGCGTCCTTGCTGGGTGGGATTGAGGGTGGCGATGAGGCGGACCTGCTCGGTGTAGGCCTGGGCGAAGTCCTTGGCGAACAGCCGTTCGCGCCAGTCGTCGTCCTGACGCAGCTCGCGATACTGGCGCTGCCAGGCACGCCAGAGTCTGGCATCGCGCCCCCAGCGCAGGCGTCGGCCGTCACGCTCAAGGCGGGCCTCGCACTGGGCCGGTGCCACCTGTTCAAGGGTGGCCAGCACCGCCTGGCGACTGGCCGCGACCAGGCCGACCTGATGGGCCTGAAGTTCGCGGCAGGCGCGGAGCAGAGCCTGGTCCGCGGTGAGCTGGCCGGAAGCGCTGGAGCGCAACAACTGACTCAAAGCCGCGTCGCCGTCGGCCGCGAAGGCCAAGGGGTTGTTGCCGCTGCTCTGTACCGTGGTAAGCGGCAGCCGCAGTTCATTGCGCGTTTCGTTGCGGGTCCGCAGGCAGCCGTGCAGGCCCTGGGTCGCCAAGCGCAGCAGGCGCGCGACCTCGAGTGCCAGGGTTTCACGCGCCTCGTGGTCGAGATCGGCAAGCTCCAGACCCAGGGCCGCCCCGAAGGCCTTCCAGAAGCCGGGTGTCTGCCGCTGCGGAGCCGCCGCCGGGCGCTCGACCGGAGCCGGAGCGCTGTGCTCTACCAGAGCAGGAATGCCCAGGCTGTCCAGATCGACCCGAGCATAGTCGCTGCGAGTAATGTCAGTGGCGAAGGGATCCAGACCCTCGAGCTCGTCGAAGCCGTGGGGATCGCGACGCTCCAGCGCCTGCAACGGATCCAGTTCGAGAAAGGCGTCGTCCGGGATCAGTCCAGGGGCACCGGTTGGGACCTGGAAATCGTCGGCGAACCCGGCCGGATCGCGGACCAGGCGGGCAGCGAGGGCGAAGGTGCCCAGGGCGAAGGTCTGGCCATGCTGGATCCGCCAGGGCTCGCCCTTGGTCAGACGCTGACCATCGGCAAGCTGGACGCCATTGCTGCTCAGGTCGGTGAGAAAATAGTCGCCTTCGCTGTAGCTGATGCGGGCGTGCTGACTGGACAGCACCCGCTGCGGATCGGGCAGGTACCAGTCGCAGTCTTCGCTGCGGCCGATGAGTCCGCCAACGTGGCGAAAGGTCTTTTGGGTGAGCAGTCCGGGGGCGTGCGCTCGACTGCCGACCAGATCGAATACCAGTTCCATGGTCTTGTCCTGTCCTAGGTGAGGCGGTGGGGTGTCTGGGGTTCGCCCAGGGGGCGATAGTCCTGCAGATCCCTGGGCGACGAGGTGCAGGCGGCCAGGGCGAGCAACGTCAGCAGCAACAGGGAGCGAAGTAGCGCAGGCATGGGGCGTTCCTCTAGGAAAGTTGTAGATCGGCGCTGCGGATGCTCAGTCGCTGCAGGCGATAGAGCAGGGTGCGGCGAGGCAGTCCCAACTCCTGGGCCGCCTGGGTCTGGTTGCCGCGGTTCTTGCGCAGGCAGTCCACCAGCAGGCCGCGTTCGAGCTGATCCAGGCGCTCACGCAAGGTCAGGCTGCCGGCATTGCCGGTCAGGGCGGCGGAGCGGATGGCAAAGTGTTCGGGCAACAGCTCGTTGCCGTCGCAAAGCAGGACGGCGCGCTCCACCAGCCCCTTGAGTTCGCGGACATTGCCGGGAAAGGCATAGCCCGCCAGCAGGTCCAGGGCGGCGCTGGACCAGCGACAACGTGACCGCTGCAGGCATGCACAGGCCTGGTCGGCGAAGTGCCGGGCCAGCAGCGGCAGGTCCTCGCCGCGCTCGCGCAGGGGCGGCAGCTGAATGGGAAAGTGAGTGAGGCGATAGTAGAGATCCTCACGAAAGGTGCCCTGCTCGACCAGCCGCGCCAGTTGACGATGGGTCGCCGCAACGATGCGTACGTCGACCCTGTGGGTTTCGGCACTACCCAGCGGGCGGACCTCGCCTTCCTGCAGCACGCGCAGCAGCTTGGCCTGTAAGGTCAGCGGCATATCACCGATCTCGTCGAGAAACAGGGTGCCGCCATTGGCCGCATCGAACAGACCGGCGCGATCGCGCTCGGCACCGGTAAAGGCGCCCTTGCGATAGCCGAAGAGCTCGCTTTCCAGCAGGTGCTCGGGCAGCGCCGCGCAGTTCTGCACCACGAAGGGCTGGGTCCGTCGCGAGCCCCGTTCGTGGATGGCCCGGGCCACCAGTTCCTTGCCGGTGCCGGTTTCACCGGTCAGCAGCACGGTGATGGGGCTGTGCAGTATCTTGCCGATCAAGCGATGGACCTGCCGCATGGCGCCGCTATCGCCAAGCATGCCGAAGCCATCGCCCACTGCCGGTGACGTTGGCCTTTCCGTTACGGCGCCCAATGGCTGAGTCTGGGCGCGCTCTAGCAGCTGGCTCTGCGCCAGGGCGAAGCATCCGAGCGGTGTCAGTACCTCTGCATGGGTTTCCAGTTCGCGGCGGCAGCGGCTGGCCTGTACCAGCAGACCCTCGACGCTGCCCGACGGGCCAGTCAGGGGTAGGCAACCAAGGCTGCGCCAGCCGTCGCCAGGCAGGAAGGTAGTGGTGTGCAGCAGCGGGTCCAGCTCACGCAGGTGCAGGCTGCGATTCTGCGAAAGGCAGTAGTGCAGCAGACTCTCCTGCTCCAGCGGCAGGGCGTTACCGGCCATGGCGGCGGTGCTGTCCAGACTTTGTGCCAGGCACACCAGTTGGGTATGAGTGGCGTCCAGACGGTAGTACTGCACCAGGTCGAGCCGGGCCAGACGCTGGATGCCTTCCACCAGGCCGAGGGCGAGTTGGGCGGGGTCTTCGTGCTGGCCGAGCGCGATGAACAGGGGCAGCATGGCTTCTGGCGCGGGGGACGGGATCATGCCGCCACCTCACAGCGGAAATCACCCTGGTCGTTGCAGGTGAGGTGCAGCCGCCCTGGCGTCTGACCACGGGCGAGGGCGTCGAGCAACTGGTCGGTAAGCAGCGGCAGCACTCGCTGCTCCAGGAGTAGGTCGATCCGGCGAGCACCACTGTCGGCGTCCAAGCAACGTGCCGCCAGGTCCTCCAGCAGGGCCGGGGCATAGCTGAAGGCGACCTGGCGGGCGGCCAGCCGGACGCCGAGTCGTTCGAGCTTGAGCACGATCAGCTCACGCAGCAGCTCGGCATCTAGCGGGTAGTAGGGCACCACGCGCATCCGCGCCAGCAGGGCAGGCTTGAAGTGGCCTGTCAGGGTGGGGCGAATCGCCTCGGTCAGTTGGGCCACGTCCGGACGTACGTCGGCGCACAACCGCTGGATCTCGCCGCTGGCCAGATTGGAGGTCAGCAGAAAGAGCACGTTGCGGAAGTCGATCTGCCGGCCCTCGCTGTCGGTGGCCTGGCCACGGTCGAAGATCTGGTAGAAGAGGTTGAGTACCTCGGGATCCGCTTTTTCCACTTCATCCAGCAAGACCACCGAATAGGGCTGGCGGCGCACGGCCTCGGTGAGCAGACCTCCTTCGCCATGGCCGACATAGCCGGGCGGTGCGCCGATCAGGCGCGACACGCTATGTTTTTCCGCGAATTCCGACAGGTTGAGAGTGGTGAGAAAGCGCTCTCCGCCATAAAGCAATTCTGCGAGCGCCAGGGCGGTCTCGGTCTTGCCGACCCCGCTGGGACCGACCAGCAGGAAGACGCCGACCGGCGCCTCGGGAGCGTTCAGACCCACCGCGGCTGCGCGCAGGGCGCGATCCAGGGCGACCACCGCCTGCTCCTGGCCACGCAGGCGTCCGCGTAGATCGCTGGCAAAGCGGGCCAGGCGCTGGTCATGGCGACGGGCGAGTTGGTCGACCGGAAGGCCGGTCCAGGCCGCGATCACCTCCGCCACGAGGTGCGGGCAGACCTCCAGGTTGACCAGGCGCCCATGCTGGCGTTGCAGCTGCTCCAGCTCTGCCTGGGTCGCTGCCAGCGCAGCGCTGACCGAGGCCGTACGCAGGGTCAGGATGCGCTCGGCCAGCTCCCGCTGGCGTTCCCAGTCGGCCTGCAGCGCAGTGGCTGCCAGGTGCTCGGCGTCCCGCATGGCGGTAAGGCTATCCAGATGGCCGGGCGCGACGGGCAGACCGAGATCGGCATCGCGGCGGGTGGCGGAGAGCGTGCGCTCGGTAGCGGCCAGGCGTGCGCTCAAGGCATCCAGGGCCGGAGGCGGGCTGGCCAGGCTGATACGCACCCGGGCGCAGCAGGTGTCGAGCACATCCACGGCCTTGTCCGGCAACTGGCGCCCGCTCAGATAGCGGGCGGCTAGCTCGGCGGCGGCCACCACCGCATCGTCGCGCAGATAAACGCCATGGCCCTCGGCATAGGTCGGCGCCAACCCACGCAGGACGGTGATGGCGGTGGCGACGTCGAATTCGTCCAGCCTTACCGGCTGGAAGCGCCGCGCCAGGGCCAGGTCCTTTTCGAAGTACTTCCGGTACTCGCCCCAGGTGGTGGCGGCGATGGTGCGCAGTTCGCCGCGCGCCAGGGCCGGTTTGAGCAGATTGGCCGCGTCCGAGCCCCCGGGCTGGCCACCCGCACCGATCAGGGTATGGGCCTCGTCGATGAACAGGATGATGGGGTGCGGTGCCTGGCGTACGGCATCGATCACACCTTGCAGGCGGCGTTCGAATTCGCCCTTGACGCTGGCGCCGGCCTGCAGCAACCCGAGATCGAGACTGCGTATTTCCACCCGGCGCAGACTGTCGGGTACTTCGCCTGCCGCGATGCGCAGCGCCAGGCCCTCGACGATGGCGGTCTTGCCAACGCCCGCTTCGCCTACCACGAGGGGGTTGTTCTTGCGCCGCCGCGAGAGGATGTCCACCAGTTGCCGGATCTCGGCCTCGCGGCCCAGCACTGGATCCAGGCGCCCGGCACGGGCCTGGCCGCTGAGGTCATGGGTGAAGCGGTCCAGAGGGGACTCGCTGATGACCGGTGACCCCTCGGGCCGCTGAGCCCTGACGAAGTCCAGGAGCTGCGCGGCATCCACCCGCTCCAGCAGGCGACCGTAACCTGTGCCCAACAGCCGCTCGGGATGGCGCAACAACGCCAGCAGCAGGGCCGCGCTATCGGTCTCAGCCTGTTCCAGTTCGAGACGGGCGAGCAGCACGGCATCCTGCAGCCATAGCAGCAGTGCAGAATCGAAGACCGGGTCGCCGCCTTCTCCATTGCGCTGGCGCGGCTGCAGCGTCGCGGCGAAATCCACCGGGTCCAGGTCAGCCGCTTTCAGCACGCGAGTGAGCAGTCCGTCGCGGGATTCCAGCAGGACCGCCAGCAGGTCTTCGATCAGGATGTGCCGCCCGCCTCGACGGACGCAGCGCTGCGCCGCCTGTTCCAGGTCATGGCGCGCGGTCACGGAAAGGCTGTTGATAAGGAGGTTCAGGTCCAGGGTGAGCATGTTGATCGTCCTTGATTAACGGTGGCAGGCCAGGGTGACCTGACCCTTGGCTCGGCCGAGGCCGAGCCAGGTGGTCCAGCCGAGACGGCAGGGGCTGGCGGCTTCCAGCCGCCATTGCCGCAACGCGTCCCGCCGCAGATGCAGGCGCAGGTCGTAGTCCAGCTGGTCGCGCAGGGTGAAATTCAGCAAGGCACGCACGGCGGCGTACCGACTGCCCCCGGGCAGGAATGAATGAAAGGCTTCCCAGTCCAGTTCGAGCAGGTGCAGGCGAAACTTGCCGCCACGATCGCGCACCTGCACACCCAGGACGGCTGTCTCTCCGAGCTGGGCGCTGGCCCGCCCGAGATGCGCGCGTTGTTCTGGGGGAATGACCACTGCGCGCTCCAGGCACTGCTCCAGCTGCAGCTCGGGCTGCTCGAGGTAATAGCGCAGCACCGCTTCGATCAGCGTCGCCGAATGCACCTTGAGGCTGAGCAGGCCGAGATAGGGCAGCAGGCGTTTCCAATTCAGCTCCGGCGCCTGGCGCAGGCTGCTGTCGCCCAGGCCGATCAGACTGAACAGCCGGGCCGACAACTCGTCACGCGCGCCCTCCCGGAAGCGGGCGTGATAGCGATACTTGCGCCAGATCGGCAACAGCAGCCGGTGCAGCCGGTGATTGAAGAGGTCGAGGAAGTCGCGGGTGGTACGCCCTTGTTCGCCATCGCTCAGCGCCTGTTCGCTGTAGAAGGCCGGCAGCGGCGAACCGCTGCCCATCAGGGCGCCCAGGTTGAGTTGCAGGCGGGCGCGCAGCCCATCGGCGTCCTCGACGAAGTGCAGGCGCTCGATATCGCTACCCGGAAAGGCCAGGCTGGGGTTGGCATGGAACTCCAGCCGTTCATAGAGCTGCTCCTCCGAGAGACTCGGCATCAGGCCCTGCAACTGCAGGAGCACCTGTCCGATACCCTGGAAAAGCGAGTACTCGCGAATCTCGCGGCACAGCGCCGAGCGATTCAGATCAGCGGCTGCTGACCCATGCGCGGTGTCCATAGATACACCTCTCCCTGCAGGCTGCGAACGCTGAGTTGATGGAAGGAATTCAGGCTGGCGTAGAGCGCGAAGAACTCGTTGAGTACGCTGGCGAACAGGTACAGCTCGCCCTCGCTGCGAAAGCCGCTGGCATCCATGTCCAGCTGGGTGGCGATACCGCGGATCGGCAGGCCGCGGTAGAGGCGATCCACCGGGCGATGGCTGATGCCCTGCAGGGCGGCCAGGCGCTGGTGACTGATGCGCTCGGCCTGCCGGTCGTGCTGACTGGGCAGGTCGTAACTGGCCAACACCGTACGCAGGGCCGCGACATCGGTGAGCGACAAATAATTGAGCGATAGATTGGAAACCAGCTGCCACAGCCGGTTGCCGGACAGCACCGGCGCATGACAGGCAGTTGGGGCGGCCAGATTGCGAAAGCCCAGACCACCCGGGGTATTTTCGGTGGGCAGGCACAGATCACCGGCGCGCAGGCGCTGGGGCAGGTTCTGGTTGGTGCAGGTCAGTTCGATGGACAGGGTGTCCTGATCGGTACCCGGATCGCCAAACGCCAGATAGGTATCGATGCCGCCGTGCAGCAGGGCGCTGCGCTGGCGTACGGCATAGTGCGGCCGACGGCTCTGGCCGCCGAAGCCCAGGTCGTGGGCGAAGGATTCGAAAGGTAGATAGTCACGATGGCCCAGGCCGCCCGGTTGCCAGCCGGTCACCCGCTCCACGGCAAAGACCCCCAGGTGTTCGCGACCATGGCCGGCCGGAAACAGCGGGTACTCGTCGCGCTTGCCGTCGAGGCGGATCGGCAGGGCGTCATGGCGGAACAGATTGACCACCGGGACGCAGTGCAGGCGCAGGTTATCGCGACTGGGAAGCCGCGGCTGCCGGGCGATCCGGGCGATGTCGAAGCGCACCTCCAGCCCGCGGATCTGGCGGCGCACCGGGTCTGCCAGTTGCTGCAGCTTCGTCATTCCCTGAATCGAGACGAAGAGGAATTTCTCCGGAAAGGCGAAATATTCCTGCAGGTGGCGATAGCCGCGGAAGGCATTGGGTGGATAGGGCAGCAGCGCCTCGTCTTCGCCGAAGCCCAGCGGCTGGACCTGGTCGCGAGCGAGCGGCAGGACGAGTTCGCCGCCCTGGAGGTCAGTCAGCGGCTGGCGTTCGGCATCCAGGGGTACCAGGCTCAGACCGGCCAGGTTGTGCAGCAGTGCGAGATAGAGATCCTGACTAAGCGTGCGATCGCCCGCCAGATGCAGCGGCAACTGATGCAGGTCCAGGGCGTCCAGGGTGCCATTGCCGGTGATCTGCAGGCGCAGCGTCAGGCGCGCGCCGCTGCCCTGCTGGGCAAGGCTCAGCTCATCCACGCGTAGCGGTTGGATGGCGGTGGCGAAGCAGGTTCGAAAGCGGCAGCTCACCTCGTCCAGCGCCCGGGATTCCACTTCCGTTCCACGTGGAACCTGAATGGCCGCACCTGATGCTGGTAGCGGATCGAATTCGAGGATGGCGCAACTTGGCAGGGGCCGCAGATAATGGGGCCAGAGCAGGTTGAGCAGCGAATGGGTCAATTCCGGCAACTCGTCGTCGAGCTTCTGCCGCAGCCGACCGGTGAGAAAGGCGAAGCCTTCCAGCAGGCGCTCGACATCTGGATCCTGACCAGCCTGGCCCAGAAAGGGTGCCAGCGCAGGATTGCGTTCGGCGAAGCGCGCGCCCAGCTGACGCAACTCGGCCAGCTCGCTCTGGTAGTAGTGATTGAAGGACATGGACCTATCCCTGGCTGACCTTGACCTGGCCGCTGCCATCCAGGCTCGCGGTGAAACGGATGGGGCACCGCTGGCCGTCGAGTTCGAGCTGGCCTTCGAGGGCGAACGCCAGGGTGGTGCCTTCCCGCTGCAGCGGCAGCACCTTCACACCGGACAGGCGCGGCTCGTAGGCGGCCACGAACGCCTCGATGGCCAGCCGCGCACGCTGTAGCGAGTCGTGCAGCGACAGCCGCAAGTCATTGAGGTCGGGCAGTCCGTAGTCGACCTGGATCGGGACGCTGCCGGCACGGGTGCTGAGCATCTTGGCCAGGTGGGCGGCCACCGAGGCGCTCAAGGCGTCGGCGGACGCGCCCCGGTTGTGCGCGCTGCCCGGACCGGCCAGGCGTTCGAACAGACTGCCGTAACTCATGAGCCGTTACTCCTTGTCCAGCTTGCCGACCAGCGACAGGGTGAAATCGGCGCCCTGGTACTTGAAGTGCGGTCTCACGCTTAGGCCCACGCGGAACCAGCCCGGATTACCCTCGACATCGCTGACGCGGATGCTGGCGGCACGCAGCGGTCGACGACCGCGCACCTCGGCGCTGGGGTTTTCCTGATCGGCGACGAACTGACGGATCCACTTGTTGAGTTCCAGCTCGAGGTCGGTGCGCTCCTTGGTGCCACCCAGTTGCTCGCGCTGCAGCACCTTGAGGTAGTGGGCCAGGCGGCTGACGATGAACAAATAGGGCAACTGGGTACCCAGCTTGTAGTTCAGCTCAGCTGCCCGACCTTCTTCGCTGTTGCCATAGAACTTGGGTTTTTGCGTCGAACAGGCGGAAAAGAAGGCGGCGTTGTCGCTGCCCTTGCGCATGGTCAAAGCGATGAAGCCGGCATCGGCCAGCTCGTATTCGCGACGATCGGAGATCAGCACCTCGGTGGGGATCTTGGTCTCGATCTCGCCCATGCTCTCGAAGTGATGCAGCGGCAGGTCTTCCACCGCGCCGCCGCTCTGCGGACCGACGATATTCGGACACCAGCGGTACGTGGCGAAGCTGTGGGTCAGGCGGGTGGCGAAGGCGTAGGCGGTGTTGCCCCAGAGGTAGTGGGCATGGTCCCGGCTGACGTTTTCGCGATAGGCAAAGGTCTTGACCGGATTCTCTTCCGGATCGTAGGGCGTGCGTAGCAGGAAGCGCGGCAAGGTCAGGCCGACATAGCGCGCGTCTTCCTGCTCGCGGAAACTCTGCCACTTAGCGAATTGCGGACCGTCGAAGTGATCTTTGAGGTCCTTGAGGTCGGGCAGACCGGTAAAGCTTTCCAGGCCGAAGAAGCGCGGACCGGCGGCGGCGATAAAGGGCGCATGAGCCATGGCCGAGACCGCTGCCACCTGTTGCAGAGTGCGGATGTCCGGTGCGGTGGGGTCGAAGTCGTAGTTGGCGATGATGGCGCCGACCGGCTCGCCACCGAACTGGCCGAATTCGGCGGTATAGACGTGCTTGTAGAGGCCCGACTGGACGATGTCCGGCGAATCCTCGAAGTCTTCCAGCAGATCCTGCTTGGAGACGTTGAGCATCTCGATCTTGTTGTTCTCGCGGAAGTCGGTGCGCTCCACCAGCAGGTGCAGGCCGCGCCAGGCGGCCTCCAGCGACTGGAACTCCGCGTGGTGGAGGATCTCGTCGACCTGGCGGCTGAGCTTCTCATCGATCTCGGCGATCATGCGATCGACCAGTGCCTTCTTGACCGGTTGCTGGGCGTTTTGCGGCTTGAGCAGCTCTTCGATAAAGGCGGAGATGCCGCGTTTGGCCACGCCATAGCCCTCGTCGTGGGGCGCGAGGCGAGTCTCGGCGATGATGCGGTCGAGGATGCCACGGTCTTCAGCGACGTCGGCAGCGGGTTGCGGGAGCAGGGTAGCGGTCATGATGATCTTCCTGATCAGACGTCTTGATTCGGCAAGCCGAGTTCGCCGAGCACCGTGGCCCGGGCGACCGGATCGGCGAGCACCTGCTCGATGGCCCTGCGGAACGCCGGGGCGTTGCCGAGCGGCCCCTTGAGCGCCACCAGGGCATCGCGCAGATCCATCAGTTGCTTGAGTTCGGGCACCTGCTGCACCAGCCGCGCCGGGCTGAAGTCGGCCATGGCCTTGAGGTCGAGCTGGACGGCCAGATCGTCCTGGCTGTCGTCCTGCAGGCGATTGGGTACCGCCAGGGTCAGGCCCAGCTGCTGCTTGGCCATCACCTCATCGAAGTTGTCCTTGTCGACGGCTACCGGCTTGCGGTCTTCGAGCTTGCGGTCGTCGGCTCGCTGGGTGAAATCGCCCAGCACCATGAGCTTGAGGGGCAGTTCGAGTTCTTCCTCGGCACCGCCGCTGGCGGGTCGAACCGTGACGTTGATGCGTTCTTTCAGGGCAACCGAGCCTTCTTTGGCCATGTGTTTCTCCTTGGATATGAGGACAAGCCTCAGTCGAGAGCCGCTTCGAGATCGAGGCGGCAGAGTCGCGGACGCAGCTGTTGCAGCTGCATCCGGCTGTCGGCGGTGGCGGGGAGGGCTTCTAGGCACTGGCGGCGGGCCTGCAGGATCTCCAGCGCCAGTTGCGGCTCCCAGTGCGCCAGCAGGGCGCCGTGTTCGGCATCCAGGGCCGCGAGCTGAAGGTGTGCCAGTTCGAACTGGCGGGCCTGGATCAGCAACCGGACGCTGGCCAGATCCCACAGCAGGCGCTGGCGTTCGCCCTGGGCACTGCAGCTGCGCTGCTGCAGGTGGCGCACGGCGCTCCTGAGGCCGCTCGCGCGCAACTCCCCCAGGGCTTCGGCAAGGGCTTCGCTCCAGCTGTCCTGGCACGCCTCGCTTGAGGCGGAGACGGGTTGCGTCGCCTTAGCCGCCGTCAGGCCGGACAGCCAGAAGCGGGTCTGGGCATCGGCAAAGGGTTGCCCGTCATTGAAGGCCAGGGCTTCCAGACCTGGCAGCCGTTCCAGCAGCAACATCAGCGGCCACTCGATTTCTCGACAACTCGTTGTCGCACCGAGGGCCTGCAGACACTCCCAGGCCAGCCGCTGGCCATCCAGCCAGAAAGGCGCCCGCGTCAGGCTGACCTCCAGTTCGCCGAGCAGCAGAGAAAAGTCACCAGCGGCCTGGCACTCCTGGAAATATCTCAGGCGATCAGCTGGCAGGCCGCGCAAGCCGGTGACACCCCGGGCATCATGAGCGGGCAGACTGTCGATGCCGCTCCACAGTAAGGCGCGATTCAGCCGCAGGGCGCGGTGGTCGCCGCTCCGCTGACGTAGCCACCAGCCGCTCAGCGTGCGGGCGCTTTCCTGTAGCTGGCGCAGCAGGCGATGGGCGTCCTTGTCCGAGTCCAGCGGGCCCTGGGGTGCCTGAGCGGTCACGACCGGGCTGGGTGACAGGGCTGCGATGGTCGACTCCGCCGGAGCGGTGGATTGGATCTGGCGACGTCGTTGCTCATCGAGGCGACGTACCAACGGCAACAGCAGCGGAGCGGCCTCGCCCAGGCGTGGCTGGAGGAGTGCCTCCAACTGGCCGAGCTGGGTACTGAAGGTCTGTAGCCAGGATGCTTCCAGCGTCGTCAGGGCGGTGGTATCGAAGACGCCTTCCAGGCGGATCTGGAGCCAACCGAGCGCCGCGGCGCGGGTGCGCTCCTTGCGGGGATAAAGGTCCTGCCAGTGAGCCTCCAGCAATCGCTCAAGCAGAGCCAGGCCGGCTTCCAGCCCCGTCCAGTTCCGGGTGCAGTACAGGGCCCAGGTCAGCCAGACGGCGACGCGCAGGTCCTTGGAGTGCTCACGCAGAAAGGTGGTCGCCTGCTCGGCCGTGGACTCCCAGTCCGGCATGACGTCGCGATGCAGCGCCTGGGTGTTCTGACAGACCGCTTCGAGTCTCTCGAACTCGGGGCTATAGCGGCGATCTTCCCCGACGAAGTTGTCCGTGGTAATGGGGTGATCGGCGACCGCTATATAAATCTGGGCGAACGAAGACAATAAAGTCATCCATGACCTCACAGGTTGAAGTTCCATTCCTTGAACTTCCCAAGGCGAAAAATGCTGGAGAATTTTTCAGCCTGTTGCTGAGCAGCTATTGGCTCAAAATGTCTGAGGTGCGCATCCTAGAGCTGTTTAATGAGCTTTGGTAGCAAAAAATTGTGATCTATGTCCAATTTTTATTGCTTAATTCTTAATGAAAAATAAGCCTATTTAGTGAAGTGACAAAAATTGTCCGAACTAACTGTGGAAACCTGACAGTCATCGTCAGTTTTAAAAGATATGATAAGTCACAACTATAAAGTTATATTTTAAGTTGGGCCGGGCTTGCCTGCTCGCGAAGCTATTAAAGCCATCCATATTCCGCCATCGACAGCGGCTCCCCATCCCCCACGATGAAATGATCCAGCACCCGCACATCGATCAGCGCCAGGGCGTCCTTGAGGCGGGTGGTGAGCAGGCGGTCGGCCTGGCTGGGTTCGGCGATGCCGGAGGGGTGGTTGTGGGTCAGAATGACGGCAGCGGCGTTGTGGGCGAGGGCGCGCTTGACCACCTGGCGGGGGTAGACGCTGGCGCCGTCGATGGTGCCGTGGAACAGGGCTTCGAAAGCCAGCACCCGGTGGCGGGTGTCGAGGAACAGGCAGCCGAAGATCTCGTGAGGTTCGTGGCGCAGGCGGGCCTTTAGATAGTCGCGGACCTGCTGCGGGCTTTCCAGAGCCGAGTCGCGTTTGAGGCCTTCGGCCAGGTGGCGGCGGCCCATCTCCAGGACCGCCTGCAACTGGCTGAACTTGGCCGGGCCGAGACCGAGGTGGGCGCTGAAGGCGGCGAGATCGGCTTCCAGCAGGGCCCTCAGGCTGCCGAATTCCCCGAGCAGCTGGCGGGCGAGGTCCACCGCGCTTTTGCCGGCCACGCCGGTGCGCAAGAAGATCGCCAGCAGTTCGGCGTCGGTGAGGGCCTGGGCGCCGCGTTCCAGCAGTTTCTCCCGCGGCCGTTCCTGGGCTGGCCAATCCTTGATGCTCATGGACGCTCCTTGTCTGGCGGGGCGCCTGCGTCCTGCAGGCGCTGTGCTATCTTAACCGGATCATTCGCGGGTGCGCGCAGGCCTCGATTGGCCGTGCGATGCCCGTTCTAGACGGTTTGAGAACGGAAAGGCTATATGCAGCGGCTCCATCGTAAACGCATCGTGCTGGGCGTCGGAGGTGGCATCGCCGCTTACAAGAGCGCCGAGCTGGTGCGCCGACTCAAGGATCAGGGCGCCGAGGTGCGGGTGGTGCTGACCCGCGGCGGTCGCGAATTCATCACGCCGCTGACCCTGCAGGCACTGTCGGGTCTGCCGGTGCATCTGGATCTGCTGGACCCGGCCGCCGAAGCGGCCATGGGGCATATCGAGCTGGCCCGCTGGGCCGATCTGGTGCTGGTCGCGCCGGCCACCGCCGATGTCATGGCGCGCCTGGCCCAGGGCGTGGCGGACGATCTGCTCACGACCTTGGTGCTGGCCACCGATGCCCGGGTCGCCCTGGCACCGGCCATGAACCAGGCCATGTGGCGCGATCCGGCCACCCAGGCCAATGCCGAGCTCCTGCGTAGCCGTGGCATCAAGCTGTTCGGTCCGGCCAGCGGCAGCCAGGCCTGTGGCGACGTCGGTCCCGGCCGGATGCTGGAGGCCACCGACCTCGCCCAGCTCGCCGCCGACTGCTTCCAGCGCCTCGACCTGACCGGTCGCCACGTGGTCATCACCGCGGGGCCGACCCAGGAAAACATCGACCCGGTGCGCTACATCACCAACCACAGCTCCGGCCGCATGGGCTTCGCCCTGGCAGAAGCGGCGGCGGAGGCGGGCGCGCGCGTCAGCCTGGTGAGCGGCCCGGTGCATCTGCCGACCCCCGATCGCGTCGAGCGTATCGACGTGATCAGCGCTCGCGACATGCTGGCCGCCTGTGAGGCGCTGATGCCCTGTGACGTGCTCATCGCCTCGGCGGCGGTGGCGGACTATCGCCCCGAGGTCATCGCGCCGCACAAGCTGAAGAAGGACCCCACACGCGGTGACGGTCTCCTGCTGGAGCTGGTGCGCAATCCGGACATTCTCGCCACCCTGGCGGGGCGCCCGGATCGGCCCTTCAGCGTCGGCTTCGCCGCGGAAACCCAGAATCTGCTGGAGTACGCCCAGCGCAAGCTGCGCGACAAGAATCTCGACCTCATCGTCGCCAACGACGTGGCCAATCCAGCCATCGGCTTCAACAGCGAAGACAACGCGGTCACCGTGATCGACCGTGGCCTGCACGAGATCCGCTTCGAGCAGACCAGCAAGGGCAAGATCGCCCGGCAGCTCATCGCCCTGATTTCCACCCACCTGAAAGACACTGCCCAGAACCATGCATAGCCTTCAAGCCAAGATCCTCGACCCGCGCCTGGGGCGCGATTTCCCGCTGCCGTCCTACGCCACCCCCGGCTCGGCCGGCCTCGACCTGCGCGCCATGTTGCAGGAGGATCTGGTGCTGGAGCCGGGGCAGACCGCGCTGATTCCCACCGGGCTCGCCATCCATGTGGCCGATCCGTCGCTGGCGGCGCTGATCCTGCCGCGTTCGGGCCTGGGCCATAAACACGGCATCGTGCTGGGCAACCTGGTCGGCCTGATCGACTCGGACTACCAGGGCGAGCTGATGGTCTCCTGCTGGAACCGCGGCCAGACCACCTTCACCGTGAGCGTGGGCGAACGTATCGCCCAGCTGATGCTCGTACCTGTGGTGCAGGCGCACTTCGATATCGTCGACAGCTTTACCGAGACCGAGCGGGGCGCTGGCGGCTTCGGCCACTCCGGTACCCGCTGACGCCAGACACGCAAGGCGCGCCGTGACATAAAGGAGAAGAACGGCATGGCAAGGGGCAAGAACGACAAGGATGTGCGCAAGGCGGCCCCCCGGGTCGCTGGCTTGCCCGGCATGGGCGCGGGACTGCTGCTGGCACTCGCCGGCCTGCTGCTGGCCGCGCTGCTGCTGTGGTTCCTGGTGTTGCAGCCGCAGGGCGCGCGCAACCAGGAGCAGCAGGCGGACCAGGCGCTGCAGGCGCAGGCGACCTCCCTCAATCAGCTGCTGGTCGGCCTGACCCGTCGGCTGCAGGGTGTCGCCGGGGATGCCCTGGTGCTGCAGGCCCTGCAGGGCGACGATCCGGCGGCGCGCGCGGCGGCGGAAAGCCAGCTGCGCGAGCGCCTCGGCGTGGTCGACGTGCTGGTGGTGCCGGCCGGCATGCGCCAGATCGAAGACGATCGTCCCGGCCCCCTCAACTATGCCGCCCTCGATCTGCTCAAGCGCCTGGAAAGCGGCCAGCGGACCCCGCCGGAAGCCTATCGACTGGGCGATCGCTGGCTGGTCTACAGCGCCCAACCCATCCGCCGCGGCGATCAGCTGCTTGGCAGCGCCGTACTGGTGGAAGAACTCCCGGCCGTCCTGCAGGGCTGGACCACGCCACCGGCGAACGTCGGCCAGTGGCGCCTGCTGCAGCAATTTCCCGGTGGCAGCGTGCAGGTGCTGGCCAGTGGCGGCAGCCTGGGTGATCCAGCGCTGATGCGGCGGCTCGCCACCGGCAGCCCGCTCTGGACGCTGGAGCTGGCACCCGCCGCCGAGGCCGGCGCCGATACGCCCTTGGGTATCCCCCTGGTGGCGCTGCTGCTGGCGCTGTTTGGCGTGCTGGCGGGCTTTTGGCTGTTTTCCCGGGAGCTGTCACGCCGGCTCCGTGACGACGTCCGCAGTCTGACGGCCTATGCCGAGGAACTAGAAGCCAATCAGATAGCCAAAAGCCCGACTTTGCGCCTGGCGGTAATGGAACCCGTGGCCAAGTCGACGGCCCGATTGGCCAGCCGATCGGCCGGGTCGTCGCCGGACCTGTACGCCACCGCTCCCAGCGATGCGGTGGCCAAGACCCTGGCGGAGTTTGCCGACAGAGGCCGCTCGCAGCAGAGCGAGCCGCTGTTCCAGACCACCGACATCCTCGATATCAGTATCCTCGACGAAGACCAGGATCTCCTGGGATTGGAGAAACCCCCGATGAGCACTACCCCGCAAGCCCCCCAACTCAACGCCAGCATCTTCCGCGCCTACGATATCCGTGGCGTGGTGGGTGACTCCCTGACCGCCGAAGCCGCCTACTGGATCGGGCGCGCCATCGGCTCGGAGAGCCTGGCACGTGGCGAGCCCAACGTGGCCGTCGGCCGTGACGGCCGCCTGTCCGGCCCCGAGCTGGTCGCCCAACTGATCAAGGGCGTGGCCGACAGCGGCGCCAATGTCAGCGATGTCGGCATGGTGCCGACCCCGGTGCTCTACTACGCCGCCAACGTGCTCGAAGGCAAGTCCGGCGTCATGCTGACCGGCAGCCACAACCCGCCGGACTACAACGGCTTCAAGATCGTCATCGCCGGCGAGACCCTGGCCAACGAATCCATCCAGCGTCTGCGCGAGCGCATCGAGACCGGTGACGTGGCCAGCGGCCAGGGCCAGATCAAGCAGGTCGACGTGCTCAAGAGCTACGCCGACTACATCCGCAACGACGTGGTGCTGGCCAAGAAGCTCAAGGTGGTGGTGGATGCCGGCAACGGTGTCGCCGCGGTCAACGCGCCGCAGCTGATCGAATCCCTGGGCTGCGAGGTCATCCCGCTGTTCTGCGAGGTGGACGGCAACTTCCCCAACCACCACCCGGATCCGGGCAAGCCCGAGAACCTGGAAGACCTGATCGCCAAGGTCAAGGAAACCGGTGCCGACCTGGGCCTGGCCTTTGACGGCGACGGCGACCGCGTCGGCGTGGTGACCAACGAAGGCAAGATCATCTATCCCGACCAGCTGCTGATGCTGTTCGCCAAGGACGTGGTCTCCCGCAACCCGGGCGCCGACATCATCTTCGACGTCAAGTGCACCCGCCGCCTGAACAACCTCATCGCCGGCTACGGCGGTCGTCCCATCATGTGGAAGACCGGCCACTCGCTGATCAAGAAGAAGATGAAGGAAACCGGCGCGCTGCTGGCCGGCGAGATGAGCGGCCACGTGTTCTTCAAGGAGCGCTGGTTCGGTTTCGACGACGGCATCTACAGCGCCGTGCGTCTGCTGGAGATCCTCAGCCAGGAGAAGAACAGCGCCCAACAGGTGTTCGATACCTTCCCGGTAGACATCTCCACCCCGGAGATCAATATCCAGGTGACCGAAGAGAACAAGTTCGGCATCATCGAAACCCTGCAGCGCGACGCCCAGTGGGGCGATGCCCAGATCACCACCCTGGACGGCGTCCGCGTCGATTACCAGAACGGTTGGGGCCTGGTGCGTGCGTCCAACACCACGCCGGTGCTGGTGCTGCGCTTCGAGGCGGAAACCCTCGAAGAGCTGGAGCGCATCAAGACGGTGTTCCGCAAGCAGCTGCTGGCGGTACAGCCGGATCTGAATCTGCCGTTCTGACCTCGGGTCAGCGGTAGCACAGAGGGCGCCTAGGCGCCCTTTGTCTTTTCTATGTCGACCTTGAGAGGTGAGCCATGACCCTGAGCCGCGAGGATGCCTCGCACGTCGCCGAGGTGCTGTCCGAGGCGCTGCCCTATATCCGCCGGTTCGTCGGCAAGACGCTGGTGATCAAGTACGGCGGCAACGCCATGGAGAGCGACGAGCTCAAGGCCGGTTTCGCCCGTGACATCGTGCTGATGAAGGCGGTGGGCATCAACCCGGTGGTGGTGCACGGCGGCGGTCCGCAGATCGGCGACCTGCTCAAGCGCCTGTCCATCGAAAGCCACTTCATCGATGGCATGCGCGTCACCGACGCCCAGACCATGGATGTGGTGGAGATGGTGCTGGGCGGCCAGGTCAACAAGGACATCGTCAATCTGATCAACCGCCATGGCGGCAAGGCCATCGGCCTGACCGGCAAGGACGCGGGCCTGATCCGCGCCACCAAGCTCAAGGTCAGCCGGCAGACGCCGGAAATGACCAAGCCGGAGATCATCGACATCGGCCATGTGGGCGAGGTCACCGGGGTCAACACCGACCTGATCAACATGCTGGTGCGTGGCGACTTCATCCCGGTCATCGCGCCCATCGGCGTGGGTCCGGACGGCGAGTCCTACAACATCAACGCCGACCTGGTGGCGGGCAAGGTGGCCGAGGCACTCAAGGCCGAGAAGCTGATGCTGCTGACCAACATCGCCGGCCTGATGGACAAGCAGGGCCAGGTGCTCACCGGGCTGTCCACCGAGCAGGTCAATTCGCTGATCGCCGACGGCACCATCTACGGCGGCATGCTGCCGAAGATCCGCTGCGCGCTGGAAGCGGTGCAGGGCGGCGTGCAGAGCGCCCACATCATCGATGGCCGGGTGCCCAACGCGGTGCTGCTGGAAATCTTCACCGACGTCGGCGTCGGTACCCTGATCTCCAACCGCAAGCGCTGAGCGCTTGCGGTCGGACCAGAAACGGCGCCCCAGGGCGCCGTTTTCATTGGTGGACTGAACTCACTGCTCCCAGCTGGCCTTGGGCAGGGTCAGGCCATGCTGGCCGTTGTAGGCCGCCCGCTTGGGCGATTCCCAACCCTGCAGCAACGCCTCCTCGACCCGATAGATCTCCACGCCCAACGGGCGGCAGACCTTGAGCGGGTCCTCGGCGTCAGGACCCCACATCGCCAGGGACAGATCGCCGCCCGGGCAGGTGGACAGGGCGCAGAGCACGTCGATCTCGGCGAAGAATTCCAGGTAGTCGCCGGGCTTGGCCGGGCAGGCCTTCATGAAGTAGAGGTCGTCATGGTTGAGGCCGGTGCACTGGAAGATGTTCAGCACGTCGTGGACGTCGAATTCGGTGAGGCCGTGGGGCAGCACCGCGCGGGTCAGATTCGAGTGGCAGTGGTGGTGGAAGTCCTCGCCGGTGAGCATCTTGTTGACGTAGGGATCGCAGCGGGTGCCGAGCAGATCGTGCAGACGGCCGCCGTGCTCGTCGATGCCGTAGCCGGCCAGGCTGTCGTCGGTGATGGTCAGCAGCGGACGCAGGAAGGGCAGGTTCGACCAGAGGCGGTCGTAGGTGCTGACGTGGGCCCCCTGCAGTTGCCGGGTGCGCGCGGCCCACATACGCTCGCGTGGGTCCTCGGCGTTCCAGACGTTGAAGTCGCCCACCTGGGGACCGTGCGGGGTGGTGACGCGGAACAGATGGCCCGCCGGGACCTTCCAGGCGCGACCGGTGCGGATCGGGATCTCGAATTGCTCGATCAGGGTACGCGCGTCCTTGTCCTCGCGCAGGCGATCGTAAAAGGCCTGGTCGACCTGCAGGGCGGAACCCTGGGTGGACTGGTAGGCGGCGGGGTAGTCCTTGTACATGGGAGGTCTCCTCGGTCAGAGCGGCCTGGCTGCGCTCAGCAGATCCAGCAGCCGGTTTTCGGAATCGTCGAGATAGCTGGCCATGGCTTCGGCCGCCGCCTGGCGCTGTCCGGCGGCGAGCAGGTCGTGGATCTGGCGGTCGCGGATGATCCAGGGCCGCTGGAAGTGCTCCTCGTCGGGCGCGAGGGAAAACAGCAGGCGTATCTGGGCGGCGACGGTGGCGAAGAATTCATCGAACAACGGACTGCCCAGTAGGCCGACGATGTGCTGATGGAAATGCAGGCCGTGGGTGCCGAGGGCGCGCCAGTCTTCACGCGACTGCGCCAGTTCGGCGGCCTCCAGGGCGTCCAGCATCCGATCGGACTGGTATTCGCGCAGCGGGCGGCTGGTGAGGATGGCCTGCAGTTCCAGGGTGCGGCGCACGGTAAAGAGGTCGCGCACCTCGGCCAGGCCCAGGCGCCGCACCATCACCCCCTTGTGCCGCACATAGGTGGCGAGGCCCTCGCGATCCAGCTGGTGCAGGGCTTCGCGAATGGTGTTGCGCGAGGCGTTGTAGGCCTTGACCAGTTCAGCCTCGACCAGCGCCGTACCGGGTAGCAGGCGACCGCCGATGATGTCTTCGCGCATTTCCAGCAGCAGCTGAGCCCCCAGGGACAGCGCGCCTGCGTCTTTGCCGCTCATAGGTCTTCACGCCCGATTGTTCAACAATGCGTGGAAAATCGAACTGCACGGTACGTGCCAGAATATGGCGTGAAGAGGCGGCAACCTTGTCGTGCCGCCCAGCAGGCCATCGGCGGAGGGGACCGTCGGCAGTGCACGCAGAAGGGCTAGCGATCCGTGGCCTGAGCCGCTTCCAGTCGCTGCATGCGCGCACGATCGGCGTCGAAGGCGGCGCTGGTGCTGGTGCGCAATTCGGCGTAGCGCTGCAGGTCGGCCTGCAGACGCACCTGATCGGCCGCCGCGGCGTCGAGGCGGGCCTGGAGGTCCGCCGGCAGCGCCTGGCCGTTGCGCTGCTGCACCGCCGCCTGCTCCATCAACTGGCTCTGCAGCTGGCGTGCGGCCTCAAGGTTAGCCTTCTTGATCTGCATCAGGCCATCGAGCTCCGTCAGCTTGCGCGCCTTGGCGCGATCGACGTCCTCGACATTGCTGTAGAGCTTGCGCAACTGGCCATCGACGACCGCCTGCTGGCGCTCGCGCGCCTGGCGATCGAGTTCCGCGGCGGGCAGCGCCGGCGCGACCTTGCGGATCACCCGGCCCTGCTCGTTGAGCACGTCATAGCCCTTGCCAGCGTATTCCGGCGGCACGCCCTGGCGGTCGATGACCAGGGTGCCGTTGCGGTCCAGATAGCGGTACAGCTCGGCCGCCTGGCCGGTCAGCGGCAGGGCGATGAGCAACAGGCTGGCAGCGGCGCGACGTACGACCATGGCCGTCTCTCCTGGGGCTAGATGCCGTATTGAGCGCGATAGTCCTGGACGGCGGGGAGGTGACGCTTGAGCTCGGCGTCCTCGGCCAGGTATTCGAGCACCTGATCCAGCGCCACGATGCTGAGCACCGGAATGCCGTAGTCGCGCTCGACTTCCTGGATGGCCGACAATTCGCCGCGGCCACGCTCCTGGCGGTTCAGGGCGATGAGCACCCCGGCCGCACTGGCGCCCTGGCCCTCGATGATCTGCATGACCTCACGGATGGCGGTGCCGGCGGTGATGACGTCATCAATGATCAGCGCCCGGCCGGTCAGGGGCGCGCCCACCAGCAGGCCGCCTTCGCCGTGGTCCTTGGCTTCCTTGCGGTTGAAGCACCAGGGCACGTCGCGGCCGTGGTGCTCGACCAGGGCCACCGCCGTGGCCGCGGCCAGAGGGATGCCCTTGTAGGCCGGGCCGAAGAGCACATCGAAGGGCAGGTTGGCCTGCACCAGCGCATCGGCATAGCAACGGCCGAGCTGAGCCAGGGCCGCACCGCTGTGGAACAGGCCGGCGTTGAAGAAATAGGGGCTGATACGACCCGATTTCAGGGTGAATTCACCAAAGCGCAGAACTCCGCGCTCGATGGCGAAACGAATGAAATTACGCTGATACGCCTGCATATAAGTCCTTGCGCGGCTTGTATTTAGCTAAACCGGTTTAGCTCGGGTATCATACATCCACGATTTTTTGGGGGCCATTTATGCGGATCATCAGCTTGAACGTCAATGGTATTCAGGACGCTGTGGAGCGGGGCCTGTTGCCCTGGCTTAAGGCGCAGAATGCCGACGTGATCTGCTTGCAGGATACGCGCGCCTCTTCTTACGACATGGACGATCCGGCCTATGCGCTGGAGGGTTACATCCTCTATGCCTGCGACGCCGAAGTGCCGTCCCAGGGCGGGGTCGCGCTCTATACGCGGGTCCAGCCGAAGGCGGTGATCAGCGGCCTGGGCTTCGAGTCCTGCGATCGCTTCGGTCGCTACCTGCAGGCGGACTTCGACAAGGTCAGCATCGCCAGCCTGCTGCTGCCCTCCGGCAAGCGCGGTGACGAAGACCTGAACATGAAATTCAAGTTCATGGACGACTTCACCCACTACCTGAACAAGCAGCGCCGCAAGCGTCGCGAGTACATCTATTGCGGCTCGCTGTACGTGGCGCACCAGAAGCAGGACGTGAAGAACTGGCGCGACTGCCAGCAGATCCCCGGTTTCCTGGCGCCCGAGCGGGCCTGGATGGACGAGGTGATCGGCAACATGGGCTATGTGGATGCCCTGCGCGAAGTGAGCCGCGAAGGCGACCAGTTCAGCTGGTGGCCGGACAGCGACCAGGCCGAGCACCTCAACCTGGGCTGGCGCTTCGACTACAACATCCTGACCCCGGGTCTGCGCCGCTTCGTCCGCTCGGCGCGCCTGCCGCGGCAACCGCGCTTCTCCGAGCACGCGCCGCTGATCGTCGACTACGACTGGACCCTGAGCATCTGATCCAGACGCTGCTCCGAAACGAAAAAACCAGCCCGCGGGCTGGTTTTTTGTTGGGCGACTATTTCACCAGGATCACTGGCAGCGGCACCTGATGGACCACGCGATGGGCCACCGAGCCGAGCAGTAGGCCGCTGAGCGAGCCCAGGCCGCGGGTGCCCATGACCACGGTGTCTACCTGCAGGCGCCGCGCCGTCTCGCCGATGGTCTCGGCGATGCCGCCGAAGCCCACGTGGGTCTGGGCCTCGATACCGGCTTCGAGCAGGGCCGGGCGCGCCCGGACCAGGATGTCTTCGGCCTTGTCCTGCAGGCTGCCGCGCCATTCGCGCAGGATGCGGTCGTCGAAGGGCGCGCCGTAGATTTCCGGCTCGTTCTGGACGTTGAGCAGGTGCAGCTCCAGCGACAGCCCGGCCTTCACCAGGTCGAGGATGTAGCGCAGGGCGTTGTCGGCGCTGGGGGAACCGTCGTAGGCGACCAGGACATTGTGCATGGGGCATCTCCACGAGAGGGGTATGCCTTCATGCTAGACCCTGGCTGTCAGGGACGCTTGATCCCAATCAAGCCCGCGGCCTCAATGCCCCACCCAGTTGCGCGCGCCCTTGGGAATCACCTCGGATTCGTCCAGCTTGCTGGCGAACATGCTCACGGCTTCCACGGCGTCGCTGGCGCCATCGCGGATCTGCACGATCACCGCACCGGCCTGGTCGGCCAGCTCGACGCCCTTGACCGCTCGACCCTGGGTGCTTTCCATGCTGGCGACCGCCTGCTGGGTCTCGCTCAGGATCCGCCCGATCATCTCGGCGATCTCCGCCGTGGCGCTGCTGGTGCGCCCCGCCAACTGGCGGACCTCGTCGGCGACCACGGCGAAGCCACGCCCCTGATCACCGGCGCGCGCGGCCTCGATGGCGGCGTTGAGCGCCAGCAGGTTGGTCTGGTCGGCGATGCCGCGGATGGTGTTGACGATGGCGGTGATCTGCTCGGAGCGCTGGCCCAGCTGGCCGATCACCTCGGCGGAGGCGCTGACGTTGTGGGCGATCTCGCGCATCTCGCCGGCGGCCGCCTGGATGATCCGGGTGCCGTGCTCGGCGACCTTCTCGGTCTCGGCGGAGATGTGATAGGCCCGCGAGGCGCTGCGGCTGTCGCTTTCGTGCTTTTCCACCCGCTCGCTGATGTCGCTGGCGTACTTGACCACCTTGTATAGCCGACCGGTAGCGTCGTACACCGGGTTGTAGCTCGCCTCCAACCAGACCACCCGGCCGTGCTTGCCCAGCCGCTTGAACTGGCCGCGAAAGAACTCGCCGGCATTGAGGCGGCGCCAGAAGTCGGCGTATTCACTGCTATTGACCAGGGCCGGCTCGCAGAACAGGCGATGCTGCTGGCCCTGGATCTCCTTGAGGCTGTAGCCCAGGGTGGCCAGGAAATTGTCGTTGGCCGTGAGGATGCGCCCGTCCAGGTCGAATTCGATGCGCGCCAGGGCGCGGTCCAAGGCCTTGAGGTTGCTCTGGGCTTCGCTGTCGCGCTCGACCTGGGCGGTGACGTCGAGGGCGTACTTCACCACCTTGGCGATCCTGCCGCTGCTGTCGGGCACCGGGTTGTAGCTGGCTTCCAGCCAGAGGGTACGGCCCTGGGCGTCCAGGCGGTGGAAGGTGCCGGAAACAAACTCGCCGCGCTTGAGGCGGGCCCAGAAATCGCCATAGTCGCGACCCTGCACCACGTTGGCCGGACAGAGCCGGCGATGGTGCTGACCGACCAAGGTGTCGGCACGATAGCCGGTCAGGCGGAGAAAGTTGTCGTTGGCACGCAGGACGGTACCGTCGGTATCGAACTCGATCACCGCCATGGACCGCTCCAGCGCCTGGGTCAGGCCCTGGTTGGCGTGCAACTCGGCCTCCAGCCGAGCGATGGTCTTCTTGTGGTGCGCATTGAACATGGCAGAACTCGCTGGCCGGGGGGGAGGTAGTCAGCCTATCGGCGCGGATCGGAGCGACTTGATGGCACCCGGCGAACGGCAGAACTCGGCCGTTGAGTGGCTGTCGCAAACGCGCCGGCCCGGGGCGTAAACAGGCATCTTGGGGTCTGGGGCCGGGCCTACCATCGCGGCCAAGGGGGTGGTTTTCACCGCCACAGACTTTAGGAGCGCCGCGATGTTCAGCAAGCAGGACCAAATCCAGGGCTACGATGATGCGTTGTTCGCCGCCATGGGCGAGGAAGCGCGGCGCCAGGAGCATCACCTGGAACTGATCGCGTCCGAAAACTACACCAGCCAGCGCGTCATGGAAGCCCAGGGCAGCGTGCTGACCAACAAGTACGCCGAAGGCTATCCGGGCAAGCGCTACTACGGTGGCTGCGAGCATGTCGACAAGGTCGAGCAGCTGGCCATCGAGCGCGCCAAGCAGCTGTTCGGCGCCGACTACGCCAACGTCCAGCCGCACTCCGGTTCCCAGGCCAACTCGGCTGTCTACCTGGCGCTGCTGCAGCCTGGCGACACCATCCTGGGCATGAGCCTGGCCCACGGCGGTCACCTGACCCACGGTGCCAAGGTCAGCTCCTCCGGCAAGCTCTACAACGCCGTACAGTACGGCATCGACACCGACACCGGGCTGATCGACTACGACGAGATCCAGCGTCTGGCCGAAGAGCACAAGCCCAAGATGATCGTGGCGGGTTTCTCCGCCTACTCCAAGACCCTGGACTTCCAGCGCTTCCGCGACATCGCCGATAGCGTGGGTGCCTACCTGTTCGTCGACATGGCCCACGTGGCCGGTCTGGTCGCCGCCGGGGTCTACCCGAACCCGGTGCCCTTCGCCGACGTGGTGACCACCACCACCCACAAGACCCTGCGCGGCCCCCGTGGCGGCCTGATCCTGTGCAAGGCCAACGCCGACATCGAGAAGAAGCTCAACGCCGCGGTGTTCCCAGGGGCTCAGGGCGGCCCGCTGATGCACGTCATCGCCGGCAAGGCGGTGTGCTTCAAGGAAGCCCTGGAGCCGGGCTTCAAGACCTATCAGCAGCAGGTGATCAGGAACGCCCAGGCCATGGCCGGCGTGTTCAAGGCCCGCGGCTTCGACGTGGTCTCCGGCGGCACCGACAACCACCTGTTCCTGGTCAGCCTGATCAAGCAGGGCATCACCGGCAAGGACGCGGACGCCGCCCTGGGGCGCGCCTGCATCACCGTGAACAAGAACGCCGTGCCCAACGATCCCCAGTCGCCCTTCGTGACCTCGGGTCTGCGCATCGGCACCCCGGCCCTGACCACCCGCGGCCTGGGCGTCAGCGAAAGCGAACGCGTCGCCGGCTGGATCTGCGACATCCTCGACCACCTCGGCGATGCCGATGTGGAAGCCCAGGTGGCGCGCCAGGTGGCCGCGCTGTGCCGCGACTACCCGGTTTACCGCTAGTCGCCACGCGCCTGACGCAACCCTTATCCAACCCCTTTCCCCCTTTGCGGAAAGGGGCGTCGTCTGCAGGAGTCTCCAGATGCAACGCTATTCCGGCTTCGGCCTCTTCAAGCACTCCCTGAGCCATCACGAGAACTGGCAGCGGATGTGGCGCACCCCGACGCCCAAGCCGGTGTACGACGTGGTCATCGTCGGCGGTGGCGGTCATGGCCTGGCCACCGCCTACTATCTCGCCAAGCAGTTCGGCGTGAAGAACGTCGCGGTGATCGAGAAAGGCTGGCTGGGCGGCGGCAACACCGCGCGCAACACCACCATCGTCCGCTCCAACTACCTGTGGGACGAATCGGCGCACCTCTATGAGCACGCCATGAAGCTGTGGGAAGGCCTGTCCCAGGACCTCAACTACAACGTCATGTTCTCCCAGCGCGGCGTCTACAACCTCTGCCACACCCTGCAGGACATGCGCGATTCCGAGCGCCGGGTCAGCGCCAACCGCTTGAACGGCGTGGACGGCGAACTGCTCGACACCCGCCAGGTGGCCGAGGAGATTCCCTACCTGGACTGCAGCAAGAACACCCGCTACCCGATCTTTGGTGCCACCGTGCAGCGCCGCGGCGGCGTGGCCCGTCACGATGCCGTGGCCTGGGGCTTCGCCCGCGCCGCCGACGCCCTGGGCGTCGACCTGATCCAGCAGACCGAGGTCACCGGCTTCCGCAAGCAGGACGGCAAGGTGATCGGCGTGGAAACCAACCGTGGCTTCATTGGCGCCCGCCGCGTCGGCGTGGTCACCGCCGGCAACTCCGGGCACATGGCCAAGCTGGCCGGCTTCCGCCTGCCGCTGGAGTCCCACCCGCTGCAGGCGCTGGTGTCCGAGCCGATCAAGCCCATCATCGACAGCGTCATCATGTCCAACGCGGTGCACGGCTACATCAGCCAGTCCGACAAGGGCGACCTGGTGATCGGCGCCGGTATCGACAGCTGGGTCGGCTACGGCCAGCGCGGCTCCTACCCGGTGATCGAACACACCCTGCAGGCCATCGTCGAGATGTTCCCGATCCTCTCGCGGGTGCGCATGAACCGCCAGTGGGGCGGCATCGTCGACACCTCGCCCGACGCCTGCCCGATCATTTCCAAGACCCCGGTGGAAAATCTGTTCTTCAACTGCGGCTGGGGTACCGGCGGCTTCAAGGCCACCCCGGGCTCGGGCAACGTCTTCGCGGCGTCGCTCGCCTCCGGCGAGATGCATCCGCTGGCCAAGCCCTTCTCCATCGACCGTTTCCACACCGGCGCGCTGATCGACGAACACGGCGCAGCGGCCGTCGCGCACTAAGGAGCCCGAGCATGTTGTACATCCATTGTCCCCACTGCGGGGAACTGCGCTCCGAAGAAGAATTCCACGCCGCCGGCGAGGCGCACATCCCGCGTCCGCTGGATCCCGAGGCCTGCAGCGACGCGGAGTGGGGCGATTACATGTTCTTCCGCGACAACCCGCGCGGCCTGCGTCACGAGCTGTGGGTCCACGCTTCGGGCTGCCGCCAGTACTTCAACGCGACCCGTAACACCGAGACCTACGAAATTCTCGAAACCTATCCGATCGGCGAGCAACCCCGCTTCACCGCCGAGCGAGGAGAGCGCACATGAGCCAGGTCCATCGACTCACCCAGGGCGGTCGCCTGGACCGCAGCCAGGCCATCACCTTCACCTTCAACGGTCAGACCTACCAGGGCTTCAAGGGTGACACCCTGGCCTCGGCGCTGCTGGCCAACGGCGTGGACGTGATCGGGCGCAGCTTCAAGTATTCGCGGCCGCGCGGCATCGTCGCCGCCGGTGCCGAAGAACCCAACGCCATCATGCAGATCGGCGCCACCGAGGCCACCCAGGTGCCCAACGTGCGGGCCACCCAGCAGGCGCTGTACCAGGGCCTGGTCTCCGCCAGCACCAACGGCTGGCCGAGCGTCAACAACGACCTCATGGGCATCCTCGGCAAGGTCGGCGGCAAGATGATGCCGCCCGGGTTCTACTACAAGACCTTCATGTATCCGCAGAACCTGTGGATGACCTACGAGAAGTACATCCGCAAGGCCGCCGGCCTCGGCCGTGCGCCGACCCAGGTCGATCCGGATACCTACGACAACTTCAACCAGCACTGCGACGTGCTGGTGGTGGGCGGTGGCGCCGCCGGTCTGGCCGCGGCCCTGGCCGCCGGTCGCAGCGGCGCCCGGGTGATCCTGGCCGACGAACAGGAAGAATTCGGTGGCAGCCTGCTGGACAGCCGCGAGCGTCTCGATGGCGCCCCGGCCGCCGACTGGGCCGCCAAGGCCGTGGCCGAGCTGCAGGGCCTGGACAACGTGGTGCTGCTGCCGCGCGCCACGGTCAACGGCTACCACGACCACAACTTCCTCACCATCCATGAGCGACTCACCGATCACCTTGGCGATCGTGCGCCCCATGGCCAGGTGCGTCAGCGCCTGCACCGCGTCCGCGCCACCCGCGTGGTGCTGGCTACCGGCGCCCACGAGCGGCCGCTGGTGTACGCCAACAACGACCTGCCGGGCAACATGGTGGCCGGCGCCGTGTCCACCTACATCCGCCGCTATGCGGTGGCCCCGGGGCAGCGCCTGGTGCTGTCCACCAACAACGACTACGCCTACCGCGTGGCCCTGGACTGGCTCGAAGCCGGTCGTCAGGTGGTGGCCGTGGCCGATGCGCGGCCCAACCCCCGCGGCGCCTGGGTCGAGGAAGTGCGCAAGCGTGGCGTGCGCGTCATGGGCGGTACCGCCGTGAGCGAAGCCCGCGGCAACACCCGGGTGACCGGGGCCAAGATCGCCACCATCGACCTGACCGCCTTCCGCACCCTGGGTGGCGGCGAGTGGCTGGACTGCGACCTCATCGCCACCTCCGGCGGCTACAGCCCGGTGGTCCACCTGGCCTCGCACCTGGGCGGTCGTCCGCTGTGGCGTGATGACATCCAGGCCTTCGTGCCCGGTCCGGCGCCGCAGAAGCGCCTCTGCGCCGGTGGCGTGAATGGCGTCTTCGCCCTGGGCGATGTCCTGGCCGACGGTTTCGAGGCCGGCGCCACCGCCGCGGCCGAAGCCGGTGCCAAGGTCGTCAGCGGCGAGCTGCCCCAGGCCGAATTCCGTCAGGAAGAGCCGAGTCTGGCGCTGTTCCAGGTGCCCCACGACAAGCCGTCGTCGCGGGCCCCCAAGCAGTTCGTCGACCTGCAGAACGACGTGACCGCCGCCGGCATCGAGCTGGCCTGCCGCGAGGGCTTCGAGTCCATCGAGCACGTCAAGCGCTACACCGCCATGGGCTTCGGCACCGACCAAGGCAAGCTGGGCAACATCAACGGCCTGGCCATCGCCGCCCGGGTGCAGAGCAAGGCCATCCCGGAAGTCGGCACAACCATGTTCCGCCCGAACTACACGCCCATCACCTTCGGCGCCATCGCTGGACGGCATTGCGGCCACCTGTTCGAGCCCAAGCGCTACACCGCGCTGCATGCCTGGCACCTCAAGCAGGGCGCCCTGTTCGAGGACGTCGGCCAGTGGAAGCGCCCCTGGTACTTCCCCAAGGCGGGCGAGGACCTGCACGCCGCGGTCAACCGCGAGTGCCTGGCCGTACGCCGCAGCGTCGGTCTGCTCGACGCCTCCACCCTGGGCAAGATCGACATCCAGGGCAAGGACGCGCGGGAATTCCTCAACCGCGTCTACACCAACGCCTGGACCAAGCTGGACATCGGCAAGGCCCGCTACGGCCTGATGTGCAAGGAAGACGGCATGGTCTTCGACGACGGCGTCACCGCCTGTCTCGCCGACAACCACTTCCTGATGACCACCACCACCGGCGGCGCCGCGCGCGTCTTCGAATGGCTGGAGCTGTACCACCAGACCGAATGGCCGGAGCTGGAGGTGTACTTCACTTCGGTCACCGACCACTGGGCGACCCTGACCCTGTCCGGTCCCAACAGCCGCAAGCTGCTGGCCAAGCTGACCGACATCGATCTGGACAACGCCGCCTTCCCCTTCATGGCCTGGAAGGAAGGCCAGGTGGGCGGGGTACCGGCGCGGGTGTTCCGCATCTCCTTCACCGGCGAACTCTCCTACGAGATCAACGTACCGGCCAACTACGCCATGGGCGTGCTGGAGCAGGTGGTCGCTGCGGGCAAGGAATTCGACCTCACCCCCTATGGCACCGAGACCATGCACGTGCTGCGGGCGGAGAAGGGCTTCATCATCATCGGGCAGGACACCGATGGTTCGGTCACGCCCCAGGACCTGGGCATGGGCTGGGCGGTGAGCCTGAACAAGAGCTTCTCCTTCATCGGCAAGCGCGGCATGCATCGCCAGGATTGCGTCCGTGAGAATCGCAAACAGCTGGTCGGCCTCAAGCCCCTGGATGCCCGCGATGTCCTGCCGGAAGGCGCGCAACTGGTGTTCGAGCGCAACCAGCCGATCCCCATGGACATGGTCGGTCACGTGACCTCCAGCTACCACAGCGCGACCCTGGGCTACGGCTTCGCCATGGCCATGGTCAAGGGTGGCCTGGGCCGCATGGGCCAGACCGTCTACGCCCCGCTGGCCGATGGCCGCTACATCGCTGCCGAGATCGTCTCGCCGGTGTTCTACGACCCCAAGGGTGAGCGGCAGAACGTCGCCTAACGAGGATAGCGCCCCATGAACAACATCAATGTCTACGACCAATACTCCGCCACGGCGCGCGCCGAATCCCCGCTGTTCCACGCCGAGCTGAACAAGCTCGCCGGCCGCGGCCCGGCCACCGCCGGGGTGACCCTGCGCGAGCGGGCCCTGCTTGGGCATCTGGTCATCCGTGGCGACGCCCATGACGAAGGCTTCACCGGCGCGGTGCAGAGCGTGGTCGGCCTGGAAGTGCCCGGTCCCCTGGCAATCACCCAGAAGGGCGAGAGCTCGCTGCAGTGGCTCGGCCCGGACGAGTGGCTGCTGGTGGTGCCCGGTGGCAGCGAGTTCGCCACCGAGCAGGCCCTGCGCCAGGCCCTGGGCGAGCGCCATGTCGCCATCGTCAACGTCGGCGGTGGCCAGACCCTGGTCGAGCTCAAGGGCCCCAAGGTGCGTGAAGTGCTGATGAAGTCCACCTCCTACGACGTCCATCCGAGCAACTTCCCGGTGGGCAAGGCGGTGGGGACGGTGTTCGCCAAGTCCCAGCTGATGATCCGCCATACCGCGGAAGACACCTGGGAGCTGGTGGTGCGGCGCAGCTTCGCCGACTACGTCTGGCTGTGGCTGCAGGACGCGAGCGCCGAGTACGGACTGCGCATCGAGGCCTGATCGGTCGCTGCGTCCAGTCGTTCTCTCGAACCCGACCTGCGTGAGGCGCAGGTCGGGTTTTGTGATTCTGGCTTCATCTCCATGCAAAGGAATTCATCATGAGCCGCACGCCCGATACCTGGATTCTCACCGCCCAGAGCCCGAGTCGCCTCGGCACCGTGGACGTGGTCACGCGCTACCTGTTCGAGCAGGGCTGCTATGTCACCCAGCATCACAGCTTCGACGATCGCGAAGCCCAGCGCTTCTTCATCCGGGTGGAATTCCAGGTACCCAGCGACTTCAACGAAGGCCTGTTTCGCGTCGGTCTGGACCTGCGCTTCACGCCCTTCGACATGACCTTCGAACTGACCCCGCCCGGCTATCGCGCCAAGGTCGCCATCATGGTCTCCAAGGCCGACCACTGCCTCAACGACCTGCTCTATCGCCAGCGCATCGGCCAGTTGCCCATGGACGTGGTGGCGGTGATCTCCAACCACCCGAATCTGGAGCCCCTGGCGGCCTGGCACGGCATTCCCTATCACCATTTCGCCCTGGATCCCCAGGACAAGCCGGCCCAGGAGGCCAGGGTCTGGCAGGTATTGCAGGAGACCGGTGCCGAGCTGGTGATCCTCGCGCGCTACATGCAGGTGCTGTCGCCCGAGCTGTGCCGTCGCCTCGACGGCTGGGCGATCAACATTCACCACTCGCTGCTGCCCGGCTTCAAGGGCGCGCGGCCCTATCACCAGGCCTATGCCAAGGGCGTCAAGCTGGTGGGCGCCACGGCGCACTACATCAACAACGACCTGGACGAAGGCCCCATCATCGCCCAAGGCGTCGAGTCGGTGGACCATGCCCACTACGCCGAGGACCTGGTGGCCCGCGGGCGCGACATCGAGTGCCTGACCCTGGCCCGGGCGGTGGGCTATCACCTGGAACGCCGCGTCTTCCTCAACGCCGGGCGGACTGTGGTGCTCTAAGGCCTTCCCGCTACCGCTCCAGGCGGGCTGCGAGATCGCCGAGGCGCTCGCAGCCCGCCTGCCTTGTATCACCTCGATCATCTCCCAGTCGCGCGGCGGCACCGTCAGTCGCTGCCGGGGAAGGCGTCTGCGCGTCTGTTGGCCAGGGTCAAAGGCAGGGCTCAGGGTCACGGGAGGCGGGAGCCGGCCGGACGAGCCTGCTGGCTCTGCCGACGGTGGAGCAGTGGAGCAGAAGGGAGGTGCGCACCCGCCTCTGCAGCGGAGAGGCGGGTGGCGAGGCGGGCGGTCAGCCCGCCTGGGACAGGGTGGAGCGGACCGCGGGCGGGGCGACGTCTTCGCCGGCCTTTTCCAGGTTCTTGCCCAGCAGGGCGTGGTAGAGCTCCTTGTCACCAAGGATGCCCACGGCGCGGCCATCGGTCTCCAGCACCAGCTTGTGCCCGGTGTGGTAGCGGATCTCCAAGGCGTCGCGCATACGGATATCGGCCGGTGCCAGGGTCGGCTGGCGTTGCAGGCTGTTGATCGGCATGCCCGGGGTCCAGCGTTGCAGGGCCAGGCTCTCGCCGCCGCGGCGCAGCGCCTTGACCGTCTGGTTGTCCAGGGCCAGCCAGATGTCGTGGCTGCGTTCCAGGCAGATCTCGTTGCCCTCGCGGCCGCACTTGTCCAGGCCGCGCATCAGGCTGTAGCCGCTGAGCACATTGAGCGGATTGGTGTGGGCGACGAAGGTGCGCACGTATTCGTCCGCTGGATTGAGCACGATGTCCTCGGGACGACCGTGCTGGATGATGCGACCGTCCTTCATGATGGCGATGTTGGTGCCGATCTTGAGGGCTTCGTCGAGGTCGTGGCTGACGAAGACGATGGTCTTGTTGACCTTGGCCTGCAGTTGCAGCAATTCGTCCTGCAGCTGCTGGCGGATCAGCGGATCGAGAGCGGAGAAGGGCTCGTCCATCAGCAGGATGTCGGCGTCCATGGCCAGGGCGCGGGCCAGGCCGACGCGCTGCTGCATGCCACCGGACAGGGAGTCGGGCTTCTTGTTGCGCCACTGGGTCAGGCCGACCAGCTCCAGCTTCTCCTCGACCAGCTTCTTGCGCTCGGCGGCCGAGCGGCCCTGCATCTCCAGACCGAAGCCGACGTTCTCGGCCACAGTCAGCCAGGGCATCAGGGCGAACTTCTGGAACACCATGGCGATGCGGGTGGTGCGCATGTCCTTGAGCACCGCGGGGGAGCAGTTGGCGATGTCCACCTCGCTGCCCTTGTGCTCGATCAGCAGTTTGCCGCGACTCACGGTGTTGAGGCCGTTGATGCAGCGCAGCAGGCTGGACTTGCCCGAGCCGGAGAGGCCCATCAGCACGCAGATCTCACCCTTCTGCACCTCCAGGCAGGCGTCTTCGACACCCAGCACCTGGCCGGTCTCCTGGAGGATTTCGCTGCGACCCTTGCCCTGGTCGAGCAGCTCCAGGGCGCGCTTGTTCTGCTTGCCGAAGATGACGTCGACGTGTTCGAAACGTATGGCGGTCATGATTTACTTAACCTCGCGAGGGGCGGGTTGCTTGCACACCCGGTCGAGCAGGATGGCGATCAGGACGATGGACAGGCCGGCTTCGAAGCCCAGGGCGATGTCCGCGGTGTTGAGGGCGTTCACCACCGGCTTGCCGAGGCCGTCGGC